>Ga0101944_10000125_pt1 | contig 258154 bp, 213 predicted proteins | sample DewCreD2012metaG_FD_75245 | JGI IMG/M metagenome (GOLD analysis project Ga0101944, IMG submission 75245) | Hot spring sediment bacterial and archeal communities from British Columbia, Canada, to study Microbial Dark Matter (Phase II) - Dewar... ...
TAAGAGGCCCCGGCGCGGTCTGAGCACTTCCCGAAAGGACAGCCAGGGCCAGGAGCAGAACCCAGGGGTACAGGAGGCGAGTGAGTATCGACATCATGTCCGCACACCTCGCAGGAATTGGCGCGAGGAAATCATCCCTCACGAGTAAGTCCCGCTTATGGCAGTTTATTCCCTGTTCTGGTCCTCATGAACCGAGAGGGCGGCGAAACCTCCCTCTTTTCCACAAAATAAGATACCCCTGGCCTTTGGTTCAGGGGGCAGGCTGTTAGAACAGAAGGAACAGCATCTCCTCAAGAATGGCCCAAAGAGTTCTGAAGCCTTATCTGACTGATCCCAAAAGGCTGGTGAAAAACCTCGCTTTAAGAAAAATGGTGGGGTGAAATCCCCGATTTTTTCCCCTTGGCGAAGCCAAATCCCCTATATGGGGGTGGGGGAGGGGGTTTGGGGAAGGGGCAGGGAGCTTGCCTCTGGCCCCTTCCCCCGAAACACCTTTTTCCACATCCTGCTGAGGTCTCATTCCCAGGGCGGGGGAAGGCCCCTTCATCTTGGGCGACTTGGTTGCTTTAAGGATTGAGATGCCGACATTTCCGACAAAGGCCGGCCACCCGAATTTCCAGGCCCTCGGCCTGGTTGCCCAGGGGCCCCTTTAAAACTCCCCACACCTGATCGAGATCCACCGGTTCCAGGCATTGCACCCCGCCGCAATGCCGGCATTGAAAGTGAGGGTGGGGGGGATGGTGCGCGTGGGGGTAATGGTGCGTGTGCGGGTGATGGTGCGCGTGGGGGTAATGGTGGGTGTGCGGGTGATGGTGGGTGTGCGGGTGATGGTGGGCGTGCGGGTGATGGTGGGTGTTTGAGTTACTGTTGATGTGACAGTTGCCGTGGGGGTGTTGGTACGGGTGGGGGTCACCGTTCTGGTGGAGGTAGCAGTAGGGGTGGGAGCGTTGATGGTGAAGGTGGTAACGTACTGATCGGATTTATACATCAACTCAGGGCTGCCGCCCGGGCGGGCGCCATCAATGTAACTCTGGATGATCACCCGCAGCTGGTAGGTGCCGTTCGTGATTGGGGTGTTGGTCGAGCCATTTGTCCAATTACCCCCTAACCCGCGAGCCCGGCAATTGCCGCCGGATTGTCCGAAGAGGCAATAAGGCGAGTTAGAATCGGAATAGACATGCACCAGGGTTCCAGCGTCATTATACACCAGGAAGACGACGGGGTGAACCAGGGTAGCGCCGTTGGTGTCAACCGTAGCGCCGAATCTGAATGAGCTGGTGACAGTGCTGGAAAAATTGGTCAAGCCGGAGACAAACGATCCAGCGCGACCAGTGAAAGTCTGGTCGCAGTTGACACTGCCTACCCGATAATAGATGGTGGCAGAATAATCGCTGGTCCAATTGTAGTAATGATAATAACCGCGACCCGCGATGGGGTAATCGAGGTCATTCGCAAATGATGAGAGAAAACTCCAGTTGAATAATCGACTCTCGCCTGGGTAGAGGGTTTGTTGGTTTGCAATGGGAAAAGTGTGGTCAATATCAGGCGGGTTTGGTCCCAAATCAGGGCTGACGTCATAAAAAAGAGGTGAATTTTGATTCCAGGCATACCCGTCAAAGTATTGATCAGGCTGCGAGCCGGGCAGGGCGTTATGCCAGCCTCCGTTATACGTCAGGCGCGCGCGGGTAATGGTGATTGGATAGTAGGTATCGGTATTTTCCAGCAGAGATTGAATGATATTGTCGCCGGAGCCCCGCAATTGGATGCTAAGCTTTTCCTGTTTGGGATTGACCAGCACATCGCAACTGGGGGGAGGGGTATTGGTCCAGGTGGGGGCGATGCCGATTTCATCCGAAAGACCGGAGACTCGGGAGGTTCGGAATTGTTCTACCAGCCCTTCGCGCTCCGAGTACAGGCGGATGGTGGGCCAGAGATTGTTGAGGAAGGGCATAATCAGTTCATGGCGGAAAGTGAGCATCACCCGCACACGGTCACCTGGTCCGCCCGCATCATCGATGACCTGCTGGACGGTCGTTGAATTGCCTTCCTCACAATAGCTTGGGAATCGGTAGATGTCGCCGCCAGCCACGCCAGGCGGGTTGTAAAACTGGGGGTTATTGTTTATCCGAAAGCGACCGTTGGGCGTGCGGCGGTTGCTGCAGATGGCGATGTTGAAATACCCGATCTGGCTGGGGTTGCCGCGGTTGGTCTGCGACCAGGAACTGCCAGAGCCATTAAGGAATGCCAGGTAGTCGCCGGAAACCGGTGTGCTAAAATCCCACGCGATGCCGGTGGCGCCAGCAATCGCGGCATCGCGGGTGGAAGAGAGCCGTGCCCAGTCGATCAATTCGGCGGTTTCTTCGTCCCAGTTTGCCACGTAGTTCGGGTTTGCTTCATCCAATTGGGGCACCCGACAGTCGATGCGACCATCCAGGTTGTCGTGGCTGGTTAGACCCAGCGCATTGGCTGCCTCATCGCAGTAATCTACGTTATAGTTGCCCGTAACTGCGTAACGTACACCAAAACGAGCGCCGTTTTCCAGCGCCAGCCAGGCTTGCATGATGCGCCCAAACTCAATGATGCCGAAGATCAGCATAAGTAAAAACGGCAGCGCCAGGGCAAATTCCACCATGCTTTGCGCGCGCCAGCCGCCGCGCAACCCGAGCGTATGAAATGCCAGCGGGTCAGGTTCACCCCGATAAACTAGTTTGAATAATAATTTGAGCCGTTTCATACGTTTATTACCTCACTGGGAAATGCGGGTGTAGATGCGCGACGCAATACTCTCAAAAATTGGCAGCAACGCTGGTCCGGTTGGGGCAAAATAATAGTTGCCGCACGAGGTGCGCGCAGGAGTGGTCCGGCAGGGATCGGTGGTGCGGTCGCCGTCGTCGCCAACTGCCGCCATGTAGCGCAATAACTTTTCACCGGTCGGCATATCCGCAGGCGCGCCGGAGGGAGACGCCAGGTTGCCCAGCGCGATGGTATAGATGGCGATGTTGTTTCCAGCAGGTTCCTGCGGGTTGGTGGATTTAAGCAGGGCAGCGCTGTCCACCATGTCCATCGCATAATCGTAAACACTGTATCCAGGGGTTGTGGTGTGCACGGTAGTGCCTGGCGGGCAGGTAGCGGAGTTGGTGTCGATACAATAGCGCGGGGTGAGCGAGCGGTCCATGCAGGCATAGGACCAGAAGGGGGTGCCCATTCCGCCTGTGCAGAAACCATTCGGGAAGGTGTTGGGAATCAAGGAACTCGTGGGCTGGGTATCCCAAATGCCCCGCGTGGGGGGATTGCTGGGGCGCGTCGCGCCATACGTATCGCTGAGGTTCACAGCGCCATCCGTCAAAAAGACCATCACCCACAGGGCGGTTGGTCGTCCCTGACTCTTAAGCAGGTTCGAGGCGACCCGTATGCCGCAGCCGGTGCAGGTTGAAAGCGGCGAGAGCGAGGCGCGCAGCGGTCCGCCGCCATCGGGATCATGGGCGCTTTGCCAGGCAATCCCCAAATCATTATCATTGGTGGTAAATGCGCCATTTCTATCCCAATCATACGCGTCGAACAGGTCGTCTTTATCGCAAGGCACGCCGCCCCAGCCGTAAGGGTTGCGGTTTACGTCCCAGCGTTCGTGGGTGATCCCGCTTTGGGAAGTGATTAGCTGGCAGCAACTGGGGTGGCTGGGGGCGTCAACGCAGCTAGGCGCAAGCGGGTCTTTATCGTAGCCGTCGCCGTCGCGGTCCTCGGGATTGACCAGGTTATAGCGCCCAGGCGAGCCGCCGTTGTACCAGTCTGGCCAGAGGCGCTTGGCGGGCGGGTCGTCGTGGACGCGCAGCGCGTCTATTTTGTTTTTCACGCAAGCGGTTTTTTCTGCCAGGGTACGGGTAGCGCTGGTGGCGCCGTCGCATAAATCACCCGCTTTGATATCGATTCCATGCACCACGCCGACGCTGTCAAAGGTGACAATGCCTACCCGGTCATACCCATCGAACATGGTATCGACCAGCGCTTTGGCTGCGGTTTTGGCGTCCAGCATAGGCTGGCAGGTGTTGGAATGCGCTGTACCAGGATTACAACCCGTAGAATTGTCGTCTGGATCGTAGTCGTCCGGGGTATAGAGTCCGATGGTTTCGGATGCCATCGATTCAGAGATGTCAAACACCAGCACCAAGTCAACCGGGGCAGCTTCGCCAATCGAGTTGGTGCGCAGGGTCACCCCGTTAAAACCGAGCAGCTGCAGAAAATAGAACGAAACATGCTGGCGGGCTTCTACCCACACCAGTTTGGAAGGGGATTGGGTCGTAGTGTCCGGACAAAGCGCATAAAATTGGGGCACTTCGGTTGCCAGCGACGCCAGACGTTCGCCATTGGCGTCATTGCAAATGTACACCTTCAGGTCTAGAATAGCGGGGTTGGTATCAACATTGTGCAGCCTGACCGTTTCGAGGGCAGCGGTGTTGATACGACCAACCATGATGTTGTAATCAGTGCCGCCGCGGCGCTTAAATTCTTGGGCTGCCGCTACTGCTGAAGCATCGACCGCGCGTTTAAGCTGACCATAGTTGACATAAATCACCCCCGCATCAATTGCCAGACCGACAAACAACAATAACGCCACGAGCGAGACCGCAAAGATCACAATGACCTGTCCCTTGTCTTTGCGCCTGAGCTGTGAGGGGCGCAAAGGGAGCGGAACTCCCACCTGCCTTTTGATATGAGCAGGCTGGTTAGGGATTCGTCGGTGTAGAAGTCGGTTGACCAGCAGGGAAAGGCATAATCGTATAGGCATGGATCATCACCGGATTAGGAATTATGTCTACAATGACAGGCAGATTGAGCAATTGCTGATGGCAATAAAACACTTCAACCGCTACATACCCTTTGGTGGGTTGAGCATACGATTCAGGTGTGGTGCCGGAGTGACGCACCAGGAGGTCATTAACCGTTGTTTCTGTGAATCGAGGTTCGCTGCGCACCTGGCTGCCGTGGCAGTCTTTTTTCCAGTTATCGTTGTTGGCAGTATCGGGATCGTGATCGGACAGCGCCCAGTAATACCCCGAATTGGCGTCGTTTCGTTTTCCAAGCAGAGGCTTGGGATGGCTGTCGGTTACATTGTTGCCCGAGATGGTGTATGCGGAGATCACTACATCGTCGCGTGAGAGATCGAGCGTAACATACGGGTTCAAACCATTGCACCAGGCTGGGTTGGCGCAGGCAGAACCAGCGGGAGGTGAAAGGACACAAGAAGTGTCGTAGTAAAATTCGAAGTTATCGGCTGTGTTACAGTTTTGATCCGGGCTGGAGAGTTCAAACGGATCGCGCTGTGAAGCGAAGCGGGCTGCCTCGCGGGTCAGGTCGAGAATGTCGAGGTATCGACCGACAAAATAAGCCACCTCGATTACACCCAATAACATCAGGACAAGAATCGGGATGACCAGGGCAAATTCCAGAAATGCTTGCCCGCGGCGGGCATGGTGCAGCGTATTGATAATAGTCCTCATCCGTTCGATCATCTGGCGCATATCATCCCCAATACAATGATTAACCAAGCGCATCCGGAAACGAGCCTGTCCGGTCTGTTCTTATCATACACCAGCGGGAAGGAAAATCCAATCAAAAAAACAATTTGTTACCAGAAACAAACAATTTTGTAACGTAATCCCGACAATTCAGCCCCTTCTCACCCGCTTATATCTTTATGAGAAGCAGGTGCAATAATAATGCCGGGTTTCCGATATTTGTCTGTGTAAAAAAACAGGCATTGGAGTTGCAACAATATATAATTAACGTCAGTTTGGGATTGTGGAAAAGCCACTTTTCCCGGACCAGGCTGATTAAGTATCATTCAAAAACAGGATTTTAGCGATTGTTTGATCTGCTGCTATTCCCCATTCGTATAGAGTCTGGCCGAGAATTGCCGGAGCTGCCGGGATTATGGGCAGCCAGCGCTCCGCCGCGCGGGTGTGCGCGCCTTCGTTCTCAAGACCTGCTGGTTTTATACCTTTCCCTTACCGGAAATGCGCCGTTATCGCCCTCTAACCAGCAAGACCTGCTTAAAAAGATGGCGGAATTGTATTACCAGTCTCAGGGATCGGTTACGGCTGGACTGCGCGAAATGGTAATTCAACTCAACCAGGTACTGCTAGACCGGAATATGAAAATGACTCGCGAGGGTGGGCGGGAAATTGGGGTTTTGAATGCGTTGGTGGTACACGGGGAAATCGGATATATCCTTCACGCTGGAGCGACTTCAACTCTGTCAACCAATCAAAAACAGGTTGAAGTTTTTCAAGATGAAGACGTTCCTCTGCGGGGACTTGGTTTAGGAAAGGCAGCCGCGCCTCAGTTTTATACTGTTTCCGTTCAACCTGGCAGCCTGTTGATATTGTCGCCTGAACCATCCAGGCAATGGTCAAGAGGTTTATTAGATGCCCTTCCCAGGCAGCCGCTTGATCAGGTCAGGCGCAGTTTGCTTTTAGGTGCGCCTCTTGATTTGCAGGCAGTGGTGATCAAGCTGCAAGAGGGGAAGGGTCAGGTGCGACTGTTGCGTCCGAAAATTGGAGGTGTATCGGGGGATATACCTGATGAAATGTTCGCCAATACTCCCGGAAAAGCGCCCGGCGAGTTGGCTGGTTCGAAAAAAACAACTTCAGCCAGTTCTGAGCCCGAATTGCCTGCCAGGCTTTCCAACCCGTCATCGCCTGCGCCGCCAGCGAAGAAGCCAGCGGGCGTCTATCTCGGTAAAGACCAGATCAGTCCAGTACAGCCGGGGATGGATTCAACTCGACCCCTGCCAATACCTCAAAAAGAAAAGGATGCTGCCAATCGGAAAAGGGCGTGGGCGGGTCTTTCCAGCAGCCTGGCGAAAGCCAGCGATTGGCTCTCGCAGCCTGCTTTTGGTCAGCCTGAGGTTCCGTCTAAACCATCTTCCATTGCTGCGACTGCGCAGGACTCATCACAGCCGTTGGCTGAGAAGGCGCTGGAAAATCTAAAAAAGAGTGATGTGCCTGCCGCTGCAACTGAGAGGGTCCATTCTGCGCCTGTGTCTGAGCCACTCCCAGTCCAAAAGCCAGAAAGAAAATTACCCCGCTGGATGGGACCGGTGATTAAAGGATTTGACGCCTTTGGTAAAACCACTCGCGCTGGTCTATCCTGGCTTGGCAGCGGCATCAGCACGCTGATCGAGCGGTCGCTGCCCGAATCGACTCCTGGTTTCTCAACTGCTTTAATGACATTTATTGCGATTGCTGTTCCGGTTGCAGTGGTTGCGGTTGCGACCACCTTTTACCTGCAAAGCGGCAGGGGACAACAACATGCGGCATATTATCAACAAGCCGAACAGATGGCAGAACTGACTTCAAAACAGCAGGACATTAATGCCAGACGCAGCGGCTGGCAGCAGGTGTTAGCGGTTTTAGACAAAGCGGACAGCTACGGGACGAGTGACTCATCCCGCGCATTACGGCGCCAGGCGCAAACCGAATTAGATAATATCGAAGGTGTAACTCGAATACCGTTTTTACCAGCCTTTCCAGATCGGTTAGATAGCTCAGTGAGCATCACCCGTATGATATCGAATGCCAGTGATGTGTATTTACTGGACGCCAACCAGGGTCGAGTTTTTCGCCTGTTTCGCACGGCTCAGGGATACGACCTTGATCCGAAATTTGTGTGTGGTCCTGTCCAACGCGCCGGGTTTGGCGTGGGAAAATTAATTGATATTGCCCCGATCCCGGTCAATAACGATCTTAATCCAGGGGGACCGCCGCCCGCTTTGGTGGCAATGGATGCGTCAGCCAACCTGGCTTACTGTGGAGCGGGCTTGTCCTCACCTATCACACGCTCTCTGGTTCCTCCGGGCAGTGGTTGGGGCAAAGTTGCAGGCTTTACTGTGTTTCAAAATTCGTTATATATTCTCGATACCCTCAACAGCCTGGTGTGGCGTTATAACTCGCTGGATGGCGTATCATTTGCTGGGGATCCCATACTATACTTTGGCAGAACTATTCCGCCATTGGCGGATGTGATTGACATAGGGGCGTATCAAAATGATCTGTATTTGTTAAGAGCCGATGGGAAAATGGTCACCTGCACCTACGCTACGCCTGGCATCTCCACAACTCGTTGTAATGATCCCAATCCTTATGGAGACAATCGAAATGGTCGGGAACCTTCTCCCCTGGTGTTTTTAGACGCCAAATTTGACCAGATTCAAATTGTCCGCCCGCCGGATCCCTCGATTTACATCCTCGATGTATCTGCTCCATCGATTTACCATTTTAGTTTACGGCTGAACTTGCAGAAGCAATATCGGGTTATGAGCGATCCGGATCACCCTTTGCCGCAAACGAATCCAACATCTTTTGTGGTGACAGCAGGCAGGCAGGTGCTGCTGGCGTTTGGAAACCGGGTATATTTATCTGAATTGCCTTAGGTTGAATTTTTGTTTCGAGAATGAAGCCAGGAGAGGATGCGCTGGGGCTGCCAGGTGTTAATCACCTGTCCAGCGGTTAACCAGGCGCGCCGCGCAACGGAGATACCATACCGGACCAGCTCAAAATCAAGCTGGCTGTGGGCGTCGGTGTTAACTGCCAGAAGGATGCCCATCTCGGCTGCCCGCCGCGCATAGATGTCGTTCAGATCAAGCCGATAGGGGCTGGCGTTGATCTCCAAAGCAACTCCATTTTTTACCGCAGCAGAAAGAACGGTGTCCCAATCCAGGTCAGCCCCTTCGCGGCGTGGGAATAGCCTGCCGCTGGGGTGTCCTATCAGATCGATATGCGGGTTGTTGATGGCGTTTACCAACCGCTGGGTCACCACCTCGCGGGGCTGCTTCAGGCTGGAATGAAGGGATGCAATGGCGATATCCAATTCAGCAAGCACTTCGTTTGGGTAATCTAATGAACCATCTGAACGAATTTCGACCTCAGCGCCCTGGATCAATTGGATTGTATCGCCCAATTTTTGCTGAACCGCATTAATCTCTGCCCGCTGATCTCTCAAGCGGTCAACAGTCAAACCGCCTGCCACACCCAGCCCGGCGGAATGGTCTGTGATTGCCAGCAGGCGGATGCCTTTCGCCCGCGCAAAACGAGCCATTTCTTCAATGGATAAAATACCATCGCTCCAGGTCGTGTGGCAGTGTAATTCTGCCTGGCGCTGCTGGGTTTCGATCAAAGCGGGAAGACGATTTTCAAGAGCGGCTTGAATTTCCCCGCGGTCCTCCCGCAGTTCAGGAGGTATCCATACCATTCCCAAGTGGTGATAAACCTCCTCTTCAGTTTCACATTCGTGATATTCTCCATTCGCAAGGAGTATCCCGCGTTCTGAAAGAGAGCATCCTTTTTGAATCGCATACTCGCGCAAGCGGATGTTGTGATGTTTTGACCCTGTCGCATATTGCCAAAGACTTCCAAAACGGTGGGGCGGTTGAAGCCAGAGCTGAATACGCATACCCGACCTTAATTCTACGCTGGCTTTGTATTCGCCCTGTCCTTTTACTTCCAACACGTCTGGATGATGGGTAAACGCCTGCATGACCTGACCGGGTTCGTTCGATGCGACAACCAGGTCGAGATCGCCAATCGTTTCCTTCCAGCGCCGCAGGCTGCCCGCAGGTTGAGCCTGTTGCACTGAAGGCAAGCTGCGCAGCCACTCCAGCCAAATATGGGCAGATTTCCAGGCTGTTTCGAGCGAATGCCGTCCGCCCATGCGTTCCAGCGCTGCGATTCCAGCCAGGATACGCGCTTCTGATTTTTCTCCCATACCGGGTAAATTTCGCAATTTTCCTGCCAGAGCTGCCTGCCTTAACCCCTCGCGTGTGATAATGCCAGCCTGTTTCCAAAACAGGGCTGCTTTGCGCGGACCGACATCAGGCACTTGCAGTACCTCCAGCAATGATGGCGGCACCTCGTCCTCCAGCTTCTCTAAAAATGTTAATCTCCCGGTTGTCAGCAGCTCCTTGATTTTCTCTGATATCGCTTTGCCAATACCTGGGATGCTGGTCAAACGTCCTTCAAGATGGACAACCTGTATATCTTCTGCCAGCCCGCGCAGGCTCTCGGCTGCCCGGCGGTATGCCCGGGTCACATAGATTACCTCTCCCTTTATTTCAAGAAGATCAGCGATTCGTTCGAACAGGTCAGCCAATTCCTGTTGATTCATTGCATTAAAAACGCTCCCACAATAGCAGCGCAGCAAGCCACAATGGCAATGAAGATCAGGATGGAACCTACGATCAGAAAGATGGTAGAGCCGCCCGCGCGCGCTTCCAGGACGGCTTCTTCGGGTTTGCTTGGGTTATAACGAACCTGTACGCTCGATCCAACCGGGTAACGAGCCACCGCTGCCTGCGCCTGGGAATGTCCAAAGCGGTTAGCGCCAAATGCGATCCGACGACCTGTGTATTCCTGTCCATTAATTTTGTAGCGGTATTCTACAATGGGTTCATACGTCGTTGAGCCGCCAGAATCTTCGTCATAATCCGTGTGTTCGTTAACCTTAGCTGCCACAATCTGCCCTGGAGCAGTAGGCCAGGATTGGGCAGCTCCGCTTTTCTTGCGAAAATAAAGCGCGAGTCCCAAAAAAATGCCCCCGATTAAGAGGAATATAAATCCAAACAGGAAACCAAGGAAAAGTGTGATGTTCATAGTCAGTTCGATATGCCTCCAAATTCAAGTATAGCAAATCTTGTTCATTTCGGGCAGTGCATGGTTGAAGAGGCAGAACTACCTGATCTATGCTCATTGGTTATTCATTGGGAATGGGATAAATTTAATGCACAACTTTGTGCGTATGGAATATTCATGAGGAAATAATGGTTCATTTTTTGATATAATAGAGGGGGAATTTTTAAGGACAAATCTACCCTTATTCTATGGAAAATCGATATTATTCATCGTATCGGAAGGGAGAAAGCAGAATATGAAGACTCTGCTTATCATGCGGCATGGGAAATCCAGTTGGAAACAACTGGATTTGGACGATAAAGATCGACCTCTCAACAGGCGGGGTGAGCGGGATGCTCCCCGCATGGGACAATTAATCCATGAATTAGAGCTAATACCGCAGCTGGTGCTTTGCTCATCTGCAGTAAGGGCGCACCAGACAGCCGACCTGATGTTTGCAAACTCAGAGATTAAACCAGAAGTAACCTATCACGATGCTTTATACATGGCAGAACCTGAAGGATACATGGATGCTTTGAGGAAACTGCCGGATAACCTGGAACGCGTGATGATTATTGGGCACAATCCGGGATTGGAAGGTTTACTCAATATGCTTACCGGGCGGATCGAACCGTTGCCGACAGCTTCGATCGCATATGTAACGATGCCCATTAAAAGTTGGGGTGAATTGGACCCTGTTCAGATGGATACAGCCGAACTGGTTGAAATCTGGCGACCGAAAGAAGTGTTAGAAAAGGATAAAGACAAAGAAAAGGTAAAAGAAAAAGGGAAAGAAAAAAAGAAAAAATAACAAATCTTTTGCTTAAGGATATAATTCGCCATACAATATTTATTACATGTTGATATCGATTTTGGAATCATCGAATGCCAAAATCGATTTGTGTTTAAAATAACCATATAGAAATACAACCAAGAGTTAATAATTCGAGGAAGAATGCAAAAAATAATCAAAACCTATGGCTTATGGCAAAGCCCAATTTCTGCTTCTATGCTCAGCCAGCGGCTGCGCCTGGATGATGTGCAATGGTCATCGAGTGGGGAGACATTAATCTGGCTGGAAGGTCGCTCGGATCGCGGTGTCCTGGTTGCTCAAACTGAAAACGGAGTGCGAAAAGACCTGGTGGATGAACATTCCGTGCGCGGGAAGGTCGGATATGGCGGCGGTGATTTTTGTGTGGGAAAAGACCAGGTTATTTTTTGCGAACGGAACAGTGGTCAATTGCACCGGATTGAATTAATTACAGGGAGAGCAAAGCGCATTACGCCGCCTTTTGGAATGGCAGCTTCTCCAGCACTCTCACCCGATGGAAAATGGGTACTGTATGTGTTTTCAGATGGCAAAGAGGACTTGCTTGCCATCGTTGATTCAAAAGGTGAGCAGTGGTCATCCAAGCTGGCGCGCGGGGCAGATTTCTATATGCAGCCCGCCTGGCATCCTCAGGGGGGACGAATTGCGTGGGTGGAGTGGGATCATCCCAATATGCCCTGGGATGGCAGCCGGGTTATACTTGGTGAGTTATCAGGGGTTTCTGAAGGCGGTACTCCACGCCTGGTAAAATCACAGATGGTGGGAGGCAGCGCACAGATTCCGGCTGCCCAGCCGCTCTTTTCACCAGATGGTCGGTATTTGAGCTTTATCGAATCATTGGGCGAATGGGAGAACCTGATCCTTGTCGACCTGGATACCATGTCAAGGCATGAACTGGTGATTGGAGCAGGCTTTCACCTGATGCTGCCAGCCTGGGTGCAGGGAATGCGTTCGTATGGCTGGAGTGGAGACGGCTCACGCCTGTTTTATACGCGTAATTATGCTGGTACGGCTGAGATTTGGGAAGTATCGATTCGAGATGGCGCGACCCAAAAAATTTCCACTAAACCCTATACCTGGATATCACAGCTTTCAGTATCTCCACGGGATAATCAACTGGCGTTTATCGCCTCAGCACCCTGGATTCCCGACCGGGTGGTTACCTGGCACGGCTCACATTTGATGACGAGAGCCTATTCGGATGCAGAGCGAGTCGATCCTGCAGGTTTGCCGGTTCCATCTGCATTAAGCTGGTCTGCGCCAGATGGCACTCTGGTGCATGGTATTTACTATCCTCCCGCTTCCCTTACTTTCACTGGCAAAGGCTTACCTCCGGCGATTATCAATATTCATGGCGGACCGACCAGCCAGGCAGTGTGGAGTTTTAACGGGGATGTGAATTATTTTGCCACACGGGGTTATGCTGTGGTAGAGGTAAATTACCGCGGCAGCAGCGGCTATGGGCGCAGTTACCGGGATGCCTTAAGAGAGCATTGGGGCAGGCTGGATGTTGAGGATGCAATTGGCGCGGCGGTAGCGCTTGTAGATCAGGGATTAGCTGACCCGGGCAGACTGGTCATTAAGGGGGGCAGTGCGGGTGGTTTTACCGTTTTGAATGCGTTGGTGCATCATCCAGGTCGGTTTAAGGCTGGAGTCAATCTGTTTGGAGTGAGCAATTTATTTACCCTGGCAATGGATACCCATAAGTTTGAAGAACGCTATACTGACAGTATGGTGGGTCCATTGCCAGAGACAGCCAACCGTTACCATGAATGGTCACCGATCTTCCATGCGGATAAAATTCGTGATCCGCTGGCGATCTTCCAGGGCAGCGAAGATAAAGTTGTTCCGCCCGACCAATCCGAGTCGATTGTCAAAGTGCTGCAACGGAATGGCGTTCCCCATATTTATCGCCTGTATGAAGGAGAGGGACACGGTTTCCGCAAGACAGAAACGCGCATCGATTACTATCAGCAGCTTGAGCGCTTCTTGCAGCAATATGTAATTTTCACGGCATAACGTTTTGATGTTATCAATTATTTAGAGTTGCCCCGGCTCGTTTCGAAGAACTCAAGGATTTTTTGAAGGTATTCCTTTGGCGCTGATTGGAGGTATTCTCCGTGATCTGCGCCTTCCACAACAAAAAGCTCCTTCGGTTTACGGGCAGCGGTGAACTGATCGTATCCCTGCGTGCGTGCGATTTCCCGCTCACCGTGGATGAGCAGAACAGGTCGGGGCGCCAGGCGCGGAAGATCATCAATGGGACTGATCACAGCAGGTGGATGACCAAATTGCAGCCAAAGGATGGCGCCAATTGCATGTTGAAATTGCCATTCCAACGTCAGCGGAGCGGGGTTGTTGCCTCGGATTTCTCGCCACAGGTTGGCGTAGTTGCCAATCGCTGCAACTGCCTGGATTTCAGGTCTTGAGACAGATTGTCGAATGACAGCTGCCCCACCTGCTGAAAAACCAGCGGCGCCAATCCAAACGGTGGGTGCTTCTTTGTGCAAAAATAGTAATGCTGCATCCAGGTCTCTAGTTTCGAGAATCCCCAAAGATGATGATGCGCCACTGCAGCCGCGTGAAGCTGGCAGCAATACCCCAAATCCATGCCTGGCGAGATATTGCGCCTCTTCCAGCATGTTATCCCGGTTGGAACGATGCCCGCCCAAGAGGATCACCACCGCATTGTTTTTTGTGAGATGCCACCAGGCAGGCAAATCGATACCTTCCTCTGATGGTAAAAGGATTGACTGGAATCCAGGCACAACACTCAAACCGGGTGGGCAATCGGTGTGGGTTAGCCTTTGCAGATACATCCAGCTTAACCCAAACACCAGGATGATCCATGCCATTGAAATGGCAAAAATTACTTTACCGAATAAACGTAAGGAGCGAAATGGCTGAAAAAAGGATTGCATCAATCTTCAAGTATAATCGCTAGAGCCTTAAAATCAGGAGTATCAACTGTGCAATTGTATTATATTCGACATGGGCAGTCAGCAAATAACGCCTTGTACGATCAAACTGGCAGTTCCAAAGGACGTTCGCCGGATCCAGACTTAACCCAGGCTGGCGTAGAACAGGTAAATCATTTAGCAGGATATGTCAGCCGTCCTTTTCAACCGGGGTATGAGGATCTGCGTAATGAATACGGATTTGGTTTTACTCATATTTACACCAGCTTAATGGTTAGAGCGGTGAAGACGGCTTATCCGATCGCCCAGGCGACCGGGTTGCCGGTGGTCGGGTGGGAGATTATTCATGAAGAAGGCGGTATCTTCACTGGAGATGAGACAACCGAAGAAAAAATTGGTCAGCCGGGTATGCCACGCAGTTATTTTGAAAACCATTTTCCGGGCTTAATTTTGCCTGAATGGCTGGGGGAAGAGGGCTGGTACCGCGCACAGCAATATGAGCCTCATGAAAACCGATTATCCAGGGCGCAATTCTTTCTGGATGAGTTGAAACAGCGGCATGGAGGATCGCAGGATCGAGTTGCAGTGGTCAGCCACGGAGGTTTTTTCAACCTGTTCATGGCGGTGCTGTTGGGATTGAACACGCGCAATGGATATTGGTTTTTAATGAATAACACGGCTATATCTCGTTTTGATTTTCATGACGATCATGTAGCTGTCATCTACATCAATCGGACAGATCACCTGCCTGCGCACTTAATTACCTGAAAAAGGATTCAACCATGCGAGTGATGACCTGCAATATTCGTAGCGGTGCTTTTTCACTATCCCTAACTGATGTTAATATTTTATTTGGGCAGTTTTTGAGCGGATCTAGATTTCCGCATTGTTGATTATTGTTTGTAACGAGCGCTGTCCTGCACACATTGCATGAACCAGCGCATTCGTCCAACGCCGGTACCAGCTGCCAGTGAGCCGGCAGTGGTGATTTCTAACCTGCCGCTTGCTCCCGCTTTAGAAAAATCCTCAATCACCCGCTCGCGAATCTCATCGGGCGAACCATTGCGCAGCAACATGGGCGGCATTTGCCCTTTAATGAGAGCATCAGGCATTTTAGCCCGAATTAATGCCACATCCACTTCAGGACCATAGTTGACAATGTTGATTCCCAATTCCCGTTGGAAATCGAGTAAATGTCCCATCGCGCTGTCTGAATGCTGGTAGCGGGATGTTGGATCTCTTCCTGGCAAATCAGGCGCCATAGCATTTAACACTTTCTCTAGCACTGGATAGCAAAACTCACGATACAATTTTCGGTTGAATAGAGCGCAGTTGTCATCGGTGATCCACCAGCCGAGTTGGGTATTCCCACTAAACCTGCGGAAAAACTGGTTTAGCTCCACCATCTTCACCGCTAAAATGTCTCGAAAACGCCTAATCAAGTCTGGATAATCGTAAATCCAGTAAAAGACAGTCTCCGCTGTCAAAACAGAAGTCATGATGGTGGCAGGACCTCGGCTGCCAGTGCCTAGTAAGGGAAGGGACCTTCCTTGAGACTGACGCATCTCCCATTCCTTGCGGTAGGCTTCGGGTAGAGCCCATTGGGTAATATCAGTCTTTTCAGCCCGGTCCAGGATGTGGTGAAACTCCTGCGGGTTGTCAGTAACCGGTGTTAACCAGGGTGTACCGCCTTCGGTATAGGTAAATTCGCAGCCAAACAAGTTTTCAATACGTTTTGGGGAATATTCCCAGGTATCCTCATCAAAAAAAGTCACCCCAATGAATTCGCGCGTGATCTGGTTCACTTCCCGATGGAGATGGTCGCGATAAGTCTTATCCTGGTAATAGCGCATCGTCGAAGGAATTTGAACAAATTCGAATAACCAATGGTCATCCGGGGCAAAGGAGATCGGGCAGCGCGGTTTATCCGGAGTCAAGGGACGCGAGCGCTGGTTTTCTTCCCAAAACCATTCCAGGTCTAAACCTTTGGTCAGCTCCATAAATTCTTTTTCAATGATTGCCATGCTTCCCTCCACTAGTGGTAACTTTTCATACGAACCGACATTAAAATGTCTAAACTGGATGGCGCAAAGTAGAGACTCGCCACAAAATCGAAGGCAGCAACAATATTTTTTGCAAACTGGTGGTATGCGCGCGAATTTGATAAACCCGGTAATCAATTTTTTCGATTTCATCCAGGATCGCGCGATAGATCATGGCTGCTGCGCCAACGGCGATGCGCGCAGATGGCGCCAGAAAGGCGATTCCGGGCAACGCCTGCTGATAAAGGTTCCGCGCGCGTTGTATTTCAAATCTCATTAATCCCTTAAATCGATGATCGAAAACTTCATTACGAATATCATTCACTGATAAACCGAATTGGTTCAAATCTTCGATTGGCAGATATACTCTCCCTCTGCGCCGGTCTTCCCCGATATCTCGAAGAATATTCGTAAGCTGTAAAGCGATTCCCAACTGAATGGCATAGGGAGCAGCTTGTATAAAAGAAGCTCCTTTTGCTAACCCTATGATTGGAATTGAGAGAAGACCGACTGTTGACGCTACCCGATAGCAGTAAAGTTGAAGTTCATCCCAGGTAGCATACGATTTGACGCAAAGATCCATCTCAACCCCATCCATTAAGTCTGCTTCGTATTTGCGATCAATTGAATACTTCTCGCGAATTTTTGCCCAGGTAAATAATATCGGATGAGACTGTTGGGATGAATACAAATTAACCTGTTTGCGCCAGTTTTGGATTTCCTCATGACATGCGTTTTCCTGGTCGACCAGATCATCCGTAACGCGACAAAATGCATACAAAGCGCGAATAGCCTCGCGCTGAGGGGGTGGGAGGAAACTGGTGGCAAAATAGAAGGTTTTTGAATGTGTGCGAATAACCTCGTCTGGAACTTGATTTAAATCCTTCGAGTCGACAACCGTGAGAGAGGTGTACCCGTTCAAAATCGCCAGCCTGTATCCAGATACTCTTCAGTGGGTTATATTTGTTCCGCAATCAGGTGGTCAGCGATAATCGAAGAGGAAAGAACACCAGGAACGCCTGCGCCTGGATGAGTGCCTGCTCCGGTGAGAATCAAATTGTCAAAATCTTCAGAACGGTTGTGCGGGCGGAACCAGGCAGATTGGGTCAGAACCGGTTGCATAGAAAATGCCGCTCCAAGGTGGCTGTTCAGCGTCGTTTGGAAATGGAGAGGGTCTATATAATGTTCTGCCACAATGTTCGCCTGCAAATCAGGCAGATAATGATCCTCCAAAAATTGCATGATACGATCCCGGTACGGTTTTGCCATTTGGTTCCAATCAATTCCGGATCCAAGGTGTGGAACTGGAGAAAGCACATAAAAGGCTTCGCAGCCTTCAGGTGCTAACGAAGGGTCGGTCAGCGTGGGCATGTGCAGATAGAGAGAAAAATCATCTGCGAGCACTTTGCGATTAAAAATATCATCCAGTAAAGGTTTATACCGTTTGCTTAAAATGATGTTGTGATGGGCAAGACCACTGTCGAGATAGCGGCGTTTGGTTCCAAAGTAAATCACAAATAACGACATGCTGTAGCGCATCGCTTCGAAATGACGATTCGTGTTAAATATCCGGTTCTCTGGTTTTATCATTTTTAAATAGGTGTAAGCTGCATCCGCATTGGATATTACAAAATCAGCATTGTGAACCGTACCATCTTTCAAGCGGATGCCGGTTACTTTTCGTTTATGGACGAGAATCTCATCGACTTCACAATTGAGATGATAGCTGCCACCCAGGTCGGTAAATAATTTAGCCAAACCCTGCACAATTGCGCCTGTTCCACCCAGGGCAAAATGTACCCCCCATTCGCGCTCAAGATAGTGGATCATGGCATAAATGCTGGTCGTGTCAAAAGGATTGCCGCCTACCAATAAAGGGTGAAATGAAAAGACCTGACGTAAAAACTCATTTTGAACAAACTGGGAGACATAGCCGTACACACTGCGGTAGGATTGCAGCTTGATCAGATCAGGCGCGATGCGCAGCATATCGGTGATATGCAGGAAAGGTTTATCGGCTAATTCGACAAACCCTTTATCAAAAATGGGTTTGGTGGTCAGGAGAAATTTTTGGTACCCTTCTTTGTCGGCGGGATTCCAGCGCTCAATTTCGTTTAATGTAAAATTCAGGTCGTTGTTGTAATTAAAAACCTTTTTTTCGTGGTTATAAATTCGATAAAACGGGTTTACTGGCACCAGTTTAAAATAATCTTCCCGGTTTTTCCCGGCAGCGTTGAAAATATCGTCGAACATAAAGGGGGCGGTGATAACGGTTGGTCCGCCATCAAACTTGAATCCATTGATATCATAGACATAAGCTCTGCCGCCCAGCCTATCGCGCTTTTCAAATATTTCAACTTCCAGCCCGCGTGCAGCCAGTCGGCAAGCAGCGCCTAATCCACCCAATCCGCTTCCAATCACGATTACTTTTTTACTCATCTCTCCCTCCATACAATATTCGGATGTATGACGACCGAGATCCTTTGTCTATAATGCAAAGAGTGATTAACCCAATTATAATTCCTTTATCTTTTTCAAATGAGGAAAAGTTATGGATACTAGTTTTCGCTGCCGATTAAAGAAGGGGGATTATTTGCTGGGAACCTTGATCACGCTTTCAAGCCCAGAAGTTGTTGACCTGTTAGCAGATTGTGGGTTTGATTGGTTTTTCTATGACCTCGAACATTCAGCAATGGGCGTGCAAGAAGTGCAGACATTGCTGCAGGTGGCTGGTAATCGCTGCGCAGGGGTTATCCGGGTTCCATTAAATGATGAAATCTGGTTCAAGAAAGTTCTGGATATTGGGGCAGATGGTGTAATTGTGCCGTTGGTGAACTCGGCAGAGGAAGCGCGCCAGGCAGTTCGTTTTTCAAAGTTTCCCCCGATCGGGAGGCGCAGTGTCGGTATTGCGCGAGCGCATGGGTATGGTTCTCGTTTCCTGGAATACGTCTCAACAGCCAATGATAAAATCGCGGTGTTGGTGCAGGCAGAACATTACCTGGCAGTTGAAAATATCGACGAAATTGTCAAAGTTGATGGTGTTGATGGGGTGATCATCGGTCCCTTTGACTTATCTGCAAGTCTGGGTAAGGCTGGTCAGGTTTCAGATGCTGAAGTACGCGCATCCATCCAAAAAATTCGCGCCGCATGTGAAAAAGTGGGATTACCCGTTGGAATATTTGGTGCGACCCTTGAATCAGCCGAGGGGTTAAGAAGCGAGGGATATCACCTGTTGGCTGCCGCTACCGATACCATGCTGCTTGGCAGAGCGGGTAGAGAGTTGGTGGAGCGCTTGAGAAGATAAATTCTAGTCGAACCCTTTTGGTTCAACGTGGACATAAGCGCGGTCGATTTCTGGCAGCGCCTCAAGGCGTTTTACAATTTCATCCTCAATGTCATGCGCTCTGTTCAGGCTTATATTGCCATCCACATTGACGTGCAAATCCACAACCAGGCGCGGACCAGCATATTCAGTCATCGTGTGATGCACCCGTTCCACCCCTGCTACCGATCCTGCAATCCGGGCAATTTCTTCCCGCAATTCGGAAGAAGCGCCAGCGCCAGTCAGAAAATCGAAGTTTTCTTTGCCTGCCCGAATGACCGCCCTGAAAATCCAGGCTGCAACCAAAATACCGGCGATAGGATCCGCAATGGGATTGATCCACTGCGATCCAAGAACCCCAACAAATGCCGCCAGTGAAGATAAAACATCAGCCAGATTATCGATGGCGGTGGTGGCAAGGGTGGGGCTGCTGAGCTGGCGTGCAATGCTGCGGATGGCGAAGAACATGACGGCTTTTAATGTCGCGCTGAGGATCAATACCAGAGTGGGTAAACCTGGGTCAACCGCCAATGCGCCGGTCAGGTAACGATCGATGGCTGTCATTCCCGCTGCAAAGGCTGCCAATGCCATCGACATCGTGATCATCATCCCCACCATGGGTTCAAAGCGGCTGTGCCCTTGGGGATGACTCAAATCGGGTGGTCTCTGCGCCATCCAAAGCCCAAAAACCATTAACACAGAATACATCACATCAGAAACGGAATTGGCAGCATCCGCAAAAATGGCAACACTTCCTGATAACGCAGCCACAATGCCTTTAATTACCGCCAATAGAATATTACCGACAACGGTAATCACCAGAGCATTCCTGTACAATTTCTGGCTTTCGGGGTCCGGTTTAAATCTGCGTACCCATAGCATGGTTGAATCCTATCACATTGTTTCCATGAAGAACAAGTCAGGTTCTTGACAATAAGGAAGCATTTAATCCATTTATTACGGAATCGACAGCTTCTTGAACTTCTTCTGACATGGCACTCCCAGGCTCGATGCTTTTGACCTGGATGCCTAAAATATACACCTCACACCCAATTTCGAAAGCTATAAATTTCGACAAGGTTGAAAGGGGCAGGGTATGGGTGGAACCTCCCCATCCCACGGCTTCGTGAGCGCTTAATAGTCGAATGGATCCAGGAGCCAACCCCATTTGAGCGGCATCGATCAGGAGCACCACATCAGGACCGAATCGCCGAATTTGACCAGTGAAATTCTCAGGAGCCGGTCCGGTTTCAATGATAAGGTGGTTGGTGGATAGGGATTGGAGGTCGTTGGAAAGTTCCCGCACAATATGCAGTCCTGCCGCATCATCGCCCATCCATTCATTGCCAATTCCAAGAATTGCAATCCGCTGGTGATTTAAAAAAGAAAAATCGATTAGTTTCCTGTTCGTATGCTACTCTTTTTCCTGAAATTCGGAGATATCCATTTTAGGGCTGGGGGGTGGTTCGGTTGGTTTGGTGACTGGTTGATCAGCCTTCTCTTGGGCGGGTCGATTAAGCAGGAATTGTATGTCTTCTTCTTTTCCGTATAGCACTTCAAAAGGTTCTTTATGAAGGGATGCCAGTTCCCACTGTTCATTGGACATCTCCAGGCATCTTAATCGGCAATTGACCACGCATTGTGAACAATACGTGCAGCGATCCATATGGTATCGCAAGACAAACCTCTTTTTTGCGCGGTCAATCATGATCAGTTCGATTGCATCGGAGGGACAGTCTTTTATGCAAAGCTGGCATCCTGTGCATTTGGTTGGATCCCAAACCAGTTTACCGCGGTACCTGGCAGGGGCGGGTTTCTTCTCAAAGGGATAATTTTCTGTTACCGGGCGTTTAAACATCGACCGCAGGATATCGCCGAATAATGCGCCAATTTTCATTGTTTACCTCACCAATCTATCGAAGAACCAATAAAAACAGAAACTGCAGCAAGCCCAATAACGCACCGACCCGCCACCAGAGTCCCACCGTTTGATCAATGCGCAGCCGGGCAAAAAGCGATTGCAAGGCAGCCAGAAATACAAGCATTCCGAGTGTCTTCAGCAAGAAATCTACCGGGTTATTGACCCCACCCAGGTAGAATGAGGCAACCAGTCCTAATCCGATGACCAGTTCGATGTTCCTGCCCAGGCGGAACAGCGCATACCCACGCCCGGAATATTCTGTCATAGCGCCAGCGACAATTTCAGTTTCCGCTTCAGGGGCGTCAAAGGGAGGCAATTCCAGTTTCCCCATCAGACCGACCAGCGCTACGAAAAAACCTATGGGCTGAGTCAGGATCATCCAGGGGTTATTTTGTGCAAACTGGTTGATTTCATTGATCTGCCATGAACTGGCTGCCAGAGCCGGACCCAATAGCGCAAGTAAAAAAGGCGCTTCATAACTGAATAATTGCGTCAGGGTGCGCGTTGCGCCGACTAACGAAAACCGGTCGAGCGTATTTGCGCCAGCCAGTCCGCTGCAGATTGTCATCAGGCTTAACAGGTACAGGGTTACGATGAGGTCGCCCTGGAAACTGTATGAAGGTTGAAGACCAATCATGGGAATATAAAGTGCAGCGGTCAGCGCTCCAGCCATCGCGATTACAGGGAGAAGGATGAACAGCGCTGCGTTTACACCCTGAGGAACCACTTCTTCTTTTGCAAGTAACTTTATGAGATCTGCAAATGGTTGGATCAAGCGTGGACCAATCCGGTTTTGAAACCTTGCCACCAATTTGCGGTCGATCCATTCATACATCAATCCGCTGAACAAGAGAAACAGTCCACCAGGGAAAAATAAAATGGCGACGAGGGGAGGAACAGTCAGGTTCATCGGTAATATTCGATCCCATATTGGCGGAGTTGTTCCCAACTCCAGGTGCGATTACTATCTGTATGGCGGATGGTGATCATTCGGTCATTACAGGAAAAACACGGATCAATTCCAGAGAGGAGCATGGGCATGTCTGCCAATTTGTGCCCCGGCGCAAGCACGATAACCGATGACCAGTTGCACAAGCTGGGTGTGCGCACCTTTACCCGTTCGGGATATTCGTTGCCATTGCTCTTTATATAATAAAACAATTCCCCACGAGGCGCTTCGACTCTGCTGATCGTTTCTCCAGCCGGGATACGCCTGGGTACACGCGTGGTCAGTTCACTTTCAGGAAGATTTGCCAGAATCAGGCGGATTAATCGAAAGCTCTCAAATAGTTCTTTGATCCGCACCACAAAGCGAGCGTGTAAATCCCCAGTACTTTCGGTAACCAGCCTGACAGGGAATTGGGAATATCCAGCATAAGGAGCATCGATGCGGATGTCGCGTTGAACACCGGATGCACGGGCGGTTGGTCCTACTGCGCCTAAATCTTCAGCTTGCTGTAATGTCATCAAGCCCACTCCCCTGGTGCGCCCCAGGAAAGTTTCATCGGTTGAGATGACATTTAAGTAATACTTGCAACGTTCCTCCAAATAATCCATGCCTTTTAGCAAGTGTTCTCGAATTTCATCGGTAATATCAACTTTTACACCACCGATTACATTAAGAGAATAATGAACGCGGTTTCCGCTTAATTCCTCCAAAAGATCCATCACCGTTTCACGATCCCTCCAGGAGAACATGAACAAAGTGTCAAATCCTCCTTCATGGGCGGCTACGCCCAGCCAAAGCAGATGACTATGGATGCGTTCAAGTTCACCAACCAGAGTTCGAATGGCTTGAGCTCGCGGAGGAACCTGTACATTTGCCAGCCGCTCCACCCCCAGGACAAAGGCGGTTGCGTGGACATGTGAGCAAATTCCACATACCCGCTCCAGCATATACATGGCTTGCGTCCAGTTCCGTCCCTCAACACCCTTTTCAATTCCCCGGTGGACATACCCCAGGCGCATTGTGGCGCCGGTTACTGTTTCACCATCCACAGTGAATTCGAAATGTCCTGGTTCTTTCAGTGCTGGATGCTGAGGTCCTATTGGGATGATAAATTTTTCGGTATGAAATTCAAGCATGAGTCCTCCAAAAATACCGATAACAGCTCTACGACATGGTAGAGGTATTCTCTAATCCTTTGAACGATTTGCGCAAAGGATATACACCACTCGGCCAATCATCGGGTAATAACAGGCGGCTGGGATCGGGAGTGTTCTCAATATGTATTCCGAACATCTCCATTAATTCCCTCTCGTATAAGGTGGCTACTGGAACAAGATCGCAAATAGACGGCAGCCTGGCATCATGATAGTCCAGAGATACCCTCAATGTGACAATGATTGATTTCTGACAGAAATGATAGAGAACCTCTAAATGATCTTTTTGGTGCTGCGGATCGGATGCATCAGGTTGCCCAGGGTGATCAAGACCAGTAATGGCTGATAAATGCCCCCACTTGGCGTCAAGAATGGCTTTGATTGCTGGTTTCAAGTGGTTTCGTTCGATGAACACATCCAGGCGGTTTGATTCGACATAACTATATAGATGCGAGTATTTTTGCAGGATAGAGACTGCGTGTTGGAGTATATCCTGGAGGTTTAATACTCCTGTTTCATTTAATGGTCGTTGAGCATCCATATTTAGCTTTCCTTTTCAGGCGTTTTTACCGATTTCGAGGGATTCTGCAGGCTTTGTAAAAGCTGCACAACGCCATAAATAATCGCCTCTGGACGCGGCGGGCAGCCAGGGATATATACGTCCACTGGAATTACTTCGTTGATATTGCCTACGATGTTGTAACAGCCCGTAAAGGCTCCACTGGCAATACCACACGAGCCTACTGCTACTACAAACTTGGGATCCGGCATTTGCTCATACGTGCGTAACAGTCTCTCCCGTGCCAGGCGGGTAACCGGACCGGTACAGATCAGAACATCAGCATGGCGAGGACTGCCCTGCAACTTAACACCGAACCTTTCCAAATCATAACGGGGAGTGAGCGTAGCCAGAATTTCAATGTCACAACCATTACATGAGCCGCTATTAAAATGAATAGCCCAGGGAGAGTTGACTCGCGCCCAGGTTTTTAGCTGGTCAATTGCAGTCTGCCAGGAATTTGATAAGTTGATGGTCATTCTTTTCCTTTTCATACAGGTTACTACGTTTGTTATGATTTGTTCAGGATGATTTCTCAACCCAAAATGAGAGCAACCAATGTCAACATTAATCCCAGGATATAGATTCCCGCCACCCAGGTTAATTCGCCAGTGCCAAGTATCAACATTCCCAAATGGAGAACAGCAAAGAAGAATGCAACGACCACAAATGGACGATAGCCTGGGGCAGCGATATGCGTTGGTGCAAGTTCCCCGGATCCGTATAAACTCCTTTTGGTCTCGCTGGGTGGGTTGCGGGGAGCCAATTGGCGACCAAACCATAAAATTGCCAATACCAAGGGGATGTATAGAAAAAATGCGATTGGAGGAGAAAGGAGGATGTCCATTACTATTCCTGATTGATTCACCTGATGATCTTAAGAAAATCTTGTGCTGCGGGGTAGGTCAAATCATTCAGCAATGCCGGATAGAAGCCAATGATAATGACAGCCAGAGTCATCAACACCAAGGGAGCGAGTAGTGTCCATGAAATTGGGACGTCTCCTTTTTCTTCACCCGCGCATTGATTGCGATACAGGCGATTGACCAGCGGGGCATAATACGCCAGGGACAGAACACTGTTTAACGCGGCAAAAAGTACCAATACCATTAGCCACGGGTTTTGACCTGAAAAACCAGCAACAAAAATTTGCCATTTGGACATGAAACCAGAAAGTGGGGGTAATCCACCCAGAGCGAACACAGCTATGCTAAATGCCAGAGCAGGTAAAGGATAATGGCGAGAAGCTCCATTGAGGTCATCAATAGTCAGGGGAGTATGGCGATCGTGGGATAAGTGGATTGCATAGAGTAAGACGCCCGCCGATAAGAATGCCAGACCTTTCATTAAGGCATGGTTTATCAGGTGGAAAAAACCACCGGCAGCGCCATCGAGAGATCCAGTAATGAGGGCAGCGCCAAATCCTAATAACATATAGCCAACATGACTGATGCTGGAAAAAGCCAAAATCCTTTTTACTTCAGTCTGGCGCAGCGCTAATAAGTTCCCGAGCAGCATATTAAGTCCGCTGGCTGATAACAGGATGACTCCCCAAAGAGAAGCTGATATCGCCAGCATCCCTAAGGTACGCAAAAGAGCTACTAACCCGGCTTCGATTACGATGCCTGAGAGCATCGCACTGATTCCACTGGGAGCCTGTGAATGGGCATCCGGGAGCCAGGTGTGTAATGGTACAATCGCTGTCTTTACTCCGAAGCCAATCACAAAACATACCCCTGCCGTCAGCAGGATCGGAGTGGGAGAATTGATGGCTGCCTGAATTTTAGCCAAATCGGTATGACCGGTTGCAGCGAAGATTAGGGCGATTCCGATCAGCACGAAGACCGATCCCACTGCTGATTGAACCAGGTATTTTAAGCCTGCCTCAAGTGATCCGGGTTGAGAGCGATAGAATGCCACCAGGAATACAGATGAGATTGCCATTGCCTCAAACCAAACCCATAGGTTGAAAAGGTCTGTAGCAAAACCCAATCCGATAATCGTTCCGGTCATTGCGACCAGAAGGGCATAATACTTTTCTTCACCGGGTTCTCCATCCATGTATTGCCTTGAGAATAATGCTACCAGTGAGGATAAAACCAGAACAGTAAAAGCCAGCAGAACTCCAATTCCATCGACTCGTAAAGCAATTGTTCCGAAGAGAAGCTTGATCGATATTTGGTTGGAGTAGGCTTGTGAGATAAAAAAGAGAGGAACCAGTGTAACAGTCAAAATAAAGGTGGTAATCCAACCAACCACAGGGGTCATTTTCCCTGACCGCGCCATGATACGACCAACCAGGTAAATTATCGGAGAAGCGAGAAGAGGAGTCAGGATTAAGGCGGGGAAAGCGGTAAGGGGGTCCATGATTACGCTCCCAAAATAGAAAGCACTGCGATACTTACCAGTAAAACAACCAACCCTACCAGGATTCCAAGGATATTGACACTCAAAATACCAGTTTGCGTGTTGCGAATGAATTCAGCGATAGAGTTAGTGCCTTTGACGATCGCGGTGTTGATCTCTTCGAAACCGAAGCTCCTGCGGGCTCCTTCAGCAATGCCGGTCATCAGGTCTGTGATTCTTGATAATTGATTGCGCCAGACCCAAAGCGCAAAACCTGAGGCGATTACCAGCAGGGCAAGCAAGGTGGCAGGCGCTGTAAGAACTTCGATTAAAATTTCACCGGTAGAATGAGCCTTGATGGAATGAAAAGGCAAGGTTAATTCCATCAATGTTCCCAAAGGACCGACCAATACCCAGCTGGTTAAAGCCCCGATTGAGAGAATAAAAAGGGCTATTTTCATGAAATGACCAGCATCATGTCCATGCAGAGGGGTTCGTTGATCACCATAAAATACCATCCAGACGCACTTAAGCGTATAACATGCGGTAAGACCCGCCCCCATCATCATTCCGATAAAGGCCCATAAGGGTCCATGGGCAAGTCCTTCTTCAAGGATTAATTCCTTACTCCAGAATCCGTTCAAAAAGGGTAATCCTGCCAGCGCTAGCGATCCGATCAGGAAAACATTTCGCACAAATGGCATTTGTTTTCCCAACCCGCCCATATCGTTCATGTTGCGGGTACCGACACTATGGATAACCGCTCCGGCAGCGAGAAAGAGCAAAGCTTTAAATACTGCATGGCTGAGCAGATGGAACTGGCTGGCGAAGATACCGCCCACGCCTATAGCATAGACCATGTAGCCAAGCTGGCTGACTGTTGAATATGCCAGGACGCGCTTGAGATCGCTGGCGACCAATGCCATACCTGCTGAAAGGAGTGCTGAAAGCACTCCAACCCAAACCACCGCCGTCGTCCATCCTGGAACATTTGCAAAAGCAGGATAAAACCGCGCTAATAAATAGACACCCGCATTTACCATCGTTGCAGCATGGATCAGAGCGCTAACTGGCGTTGGGGCTTCCATTGCATCTGGCAGCCAGGTTTGAAATGGGAATTGGGCTGATTTTGCAGCGGCAGCCACCAGGAAACTAAATGCAGTCAAAGAGAGTAAAGCAGGCGGCAGGGTATTCGCCTTTTGGAGAAATATAGATATGTCATAACTGCCAAAAGAACTAAAAGCGATCAGCGCACCAAACAATAGTCCAATTCCACCGATTTGAGTCATGATCAAGGCTTTTATGCCGCCCGTAACGGCTTTTGGATCATCATTATAGAAAGAAATTAAGGCATATGAACAAAGCGCGGTCATTTCCCAAAAAACAAACATCAGGAGCAGGTTGCTTGTTAATACCAGCCCAACCATTGAACCAATGAAAAGCAGCACCATGCTGTAGTAGCGCCCCAGCTGTCTGTCTCCGCGCATGTAATCCACTGAAAAGATCACGGCAAGACTACCTATGAGAGCCGCTATTGCTGCCAGAACAACCCCCAGCCCATCGGGAACAAATGTGAAATTTCCGAACGCTCCGCCGATAGGAATTGAGAGCGCCATTTCATTGGAAGGGTAAAGAAACAAGGATGCGGACATAAACCCTGAAGCAAGCGAGAACCCAACCGCAATTCCATGTTGTAAAGTTGGTCTATTATTTCCAACCGCCCAAACCAGGATCGCGCCAATCCAGGGGAGGGTTATCGATGTAAGGATTAAAACAGATACCATCCAATTACCTCTTCAAGGTGGTGTAAGCGTTGAGGTCAAGCGTGCCAAATTTGCGCCGGATAATGACTGCGATTGATAAGGCGATGACCGCCACAATCGTATCTGCTACAATGACAGTAATTGCCATACTCTGACCCAGGGCAATCTGTCCAGATGCAGACCCCGCAGCGATCAACAAAAGCATTACCCCTTTCACCAGGATTTGCAAGGCGACGACCACCTTGATTAAATTGCGGGTGACAAGAAGGGTATAAAGTCCGATCATCAGTAAACCAGCAGCAGAAATGAAGGCAAATGTAAAGATTGACATGGTTAATGGTGTTCTCCCTTGCGCTTGTGCCGGGGTTTTTCTTCCGAAAGCATTCCCAATACCCCAAGAATTCCGGTGAAAATGATGACAATTTGTAGAATCACATCCACTGCTCGATCTTCCCATAACACTTTTGATAAAACAGTCGGCTGAAAACCTGGAATGTTGATATTTAAATAGGGCAGGGTCAGCCATCCCAGGAGGAGAATAGCTAGCAAAACTATCCCCCAGGCAATTGGCTGGGGGATGGTGGGCTTTGCGGATAGCGCCTGGTCGCCGGTTATGTTAATTGCAAACACAAAAAGGACAGTCACAAGACCTGCTCCCACACTTAACTCGATGACCGCTATTTGAGTTGCTCCCATCATGTACATGAAGATAGCAACCAATGCGCTCGTGCCTGCTAACCAAAGCGCCGAAACTATCAGGCGTTTCGCCCATATCGCCTGAAAGGCGCACACGAATAAACCAACAATGAGGATGATATAAACCAACAATTCGAGAACCTCCTCGAACACCCTGACCAATACAGGAATGCATTTTTGCAGCCTCTATATTTAACCCAAAAGTGGTGCTGTGTCATGTGATAATCATCCCTTATATCCAGTGATAATATCCTTCTATTTCGAAAAGTTTCGTAGAAAATGGTCTTTTCAATTTCGATCTACCGATCGGGTTATTGACAGGTTAAATAAACTTGAGGAAAAATATGATTATTCTAATAAAAGATATCTGGAAATAACCTGGAGTAAAATATCTGTTCCTGGGAGACTCCCAGTCAGGTTTATAGTCGTATTCAGGAGGTTGCAATGCCGAGAAAAAAAGTTAGAAAATCAAATATGCCTGTCGTCTTAATGGCAATCGGCGGAGGGTTAATTTTGCTAACCTTGATTGGCATATTGATCCTTAATCAAGGAGGAGATGGGCAAATTGGAGAAGACAAAACCATCTCAAGAATATCACTTGCAGCGGCAAAAACTGCTTTCGATCAAAAGCAAGCCCTGTTTCTGGATGTGCGGGGAACGGCTGCGTTTGCCGAGTCGCATATTCCAGGCGCGCGCTTGATCCCGCTTTCTGAGATCGAGACTCGCTATGTTGAACTCAATAAGAATGACTGGATCATTCTCTATTGCACCTGACCGGCTGAAGAAGCCAGCGCCCGTGCGGCGGAAATATTAATGACCAAAGGATTTCGTAAAGTGCAGCCTTTGTTAGGTGGGTACCAGGCTTGGATTGAAGCAGGTTATCCGGTTCAATCTGGCAATTAGCTGGCTTTGGAAATCGGGGTAAATTATTTACAAAGTACAATTATCAACTTGTGGTATAGGATCCCTTTCAAATTTACCTTTTTCAACACCCTTCTAACGCGTAAGTTTGACAGGAAGGTGCCTTTTTCGTATAATAGAGGCAACAATTGAATTACCACACCCAAGAGGAGTAAATCCGTCAGGTAATCTGCCAGAGAAGGAGCACAGGGTGAAAGCCTCCCCAGAGACCGGGATTGAAGTCGTTTGGGTTCGCTGCTGAAGAAATTTCGTTTCCGAAAAAGTAGAACAGCACGGGATTGCCCGTTACAGCAACAGCCAGATGTTGGTCTGGAGGTGAGTGTACCGGTTGACCGGTAAAATGAGGTGGTACCGCGGAAGGAAGCCCTTTCGTCCTCAGAGACAGAAGAGCTTTTTTATTTTAAAAGGAGCAACCATGCCAGAGTCATCTCTCCCCAAAACGTATGATTTTTCTACCACTGAAGAACGTCTTTATAACTGGTGGGAAAAGCAAAATTATTTCAAGCCTCGTAATGATCCAAACAAGCCTGGCTTTGATCCCTCCATTAAGCCATTTGTTATCTCCATTCCACCCCCGAATGTGACGGGCGAATTGCACCTGGGGCATGCGATGTTTCTCTCAATGGAAGACCTGATGATTCGATACCATCGCATGAAGGGTATTCCAACGCTCTGGGTTCCAGGAAGCGATCATGCCGGAATTGCGACCCAGTTGCAAGTTGAAAAGATGTTGAATGGTGAAGGTGTTCGGCGCGAAGACCTTGGCAGAGATGAATTTGTGCGCCGTACCTGGGAATGGAAGCATAAATACGGGGGAATCATTACGCGTCAGATTCGCAGGATGGGCTCATCCTGTGATTGGGACCGTGAGCGTTTTACGATGGATGAAGGTTTATCACGAGCGGTGCGTGAAGCATTTGTGCGCTTGTATGAAAAAGGGCTCATTTACCGTGGACCCCGCCTGATTAACTGGTCGCCGGGGTTGCGAACGGCTGTGTCTGATTTGGAGGTGGAATATTCCGAAGAGCAGGGGACCTTATATTTCTTCAAATATATGCTGGCGGATGGCGATGGCTTTATTCCAGTTGCGACAACCCGTCCCGAAACAATTTTGGGTGATACGGCAGTTGCTGTTCATCCTGAGGATCAGCGCTATCAGCACCTGATTGGTAGAACGGTGCTTGTCCCAATGTTGGGACGCCAAATTCGGGTTATTGCGGATGAGCATGTGGTACGCGAATTTGGCACAGGCGCGTTGAAGGTGACTCCGGCGCACGACCCAAATGATTACCAGATTGCCCTGCGTCATAACCTGAATATGATTAATATCCTGGATCAAGCTGCAAAAATGAATGCAAACGCCGGTCCTTACCAGGGGTTGGATCGTTACGAATGCCGTAAAAAATTGTGGCAAGATATGGAGGCTGCAGGGTTAACAATCAAAACGGAACCATATACGATGAGTGTGCCTCGCTCGCAGCGCGGTGGTGAGGTCGTTGAGCCAATGATTTCTACTCAATGGTTTGTAAAGATCGATCCATTGGCGAAGGCTGCTCTTGAGGCGGTTCGCGATGGACGCATCCGAATTGTGCCGGAGCGTTTCACCAGGGTGTATTACAACTGGCTGGAAAATATCGAGGATTGGTGCATTAGCCGCCAATTGTGGTGGGGGCATCGCATACCTGTGTGGTATTGCGCTGACTGTGGAAAGATGACCGTGGCGAGAGAAGATCCTGCTGCATGTGTCCATTGTGGCAGCCCGCGCATTGAACAAGACCCCGATGTGCTCGATACCTGGTTTTCATCCGGTTTGTGGCCTTTTTCGACGCTTGGCTGGCCAGAAGAAACACCAGATTTTCAATATTTTTATCCGACCACGATCCTTGAAACGGGTTATGACATCATCTTTTTCTGGGTAGCCCGCATGATCATGCTAGGGTTGGAGTTCACTGGAAAAGTACCTTTCGAAACGGTCTATTTGCATGGCTTAATCCGCGACGAACATGGTCAAAAAATGAGCAAGACGAAGGGGAATGTGATCGATCCATTAGTAGTGATGAACGAAATGGGAACGGATGCTTTACGCTTTACCCTGCTGGTTGGCTCAACACCGGGTAATGACATGAACTTGAGCTTGAAAAAAGTAGAAGCAAACCGCAACTTTGCGAATAAGATTTGGAATATTGGTCGATTTGTACTGGGCGCGTTGGAAAATGCTCCAGCCGCGCCAGATAAAGAGCCAGACTGGACTCTGGCTGATTCCTGGATCTGGGCAAAACTCCAGGCGTTAATTCGGGATGTCGATTACTTTTTCAAAAACTTTCAGTATGGTGAAGCAGGTCGTCAAATTTATGAGTTTGTATGGGGTGATTTTGCAGATTGGTACGTCGAGATCGCAAAATTCCAGCTTGGGCAGGGGGGAGATCGAGCATTTTACACTGCCCAAACCCTGGTGCGGGTGCTGGATGCCTGTCTCCGCTTATTGCATCCATTTACTCCCTTTGTGACCGAAGAATTATGGGGGTACCTCAAAGCTGCAACCCAGGCAAAAGGAACTGGCTATTGTCCAGCGAGGGGTTGGGAAGAAGCGCTGATTGTGGCGAAATATCCTGAACCTCGTGAAATGGAAGGTTGGGAAGACCAAAAAATATCTGATTTTTCGTTATTACAATCAATCATCACATCGATTCGCAACCTGCGGACAGAAAAGAAGATTCCCCCTGGCAGAAAAATCCCAGCGATTCTGGTGGGTGGTGAGCGCCTGGCGTTGATCCAGGATCAGGCTTCTGTGATTGCTCACCTGGCTCAGCTTGATCCAGCCCAATTTCAATTGGTAGATCAAATGGAGGAAAAACCTCAGAATACTATCTCGGCGGTGGCGCAGGGAATCGAAATTTATCTTCCACTGGCTGGTCTAATTGATATCGCAGCTGAACGCACGCGGCTGGAAAAGGAACTGGCAGAATCCCGAAGCCAGGTGGAGCGCCTGGAGAAGTTGTTGAACAGCGACTTTGCACAAAAAGCCCCAGCAGCCCTGGTGGAGAAGGAACGGCAAAAACTCGCGAGTTTTCGGGAAACTTCCCAACGGCTTCAAGAACAGTTGCAATGGATGGTGTAGTCGGCAATTTTCCTTTTTCAACACCCTCGTTTTTAAGTCCCAGGAGAATGAATGTTTTCTCCTGGGACTTCTCTTGTTTATTTTATGCTTTGCTCCAAAGCAAACGCTTCAGGTGTGTCCGGGCGCGCCAAAGCCCAGATAAAATCTAGCTGGTAAAAGGCGCGTTTGCGTACTGGCACCAATCCCTCGGAAATTGCCCGCTCATAAATCGAGCGGGCATACGCAGAGTCGTTTATAAATTCTTGCAGGTCATTCGACATCAGCATCACGACAGCCGGATGGTGCGCAAAGAGATAATCAAGTGGATCAACAGTTGAAAAGACCAGGGCGGGTTCGGTCAGTTTATTAGCATCCAATGTACGCCAACCAGAAAAATAAGGAGCAGCACCCGCATCTGATACCAGTAAAATAGGGGCTTCGGCAGTATGGGGAATTGACCTGAGAATATTCCCAATGGCGATGTGGTTTTTTAGCAAGCCATTTGCATAGGCGTTCTTGTGGTCGAACAGGCTGCCAGTCCGTTGAACGTTGGGCGCTGCAAACACAGAAAGGATTAAGAGGCTCATACCCAGGCAGAGCCAGGTTTTTCCCCGGTTGTATTTATACACCTCACTCAATAGCCGATTGACCCCATATCCTGATAGGATAACCAGGACAGGCAGGTAGGGATATAAAAAGCGGTGATCATATCCCATTACTGGCTCAGAAAAATTAAAAAATATGAGTTGTGGGAGAATGATCAGCCAGAGAGGAAAAGTCCGTTGAGCGGGGGCAAATGTACCTATGCCAATATACAAACCAAAAGAGCCGAGAACGAAGATCAGGAAAGCAAGCACTGCGCCGAATCCGGGTAGTCCACCCCCGCCTGCCTTGACATAAAATGGCAAAGGGAAAAGAATGCCAAAATACTGCCAGCGCCACAGGAAATACACACAACCCGGCACTACATACAAAAAACCAGCTGCCAGTAAAAATCGGTAACGGTTAGGGCTGTTCCATTTCCACGCTATCCAGGCAATCAGCATAATAATTGAGAGATTGGCTTCTGGTCTAGCCAGTCCAGCCAACAAGGCGGTGAAACAAAACAGGATTAACACCTTATTTGAACCAGACCTTAAGGCTGAAATGAATACAGCCAGCAAAGTGATCAGGAAAGTGGATATCGCCGTTTCCATTCCTGATACGGCATGTACTGATGTTTCAGGAAGCACACAAAAGAAAAATGCTGCAATACCCGCCCCGATTTGTCTCAGCCAGGCTGGTACACGCTCAGAGTGGTATTGATCTACCATCCAGGCAATGAGCATAGCCGCACCCGCCATGCAAATTACCCCGAAAGCCTTGGCAAATGTAACCACGCCCCCTCCTGCCAGATGAGGAATTGCCATGATCAAGACCCACAAAATGCTGGTGTACCCCTCGACTGGTGCCCCGATTTGGTTGAACCGCAACCCATGCCCGGCTATGAGGTTTGAGGAATATCGAAAGGTAATAAAAGAGTCATCCGCGGTAAATTGCCAGACTTGCTTTGAACCCACAATAAGTGCCGCCAAAGCGATCCCCCATAACAGGAACGGTAAGCAGGTTGCTATTCGGCGGGTTGACATACGTAAAAAGATTATAACATGGGCTTTCCAAGAACTATTTTTATCGCTGTAACCCTAAATCATTCTTGCCGCTGGACTTTACAAAGGAGAAGCGAGAATAAAAAAACTACAGTTCGGATTGACTTTTATGTTTATACTTTCTATAATGGTTATAAATAGACCATATTGTAAATTTATTTATAAACTGATTGAAAAAGTTTTCAATTTGGCGTATTGTGGTAAATTTCCTGCTCTATTTCTCCTTACCTGTTATAAGTAAATAGCTAGAACCATTATTGGTTTTGTCCTCTTTCTCCCTCTCAAAAATCGTTTGCATGGAGGTCGAGAAATGTCAAATTGCCAGATGATCTCATCAACTGCGTGGAAAAGGTCGAGGTCACTTTTTGCTTTACTCACTATCCTTGTCGGATTACTAATACTAAGCTGCGGGATTATCACCGGTGGATCACCGTCCACTCGATCCAGTTCTTCCGGAATTCAGGGAATCGAGGTGGCGCGGGTGCCTGTGGGACCTAAAATTGCGAGTATTGCTCTACCGCAGGGAGCTGAAATTGTTTTTCCGGCAGGATCGCTTTCTGACTCATCTACCTTTGTTGCGTATCAACTTAAAGGTAATCCGAATGGAATACCAATCGGAGTCCCTGCAGCCGAAGGATTCGAATTTAAGTTTTCCAATAATATAAAGCCTGTTTCTCTGGTTGAAATTCTCTTGCCTGTTAAGATGAACAACAAAGAGGATCCATCTTTGTTCACGATCTACCGTTCGGATGATGGATTTAATTGGGTTGATATCGGTGGAATCGTCGAGGGTGCGAAAATCAAAGCCTGGACCGACCATTTTTCTTACTTCTGGGTTGTTAAAAATTTAGCGCCGCACCGCCCGATAGAATTTGTCAATCAGGGCTGGTTTGACGCGAGAATTTTTGTTGCCACCTACCTGCCTGATCCGAGTTATGCGGTTGGAGCACCGCCACAAGCAGCGGCTATCTCTGTTGCACCATCAACTTTGCCCGCATTGAACCCTGGTCGATATTTATCCTTGCCAGTAGGTGGGTACACCTTCTGTTACGACTGGTATAACCCGCCGCCAAGGATGTTCCACGCCTATACAGCCCAGGTTGGGGTGTTTGATTATTCCCCAAAGTACATCGAAGGCGCTGTGTGGGTGGTGATCACACCTGGGAGAGAAGCAAAGATTTTTGATGGGCCATGTGGCTCAACCCCTCCGCCTCAGACAAGCCCAGGTGTGCGTCAATCCCCTCCCAGCACTTTTGTTGTTAAAACCCCAACGTTGAGTGGAATGGTGTTTACCCCCACCAGCACGCAGATAATTCTTACACTTACCCGTACACGAACGCCTGTTGTGACAAGTCAATATGCGACTCGCACCCCTACCAAAACCCTTGTAAATTATCTGCCGTATTACAACGCCTGGATTAAGAGAATAGAAGACCTGCGCAATGAATTTATTCAAAAGAATTGCACCCCCCCCTATTCAGGTTGCGCCATTGATATTGGTGATGTTGGTACAGCAGCTCGTAATGGTCTTTATACCCATTATACGGTTAACCTTCATTCATCCTACATTACCTTTGCCAAAAGCCTGGAGGACCAGCTCCTGGCAGCGCTGAGACCGTGTCTTCAGGAGATGGTTGACAATCGATTTAAAGGTGTTGACCTGGATGTGCGACGGGGAGTACAAAGTCAATGTATCAGAAATAGTGTGGGCGTGATATGGGATCGAGAATACCGCCGCATTTTTGAGACGAGTTGCCGGGCAAATTGTGGTGAACAGGGAAAGATTGGAGTGATCGAAGGATCGCCTTGGTACTGCGCATGTAAGTGAACCCGTTTTTTGTCTGGTTGAAACTGAGGAAATGGTGAGGATTATGCTACAATAATTCGCAGCTTACTTTACTATGCTATTGCTGACTTCGCCTTTACCCATCAGTCAACCGCTCCCCAATATCTGGGCGTATTTTTTATTGGCATTGCTGGTTGCAGTTGAAGGACCTGCTGCTACTCTGGTTGCTGCCTGGGCGTCATCGAATAACTTGTTAAACCCGGTGGTAGTCTTTTTTGCAGCTTCCACTGGTAATTTATTGGCAGATATCCTCTGGTATAGTCTGGGGTATCTGGGGAAGCTGGAATGGTTGGAACGACTTGGATCATTAGTCGGGTTGCGCCAAAGCACTGTGCGCCGTCTTGAAACGACTATTGAATCCAATGCTCCGCGGTTGATCTTCATAGCCAAACTGACCCTGGGCTTTGTTATTCCGGTTTTGTTCGCAACGGGAATGGCGCGAGTTCCACTGAGACGTTGGTTGCCAGTGTTGCTAATTGGTGAGACAATATGGACAGGCGCTCTGGTTGTTCTTGGTTTCACACTGGGAAAATATCTTCAGACTCTCAAGCTTGGCTTGCAGATCGTCACGGTGGCAGGAGGAGCAATTTTTTTGGTCATTCTGATCCATCTCATCAACCGCAATCGACAGAAAAAATTTGAAAAAGAAGAATAAATATTTCAGGCACACACAACATGAAAATCTTAATCGCCAGTGCTACATATTATCCTGGAAACAATGGACAGGCTTCTTTCACTATTCGCCTTTGTGAAGGTTTAACCAACGATGGTCATCAGGTTTGTGTCCTGGTGCCTGCTGATACCCTGCAAAGTTATTCGCTAAACCTGAACGGTGTACAGGTCGAGCGGATTGGCTCTTTCCACGCGCAATGGCTGCATCCAGAAACTCATATTACCCCCTTCCCTTTTGGGGTGGTGAACCGGGTGATGGATGAATTTAGACCCGATATTGTCCATATTCAAGATCATTACCCAATTTGCATCAGCGTTACCTGGGCAGCTCGCAGACGGAAATTGCCTCTGCTGGGCACCAATCATTTTTTACCTGAGAATTTGCAGTATAAATTACGTTTCCTTCCATTGCCCACAAAAACGATTCATGACCTGCTGTGGCAATCCATGTTGGTTACCTATAATTTACTGGATCATGTTACAACCCCAACCGCGACAGCCGCAGAAATATTACGGGCACAAAAAATTCGTGTGCCGGTTACACCCATTTCCTGCGGAGTTGATACCAGGCGTTTTTATCCTATCCCAGATCTGGATTGTGCTCAGGTGCGGCGGAAATATGGTATAGATCCTGACCGGGCGATTCTGCTCTACATTGGGCGGCATGACCGGGAAAAAAGATTGGATTTGCTTCTGAATGCTGCCAATCAATTGGATCGGGATGATTATCAAATGGTTTTTATTGGTTCTGGCGCGTTTGCCGGGGCATTAAGACGCATGGCGAGCCACTATCATCTTGAAAAAAAAGCAATCTTTTTGGGATTCTTGCCGTCGGAACACCTGGTGCCAATCCTCAATTGCGCTGATTTGTTTATCATGCCCAGCCCAGAGGAATTACAAAGCATTGCCAGTCTTGAAGCCATGGCATGTGCAAAACCTGTTTTGGCTGCGCGGGCGCGTGCTTTGCCAGAGCTGGTTCATGATGGCATCAACGGCGCCTTATTTAACCCAAATGATGCAGGCGATCTGGCGTATCAGATTAATCATCTGCTCGATCGACGCCAGGATTGGGCAAAAATGGGAGCCGCCAGTCGGAAAATAGCCGAAACACATGATATTCAAAACACGGTGCATAAATATGTTGCCCTTTACCAGGAGGTCATCCAGCAAAAAAAAGCGGGTTAAACCCGATGCTTGATTTAAGAAATGGGATCAAGTAGTCTCATAAACAATATTGATAGATGAAAATCTTATCAATAATTGAGGATCAACAAGACGATTGTTATGATTCCAAATACTCCTATCAGCAGGGCAAAAATAAGAAAGCCGATTAACCAGCGGGGAATTTGATTTTTTCTTTTAGGCGGTCTGGCGATGATGGTTTTTCGCTTGATTGGTCTTTCCCAGAGTTCTTTTTTTGACACCGGCAATGTTTTCTCGTCAGGTGGCAGGTTTGTTGGTGGCTGGATGGCATGGATCAAACCAGACGAATCGCTGATTAAGGGTACCGCATCATTGAAAATGGGCATTCCTTCAAACACAATTCGGTCGGGTACGGACTCTGGGAAGACTGCATACGCCTGGCAAAGGTCTTCAAACAGGTGAAGGATTTCGAGGTAGCGCAGGCTGGGGTTTTTCTCCAGGGTTTTCAGGATGACATCCGCGACTTGCGGGGAGAGATCACGATTATAAGCGACCGGATCAGGCGGCACCTGACGCAAGTGTTCATAGCGAATTCGCTCCCAGGTTGCTTCACCTGCCTGCGCAGAAGCAGGATGACTGCCCCGGAATGGTTTTTGAAAGGTGATGAGTTCATATAAAATCACACCCAAGGCATAGATATCAGTTGCGGGGGTAACAGGTTGATTGATGAACTGTTCTGGCGCCAGGTAAACTGGTGCCTTGACTGGTAAATGCAGATCGGTACCATTTTTAATTTGTAAATTGAGGTTAAAGTCTACCAGGGATATTGATCCAACCGGGGTGATAATAATGTTGGAGGGCTTTAAGTTGGCATGGATCACTCCATGTTCATGAGCATAACCAAGAGTAGATGACAATAACCTTACTAAACTCAAGATTTTTCCCGGGGGTATGGGCTTAAAGAGATTCTCCTCGAGATAATTCTGCAGGGAAAGACCCTCGACGAAATTTCGAACCAGGAAAGAAAATCTATTTGTTTGATAGAGACCAAAATAGGATAGCAGGTCAACACGGTCGAGGCTCTTTATTTTATTGATCTGCTGTTCGAACGAGTTAACCCAAACGGGGTTTGTGTCCTGGTTAAATGGCAGGATTTTCAATACAACGGGTATATTTCGTTTTAGGTCAACGCCTATGTATGCCGCGCTGAATATGGATCCCGTTTCTGTTCGTGAGAGCAATGAATCTATCCGAAATTGCCCAGCTAATACTTTCCCAACCCATTCTGCACTCATCGATATCACTCACTTGAGGATGTTGTAAAAAGATTTGAATGAATTGCGCCAGCAAAATCAATATACCATATAATAAAAAGACGATGAACAATTTTCCACCAACCCATCAACGCATGTTTCATGGATCAATCCGCGCTGAGACCCTGGGTGATCAATTGGCTGCCCGGTTTAATAACCGTCAGCATCGGGTTTCCTTGCGGACGCAGGGATCATCCACCCTGGTTCAAATTGGCAGTAAACACGGAACACCAGTTACCGTGCACATCGCGGATACAGCCGGGGGAGTGCTGGTTACCATGAGCCGTGGACGGGACTGGCTGGACCGGACTGCAGACGCCAGTGAACTGTTTGAGCGTGCGGCGCGAAATCCACTTTCTCTTCTGGCGGCTGTACCGGATATTATCGGCGAAATGCGCGCTGGCAATCTGGTTAACAAGATATGGGATGCAATTAATGATTTGTGTTCTCTTTCGCGCTCACTCTCCGGTGAAGTCAACGCTCCCCGCAACCCAAAAGTATGTCCATTCTGCCGGACTTCTAATCCTTGGAATTTGGATCATTGCCAGGCGTGCGGAGGACCATTGCCAGTTGACCTGCCGCGTGTATGTCCGAAATGCAACCGCGCACACACATCGGATGCGCTATTTTGCCAGGCTTGTGGAACTCGCTTGATTAGCGGGTAGAGATTCTTTTCTGAGCCATTTCTAAAATCTGGTTGCTGAATGCCCGGCTGGAATCGATTGTCGCCAGCGCATTCTGGCGTTGCAGCATTCCCGCCAGAGCCTGCCACTGTTCCAGGCTTTGCCAGCCCACCCCATTTTTCCGAGTCAGGTCACTTTCCGAGTCTCGCAGCTCGCTTTCGAGCATGAAACGCATATGCTCACGGTCAGTCTCGGGACCTGTAAATTCCAGGGTGATCGTGACCGCTTCATCGATGTGGTTGCGGGCATACTCGATCCCTTTCAGACAGCCGGTTAAGAATCTGGTCAGAAGTTCTGGTTGTTTTGACAAAGTGTCTTCGCTGGTTGTGTAGGTCAGTCCTAGCGAAGGGACTCCGTAATCTTCTGGTTCCCAGAGAATCAGGTCGTATCCCCAGTTTTTGATCAAGAATGGTTCGTTCGATTTAAATACCGGATAAACATCGACTTTGCCTTCGGTCAGCATACGTGGATCAAAACCGACATTGACAAAATTGATCTTTTTAGGGTCTGCACCTGCTGCCTGAATTAATGCGTTTAATTCTGGAGGGGGAGTGCCTTTATAACCTACGGTTTTGCCTTCCCAATCTCGCGGCGATTTCATTCCAGATTTCACCAGCCCAGCGAACGCCTGTTGTCCTTTCTGCCCGATTAACGCGATCGAAACCAGCGGTAAACCAGGATCCGCCCGGCGTTGAAGCATCACTGCGGCATCCTGGGTGGTCACCTGCACCTTGCCAGCAGTCACCAGTTGCAAATGCTCGCCGCGACCGGGGGAATGGGTAATGGTTACCTCAAGGTTCTGATCCTTGAAAAACCCCTTTTTCTGAGCGACATAGGCGGCAACGAAAGGTAAATTTGCCTGCGGTCGGTATCCGGGCATGAAGGTCATAGACATGGGTTCCAAGGATTTGGGATTGTCGGTCGCCAAAGATGATGTTGAAGTGGATCCAGGCGCGGATGTCTGGCAGCCAGCCAGGAGCAAAATCATCACGATCAAGAGAAAATTGAGAATGCGGGAGATATTCGTCGAGATATTCATCATTGTTTTACTCCTCTGAGGATAAATTCCAAAAGACAACTCGTTTTTCAATCCAGTTCAACAGCCCATAGATGAGCATTCCGACGGCTGATACTACAAAAATAGCCGCAAAGAGATAAGGGAGATTTAAGTTGGTATAAGCCAACCACATAATACGCCCCAACCCGCCTGAAGCCCCGGTCCATTCCGCAACTACCGCGCCGATCAAAGCGAGCGGGGCGCTGATTTTCAAGGCAGAGAAAAGAAAGGGCAGGCTGCCTGGTAGGCGCAAGTGAATAAAGATTTCAAACCGGTTGGCACGCCAGGAGCGAAATTGGTCCAGCATTGCCGGATCGACGCGCTGCATCCCACTCAACAAATTAACCAGCACTGGAAAGAAAGTCATAAAAGCGGTAATGATAACCTTGGGCAACATGCCAAATCCCAGCCAAATGGTCAGGAGAGGGGCGATTGCTGCCAGGGGGGTGGATTTTGCCAGGATTGCCAGTGTCATCACACCATTTTCCAGTCCGGGTAATAAGATGAGCAGGCTGGCTAACAACAAACCTGCGCTTAATCCGAATGCCAGTCCTAAAACAGCTTCGCCGGTTGTGATCAACAAAGCAGAGGTGTACACTTCAAAGTTGGTAAACAAGGTTGAGAAAATCCTGCCAGGCGCAGGTAATAAATAGACCGGAAAATTTCCGATATTCACCGCGAGTTCCCAGAGAATAAAGAAAATGATGACGATCAGCCAGGCGGTGAATAATGGAGAAAACGAGCGAATTTTTAAGCGCCTGGTGGTTTTCATCGGGCACCTCGTGATCCAGATTTGACTGCTGAAATTGAGAGCAATTTCCTTAGTCCTGCCAACAATTGCTGGTATTCAGAAGTATTTTCCTGTCTTGGGCGAGAAAGGTTGACAAATATGTCTGCTGCTATCGTGCCTGGAGCAGGTGTCATCACCAGGATTCGATCTGCCAGGTGGATGGCTTCGTGGATATTATGGGTTACCCATAGTACAGCAGGTTTGAGTGGCTGCCAGAGCTCGAATAGTTCTACAGCCAGGTTCTCGCGGGTCAATTCATCTAACGCGGCAAAGGGTTCGTCCATTAACCATAATCCTGCATTCATCGCAAGCAAACGCGCCAGTGCTGCCCGTTGCTGCATTCCACCTGATAAGGCAAATGGGAAAAGACCTGCTGATTCCTTTAATCCAACCCTGGCGAGCGCATCTTCTGCAGGAAGAAAATGCCCGTTATGGGTAATATATCGCTGGGCAAGGTCCACGTTAGCGCGCACGGTTAACCAGGGAAGTAGAGCAGGTTTCTGAGCCATATAGGCGATTTTGCCCCCATCGGTTATTTGATCGGGTGGTTTTCCTGCAAAGAGGATCAAACCCTTTGTTGGACGCAGTAATCCCGCAGCCAGTCTTAACAGGGTGGACTTGCCGCACCCGCTGGGTCCGATCAGGGCGGCAAATTGCCCCGCCTCGATTTTAAAATTGATATCCCATAACGCCGACCGGGGGGGAGAACCAGGATAGATATGCTGAAGATCTGAGATTTCTAGAGTCATCTTAACCGGGCAATCCCTGCCAGCCTTTTATTGAATCGGTTTCAATATAAAACCCTTTATCAACTCGTTCAATTAATTCGTGGGAAGCGGTTTGTCCAAGGTAGCGCTGCATGAGGCGGTTGACCAGGCGCTCAAGACCCGCTGTTGATGTAGAGACCTTCAGATCTGTTAACGGAATGCACCTGCCCTGGCTGGTTACCCGCCGTAAAGGCGACCAGGGTTCATCGATTGTAAGTGATACGTTTGGGTTTTGGCTGACGTAATTCACCCATTGCGAGCCTTTCCAGGCGATGACCCAAAAACCACGCCCATCCCATTCCTGCCAAACTGGGATTACATGAGGACGTCCGTCGGGACGAATACAAGCCAGTCGGGCAGTCCAGGGTCCTTTGAGGAAAGCGTTGATTTCTCCCTCAGACAGGGGAGAAGCGGGTTTATGCCGGGTCTCGCCTTGCTGTTGATATGGGGTATAGGTTACCGCGCCAAGGCGGTAAGATAACCGGGCGGCAAGGGTGCGGATATCCGCCAGGAGTTCAGGTGTTAATGTCTCTGGAGAGAGGCGGAACAAAGGTGCGCTCAGTAATAATGCAGCGACCGGGTTCACGCCATCTTTGCATATAGGTACTGCCAGATTAAAGGAATCCCATTCTGAACTGACCGCGTAACCTTTTGAGACAATTTCGGCAGGTGGGGGAGAAGAAAGAACCTGCTCAGCACTGGTTATTCCGGTGTAAACCTGACCGGTGGTAAAAACGCTGCGGATTTGATGCTGAGTTTCAACCTGGGCGATAACCATGACACCGTCTGGCGAAGGTAATAGAAGAGCCAGTGTTTCTGGATAGGATGATGTGCTGGTTTCCTGATAAAATGCTGTCAGGATCTGCTGGGTGCCTGAAAATTGAGGAGTCCGCCAGGCAGTCAACCGGGCTCCGGCGCGGTATTTGCCTCGTTTACCGTTTTGCTCAATATAGCCCAGGTTTTTCAGCATGCGCAGCAATAAAAAAAGGGAACTGCGCGATACATCTAATTGGGCAAGCATTTCCTGCGGGGATAACCCATCTGGGTTTGCAAGTAATAGTTCAATAATGCGCAAGGTGTATTCTGCGGTTGGAATGGAGAAGTCATCTGACATTTTATCGTCCATAATAGTGGATTGGTGTCCATTATGCCAGACGATAACATAATTGTCAACGGCTGGACCTTCAAATGATAAAAAAGGAAACAATGATGGAAAATATTGATAGCCGAACCCTTTTCATTTAGTATATCGGTCTCGAATTTTTGAGGTGTCTGAGAAATATCATGATGGGTCAATTTTTTAACGCGGAATACCGGCTGGATTTTTCGAATAATCCCTAAATAGTATGGTTTAATAGTCCAATATTATTGTTGATTATCAGGAGTAATTGATCATGGCAGTGCGGGCAGTAATTTTCGATTTTGGTGGTGTGCTTTATCGAACGCCGGATATACGCTGGATGAAGAAGGTTCAAAATCTGCTGGGACTGCAACATGATCCTTTAATTAATTCGCTCATATCCTCTCCGAATGAGTCACCTTTTGTCATGGACATTATGTTGGGTAATATTCCTGAGACGCACGTTTGGGAAATCGCTACACAACGTTGGAAAATTCAGCCTGCCTTGCTTCATACCATCCGGCGCAGTCTGATGTCGCCGCGCCGCTTGAACCACGAGTTGGCGGAATTATTGGCTTGTTTGCGCGGTAAGTACCGAACAGCTATCCTTAGCAATGCAGGCAGCGACGCGCGCCGTACCTTTACTGAAATTTTCAAATTACATCATGCTGCGGAGGTGATGGTGATCTCGGCGGAAGAGGGTCTGGCAAAACCAGATCTGCGAATCTATGAGCGCACGGTTGAGCGGCTGGGTGTGCCTGCAGAGGAATGTGTATTCGTGGATGATTTTATTGAAAATGTGGAAGCAGCCCGTGCTTTTGGGATGAAAGCAGTCCATTTTCAAACGAATGCCCAGGCATTGGCTGAATTGGCAAAGTATATTGGTCTACCCTGTCCATAATTTGCTATTGAAAAACCAATTGCAAAGGGACAAAAAAGACGCAAAGGATTTCCTGAAACCTTGCGTCTTTGCATCTCTTGAATTGTACTATCCGCTATTTAAAGACTGGCTAAAAACTCATCCAGCGCACTTAATAACCGGTCGGTGTCCTCCATGGTGATTTCGCCCATCGGAGCAATGCGAAAATGTTTGTCTCGCAGTTTACCGTAGCCATTCGCAACGCGCAAACCTCGCGCGCCTAAGAATTTGTTCAGGTCAGCAACCTGGAATGGGCGGGTGATTGCCAGGGATGTCACTGTTCGGCTGCGGTAAGGTGGTTTAGCAAAGGGCGTGAGCCCATTTTGGTCTGCCCAGGCTTGCACCTTGCGGCTCATGGCTTCGTGGCGGGCATAGCGGTTATCCAGCCCTTCTGCCAGAATGCGGTCGAGTTGGAAATCGAGAGCAAAAATCAAGGGCATCACCGGCGTCATGGGGGTTGAATCTTTCAGACGGTGTTTTTCCATGAGTACCAGATCAAAATACCAACCGCGATTTTTAACCGATTCAGCCTTTTTCAGCGCTCGATCATTGGCAGCCGCCAGCGACAAACCCGGGGGAAGCGCCAGGCATTTTTGCGAGGAGGTCAACAAGAAGTCGATCCCCCAGGCATCCATTTCAATTTTTACTCCTCCTAACGATGACACGGCGTCTACCAGAACGAGGGTATCTGGGCTGATTTCTTTTATCTTGGCTGCTAACTCTTTGACCGGGCTTTCTACACCAGTCGAGGTTTCATTGTGGACAATCGTTACCGCTTCGTATGATTTCTTGCTGAGGGCTTCAGCCAGAAGATCAGGTGTTATTGCTTCACCCCATTCCACCTCCAGCTTATCGGCGGATTTTCCGTTCGCCAATGCGCATTGATACCAGCGCTCTGCAAAAGATCCATTGACGCAACACAAAATATCTTGATTGACAAAATTACGCACTCCCGCTTCCTGCATCCCTGAACCGGAATGTGTGCCTAAGAAAACGCGGTATTGTGTAGCAAAAAGTGCCTTGGCTTTTTCAGAGGCGCGTTGAAAGATGGCTTCGAAATCTTTGCCACGATGGGGAATCATTGCCTTGGCTTGCGCCTGAAGAACCTCCGGCGCAACATCAACAGGTCCGGGGACAAACATGGGCGACATTTTAAAACCTCCAGATATTATTTTAAGAAAAATGAAAGGATGATCAGGATGGCGAAAAAGGAACCAGCTAAAACACCAATCCGCTTTAGATCTTTAATGATATACGTATAATCTGGGTTAAATTCAGCAGAAGATGATCGGCTGGGAGTGGTCGTTCGAGATTCTGAAACAGGGACGAATGTTGCTGTTGATGGGCTGACAGTTGATCTGGGAACTGGTGAACTGCTTTGTGTAACGCTGCGTTTTTGTTTTTTACTCATGCTTCTCTCCTGATTAATAGAATAAGTTCATTTTTGATCCTGGTACGTTGCGGTTACAATGATCCGCATATTATCCACCAGGTATGGGTAACAAGAAATCAAAGTGACAACAGGGTCTGGCGTTGGCGCCATAACTTCAACTCGGGTTGGTTCAACTACCTGAGTACCGCGGACAACATAGGTATACGCCCGTTGTTGTGTGTACACAATCACCTGGTCGCCAGTTTTGAGCTTATCCAGATCGCGGAATATTTCTCCGAACACATCGTTATGCGCTGATAGAACGACATTCCCTTTTTGACCCGGATTGGCTGAGCCAATATGCTGTCCAACCCCCTTTTTTAGCTGTTCCCACCCATCCCCCTGGACTATGGGGGCATCCACGTTAATCGCTGGAATTCTAAGACGTATAGCATGCTCGGGGCTTGGGGTTGGCAGCATGATCGTGGCAGATATGGACTGCACGAGCGGGCGCAAATGAGCTGGAATTTCAGCCTCGTTGAATCGCACGCCGCCAGGGTCGGTAGGCGGAGTGTGACCAGAAGGTAATACCACAACCGAGATTAATGGCGTGGAAGTCATGGTTGGCAGCACCAGGGCTGATGACACTTCGCGATTCAGACTTTGTAACAGATTTGCCCCGTTATACAGGATAAAAACCAGTCCAACTACAGCAGCTACTTCGATCAGGAATAGAAAGCGGTCTAACCAGACTTTACCTTTTGATGGCGGTGAAGCCTCTTCAAATGCTGGGATCAACTCACTTCTGAGATCGTCCAAAACCGGAGGGTTGGCTTGCGGTTCGACCAGAATGACCCTGCCAGATTTGCGGAAGGCTTCCATGCGTTTCTGGCGCTCAGCCCGCCGTTTCTCGATTAAAAGCTGCCGCAGCTGGTCAACTGATAAATCCTCTAAAGAACGCTGGCGTGGCATACCTTTCCTTGGGGTGTAATTAGTGCGATTATACTCCAAATAGCGAAAAGTATAGGGGTAGATTTATATATTGTCCAGACAACTGGACTTTCCGGTTTCTTCTTGGTACTCTTGATCCCCCAAAAATCGAGTACAATTCTCTTCCATATGAGAAATAAAGGTAGAAGGGTGAATCAATTCATTCGTATAGGAATGGTTTTTATTGTCCTGGTGAGTGTGATAGCGGGTTGTGCTTCACCGTTTCCAGCGCCAGCACCGCTTAATGAGACGCCAGCATCCGTTCAGCCTTCCTCGACACCGCAGTTTAAGGCGTCAACCCTTACACCTCTCCCAACTTTGAAGCCCTCTCCAACACTCACCCCAATCCCCGAATTTCAAATTAATCCTGCCGAACTCAGAACAGTGGATATTGCGTTTTGGTATCCCTGGACGGCTGAAATGTCAACTCTTCTGAAGCAATTTATAGATGAGTTCAACCGTTTGAATTTGTGGGGGATAACGGTTGAAGGGATTCCGATTGGAGGAACAAGCCAGTTATTTGAGCAGATGTTGACTGCTATCACGGAGAAGAAGGTTCCGGATATTCTTCTTGCCCCAACCGATCAGGTAGCTACCTGGTACGATATGGGGGTCATCATGGAACTGGATCGATATATCCAGCATCCCGAATGGGGGATTCGGCAGAGTGAAGTTGGTGAATATCCTGTGATGTATCTGCAGGGCAGCCAGGTGGAGGGAAAGCAGGTGGGACTTCCCGCTTTTCGCAGCCAAACTGTACTGTTCTATAATCAGACCTGGGCAAAAGAACTGGGGTTTCCTGCGCCGCCGCGTACGCCAGAAGAATTTAAGCTCCAGGTATGTGCGGCTGGAAAACAAAATAACACCTCTCCCCGCGTAGAATATCGCGGAACAGGAGGTTGGATTGCAGATCGAGATCCGCAGGTGATTTTAAGCTGGTTGCTGGCTTTTGAAGCAAACCCGCTGCCTGCTTCACCTCGTTCTGCTTATCAATTCAACACCCCGGCGGGATTGACGACTTTTCGATTTTTTCGGGAGCTGCTCGACCAAGGCTGTGCATGGGTAAGTCGAGTACCATCCCCATATGATTACTTTTCCCGCCGCCAGGTGTTGATTTATTCAGGCACGATCCAGGATTTCCCTGCTCAGGTAAAGGCGCAGCAACGTGCCAATAGCCAGGATGAATGGGTTATGCTTCCGTATCCAGCCATAAACCGACCTCTTTCATTATCTGCCACTTATTCTTACACCATTCCCCGCTCAACGCCGACCAGACAACTGGCAGCCTGGTTGTTTCTGCGATTTCTGTCCCAGCCAGACCGCCAGACGCAATTATTAATGAGCGGCAGTACCCAGGCTGTTCATCGGATAGCCCAAGAAAATATAAATATATATCGGCAACGTTTCCCGATGTGGTCGCTGGTTATCCGTTCGGATATGACAACCTTTTTGACACCCAATACACCCTCCTGGCGGATTGCTCGCCGGGTGCTGGAAGATGCTGCCTGGCAGGTGTTTCAAACCTATACCAAATCGGCTGATTTACCGGGCATCCTGGCGGCGCTTGATGCGCAGATTGCCGACCTGACACCAAAAAAACCATGACTCTCCCTAAAGTAACCATTTATACCGATGGCGCATGCGATCCGAATCCGGGACCAGGCGGATGGGCAGTGGTTATCCTGGAAGAGGGGCAAGTGCATCAATTAAGTGGTTTCGAGGATCACACGACAAATAATCGTATGGAATTGACAGCGGCTGTCCGGGCGCTTCAATCTCTTCACAGACCCAGCCAGGTGGAGTTCTTCACCGATTCTCAATATCTCATGCTGGGCATTACCCAGTGGTTGCCGAAATGGATTCGGCGAGGTTGGCGTACTACCTCAGGGAAGGTAGCCAATCAAGATCTCTGGCAAATATTGGTCGATACTGCGCAGAATCATCAGATACGATGGAGGTGGCTGCGGGGACACAATGGGGATGTCTACAACGAAATGGCTGATCGCCTTGCCCGGGCTGCCATGAATAAGCGTAGTCCTTAACTTTTTCATGCCAATTTAATATCTGGCGATTTGATGCATCAGATCTTTGTTTCGCTCGTATAGTTCACGGTAAATAAGGTAATCGTGATCATATACTGCATTAAACTCCTGCCTGGGCAGGATCATCTCTCGGATTTTCATCCAATTATCCACCTCGGTTGCTTGAGTGAACAGCCCCACCGAATATCCTGCCAGGAAGGCATCCCCGTAGCTTGCTCCCAAAGCAATCTCCGGAATACGCTGGGGTATGCCGGTGATATCACTAACCGCTTGTACCCAAACGGAGTTCTTTGTGCCGCCTCCAACCGCGGTTATTTCGCCGATTTGGGCACCAATTTCTTGCATCACCTCGAAATTATGCCGCAATCCATACGCCATGCCTTCTAAAATAGCCCGGAAAAGATGTCCGCGCGTATGAGCCAGCGTAAGTCCAAAAAAATACTCCGCGGGCATCTGGGTCAAGCAAAGGGGTGCGTTCACCTGCAAAGAAGGGTAAGGCAATCAACCCTTCCGCTCCCGGCGGGGTGTGGGCAGCCTGATTCACCAGGGCAGCATAGGCGTTTTTACCCTCTTGGACTTCCTGTGTTACCAGGTCTGGTGCGAGTTTTTCGCGAAACCAACGAGTCAAAGATCCACTGGTCGCCAGAGCAGCGATCAAGCAAGATGTGACTGGGAAAAGATATGGAGGATAGTCCATTTCCGCACAGTCGCACCAATTCGTCTTTGCCTATTGCTTGTTCAATCTGGATTATTTCATTTGTCGCACGCGTATCGATTCCATACAGTATTCCTGCTCGCAAGGGGTGGCAGGTATTATCATCTGGCAAAACATCCGGTCCGATAGCGCCAGGAGCTATTGCGCAAATGTCAGCAGGATTAATCGCACCTTTTTCAAGGAGTGTCTGGCTGATCTTACAAAAATCACCCCACCACACTCGTTCAGGGTCATGTTCTGCCCAACCGGCATGAGGTATGGAAAGATCATGTGGCAAGAAATGACTGGCAATTAATTGTCCTGAGAGATCGACCAGTACCCCCCTTTGATTCGTATGTCCCAATATCGATACCCATCAGGTAGCGGTCCATTCACCTTTTTTCCCGTTCTTGCTCAATGTTCGCGAATTTTTATTCTTGCACAAAAAAACAGTTACGACCGGCTGCCTTTGCTTTAAACAATGCAATATCTGCCCGGTTGAGCATTGCATCGAATGCCGAGTCCTCATTTTTCATTACTGTTACACCAAGGCTGATCGTGATAGTAATTTGTCTATCTTCTAATCTAAAAGGCTGTGCAACAACCAGCCGCAAGCGTTCCGCCACATTTGCAGCATTATTCATCGCTGTTTCAGGGAGAAGAATGCAAAATTCTTCTCCTCCATATCGTCCGAAAATATCGACCTGTCGCAGCTTCTCCCTACACCGATTGCATACTTCTTTCAGCACCAAGTCGCCAAATGCATGTCCAAAAGTGTCATTAATGTTCTTGAAATGGTCAAGATCGAACATGATGATTGCCAGGGGATGCTCAAAACGTTTTGAACGTTCGTACTCACGCATTCCTAACTCGAAAAAACCACGCCGATTATGGATGCCTGTTAATGGATCTGTGATTGCCATGTGTTGTACTTCAGAGTAAAGGCGTTCTAGTTCCGCATTCTTTTTTGACAGATCCCGTTGAAGGGTTATTAACTCATTATTGAGATGGGATATCTGGTTATATAGGTCAATATCGGAAACGGATTGACCAGTAGAAAGATGCACGAGGTCTTTTGTCAAAGACCGCATCGCTGTTGCCTGGTCATTGTTAATTCTCATCATCTCTTCCCATAAATTAAGGGCATCCAGGTGGGTATGAGCGCCAATGATGATTAACTGGTTGTTATTCATTACGCCTGCGAAATGCATTGTCAGGATGTCTTGTCCGATGACCAGATCAATTTCCCAATCAAAGGTTAAACCCTTTAACCGCAATTCAACCAGGAAATTAAACAATTTGATCCGGCTTCCAGGAGTTACAACCTGACCTAATGAATTTCCTGGCTGCAATGCCGGAATACCGATTGTATCTGATAAAACATTCCTGATTATGCCGGTTGAATCGCAGGATAATGCAATGTTGAAAGAATGCTGATTGGGTATCATTGCCTGCTCACTACCAGGTCGTTTGCTACTTGCACCGCCTCTTGGGCATTTCTGGCGTATCCATCTGCTCCTACCCGGCACCAGAGACCGCTCGAAATTTTAAATGGGTAACCTCCTACCATAATTTTGATTGAAGAAAGATTAGGTTTTGATCGAACCAAATTAATTATTTGAGAGACTTTGCTAACGTGGATCGGGATTGTTGCTGATATTGCCAGAATATTTGCATTTCGGTTTTCTACCGCCTGCACCACGCTATCGAGAGGCGAATTAGCGCCCAGATAATATGTATCCCATCCATCCATCTCTAGAAAGTCAGCCACCATCCGCATTCCAATTTCATGTAGTTCTCCTCCAACAGAACAGGCGACCAGCCGGTTACCGGTTTTAGGAGTTGCAAAAATATAAGGATATAGCTGCGACATGATCAATTGCGTGGCAGCCGTGCTGAAATGTTCTTGTGCCACACTGACCTGATTTGTCTGCCATAGCCGCCCAATTTCTTGCTGGCAGGGCTGAAACACCTCCAGGTAGATGTCTTTTATGCTTGTTCCATGTTGAACAGCACTCAGAATCATCTGGTTTGCCTGGTAACGGTTTCCTTGTAAGAGGGCATTCATATAATTCCTGGCTAATTCGTGATATGGAGAGGTGCTCAAAAGATAGGATTCTTGTTTACCTAGCGAGAGCCTGGCTGCTCTCCATGCTGATTCTAGATAAGATTGAGCGATTGCATATTGTTCAGAAGGCAGATATTTCCGCAATACATCGCCCATGCTCTCCAACGCGCCGTAAAGTGCATCATCTGGAAAATTTAAACCTGTAAACAAGTATTTTAACCAAACAATATATTCTTCAAACAGAGAAGGATCGTCAACAGAAATTGCCTCTGCCAGATAGGTTAAGTGATAAGCAGCATCTCGGACGCTTTTCCCAGAATCGGTTAAGCCGTACCGCTTCCAAAGTTCTGGCTGGAGTGCGTATTGTCGATCAACTGCCTCTCGGGATAAAAGGTCTATTTGTACCTTTATCGAATGGATGACGAGTCTATGCACACTTTCCATTAGATCTTCTCCAGTTATTTGTTAAAAACAGTAAACACACCCCTTCATTATTTTATCCTTTTTTATTCAAATTCGATCAGGTAATTATCGAAAATGATTTCAGTGTGTTGAAAAAGGTAAAGTTGAGGGGAATCCGAAAGTACAATTTGAAGCATGGGTAGATCACACGCGCCATAAGTAATATAATTTGCTTGGAGGGAATGTAGCATGGAAAATCTCAATATACTTTATATTCATTCTCATGACTCGGGCAGGTATATTCAGCCATATGGGTATCAGGTACCCACGCCCAATTTACAGCTCCTGGCGGATCAAGGGGTGTTATTCCGGCGGGCTTTTTGCGCTGCGCCAACCTGCTCTCCAAGCCGGGCGGCGCTACTTACCGGTCAGTCGGCTCATTCCAGCGGGATGATTGGGCTGGCGCACCGCGGATTCAGTCTTAAAGATTATTCACAACACATTGTGAATACTTTGCGAAAGGTTGATTACACGTCAGCCCTGATTGGTCTTCAGCATGTAGCAGGGGATACCAGTGTGATCGGGTACGACCAGATCGTCCCTTGTCCATCTCGGCTGGCATGCGACGTAGCGCCAAGAGCAGCAGACTATTTAACCAATCATCCTGCAGAGCCTTTCTTCCTGGATGTCGGTTTTTTCGAAACGCATCGTGAATTTCCAGAGCCAGGAACAGAGGAGGATCCCGATCATTGTCTGCCGCCACCCACATTGCCAGACACGCCAGAAGTCCGGTATGATATGGCTTGTTATAAAGCCAGCGCAAGGCAGCTAGATGAAGGAGTAGGGAAGGTACTCCAGGCGCTGGATGCCGCAGGATTGGCAGATCGCACACTGGTTATATCGACAACGGATCATGGGATCGCATTCCCGGGCATGAAGTGCAATTTGACAGATCATGGCATCGGAGTATCGCTAATATTACGCGGCCCGGGTGTTCTGGGCGGGGGGAGAGTTGTTGATGCAATGGTCTCTCATATTGATATGTTCCCCACGCTTTGTGAGTTGGTTAATGCGCCGCTGCCGCCCTGGCTGCAAGGGACTTCCCTGATGCCGGTGCTGCGGGGCGAAGCCGCCGAGGTAAACGAAGAGGTTTTTGCGGAGGTAAGTTATCACGCGGCATACGAACCGCAACGAGCCGTGCGCACCCAGCGATACAAATACATCCGCCGTTTTGGTGAGCGCCTGCTGCCGGTCTTGCCTAATTGTGACGATTGTCCCGGCAAAACCATTTGGATGGAGCATGGCTGGAAAACCAGGCAGGTCGATCAGGAGCAGCTATATGATCTAATATTTGACCCGAATGAAACGCATAATCAGGTGGGAAACCCTGCGTATCAAGACGTTTTAAAGGAAATGCGCGAACGATTGCTGCGTTGGATGACAAACACCGATGACCCGCTTTTAGCGGGCGATGTAATCGCTCCCAAAGGCGCACAGGTAAATGATGTAAATGGTGTATCACCACGAGAAGATGTGATTATTGTGTAAAGCAAAAGAAATGAAAAGGACCTCAAGTTGATGGAGGTCCTTTTCAAGAGGCGACGACGGGATTTGAACCCGTGATGAGGGTTTTGCAGACCCTTGCCTTGCCACTTGGCCACGTCGCCAGCTGGTATTTCTCCATGATTTTAAGGGCAGCCTGTCTTCTTGTCAAGAAGAAACGCAAACCGCCAGGTTGCTGGCGGTCGAGAGCGGGCGATGGGACTCGAACCCACGACCTCTTCCTTGGCAAGGAAGCATTCTACCAACTGAACCACGCCCGCGTGGCTATAATGTGGTCATCAGTGTAGAGCAATATTAATCGATTTTTGAATAGCCGTCAAGATAAAAACCTGGAAAATTTCCCAAATCCGAAGATAATCGATCGGCGGCGATCCCAATCAAAAAACCTCTCAACCCTGGAGATGGGATACTCAAATCTAAAATAAGTCAGAAGCGAGTTTTGACGGACCAAATTTCTTTTTTCAACACCCTCTTAATCATATATTTTGATTTTTTCGGGGTAGTTCAACTCTATCTTCTATCACCACTCTTTCAGTGTAATGTAAAAGAAATCGCGGGTGGATGGATTGAGAAATCGCTCTTTATGCACTTTCATCTCTTCAGGGAATAGAGGGTCGGCGATTAATTCGCCTTTTTCTTCCTTTACAGCGCTAAAATGAACCCAATACGAGTTAATATCCAGTTGAATGGCATTGTGAACCCCCACCAGAGTCATCGCCTGTGCCATGACTGGCATGGAAAGGCGGGGACCAGCGAAGAAATACAGCACTTTTCCGTCCTTGCTGATACCCAAACCGGAGCGCCAGGTGACCACTTCTCCATCCAATGTGCCGCCCCAGTCTTCAATAAGGTTCTTCTCAACTTTGGCATGAATCTGACCGGCTCGAATAATCGGCGGACAGTTCTGTCTCCAGGCAACCATATCCTGGCTCGGATGAATATCTTTTCCCCATTCCCCGATCGCCACTCTGCCATCCTGGTAGATCACCACAGTACCAACTGCATCGCGGGGTGGTAATGGTTCAATTCCGTTGGACATAGCGCCATACTTGCCATGAGTAGCCATAAATCCACCGTTGAATACTGCCAGTAGTTTACCCGCTTTGCGATCGATCGGAGGGATTGTGCCAGGGAGTTGAAGTTTATATGTGTTCGGCTCAACAGAACCCAACACATATCTTAAATTAGAACGTTCCAGGTTGAATGCGACTACCCCTAGCAGGGTATAGGGTCGTTTTGCATCCGGTTGAAGGAATGTACGATACGCTACCGGTCTGCCAACACGATCTTTTAGATAGACCGACCATTGACCTTCGCCTTCCAACTTGCCAAGCGGCGGCACCGCAGCTAGAACCCAGGTATTCGGTGTGGATGTGACGGTTGGTTGGGGTGTAGGGGTGAGAGTCGCCTGTACTGCTGGAGTTGATTCTGGGGTTGGATTGATTTTTTGAATGGGTTCTGGTGGGGGTGGTGGTATCACTGTCGTCTCGACTCTTGGGGCAGAGGGGATTTCTTTTTCATCGGATGCTGGACTGGATGGAGCCTGCCAGGGTGCGGCTGGGCGGGAGATACCCAGAGAATAGCGCGCCATATCGGCTTTGTCTTGCGCCAATAAGACGAGTTCTTCCAGTCTGGCAACCAGATCATTGCCAAAAATTGATCGAAGGAAGATAGCCCCTTGCGCTCCAAATCCAGGAAAAATCTGGATGGCTGACACCATTCCCCCAGCCATCAACCCAAGACTGATTCCAATCCATGCCATTTTTGCCAGGAAACGATGTTTTTGGATTTTCACATCCTCACCCATCCATATTCGTATATAAAGTTTTAATAATCATACAGGCTGATGTTCAAATTTCGCCGAATCTTTCGTAAGGCGTGTCTTGATTCCTTGTAACTACATGCGATGAATTTATCATAATTGAGCCAGTCAAAGAAGGATGAATCCCAGTTCCAAAATATGATATGATGAAGCAGATTTCGTCGTCAATTAACCATCCCTCTACTCTTCTCGGAGATTTATGCATCCTCGTCAACGCCTGTTAGCTGTTTTAGCGCGCAAAATTCCCGATTGTGTGCCAGTAGCCCCAGATTTTTCTAATATGATTCCAGCCAAATTGACAGGTAAACCGTTTTGGGATCTTTACTTGTATAATGATCCGCCAATCTGGGAAGCCTACATTGCATGCGCCAAATACTTCAATATTGATTCCGTTATGGACGGCTATTTTCCATTAACCTTTCCAGAAGAAATTCCACCGGATGAAGGCTGGCAGCGGTATATTGTCTATCGTTCTTCAGAAAGGATAATCACACAGCGGGCGAAAATTGAAAATCGGCGATATGAATGGGAACCACTGGTGGATGTATATTACGTTGCCGATCCACCAACCAAAAACTTGCTGCCGGAAAAAGTGGGATTGCCAAGAGAGCCATCCCGATGGGAACCGCTGGAAGGGGTAAAAGAGGTCGATCTTGGTCCAGCGGGCTTAAAGCGAGTAAAAGAATTGATGGGGGATCAGGGTCTGGTGGGCGTGTTCTGCGCTGGGACGTGCGCTTTACACAATCAGGAAGCCATTTATTATTACTACGATCATCCGGAATTACATCAACAAATGGCTGAGGAGCGTATTGAAAAAGCAGTTGTGCGCTTTAATCGGATTATGGCGATGGATGTAAAACCGGATTTCTTGTGTGTGGGCGGGTCTGGGACTTTAGTATTTCAAACGGTGAAAATTTTTCGACAATTGGCATTTCCCGCCGTTAAACAGGTGATTGATATGGCGACCGAGGCAGGGATTCCAACGCACGTCCATTCGTGCGGGCCTGAAGCCCAGTTGGTCAAAATAATGGCTACCGAAACCAGCCTGAGCGTGATTGACCCGCTTGAAGTGCCGCCGATGGGCGATTGTAACCTGTGGGAATTAAAGCAATTGTATGGAGATAAGATTATCTTGAAAGGCAATTTGCACACCACCCAGGTGATGCTTCATGGAAAACCTGAAGATGTGGCTGCTGCAAGTCGTAAAGCAATTGATGATGCTGCGGAAGGTGGAGGATTTATCCTCTCTACGGGTGACCAATGTGGACGAGATACACCTCTTGAAAATATCCATACAATGATTGAAACTGCGCGTACATACGGCAAATATTGATTTCCTTGTTTTTCGTTGTAGGTGACCAGGAAGGAGGATTCATGGCGCCAGGATTACGATTAACAGGGGGGAAAGATTTTCCATACTTTATATTTCACCGCTTGTCAGCGATTGGTACTTTTCTCTTTTTTCTCTCACGCTTTTGGCTGGCTGCTTCTATTACAGCCGGTCATACTCCTGGTTTGAATTCTCTACCGTACTTGATCCAGTTTGCAATTTCATTGTTCGATTCGCTCTTGATGGCATGCGTTTTTTTCCATGCGGCAAATGGTCTGCGCCAGGTTGTAGCCGATTTGTTTATTCCTTCCTGGTATGAGAAAATCAGGATGCGGCGATTGATAATTACGACATTAATCCTAACTGGATTGGTTTGGGTGATATTCCTTTCAGCAATGATTTTACGATTTGCAAATGTTGGAGTTGGAGCCGTATGACCATATCGAACCTCAAGAAAATTCAATGGTCATTTGAGGTTGTAATCTGGCTCGTTATGCGGATCAGTGGAATTGTTCTCCTTCTTCTGGCAGGGTTATCGATCATCCAGGTGGAAATATTGACTGGGATAGAAAATATTACCGCTCAATGGCTGCAAATCCGCTGGAGAAATCCGTTATGGCAGGGGATTGATTTTCTGACAGCAGTTTTGGTGATATTACATGGTTTCAATGGATTACGCTATATGTTGTGTGAAATCATCCCTCTCCGTCCACTCCGCAGACTGGTCAATATATTGGTTATTGTTGCAGGCTGTATTGTGGTTTTGGGTTGTGTGATCGTAATATTTTAATCTGAGGTAAAATGCACAATATTCATGAGGTTGACGTGTTGGTGGTTGGTGGGGGGGTAGCTGGTTTGTCCGCTGCTGCTCAATCAAGCCTTTCTTGCCGTACCGTAGTCCTATCGAAATTGCATCCTTTACGCTCACAAACCACCATTGCCCGCGGTGGGATTGCGGTGGTTGCTGATAGGAATGAGCAAGATCAACCGGAATGGCACATGCTCGACACACTGACAGCGGGAGAGTATTTAAATGACCAGGACGCAGTGGAGCTTCTTTGCCTGGAAGGACAGCACATCTTTGCGGAATTAGATCATAAGTGGGGCATATTCACACGTACACACCAGGGAGAATTGGATCAGCGCTTCCTGGATGGGCATACAAATCTGATTACCGGTCAGTCTTTAGCCCGGATATGTTACGCGGACTCTTCCACGGGAAGGAATATTGCATTTGCTTTATATCAGGAGTGTATCCGTCAAAAAGTACAGTTTTTCAATGATTTTTGGTTATTAGAAGTAATCGTCTCGTCCTCAAATCCACCAGGGGAATCCGATGTTTGTTACGGGGTCATTGCTTTGGAGGCGGCTAATAGCACTTTTCATATTTTTCACAGCCGGGCACTCATTATTGCGACGGGTGGATATGGTCGTTTGTGGGAGGCGACATCCAACGGAGCAACCTCAACCGGAGATGGGTGTGCAGCATTCCTGAGAAAAGGTTTTCCTCTGAAAGACCTCGAATTTTTCCAATTCCATCCTGGAGGGTTATACCCGTCCGGAGCACTTGCCAATGAAGCTTTGCTCAGTGCGGGTGGAGTGTTGTTGAACAGCAAAGGGGAGCGGTTTATGGAGCGCTATGCTCCCCAATCAAAGGAACTCGCTATGCGAGACGCGGTTTCAAGGGCAATGATGATTGAGATCAATCAGGGGCGTGGATTTGACCAGCAGCCCTTTCTTCACCTGGATATGCGGCATTTATTCAATGTTCCCTCCATATCAAAAAGTTCACAGAAGATATTGGAGGAGACAGATCAACTTTGCCGTCTGTATCTGAACCTTGATCCACGTAACAGCCTGATACCCGTCTTCCCTACGGCACATTATGCAATGGGTGGAATTCCGACTGATTTGCAGGCTCGTGTATTAACTGGAATGAGTGAGCTGACTCCGGTAATCGGTCTGTATGCGGTTGGTGAGTGCGCCTGTGTGTCGCTGCACGGCGCAAACCGATTGGGTGGAAATGCATTGCTGGATGGATTGGTTTTTGGTCGCCTGGCTGGAAGGGAAGCAGCAGAATTTGCCAGAGAATGTGAATTGCATGCGATACCTGCCGAACCAATGGATGTAGTGCAAAGACGTTTCGAGCGCTTGCGCACGGGCAGCGGAACGGAGAAAATCTCAGTTTTGCAAAAACTTTTGCGGCGGGTGATGATGGAGCATGTTGGCGTTTTGCGGACGGCAGCAGGGCTGCAACAGGCTCTTGATGAGATTCAAGACTTGCTTGACCGTTTCCAGGCAATACGTGTCGAAAATCCATTTGCTCCATATAACCTTGAGTTATTCAATGCGCTTGAACTCGAGAACTTACTCCTGTTGGGGTTAGCCACAGCTCGCAGCGCGCTTGAAAGGCTTGAAAGCCGCGGCGCCCATGCGCGCGAGGATTTTCCAAGGAGGAATGATTTGGAATGGTTAAAACACTCACTATGTTATCTCAAAGGAGGCGAGATTTTGCTGAGCGAGCAGCCAGTTAAAATTACCCGGTTTCCACCCCCGGCATCCAGTAGATGATCGTTAGGATCGGGAAATTGAATGTTAATCACGCTAAAAATCAAACGTTTTACCCCCGGCAGACATCACCGACCCCGCTTTCGATCATATCAAGTCGAGGTTCAGCCAAACGATCGATTGTTGGATGTGCTGGAACGCATTCGAGCCGAACAAGACCCATCCCTGGCTTATCGTAATTCTTGTGGGCAAGGGTTGTGTGGTTCGGATGCCATGCGGGTTAATGGAAAAAATGCCCTTGCCTGTAAAATACGAATGTCAACCCTGCAAGGTCAGAGGATAACCATTGAACCGCTTCCTGGTTTACCAGTCATAAAAGATTTGGTTGTCGATATGCAGCCATTTTTCGATTTATACTCGTCTTTCGAATCACCCTTAACCAATCTTGAGGATCATCCAGGTTTTGCCCTGGGGGAAAATCACAGCCATTGGTTATCCCAAACAATAACCATGTCTTGTATCCACTGTGGGGCTTGCACAACCGCCTGCCCCATCTGGCGTTCAGACACGCAGTATATTGGTCCTGCGGCGCTGGTGATGATGCACCGCTATTTTGGGGATGGACGCGGTGACAATACGGATCAAAGAAAAAAGGTATTAATGGGTGAAAATGGCATCTGGCTCTGCCGGAATGCTTATGAATGTTCGGCTTGTTGTCCTCAGGAGATACCGATCACACGCGCTATTGCTGAAATCAGAAAAAAACTTATTTTCAAGGATTAAAGGAGTATCAAAATGAAAATTCAATTTGATGGTTTAAATCTTCATCTTGGAAACCTGCCGCGCCTTTCTTACGCCAGGACTCGCTCCATCAGCGCAGAAAATTTTACTGGAGAAAAAGGCAAAGGGGCTATGGCATTGACCGGGACCGGCAGCCACGCGTCTGAACAGCTTGGTCAGGGTTGGAAGGTCTCTCCCTCGGTAAAAATCGAAGCGGGTCAGCTTTTCACGATGGCTGAAATTGATGGTCCTGGAGCCATTCAGCATATCTGGCTGACCACCCATCCGCAGTTCTGGCGCAGCCTTGTTTTGCGTATCTATTGGGATGCTGAGACAAATCCGTCTGTTGAAACTCCGCTGGGAGACTTTTTCTGTATGGGATGGTGCGAAAGGGCAAATGTAGCTTCGCTGGCGGTATGTGTGAATCCGGCAGGTGGATTCAATTGTTATTGGCAGATGCCCTTCAGGCAAAAAGCGCGAATAATCGTTGAAAATGTGGGCGGCGAATCAGCAACTCTCTATTACCAGGTAACCTATACATTGACGGATATACCCGATGACGCTGGTTATTTCCATGCGCAGTGGCGGCGCAGCAATCCTTTGCCCTATAAGACAGTGCACACTTTGCTTGACAATATCAATGGAAAAGGGCAATATGTTGGCACTTACCTGGCATGGGGTGTCAACAACACGGGTTGGTGGGGCGAGGGTGAGATCAAGTTCTATATGGATGGCGACCAGGATTTTCCAACGATCTGTGGCACTGGCACTGAAGATTATTTTGGAGGAGCCTGGAACTTTGAGCATCCAAAAGGTGAATATGGGGTGTTTAGCTCGCCATACAGCGGTCTACCCCAGGTGATAAAACCTGATGGTTTATATCGCAGCCAGCAGCGCTTTGGGATGTACCGCTGGCATATCATGGATCCTATTCGATTTGACCAGGACTTGCGGGTTACGATCCAGGCGCTAGGATGGCGCAAAGGCGGTTATTATTTACCCATGCAGGATGATATTGCTTCGACTGCGTTCTGGTATCAGGCAGAACCTCACAATCCCTTTCCAACCTTTCCAACGTGGGAATATCTTGAGGTAATTTAATTTCAGTTCATATTTGTGGAAAAGCGACCTATTCCGAACTCATGTAAAAGTTGTTAGATATTATCTTTTCTTATGGTGCTTTGATAATAATTTCACAAGGAGGAAAAGCGTTGTAACGATCCAGACCCAACTTAAATCACCCGGACCGCCTGGACCGGTGCGCGGGGCAGTTTTGCGGATTCGGATTAAACGATACCCTTGAGTCAGGCTTTCTAGTTCATCGTCCGATGTTTTGAATGGATCAATGCCAGCGGCGTAGGTTGCAAATCCGCTGGCAATTAATACCTGGCGCAATATCGGAATACGAAGATGAGGGTCCGTAATTTCTTCCGCTTCACCCGCCCACCAGCTATCAGGCAGCCATAATTCAACCTTGGGGTCAGCCTGCAAATTACGGTACCAATCCGATATTGACCCAAAACCGGCGGTGATGTAGATATCACCGTTGATATCGGCGTAATTGACTGGCGTGCGCCGAAGCTTACCGCTTTTTCGCCCATGATGGGTCAGGATCATGATTTGCCCAAATTTTTCGGGCCAGATATTTATCCAATTTCCCAGTCCCAACCTCCAAAACACAATCATAAGGGGGTTGAGTTTCTTGAACCAGGCGCGTGTCTCGTTGTCAGCTTTCAGGACAGGTTTCATCATCTTTCCTCCCTTGCGCGAATTTCCTGGGCTGCGCGAATCATCGCCAGATATCCCTCGGCAGGCACAAATTCAGGAATGGAGTTCCCCGAACCCAGAGCGAATCCACGGGCTTTCTGTCTGAAACGCCAGCCCAATTCTACAACTTGCTCGAAAATGTCTTGGGGATCCGTGCGGCATAAAACATCGACATCAATACCGCCAAGCAAGGCAATTTTCTCACCATAGCGTTCGATCCAGGTGTCAAATGGGGCGATCACATCTTCGTTCGAGTGCTTGGCGTTAATCCCCAGTGCAATAATTTCATCCATCACCGGAAAGATATTCCCGCAAGAATGGAGTAAAAATGGTTTGCCTGCATTCCGGATCATCTGGATGACGCGATTGTATTGGGGTAAAATGAATTTCCGAATGTTTCGTGGCGATGTGAGCGTGCCGCTCTTGAAGCCAAGGTCGTCTCCAAACCGACAGGCGACAAACATATCCGCGTATTGGTCTAAAAATTTTGCCCAAATGGTGACCATCAAATCGCCAATCTTTTGGTAAAGATCGGCAAACAATTGGGGATCATCCGCTTGCATATATGCCAGGTATTCAAACCCCACCAGGTCTTCACTGATTTCGAAAACGCCGTTCCCTATTCCACCGACGGCTTTCATGCCTGGCGGGAGCTGCCGGCGCAGCGCTTCAAACTTGGGTTGCGCCAATTCCCAATAGCGAACAGGAATTTCAGCCCAGGGAAAACGCTCAAAATCCTGTCGTGTTTGAATCTGTCCTTTGCCGCCTTTCAAAGCATGAATACCCGGCAGGGCATGGGTGATACATTCTTCAAAGGAGACGGTATCATACGTCATTTCAAGCCAGAAGCGGCAGTAGTGTCGGAAAAATTCATCCAGATCAGCTCCAGACGATTCTTCTAATTCGCCGAAATGAATTCCTAATATCTCCTCCATTTTGGGGACGTTAATCAAATGCTCATACAGCGGCAACCGTTGTGGTCGGTGATTTTCCATCACCGCCAGCATGTTGCGGTAATCGGGTACAAATTTCATGTTCTCCTCAGTCCGCGATCTGGAAAATATTGTTTTAGCTGCAACTATTTTACAGCAGATTTGATGATGAATATTATAAAAAACAGATCAATCTGAGATAAGTCTATCCTGTTGGACATTCTTCTCAACCAGTTGGAATTAATTATGGAAAGGATGATCGTCAGGGGTGTCTGAGAAAGAGTCGAAGAGATCGTTAACTGGGCATTTGGCGATGCCCATGGCGGTAAGCCAGGAGTGGGTGAAGAACCTGGAGTTGGGCTGCCTGAGACGGTTGCTGAAGGGTAAATGGGAACAGAATTGCCCATAAAGTTGTAAAACGGGGCAGGAATTTTTCCAGGATGGGTCATTGGAGGTTAGGGTAATCGCTGATGGGTTTGTGGAGGTATAAGTTAGCACTGAGAATGAGATGAGGTGTTGGTAAGGGTGGTTATCAATTAGACTGTCCCGGTTGAAAGCATCCCCAGGTCCATGATTCAGGGTATTGTGATTTCCCCCGCTTATCTTTAGATATTGATTTTGATCAGCTCTTGTTTAGCGTGTGATGCCAGGTAAATACACTCTATGGGTAAAAAATTCAGGATTTAGCACCCGGCATTCAATTAGCGTACAGTGCATGAAGATGGTATTCCAAACATCCGTGCGCCAGATTCTGGAACCGACCTGCTGGAGGCGGTCAAGCGTTTCTAGTGAGGGGTGACCGTATGGGTTTGTCCCCACCGAAATAATCGCATCCTTGGGCTGAAGGGCTGCCAGGAAGCTGTCGCCTGAACTGTATTTGCTGCCATGATGAGCGACTTTCAAGACATTGGAGGGGGTGATGGAATTTTGATTTACCAGATTATTTTCCACGCTGAAACCAATGTCGCCGGTAAAAAGCAGGTTGTTCGCGCCGAAATTGACGCGAAATACCAGCGAGGAGTCGTTGGTAGATGGATTATTAAGCCCCTGTGGGGGATGAATCAGGTAAGAAGTCATGCTGCTCCAGGTGAGTGTGGCAGGGGAATGGATGGCTGTTAAAACCAGACCTTTTTGATTTACTGTGGAGACAAAATTATTCCAGGTTTGAGTGCTACCAGGGTAGCCGCTATATAGAACGGATGCGACAGGAATATCGGCAGCTTGTAAAACCTGGATCAAACCACCGATATGATCGCTATCCGGATGGCTGACGATGATCAAGTCCAGGGCGCCCGAAACTCGACTGCGGATAAACTCTGTCACCACACCTCCAGCCGTCGAAGGACCACCATCAATCAACACATCAAACCCGGTATGGTCCTGTAAGAAAGCAGAATCGCCCTGCCCAACATTGATAAACGCAATCGTAAGGAATGGAGCAACATCCGAGTGCGCAGAGGTTGGCGTCCTGGTAAGCAGAATGGTAGAGAGCAATAAAACCAGGAGGCAAGTTCTGAAACACTTCATGGATATGTTACATCCTAATCATTGATAGATTTTATCAAGGAGGTGGATTATTTATTGCTACGGAGATTTTATTACAATGTCTGGTCATTGTAGTGGAAAACCACCATGTTTTTTTAGTTTTTCTTCGTGGCAGCGGCACGCTCAACACTTTATAAAACGTTATCTCCCGCACTGAGGTGCTGCAGGTTCAAAATTTTTGATATTCGATGATTCGCGTTAATTTGAGATTAAAAACATGGGGCGCATACCCATGTGCCCCATACCCGTGAGGATATTTTCTTATAAGGGTTATGCGCCCCAATTCCTCTCCCACCTGTTGAGAAAGGGAGGGCTGAATCTTCATCAGCCCCTATTTTTCCACTTTAAAACCAGCTCTTTGCCATGCCAGGATGCCTCCCACCATATTATGCACCCGGGTATATCCTCTGGATTGAAGGTAAGCGGTCACCTGATCGCTGCGGTTGCCAGACCGGCAGGTAACCACGACCGTCTTATCCTTCGGAATTTCGTTCAAACGGCTGCTCACTTCATCCACCGGGATTAATTTCACCCCCGGAATGTGTCCTTCGGCAAACTCAAACGGCTCTCGGACATCTAATACCACCACCTCTGGCAGGTCTTTGATGACTGCCACCGTTTTCACGTCGATGTTGGTTGGTAATGTTTTTAGATCAATGGCAGTTTTAGCAGAATTGGGCGCTGCGCCACAGGCGGACAAAATAAGGCTCAATATACTCATCATCAATAAAATTCCTGATGTTTTCATCTGTGTTTGCTCCATCCAGCAATTAAGACAAATTATACACAATAAATCTTAATATTTGGTTAACGAGAACTGGATTGGTACCTTTCGTACACTTTCAAATTTCGATAGAAGACGGCTTCTGATATTCCTGCTGGGCGGCTGGTGTCAGTTGAGAGAAACAAGCCAAAAAATCCGCCCTCTTTCAATGTCAATGTGGTATCGTGGAAGGAGGCGGCAAATTCTTGATTGATGAAAAAGCGAAAATTACCGTCGATCGCTTCAAGGCGAACGCGGTTATAGTCCCCCGCTCGTGGGTTTAATGCGGGAGGCATATTTTCTGCCCTGGTGGTCACCCATTTGCCGTCCTGCATGGCATAAATTCCCATTTTACGGGCATTGAAGTAAATCACTCCCAGGTAATATTGGGATAATGGATTGCTTGCGGATGTGCTTCGAAACACGAAGCCGTAATGGCTGCCAATAGCGATGGTATCCGCTTTGATATCCACTTCTGCCAGGAAATCTGCGGGGAGTGGAGTAGGATACATTGCCGGAAGGACTCCCGGTTTGCTGCCGCGCAACCGCAATCCCATGCTCGAAAATTCGAGGGTCATGGCGCTTTCATCAAATAAGGGCTTCAACTTTTTTACCTGGAAGTCATCCTCCAGCAATAGTTTTCCATTGGGTAAAGGTGAAATCATCGGCGGGGGGCTGGAGGTGGGCAGGTTGATCGTGGGTCGGAGGGTGGGAGTGTCAGTCGGACGGCGTGTAACTGGTGTCTGGAAGGGTCGCGTAGGGGTACGAGTGGATGTAAACGTTCCCGCAGGCTGAATCTGACCTCCGGGCTGCGGAGGTGGTGTGAGAACGGTGGATGTGAATGTGCAGGCTATTATAAGGCTGCCTGTGATGCACACCGTCCAATATCGCAAGGGAGAGTGATTTAAAGGGGTGCTTTTCAAGGTTTATCTATTTCATCAAAATGGGCAAGAAACCCTTATGATTGTACCCTGAAAGAAATACGATTTTCCCATTTGAAAAGGCGCCGTTGGTGTAAGCAAATAGCAGATATGCTCCTTGAGGCAAATCAGGATACTCTTTAGATTTGAAACTGCTGTTAGATGAATTAATCCCCGGATGGAACCAGATCATCTGCTGGTTGTCCAGGCGGATAGCCTGAACAATTGGTTGATTGGTGGGTGATTGATTGGTCAGCCCGCCGCTAGCTTCTTCGGGTCCTAAAAATCCCGACCCGTTCAGGGATAACTGCTTTTCAGATGAAAAGGAGGCTGAGGTCACAGCAGGGCGGCGATAATTAGAATACGAGGGGGTGTTGGGAAATGGTGTGTGATAGAAATAAAAGCGTTCTGGCTGGGTGGCAATTGTTGGGTTGGCAACGGTACCATTTATACCGCCAACCGTAAACAAGCTCCCTTGGGGGGTTAAGATGGACGCATGATTTGCCCTGGCATTGATCAAGTCTCCGTATTGATCCCAGACATTATAGTTCGGCTGATATATTTCAATGCTGGTTAAGAATGGTTTTGTTGGTTCTTTTCCTTTCCCTCCGACTACTGTCACTCTGCCATCTGGCAGCAAGACGGCGCTGTGGTTGTATCGCGCTTCTTTTAAATCTCCCAATGTATGCCATTGATTGGTAGAGGGTGTATATCGATATACCGTATTGGTTGCCAATCCGCCGCTTCTTCCACCAGCAATTAATACTTTTCCATCGGGCATCAATGTTGAGGTGTGCGCGTTGAAGGGTGTTGTGGTCGGAGAAGCATTCGTAAACGTTTCATCTGCAGGATTAAAAATTTCAGCAGTAATACTGCCAGTGATTGTGCCAACGATCAGAACCCTGCCTCCACGCATCATGGTTGCTGTGTGGGAGTCGTGTTTGGCGTTCATGTCTCCTGTCGTTTTACGAATGGAGAGGTCGAGCGGATCAAGCAGATAGGCTGAAAAGCTGCCGGGCGGGATAATTAATACTTTTCCATTTGCCAGGAGCACACTTTGGTGTCCAGCAAACTCATAAGATATATTGGTTTGGTTCCAATTGCTGCCGTCATAAATCTCGATAGAAGGACGTATTGAACCAGATATTGATGAACTTCCGCCTATGACTAAAATTCGACCATCGGGCAGCAAGGTGGCAGTATGCAGGCAGCGTCCTAAATTCATGGGAGGCAGGTTGTCGCGATCGTCGAAAGATGAGCGCCACAAATAGACGCTTTTTGAACAATTGGTCAGGTCGTTCGTTCCGCCTGTTATCACCACGTTGCCCTGCGCATCCAGGGTGACTGCTGCTGCATGAGCTGAAATTTCGTTAACAATGCCAGAATATACATTTGATGCGCCTTGAGTTTGTTTGAACAAATTAGCGGTTTTTAAGTAGGTTCCCGAGTTTTGGTCATACCCGCCTGATGATAAAAATGTGCCATCTGTCAATTGGACGACAGCGTGAAAACGGCGGTAAACAAAAAAATGATCCATGCTCCAGGTGCTATCTGTGTTGATGTCTCTGGATTCGTAATATGTTTCATATGCAAGGATTTTGCTGATACCCCCATGAATGGCATAACTGCCAAAAGGATCCAGAATTGCTGGCGCACCGCGCCTGCCAACCAGCAAACCTCCATCTGTCTCATTTGTCCAGGTGTTCGTGCCAGGATTGTAATATTCATTTACTGACAAAAAATCATCCCCTGTCCCCGACACATATCGGTGCCCGCCTGCCACCAGTACCGTGCCATCGCGACGCAGCACAGCGGCGTGCCCCCTTCGGCGATAAGACATCGAAGCAGCCTTTGACCAGGAATCGGTAGCGGGGTCAAACAGGTAAGCAGTATTGTGATAATTGCTGGGATTAGAAGCGCTTACTCCATTCCATCCCCCAGCCACCAAAATCTTGCCGTTTGCAAGCAGGGTTGCTGTATGCTGAGTTCTGGCGCCTTCCTGAAATGGAGTATCAAATAGAGTCCAAATTCCAGTGGCTGGATTGAAAATCTCTGCCGAATTGTTGCACTGTACGGAACCGTAACACCCACCCACCACGAAAACCCGTCCGTCATTCAAACGGGTGGCGGTATGTCCCGCTCTGGCATCGGTCATATCATCGACTGAACTCCAACTACCGGTTAGCGGATCATATATTTCAGCTTTTTTTAAATATCCAACCCCATTTTTCCCTCCAATGACCAGGATACGCCCGTCAAGAAGGGGGGTGGCAGAGTGTTCACTGCGTTGGGTCGACATACTGGATGTCTCCGACCAGTTCATCATAACAGGATCATAGATTTCACACGAGTTCAGGTAATTAGTGCCGTTGTAGCCGCCTGCTGCCAGCACCTTCCCGTCTGATAATATTGACAGCGTGTGATAGGCGCGAATCGCGTTCATTTCTGCGGTTAACTGCCATATCCGTGAGGGAGCATCGAGGGAAGAGCTGGCATGAGTGTTGGTGTCAGGTTGAGAGAAATAGACCGACACAATCACCAGGATCAGGATATAGTGAAATAATCGGGCAAATGATACCTTAATCATGTCCCCTCCGGTTCGATGGAATTGTTTGGAAGATGAAGAGTCCCCCAGCCTGAAAGTAATTTTATACGTTTATTGCTATAATGCAAGAAAACAGGGCTGGATAGTTTTTATCCCAAGGGTGTGAACAAGGTGAAAAAGTGTCTCTCTCGCTTATGCATTATTCAACACCTTCTTTCTATCCTTTGGGTGTCCGATGTAAGTATAATGGTTCTTAAATCTCGCTTCGAATAGTAGAAAGGTTCTTTTCTAAAATGGCGCAACAAAATTCAAGCTCAGGTATCCAATACGCACTTACGTTCATGTTTCACGATCCACAGTGGCAGCGAAAGTTGTTGATCGGTTTTGGGTTGATGTTTGCCGGGATGATCGTGCCGGTCATCCCGCTCCTTTTTACTACCGGTTATGTGTATCGCATTATGGAGCGCATATTGCGCGGAGATGGTGAGCCGGTTTTGCCAGAATGGAGTGATTGGTCAAAGCTTTTTCTTGACGGTTTGCGTTTCCTGGGTGCTTTGTTGCTGTACTGGCTGCCAGCGATACTGCTTTTTATCCTGGGATATGGATTGATGATCGTGTTACCGCTCATCGGCGCGGTCATCACCAGTGTCAATGACCAGGCGTGGATCTTCATTCTGTTACAAATTGGGGGAATGCTCTTCGGGTTTGGCGTCTTTGCGTTGGGGACGCTGCTGGCGCTGGCAATCAGCCTCTTTTCGCCCCTGGCGTTGTCCAACCTGGTGGCGAAAGACCGTTTTATTGCCGCTTTTCGTCCCCGTGAGTGGTGGCAGGTATTGCGCGCTAATCCGTCTGGTTACTTTTTAGCCTGGTTGATCACCTTTGGATTGAGTTTTGTCACCGGCATTGCATATCAGGTGATTTACATGACGATCGTTCTATGCTGCCTGCTGCCGTTCTTCGTTGCAGCAGCTTCGATCTATTTATCATGCGTCACAAGTGCACTGTTTGCCTCGGCTTATCGACAGGGACTTGCAGGAATCGAAAATCCAACGCAAGCGATGGACCAGGCAGCGGAGAATAAGGACTTCAATGCGGAGACAACCTAATACTTCTGCCAGTGAACCCGTTCTTCTTTATATTGGGTGCGGGGTGGTTTCGATTCATCTGGAAAGCCGACATAGATTATTGCCAGCGGTGTAACGTGTTGGGGAGCCTGCAAGAATTTTCGAACTGCCTCAACCAGCGCAGCAACGGGATGCACACCCAACCAGACAGTTCCCAACCCCATGCCTGCTGCTGCAATCAACATATTTTCAACTGCAGCGCTGCAGTCTTGCACCCAAAAATCGCGCCCTATTGCTTTAATTGCCAGACCAGGGTTCCCTAAAACAGCGATGGCGGCAGGAGCGTTATACCGACCAAAAATCATGATGTTTCTTAATGCCGCCAGTTTTTCCTGGTCGGTGATCACGACAAACTCCCAGGGTTGATTGTTACAGGCAGAAGGAGCTGCCATCGCAGCCTGTAAAAGTTGAATGAGAAGTTCAGGTTCTACTGTGCGTTCCTGAAATTTCCGAATGCTGCGCCGGCTGAAAATGATGTCAAGCACTTGATTCATTTTGGTTTCCTCTTTATTTTTCTCTCCGGACTTTGTTGTTTGAATAGCATACAACCAGGATCAGGCGATCTGATCCCATCGTCGAACGTCCACCGCGCGTTGAAGCGGTTGCCCATTTAAAAATCTCAGGATGTCTTCGATGCAATAGGTCGCCTGCCGGAGACGAGTTTCCCAGGAATGTCCTGCGATGTGCGGTAAAATCACGCAGTTGTCCAGCTCGTAAAACGGAGAATCAGGCGGAAGGGGTTCTTCTGGATCGGTAACATCCAGCAGGGCGTCTATACGACCTGTCCGCAATTCTGCCAGAAGGGCGGTGTGATCAATTAATTTGCCGCGCGCGGTATTGATAAATAATGCGCCGGATTTCATTCGGGAAAATTCCCGCCTTCCTAACATGCCTATGGTCGTGGGAGTGACCGGCGCATGGAGAGAGACAATGTCGCTGCGTTCAAGCAGTTCATCCAATCCGGTCAACTCATGAGCGCCGCTTTGTCTTGCCTGCTCTGGTGAGCAATATGGATCGGCAAGTAAAATTGTAACGTTCCAGGGCTGCAATAATTGGATCAGCCGCCGACCGATTGCTCCCAATCCGATCACCCCAATGGTGCTGCCGTTCAGTTCATGCATCATCCGATAGGGGCGGTGAATCTCGCGCCGCATTTTTAGAATAATTGCGGCTTGGAGCATCTGGCGGCGCATCGCAAAAATGCTGGCAAAAGTGAATTCCGCCACGGCTTCCGCGAGCGCGTCATTTGCGTTGACAACGATCAATCCTCTTTGCATGGCTTCAGGAGCGATCAGTGTTTTTATCGATCCGGCTGTGTGGGCAATCAGGCGCAGCGAGGAGAATTCTGGATCCCAATTCTTCAAAGCGGATTGCAACGATGGTGTTCCCCATCCGGTCATTAGGATTTGCGCCCGACGGCATGCGTCAGATACATATTCCATTGGAGGATTGCCACTTCCACTCCAAAATTCGATTCGAGCCAATTTTCTTAGCGGTTGAACTTGCTGGTCTAACCTCAGTTCCTCGATTAAATCAGGTGAAATCGCTATGATGATTAACGGATTACTCATTTACTGACCTGCTATGGAAAAGAGATGTGTGAAAATGGTGTAAATTATTCGAAGGCATATCGATATTTATCCTATGGGACAGAAAGATTTGTACATCCCAGGTCTTCGATAGTTTTTTGCTTAAATTCAGCAGGGATTTTAACCAAAAAGGACATGTCTCCGATCGTAGAACAGATCTGTGAGGTGGATTTCATGGAAATTGCGTCCCTTTGTGTGATAAGTTGAGCCAGCTCCCAATTTTGGGTAAGGACAGCAGCCTTCAAGAAGGGGATCAACTCTGCCGATGCATTTGGTTTGAAACCGGATGCACGCGCCTGTTCATACAGCGATAAAATCTCAGTCCAATCTTGGGTTTGTTCAGCTAAATGGGCTTTCTGGTAATAATAGCACCAGGAGCGGTCAGGTTCTTTTCCGAAGATATCACTGCGCAGAGATCTGTTTTTATCCTGCTTAATTCTGGAAAAATTTGAGATGGATAAAGCGTCTCTGACATATACTTCAAGATCAGGATTGGTTTGATCGGAGGCATTGACCAGCCACAGGCAGTTGGAAATCAATGGTTCATATTGAAATACGATTGAATCTTTCAATCTGCTCGAAAACCGGATATGGTTTTTTGCCCTGTCAATTGATTCTTTTTCGTTCATTGCGCTTACATCATATTGATACAGGTCAAAATACCAATAACTGACTTTCAGGCTGTCTGGTTGATTGCCATACATCAAATTGATGGCAGCCGCGTTTGCCCAACCACCCATATATTTAAATTGCGATCCGTTACCCATTAATGTGGTGGGGCGGTCTATTTGCGGCGCTCTCCAATGCAATTGCCAATAAAAATTGGTTTGTTTTTCCCATGAGTAACGATATTCACTTGCATTTCTGAAATGAAACCCGGTGCTGAGTGCGACCATGAGACATAAAAAGGTAAATTGCATCCTTTCTGATTTAACAATATGTCTCAATATCCTGGCAGTCAGTAACGCAGCAAATGGCATCGCAGCCAGCCCAAACCGATCGGTATAAGAACCCTGACTGGTAATTGCTAATCCCACCGCCAGACCAGGAGCTATTCCTAATAAAAAGCCGATTCCAGAAAAAACAACGGTTTCAACATCGGGTTTCTGCTCTTTGTGGTTGAGATCAGGAATGAATTTCCATGAAACGAACACCAAAAAGAGTAATGCAAATGTGATCAGTGCCAGCGCCCAACTGACAAAATTGGAGGGGGTTGAGAAGGAGATCGTGGACGGGAGGATCGTTTGATACCATACTCCAAGAATTCCCTCGACCAGGCTTTGTGCAACCAGTTCAAACAGTTTGAGCCCCGTTTGTAAAGGCGAGATGAATAAGTCTGCGAGGAGCCTGGGGCTGTTTCTGTCCCATGATTCGGTAGGCATAATAAAAAAGCGCCAGATCAGAGCGCCGGATAACAAAATCAGGTGAGGCAGGCTGTGTTGAATTGCACGGCGGATTCGCCCAGGAGTTCCGCGCAAAATCATCCACAGAGCAAGGGGTCGAATGAGTTCTATCGTCAGGAAAAATTCCTGTGAAAGCGAATGGGTAAGTTGAAATCCTAAAGCCAGGAGGGTAAACAGGAAATAATAACGAGGATATATCGCCGCTTTCAGGCTGAGATACAAGGATATTGCCCAAAACGAAAAGAATATCCAGTGATACGAGAAAGTCAGGGCGGTGGGCTGCTGTTTGAAAATGGGATACACTGCGAATAGGATGGCTGCTAGTGTAATTTCTTTTCTTCGAGTGGGCCATAGATTTTGCCACCCCAGCCAAACTGCAAAAGCGGTTAACCAGCGCCAGCCCAAAGCCCATAATTGCCAGAGAAGGGGAGAGGAACCTAAAAGTTTAAAACCAACCAGCCATGCCCAAAATACTAATGGTCGATCGTCGTAAAAGGTATAAAGGAATAATCGACTTGCCCCGCCTGTGTTATATGCCTCAAGGATAATCCAATCGTCCAAATAAAAACCGAGCCAGGGAGATTGCAGCCCATAGCTCAGAGCCAGCGGCAGAAGAATAAGAAGTGCTATTCCAAGATAAGTTATTTTTGAAGGAATTTTTCGCAAAAGAATAAATTTCATCGGAGGAATAAGGAGGAGAGCTTTGTGAGAATATTATACCTGGTTTAAAATTGATTCGGTGCGCCCAGAAAATTTCTGAATGTTATAATACCCAAGCATTTGGTATCTCAACTCTCACATTATCGTGTGTGTGAGCCTTCTACATTCATCCAAAATACTACGATATTAAAACAGGGAATTCTATGCAAGAACTGACAGGCATTGAGCGGATCCACAATATATTAAAACGCCATCCGGTTGATCGGATCGGTGTCTTTGAGCATTTTTGGAGTGATACCCGGCGAACCTGGGAGGAGCAGGGATTCATTCAACCGGATGAAACGCTTGAAGATCATTTTGGATATGATTTGCAATTATGCTGGCCATTTAACCTGATGGCTGACCTCGATTTTGTGGAGGAAGTGATCGAAGAGACAGATGAGACCCGCCTGACCCGCAATGGGAATGGTGCGGTGTTGAGACGGCATAAATTACATGATTCTACTCCTGAGCATGTGGACTTCCTGGTGAAAGATCGCCGGGGTTGGGAAGAATTTATCAAGCCCCGATTAACTCCTGACCGCCGCCGGATTAATTTTGAAAAATATCGCCATGAAAAACGATATGCGCGAGACCATCAGCGATTTTTCGCCTGGTCGGGAATTAATGTCTTTGAAGCGATGCACCCCGTTTGTGGACACGAGTACATGTTGATGGGAATGGCGCTTGATCCCGATTGGGTAATCGATATGGCAAATGTTTATTCTGATCTGACGATTGCGCTCCAGGAGATACTTTTTGCCGAAGAAGGATATCCAGATGGGATATGGTATTACGAAGATATGGGCTATAAACAACACCCCTTTATGTCGCCGCGAATGTACCGCGAAATCATCCAGCCTGCCCACAAGAAGACGATAGATTGGGCAAAATCACACAACCTGCCGGTAATCATGCACTCATGTGGGTATATAGAACCGCTTTTGCCAGGGATGATGGAAGCCGGGATTGATTGCCTGCAGGTGATCGAAGTCAAAGCGGGCATGGATCTGCTGCGGCTGTATGAAAAATATGGAGATCGGCTCTCCTTTATGGGAGGCATTGATGTGCGGGTGTTATACAACAATGATAAGCGTGAAATTGATCGAGAACTAGAAACGAAAATCCCTGTGGTAAAACAAAAGTATGGCTATGTGTTACACAGCGATCATTCGATCCCCAATAATGTTGATCATAACGTGTATCATTATTTTATAGAGAAAGGGATTGAATTAGGAAGGTTTGATCGATAATACAGGGAAAAAAACTAAATCGAATGTGGTTAAGGAATTCTTAAGCAATCAAACCCATTAATCGTGGAATATACCATTGACAGCGGGGTCTGAATCCGAAATAATATAATTACTAGATAAATATTATCGGAATTGTTTATTAGCACCGGCAACACAATATACAAGGACCTGCAGCCGGATTTATTTTTATCAAGTTGGTTTGGTATAAGCCTAAAAACCTTGAGGCTGATGAGAAAGAGTATAGGTATGAAACGGATAAGATCCCCATTTTTGGATGGAGCAAGGTCTCGATCTTCGAGAAACTCACCCTTACCAGGGTTGGAAAAATCACCTGAACGAAAATCTGCGGATGCGTCCGTATCATCTTCCACTCCTCCGAAAACGCCAATCTACCGTGTCAAGGCAATTATTAAAAAAGCGCCCAGTCTCTTGCGTCCTCTTGGGCTGGTGGTTTTGGGGGTTCTGATTGCGCTGGTAGTGTTTATCCTGTATGAACAGCGTTATCCTAAGCAGCCCTTGATAACCGAAGAATCTTTCAATCAGGCTGTTGCGCGGGTGATGTTGTCAGCAACTCCTCGTCCGGCTTTTACAACGCAGGTTTTTGAGATTATTCGACCCTCTCTGGTGCGGATCGAAGTAGCTCCCACGAAACCAGGGCAGAAACCCTCCATTGGTACCGGTGTAATTTTTGATGATGCCGGGCATATCTTAACCAACCTGCATGTTGTGGATAGTGGTGGAAAGATCCTAATCACATTTTTTGACGGCTCTGAAAGTGAAGCAGTCGTTATTAGTTCATTGCCAGACAAGGACATTGCCCTATTAAATCCTGATATTGTTCCAGATACGCTCATCCCCGCTGTCCTGGCAGGTTCTGGAGGATTACGAGTGGGTGATGAAGCCGTGGCGGTTGGGCATCCCTTTGGAATCACGAATTCGCTCACATCGGGAGTGATATCTGGGTTACGCCGCTCATTCCGTTCGCCCGTTACAGGGCAGGAGATGACCGACTTGATCCAGTTTGATGCAGCCGTTAATCCGGGCAATTCTGGCGGTCCACTGCTAAACCGATACGGAGAGGTGGTGGGAATTGTTACCGCTTTACTCAACCCGAGTGAAGACAACTTTTTTATTGGCATTGGATTCGCCGTGCCGATTGATACAGCAGCGGAAGCGGCTGGCTCCCCAATTCATTAAGTGCTATTTTGGAGGTATGATGGCAGATTATCAAGCAGAGCGAGGCTTATCTTTGTCGAAATTGACTGGCGCACATCCTGTGATGGAACGCCTGTTGTATGAAGTTAAAAAAGTTATTGTAGGGCAAGACCATTTGTTAGAAAGACTAATTGTTGCTTTGTTATCTCGTGGACATTTATTAGTCGAAGGTGTTCCCGGTTTGGCGAAAACGTTGGCGATTAAAACATTAGCAGACACAATTACCGGTGATTTCAAGCGTATCCAGTTTACTCCAGACCTGGTGCCTGCCGACCTGGTCGGTACGCGCATTTATAACCAAAAAACTGGCGAGTTCTCTACTTCACTTGGACCGGTGTTTACCAATTTACTCCTGGCGGATGAAATCAATCGCGCACCTGCCAAGGTGCAAAGCGCATTGCTGGAGGTGATGCAGGAACGTCAGGTTACGATTGGAGGTGAAACGCATCGTGTCCCTAATCCATTTTTGGTCATGGCGACGCAAAACCCAATCGAAACCGAAGGCACATATCCATTACCGGAAGCACAAGTTGACCGTTTTATGATGAAGGTGCTGATTGATTATCCGAATGAACGCGATGAATTTGTAATTGTTGAGCGAATGACGGGTCCCATCCCAACCGCATCAGCAGTGCTTGGCACGAAAGAGTTGATTGATCTCCAACAACAGGCAGAGGAGGTGTTTGTTGATCCCGCATTGATCGAATATGCGGTCAAGCTCTCCAATGCAACACGCTATCCTTCTCAATACGGATTGGAAGAACTTAGCCGTTATATTATGTATGGTTGCAGCCCGAGAGCCTCGATTAACCTGATCATCACAGCAAAATCTCTGGCGTTTGTCAGGGGACGTGATTATGTTTTACCGCAGGATGTATTGGATATGGCGCTCGATGTGATGCGTCATCGCCTGGTAATGACGTATGAAGCCATGTCCGATGGAATTGTCAGCGACCAGATCATCCGGCGTGTGATCGATACGATACCAGTCCCAGTTGTGCCGTTGAGAGAAAATGTCCTCGCCAGCGCCTGAACGCATCCTCCAGCGCCTCGAATGGACGGTCATCCGCAAGTTAGATGGCATCTTGCAGGGCGATTACCGCAGCCTGTTTCAAGGATCAGGACTAGACCTGGCTGATCTGCGGGAATACCAGTATGGAGACGACGTGCGGCGGATCGACTGGAATGTAACGGCGCGAATGGTAACTCCTTATGTGCGTCAGTATTTAGAAGATCGAGAGATTGCAGCCTGGTTTCTGTTGGATCTCAGTCCATCGATAGATTTTGGCACGGTTCAAAAATTAAAGCGTAATTTGTTGATCGATTTTGTAACCGTTATGGCGCGGGTGTTCACCCGTCATGGAAATCGAGTGGGTGCGATCTTTTTTGATTCAAAAGTCGAGCGGGTGATCCCTGCTGGTAGCGGTCAAATGCAGGTTTTACGCATCGTTAATGATTTACTCCGCCAGCCAAAATTAAAACGTGCGCCACTCACTGATTTGGGAAGTTTATTGGATGCAGCCAATCGTTTTATCCGCAGACGCAGCCTGATATTTCTTGTCAGTGATTTCATCAGTACTCCAGGGTGGGAAAAACCTCTAGGCGCACTTTGTCAACGGCATGAAGTAACCGCCATTAGATTGATTGATCCGCGTGAAGTCGAACTTCCCGATATCGGTCCGGTGGTAATTGAAGACTCGGAAACCGGCGAACAGTTATGGATTGATACCCATGAGAAGGGTTTTCGTCAACGGTATCTGGCTGCTGCCCAAAAGCGAGAATCGCTGTTATATCAGCAATTTGGTCGCACCGGCGTTGACGCCTTGGAACTATCAACAGAAGATGATATGGTCAAAGAACTTGTGCGATTTGTGATGAAACGAAAGCGGTTTCGTCGGTTCCATGCGCCTTCTACTATCGGTATGGCTACTTGAAAAGGAAACGGACAGATGATCTTTGAATGGCCCTCAATTTTATGGTTAGAAATACTTTTACCGGTATTAATCCTCCTTTATGTTCTTGCTCAACGCCGCCGCCAAAAATATGCTTTGCGATTTGCCAGTTTGTCGCTCGTGAAAGATGCGCTTGGCAAAGGTCCTGGCATTTTGCGGCATATTCCTCCGGTATTTTTCCTGTTGGGAATCGGGGTAATGATTTTTGCAATGGCGCGTCCTTCCGCTATGGTGATTTTACCCGTTCAGCAAGGAACAGTGATTTTGACCATTGATGTCTCGGGCAGCATGCGTGCTGAAGATATGAAACCAAATCGCCTGGAGGCAGCGAAAGAAGCTGCGCGGGTGTTTGTCAGTAAACAAAAATCCTCAGTGAGGATTGGAATTGTTGCTTTCAGTGATAACGCTGCCATTGTGCAGGCGCCTACCACCGATCGGGAATCAATCCTCCAGGCAATCAACCGGCTTTCGCCGCAGCGCGGCACAGCGATTGGCAGCGGATTGCTCACTTCAATTGATGCAATTTATGAGGTGCCGGTTAATCTGCAGGCTCGACCGGCAGGTGCACAAAGTTTCCTGGTGCCTACTCCAACTCCCTCGCCTACGCCTTTACCGCGTGGTACGTACGCCCCAGCGGTGGTAATTCTGCTTAGTGATGGGGTTAGCAACCGCGGACCAAATCCTGTCGAAGTAATTCCTGTGGCAGTGAACCGAGGGGTGCGTGTCTTTACGGTGGGATTGGGCAGCCCGGATGGCACCGTGCTGAATATCCAGGGTCGTTCGATTCGCGTGCGCCTTGATGAAGCAATATTGAAAAAAATTGCAGCCGACACAGATGCAGACTACTTTCGGGCAGACACCGAGACGGATTTGCAAAAGGTCTATGAACGCTTAAGCACTGAGCTGGTGATGAAACCAGAAAAAACCGAGCTTACTGCACTTTTCACAGCAGGCGCAATGATCTTTTTCTTGATTGCCGGGTTCTTATCTTTGCTCTGGTTCAATCGTCTGCCATAACGAAAAATCATATTTAAATTATGAACCGAGATAGACAATTTTTATCTGGATTGTGCTAGAATTTGGGTAGCCATTCAGTTATTATTATTGTTACGATCCATAGAGGTTATTCATGACTGTTGACAATACCTCTGAAGCGAAACAACTGAATCAACTTTCCCCAAAATCTCAAGAGAATATTGAAGGAATCTGGGTAACACCGCTTTCAGATGAGTGTCTGGATGATGTAGTACCCCCTCCCGGCGGTGGCAGCCGACAGAAACCATCATGGGCGTCTGAAAGCAAATTCCACTTTATTCCGCGCCCTGCTTATTTGAGTCATGAGGGTAGGGATCTTCGGATTGATTTACTTCGAGGGTATTTTGTGTTTTCCATGATCGTTGATCATGTTCGGGGACCTTCTCCGTTGTATCTTCTTACCGGCGGCAATCGGTTTTTCACATCCGCCGCAGAAGGATTTATCCTTACTTCAGGGCTGGTTGCAGGCATTGTGTATCAGCGGCTGATCAAACGAGATGGGCTGGGGCATTCTTTATATAAAGTGCTTTCCCGCACCTTTACATTGTATCTCCTGACCGTAGGATTAACCCTGTCGTTTATCATGTTTTCTGAGCTGTTGAATCTCCCCTGGTCGATCCGCCTGGATTTATCTGATCCGCTCAGCATGGTGCTGAATATCTTAACCCTGCACCGTACTTATTATTTGGTCGATGTTTTGGTTTTGTATACGATTTTGTTTTTAGTAAGTCCTTTGGCTTTTATATTGTTGGACCGGGGAAAAACCTGGATCCTGTTGCTCGGATCTGGATTGATCTATGTAATTTATCAGGTGTATCCGGATATTATTGTGTTGCCATGGACGATCCAGGCAAATTACCTGTTCAATTTTTCTTCCTGGCAAATCTTGTTTTTCTTCGCAATGGCGTTGGGGTTTCATCAGCATCGTCTGCCATCGTTGGCTTGCCGCACAACCCGAATCGGTTTGTGGGTGGCGGGAATCGTAACAGCCGGGTTAATTGCCTGGTATTTTCTGGTAGATCCTCCTACCAGTATTATGCCCTCGTCCATAGCAGTTGGCAGCCCAATTCCCCTTGAGACGCGCTTATGGGTCGATAAGTATTTATTCGATAAAATGAATTTGCGCCCAGGTCGCCTGGCAGCGTCGGTGGCAGTTTTTTCTTTCTTGTTCTTTGCGATAACCAATTACTGGGGGGGAATCCGTAAGTGGATTGGCTGGCTGCTTTTACCGTTGGGGCAGTATGCTTTGAATGCTTATACCTGGCATATCATTGCGGTTAGCGTAGTGGGTTTTGTGTTGATGCCCTACAACATCCCATATCCAGGTCCTCAGTGGTTAAATGCTTCTATCCAAATTATCAGTGTGTTGGTGATCTGGTTCATCTTGGTAAATCATTGGTTTACCCCTACCCCCCAGACGCGAAAAATCTGGTACGCAGCCCCAGCGGCGATTTCTGTCATATCTCTTTTAATCTTATTCCTGGTGCCTGTGCTATCTCAACTGCCTGCAGCCAGGCTGTTTGAACCTCGCCTCCAGGATCCTACCCCTACCTCTCCCCTTACATCAAAATCAAGAACTCGGTTTCAACCCACTCCGAAACCTACCCTTGTGGATGGTATGAAATCCTACGCGTTACCTGGCAGCGGTAAGGTAGTAAGTCCTTATTTGGCTGATATCAAAGGGATTTTAGTAGAGCAATGGTTCCGCAGTGAAGCGCTGGAAAGGGACATGCCGTTTTATGTATATCTTCCCCCTGATTACGATTCGACTAACCGGCGTTACCCTGTTTTATACATGTTACATGGTCGTGGAGGAAATCGGGAAAATTGGGTCGAATTTGGACTGATCAATGCTGCTGATCAATTGTTTACAACAGGCAATTTGCGTCCGATGATCATTGTTCTCCCGCAAGGTGAATCGGGTTATTGGTGCAATCATACAGGAGACGGTCCAAAATGGGGAGATTACATATATGATATTGTGGATTATATAGATGCCCATTATCGGACGGTTCCGCGCGCTGGCGCGCGCGCTATTGGAGGGTTATCAATGGGAGGCTGGGGAGCACTGCATCATGCCTTCACCCGACCGGATGTTTTTAGCGTGGTTGGCGCTCACAGCCCTGCCTTTCGACCTGATGATGGGTCAATCGGTTTTTTGGGCAGGGGAGAGGAGTATAAAAGAAAAGATCCGATGGAACTGTCGCTCACGAAACCCGGTATTGGCGCTTTGCAAATATGGGTCGATACCGGTGATCAAGACCCCTGGGTTGACCGGGCGAAACAGTTCCATTTCCATTTGCTCTCGCGCGGAATCAACCATGTCTGGCAAATATACCCGGGCGAACATGCTACCTGGTTCTGGCATGAGCATTCATTGGATTACATACGGTTCTATGGTCTGGCGTTAATGAAGAGGTAAAGGTCTGCTAAACTGAGGGGAATCGGTGAAAAAAAGTTAAATACATCCGCCAGCAGGTATGTATTGTCTTTTTAGCCCTGACAATTTTTGCTGGCGGAAGTCTCTCAGCTATATGACGAACAATGCGTTTCTTACTTCAGGTTGTTTACTATGGTTGTTGCGTTGTGCTTCATCATCGTGATATAGGTTGGCGCTTTTCCTCCTGGTTCGGTGAGCGAATGAGTAAAAAGATCGGTTACCACTTTCGCCCCGGTTTCTTTGGCAATTTGCTCAGCCAACTGGGGGTTCGTGCCTGTTTCTAGAAAGATAGCTTTTACCTTACTGGCTTTGATTTGGTCTATCAGCCGCGCCAGTTCTTGCGCAGAAGGTGATGCGCCACTTGTAAAACTTGGGAGTATCGTTCCTACGATTTGGAATCCATATCGATCTGCAAAATAGCCAAAACTTTCATGGTTGGTGACCAGCAAACGGCGCTCGGGTGGAATCGCTGAAACTTCCTTTTGAATAAACTGATCCAGTTCTTTTAATTTTCCGATGTAAGCCTCGGCATTTTTTTGGTACGTCGCCTTTCCGCCTGGATCGGCTTGGATTAGCCCATCACGAATATTCTCAACATAGTGAATGACCAGGTTGGGATCCAGCCAGAAATGAGGATCGCCTTCGTGATGATGGTGTCCACCAGAATCATCGTGCTTATGATCTTTGTGTTCCCTCGGTTTTAATCCCTCAGATGCTTCAATTTTGATCTGTTTGGTTTTTGTCGCGTTTTCAAGTAGTTCTTCGGCCCATTCTTCGAGACCAGCCCCATTCAAGACAATGATCTGGCTTTCAGCAACTTTGACGAGGTCTTTCGGAGTTGGCTCGAATGAATGAGGGTCTGTGCCGGCGGGAATCAGACTTTCCACGACAAGGCGATCTCCGGCAATTTCCTTTGTAATATCTGCTAAAAATGTTTCAATTGCCAGCACTTTTTTAGGAGTGGATGAGAATGGTAGAGCCTGGCAGGCAGATACAAAGATAACGAATAGAAAACTAATGACACTGGTAATGATAATCTTTTTCATATTGCCTCCAAAAAATAAAATAATGAACTTTCCTATCCTTTTATTGTTGGCATTGGCTGCAAACTCCAAACAGTTGCAGCCAATGATCTTGAATCTGAAACCCGGTATGTTGAGCTACACCAGCAAACAACAGTGATAAATCATCACCCTTGAAAAAATCTACCCTCCCACAAGAATTACAAATGATGATATGTTGATGCCCCTGGGTAGCGCGCAGGTACATGTGGCATCCGCTGGACTGGTGAATTCTCTGGATTAATCCCAGCTCTTCCAGTTTTTCAAGGGTACGATAGACAGTGACCAAACCTAGGCGAGGGTATTCGCGCCGTCCCAGGTCGTAAATGGTGATCGGGTCAAGGGCTTTTTGGCTGTTTGCTAATATCTCAACAATTGCCTGGCGCGGAGCGGTAATGCGGTATCCGCTTTCAGCGAGGCGTTCCAGCCATTGATTGACAACGGAGTGAGTGAGATTGAGTTCCATCTGTCTGCTCGATAATGAAAATCGTTATCATTATAATCTGGAATAGAAAAAAGTCAAGGTTGTTCTTATCCGCACGCGATAAAATCATCAATCTCCTGCCGGGAGCTTAAGACGCGCTCAATTTTGCCGTCCATCATCTGGTACACCTTATCCACATAAATACACAGGCGCAGGTCGTGTGTAACCATTATCCCCGCTTTGCCCTGCTCGTGGATCAAGTCGGAAAATAATTTCACCACCTGGTAGGCACGCTCCGAATCCAGCGAGGCGGTAGGTTCATCCGCAAGAACCACACTGGGATTATGAATCAAAGACCGCGCAATTGCCACCCTTTGTTTTTGTCCGCCCGAAAGTTGATTGGGCAAATTTTTCTGTCTTTCTTCCAGACCCAATCGATAGATCATATCTTTGACTAAATTTTTCCCTTGAGCAGACAATGTGCCGTTTAAACGCAGCATCATCTCAATATTTTCTTGCACAGTAAGATAAGGGACCAGATTGTTCGATTGAAACGTAAACCCGATTCGCTCGCGGCGGAATCGTACACGGTCATTTTCTTTCATTTTGCCAAGATCTTTATTGTCGATCATGACCTGCCCCTCTGAAGGCTTTAGCAAAGCCGCCAGCATGGCGAGCATCGTGGTTTTACCCGAACCACTGGGACCAACCAGGGCGGCAAACTCTCCAGGGAAAACCTCAATCGATACCTGATCGACTGCTCTTACCAATCCACTTTGGGATTGGTAAAACTTGCTGACATTGTTGGTTTTAATAATGGGTTCCATTGCTGCCTGCCTTATGAACTTAACCCTAATGCCATGAGAGGTTCTACCCCTACCGCCACCCTCACGGTGACCAAGCCCCCGATTGGCCCAATGGCTAACAAAGCGGCGACTGCAATTGCCACAGTAGAACCGGAAAAAACGATTGGAACGTTACCTGGAATACCCAGCGCTAACGCAGCCGTTACCAAAGCCCCGAAAAAAACGCCAAATGTGGTTACTAAAATGATTTGGATGACGGCTGCAGCACCAACCAGCAGATTGGAAGCCCCAATGGCTTTGAGGACTCCGATTTGTGGGATCTTTTGCAGCATTTGGATCTGAAAGAAGCCGCCGACGACCAGGATACCAATTAAGAGGGTGAAAAATTGTTGGGTATTGAGCGTTTGCTGTTGTACCTTGTAGCCAGGAATAGCTTCATAGGCTGTTTTCAGGTCCACCGCTTCTACGCTGGATACAAACCGCTCAATATCAGCGCGGGCTTGGTCGATTTCTACACCTGGCACAAGTCTCACCGCGACAATGTTGGTAACAAGCTCAGAATTTAAACGGTTCGTAGAGGGTTGTGGTCGAATATCATCCCAGGTGCGGTAAGGCAGGAACAGAGATGGGCGAAAAAGATATTGCTGCCCGGAGGTAATGCCAATGACGCGCACTCTATAAAATTTTTCTTCAGTCCCCTGGATCGTTCGGATGGTTAGGTCGCTTCCTATGCCGACATCTGCCTGCTGAGCAATACGAAAATCAATTACCGCCTCGTTAGCGCGACTGGTCATAATGGGTCTGCCAGCCGTAATATCTGGGTTGCCTGGTTTACCCGGTTCGATCCCAATTAAGGAGACATCCAGCCGATTACCAGATTGATCGAGTATCAATGAGCCGCCTGATAATCCGATCGCTCCGATGTCCTCAACCCCTGGAACACGCAATATGTCATTTAGGGTGGAGCGCCCAATCTGGCTGGTATTTGCCGATAAGTCCACATTCTTTTGGAATATAATAACTTGAGCGTCTAATTTTTCCAAATACTCTTTATTGGCGGCAGCCAGTCCTTCTGCCAGAGCGGCAATGAAAAGAACCAATGTTGTAATCAAGGCGATAACCAAACTGAAAAGAAAAAACCGCCCCCGGTTTCGCCATATTTCTTTGAACGCCAGATAAAATGCCATTTTTTATTGATCCCTCCAATCATGTTGATTACAAAAAAGATCATAACACTCCCTTGAATGTAAGGATATACACCTGATGGATTTGTATAACCTATGGCTTCGATCAGGAAGGGAACCCTGGAATACTCATCTGCGTTTAATTCCATGACGTTATGATAAAGATGCTTAACCGATTTATTTCCTTGAGGAAATTGTCCGACCTGTAATAGAGGTTGAAATTATTCTCCGATTGATCTGGATGGAGAAGTATATGAATATGAATAAAACGCTGATCCTTCTCTTCATGATTTGCATGTTCCTATCTGCCTGCGCTCCACCGGCGCTGGAGAAAATTTCAATGGCAACTCCTTTGCCGCCTATTAATCCGGTGAAAGAGGCACAGACTGCTACAGCGCAAATGAAGAACGAGAAGGAAACGCCGACAATCAAAAACACTCCAACTTTTCTAACAACTTTAATCCCTACGTTTACGCCGACTTCAATACCTTCTCGATGGGCAACAAAAAAACCTGGGGAAAAAATATACTTAAAACGTATAAAAATGTTTACGCTCTCAGTGGGTTGGGCAGTCGGATTGGCGCAGCCTGGAGACTTTGAACCGATTCTTCGAACTTTGGATGGAGGAAAAAATTGGCGGGATGTAACCCCCGCATCTGTAAAAAATGGAACTCGGGTGGCTGCCTATTTTGCTGATGCAGACAGAGCCTGGGTTATATACACTTTTCCTCAGCCGCCAGAAGCCACCCGCTATGAACAGGTTGTCTGGCGCACTCGAGATGGTGGGGCTACCTGGACACCCAGTTCCCCTCTGGATAGTCAGATGGCGATGGAGAGTTTTAGCGTCAGGGATATTGGATTTGTGGATGGCAAGTTTGGCTGGACGCTGGCTCATTTGGGTGTCGGGATGCATCATGATTATATTGCCTTATATACCTCATTGGATGGAGGGCTGAATTGGGATCGCGTTCTGGATCCCAGCAGTGGAAGTTTTCCTATGTCATGCTATAAATCTGGAGTAACTTTCATTGACAATCAGAATGGATGGATCAGTGGTAGTTGTGGGGGAGTGCAGCTCGGTTATTATTTATACCGCACAACCGATGGGGGGAAAACCTGGAAGTTGGAGACAATCCCTTCTCCAGCTGGTTATGCTGGCATTTTTAATCAAGTGGAATCGGTTTGTTGGACAGAGCCGCCAGTATTTCCCTCTCAGCGGGAGGGGGTGTTCCTATTAGGTTGTCGTTTGAGTCAGACAGAAACCCGAGCCTGGTTATATCGCTCCACGAACGGAGGTCTAAACTGGCAACCCTATCCTCTCCCTGCCCCGTATGGAACATTTGAGTTTATATCTGCGAACCAGGGGTGGTTTTTGGGTTCAAGAACGGGTGATAGCGCCGAAGGATCTACGATCTATCTTACTGTGAATGGTGGTCAAAACTGGCAAATCATTACTACAGTCAATTGGACAGGTCAATTAAGCTTTGTGGATTCCCGAAATGGCTGGATTGTGGCAACAGCAGGAGATGAAACAGCGCTGGTTCGCTCTCAGGATTCGGGTCGTTCCTGGCAGATGATGACACCGGTTTTGATCCAATAGAGCAGGTCAAACAAATATTGACAGAAAGCGAATAATGATTTAAAATAATACCGACTGGTCGGTATTATTTTGTGATAGGAGATATTCTTTGCAACAAAGAAGTGAAGCAACTCACAGGCAGATTTTGGAAGCAGCCCGTCAGCAATTTGCTTTAGCAGGCTATGATGCAACCGGTGTATCAGAAATTTGTGCAGCGGCTGGCATCAGCAAAGGAGCTTTTTATCATCATTTTCCTTCCAAACAGCAGGTGTTTCTCGATCTGCTGGAAGAATGGATCGCTGGGCTGGAATCAGAGGTAAAAAGGGCGATGGAAGCGGAGGGAAGCATCCCCGATCGCCTGCTCCATATGGCGGCATTAATCAAGGGAGTATTTGATATTGCGGATGGAAGGTTACCGCTTTTCCTGGAATTCTGGCGGCAGGCATCAAAAGATCCACAGGTATGGCGCGCCAGCATTGAACCCTATCGGCGGTTTGAGCATCTTTTCATCCAGCTTGTTGAGCGGGGGAAGCAGGAGGGAACGATCAGACCGCTTGATTCTGACACAGTGGCTCGTTCAATCCTTGCTCTGGCAATAGGTATGCTGCTTCAGGGAATACTGGACCCACAATCTGCGCGCTGGGACGAAACAACCGTGCAAGGGATTGGATTTTTAATCGATGGAATCAGGAGGAAAGAATGATAATCCTGGTAACCGGGGCGACCGGGCATATTGGTAATGTCTTGGTTCGAGAGCTGGTAAAACAAGGCAGACAGGTAAGGGCTCTGTTATTGCCCGGAGAAAGCCAGCACCCCCTTAATGATTTAGATGTCGAAATTGTCGAAGGGGACGTTTTGGATCCGGCTTCGCTCGTTAAAGCCTGCAAGGGGGTTGATCTGGTATTTCATCTGGCTGGAATGATATCGATTTGTCCAGGTAAAGATCGCCAGGTTTGGCGGGTAAATGTTGAGGGGACGAGAAATATTATTCATGCTGTTATCGAGAATGGCTGTGCCAGGTTGGTTTATACCAGTTCAATTCATGCGCTGCGGCGGGTGGATGGGGATGAGGTGATGGATGAAGGGATCGCTTTTGACCCCCACAATTCGGTGGGAGTATATGATCGATCAAAGGCGGCTGCTTCTCTGGCAGTTTTAGAAGCTGTCAGGCAAGGACTGAATGCCGTCCTTGTGTGTCCAACAGGAGTGGTTGGTCCGTTTGATTATCGCGTCTCTGAAATGGGAAACCTGATTTTGAGCTGGATAAACAGTAAGTTTCATTTTCTGATCAACGGGTCTTTCGATTTTGTAGATGTTAGGGATGTCGCCCGCGGTCATATTTTAGCGGCGGAAAAAGGGAAATCAGGTGAAACCTACATTCTATCCGGAGAGCAGATCAGCCTGATCCGAATGAATGAAATTGTCCGTCAAACAACTGGAAAAAAAGCGATGATGTTACCTGTGCCAATCCCGTTGGCACATTTTGCCGCTCTTTTCACTCCAATTTATTACCGTATGACACAAAAAATTCCTCAATTTACCAGGTATTCGATTGTCACCGTAACGGGAAATTCACGGTACAGTCATGCAAAATCCAGCCAGGAACTTGGATACACCCCCAGACCGCTCACAGAAGCAATTGTGGATACTGTAACCTGGTGGATGCAGAATAAAAAATATGTTTATTCAACAAAGCATCTCAAATAAGATATAATCTAATTCGTTGAACCGAATTTCAATACCTGTACAGATCATTCGTTTTCTCTTTCTGCCTGGTTTGATCATTGGAATTTCTGCCTGTCAACCGGCGGTTACTGGCACCCCAGACCAGCTCTCCCGCGCCCGTCAGTTGGAGATGACTCGCTTTGCTGAAGCGACGGCGCGCGCATTAAAAACTGCTAATGCTGTCCATCAATCGGTCGCGCTCACTCAGACGGCGGCTGCCTTGATCCGCAGCGCGGGCAGCCCAACTCCACTGCCTACCTATACCTTTCAACCTACCTACACCCCTTATCCAACGTTTACACTGTCTTATCGAACCGCCACTGCTGTTCGGAATCCAACTTACACTGTCCGCCCTACCTTTGCGCCGGTTTTTCACCCGGTTGCAGTTTCATCCACTGAATTTTATTGTACGCAGGAACCCAGTAATCTGAAAATATCAGTTAACCTTCCTCAGGGTGTGGGAGGAGCGGTATATTACCGTTTAAGAGAAAAGAGATCGCGCGAATTGACTCAATGGCAGAAAAAAGATTTAATGCTCGATCATTCAAACATGCATCGCGTAGTGATTAACGGCAGCCGGTATACACAAGAACCCTGTGACATTGAATATCCAGCACTGCCTACTGAATCGGTGTTTGAATTTCAGATTATCTCAGATGATGGTTTGTACCGAAGCCTGGTGTATACGCATGTCACTTATTTTCCATGTCCAGCCGAAAATTAGATATCGAAATATTCCCAAAACCTGATATAAATCATAAAAATCATCAGCAATCATTGCGCTAAAGCAATAATAGAATCATGGTGGATGATTATGATTGGCTTATTGATTTGATTTAGGTGGTGGAAGGAATGTTAAGACTCTTTCAAAAACAGGCGATGATTCCAGCCGAACATGGGAGTTGGGTGTTTTTATTCAGCCCACTGCTGATAGGGCTTGCGGCAGCAGGTTGGATTGATCTTCCGGTCATCCTGGTATGTCTATCTGCTCTGGCAGGATTTATGGCGCGGCAACCGTTGACCCTGGTGATTAAAGTGCTCAGCAATCGCCGCCCGAAAAAGGATCTTTTCCCTGCTATATTTTGGTTCCTCATTTATAGCATGGCAGCCGGGATATGTTTGGGTATCTTATTGTTATGGGGCTATGGCTTTTTGCTTTGGTTGGCATTACCAACCTCCATTACCCTTTCTTGGCATCTTTGGCTGGTTAGCAAACGCAGAGAGCGCCGGAATGTACCGGTTGAAATTGCTGGCAGCGGAGTATTGGCGCTGGTAGCACCAGCCATCTATTGGGTGAGCGGGAGCCAGCTTAGATGGGAAGGGGGACTGTTATGGGGATTGTGTTGGCTGCAAGCCACTGTATCAATCCTGTATGCTTTTTATCGTCTTGACCAAAAAAATCTTGGAGAGAGATTAACGCGTTCGACGAATTTACGCCTGGCGATGGGTTCAATCACTGGCAGCAGCCTGGCTCTCCTTCTGGTGAGTTGGCTGGCGTCTGTTCAATGGGTTTCTCCCTGGCTGATTATTGCTTTTCTAATTCAGTGGGTCGAAGTCTTTTGGGGGATCATACGCCCAGCAGTCGGTTGGAAACCAGCTCAGATTGGAATACGGCAATTAATTGTCAGTTCAATTTTTACAATTGTATTTATGTTTGCCTGGTAGAAAAACCCTGCCGGTCAGTTGACCAGGTGTAAATTTTGATGGTATCGAAAACATAGATCTATGGAGGATATTTGAATGGGTACAGATAAAAAATGCCTGGTATGCCAGGTCAGCAGTGAAGAAATACCTTTGTTACAATTGAGTTATCAAGATTCTCATTATTGGATTTGCCCACAACATTTTCCAATCTTAATCCATCAGCCTCACCAATTGATTGGAATATTACCTGGCGCAGAGCGATTGGAATCGCATGGTCATGATCATTAATCATCGAAAACAGCAGCATGACGTCCTGGAGAATAAGGACGTCATGCTCCTAATGAAAATGTTCGAGTGTGTCGATTAGTATATGACGCTTTGAGCTTTTCCACTTTCCGCAGAAGCGAGAATTGCATCGCAGATCACAGCATTTTTATAACCATCCTCAAATGTGGCGCCGTAAGGGGCAACGCTCGTATTATGAACAATCGCCTCCAGCAGGCAGACGATTTCGTGAACGAACGTGTGTTCCCACCCAATTATATGACCATGCGGCCACCAATTTTCCCAGAAGGGATGATACGACTCGGAGACCAACACATTGTGGAATCCTTGTGTCTCGCGAGGGGTTTCATCCTTCCAAAAGACATCGAACTCGTTAAACCGTTCAAGGTTAAAGACCAGCGACCCTTTTGAACCGTTGATTTCTACAACCTGATGGTTTTTTCGACCCGGGCAGAAACGCGAAGCTTCAATAGTGCCGATAGCGCCGTTTTCAAACTCAACTAAAGAGACAAAAGCGTCATCTACATCAACCACGCCTTTCCCTTTGCCGTCAGGTAAGGGGCGTTCTTTAATAAACGTTTGGGTCATCGCGGAAACACGGCGCGGCTCACCGACCAGAAAACGCGCCAGATCTATGACATGAGCGCCCAGGTCTCCCAGAGTGCCGCTGCCAGCTACCTTTTTCTCCAATCGCCATACCCGTGGGAAATTGGGATCCATAATCCATTCCTGTAAATAGACTGCGCGAAAATGGAAAATCTCACCCAACAAGCCTTGATCAATCAGGTTTTTCATCTGACGGATGGCAGGTACAAAGCGGTAATTAAAGGCGATCATGTGCTGAATGCCTGCCTTCAGGGCTGCTTCTAGCATCGGCGCTGCTTCTCGGGCTGTACGCGCCATCGGCTTCTCACATAGAATATGTTTGCCAGCCTGAGCAGCGGCGATACAGGGTTCAGCATGAGCGTCATTTGGACCACCGTTATCAAATAGCTGAATGCGATCATCTATTATCAATTTTTTCCAGTCAGTGGTTGCATATTCGTACCCATAGCGGGCAGCAGCCTCATTTACTGCTTCTGCATTTCGTCCTGCTATCCCAATTAATATAGGAATAGCTGGTGGAGGATACACCATATAGGGAATCTTTTTATAGGCATTGGTATGGGCTTTGCCCATAAAAGCATATCCCAACATCCCAATTCCAATTTCGGGAGCTTTCCCTGCCGCTTTGGGTCCCGCCATTGTGATAAAACCAACATCGTCTGGCATTTTAACCTCCTTGTCGAATTATTTGCGCTCAAAGGCAGCATCAAAAGCTACCTTGGACGGAGCGAAATCGAGTTTTTTGACAAATGTGCAAGCCTCGGCAGCGCCGTGCTCGCGATCCATTCCGCCGTCTTCCCATTCCACTGATAATGGACCGGTATAACCGATCTCATTTAAAGCGCGGATGATGGCTTCGAAATCAATTGACCCACGCCCTAAGGATCGAAAATCCCAAAATCGGCGCGGATCGCCAAAATTTGTATGCCCACCAAATACGCCAGCTTCGGTAGGAATCTTCGAAAAATATACATCTTTCATGTGGACATGATAAATTCGTTCTCCAAAACGGCGAATAAACTGGACGTAGTCTACACCCTGGTATCCAAAATGACTGGGATCGTAATTGAATCCAAAGGCTTTCCGTCCTTTCAAAGCAGCCACAGCCATTTCTGCAGAAGCGATGTCGAAGGCAATTTCGGTTGGGTGTGCTTCGAGAGCGAATTTAACACCTGCCTCGTCGAAGACATCGAGGATTGGGTTCCACATTTCGGCAAAGAAGGCAAAACCTTTTTGCACCAGGTCAGCAGGATTAGGCGGAAATGAATAAATATACGACCAGATTGGTGAACCGGTAAACCCAGGCACCACATTTACTCCCATTTTTCGAGCAGCGCGAGCAGTATTTTTCATCTCTTCTGCGGCGCGAGTGCGGACCCCATCTTCTTTCCCATCTCCCCAGATGCGCGGCGGCAAGATACTTTTGTGGCGCTCGTCGATTCGATCGCACACCGCCTGCCCTACCAGGTGATTGCTGATAGCAAAGCACTTGAGATGATATTTATTTAAGATCGACCACCTTGAAGGAATGTAACTGTCTTCACTCAGTGCCCGATCTACTTCAAAATGGTCGCCCCAGCAGGCGATTTCGACACCATCATAGCCAAACTGGCTGGCTTTTGCACAAAGTTCGTCAAATGTCAGGTCAGCCCACTGACCAGTAAATAAGGTTACAGGTCTAGACATAGGGTTTATTCCTTTCGATTGGGTTAGAATTCGATTATAAATTTACACGGGGATTGACTGCCTGTCAATCCGATTGCATTGCTAAAAAGCGCACCACTTCTTCCAATTTTGGCGCTCCTGATTGTCCGCCATGCCGGGTAGCTTTAATGGCTGCAGCAGCAGAGGCAAACCTTATCCTGTCGGTTAGAGGTTTTTGCGCCACCAACGCTGCCATGTATGCGCCGTGGAAAACATCTCCACACCCGTTGGTATCAACAACCTGCACACAAAAAGCGGGTTGATATTCAGGCTGCGAAAGACCCGCTGAGTAGTACCAGCAGCCTTGCTCTCCGCAGGTAATCGCGGTTATTGCCCTTTGCGGCGTGAGGAGAATTCTTGCCGCTTCGGCTGGGGTGGAGGCTGTAGTTATCGATCGGGCAAACTCCCACGAAATCACCAGGTGATCCACCAGGTTGATCAAGTCTGGTACGCCGGGAATATGCCTTTCGATGTCTCCTACTACTGGGATACCAGCGTTTCTGGCGATTTTTGCTGCCCGAATCATTCCTGGCACACCAATATGATCAACAAACAAGACTTTACAACTTTCGATTACATCTGTTGGCGGCCAGTCTTCTAGTGCTCCGGTAGTTCCAGTTTGACGGTGATAGATATTTCGAGTGTGGTCTTCGGTTCCGATCAAAATGGTGGAGTGGATACAACCGCCTTCTGGTGTTTGTTTGAGGTTACTCAAGTCAATAGACTGCTGACGCAAATTATCAACCGCCAATTCAGACAGCTCGTCATATCCCAATAACCCGGCATAGGCGCAGCGGGCGCCTAACCTGGTTGCAGCGACCAGGGCGCTCGCGGTTAAACCCCCGAAATGGCGCTCTATAGATCGGATTGGCGCTTTGGTGTTGGGCGGCATGTAACGGTCAACATACAGCAAGTCATCCACTGCGACCGCTCCCATGCCCAGAATATCAATGCCAGTACCAGTCATAGCCTTATACCGCCTCTTGCCAAATTTTTCGGATCAAATCTGCTTTTTGCTGGAAGGCTTCTGGGGTAGGAGCAATGATCTGCAAAGCGAAACCTCGGCAAGGTAAAGATTGGGCAAGGAGCTGCAACTCTTGGTCAGTATATGCGCCCCACAAAACCAGGCGTTTATCCCGAATAGCATTCTGAAGGGTGGATATAAAACTGGTTAATGGAGGACCTCCTATATCATAATTGATTTCAATTATGTCCAATTCGGGTATCTGCACAAGATCATCCACCGCGTACAAACCGCCTGGGTGAAGATGAATACCAGTCAACGGAAGACAGCCAGCCAGGCGTGATTCTTGGGGAAGCAGATATTTACGATAGTACTTTGGAGACCATAATGATAATGCGTCATCCTGAAACCATCCGCCTCGTTCTCGTCCCCATAAGTAAATTTGACCAAAGGCATATCCCCCAGCATAATCTGGAATCAGGCTTTGCTGAGCATGAGCAATATAGATCCAGATGTCAGTCAAACGCTGAAGAGATTTATGAACCTCTTCAGGATGGTCGAACAAATCTAACACCATTTGTTCAGGTCCGCGTAACGCGGATAACAAATCAAGGGGTCCGCGCATAAGCGAATTGGAAACAGGCGCCCGACCTTTAAATAAAGCCACCAACCATTCTGTAAATTCTAATAACTTAATCAGCCAGGGATTATCTGCATTTAAACGAAAATCGTCTAATTGTTCATAACATTCCAACCAGTGTCCTGCCCAAATATTTCCATCCCGATGATAAATGGGGCAGCCCATGATTGCCTCTACCCACGGCAGAGTCATGATCGGAAAGGCAGCCCATGGTATATCACTGCAAGTTCGCGCATTGATTTCATATAAATTCTTGTAATCCAAAGCAAGGCAAGATAAATCCAGGTCTTGTGGATTTAATTGACCCGTAGGGAGAGAACTCATTGCGTTGGGATACAACTCTGCAATGTCAAAAGTACCAATCCAGGCAGATAATAACGGGCGGTCACTCTCCTGTCGCGCCCAGAATTGGTCACAGCGTTTCTTATCTACAGATAATGACATCTATAAAACCTCCTTGATTGATCGATCAAGAGGTATTGTATCGCTCTTTTATTGTGCGGGGAGATATTTCGACCTGGGGGGAATTGAGCTGCCATCCAAAACATACACACGTCGTATCTTAAGGGCAATATCTTTATCGATTGGGAAAGGCAGATTCAGGCACAATATCCCTGCAGAATAATAGCGGTCGCTTTGGATGATTGGATTTGAGGTGCGGTAGGGATCCCACCAATCAACCTGGTAGAAACCGGGCGCCATGCCAGGAAAGCATGGCTTGGCAGCAGAGACTGGCTGGACAGATTCCTGGTTGATCACTTTTTTCCAGGTGTGGTTGCGGTTATACATCCAGGCATATCCCATTCCATGGATTGGATCGACTTGTCCTAAAATGACCAGGTGCGGATGATTCGACACCGCTTTCCAATCTTGAAAAAAACCATTGCTAAGTTGTATTCCTTCGATAAAGGATTGGTAGCGCTTGAAAATCTGGTAAAAAGCTGGTTTATTTTGAGTGGGATTTTCATCGATGAGCTGGTCTGCCCACCATAACAGGTCGATCATACCGCCTGCAGAGAGCTGCGCCCAAACCAGTTTATGTAACCAGATACCTTCCTTGTCTTTGAACAGATCGGGGTGAAAATCAGGGTATTTGGGATCATCTATTCCTCCTTCTCCTCGAATGAGAGGCTTTTGAATACTAACCGGGCTGGATGCAGAATAAAGGGAAGCATAGGAGATGTGATACCAGGCGGTATCTTCCTGGAATGCTGTCGAATCAAAGCTGCCGATGACCGGTACTATTCGTCCATCAGGGCTGATAATATCCACCTGGTCTATCCAGGCAGCCCCGAAAAACGCAGACCTGGTTTCGATTCCTAATTCCAATTCATGTGGAAGATCATCGGGTATGATCAGGCGAAACTCAGGGCTAACCAGTATCCCGTTTTGATCACGGTCGCTCGAAAATTGTCTCCAATCATACGTTCCCGCTGGAGATGAACAACGGTCCATGTTTCCAAATGGATCAGGCGGGATAATATTGGTTTTTTTACCGTCCAGCGTCCAGCGAAGCCGTTGCATTCCTCCGCTGGTAAAGAGGGGGCAAATGACCGAATAGCGTTCCGCTTTCATCCAATAGCGAATGATCCATTCCCCTTTTTGACGCAAAACGATACCGCGCGGGGTAATTATGTCATATCCATTTACTGCTGCAGGCAGGTGAGCCGAACCATTTCCTTGATAAATATGTTCGGGTCGAGTTTCAAGCGGAAAGATATTGAGGAAAGAAGCATTAGAACCCCACCCTGTACTGATATAGGCATGCAGGTCCGCGTATCCCAGGTTTGAATATTCAGGGTTGCTCCAAAACTCCCGATTGGGGAATGAATGCCAGAATGAAGTGGAGACCAGGTGACCTGAGGCGTCATGCAGTTGAAAGTATGTTGCCATATCCTGGGCTGCCTCATAGTGATTGCTATTGTATGGATCACCTTCGTTAATGTACTCGAACGAATGGATCGCAGTGCTGTACCCCCAGCGGGCAATGATCCACCTCCACCAGGCATGTGCCAACCAGCGAACTTTTGTTCCTTCTCTGGCGTAAAAATTGTTGTTTTCTCCAATTATTTGGATTGACCCATTAGGGGATATTTGATTGCGGATCGGCTCATTTTTTTCATCACACACCAGCTTCAGGTAAATTCCGTTATCTTCAGCCAATTGGAGGATTTGATCCCAAAGAGAAGCATTGATCGGGTCAAAGTAAAGATGGCTGTTTGCGTATGGTTCTCGAAGCAAGTCAATCTTAAAAGGGTCATTGGTTTGATAAAGATGAACCTCATGGATAAATGCTTTCCCAGACCTGGTATTTTCGAGTGCCAAATACAGATGATCCAAATAATTTTGCTCTTTGCCGGTCGTAAAGGAAGATGTCAGGTCTATCCATTGGTCAGTTTGGGTCACAAGTGGAGTGAGCCGCTGACCTGTTCCAGCCTGATTGCAGGTTTTATCCAGCCATTCACCCGTTTTGACCACGAAACCATATTCACCATGTGTTGCAGGTCCTGAGATTTGACTCAGTTTTACTTTCAGGGTCAGTGTGTATTGGGTAGATGGTTGTACAGAGACAGGACCTTGAACCCAACCATCAAACACGCAAGGATTCCCCTCGTCCAGCATCATGGACACATCCGTGCCCTTGTAAGGATTTTGGCTATCCAACAGGATACCGGGGAGGTATCCATTTTCAGAAAGGTGATGAGACCCCCAGGCGCTCCATTGAGAACCATTTATACTAAACGCGCTTAGCCATATTCTTAAGAGGTTAATTTTATTTTGTGAATATAGTGGGAATAACCTCTGGGCTTCTGAAAGAGTGATATATTGGTTAAAACCAGCTCCTGAAAAATATTCACCGCTCTCGAATTCAAAATAACGAGGATCATCCTGGCTTACGCGGATGAATCCATTTCTGCGAAAAGGATGGCTGGATACCCCAGACACATTAAAGTTTAAATATCCAGTCTCAGGGAACCATCGGATACCTGAAGAATCCTGGATTTTGACCCGCATCCTCCAATCGCCAGCCTGTCGCGGAGTGAACCGGACTGACCAATGGGGTTTCTCAGTGGGAGTGTAATGGTCTTTATTCTGGTAGCTTATCCAGCGAAACGGTTGATACCAAAACGCGGGCTGTATGATTTGATCTCCTCCTGGTGTGGTAAATATAGCATCGACTGTTATGCCGTTTATTTGTTGTAAACCAGGTGGGGGTTGGGAATCAAAAGGGAGATGGTAATGTGTTGCTGTAGTTTTCAAATCGAATCGTGCTTCAAAACGGTCATACACTGCCAGTACTGGCGTTAATATTTCAAGATTTGTCACAGACTGATTTTCAACAGGATGTAAAAAAGTAGTTGAAGCCCATGATTGACTAACCACCAGCCATGAAAGAATCATTCGGTAAATTATTAGTGTCGCCAATATAAAGAACCTCATCAGTTGATGACTCTGTTTTGTTCAGCTAACCGGTACGTTATAAAACCTGGTGATCTATTCTCAATTTACAATGTGTGCCTTCAGGTTTATTGAATTATAGATAAAGGCTGGTGAATTGCTGGTACACGCGTCGGAATATATTGCCTCCAGCCTGGCGGTGATCTCTGCCCAATCGTGGTTTTTTTCGACATACTTTCGCGCTGATCGAGCTATTCGTTCTCTTAATTCCTGGTTTTCAAGCAGGATAAGGATATGGTTTGCGAATTCAGCGGGATCATCGGCAATTAGCGCATCTTTTCCCGGTTGAATGGCGAGTGCAGAAATTGCTTTCGATGTGCACACCACAGGAGTTCCACAAGACATTGCCTCAAGAACTTTATTTTGTACTCCTGCGCCGTATATCAAAGGCAATGCCGCCAGGGTAGCATTCTGGATGTAGGGTCGTATGTCAGCCACACTACCTGTTACACGGATATTGGGGAAATATCGTTGTTCGTATTTCTTAATACTATGAGGAGGGTCTTTTCCAGCGATCACCACTTTGATATTGCTATTCCTTGACCAGACAATCGGCATCACCTGATCAACAAGGAATCGAGCGGCGGTGATATTGGCGTGATAACTCATCTTTCCACTGAAAACGATTGTGTCCGTGGGTCTTGCATCGTGATAATATGAAAAATATGAAAGATCTACTCCATTGGTTAAAATTTGAAATTTCTCTTCTACTGGAGCGGTCTGAGATATGAATCTCCCATTTTTACCTGAATGGGAGTGATTTAGACGAAGAAACGCCTCGCGGTCTGGTTTTGAAGTCACCAAAACCCGATCAAACATAGATGGCAGGTATGATTCATATCGGCGTGTGCGTGGCAGGTCGATGAAACTGGCAAGTTTTCCAAAGAGGCTGCCTGACAGGTGTTGTGTTTGTTCAAAAAGGTAACTAATGCTGTCAACACTATCCCACACAACAGGAGTAACCGGAGAAAATTTTAACAATAAGTCCTTCGCTTGCAATCCAAATTGAGCACCGCGTAAATGCTCTACATGGATCAAATCATAATGACTGGAGCGAGTTAGGTGGTGTTTTAACCAGGTAGTGACTTGTGGCTGGCTGGTATAGGCATACTGAAGAGGTTGGGAAGTTGGCAGGGCTTTAACACAATTGATTAAGGATTTCCAGGTGGGAAGGTGGAACAAGTAAATCTGGCTCACGAGGGGACGAAGGTGCTGAATAAACTCGACTTCTTTTTGTTTTGCCCATAGGCTTACCAGGGTTATCGAGTGTCCACGAGATTTCAACCCTCGGAGAAATTGATAAGGTCGCACGCGAATCAAATCAGGAATATAGGGGGAAATAAATAAAATATTCATATTTAACCTTTATCGAGACTTTTTCTGTGCGGGGTGCGTATCCATACTACTGGTCGCAACCGGCTGACAATTCCTAACCATGTCCGCCAAACCATAAATACTGGTCCGGTGAAAATTACCAGATATGCCTTGAGAGGAGCTTTTTCTAACCAGAGTCCCCAAATAGGGTAAATTACCAGCAATGTTAAATAGATACCCCAGTAAACCAGGTGGATTGGGGAAATGAACCTGTGAAAGATGATATTCAGGCAGAGAATAGCCACACTTAATAGAGAAAGAGAGGAATAGGAAGGGAAAATACTGCTCACTGTTGCTTCGAGTACAGAAGGTTTTTGGTATTGCAAACCTTTGATCAGTAACTTCTGAAAATACCTTTTCCGGATTTCAGCATTTCCCTTTAGCCAGCGCGCGCGTTGTTTTTGAGCGATTTTCCAGCTCCAGGGTGCCTGACCATATGATTTTGCCTCAGGAGCATAATGAATAATTTCGCCTGAAAGGATTAACCGCATTCGAAGATCAAGATCCTCGGTTAATCCTTCTCCTGCGCCCAGGTCTTGAATTAAGCGGGTAGAAACACAAAAGCCATCCCCCATATTCTTAGCAGAAAAACCAAGGTTGTCTCTTCCCAGATTTTGAAATCGATTATCGATAAGAAACATGGCATATGTAAGCGCCGGAAACCAACCGTCTGTTGGATTGATGATGATATGGTTTCCTTGAATGGCGTGATATCCCTTTTGTAAATATCGATTGATCCAGACAAAGAAGTCGGAATCAACTCTCGAATCTGCATCAAATATGACCACAGCATCATATTTTCGGGAAAATGAAAAAATTTTGTCAAACAACCAACTTAAAGCATATCCTTTGCTGCCAGATTTACCTTCATTGCGTTCAAAGGTGATTGCACCGGCTTCTTTAGCAATTTTTGCAGTTGAATCTGTGCAATGATCTGCGACAACGAAAATATCGAAATTATCGGTGGGGTAATTGCTGTGGAGAAGAGTGGAAATGGTTTGGACGATCACATCCTCTTCGTTATGAGCCGGGATCGCTATTGCAAGACGCGAACGGCGGTCGGTTTCTGGTGGGGTTGACCGGGGCATCATAGACCCCGCTAGCAGAAGATAGAGATGGAACAAGGGGAGTAAAAAGACCAGGCTTAAGAGAAGGACAAGTAGATTAAAAATGTTCATGGATCAGGGAAACCTGTTTAGTAAAGTACACTGGAAAAGTAGCCGATATAAAGTGGCGCGCTTGGTGTAAAGACCTATTTCGTTTGGGTTCAATATATTCAGAATTGGCACAGCGATAATCCTTGCGATAGATGCAGCCAGAATGATCAGCTTATACAAAAATTCGTTCACTCTCCCATATTGTTTTTTGAAGAATAAAATTTTCGTCTTGTACAGCATTAAGAACATATTTTTCTCAGCCTGTCGTGTGCTTCTCCCACCATGATGTATCACTTCAGCTTGTGGAATCCAATAACATTTATATCCAGCCTTATGGAATCGGTAGCATAAATCCAGTTCTTCTGAATAAACAAAAAAATCAGAGTCAAATGCCCCGATTTGATCCAGGCAGATTTTTTTGATCATCATGCAAGCCCCTTGCACAAAATCCACCCGCCGAGTTTTGGTTTTATCCCATTTCTTCATGTCGTACCTGCCAAATGCTACCAGTGAATCGAAAAAAAATAATCTCCAGGCTTCTTTCCAGACGGAGGGAAATGGATAACATGATTCTTGTAATGTTCCATCAGAATTGAGCAAACGAGGACCTACGATTCCAATTTCTTTATGAGCCTCTAATGATCTGAATAATCGTTCAATAGCCAGGGGTATAAGCTCTGTATCAGGATTGAGAAATAAAATATATTCTCCGCTGGATTGTTCCAAAGCCAGGTTGTTGGCTTTGGCAAAGCCGAGGTTTTCGTCATTAATGATCCATTTGACCCATCTAAATTTTTCGATTAATGGATCCACACTGCCTGGGCGGGATGCGTTATCAAAAACTATTGTTTCCATTTCCTCTTGCTGAAATGGAGAATGATAGTTTTGGATAGACAAAAGACATTTTTCAAGAAATATTTCAGCGTTCCAGTTAACGATAATGATACTTAATCGTTTTTTCATGCTTTTTGTCTCAATGTTCCTTTGATTAATAATTTATGGCTGGTGAGGAAGTATATTGCGTAAGCAGCATACGAAATCAATACAGCATCGACTGGCAAACGGTATCGTATCAATGTCCAGGAAAAGATATGAATCAAACTATATAAGACACTAAAACTGACTAATAAAAATTCTGTTGATTCCAGAAATGTCTGAAAGGATCTTTTCCGGTAAAAAAGGGTGAGATATATTCCCAAGATCATAAAGGGAAAAAACAAACCGAAACTGGCTACCCGTGTTACATTGCTAAGTAGACCCGAATCCGCAGAAGGCAAAAACATAAAAAAGATGGGAATGCGGCTCAGGCTTAAGAGCAGATAACGGAGTGGATCCTCTGCTACAAATTGAATTCCATGTTTTAGTAATTCCTGGTCCAGGGCAGCTTCATCCAGAGTTGTCAGGTCTTGTGGGACGAGGGAAAGATAGGATCCGGTTGATTCATTCAGAATCGGAATAAAGTTTGTTTTGTAAATTGGGTGATTTGCCCAATAGAACGCATAGCCCGCGTTTGTGTTGAGCAGCACGAACCGCTTAAAACGTTGATAATTAAAAAGTGTAAATGGAAAAATTGAAGCAATCAATATCAGTACGATAATGACTGAAGGGAAAACCGACTTCCAGAATCTCCATCCCTTTTTATACCGAACATACCCTAACCAGAACAACAAAACGGGGACATAGACCAGGAAAATTTGGCGCAGAAGCACAGTAATTGCCAGGGTTATACCTGCCAGTAGAGGTAAGCCGTATTGAATATAGGTGGGCTGGTTTTGGGTATTTGGGGAAACGGCTAACACGCTCGTGGACAGAATGACCAGAAGAATGGAGGTTATATAGAAAGGTTCCGTCATTAATGTCCCGGCATAGTAGATAAAATACAGGTAAAATGCAGTAATACCAGCCGCAATTAATCCACATGTGGAACCGAAGATACGTTTGGTGATGATATACGCTAAAAGAGGATGTAATATCCCCGTAATGACAGCCTGAATCAAACGGGCAGCAATTGGTTTTATCCCAACGATGTGATAGACCCAGGTTAAGTAAAAAGTGTATAAATAACTCCAATGGGCTGTGGGTTGATCAGCGCGGGTTAATGGCCACCAGTTTTCACCAAAGGTAAACCCATATCCATTTAAGACACGGGTGGCTAACGTGTGATAAGTAATTTGATCTGAAGTGCCTGGGAGCTCACTTACATCATTTCCTATGTACAAGGCTAAGCCAGCACGCATGATTGAACTGGCGGCTAAAATGATGAGAAGGGTGATAAAGTGAGTGTTACGCATGGCTTGAAAATGTATTAATTTCTAAAAATCCCCGGCTTTTTTCTAGCATAATAACGGTTATGATAATAAGAATGTTTTTCTCCATACCGGTTGAGAACAATTCCCAGGACATGCATACCGGTTTGTTTGATCGTATCTGCCATCAATTGAGCCGTTTTTTTGCTAATTTTTCCAGGTTGAATCACGATCAGTACCCCATCTACTTTTCTGCTCAGGATTGTTGCTTCAGGGATAAAAATGGGCGGGCTGTCAATTATGACGCAGTCAGAAGTTTGGACTAATTGCTCCAGGATATGAGTGAATTTTTGAGAAGCTATTAGTTCTGCTGGGTTGGGAGGGGAAGAACCTCCAGGAAGAATTTTTAAAGTTTGATAAACCGCAAAGTCGGGTTGATTGGGATATTGTTTACTGATGTTTCCATTTTCCCACGGGATAAGAGCGTCAGCCAACGTAATTCTTCCTGTGCATACATCGGTTATCCCAGATTTATCTTCTAGTTTGAAAACTTCATCCAGGCGCGACTGACGGAGGTCACCATTGACCAGCACTACCTTCTTTTCAGATGCTGCCATTGCATAAGCTAAATTGGCAGCGATTAATGATTTTCCGTGAGATAAGCCAACACCGGTGATTAAGATTGACTTCATAGGGCGGTCAAAGCTGATGAAATCCAGATTCGTGCGCAATGTGCGGAACGCATCTGCCACCGGAGAGTTGGGATGAAAAGCTAAATGATTCCAGCGGTCCTGTCGAAATGATATATTTGGGATGTATCCAATGACTGGTACTCCGATTGCTTCAGCGATCTCTTCGCGTCCTTTTAGGGTATCGTCAAGATTATCTATGAAATAAGCAGACGATATAGAAATCAATGCGCCGATCAACGCTGCTAAACCAACGACCATTGTCCTGCCGGGTCCAGTTGGGGTTGTTGGAAGTGAGGCAGTTTGGATGATGCTGAGGATATTAATACCTGACTGTTCAGAACGTGCAAGTAAATTCACATAATTTGCCTGGAGAGCAACCAGCTTCTGCTGTTGAGCATTAATTTGCGCCTGAGTCTCCTGAATCTGCCTGGCGCTGGTTAATTCACTTAGGTTTTGCATAAGAAGCCATATATCTTCTTCCGTTTTTTCAATCTCATTTTTTGTTTTCTCAATTTGTTGACGGATGAATGCTTGCTGTTTCAGAGCTTCTTCACTTCGGCTGACTGGTCCTGTAAGAATCATTTGGTTAGCGATTTCATTGGCAATCGCCTGAGCGCGAGCTGGGTTTGTGTCTGATACCAAAATTTCGATGAGGGGTGTGTTTGGTAAACTTCGAATAACAATGGTTGGAAGTGTAGATAAACCCAATTTTTGCATGACTGCAGAAGTTATTTGCTCGCGGCGACCGAGGTCTGCATAAATACTGGCTAACTGCTGTTCCAGGTAGATCTCACCTGCTGATGGATTGGGGTTGCTGATCGACCTTCCGACAATGAGAGTTGCCTTTGCCTCGTAAATCAGTGGCTGGCGTAGATAGATATAATAACTTCCAGCGGCTGCCAGGATGGTACAAAGCAATATTAGCCACCACCAATGTATTATGGGATTCAGGTAATTTTTCATAATCCACTATCCTTCCAGTTCAATCAGTTTCCATCATTCAATCGGTCTATTGCAGCGATGCAACCTAAAAATATCCAGGCGCATCCGCTGGTGATGAATCCGCGAAACCCGACGTTATACACGAAGGGGATAACCCAATCTCCCAACATTCCTGCAACCAATAATCCGATTAAGACGCCGATCATACCGATGCTAAACGCCCGCACAAATGAAGGTTGCAAACGTTTCTTAAGATTCCAGGCAGTCTTAAAGATCGCAAAAACGAACCAAAGAAATATTGCCAGACCTAGAATCCCGGTTTGTGCCAGTAGATCAACGTAGTTGTTATGGGAGTTAAACCGTAAGGAAGAATATCCCATGAGTGTGAAAATTGGAGTGTAGAAATAATAATTTGCTGGTCCAACTCCCAGAATTGGATTGGAGCGAATAATTTGAGCGAGGATGTCCCAGGCAGCCAGTCGGGTTACCAGGCTGTACTCGTTATCTCCCACCATGACCACTTCCTGAATAGATTGGAGAGCCAGGAAAATTACCAGGAAACCTGCTCCTAAAAATCCAATACCCGCTTTGATATTTACAAAAAACATCATGGCTATTAATCCGCACAGTGCGGGCAACCATCCTGATGTCCAGGATCGTCCGGCGGTTAATCCAATATATAATGTCGAAAAACAAATCACTAATAGACCAATTCGGATCGCGAAATTCAGTTTCGGTGTGAATACAGCCAGGGCAAAAGGTAAGCAGGTCATCATCAACCAAAACAGGCTGCCTGTATCATGAAATAAAAATAAAAAGCGGTTTCCAATCACAGGCATCAGCCTGCCCAATATGTAGAGCGTGCCAAAAGCGATAAATGCGCCGGTCATCCATTGGATTTGGATTATGCCTGTCACAAGGTTGGCGGTTGCCAGGAACGCACCGGCAGAAACAATATAGAGAAAGACTCCCCCGACCTGGGCAGTAATCGGAGCATGATCTGCAAATGACAGCCAGGTCATCTGTCCAAATAAGAAAGCGAGAATTGCAACTCCACATAATCCAAGGGCTGCTTTGGTATGTCCCTGATCCAGGGTATGAAATTTATATTTTTTCGTGAGCAATCCGACAATCCAAACACCGCAAACTCCAGATATTGCAAGCATGGTGATGTTTACCTGGGTATTGGAACCCGTGCTTAATCCCAAAGGAATTGCTAATGCAGGTCCTGCGGCGAAAATCAACCCAAAAATCGGTTGCTGAAAAAGAATAATTGCTCCGATAGCGCCAACAATCCCCACCAATATGAAGCGTTGGCTGCGAAAAGAAACCATAACCGCGATCAGGATGGATACGACAGGCGCAGCCAGGATTATCCCAAGGCGTTTAATATCTATCTGATCGAAAACGGTTGGTTTCATTCTGGTTTCCTCAAAGCGGGTTTCCATGCGGTGAGAGGGATATGTCCTGAAAGACGCTTGATTATTCCCCTGGATTTTTTGATCACCTGAATCCCAATCAAACCTCGGATCAATAATTTTTGCCAGGAAACCGAAAAGAAGACCAGGGGATTTTCAATGACGGCTTTGAATAAGAAAAATAAAACTATCCATTGAGAACCTGAATGGTTATAGAAGGCTTTCGCAGCCTCGATGTAAGCCAGCGAACAGGCACGATGATAAATCAGTTTTGTAATTCTCCCTTCCTTTGCCATTTTTCGTAGTTGGCTGAGACATAGTTCCAGTAATTTTGTGCCTGAAATCAATTCGTCAAGAGAGAGTCTGTTGTTTTTCCAGTTTTTCCAGGCAGAGCATGTAATACTGTAAAACAAATCAACGTCTGTTGTTAACGCCGGATTGAGTGAAATTGCCTGAGCAAAATGAGCCAACCCTGTTTCTGTATCTCCCGCTTGAAAAGCGAGAAGCGAAAACTGGCGATACTGGTTTGCATAAGCGATATTCTTAATCTTTAGAATAGATGCAGGAATATTTATGTTATTAAAATATTTGTCAAGTGTTCTTTGGTGTACTGTGTGTCTGATCACGTGCTTGCGGTTGAGGTTCATACCATATATGCGATAAGCCAATAAATCTTGTGGCAGATGGATAAATCTTACACCTCGCCGGATCATTCGCAGCCATAGATCCCAATCATCGAGAGCCGGGTCAAAACCCCCTGTTTCAGTTATGATTTCTTTGCGTACCATTGCTGAAGAGGGAAGAATGGGGAAACCTAACACCAGTGCTTGTTCAAGATTTTCCGGAAATGGGGGGCTGAGCAAGGGAACAGGCAGCGGATCGTCCTCCTGATTCACTCCATGCCAGGAGGTAAATACCACACCCGCCTCTGGATGGGAATCCAGGGTGTTCACACAGGCTTCCAAAAACCTTGAGTCCCAGAGGTCATCCGAATCCAGGTAGCATACAAAATCTCCATTGGAATGGGAAAAGCCAGTATTTCTTGCCGTAGAATTACCACGATTGGGCTGATGAATAATCCTGATTTGGTCACCAGCAAAGGATTGGAGTGATTCTGCAACATTCTCTTCAGAACCATCATCGACAATGATTAATTCCCAGTTTTTATACAGTTGGTTGAAAACAGCCGCGACTGTCTTGCGCAGCAAAAAAGTGCGATTGTAAACCGGGATAATGATCGATACCCTGTTTTTATTCATCCATTTACCCATTAATCAAAATACCAATAAGAACGGGGAACATAAACTCCCATTCTTTCGCCTTCTAAATTCCCTGGACCGGCAACCTGAAACCAATTGGAATACCCCATCGCCAGGATTATTTCATCTGACTGATCCAATACAGCTACTTGTGCCCGGTATATTCCGCCATAAAGCTGCAAACAATTCAAATGGAGTGCAAAAGATCCCTCCCCTGATAAACTGAAGGGAGAATGAAGAAATCCATCTTCTTGATTGGAGCGCACTGTGAAACAAGCAATGCCGTCATCGCGGAAAAGACGAACATGCAGAATTGGACAGTTTAAGGTCAAGGGAGAATAGTAGTGGATGAGGATCTGGGCGCTGTCGTTGTAATTGAACTCTTGACGCAATGATCCATTCTGATCAAGAATATCGATTGATTTAATTTGAAAATGGAGAGGATTTTCGGTACTATTCACCATCTCTTCTGTAGTTTGAGAGAGCGCCATGCCTGAACGTAGATCTTGTTCATAAGATTTCATTACATCTTCTACGTTCCCCCGCTTTAGAATTTCGCCCTGATTAATATATAGTGCTTTCTGGCAAACGCTTTGAACCATGTGTGCGCTATGGGATACGAAAATCAATGTAACACCCTGGCGGCGAAGATCATTCATGCGATCCATGCATTTCTGACGAAACCTGGCGTCCCCAACTGCTAAAACCTCATCAACCAACAGAATGTCAGGATGCAAGTGAGCAGCAACCGCGAATGCCAGGCGGACATACATACCTGATGAATATCGTTTGACTGGGGTGTCTAAAAATGAGGATAACTCAGAAAAATCAACAATACTTTGGAAAGCATCTTTAATTTCTTTACGGCTTAACCCAAGAATAGAACCATATAAGGATATATTTTCTCTTCCAGTCAGTTCAGCGTGAAAACCTGCGCCTAATTCTAGTAAGGTCGCAACCCTTCCCTGTGTCTGAATTTTGCCTTTAGTTGGTTGGGTGATACCTGCTATCAGCCGCAGAATTGTCGATTTTCCTGCTCCATTTGGTCCAACCAATCCGACCGATTCACCGGGTTCGATTTCGAAGTTAATATCTTTTAATGCCCATAAGTGTTGATTTTGATGATGGTTAAAAATATGACTGATGGCTGAGCGCAACGATGTTTCACCTCCACCCAGGCGGTAGCGTTTTGACACATCATGGAATGAAATGGATCCGATCATAGTTAAATCACATCTGCAAAACCAGGCTCTAATTTGAGAAAGACGAGAGTACCCGTCAGGAGAATGCCTGATGCGGTGAGAATACCAGCCAGGGTTAATACCAGGTCAGGTTGTAACCCAAGCAGAAATATTGATCGATACCCTTCAATAACACAGGACATCGGATTGAGAGAAAAAAGTAGCTTAAACCGCTCTGGAACCAGGCTTGCTGGATAAACGACTGGTGATAAATACATCCAAATTTGAACAATGAGCGGGATGATGAAACGTATATCCCGAAAATAGACATTGATAGCAGACCCTGCCAGGGTAACTCCAATTACCGTGAAAACCTGGACCAGAATAAAGACGGGCATCCATGCGATGTGTTGGGACAGAGGAATTTGGTAAATCCCAAGAAGTCCTAAAAGAACCAAAAATGAAATGATAAAATCGAGAAAACTGGCGCCAATAATCCCAAATGGAAGAATAATCCGGGGAAACGCTGCCTTGGTCACCAGATTCATTTGTCCTACCAGGCTTGGAATACCCTGGCTGATTGATGTGGCTAAAAAGGTCCATGGGACTAAACCACAAAAAACAAACAATGGATATGGTATGTCTTCTGAGGGAATTCTTGCAATGTAGGAAAATACAAGGGTGAAGACGGCAGCCATAGCAACCGGTTGTAATACAGCCCAGGCGACTCCTAAAATGGATTGTTTATAGCGAATTTTGATTTCCCGCAGTGTCCAAAACCACAACAAATCGAGATAATGCCTGCGAAAATGGGTCGATTGACTCGTTGCCATATTATCTCCGGATGAAATAAATCAAACCAACCAGGCAAACAAACATCACACTGATCAATAGACTGATCAGAAGAGGATTGCCGAATGAAATGGATTGCGATGGCTCATCTTGTATATTATTCAGGCGAATAGGAGTGGCGGATGGTAAAACAAAAGAAGGAGTGGACGTAAAAACTTTGGAAGGATCAACAGAAATTAGAGGAGTTGGAAGAATCGAGGGGACTTCTGGAGCAGGGAGCATTCCCATTGCATACCAAATCTCATTATGGGTATTTTCCCAAACAACATGAATCAAATTCCCTTGGGTAATGCCCGCGAACATGCGCTCAAATATCGCGGTTTCATCCTCTTTGATTGGCTGCCATTTGTCCCATTGACCGGTTTTCCATTGCGTGTGGGCAATTACTGTATCTGTTTTTAGCCCGATAATCGCATGGAGTACCCCGGCGGAATCAACTACCATCGAGCCGCCACTTAATCCAGATCCATCCCGAGGTGCGGTAATCTGGATCAATGAAGACCAGGTTTTACCAAGGTCGGTTGAATAGGTGTGGTATCTTCCCCCAACTCCTGCCATGCCAGTCAATAGAATATGAACTTCCGATTCGCCACGTGTTTGGATGGAAGCCACTCCAATCGTTCGAGGAGCGATTAATTTCGGTTGAGACCAGCTTTTTCCTTCATCAGGTGAGGAAATATAATAACTAAAAGTGGGGGGATAACCTTGTTGGGAAGGGACAAGCGTATAGGCGATATGGAAGCTGCCGTCTTTGGCAATAGATAATTTTGGTCCTCCGGCATCGACAGATAAACCGGACGAATTTGCTTCAGCGATAACCCTTGGTGGGCTCCAGGTGTTCCCCCAATCGGCTGAGTTGCGATAATAAATAGCTCCCTGCAATGTCCCATATATGACATGAATTCGGTTTTGTTGATCTATCCCAATCGAGCCGCCAGCTTGAACGGATTCTGAGAGAATTTTGGGCTTAATCCATTCTTTGGGATCATTGGCTTTTGTCCCTTTTGTGCGGATATAGGTTAATTCCATATCCGTGCCTCCAAACACAAGATGCAGTCGCCCGAATGGATCGACACATCCTACGATGAAATCCATTTGGTGATTGGGGTGCGAAATAATATCAACTGGTGGAGACCATTTATTTTGTTCTTTACCTGTATAGTGGATGACCCACGTTCGTGTACCATCTGGATTGGTCACTCTTTCATTCCAAAAGACGTGTACCCGGTTTTGCCTGTCCACAATGAGGGAAGGATACTCGATTGCATTTTGGGAGGTTTGATACAATTTCAAGGGTGTAAACCAAGTGATAGACTGAGCTCTGACCGGTAATCCTGAAATCAGTATGGTTAAGATGAGCGTGATGAACACGCAATAGGAGAAGACTGCTCGCAACATCTCAATAACTCATTTTAAGGATAACTGGAAGGAAGGCTTTGGGGGGTAATGTGCCAGCGCTTAAGATGGCAACCATTTTCTGGATGTAAAACAAATCCCCGCGTTCCATCCAGGGGACATCCAGGTAAGACGCAAGAGAAAAATTAACCTCCTTTAAAATCCACGCTCGCGCCAGGAAGAGTTGGAGCGCATCCTCAGGAGCGTGATAATTGTTTTCCTGTCCAATGGATTGCCTGCCAAGCGCATGAAACCAATCCGGGGTATTTTCAGCAACGCGAGCCACGTACATGGCTGCCCATGATCTGGTTTGCGAAAAGTCTCCTAAAAAGATAGCCAGTTCTTGAGACATGCCGCGATAAGGAACAAAGCCTTTTCCGTAAAACGGATGAATCAGATCATCAAAGTGAACGCCGAATTGATCCAAACGAACAACGCTGCGGCTGTCCATGGAAGGACTCGTCCAGTTATAGGTGAAGAGATGCCCTGCCCATGATCCTTCAAGATAGCGTACCATCCAGTCTGGTTTGCCAGCAATCAAATTGGCTTTGGATATAAAGCTGTCTGTATCAGACGGTCCGTAACGCAGATACATGATAGAGCCATATTTTGACAGCCAGCCTGGATCGGTTGGGTAGATTTCCAATCCATTTTTGTATAAATATGAACTATATTGATCGAGGGCATATCGGAGTATAGCTGCGCGCCCTAACTGGGCACGCAGGTAAACTTCGCCATTGCTATCGCTGGCAAGAATTGCCAGGCGAATTGCTCCAATTAATGCGGTGAAGTGATGATTGGCATCGATCACCCCGCCAAACCCATTGTATTGTCCCAATCGGTCGCTGGTGTAGCAACTTTGAGCGGAGCCGGTAATTTTCTGCCATCGATACCAACCCAATGTTGCCCAATCTTGCCGATAAAAATATGGATACAAAATACTCCGCAGGTTATTCCAGTTATTCTTCAGCGGTGTTGGGTCGGTGTACTGGCTGAAATCAGACAGATAATACAGATTTTCTTCAGGGATCAAATTGTTCTTTTTATAGAAGTTGAAAGAATTCATGCAGTCATTTTGAATGGATATAACCCGATTGATTTCTTCAGAATCGATTCGCCAGCGTTCACGCCTTGCTCCGACATCCGCCGCGAGGAAAACCATACTTTCGGGTGGATAATTCGATCGTTCATTTTTAAGGTAGTTAATGAGCTCGGTCTGTTTCGAAGTGGATAAGAATGGCAGGGAGTTGCCAAGAATCGAAAGGATTTGTCCGGGATTCGACCAGGTCATAATACCCTTATTGGACAAATAAAGATTAAAAGAATTAGTCGCCGGGTACCAGGGAGCCAGGTGCCCGGCAGCAATGATTTTATCCACTTCAATGATCAATTCTTGTTTAACCCACTCCAGGGCTGAAGGGTAATCTGTAACTCGAACCGGATTCATCACATATTGGTTTAGTCCGCTGATGGTATACGAATATTGCGAAACGCCCTCGATGCCACGGTAAACACCAATATCTGTGATGACAGTGGTGGAATAAAGCGTGCCGCTGATCTGCATTGGAAATCCAGTATCAATTGCCAGCGATACCATTGGGGGAATCGGTGCAAACAATGAATTGCCAGAACGAATCGATAAAAAGTCAATTTGAGTGGTGATTGTACTGGTGTCGTTTAGGCTGTTATAGGTATACGTGTCATTAGCTTTAATCGGAACCTGGCTATGCTTGTTCGCCCACCAATCTGCCTGGCTCTTGACGGAGGGAGGGATCCCGTTGGTCCAGGTTGATAGGTCAGTGGCTAATGGATGTTTATCACCATATAAGGGCAGAAGAGCAATTCTGCCAACGCTTGTTGGAAAATTTGCTGTTATCCCGTTCGAGGATGCACTCAATCCGGAAGGGTTGTTTTGAAACAGGATGAGGATGGGGCAATCTACACGATAGACTGGTAATGGAAATTCGCGTTCGACATGCCAGGGAAAATTCGACCCCTCGAACCCAGCTCCGCTTCCATACCAGGCAATCAACCAGGATTGGTTGAGATTGTTAACAGGCAGATTGGCAAGTTGAGCACGGGGGTAAACCCCAGTCGAAATACCGAAATATGCGGGTATTGGAGCGCCACCGCCAAATAGGGTAATGCTGGTCTCGCTAGATTCAACGACAATGGCAGGGGTTAATCGGCTGATATACATTTTAAAATTCTGTGTAAAAGATACCCCAATATGTGACCAGTCTTTTTCGAAGATGGAGTATCCGGTTGGGGTTTGTGTTCCACTGGAAATTGTTCCAAAATTGAAAAGGGTGTTTTCAATAGTTTCTTGCTCTCCAGTTCTTAGGATCGTTTTCCCTGGAACTTTCTTTAATCTTGGCCAACCACCGGATAAAACCACCTGGAATCCAAGCCCGGCAGTTTCATTATTTTGAACCATTACATCCAGGTTGTGATTCTGGAAATCTGGCCAGGCATCGACTCTTCCTATCGTCGATGAGGACTTTCCACCCGCTGTTGTGAAAAGGATGACGAGCGCCAGGAGAGAGTTAAAGAATTTTTTCAACATCATTTACCTTTCCAGACTCCAAGTTGATGCTGGGTAATATGATAAAAGTATCCATTGGCAATTGACACAGAATTATTTCCATTATTATTGTTGTCTGTTAGCTGCCACCAAAAATTGGGTTTATGATAGGGATTACCTGTAAAATCATAAAATGAACGTGTGTTCCAATCAAAAATGCCCGTCCATTGTGCATTTCCCTCTTGAGTGTGAAACATAAACAACAAATTTGATGCGACGCTTGCATTTAGGGATTCGTCTGGATTACCTCCATTCCATGGAGAGGGTGGAAGAATGATGTTGACAATCCGCTTTAATTGAAGGTCAAGTCTTCCCCAGCAGTATCCCGCAAAGATCCAGGGTATGATGACCCCGCCGCGCTGTCCGTCCACTACGGGTGGAGGAGGCGGACCAGGTAAAGTGAAGTGTGCGTAATGTGGCACAATGAAGGCTTCTTTTCCATCAGATTCGTTTAAGACAAACAGGCTTTTCTCAAAAGGATGTTGCGCATAATAATTGATAATGGCTTGTTGGCTGTCTAACAGGGTTTGGGGAATTGAACCTCCACCATACAAAAAATTCGAATATTGTTGAACCTGAGCGGTATACTCATTTGTGTCCCACAAACGATTGTGAGGAGCAAAACCATCAGGCACAAAGGGATAATGAGTCATCATGGTGCGCACCAGGACATAGCCCTGGTAAACGACTGGATGATATTGCTTGCAGCTTTGACCATATAATTTATCACTTTTCCATATCCTGGCGCCTGTTTCGGCGTTTACTGCATGAACATATAGCGCTTCGTCACAGAAATAAACCTGGTTGTTGTTAAATGCTGCTGAATTAAAGATAGGTGCTGAAGCAGAGTATCTCCAGATCAGGTTGCCGTTTAAAAGATTGAGGGCATACAAAGTACCGCGTCGTTCACCAATATACACTTTCGAATTGGCAATAAGCGGGGCTGCAACAAATCCAGTATGGTTTTCGGCTGTAAAACTCCATAGTTGTGCGCCATTGGATGCCTGTAATGCAATTACGTTTCCGCCCAGCGTAGCAGTAACGATGATGCCATTGGCACAGGCAGGTGTGTGAAAGATCGGGCTGCCTGAAGAATATACCCATTCTTGTTGTCCGGTGGCAGCATTCAGAGCATACACCTTTCCCGATTGTGTTGGAATAAATACTTTTCCAGCACAAATGATCGCTTGCACATCACGTGCAATACGATCTGGTTGAAAATTACGCGTCCAGGCTAATTGAAAAGGCGGCGTAACTGAACTGGTTGAATATCCCGATCGCTGGGGGTCGTTTTGGAGTTGGAGCCATTCGTCAGGGGATGACTGGATTTGATTTACTGATTGTTCACCCGTTGCCGGGATGATCATAACAGGAGAAGGAGTCAGGGTGGGAATGGAAAAAGTTGTAGTAGTGGGAATATTTGTCGAAGAAGGAGCCAGGAAAGGTGTCTGTGTTTGCAGCGCATCTGAACTTGATGGGACAATGGGCATTGATGTGCTTGTTGAATTACTCGATATCGGCAAAGAAACAGGTTGGGTTAACTTGTTTTGAACAAGCAACAAGAGGCTGATTGCTGTTGCCGTGAAGACAATCATCATTACGATTGGCAACGGGAGGATCAGGTTTTTCTTTGGAGATATCTTCATGGCTTTAACCAAAAATATACCGATACCCTATTCGCAGTGGAGTTTTCTTCAGTGCAGCCATTGCGATAATTGGAAGCATGATTGCCAGGCTGATCATTATTGGCTGGAAGAGAATCTGAAAGCCCAAGAGTTGGGGAAGAAAATGGTAGATCAACCGGGCAACCATTTCTAATAAGATGTAATGGATCAGGTAGATTGCGTAGGAATGCCGCCCCAGGAAATCCCAGACTTTCAATTGAGCAGGGTTGGTTGTTTGGATGGATAACAGAGCAAGTAAGACTGATATGGCGTATAAATTGGCAGAAAACAGAGTGATACTGCCCATGACAATTCCAGTGGTGCGAAAAAACCATTCACATTCCACAATATTCATGATTGCGAAAACAATACTTAACCCTATTAACCGTCTTTTCCATTTGATTAACCAGGACACAAAAAAAGGTTGATATAAACTGGCAACTACTCCCAGGCAAAAATAAAATAAGAAATTTGGCAAGAACCAGCCTGGGAGTTTAGGCTGGATGATACCCATTAAACCTGCATATTGCACAAGGAGGGATAAGAATAACAGAATGGCAGAGATAACGATCAATTGAACAGGATATTTTTTGGCAATACGAATGATCCAGGGAGCCAGAAGGTAACATTGCATAATCACCAGCACATAAAAATAGGTGATGTGGGCATTTCCTGTAAGGAGTTTAAGAGCGTAGTTAAACCACGGTTCTGGTTGTATCAGAATAGCGTCTTTGATAAAAATGACCACAGACCAAAACAAATATGGAAATAGTAAGGTGGTTATCCTTTGTAATACCATTTTCCAGGTAAAGTTCGATGATCCCCTGCCCGCATATCCTGAGAAGAAACCACTGACAAATAAGAAACCAGGAACAGCAAATACAGGCAATTGACGGAGTAAAATTAATGCCCAATATGTGAGTGATCCATATTCATCGAAATTAGGCGAGGAAACCGGGCGGTATCGGTCGACCCACCAAAAGAGCGCGGTAATTCCCCAGGCAGAAGAATGACTGCACACAACTGCCAGGATGGATAAACCGGAAATGACCGATAACCGCCTGAATAGACTCAATTAGACCTCCAGTTTTTGATAGATAATGCGAGAATAGGGATTTCGATCAGTGCGCCAAGGGTTATCGTGTTCGCAAGTTCCAAGACCAGCTGCTTCAGCCAGCGATAAGTAATCGTCCGCTCGGGGTGGAATATCTAATTCGGCATCGATAAAGTCATACATCACACAATCCAGAGCCACAGGATCGCGAGAAAAAAACAGGCTTTTAGGAAAATTTCCCCCAAACGTTGTCCAGGTCTCAGGGGGAATATTGTATTGCTTGGCGCCAAAGATACCGTCGCCAATGGTGAGAATGGTTTTCGCCCCTACATTCGGATTACGGTAAATGTCAATGTATGGGCTATAACTTGAGGTATAAGATTTGCGTACATCAATATGATTATGCAATCCAGATGGGTTATTGATTGATCCAAAATGGTTTTTGAAGGATAAACTTACGCCACCCAAAGGGTGACCACCTTTCATGATAGGGATGTTAATCAAATAACTTGCGTTTAAGAGGACTTCTGTAACCAGGCTGAATTCTAAAGGTGGTATCCCCGTAGGAGGTGAAAAAGTTAAAACAGCGTTCGGGTTGTCATAATTAATCACGGCTTCCTGGTGTCCATGACAACCATCATCAAAGAACACAATACCGCTGTATAGTTTTTGCGAATCGAAGTAGTCTGGAATTCCGCGATCTACATCGTAAACCCAAATATCCGACTCGGCAACGCCAATCTGTTTTAATCCACCTGTGATTGAGTTGATCGGTTGCATTAATGCATCGATCGTTGTGCTGTGACTCTCACAATTGAACGAATTATTCAGATTGACTTTAATCGCTATCTTCTTTCCAGTCTGGTAATTGGGCAATATGAGACGCCAGGAGTCTGCCAGATTATTTCTTCCTGTAAGAGCTTTAATCCCCTCATTTATCATGGTATCCACTTTTGCCTGGACAACTCGGTTCCAGAAAGAATCCTGATTATTCAAGACGACATCGTTGCAGTGAACATGGACAACTTTGCTGGAGGGCGGGGGAGTGAGGGTGATTGGGGTTGGCGTAAGTGTACGAATTGGGGTTGGAGTTCTGGTCAAGGTGCGCGTGGCACTTCGTGTAGGTGTGGGCGTAGGAGTTGAGGTTGATGGGATATTCTCAATGATTGGGAGAAATACCTGGCTTGGCGTAGGGGCATCGGCAGTAGCGGATTGGGTGTTGATTTGTTGGCTAAGCCAGCCGATTCCCCCAATTCCCAGGGCAGCTCCGGCGACCCGGAGCATATCTCTTCGAGAAATTTTCTTTGCAAAAATTTTCATATCATCATCTCCCCGTATTAAAATCTGTAATTTGCAAAGATGGCATACGAAGCGTGGTGGTCGCGGATATTTTTGAGAATATATCTTGTTTAATCCGCTTTACCTGTTGTTCCGATATTTCGAGTTGAGACGCAATTGTGCTTTCTGAATACCCATTTTCTAACGCCCACCACACCTGATCGAGAAGTTGATGAGGCAGGCGAAAGAAAAACTCTTCTTGAGAACCCGCGCCTGGATAAGTATCACTGGTCGGTACCCGCTGGATAATTTCAGCAGGAATATCGAGATAATGTGCTAACTGATATACCTGAGATTTAAATAGGTGAACGATGGGGTTGAGATCGGTCCCGCTATCTCCATATTTCACGAAAAAACCAAGATCGTGTTCGTTTTTATTCGGTGTACCAATTACCGCATAATGGCGCAATTCGGCATGATAATACAATGCCATCATACGCGATCGTTGTTTAAAATTACTGCTGGCGACGATTTGTTGATAATCTCTTGGAGATAATCGCGCTCGATGTTCAACTCCCGCAGGATCGGTTACGATTAAGAAAAAGACGTTTAATGTGTCTTGATCAAGCAAACTCCCTGGCAATGAGATGCGGCATTTCCAGCCTTCGCCAAATTCTGGAAAAACCCTCTGAATAGCCTCATTTCGGCGCGAATAACACTCGGTTGCCTCAAGGATTGGAGTTATATTTTCAATAACGGTCTTTACGTTGAATTTCTCGGCAAGTTTTAATGGGAGAAGATGGCTTTCAGGGCTGGATTCTTTTTCGGGCAGAAGGATACCAAGCACTCGTTCCGCTCCCAGCGCACGGACACTCAGTGCAAGCACAACCGATGAATCAACACCCCCGCTGATACCCACGACACCTCCACGACGGTGAAGAACATCAACCACACCTTTGCGAATAAACTCACAAATTCGGCTTGTTTCTTCAGCCGGGTTGATGAGCAAGCCATCTCTTAAATTAATTTTTATCGAGGAGGTTTCCATTCTATATCCTTTGATAAAGTGATTCCAGCTTGCGGTCGACCATCTTTATTGGGGATACCTTCGAATGATTAACAGGATGGGAGAAATGTCTAATAAACTGGTAATCAATTAATTGAGTCGAAAGGATGCCTACCAGAGCGATATCTTCATTTTCGGTGAGGTTGACTCCATGCCTGGCTTTATCCACTAATTTCTTAACCGGGTAAGGTTGGAAATAACCACTTTGTTTAATTTCCCTTTCAGAAAGCAGTTCATTCACATAGTCCGGAATCGGAGGTCGGAAAAATGCAGTATGTATGGGTGCGCGGTAAGGGCGTTTACGGCGCTTCCAGATTTGCTCCGGCAATATTTTTTTGGCAAAGCGTCGTAACAGCCATTTTTCCGCCAAGCCTGGCATTTTGACATGGAGTGGTAATCGACAACAAAAATCGACTATCCGGTAATCCAAATATGGATACCTGCCTTCAACTGAATGCGCCATTGACATTCGGTCGCCCTGAGAAGATAAGAGGTAGGTAGATAAAAATGTCACAATTTCGATATATTGTGCCTTGGCTAAAACAGACCAGGAATTGAATTGTAATGGCAGATGAAGAGGTGGAAGGCAGATTGAGTTGGTAAGATCATCTTCCTCTATACCTCGAAAAAATCGAGTAGCGCGGATCGAGTTGTTCCAGCGAACACGGTGAGAATAATATGGATTTTCGATATCCAATAAATCTTTCTTGAAGAAAGCTTCCAAAATAGTTGAATGCTGGTGCATCTCAGCGATATCCGGGTAAATCGCTCTGAACAATTGCGGGCGAAGAGTGGAATTCGGCTGTTCTGACCAAAATCTACGAATTTTTGCTTCTTTGAAAATGTCATAACCGCCAAAAAATTCATCGGCTCCTTCACCCGTTAGGACGACTTTATAGCCATTATCGTTGACCAGTTTTGACAAGATGTACATTGGAGCAGGGGCTGTGCGAAGGAGAGGGGTTTCGGCATGCCATACGACTTCGGGGAATACGCGACCAATTTCGTTGTCATTGCAGATGATTTCCTGGTGTCGGATGCCCAGATGGTTTACCATCATTTGCTGAAAGGGGGTTTCGTCGAATTCGGGGTTTGAAAACCGTATTGAGAATGTTTCTAAATGTGAACGGGAGGATTTTTGGATTAATGCGGTTATGGTGGAAGAATCGATGCCACCGCTCAAGTAGGCTCCAACAGGCACATCTGCTCTTAACCGAATTCGCACAGCGTCGCTTAATAGTGTCTCTAATTCGTCCAGGTATTCTTGATCGTCTCGAGGATTCGCTTCCTCTTGAAATTCTAAAGACCAGTATCGGCGGGTGATCATTTCGCCGTTTTGGATGGTCATATAGTGAGACGGTGGCAATTCATAAATACTCTGGAAAATTGTACGCGGAGATAAAACGCTCCAATACGTGAAAGCCTGTTGCAGTGAAACCGGGTTAAGCTTTGCATTGATCCCCGGGTAAGCCAATAGTGATTTTATTTCCGATCCAAATAATAATTTGTGGTTAAATTCAGTATAGAATAAAGGTCTTTCTCCCAAACGGTCGCGCGCCAGGAATAATGCGCATTTTTTCTCGTCCCAAATCGCTATTGCATATTGACCATTAAGATAATTCAGGCATGAAGCGCCAAAGCTTTCATACATATGTAGGATGACTTCTGTATCGGTTTGAGTTGAAAATGTATGTCCCAGCGTTTCAAGCCATGAACGAAGTTCAAGATAATTAAAAATTTCCCCATTGAATACAATCCAACATGATTGGTCTTCATTGCCAATGGGCTGGCTGCCTCCTTGAATATCAATAATACTTAACCTGGCGCTTCCAATGGCAACATGACGTTCACTGTAAATTCCCATTTCATCTGGACCCCGGTGATGGAGCGCATCCAACATGGAGATCAGGTATTCTTCCGATACCGGTGCTTGCTCAGAAAGATTTAAAATGCCTGCGATACCACACATATTCTGCCTTCATTTGCATCAAGCATTCATTTGAGCCAGACTCAGGCGATCAACCTTGCCTGAGTTGGTTTTTGGTAGATCCGGGCAAAATTCAATGAATTTTGGCACCATGTAATCCTCCAGGTGAGATCGACAATGGAGAAGAACTTGATTTTTCGTTATGGGGGAACCATTGGTCACAATATAGGCTTTAATGGCTTGTCCTAATACCGGATCTGGAACACCAACAACAGCAGCTTCGACAACTCCCTCCATTAAGTACAAAGCTCGCTCAACTTCTACGGGGGATACTTTTTCACCTCTGGATTTTATAAAATCATTTTTTCTCGCCACAAAATAATAGTACCCTTCCTCATCTCTGCGGAAGTAATCGCCGCTATAACAAATCCGCTCACCCGGCAGGTGACCAGGACGAAAGATGCGTGAAGAGGTCTCTGGATCGTTCCAATAGCCTCGCATGACATGCCGTCCCCGGATCACCAGTTCACCGACCTGGTTGGCTCCCAATCGTTTGCCTGTTTCATCTTCAAGCCAGACTTCGGTACCTGGAATAGGAATACCTACGGAAGAAGGTCGAATTTCAACCTGGTCAGGTGGCAGGTAGAGGGTTCGTTTTGTCTCGGTTAATCCATACATCGAATAAATTTTTGCTTGTGGGATCAACTGATGAAGGCGCAATAAATGAGAAGGGGGAAGTGCTGCAGCCGTGTTGGTCAGATATCGAAGATGAGATAAGTCCCAATGGCTGATATTCATCTGTAAAAGCATTGCAAAAATTGTAGGAACGCCAGGAAGACCTGTAACTTTTTCTTGAGAAATTCGATTTAAGATTTGAGCGGGGAATTGAAAACCTCTTTCGAGTACCAATGTCCCGCCAAATTTAAAGGTCATTAAGAGTTGGTATAAACCATAATCAAATGACAATGGCAGGAAATTGATGATGATATCATCAGGGGTGTTTTCGAGATATTTAATGATTGAACTGGAAACGAAATCTATATTGCTGTGATCCGACATCACCCCTTTGGGTTCACCTGTGCTTCCAGAGGTATAGATTAAACAAGCTAAATCCAGGTCGATATTTTTACAAATCGGGCGATCATTAGAATATTCGGCGGACAAATCGTAGAAATTATTCTCCTGCCAATTCGCAGCATTTTGATCGAGATTATCATTTCCAACTGAAATAACCAATCTTAAATCTGGCAGAGCTTCTTCCGACTTAAGAAATTGTGGTGAGGAAGTAAAAATGACACGTGCCTGGCAATTTTGCAAAATATAAGTTAATTTGGCGGATTTCATGGAGGGATTGACAACCACAAACACTCCGCCAGCCTTAAGGATTGAAAAAATAGCGATTACCAATTCTGGTCCATTTGGTAAATTTAATAACGCTCGGTCGCCGCGTTGAAACCCAGCCTCTACCAGGGCGTTTGCTATCCGGTTGGCTTGATTTTCAATATCAATATACCGCCACCGTTTTGTCCCGCATATCAGAGCGGTTTTTTCGGGATTTTGATCAACACTATTCTCGAGAAACTCTTGCACGAGCATAAAAATCCTGTTTACACCGAAACTCTCAATTTTTGCCTGACCAAAGCCGCAAGTTTTGAGATCGAATCAAAATGGTCAGGGGTAATATCTGAATCATCAATGTGAATCTTAAAATTCTCCTCTAGAAACATAGTAATTTCCATAACATTCATTGAGTCAATCACCCCTTTCTCCAGGAATGATGCGTCATCAGGATATGGATACCCGTAACTTGAAAATAAGATGTTATCTGCAATAAAATTCCGAATTTGTTGCTCGATTGATTGCATGATCTCCTCCGGATGAAAATAGTCGGCTCTTTTTATTGTTGCCAGGTAAGATGTTGCCAGGCAACACTTAATGCAGATTTAACCGTTCCTAAATCCGAAAATAACATATTGAGATAGGTATAGATAGGACCAGGGCGAAATGCCCATTCGCGCCAGGCTCGCTTTTGCCAGTAAATCAACCTCTCTGCTGGCAAGCCGGGGTAGTCCAGAACGGTCTCTTTATCCATATCCACCTGTTCCCATTTGGTGTTTGGGCGAAACCATCCATTTTTTACAACCTGGAAAAAGAACGGAGTGCCGGGGTAGGGAGCAGCTATATGGAAGAGGGCTATATCCAATGGTAGTCGTTTGGCTAAATCAATGGTTTCTCGAATAGTACTTTCAGTTTCTCCAGGCAATCCTATGATGAAATAACCCCAATTCTTAATACCAACCTTATGAGAGGTATAAATTGCCTGCTCAATCTTTTTCAAATTGGTTCCTTTGCGTGCCTTTTTTAAGACTTCTTCATTTCCGCTTTCGATTCCCCAAGAAATGTACCAGCAGCCCGCTTTGTACATTTCGGTAAGCATTTCTTCATCCACAAAATCAACACGGCTGTTGCAAGTCCACTTGATGTTAATCTTTTGCTCAATCATTAATTTGCACAAATCCATTACCTGCTCACGATTGGTGGTGAAGAGATCACTGTACATGTGAATATTGTTTATTCCCAATTTCTTAAGGATCCAAAGTTCTTCCATGATCTTTTCGGGTGATCGCATACGAAAAGAATAACCATAGGTGACATGCTTGATGCAGTATGTGCAACCTGCAGGACAACCACGGCTGGTGACAATGAATGTAAAAGGTCCTTTCATCAGGGGCATTAAGTATTTCTTCAGCGGCAGCAAATGATGCAGCGGCATTGGCAGATCGTTAAGATCCGCGATAAAAGGACGAGCTGAGTTTACAACGATTTCACCTTTGTTTCGCCAAACCAAGCCTTTAATGTTCTCTAAGGCTGGCTTGTAATCTGGTGAACTCGAATTTCCATTGGGTTGTTTCGCAAACAGGTTTTTTATCTCTTCAGATCGTTGATCGATTCGGTTTTCGAGATGATCAAGCAGGTCTCGAATCGTTAAATCAGGTTCACCATATAATACAAAATCCAGCGCTGGAAAGGTCCGCATGGTTTCGGTAGGAATAGGTGTGACGTGGGTGCCAAAAGCGATGGTGGTCGATCCCCTTGCTTTTGCCAGAAATACTCCATACATATCATTTTCTAATGTGGGCGCGGTAACCTGGGTGAAGTAATATAGGGGTCGGTACGTGTCCAATATGTCAATAAAACTTTTCCAATCCATTCGTTCAGCAATTGCATCGATTATTTTGACGCTGTAGGTTGGGTACAAAAGAGCAGCCATTTGTGCCAACGAGACCTGAGGCCAGATCATGTTTTCGCGAGATCTTCGTCCTACCCGGTGTTGACTGCGAATCCAGATCCCTCCATCGGGAGCGGGAGGATTTACCAATAAAATATCAACTGCATCTTTTGATCGAGGAGTTGATCTGTTGCCCTCCTGGACAATTGAATCGGCATTAGGAAACTGAAAATTTAGGTTTTTGTTCATGGTCTTTATTCCAATAATTAACTAAATAGGATGTAAATCATTATGGATTGAAATTTCTCGCCGACTAAGCTCATCCATCACGCGCAGCAAGATCCAGTAAATGACAAGTTGCGCTCCTGTCAAGAACATCATTGCGCTGATCAAAAGATAGAGCCAAAGCCTGGATATTTCCCATCCATTGATGCCCAAAACCAGGCTGGTGGTGGCAATTCCGCCTGACAGCAGTATTGCTAACAAACCAGCCCACCAAAAGTGGCGATAGAGGGGCTTTTTAAATATCGGCTTTCCAAATAGACCCTGCCGAATCGGTCGTTTATAAAAAAAAGAAACCAGGAAATTAAAGGTGTATCCAAGAGAAAAGAAGCTGACTCCTGATACACCGGCTACCAAAGCACCAAATAAACCTGCTATACCCCATGCATCAAGGCTGGTAACACCGCTCAGCCGAGAAATTAACAATATCAGCATGGCGATAGCAGCAAAGAGCAAACCAGCCAAACCGATCATTCCGAATATTCGCATCGGGTTATATGTTAAGACCGTCCAAATGATAGATTGCAGGAAAATCATCCCATCTCGAAGGACGCTAAGCTTTGATCGCCCCACTCGTTCAGAGTATGGAATGGCAATTTCTTTGATACGGATTCCTTCATGAAGGGCGCGAGCGCTCATCACGGGCGTCAAATGTAGACCGTCTGGAAGGGGATAAATCTGTTCTAATACCTCTCGTCGGAAAACGCGCATTCCGCTTGCGCAGTCAGAGACTGATTGTGTAGATAATAAACTGATCAACCGCGCAAAAAAGAGATTACCAATTCTGCGCGTAAATGGCATTTCACTGCGCTCACCCAACATTCTGGAACCGACGACCAGATCCGAATCGTTTATTGCTGATTGGCACAACTTGGGGAATAATTCGGGCGGGTATGTACCATCTGCATCTAAAAATCCGATCAGGTCTCCTTTGGCATGCGAAAATCCAGTTTTCAGCGCAGCTCCATAACCACGATTTACGGGGTGATTGATCACTCGAAGGTCTTCACATTCAGCGCATAACCCCTCAGCAATCTGGCGGGTTTTATCTTTTGAACCATCATTCACGACCACCAGTTCGAAATGGTCTACGCCAACAGCGGGTAAGTCCTTTTTGATCTTCAGAACGCGGTGGATGATATCAGCAATACCACCTTCTTCGTTATAAGCGGGTATGACAATCGAGAGAGCAGTCATTCTTATTTGCCTCCTTGCGAGTAAAATACTTCCTTTACAGGTGGAGACGATATCCCATCCTGAATATCTTTGACAATTCTGGCGGGAACACCTGCTACCACACAATGGGCTGGGACATCTTTTGTCACCACTGCGCCTGCAGCTATGACAGCTCCTTTCCCAATGTGGATTCCGTCGGTTATGATGGCTCCGGAACCGATCCAGACATCATCATCGATTTGGATGCCTTCGGCTGTTATTCCCTGGTTGATAAAGGGCTTGTTGGGATCAGAAAAAACATGATTAACCGCTAACAACTGGACAAAGGGCGAGGTAAAAACTCGATCGCCAATAGTAACACCGCCCTGACCGCGAATAATCGAATATTCTCCAATTAAACAATCTTGCCCAATCTTAATACCAGCCCTGGGCAGCGAACGAAAGTTGTACACATGAAGCACGGCGCCGTGCATGACAATTGTATTTTTCCCAATTTCAATGCCGGAAGGACAGGCGTGTAAATATGTACCGTAATCCAGGTAAACGCCATGATGAAGGGTGATATGGTTCGCAAACCTGAGACGAACATGATTCTCAATGGCTGCCCACCCACGCATGTTTATTATCAATCGATAAAACACACCTCGAATTGCAATACCCAGGATGGTTGGAATCCAACCAACCATCAACATGATTCCTTGTTCTAACACATACCTGCTTATGCTGGATGATTGCCGTCGGAGGTAGAGTTCAATGGTTTCCCATATCGAATTCTGTTTGGCGGGGTTTATTTGTTTTTCTGATACAATTTGTTCCATCATTCTACTCAAGACCTAAAAACTCCGAAAGTATGTCGTAAATGCTTCCTGGGCTTTTCCTTGATCGAGATGGGGTCATCATTCAAAACCGCGACAATTATGTGCGGAGCTGGGCTGATGTCGAATTTTTACCCGGAGTTCTCGATGCATTGCGGGATTTCAAATTTTCTCCTTATAAGATTGTTATTATTACCAATCAATCTGCCGTCGGACGCGGATTAATGACCCGTAAAACCGCTGAAGCAATCAACCGTAAAATGGTTAATATAATTACAGAGTATGGAGGGCGAATTGATGGCGTTTATCTGTGTCCCCATATACCTGAGGAGCAATGTCAATGCAGAAAGCCCAATCCCGGTTTGATATTTCAGGCAGCGACAGACTTACAACTGGATTTGGCAAATTCGGTGTTGATTGGAGACGCTCTCAGCGATATACAGGCTGGAATCCACGCAGGAATTGCTCGCCTGTATTTAGTTCTTACCGGTCGAGGTAAGACACAGGCAGGTTTGCCTGCTGCTAACAGCATTGGTGACTTTGAAATAGTCGATTCGCTTCCGCAAGCCCTTATGATGTTATTAAAGAACGATCCTAACAGGGTCGATAGTTAAATATTACTTTGGTCCCATCCTGTTCCAGGTGAAAAGGCAATTCTTTCAAGTGAGATAAAGCAGATTGAACAACGCGGCGTTTTTCTTGGGGGACATAGAGCAGAAGGAATCCGCCACCACCAGCGCCGGTGATTTTGCCGCCTAAAGCGCCAGCCCGCATCGCAATTGAATACCATTCATCTATTTGGTCATTGCTGATGTTGGCAGCAAGTTGCTTTTTAAGCAACCAGCTTTCGTGCAGTAAATTTCCGATTTCATCGATGTTTCCTTTTGAAAACTCTTCTTTCGCGGTATAGGCAATTTCTTTCATCTTCCTTAAAACTCGAAAATTGTGGTTGACATTCATGTTTTGTTCGTCAAGTACAGTTTCGCTTCGGCGGGTTAGACCGGAGAAAAACAAGATCAAATTTTCATTGAAGCGTTGAAAAATGGTTGGATCAAGTGAAATTTTTGTGTTGGTGATATCACCATATCGCTTAAATTCAAAAAACCGCAAACCGCCGTATGCTGCAATATACTGATCTTGAACTCCTATGGGTTTGCCTAAGGTATCGATTTCAATTTCGCAGCTTTCCCGAGACAGCCTTTCGGCAGTCACCGACTCACCGTTATAAGCATACATGGCGCATAAAGCTCCGACTGTAACGGTACTGCTGGAACCCAGCCCAGAACCTGCTGGGATATCCCCCATGGTGGTAATCTCAACCCCGCTGTGAATATTTGTTTTTTTCAATGCTTCGCGGATCAATTCGTGTTGAATGTGATTTACATCATCCACCATTTCGGTCTGCGTATAGCAAATTCGAATTATTGAATCGTAACGAGGTTTTATTACAATGTAGATATACTTATTAATCGTCGATGAAAGAGCGCACCCACCTTCTGCAAGATAATAATTTGGAAAATCGGTTCCTCCTCCGAAGAAACTGATGCGCAGCGGTGCCTGAACAATAATCACTTCAATCACCCCCTTATATTTTTAAAGGTTCAAAAATGGATTGGGACATTTTTTCCCGGTGATATTCAACGGTTCGTTGTAATCCTTCTTGTAAGGTCACTCGTGGATACCATCCTAATTCAAATTGGGCTTTTGCATAATTCAAAAATATTTTGCGGACTTCTCCCTTAATTGCTGGGCGGTAGATGGCTTCTCTCGAATATCCAGTCATTTTTTTGAGATGATCGAATAAAGTGTTGACCGAAGTCCCTTTCCCAGAGCCAAGGTTGACAATTCCACATCCTTGATTCCGATGGAGTGCTTTTAAGTTTGCTGAGGCGATATCATCGATAAAGACAAAATCTCGTTCCTGGTTTCCGTCGTCATTGATATACACAGGCTCATCGCGCAGCATTTGACCGCAAAAAATTGCGATTACCCCTGCCTCGCCGAGCGGGTCCTGGCGCGGACCATACACATTGGGATATCGAAATACGGTGTATGGCAGGTGATTCATTTGGTGATAGAGGTAGAGGTAATGTTCTACGGTATGTTTGCTAACGCCATAAGGACAGATTGGGTTAACGGGGTGATGCTCATCACAGGGTAGATATTCCGGTTCACCATAAGCTGCTCCACCCGATGAAATGTAAATGAAATGTTTGACATTGGTTCGAATGGCGTTCTGGATCAAGTTGAGCGAGCCAATAATGTTAACCTGTGCATCAAATAATGGGTCTGCAATAGACCTTCTCACATTCATTTGGGCAGCGTGGTGATTGACCACATCAGGTTTTTCTATGTCAAATATCTCTGCAACATGTGGACTGCTGATGTCTTCCCGATAAAATTTTGCTTCTGAATGGATATTTTCGGCTGAGCCAGTGGATAGATTGTCAATTATGACAACCTGATGACCAGCCGCAATATATAAGTCTGCCACGTGAGAACCGATGAATCCTGCTCCACCGGTGATAATGATTTTCATGATACTGTTCCCTCCAACCTATTAATACTTTTTTTAGTAGGCGCCGCGCCCACTTAACACAGCAGGAATTGTCCGGTATAGCAGATAAAAATCCAGCCAGATATTCCAATTTCGGATATAAGTCATATCCAGGTTAACTCGTTGATCGTAGGATATGTCTGATCTGCCACTTACCTGCCATAAACCTGTGATCCCTGGTTTGACTGTCATTAAGTTCATTCCCCATTTGTTATATTTCTCCACTTCAGATGGAGAAATCATGCGGGGACCAACCAAAGACATTTGTCCTGCAGCAACGTTTAATAATTGAGGCAACTCGTCCAGACTATATTTCCTTAGGAATTTTCCAACTCTAGTTATCCGAGGATCATCTTTTAATTTGTGATTCTTTGCCAGTTCTTCCATTAATTCGGGTTTCGATTGAAGGATCTGGTCGCCGTTTACATACATAGTTCTAAATTTAAGGGCATCAAAATCTCGATTATTCAATCCTTTTACTCGACGGCGATAAAAAATGGGACCCGGCGAATCGATTTTTATTGCGATCGCGATGGCAATAAATACAAGAGATCCGGGAATGAGTAGGGGAATAGTAATCATATAATCCAATAGCGTTTTTAATGCCCAATCAAAACCGGTCAACCTTACCTTGTTAACCGAGACCAATGGAACATAAGCAACTTCTCGAATTGATAGTTGGGTGGTGATCATTTCATAAATACCAGAGGACATGCGGAGATTGACCTCGTTTGAAAATCCATACCGCATAAAAATGGCGAGGATTTCTTCGCGGTTTAAGGCGCTGGTAGCCAGTATGATTTCTTCGATTTTGAATTGGTTAATTACTTCATCCAGATTGTCTATACTACCTACAATTGGCAAGACGGAGGCGGATTGATCCTCTGTTCGATTGCTGATAAACCCCTCCACAAGTAATCCACAACTTCGCCAATTGGTGAATTGTTCAGCAAGCATTTTTGCTTCGTCATTAGTTCCCACAATCAGAGCTGGAGACAGGTAATATCCCTTTTCTCTTAAGAGATGAATGATTTTCCGTATCCCAAATCTGCCGATGATTGTAAACAGAGCAGTGTATATCCAATCCATTAACAACCAGGCGCGGGCAAAAATAAAAGTGGGCTTAAGAAAACCGACCAAAATTATCGTAAACATTAATAACACGGTACTGTTGAAGATCAGATTAAATTCCCGCATTCCTCCTAATAGGTTTTGGCGGTTATATAGCCCTGTCATTTTATATATCAATAATAAAATGGGTAATTTCAAGATCAGGAGAGTTCCATAAATTTGGGGCGACGCTTCGCCTTGCTGATCAAATATTGGCAGAGAGATGAAAAAACGGAGAAAGTAGGCAGATAAAAATGCCAGAATTGCCATGATCACATCATTTAAAACCAGGCTCGTTGTGAATACTCCCCAATTATTCAGTCCGTGCCGAATTCTTCTTTGGGTTGTTAAACGAGCAAATTCGTCAGTTAATAGGTATGAAGTGCTAATTCCAAAACGCATACGTATCCTTTTGTATCCTTATGAAGTTCTTTTCTCTTTACCCGATAATCCCGCATGGTGTCGGGTTGATTACTTGGAAAGATGAAAAAAGATATTTACATGATAAAAGAAAGAAATATGGAATCAAGAAATTTTCATAATTCCCCCGTCTATTCCATCTTTTGTTAAACGATATTCAAACCTGAGTTGAATTAAAGTTGGATAAAATAATAGAGTACGCTAACAAGGGACTTGAGAAAACATGGGCATAAGAGGTTCCAGCCAGCAGCTATCGTGTTTTGGTTTAATTAATTGAAGTAATTCTGATAATTTGCTATACTGATTTTGGCGAAATAAAAATCAGGTTTGTAAAAAAGCCATAAGAATGTTGCTTGGAAGGTACTCTGTGCCGACCCACAAATCTGATTACGGGGGCTACACTTTCACCCATATTTTCTTCGTTTCGATTGGTGACACCATGGATCAAAGACCATTGTCTCTATTAACTCATAATAATTCCAATACCTTAGATGACCTCATTGACGAGCTTAACCTATTAATAAATACGGATGAAGAACTGGATCGAAGCCATATCAAAAATTTAAGAGAAGTCATCCAGAAAATTCATCAAATACGAACCACACCTGATAATAAAGAAATGTTGAATGATCATTTTCAGCGGGAGTGTCCAATTTCTGGGAAAGATGTACATATTTGTAATGCGTTTTTTTACTACACCAGTCAGGGGTATTTATATACAAATCAAGATTTGATAATTCAGTTTTTCTCTCCTTCTATAGAGCGGCTGTTGGGATATGAAGGGACTTTCCTCGTCGGGAAAAAATTGAGCGACTTGCTGAATGATTACGATCCAACCAGGTTAAATACGAGAACCCTGGCTGGGATGAAGGAAAAAACTTTTTCTTTTCAAAATATCAGCCTGGTCTCTAAAGATAAAACGGTGATTCCGGGGGATTTGATCGTCATCCAGGTGTCCGATGCAAATGAGAATTTACTAGGTTATTTGTGGGAATTTCACAATTTATCTGCACAGAAGCAGGTATTAAACCAACTTGCTTTTGAGCGAAACCGTTTGAAGGCAATTATCAACAATGCCCCCGAAGCAATTGTGGTAGTGGATCAGCGTGGACGAATCATGATGACCAATCCAGCGGCAGATCAACTCCATGTACGTGATTATCCTGACCCAAGTACCGGCGAGCGCCGTACCCGCTGGGTTTTGTGTTATTCTGATGGATTGCCGTACCGACCAGAAGATGTTCCATTGACTCGTTCGGCTCTGACAGGGCAAGTATTCAATGGGCTTGAAGTGTCGGTCTTATGGCCAAATGGTAAAAAGCATTACTTGTTGCTTAATTCAGCTCCTGTATTGGATGGAAATGGACAAATATTAGGAGCTGTTGGAGTTTTCAAAGATATAACTGAATTGAAAGCAAGCCGCGGGGCGGTGCGCCGCTATATGTCTCAACTTCAACTTTATCGTGACATTGATCGGGTCGTGTTGATGTCCAGGTCCATTGATCATTTGGTTAGTAGGGCATTAAAGTTAGTCATACTATTGATTCATTGCGACTATGTGTCTTTAGCATTCGAAGACGACGAGAAAAATGGCTGCTTTAGTCTTTCTACATTGGGGATTAAGGATGAGAAAATAAATCATTATTCGATTGATCGGTCGGATTGGGATTGTTTTCGAGAAGAGCTTATCCAAAGTGATCCGGTTGTAATACCCGATGTAAACTCAGGTAATCTTCAATCGAAGATAGCGTTTTATGCCAGACAACAGGGGGTTCGTTCCTGTATCAGTTATCCCTTGATGTCTTCTGGTGATTTGTTAGGAATTCTCACCCTTGGAAGAAAAGAGATTGGAGATTGGGATGTAGAGGAACGGGAAACGATCAACCAGCTTATTGATATGTTATCGATTGGGACTCAAAAATTGATATTAGAAAAACAATTGGCTGACAATTTGGCGCAAGCAGAGGAGCTTGTTCGTCAGAAAAATGCAGATTTGGTTGAATCTCGCAGCCGATATCGGGGAATTTTTGAAAAGTCAGCCATGGGTATTTTAACTACGGATGAAGAAAACAGGATCCTTGAAATTAACCCAGCATTCTTGCAAATTTTAGGATATCGCGGTCATAACTTAATTGGGATGAAATTGACAATGTTTATTCATCCTGAAGATATCGACAAAGATCAAGATGACCTTCATCAATTATTACAGAGGAAAACCAAACGTTATGCGACTGAAAAGCGGTTTGTCAATCGGCAAGGGAAAACCGTTTTTACCCGAGACGTGGTTTCTTTGCTCAATATACCGGCAAGCCCAATTAAAAATAAGGACAAGTATGTTCTGTTGCATATCATTGAAGATATCACTGCGCAAAAAGAAGCGCAAATCGCATTAATCCAGGCGGAGAAAATGGCTGTTACCGGAAAAATCGCCAGTTCTCTGGCGCATGAGATCAATAATCCCCTTCAGGCTGCGGTGGGATGTCTGGGGCTGGTAGAGGATATTCTCAAAGAGGGAGGAGATGTAAGCGCATATTTAACCGTGGCAAAAAATGAGCTTATGAGAGCCGGAAAGATCGTCGGTGAACTACGCGATATGATTCATCGAAGGGTAGGAGAGCATAAGGAAGTCAATCTTTACATGTTAGCCCAACAAGTAGGCGCGTTAATAAAAAAGAAATGCATGGAACAAAATATTGAATTGACACTTCGCGGAGGAAGCGGATTGCCGCCTGTTCTATGTGATCCAGATTTGATCCATCAAGTATTTCTGAACCTGATGTTGAATGCGATTGATGCGATGCCCAATGGGGGTAAATTGTCCGTTAGTTTTTCAAAACAGGATGATTCGCCTGGAGTATATGTTCGTTTTCGAGACACTGGTGTTGGAATTCCCCAAGAAAATCTTTCTCGCATATTTGATGCGTTTTTTAGTACCAAAGTGTCGGGTTTAGGACTGGGGCTGGCGAATAGCAAAAAAATTATATCTGAACATAATGGAAAAATTTTCGTGCGTAGCAAGGTCAATGTTGGCACAGTATTCACGGTATGGCTGCCATTATCAGGCAAATATCATCGTCAAATTGACAAGGTCAAGGAAAATGATTTTGAAGTGTAGGAGGGTATATGGACAATCCAATTGTAACTTTGGTAGTAGATGATGACGAGGGTGTAAGGTTTTTTTTGGAAGAGACTATTCGGCGGATGGGGCATCATGTGATTACGGTCGGCAATGGAGAAGATGCGCTGAATATTATCCGCGATACTCCAATTAACCTGGTGTTGATCGATTTAAAGCTTGGAACAAGAATTGATGGATTGCGGGTTCTGGAAGCTGTTCGATGGAGGTGGCCCGAAGCAATTCCGATTATCCTTACAGGACACGGATCATTAGAAACCGCAATGGTAGCAATACGCGAGGGAGTAGCGCGTTATTTATTAAAACCGATTAATCCGGTTGATTTAAAACAAACGATCACTGAAGTTCTTGAAAAGAAGCAAAAAAAGAGCACTACTCTTGAAACCCAAGTAAATCCTGTTCCGGAGATTTTACAAAAAGGTCCTTTTGTGATTGATTTACATAAGCATCAGGTCTCAAAGGATGGCTGCCAAATTGACGTGACTCCTCACGAATTTAAACTGTTGGTGTATCTTGCAAAAAACTCAATCAGAGTGGTTCCACCCTCTGAACTGGTATTAGCGGTGTTGGATTATGAGTGCAAGATGGTTCAGGAAGCCCGCCAGATTATTAAGTGGTATATCCATCGGTTACGTCAAAAAATAGAACCTGATCCTGCTAATCCACGTTACATCCTCAGTGTGCGGGGAGTCGGATATCGATTTGATGAAGAGAGCACATGAGCCAACTTTTGTTCTGTAGAATCATCATTAGTTTAAACCAATCAATCCATTCTCAACCTGGATACGAAGGGAATAAAATGCTTTTTTTTATGTAAAATGTAATAAGTCGATTATTTTCTGCCTGTTAGTTAGTAAGAGATTAATACAGCCGTAAAAGAGAATAATTAAAATGTCTAGACGAATCCTTCTGGTTGAAGACGATCCCAGTGTTTTGTTCATAACAGCACAAATCCTCTCTCGGCTGGGAAAAGATATCAATGTGATTCCGGTAAGTGGGGGTGAACAAGCAATATCTTTATTAAATCAAGAAAAAATTGATTTGTTGATCACTGATCTACGAATGGAGCCATTAAGTGGGCAAGAACTAACCCAGATAGCCTTGAAAAAGAATCCCGATTTGCGTGTAGTGTGGATCTCAGCCTATAATTCTGATTGGGTTCGCTCAGAAGCGAAAAAACTGGGTGTCGATTATGTGTTTTCAAAACCAGTAGAGGCGGAAACAATTCGGAAGGTGGTCCTTGATATTTTATATCCAGCAGATTGCGTGAATAACTTCGTCCAGGTTTTTTAAAACATTTTTCCATATTGATCAGGTAGGTTTAAGTCTCTCATGAAGGCAATGTCCCTTATGAGGGAGGCAATTTCTCTCCTCCAGGTCAGGTGATGGCGGTAAATCAAGTCGCACTGTCCTCTTTTTGATTTAAGAAGTATAAGGTGGCAATATAGATTGTGATGGTTTTACACTTTGTATAAGAACTGTATTAAAAGTGTTTGACAATTATTAAAAATAGGATTATTATTATCTTATAAATAAAATTATTAATTTGCGGTGGGAAAATGACCGTACAGGAGAAAGGAATACAACCATGGCTAAATTATTTGAACTTCCGGCATTAACGTACGCTTTCAATGCACTTGAACCTGCAATAGACGCCCGGACAATGGAAATTCACCACGATAAACATCACGGGACGTATGTGACCAATTTGAACAAAGCGTTTGAGAGCGCGCCTGAATTTTATGGGCGGGCTATTGAGGATATCTTGCGTAATATTAACCAGGTCCCCGAAAGTATTCGTACAGCAGTGCGCAATAATGGCGGCGGACATCACAACCACACCTTGTTCTGGGAATGGCTTACCCCGGGCGGAGCAAAAGCTCCAGGCGGTGAACTTGAAAAGGCGATTGTCAGCACTTTTGGCTCATTCGACGCCTTTGCTGAAAAATTTACCACTGCTGCTTTGACTCGGTTCGGATCTGGCTGGGCATGGCTGGTTGTCGATGCCTCAAAGAAACTGCAAGTATATTCGACCGCAAATCAGGACAGTCCGTTGATGGATGGGCATGTTCCAGTGTTGGGTTTAGACGTTTGGGAACATGCCTACTACTTAAATTACCAGAATCGTCGAGCCGATTATATCAAGGCATTTTGGGGAGTCATCAATTGGGATATTGTATCCAGAGAATTCGAAAAAGCTATAAGATAGGATATTGTCGTTTTTGATCTGTTGATCAGACCGGGCTTAATCACCGAAGCCCGGTTTTAATTTAATAACGATTTTCTGATTTAGCGTATGGTCCAGGTGGACAGGTAGGATATAATTAGACATTGCTCCCACTTCCCTGATTTGAAGGAGAGGCTTGAATGTCTGAAGATAGTCCTGCACTTCCAACAAGTGGTATACAATCTATGAAGTATTTTCCTCCCTGGCAGGCTTATATTTTAGCGTTTACTGCCAGCGCTTGCACATTGATCATCGAGCTGGTAGCGGGTCGCATGATGTCGCCAATGATTGGTGTATCGCTCTACACATGGACCAGCATCATTGGGGTGGTATTGGCAGGAATTAGCCTGGGCAATTATCTGGGTGGAAAGATTGCCGACCGGTTTGCTTCTCGGAGGACCCTTTTTGTTTTATTTCTGATCAGTGGAATATTTTCTCTCAGCATCCTTTTTACCACTCACACCCTGGCAGGGATTAAGACCCCGGCGACTTTTCCGATCATGCTGCGAATTGTGATATTAACGGGATCGATCTTCTTTTTACCCAGCTGCGCCCTGGGGACAATTTCTCCACTGCTGGTCAAGCTTTCTTTGCGCAACCTGGAACGTTCTGGAGATATCGTTGGTAAGATTTATGCAATATCAACTGCTGGCAGCATCCTGGGAACGTTTGCTACTGGATTTTTCTTGGTTTCATGGTTTGGAACACGCTCCATTATCATTGGTGTCAGTGTAACTTGCTTTTTACTGGCTTTCTTGTTCGGCGATTGGTCCTTTCCGAAAAAAAGGAAATCCTCACTGGCAATGACCATCCTGTTGCTGATGGCAGGGTGGGGTAGTTTCTATATCGTCTCGAACAGCCCGCTCAAGAGTGATTGTCTGCGGGAAACCAATTATTACTGCATTAAGGTTTTTGACCAGACAATCGACAATCAGATAATGAAAGTCTTGGTACTCGATCATCTGGTTCACAGCTATAATTCTATTGAAGATCCACAGAAGTTGACGTATCCATATGAGTTTACATATGCTGCCTTTACTGAATATATCGCCCGACAGCGCCCCAATCAACAGGTGACAGCGCTTTTTATCGGTGGAGGGGGATATACCTTTCCGCGATATATTCAATCACGTTACAAGGGCAGCTTGATCGATGTGTTTGAGATTGATCCTGAGGTGACCGAAATTGTCAAGCGAGAAATGGGTTTGGAGCCTGGGAACACGATCCGTACGACCAATATGGATGCGCGCCTGGCGTTGGCTTTGCTGCCAGAAGATCAAAAATATGACCTGGTGATCGGAGATGCTTTTCATGGTGTATCAGTACCTTATCACCTGACGACGAAGCAATTTAATGACATGGTGCGAAGACACCTAAAACCAGATGGAATTTACATGCTGAATATCATCGATGGCAGAAAAGCTCTATTTGCTCGCAGTGAAGTCAGAACTTTTCGAGAGACCTTTCCGTATGTAGCAATTCAGCCAATTAACGAGTATTATCAAGATGTCAGTTCAGCTTTGTGGGTGGTTATTGGTTCTAATGCGCCGATTGATATGGAAAAATACCTTTCCGCTGTCAATGTAGCTCCTAGACCTGATATAACTGAACGTTTATGGCAGGGAGCAAAGCTGGATGAATTTTTAGCTAGCGGCGATTCGATTCTCATTACTGATGATTACTCACCAGTGGATAACCTTTTAGCTGCTGTGTTCGAGGAAAGGGGTTACTAAAATGACTGAAATTTCTGTGGGAGTTCAATTATATTCTGTGCGGGAGGATTGCGCCCGCGATTTACCAGGTACTCTGGCGGCTATTTCAAAAATTGGCTATACAGGAGTAGAGTTTGCAGGTTATTATGACCGCAGCGCTCAGGAATTGCGAAAATTATTGGATGATCATGGGCTGCGCTGCTGCGGTACTCATGCCCGACTGGACACTTTATTAGGAGATGCGTTGAAAAAAACGATTGAATTTAACCAGGCTTTAGGCAATCCCTACCTGATAGTTCCCGCTTTGCCTGAAGAGAGACGCAATTCAATAGATGCATGGCGGTCAACTGGGTTTTTGTTTTCAGAGCTTGCAGAAAAGGTGAGACCTTATCAAATGAGGGTGGGATACCATAATCACGCTGTTGAATTTAAACCTCTCCATGGGCAAATTCCCTTTGATATTTTCTTCCAGGCTGCGGGTAAAGAAGTTATTATGCAACTTGACCTGGGAAATGCGGCGCATGGCGGGGCAAACCCAATCGAATATCTCAAACGGTATGCTTCGCAAGCCGTTACAGTTCACTTAAAAGAATATTCTGCAGTTAATCCGAAAGCCTGGATCGGTCAAGGAGAAATATCATGGCAAGAGGTGTTTGAGGTATGTGAAACAAATGAGGTAACCACCTGGTATATCGTTGAACAGGAAAGTTACGCAGTTCCTCCGCTGGAGGCAATCGCGAAGTGCAGAGAAGCCCTGCGGAGGATGGGGAAGTAAGTGGCAGTGTTGCAATACCTCAATTAACCAGGAATCAAATTTTCATCGATTGTGACAATATCTCCATTGCTATAGGTAATTTGGATCTCAACAGCGGTTGGATCCTTTGATGATTGAACGGATACAACCGGGCAAGTCTCACCTGCACGGGTTGGGTAGAGAAGGGTCGCCAGCCTGACGCTGCCTTTCGCAGCAAATTCGTACACGAGAGTCGGTATAGGCGCGTATTCCCCTTGTTGGTGGTTTTTAATTGCTTTCCAGCCCTGCCACTCGGGGGATTCCTGTCCTTTGATAATGGACGCCTGCATTCCTGCAAACTGGGATGGAATAATTGTCAGGTTAGGAAGCTGATCATTGAGGGTTGTCCCTTTTAAACCATTCAACTCTGCCTGGTCTGTGTTGAGGTGCCAGAGTACCTGATATGTATGCGTCCGCGAGTCAATTGTTTGCAGGCGGTCGATAACCAGGAAAAACCCGCCAGGCTTTTCTGCTGATTCTTTCACCAGGATGACTTTTCTCTTATGGATTACAGAACGATCGACATCTGGTCCATAGCCTTCCTGATAGATACCTTCGCCTATATCGAACGTTTTAGAAAAATGGTAAGCACCATCTGAGGGAAGTGAAACATCAAAAGCAGCCCGGTAATAATGAGCCCTGCGGTTTTGATCCTGCTTATCGATGCGAATGGTATTGTGGGCGCGGGTTGAAAGGACATAGCGCCGCATTTCTGAGTCGTCGTAGGCGTAATTTCCGCCTTCAGTCAAAAGGAGATGCCCATAGGCGTGTATCAGCAGGTTCAGTTTATCTTCATGTTGATGTCCATAACCGAAATGCCCAGCATCTAAAACTGCCCAGAGCGCATCGGTTGACCAGGAAGAACGCAGAACAATATACCCGGCGTAAGGGAAGGCGACCGACGTTTGCGCAGGTGGATGTCCCTCTTTTCCATGCGTGCGAGCCCATCGGAAGTCCTGTCGGTGAGGATAATCGAGAACAGCATCTTTCATCAAATTGTCTATTGCATGCCAACCTCCATCATTCAAATCCGGAAGACGTCCATCCGGCATCATCATCAGCACATTAACCGTGTGCATACGTTCCATACTCTCGCGGAATTTTTCTGGAATGGGTTCGTCATAAGCTTTGCATACATCAATCAACCATTGATAGTTGTGGATATCCACTTGATGGTAGCCAGTTGATAGTTCGACCTGCCAGCCATCAGGATAAACCTGGGCATCGAGTTCTTTAACGAGCATATCAAAGGCGTATTGTTTCCATTCTACTTTGTCTTTAAATTGTGGATAAAGAATGCTGATCTGTGCCAGTCCGTTCATCTCCATGATCAACCAATTCCCTGTGCAATGGAAATTTCGCAGCCGCCAACCATGTTCCCAAACCGATTTATACCAATCGATCAACACATCATCTGTGAAATGCGGAGATTGATAGAAACTGTGCAGTGCCCATTGCCAGACGCCACCCATACGGATCCCTGCTTCGATTGTCCGCCAGCAAAGCGTTGCGCCGCCGGGTTCATTTATGGGAACAAGCGCCTGCTTGACCCAGCTCTTGAAATATCGCACAAATGCTTCGGCATAGCGTTCATCACCCGTTGCTCGATAGCGCTCAGCCAGGATGCCCCATTCAGGGTGGCGGCTAAGTTGCCATGTCCATTCTTTATACTGGTTGAATGTGGGGTTGATAAACCAATCAACTTCGCCTGTAAATAGATGAGGAGTGCCACAGGAAATCAGTTCGCCCCGCAAGATGCGTTCAGCAGCTTGTTCAGGGGTTTCACCTTCGTACATAAAGTAGGCACCGCGAAATTCCCGTTCGATCTTTAAAAAGCGGTCAGGTTGGAGAGTATTTCTCACATGTGCAGCAAATATTTTGCGCGCTTCTACATAATTGCTTTGGGCAATCATTTCAGGAATATTTTCGAGACCTGGAAGATTTGTGTCAATCTTGAGAAAAAAATCAGCATCGCTCAGGCGGGGGCCGAACATTGGTTTCTCCATGTTGATGTTTCCTTAAGACATATTAAGAATAACTGCCAAGACTATAAGGGTATTATAAATGGATCGAATCAACATAACCAGGATAGATTGAAAAAGATTGTGTGGATTGGTTGAGCGGGGATCTAAAAAATTCACCAAAAATTCATACATTCCAATTATAATCAATTATATCAGGTTACCAAACTGACTCACTGGGAGTTTTTAAAAATGTTTAAGCTCATATCGATTTTATTTATTTTAATATTATCCGGTTGTGCTTCTCGTTCTGTTACTTCACCAAATCCAGTCCTTTTTGGTACTAATTCCAATCATTTTGCGCCATTGGGTGATAAAAAAATTGAAAATTATACTATTCAGTTGTATAGCAGCCCTTCTTCTCCTGTGCGGGGACGTAATGTCTTGAAAGTTCACCTCGAAAATTCAAATGGTCAACCGATTTCTGACGCTAAAATTTCCTTTGATCTGGATATGACCAACATGAGTCATGGCAAAAATATAGTTCCAGCTACCCCTTTGGGTTCCGGAGACTATCAGGGAAACGTAAATTTTATGATGCCCGGACCGTGGCGAGTCCTTGTGGGGATTGAACAGGGTGGACAAACCAGCACTGTCAGGTTTGATTTTATAGTGAAAAGCCAGTGATAATAGAATTTATCCAGTTTGATAGCTCTTCTATATCTGCATTGATTAAGTATTGAGGCATGTATGTTGGATATTCGCAGTGCGGTGGGATTGACTCTGGTTGTTCTGACGATCAGCATAGGTACAGGGTGGTATGCAAAACGGTTTAAAAGCCATGTGACAGAAATGCTGGGGATGATGATCGGGATGACGCAAGGCATGATGACCGGTATTGTCATCGGCTATTTTTGGGGGGCAGCAACCGATATGTTCATCAGTAACCTGGCAGGTGTGATCATCGGCGTGGTGTTTGGGGTGGTGTTTGGGCGTGCGGGTGGATTAATGGGGATGATGGATGGCGGCATGGGAGGAATGATGGGTGGGATGATGGGCGCCATGCTGGGGGTGATGCTGCAGAATTTGTACGAAGGCTGGGCGGTTACGATAACTAACTTTTTCATGATCGCCCTGTACATCGCTTCAATGGTCGCTTTTGTGCTGCTTGTGAAGAAAAACGCAGAAGCGAACCTGGAGATTGACCTGGTATGCCAGATGAAGGTTGACCCAAAAACATCGCTGCAAACCTCCTATCAGGGGAAAACCTATTATTTCTGCGCCCCAGCATGCAAGCGGGCGTTTGAAAAGAATCCAGCCATATACATTCAACGAGAATGAGTCAACGGATAAAAGCCATCTGGATTGCACTGAATCAACCGATTATTTTCGCGCCGCTTTGATCAAATCTGTGAATTTCGCATCATGGTAGATCATCGCTTTTGCCGGGACGCCTGCCAGATAGCTGGATTTGGAAGCCACACCTAAGGCAGATCGTTCATCGGTTAAATGTGGCTTTAGGAAGTCTTCAAGTTCACTCCATCCAACCAGCCTGTCAGATGAGTCAAGAAACATGACGCAAGTTTTAATCTCGATTTCTTGATTAAATGGGTTTTTGATTGCAAAGAAATATTCTGCTCTGACGGCTTTTTGGGTATCCTTGGCACTCCAACCTTCTAACCTGAGGTTATAATTAATGGGAGTATGATAGGCAATTGGCTGCGGGATTCGAAAATTCAAGTCCTCTTCAGTTGGGCAAAAGCCTGAACTGCCAGGATTTGTGCAGCTTATCGATAAAGATGTTTTCTCCAGTAACAAGGACAGAATCACTTTTTGAGTGTTCTTAGGAATTTCCTGCTGGTAAAAGCGAAATACCTGGGCGTAACCTGGATACAGCACATCATAACGCTTTCGCTCAAGACTGGAGAGGATATTTCCATTTGCATCTACCAGGTTGGCTACTCCGCTGATTTGCCATCTATCGGAGATTATTTTTCCGCCATTCTGATATAAAAGGTTGGGGAGATCCATTTGAAGGACATAGAGGATGTCCATGAATTCGGGGGCTTCAGCGGATTTCGCAAAATCCGGCTGAGCGATCGCACCTTTAAATAAAATTTTGGCAGTGTCTTGCCCCTTAAGTGAAATTTCCACAGGCAGGCTGCGAGCGGCAAATTTATCTGCCGCAAATGTGGTTTTGTCTTTTCTCACGACAGGCGCGCTGATATCTCCGATAAAGTCAGATGCATTTACGGTCGATGGCGAGTCTTTCCTCCCTTGAGGTGTGTTCTGCCCTGATCCAGCAGACCCAAGGCTGCATGCAAAAGTAAAACCGACGAGTATGGTGAAGATCATTATTTTCAAAGCTCGAGGGTGGTTCATAGAAGCCTCCAATCTTATTGTACCGAAACCACATTATTTTTTATCCCACCTACTCTTGAAATAATTATAGATCAATTTACACTAAAAACCCATTTATAACCGGACGGACACAAGTATCATGAGAATATGGTATTACTCGATATTCCTGGTAGTCGATATGACGGACAAGACCATTCAAATGGGAGCGGATGAGATCATTTGTAACCTGACGCTGCTCAGTCAGTAAATTAATTTCTTGGAATATTAATAAACCCAGGGACAATCAAGCGGGGAAGGAGAGGCTTTACAAGAAATATCCGCCTGTTCTGGCGGATTATTCTGTGCCCCCAAGGGGATTCGAACCCCTGTTTTGGCCTTGAGAGGGCCACGTCCTGGGCCCCTAGACGATGGGGGCAAGCTGCCTGCACATTCTAGCATAAGTCTGAGAGAGCGTCAATCAATTGATTTGAGGGTGTTGAAAACGTAAAATTGATAGGAATCCGCCGGTACATGTATTGCGGATTTCTTTCAAGTTCCCCTTTTTCACCACCATATGTGTGTAATGCAACGATACAAAGCAACTGTATGATAGCCGTCCACCCAACCCCCGCCCACAATTGCACGCGATATTCAATCGTTAGCCCACGCTTCCCCCTGCAAATCGCGGTCATTCCAGCCAGCGTCACGCCGATGGTATTACGCTTCGCGTGCAATTGCCACCCACCATAGCGGTAGATATTGAAAGCTGGATGAGCAATCACCAGGCATCACCCCCATCGTGGTTGCGATCACAGGTGAGCAATCCACCAGGCATCACCCCCATCGTGGTTGCGATCACAGGTGAGCAATCCACCTGGCGCCAAAAGTACAAGGCGCAGCCGGCGCAGCCGGCGCAGCCATTGCACCCTACATAGCCAGCAGCACCAGCGCAATCGCCGGCGCGGCAGTGTCAAAATTTACATCTTGACAAAACTTGTCAATCGCTCTGCAGATTCTCTCTCATAGTCAAAGCGACCAGATGAGCAAGAGACCTGGCTCCCGTCAATTCCCTAAGCCGTTTTGATCTTGCGACAACTGTTCGTACCGTTACACCCATCAGCGCCGCAATCTGTTTCAAGGTATACCCCTTGCGAATCAACGCAATAAAGTAAAGGTCATTTTCCGTATATCGAAAGCCAGCTTGATAATCAATCTTCGCTTCGGTCATGGATTACCTCATCTAATAAAAGTTTATATTCCGAAGTGATTCGCTCCAGCCGATCATGAATTTCTTGCAATTCATCCACGCTCATAGTCTCCGCTTCAACCAATTCACCAAGTTGATAGTTGACCTTTCGCGGCTCGATCCCAACCAAAGCGCAGACATCCCACATCAGGTAATCAAGATCAACCGATATTCGCTTGCTCTCAAATTCCTGCAAAAACTCTGAATACATCTGCCGCAGACTTGCAACCAATCTTCGCTCACTCATAATGACTAGACCACAGATTTTAGCCAAGTTAAACCCCTCCCAAAGGTTATACATAATAATAGTTCAGAATGAAAAAGAAAGGCGCTCAACCTGGTAATAAAAATGCTCTAAAACATGGGGGATACACCCAAAAAATGCACTACATTACCCGTGAAATGTTGATTCTCATCTACTACCTATCACGTAAAAACAAGAAGTATTCGTTTCGAAAAAAAACGAAATGACCTCGCCGGCAAAGCCGTCGCCGCCGGCGAAGCCGTCGCCGCCGGCGCAGCCGTCGCACCTGGCGCCATTGAGAATCAACAACCAAACGGCATCGGAGGGAGAATCAATAAAAGAAAGAACAAGCAAAGAACAAGCGTAGAATGAACGCGCGCTACGCGCTGAAAGGTAGCATCTAAAGTGTTTCGCTTCGCGCTTACGCGCGAAAGCGAAACTTCGCGCTCCGCTTGCTGGCGCTTTCCGCTTTTACGGCTTGCACTCCGTGCTACGCCTAGCGGATAAGCGCCATTGAAAGATTGCCATATTTGCGGGGTTCGCTTCGCTTCACCCCCCAAATATGGCGCTTCGCTTCGCTCGCCGTCATGGTAATGCGCAGGCTCTGCGCGCCTGCGCAAAAGCACTCCACGAGACCGTACGGTCTAGATAGCCAGTTACGCGCGCGCGCTCCGCTTCGCTCCGCATTTAAATGCGCGCGCTCGACCCATCGCCAATCTAGCGGAGCAAGCCCCAAAGCATGGAAACGCGCAGGCTCTTCGTGCCTGCGCAAAAACGATTGACTCCCTCACGCCTCCCCCTTTTTATTTCGCTCCAATTATTCTCATCCGCATAAACGTGGTTCGTCGCGAAATAAAGCCACACTCCCCGCTCAGAGAAAAACAGCATTTACAGGGGTGCGCTTCGCGCCCCCCTGCAAGGGCAAGCCTGGCGGCGCGAGCGCCGCCAGGCTTACTCTTTTTGCTGTTTTTCATCTGCGCTGATCCGCCGGTACATATGGTTGTGCGCGAAGCGCACACACCATTTGTAAATGCAACGATACAAAGCAACTGTATGATAGCCGTCCACCCAACCCCCGCCCACAATTGCACGCGATATTCAATCGTTAGCCCACGCTTCCCCCTGCAAATCGCGGTCATTCCAGCCAGCGTCACGCCGATGGTATTACGCTTCGCGTGCAATTGCCACCCACCATAGCGGTAGATATTGAAAGCTGGATGAGCAATCACCAGGCATCACCCCCATCGTGGTTGCGATCACAGGTGAGCAATCCACCAGGCATCACCCCCATCGTGGTTGCGATCACAGGTGAGCAATCCACCTGGCGCCAAAAGTACAAGGCGCAGCCGGCGCAGCCGGCGCAGCCATTGCACCCTACATAGCCAGCAGCACCAGCGCAATCGCCGGCGCGGCAGTGTCAAAATTTACATCTTGACAAAACTTGTCAATCGCTCTGCAGATTCTCTCTCATAGTCAAAGCGACCAGATGAGCAAGAGACCTGGCTCCCGTCAATTCCCTAAGCCGTTTTGATCTTGCGACAACTGTTCGTACCGTTACACCCATCAGCGCCGCAATCTGTTTCAAGGTATACCCCTTGCGAATCAACGCAATAAAGTAAAGGTCATTTTCCGTATATCGAAAGCCAGCTTGATAATCAATCTTCGCTTCGGTCATGGATTACCTCATCTAATAAAAGTTTATATTCCGAAGTGATTCGCTCCAGCCGATCATGAATTTCTTGCAATTCATCCACGCTCATAGTCTCCGCTTCAACCAATTCACCAAGTTGATAGTTGACCTTTCGCGGCTCGATCCCAACCAAAGCGCAGACATCCCACATCAGGTAATCAAGATCAACCGATATTCGCTTGCTCTCAAATTCCTGCAAAAACTCTGAATACATCTGCCGCAGACTTGCAACCAATCTTCGCTCACTCATAATGACTAGACCACAGATTTTAGCCAAGTTAAACCCCTCCCAAAGGTTATACATAATAATAGTTCAGAATGAAAAAGAAAGGCGCTCAACCTGGTAATAAAAATGCTCTAAAACATGGGGGATACACCCAAAAAATGCACTACATTACCCGTGAAATGTTGATTCTCATCTACTACCTATCACGTAAAAACAAGAAGTATTCGTTTCGAAAAAAAACGAAATGACCTCGCCGGCAAAGCCGTCGCCGCCGGCGAAGCCGTCGCCGCCGGCGCAGCCGTCGCACCTGGCGCCATTGAGAATCAACAACCAAACGGCATCGGAGGGAGAATCAATAAAAGAAAGAACAAGCAAAGAACAAGCGTAGAATGAACGCGCGCTACGCGCTGAAAGGTAGCATCTAAAGTGTTTCGCTTCGCGCTTACGCGCGAAAGCGAAACTTCGCGCTCCGCTTGCTGGCGCTTTCCGCTTTTACGGCTTGCACTCCGTGCTACGCCTAGCGGATAAGCGCCATTGAAAGATTGCCATATTTGCGGGGTTCGCTTCGCTTCACCCCCCAAATATGGCGCTTCGCTTCGCTCGCCGTCATGGTAATGCGCAGGCTCTGCGCGCCTGCGCAAAAGCACTCCACGAGACCGTACGGTCTAGATAGCCAGTTACGCGCGCGCGCTCCGCTTCGCTCCGCATTTAAATGCGCGCGCTCGACCCATCGCCAATCTAGCGGAGCAAGCCCCAAAGCATGGAAACGCGCAGGCTCTTCGTGCCTGCGCAAAAACGATTGACTCCCTCACGCCTCCCCCTTTTTATTTCGCTCCAATTATTCTCATCCGCATAAACGTGGTTCGTCGCGAAATAAAGCCACACTCCCCGCTCAGAGAAAAACAGCATTTACAGGGGTGCGCTTCGCGCCCCCCTGCAAGGGCAAGCCTGGCGGCGCGAGCGCCGCCAGGCTTACTCTTTTTGCTGTTTTTCATCTGCGCTGATCCGCCGGTACATGTATTGCGGATTTCTTTCAAGTTCCCCTTTTTCACCACCATGGTTTTTAATTGACTTGACCTGATTGCCGTGTTATGATGATTATGGTATATAACTTATTCTATTGCACTTTAACAACCCAATATCGAGGAGTGTGCTATGAGTGCTGATTTTATTGCCAGGCTCATTGGTCTGGTCATTTTTTCTATTCTGGGTGTAACTCTCGGCTCTTTTTTAGGCAAGCTGGCAAATATTGATCCTACTCCCTTTACGTTATCTCTGGAACAGTATTCATTTATCTTTGGCTTGTTAGGCGCATTGATTGGAATCATTCTCACTCCCTATATTTCTACCCGCCCGGCGCGAGCGCTCCGCGCATATCTTACTCGCCTTTCAGCCCAGGTGCTCTTTTCCGCCTTGATGGGTTTGATCGCTGGGTTGATCATCGCTGTGTTGGTGGCTTTTCCTCTTTCTCAACTGCCGTCCCCATTTGGAAGCGTCTTGCCATTCATCGGTGTGATTGTTTTTGGTTATCTGGGTATAGCCGTGTTCGTGATGCGTCATAATGATTTATTTACTGTCATTTCTTCTTTTTCTAATCGTCCCGCAATTACACCAGGCGACACAGGCACAGTATGGGCGCAAAGCCGTACCATTCTTTTGGATACCAGTGTGATCATTGACGGAAGAATTGCCGATATCGCGCGCACCGGTTTTTTACCGGGCACATTGTTAATTCCTCGTTTTGTCTTAAATGAATTGCAATACATTGCTGATTCATCCGATAGCCTGCGTCGTCACCGTGGTCGGCGGGGGATGGAGGTCCTCACTGTCTTACAGAAAGAACCTGCCATTCCTGTCCGGATAACGGACGTAGATGTCGAGGGAGTGCGAGAGGTGGATGATAAACTGGTCATTTTGGCGCGCCAAATGCGTTGCCCAATATTGACGAACGATTACAATCTAAATCGTATTGCTGAATTACAAGGCGTGACTGTACTAAATATAAATGAACTCGCAAATGCAGTAAAATCGATTCTTTTGCCAGGCGAACGGTTGAGTGTTGAGATCATCCAGGATGGAAAAGAGGCAGGGCAAGGTGTTGGATATATGGATGATGGGACGATGATCGTCGTTGAAAACGGACGGGAATACATGAACCACGTGCTTGATGTTACAGTAACCAAAGTGCTGCAGACATCTGCCGGGCGCATGATATTTGCTCGTCCGGATGAAAAGTAATTCCAACCGGAATTACACTACTCCACCTGCATTGTATGCAGGAAAATTAATATTGTTCGAATGGAGGGGCGGATTCAAACGCCCCTCTCTTGGGTTTTACTAGAAAGGATATGAATTACCGGTGAAAATTTATAATACATTAACTCGGCGAAAAGAAGAGTTTCATACTGTTGAACCAGGGCGAGTAAAAATGTATGTTTGCGGACCGACAGTGTACAACAAAGCCCACGTGGGGCATGCGATGTCGGCGTTGGTTTTTGATGTGATACGGCGCTATCTGATGTATCAGGGTTATGTGGTGGAACACGTCATGAACTATACGGATGTGGATGATAAAATCTTCTTGCGTGCAAAGCAAATCAGGCAAGACCCTTTACAATTGGCTGAAACTTATATCAAAGCATACCAGGATCATTTACTAGCGCTGAATATCTTGCCACCCGTTGTAGCGCCGCGCGTATCAGAGGAAATGGATTTTATTTTCACGATCATTAAAGGACTGATCGAGCGAAATCTGGCTTACCAGGTTGATTCGGAGGTCTACTTTGCTGTTGAGAACTTGCCTGCCTACGGCAAGTTGTCAGGCAGGCGGTTGAGCGAAATGCAGATTGAGCCAAGGAGTATAAACAACCATCGAAAGCGGCATCCGATGGATTTTATCCTCTGGCAAGCAGCAGCATCCGGAGAGCCAGCCTGGGATAGCCCCTGGGGAAGGGGAAGACCTGGCTGGCATATCGAGTGTTCGGCGATGAGCCTGCATCACCTGGGAGATCAAATTGATATTCATGGTGGAGGAAATGACCTGATATTTCCCCATCATGAAAATGAAATGGCGCAAACTGAAGGTCTTACGGGCAAGATCTTCGCTCGTTATTGGGTGCATCATGGTATGATGCAGTTCAAGGGCGAGAGGATGTCGAAATCTCTTGGAAATCTGGTAACGATTGAGGATTTTTTGGCGGAATATGACGCTGATGTGCTGCGTCTAATGGTACTACAGGCAGGGTATCGAAATACTATCTCCTTTTCGACCGATACCATACAGGATGCTGTTCATCGAATGGAACAACTTTCTGGTGCCTTCCGCCCACCATTACCAGGAGCATCAGGAGCTCCTGATGAAATTGTTGAAGCCCTGGAGAAGCAGGTTGTAGAAACAAGAGAAGGTTTTATACATGCAATGGATGATGATTTTAATACTGCGATGGGATTAAGATGTCTGTTTGATCTGGAAAGAAAAATATCACAGGCGCGGGAAGCAAGAGCGACAGATGTGGAGATGCAAGACGCCCGATCGGTTTATCGTGAATTATTAGATGTATTGGGATTAAAGATTGGGTTACAACCTGAAAAAGATCAATCGGTCGATGAATGGATTGAATTAATGGTCGAAATATGGCAAGAACTTCAGCGCAATGAGCAATGGGCGTTGGCAAATCAAATCCGCGACAGGTTATTAAAACATGGTGTGTTCATTGATGAGGATCATTCAGTAGCCAAATGGCACAGAGGATTCTAGGCGATTAAGCCTGAGGCAAAAAGGGTTGAAATAGATTGAAAGAATGGATCACGGGTAAAAATCCGGTTTTAGAAACCTTGCGTTCACGTCGCCGGGATATTTTCCGTTTGCTGGTTGCGAACGGGAGCGAGGAATCAAACCGCCTTAATTTGATTATCTCGCTGGCAGCCGCCAGAAAAGTTACTGCTGAAAGAGTACCCCGACAGCGATTAGATGGATTGGCTGAAAATCATCAAGGCGTGGCATTAGAAACCAGCGGATATCCTTACAGTTCTTTGCCAGAAATATTAGCAGAAGCAACCAGAAGAAACGAACCACTCTTTCTGCTGCTGCTGGATCTTCTTCAAAATACCCAAAACCTGGGGACACTATTACGCACGGCGGATGCAGTGGGCGTGCATGGGGTTGTCATCCCGCTTCGGCGTGCAGCGGGAATCACCCCGGCTGTGGTTACCGCCTCTGCCGGTGCCAGTGAACATATCCTTATTTGTCAGGCTAATTTGGCTCAGGCAATTACCATGCTCAAAGAAGCAGGGGTTTGGGTAGTTGGATTGGAAGGCAGTCCGGAAGCGCGTCCTTTTGACCAGGTTAACCTCAACGGGGCTCTGGCGATTGTGGTCGGGAACGAGGGGGAAGGAATGCGCGACCTTGTCCGCCGTTCTTGTGATTGGCTGGTTAGCCTGCCAATGTTGGGAAAAATAGAGTCACTAAACGCGGCAGTTGCTGGTTCGGTTTTGTTATACCACGCGCTTCTATCGCGTCGAAAATCATAACCTTTTCTTTGTAGGAGCATTAAATGACGCACTATTATCTCTATCACGCGGAAGACCTGCGCAAATATATGACTGAGGTTCTTTACAAGTCTGGTTATACTCTGGAAGACTCACAAATAGCTGCCGATGTTCTGCTCTCAGCAGATTTGCGCGGTGTTGAGTCGCATGGCATTATCCGTTTGTTTCCATATTACAGCTATCGTTTGCGCAAGGGAATTATTAATCCCCGACCGAATTTGCGGATCTTAACGGAGACCCCCGCCTCGCTGGCGTTGGATGCTGACAACGGTTTGGGGCACCCTACCGCATACCGGGCAATGAAAATGTGCATTGAGAAAGCTCGGCAGAGTGGGGTGGCAATGGCAACGGTTCGCAATAGCAATCATTATGGAATTGCGGGTTATTATGCCATGATGGCGCTTGAGAATGACATGATTGGTATCTCTTATACCAATAGCCGTCCCCACCAGGTCGCCACCTATGGTCGTATTCCTGTATTAGGTACCAATCCGATTGCAGTTGCGGTGCCAGCTCAAAACCAGCGACCCTATGTTTTGGATATGGCGACCAGCATTGTGCCGGTTGGGAAGATAACAGTATACGAGCGAGCGGGCAAGGAGATTCCATTGGGTTGGGGCACCGATAGCACTGGCACCCCAACTACCGATCCAGGAAAAGTATTTCCTGGCGGTGGAGCGTTGATGCCTTTAGGAGGAACAGACATCATGCGCGGTTACAAAGGCTATGGTTTGGCATTGATGGTAGATATCTTTGCTGGTGTTTTGGCAGGCTCTTCCTTTGGATTAAACGTAGATCCGGAAAAGCCTGAGGGGTCGAAAATTGGGCACTTTTTTGCTGCGATGCGCATCGATGCATTTCGCCCGGTCGAAGAATTTAAGCGAGATATGGATACTTTAATCAGTCAAATCAAGGAATCTCCAAAAGCACTTGGCAAAGATCGGATTTATATTCATGGTGAAAAAGAGTTTGAAGCTGCTGAAGATCACTTGCAGCATGGCGTTCCACTCATGTCAGAGGTAGTAGAATCGCTCAAACAAGATGGAAGAGAGCTGGGGGTGGAGTTTAATCTTCAGCCAGTTGGCGAGAAAGAAGTGTCAGAATTGTATTCAGATTGATTCTTTTAGGAAAATGAAAATGGATGAACATCCGGTGAAAATTGTTGTTGATTGTGATTCTCAGAAAGGTGAATTGAAACACATTTGGGGAGGAATTGGATTTGATGAGTTGAACTTGTCTTATATGACGCGAGGAAAAGCCTTATTTAAGAAACTCAGCGAATTTATCGAGCTTCCATATACCGTTCGAAATCACAATGCCTTTACTTCTGGAAATTGCCTGGGATCGCCAGCACGCGGATCAACCAATGTTTACAATGAAATGCCAGATGGTTCGATCCTATATGATTGGTCAACGGTTGATATGGTGTACGATACCTATGTCGAAGCTGGCTGCAAGCCGTTGATTGAGTTGGGCTTCATGCCGCGTGATTTAACGACCGGGCAGGTTGATGATTCAAACTGGGTGTATGAGCTTGGCACGCAAAAATACGAAACACATTGTTTATGGCGGTTTCCGCCTAAAGATTATGATCGATGGGTTGATCTGGTTTATCAATTTGTTGCGCATCTGGTACATCGATATGGGGAGAAGGAAGTTGAAACATGGTATTTTGAGCTTTGGAACGAACCCGATATCCGCAATTATTGGATGGGCACACTGGAGGAGTACTGCAAACTGTATGATTACTCGGTTGCAGCAGCCCTGCGTGCTCTGCCAACCATAAAAATTGGTGGTCCGGGTTCAACCTGCCCTGCGCGTGAGAAAGCAGGTAAATTTTTAGAAGGTTTTCTAAATCATTGTGTGAGAGGGAAAAATTGGGTAAATGGTGACGTTGGGACGCGTATTGACTTCATCTCATTTCATACAAAAGGGGCTTTTTTCTCCCCCAGCCGTTATTATAACCTTCACCTGCCGATTAAAAAAGAAAGTTCATCTTCGCTGCTGATGATGGCGGATATTAAGGCGGGCATGGATATTATTGCCCGTTTTCCTGCATTAACACGGCTGCCGGTGTTTATCGATGAATGCGATATTGCTGTCGGAACTCCATATGGGGTGTATGATAATCCGAATTATGTGATTCACAACAGCGAGTTTTATCCTAACTTTGTTTGTGCGCTGGTTAAGCGTATCCTGGATTTGAGTGAGAATTATGGCAACACCATCGATCGTATGACTGCCTGGGCGTTTTATTATGACGGGAAGCGTTATTTTGAGGGAAATCGAACCTTGATCGATAATGATGATATCGAAAAGCCTATCCTGAATGCTTTTCGCCTGCTCTCTCGTGTCGGGCATACTCGCCTTGATTTGCAGTCAAGTGGTTCGAGGAATGTGTTTGTTTCGCCCGAATCCAAAATCGAAGTAGATGGGCTGGCTGGGATCGATGAAAATAAGATAACAATTGTTTTGTGGAATCAGGCGGATGAATGGTGGACTGAAGCTGAAGACCGCGTCATTCACTTGCAGATTGTGAACCTTCCCTTTGGCGAAAAAGTAAGTCTGCGGCATTATCGGATCGATCGCGAGCATTCGAATGCTTACCGGGAATGGGAACGTTTGGGTCGTCCCCAGCATCCAACTTCAGCGCAAATTAACCAAATCAAAGAACGAATGGGTTTAGAATTACTGGAACCTGATCGAGAACTTGAAGTATCCTCTGATCGATCTATTCATTTGACGATTACGATGCCATTGTTTGGGACTTCCTTACTTGAAATTACTCCTATGACCTTCTCCAACTGGTGAGAGGGTATAATAGTAAAACATTGAATTTTTTGCACCTGGGGGAAGGGGAGGAAGCTAATGAAACATTTGATCTGTTCTTTGGTAATGGGTTTGATGGTTGCTCTATTGGTGTTGGTTGCTCAGCCGATACAACCAGTTCAATCGAGTTTATTATTGGCGATAACCCTTACGCCAACTGACCGCCCGATCATTCAAACGCAAACAGCCCAACCACCGCCGATTACACCTCCTGAAGATCCGGATTTACCCAAGACCGGTTTGATCGCCCCGGGCTTACCGCTTAGCGCATGGGTTGAACCAGCCTTCGATCGGATTGCCGCTGCTCCGGCTAATATGCAACCCAAAAGGCAGGAAAATGGGATCATCTATATTGATGCAAGCCCGCTGGTCAGGTTAGAGATTCCAGCCTTGGGCATTCGAACCAGTATCGTTACCTTGCAACGGGTTAATCAAACCTGGGATATCAGCGGTTTAGATCGGTCAGTGGGATGGTTATCGGATACGAGTTGGCCGGGCTATGGAGGGAATACGGTGCTGGCAGGGCACCTTAATTTGGATGGTTTTCGAGGGGGACCGTTTCTATTCTTATCCAGTCTGCAAGCTCATGATCGGGTTTTCCTCTATACCCAGGAAAACCAGTTGATTTATGAGGTTACGCGCCAAAAACTGGTTGCAGCTAACGATCGAACGATCTACTCTGTACCTGGAAAGCAGAAACTGATGCTGCTAACCTGTTCCAACTGGAATCCAAACACTCGTACTTATGAAAAAAGATTGCTGGTCGAAGCGAATTTGGTTGGCATCAAAGGCTTAACGTTTAACCAACGCCAATTCAAACAACGAATCTATCCTTTTGCTGAATAAAGCTTATATCGATATCGCTCGTTTTCCTTTCTCTGTAATCGTCCAGAGGTGTGTGGGATCAAACCCACACACCTTTTTCGTGGGGCAATCAGAACACGGACCTTCATCTTTCTGGGGAAGCTCGTCTGTGCAGGAACAACCCGGATTTATTTCCTCCAGGTAACCCTGATGGACTAACTGATTTGCCATCATGGATACCAGGGCTGGCGATATTCCCATCAATTGGGCAATATCATGCTGGGTGCGTAAATTTCCACCGTAGATAATGCGTAAGAGTTCTGTCAGCATGTTCGGATCATCCCATGATCAAATTGCCTAGTTGGTAGACCAACACCCCTATTCCAAGCGATAAACCCAACATCAACCCCAGGCTCAACAAAGTCCAGCGGATTGATCGAGTTTCCTGCTTGATGGTAGCTACTGTGGCAACACAGGGGATAAACAACATCTGGAAGACCAGAAATGCCAGGGCAGCCGGGGTGGTGATCAATGCAGGTAATACCTCATTGATGTTTCCAAAGATAATGCCAAGCGTGGCAATCGTATTTTCTTTTGCCACAAAACTGGTGATGATTGCCAGCATTAAGGTCCAGGGCAATCCCATCAACTGTCCAATCGGGGCGAGAACCTGTCCAATCCAGGAGAGGTAGCTGGTCATCACATCGCCCGTGGGAAAATAAGAGAAAACCCAAATCACTAATGTGGCGGCAAGGATCACCGTTCCAGCTTTTTGTAAAAATCCAAGCAGGTTTTGCCATACATATAACCCAATTGTTTTTAGGTTAGGCAGGTGATAAAGAGGCAATTCCATAATGAAGGCAACATGCTCATTGGCAAATAGAAAGCGGTGCAGGATTAATCCCAGCGCCAATAGGAGGAGCAGGTTGCCGGTCACTAACCCCCAGGCGACCAATGCAGCGCTGGTGGGAAAAAACAAAGGTACTAATATGGTCACAACCGCCAATCGTGCGGTGCAGGGAATGAGCGGGATGAGCAGGATGGTTAATAGGCGCGCGCGCTTCGACTCGATGATACGAGTGCCGAGAACAGCTGGCACATTGCAGCCAAAACCGAGCAAGATAGGGAGGAAGCTTTTACCGTGTAATCCCATCATGTGCATCCAGCGGTCGGTCAGGTATGCTGCTCTGGCGAGGTAACCTGTATCCTCTAAAAAACCAAGAGAAAAATAAAAAATTGCCAGGATGGGTAAAAAGGTTAGCACCATTCCCAAACCACCTAACACCCCAGAAGCAAATAATTCAATAATCCAGTCTGGCGCTCCACTCATCCAGGTCCGGATGGATTCGGCGAAGACATCGACTTGACCGCTTAACCATTCCTGGATTGGGGCGCCGATGGTGTAGGTTAGCCAAAACACGATTCCCAAGACCACCATTAGCACGATGGATCCAATGCTGGGGTGAGTGAGGTAACGATCCAGCCGGCTGGTCAAACCGGCTTTTGTGACCTGTGGTTCTACCACGGCTGCCCGAATCATACGGGCTATCCACTCATAACGAGCGCCAGCAATATCCAGGACAGCATCTTCATGGTCATAAAGTAATTTGCCGACTTTTTCCCATTTTTCTGGCGGAAGATGGTTTTTGATGAGATTGATTAATTCATCATCACCTTCAAGGAGTTTCAGCGCTGTCCAGTCCACAGGATATGGGGAAGGAACATGCCCTTCAATTAATGTTCGTAATTCAGTTAAAATCATCTGGTGAGCGGGCAAAATGGAGGGACGGGTGGGTTTGGTGGTGAGTTCACCGTCCAGCATCCGGTTTGCGGTGGATAAAAGCTGATCAAGCCCCTGGTTATGAGCGGCTGCCATTGGCACCACCGGTATTCCCAGCGCCGATTCAAGGACTTTGGCTTCAATATGAATACCTTCTTGTTCGGCGACATCCACCATATTAAGGGCTAATAAGACTGGTGCGGGTAATAGTACCAGTTCAGCGACCAGGTAAAGACTTCGTTCCAGTTTGGCGGCGTCCACCACGGCAATGACCAGGTCCGGATGTTCTTTCAAGATGAAATCACGGGCGATGCGTTCTTCCTCTGAACTGGCGGTCAGACTGTAGGTGCCAGGCAAATCTATAAAGAGTAAATTCCTCCCACCGAAATTACATTCTCCTACCCGCTGTTCTACTGTTTTTCCCGGCCAATTGCCAACATGTTGGTTAAGACCTGTCAGAAGATTAAATACTGTTGATTTTCCGACATTTGGTTGACCGGCAAGGGCAATCACTGCCCGCTCTTGGACAGTGATGGGCTGGGAATTTTGCCCATCGGGTTCAGAAGGGTTTACAAACACCCGGGTAGCTTCTTCTCTGCCTATGGCAACCTGGCTGCCGCGCACCATAATCAGCAATGGACCATGGTGTGTATTGCGGATGACTTGAATCGGGGTGCCGGGAGTAAATCCTAAGGCTGCCATTCTTGAAAGAAACGCATGCCCGCCTTCTAAATGCCTGATATTTGCGCGAGAGCCTGGTTCAAGATTGAGCAACGAAATTAATTTTTTGTCTTCTTTATGTTGTAGCATTGTCATCCTCGGAAAATCCTTTCAATAAGATAGTTGGTCTAGCCGGAGCAGCGATCCTTTAGAAATGTTTTCAGGCGTTCAGTAACAATTTGTGGTGCAGCATGCTCAAGTTGATGAGCGATATCGTGAGCTTCCTCGATTGCAATTCCCAGTTGATCAATCAAGAATCGTTCCCAGGTCTGGTGTCGTTCGATGAGATTGCGTGCACGGATGTTCCCAGGCTGAGTCAGAGCAACTCCCTGGTAGGGTATATATTTGACCAAACCTTCCCCCACCAGTTTTTGAACCATTTCATGAATTGATATATGAGAAAAACCAAATTGTTCTCTCAAGACCGAAAGCGGAACGAGATCATTGTTACCAATGGTGGGATTCGTATTTGATTGTTGGAGTCGATAAATGGCTCCTAAATAATCCTCGATGGTTGTGTCTCGCATAGTTCTCCTAAAATCATAAGGTATGCCTTATAATTTTAGTATATCATGTATTTTTATCCTTGTAAAGGTTTAGGTGAAAAAGGACAATGGGATAAGTATTCGATATTAGATTTCAAGCGAGGCAGACGCCCGAAATTAATTACTGCGAACCTCTTGTCTTTTAATTTTTTTTACCGTCTATAAAAAAGGGTTTATTTTTTCCCAGAGGGATTTAAGATGACGGGTAAATGTCGGATGATCTTAAAATTGCCAAGTGTTACGCCTATTGCGCCGGGGTGCTCAGGCACGATTACTCTGAGAGAGCGGGGGATTACACGCACTCGAACAGGGGTGTAGCCGATCAAATCTCCGTCCGCTTCGACTAACAACGGTCGATCGGTGTGAATGGTAATATCTTGAGTAGCAGCAATACAGGAAAATTTTGGATGTCGATTTTGGCGACGCAAAACTGCGCTAACCACCAGACTTAGGAAATCAAGTAATGTTCGTGCCCGAATGATACAAATGTTTAGAATACCATCGTCGATCGCTATTCCCGGATCCCAGCGCAAAGGTTCGATGCCAATCACACCACCGTTGGTCACCATGACCTCACTTGCTTTAAAAATATAGGTGCGGTCGTCAACCGTAATATTAAACCGGTGAAGGCGAAGCCCTGTTAGTTGAACCAGGACATTCCAGGTATATGCCAGTAAACCAAACAGGCGTTTTTCTTTCCGGCGGGTGGCTTTGATCACGGCAGAGCTCATCCCAATTCCCAGGTTAAGCACGCGATGTCTGCCATTGACTTCCATTGTGTCGATCGTCTTGAGGCGGTGTTGGCTGGTAATCAGTTCAACTGATTTTGGGATGTCAATCGGGATTTGAAGTTCCTGAGCGAGCAAGTTGCCGGTGCCGGCAGGCAGAATTGCCAAAGGAGTATTTGTTCCAACCAGCGAATCAGCCACCTCGGAAATTGTGCCATCTCCCCCGGCTGCAATAACCAGATCAGGTTTGGGGTTTCCGGCAAGCGCCTTTCGCACAATTTCTCCAATATTTTCCATTCCGGTTGTCTGGAATACATCCAGACTCCACCCGGCGTTCTTGAAATGGGTCTCGCAGTATTGCCGGATCAGTTGAGAATCAAAAATCACCAGGGTTGAAACCGGGTTTAGAACCATGAACGCATGTGGCATATATAAATTTTAACGTGAATTGTTATTTATAAGCGAGTATTTATTGGTTTTAAAACAGGGTATAGTTGTTGATACAAATGAAAATGCGCCTGATGGGCTGCCATCTTGATTGGATCAGGAGTATAACGCTCAATCCATTGAACAGACTTTTCAACCATTTGTGCTGCATTTGGATATAATCCTGCCCCTTGTCCAGCTAACAAGGCAGCTCCCCAGCAGGCAGCCTCGGTAATCGCCGGACGCACCACAGGTGTGCCGGTGATATCAGCTTTTAATTGCAGCCAAAATTTCGAACGAGCGCCGCCCCCAATCGCGCGCAATTCGTTAATCCTTACTCCGCTTTGGCGCAATATCTCCAGGTTGATATTTAATTCATACGTTAATCCCTCAACGATTGCCCGGGCAATGTCCTGTTTACGCGCTGCGAATGTTAACCCCACAATTGCGCCGCGTGAAGTAACATCAAAAGCAGGTGTTCCACTTCCCGCGAAATGCGGCAGCACCAACATTGGTTGTGGGCTGGCATTCAATGCCTCGTTTGGGTCGCCAATGATCATGTCATAAGCGTCAATACCTTGATGCTGAGCCTGATGTACTTCTTCCTGGCAAAAAGTATCCCGATACCAACGCAGAAGCAACCCTCCGCTATGGTTCAAGGTCATCATCAAGTACAAATCTGGAATGACATGACAGTAACAACTTAAGTTTGCCTGAAATATCGAGTCGCTTAAGACGGGTTTGTCCAATGCAATTTCCACGACTTCTGCTGTGCCGGTTGATACCATTGCCAGACCGGGGCGAGTCAGCCCCACGCCGAGGGCTCCACAAGCCTGGTCATGACCTCCGGTAGTGACAACTGGTCGATTGGGAATGCCCATCGAACGAGCCAGATCCGGTTTGAGAGGAGCCACAGGGTATCCTGACTGGTAAACCAGAGAGAGTTTTTCTACCGGCAGATCGATTACCTCCAGGATAGATGGCGCCCAGTGCTTTTGGTGTAAATCGAAAAGCTGTGTACGAGAGGCAAGGCATTGACTGATTGCCGAATGACCGGTTAATTTATTGATGAAGTAATCTTCGTATAGATAAAAATGTTTGGCAGAATGCCAGGTTTCTGGTTCATTTTCTCGGATCCAAAGTAGTTTTGGCAAAGTATTAATCGTATGGATGGGCATCCCAGTCTTTTGAAATAGACCTTTTCCACCAAATTGATTCATCAACCATCGGTTTTGGGTTGCGGTGCGGGTATCCATGCCAAGGATAGCAGGTCGCAGAACCTGTCCCCGCGCATTGACAGGAACGATCGCTTCACCCTGGACAGATAATCCAATCGCAGTGACGGAAGGATGCCCGGCATTTTTAATAACCTGTCTTAAAGTGTCTTCAGCCAGTTTCCATACTTTCTCTATATCCTGTTCAGCCCATCCTGGATGAGGAATTTCGATTGAATATTCGTGGCTGGCGGAAGCCAGGATATTACCGTCTTCTGAAAACAGAATTGCCTTGCAGCCAGTTGTACCGATATCCAATCCGATGAGCGGCATTCCATCCTCCTAACTTATATATATCTAAACTTTCTACAATCCCGGTCTGGCTGTTAATTATCCTTCGTGTCGGTAAACGTCCCAGCCAAAATAGGTTTCAAAAGCTTCCGCTAAAACATCAGCAACTAAAGAGCCATTCATGGCGACATGATGTTCGAAGCCATTTTTGCAGATATGCTTCAGCAAGCGTTGTAAGCCAGGCACCTCTACAACCGCGCGGCTACCAAATGTGTCAAGTGGATCACTGGTAAATTTTCCTTCGCCAACATAAGTCCGGATTATGCCATTAGTGTCATCGGTGGTGATGCGTGCAAAAGTAATTGGACCGGCGGGGGTGCGCCCGGCGACCGCACCGTAGGTGTTTTCGTTGCTTAAGGTCGTTCCTAATATTTCTGCGTATTTGATTTCAATATCCGGCAAAAAGCTCTTAGCCCAGTTGCCGCAGTGGAAGAAGACGCATTTATTGGGGTCATCACCATAATTGTTGTTCCAATCGACCAATGCAGAAGGACTGTTGGATGCAAGCTGCAAGGCATACATCGAAGCCACGCCGGTGATATCCACTTCACAGGCGCTAGGCATCAATTTTTCGCTCATCATGCTCATCAATGTACAGGCATTGACGCCATAATTCTTCTGGATCGAGGTCCAACACTGGATGGATGATGCCTGAAGGTCATTTTCAGCCATCCAATCACTGATCACCAGTCCCAATTTTGCCATGCGCAGAAGAGAACCCCCGGGTACGCTGTCAGCTCTGGCATAGGCTTTAATCTCATCGACTTTGGCGACAACTCGCGGGTCTGTATCTGCCAGTTTGCCTGCCTGACCGAAGATTTCGGACAGGTCAATAGTGGAAACACTGATCCCTTCTGCCTCCAGGATTTTTTCGCTGTAGCGTACTGTCTTAAATGCATCAGGTCTTGCGCCAATTGCTCCTAAACGAGCGTTGCGCAGTCCTTTGACCACCTTGCATACCCCGACAAATTTTTCCAGGTCTTTGCGGAAGGAGGCGGTAAGGGGATGCACTGTGTGCAATTCCGTCAGAGTGTACGGAAAACCGTATTGACGGAGATCGTTGCAAACGGATATTTTTCCGCAAAAGGAATCGCGCCGGCGTTCGACAGAAAACTGCCCAAGGTCATCCGGGTATCCTTGAACCAGAATGGGCACATGTAATCCGGAGAGTTTCAGGGTATCTGCCACACCTTTTTCATCTCCAAAGTTGGGCAGGGTCACCAAGACACCCTCAATTCGATCACGATGCTGTCGAAATAGCTCGGCGCAGCGTTTGGCATGTGCCCAGGTCTCAACGGAGCCATGTTTTGTTTCACTCTCAGCCAGCATAACAGGTTCAATATCCAACTCCGAAAACAATTTCAAAATATCTGCGCGAGCTTCGAGAATCAGGCGATCGGGAAAAAAATCGCGGTTACCAACTATTACTGCGAGGGTTGTTTTTGCCATTTTCATACTCCTTTCAAGAAAAATTGATGTGGGTAATTAATCGTTTGCCAGTTGATCCAGACAATGTTCTAATTCGATCTCGGATATCTTTTGATCCATCCAATCTTCTTGTAGCCGCCGCAAGGTGAGCAGGGTAGATGGTTTTAATTCGACATCATCGAGGGTAATGGGCGAGTCGATCGACACAGGTCGCACAATTCGCGCACCTTTTGCTAACCCGGCGGGTAGTAATTTTTCAGCTCTTGCAATTTCAAACCGCTCTATCAGGTTGTAGTAGGTAGTTCCACCAATTCCATCCAGCACCTCGCCGGTTTGCAGATTTCGTTTGGCGACTGAGAAAACCTCTGAGACCAGACGATCAAGAGGGAACATGTTTGATTTTCGCCGGATGGTGAGCATTGCGCAGGTTAGTGGGACTTCAATGCTGCATAAATGATAAGGTCGAAAAAGTGTGTAATATGGACCGTTCCCCATGTCACGCAAGATCATGGCTTCTCGCAGCCGGGGATGGTCGGTTCGCACAATTAAGAACACACCTGGCGCCACGCGCCCAATTCCATAATCCACCACCCCCATACGGTTAAGGATTCCGCCGTCTTGTTTCAAAGCGAATGTATGATGCAGAATATCTCGGTTCGTTTCAGGTCCGTGCATGCCGCGGATATCCGGCACCAAGCCGGTAGCATTGGAGACTGCTGCCATTTCAATCATGGTCTTGCTTCCATCCACAAACTCGATCAACATATTGGGGTTCAACCCCCGGCGGGCAGCTTCTTTGATAATTTCGGGATCATCAGGGGAAGCGTGGCGGTTCAGGGGATTATTCTTTCCTTTTCCGGCTGCAACGATCGTAAAACCGAGAGATGCGGCAAAATCATACAGTTCTTTGCAGGCGGCTGGTTCATCACCGGCTGCCAGGGCATAAAGTACTCTTTTCTTTTTGGCGTACCAATGAAGGAGTGGTCCCACGGTGATATCCGTTTCAACGTTCATCATTGCCAGGTCTTGACCAGTGCGCGCGGAGCGCAGGGCTGCCCGGCTGCCAATTTCTGGAACGCCGGTGGACTCAAGCATGACATCGACGGTTTTCATATCCGTAACGACCCGGTAATCTTGTGTGGCGACCAGTTTTCCTGCTTTTACTGCTGCGTCTGCTTCGCTGGCAGATTTTATAATGACCACATCACCAGGAATGCGGGCAATTTCATAGGCTTTCACTGCCCGTTCCAGGCTGATATCAGCCGTAATGACAATCTTAACTCCTTGCATCATGCTGGTTTCAGCGACGACATCGGTGCCCATCTGACCAGCGCCGATTAAACCAATTTTTACCGGATTCCCTTCTGCATTGCGTTGTGCTAATTCATCATTCAATCCGATCATGACTTAAATCTCCTGAACTTTCACCAACACTTTGAGCGCTTCACCCATTGCGGAGGCTGTAAAGGCATCGTTAATCTGGTGCAATGAAAAATAATGAGTTACCAGCTTATCTTCTGCGATGATTCCTCTTTGAATTGACTGCAATGCCAACTCGTGGAAGGTTGGATGGTATGAAAAAGCACCCAAGACTTCAATTTCACCATAATGGATGCGGTTGGCATCCAGCGTGGTTATTGGCTGATTTTTAGGTAAACCACCAAATAAAACCACTTTACCGCCGCGCCGCACGCATTCAACTGCCTGAGTCTGAGTGGAAGCAACCGGGTTGGCGCAAATGGCAATTTCTGCGCCTAATCCATTGGTTAATTGATGGACAATAGCGACCAAATCTTCGTTAAATGGGTCTATTACAGCATTGGGTTCGAAGCGGCGTGCCATTTCACGCCGTATTTTGCTTGGTTCAGAGAGTATTACACGGGCGCCGCGAGCGCGGGCAATGGCAATATGTAAACAGCCAATCGGACCAGCGCCCATCACAACAACCGTATCTGACAGGCTGGTTGCCAATCGATGGTGAGTGGCTAACACGGAACTGGCGGGTTCTGCCAGGGCAGCGGCGCTAAATGGCATATTAGCGGGCATCTGATGAACCACTCCATTGGCAAGCACTTCACCAGAAAGGGGCAGCAATTCTGCAAATCCTCCCCATAATTCAGGTTGGATACCAATAAACCGCAGAGAAGTACACAGGTTATATAACCCGCGTTGACAATAAAAGCATTGTCCACAGTGGACATCCGGGGCAACTGCAAGATGATCTCCAAGGTGATAGTTGCATTTAAGGTCAGGTCCTACTGCGACAATATCCCCCGAAATTTCATGTCCGGGTATAAAAGGTATCCCGTTTGCAGGCAAGCCTTCTTTCCAGCGGCGAAGATCCGACCCGCAAACACCACAGTATTGCACTCGCAGCAACAGACCGTCAGGCGGACAAATCGGGTCGGCTACATCTCTTATCTCAATTTGATTGGTTCCAACCAGATAAGCAGCTTTCATTTCTACCTCACATTAAGATGATATCAACTTTAACCCGACTGCACCGCCGGGGTGAGTTTCACCAAACTGGTCGCGGGTGTAACCGCGTAATTTCAAGAGCAGAACACAAATTGCGTCTAAGTATGCGCAATATACCAGCGACGTTCCCGTAGCGATCATGCCGAAAGGATCCGCTTCGGGAGGAGATTTCACGACTAACACCTGATCGCTCAATTGTCCCAGGGTAGAGGCGGGTTTTTCAGTCAAAGCAATTATTTTTGCCCCCCGTTTTTTCGCAATGGAAGCCAGATAATTGACTTCGGTCGTTTCTCCGCCTTTCGAAATGGCAAAGAGCACATCCCTGGGCGATACTGCTCCTGCCAGACCATGCTGGCTGTCTCCAGGGTGGATGAAAAGGGCAGGTGTGCCGCAACAGGAAAGCAAATGAGCGAATCGCGCCCCAACCGCGTGAGAGGTGCCAGCACCAGCAACCAGGACATGTCCCTGGCAAGCCAGCATCATTTCTGCAGCAGTGACGATATCGGAATTAATTTGTGGCAAAAGAGATGTTACTGCATCTGCTTCATTTTTTATGGTTTTCTTGACAAGATCGATGATTTCATCGGTAGTCATATCTTTACTCAATCCTTAAAGTTCTTGATCGGTTTGATCGGCGGATGTGGTACACCCGGTGTTATTCACCTGGGTTATTCGGTGTTGATCAGCGCTCGCGCTGTCAGGTGGTCGGTAATTAATGTATTGATCAGTTCTCCTTTTAAAGCCCCGTACAGCGTTTGTACTTTATCAGGTCCGCCAGCAACACCCACGACCCGGCTTATTTTCTTAAGCTGTTCCAGCGAAATACCAATGACGCGATTGTTTATTTCCGATTCGATCAGTCTCCCTTCGCGATCGAAAAAACGCAGGGCAATATCACCGACGGCGCCCTTTTGGAGCAAGTGATGCAATTCATTCTGCGAGATGATGGTGCCATCGCGCATTAGGACGGAATAAGGGGTTGGAGACCCTATCCCAACAAATGCAATAGTTATTTCTGAAAAATGTTCAAATGTTCGGGCGACGTGATGGTCTGAAAGAAGTGCCTTTTTGGCAGCCAGACTGCTTACGATACCCGGCGCGGGAAGCAGTGTCGCGCGACAGCCTAATTGTTGTGCCATTCGCCGGCAGAGATCCGTGCCGTGTACGTCAGACTCAGGCGCGCCTAATCCGCCAATCAGTTGTACCACTTGAAGATCGGGGAAATGATCAGTTGCAAGGGCTGAAACCATGCTGCTCAGCGTCTTTCCCCACGATATACCGACCATATCACGCGGACGTATGGTGTGGCGAAAGAAATTTGCGGCAGCCACGCCAAGGCTGCGTGATATGGTGTCAGAATTTGAAGGTTCAGGAATGTCGATCACGATGGCTTCCTGGAGATGATATTGTTTCTCCAGGAGCAGTTCCAGATTGGCGTGAATCCCAACGGGAGGAGTAACATTGATTTGAACAATTCCCCGATTACGCGCAGCAGCTAATAGTCGAGAGACTCGCGCTCTGGATAGTTGTAACCGGGAGGATATTTCTTCCTGGGTCAGATTCTCGTCATAATGGAGCATGCTGACTTTGCACATAAGGCGTAATTCTTCGTCGGAAGTAAGTCTGGTCATAATAATGAAAAATTTTTCAATTTAGAAAATAATTACAAATCAATTATATATTACCCTTAGGAGTCTGTCAATAGCAATATTAACATTCAGAATAAAGACCTGCTATTGAGGTTTTTTCTATTCTTTAGGTGCGCTTATGACAGATACCAAGGAAGATTAATATCTTGAAATGTCCGACCGCTCGTCCGAAAAACAACGGTTTGATTGAATGTGAATATGAATATGAACATCCAGCAGAACAATGCCCCGCTGATAGCGGGATAAAAAATATCCTTGTTTTTCTTACAGAAAAGAGACTTATCCAGAAATCAATCTTTTCCAGGTTTGGAAGACGGTGTAAACATTTTCGGGTTTTGCACCCACTCCAAATTCACATTGAGCGATGCATCCGCCTTCACACCAAAGCGCTTCTTTAACCTGTTCTACTGCCTGAGCCACTTCATCAACAGAGCCGTAAGCCAACAAATACTGGCGATCGATTTCTCCCCAAAAGGTAATCTTCCTGCGATACTGCTTAAGGTTTTCAATTCCCATGCAAAAAATTTGCGAATTGATCGCGTCAAGTCCAAGATCGATCAGGTGCGGCAGGATTGCCAGGATGTGTCCATCGGAGTGCATAAAGGTTTTCTTGCCATATCGCTTTGCAATATCGATATAATCCTTGTACAGCGGTTTGAATAGCTTTACCCAGGTTCGGGGGTGAATGAGGAGCTGGTTTTGAGCCCCCCAGTCATCCAGCCACATCAGGGCGTCGATTTCACAGCGGCAGAGTTTTTCAGCCAGCCGGCAGTTAAATTCATGTACTTTCATGAGGGTTTCGACCATTTCCTTTGGCTGGTAAGCGAGGTCGATCATGAATTGTTCTGTGCTGCGCAGCGCCTGCATGCGTTCAAACAAGGTAAATCCGCCGGTTGAAACAAACCGATCAGTTGATCGGCAAAATGTATTAATATCTTCCTCATCAAAATCCAATAATTCTTCAGGGATGTACAACTTATCTCGATCCTGCCAGTCAGGATCAGCTATCAATGGTTCTTTCACCTCTCCAATGACACCTTCCTGTAAATTTACTCGCACGCAACCCCAGGCATCGCAGGATTCACCAATCGCATACGCATCTCCCCTGGTTCGATTTCCTGCCGGGCGCAAATCACCTGTGCCGATGATGTCGTCTGGAAAATCCTGATGGATTTGTTCGATCTCGTTAGGGAAGCGTTTTGTTGCCCAGGGGAGCAGCCAAAGCTGGTTGGGAATGCGGCTGGGGTTTTGGAATTGTATCGTCTGGTACACAATTTCACTGGGGGTCGGCATGGTTTTCTCCTGATGGTAGTTCAAACTTATTTATTTTACCCTGAGTTTGGGATAAGTCGCTTTCTGATGTGTTTTGGGCGTCAACGCCGCGCAAAACACATCAGAAAGCAGTACTTTTCCACAATCCTGAACTGAGGTTATTTTAATGCAGGTGATGAAAAAAACGGCATCAATCCAGATCATGGTTTCAGGTCTGTCGAGATTGTGTCCTCCACCTTATTTTTTTCTATCTTTCCACCCAATCAGTTATTTCCTTGTGGATTAATCTTTTAGAAAAGTATATATGCCATCTTTCGATTCCATCATCACCACTTTTCCTGTACCGTCTGCGTTGATTTTATAAATTTCCGAGGTAAATGTTTGCGAAGTGGGTAAATCTACTTTGATGTAGAGAATTTCTTTTCCGCCGTTGATCATGGTGAATGACCATACATCTTTGTCTAAAAATATTGGGCTCTTTCCGTCCAAATTCGAAATATACAGATCGCCATACAAAATATCTGCTCCAAACGGTGTTGGGCGGGCAAGATAAACCAATGCCCGGTTGTCGGGAGTAAACTCCAGGCTGAATTCCAGCGCTTCGGTAAAGGCGTCTTTTCGGCTGCCGTCGATGGCTGAGATAACCAGTTGCCCGGTTTCTTCAGAAAGTCCATTGTGCGCTATTTGTTTTTGATCGTCCGAGATGAGAAATGCCTGCTCACAGATGATCGGCAGATCTTTGCTTGCCATGTTGTAGATGATCCTTTCAGCAAGAGGAGAAACGGCTTTGGTTTTTAGATCATAGAAAAGGATATCTGCCAGAACAGCCTTGCGAACCGCTGTGCTGGCAGAGTCATCTTGCATATCTACCAGGACAAGTTTGTCTTGTTTCGGCGAGATAAATGCCAGCCCACTTCCTCCCTTAAATGTATAAACTTTGTCAGGCTCTCCGCCTGTAATAGAAAACCGGAATAGTTGATCGTAATTTACAAAAAATATATCTTTCCCATCTGGTGAAAAGAAGGGGTGGGTAAACAGGCTTGCTTCCATATCGCCGCCATAGTCCATATCTACCAATGGCTTGCGCTTTCCGCTTGCTATTTCAACGATATCCAGACCAGTAACCGTTACTTCGGATGGATCGTAACGAAGCACAACAATCTGGCGTTCATCAGGTGAAAATCCGCCAAAAATCGCGTCTGGAATTTCCCTTACTGCTTTTCCCTTCTTATCAAAGATTTGAACCGAGGCTTTAGGATCATCTGATTCCAGTGTTGTAAACCCAAAGAATTTTCCCTTTGATGAAAATCCCTGGACGGGTAGTCCATACGGTGGGATGGCTATCTCACTCAGGATTGTTTTCGACCGCTCTTTCACCGAGAACAGGGTCATGCGGGTCATCTCACTGCCTGTCGCCATTGCAATATTCTGTCGGTCGGGTGATAGAAACGATTTTTCATTCCCATAGTAGCCGCAAAAGGGCAGCATTAATCCGCTGTCATTTAGAACAATTTGTTGAGGGTTTTTCAAGGTGGGGTCTGTAGAAAAAATAGCCATTCCCTGCGGATTGTTAGAAATCACAGTAAAAAGGAGAGGTTTTTCAGGTGATTGTATAAAACCAGGCGCAAGAAAAAATACTCCAACAAAAGCTGTAATGAGGATGATAACGCCGAAGATCCAAAGCCAAACAGGAGTCTTTCGCTTATAAGCACCTGGAGTTTGGACAGTCTCAGTTTCTTCCCCAAGAGGCTTGTTACAAACACCGCAAACGGTTGCGTGCTCCTCGATTTCTGATTCACAATGAGGGCATATCATCTTAATCCTCCAGGATGCATAGTAGATAAAAACAAAAAGTGAGTGCCGGGCACCCAACCAGCACCCACTTACTATATATATTGTATATCAAAATTTGATAATTTTGATTTTTTTATTAATAATTTCTCACATAACCCGTCTTGTTGACTTCCTTGTTCCGGCATGTCGGGCGAATCAGCCGATTGTCCTCATCTTTTCTGTTTTTGTAAATGCCGAACATAGTTAACCACATCCCACCGTTGTTGGATGGGCAGGTTTTCTCGCAAAGCGGGCATTGCTTCTTCAATCCCATTGGAGATGGTGTTGAACAAGTAGCCATCTGACACTTCTAATGGTTTTCCTTCGACAAGAGAGGAGGGTCTACGCTTGACTAAAAAGACTGCAAAAGTGCCGTTTCCTTCACCAGTTACACCATGACAAAGTGCGCAATGGTCGTTATATAAAATCTCTCCTCGTTTTAGAGAGGCATCATCTGCTTTGACCGGGTTGACCGGCGCTGACAGTCCAGGGGCAAAGGGTGCACCCTGGATCGGTATAGACCGGGGCGGCAGGGGTAATGGGTCTTCCTGTGGTTTGAAGGATGGCTGGATCTCCATGAAGCTGATCCATTCAATTTTGATAATGTCATAAGTGAATAATAAACCAATTGCCAGTGGGCTGGCTAAGATGACCAAGAGGATCAGCAGGCGTTTGATTATATCCATAGTTTCTCCTCAGAACGGTGAACCACCTCAGCTCCCAAGTCGCTCAGTAACGTGTGAACCCGTTCTTCCAGGTCAGACGGACTGGAAAACAGTAATCCAATTTTTCCATCCGTAATTTCTGAGCTGTATCCTTTTGGACCGAAACTGGGCGTGATGGCTTCTACAAATACGCCAATGAAAGTGGAAATCAGCAAACCCAGCATAGTTAATTCAAATATAACAACAAAAGAAGTGGGGTTTGTCAGCAGGGGCATGCCGCCAACGGTAATAGGATATAACAGTGGAGTACCATAATATAACAAGATTGCGATTAAGCAACCCACAATTGCCCCGGATATTGCAATTACTGGCACCCGCGACCAGCTCATTGGTCTACCGAGTATTTTGTCAGAATAAGGGATGCCAGAGATAACCGATATATCTTTATCCTCGACGCCGAGTTTGTGAAGGCGACTGATTGCTTCTGCTGCAGAATCGATCTGGTCTTCAGGGAAAAGGGCTAAGTGAATGACAGGTAGAGTCATCTGGTTTCCTCCTTGCGTTCCTTACTCAAGCTCACTGACACTGGTCACTTCGGCTTTACCTACTTTGCGCAAGGTATGCGCCATTTGACCCTCTTGTACCTCCCAGACCGGCACCAATGGAATCAGGCGCGACATGACCAGATACAAGAAAAGGAAAAGGCAAAGGGTGCCTAAGGGGATCATGATGTCGGTGGGGGTCAGGTTAAATTCGCCCCAGTCAAATGGCGACCGTTGATGCGAAAGATTGACTGGAATGATCAAGAATCGTTCGAAATACATCCCTACATTGATCAGTGTCGTGATGATAAACATCAGCCAGGGTGAGGTGCGGATTTTTTTATTCCAAAGCGTTACAGCAGGAATTAAGATGTTGCAGACCAGCATCAAATACCACATCCATGCCATAGGTCCTTCGGCATGGAAAGTAATTACTCTTTTTAGCGCTTCGTCTCCACCATACCACGATAACAGAAAGTCATTATAAAAGAAATATGCCCATGCCAGAGAAAAGATCAATACCAGTTTTCCAAGGGCATCAAAATGTTCCTTTCGGATGAAGTAGTCCATGTGTTTCATGGTAGCCCGAAGCACTGCCAGGATCATGACCACTGCTGAAACACCCGAGAGGATTGCCCCGATGATGAAATATGGTCCGAAAATGGTTGAATGCCAACCTACCACCATCGACACAGCAAAATCCCAGGAGACGATGGTGTGCACCGAAAACATGACCGGAATGATTGCGAAGGCAAATATATTGATCGCGGTGCGGATGCGGTGCCATTCAGCTTCTGTCCCCCGCCAGCCTAACGCAAGAATTTTATAAATAAAATGGCGAATGCCAGTAGTGCGATCTCGCGCCATTGCCAGGTCTGGGATAAGAGGAAGATAAAGATAGATGGTGCTGCTCAACAGGTAGGTGTTGATTGCCAGGAAATCCCACAGCACCGGAGAGCGCAGGTTGGGCCACAACCATCTAGCGTTTGGATAAGGAACCAGCCAATAGAAGATCCATACCCGCCCCAGGTGGATTAAGGGAAAGAGAGCGCCTGCTGCCAGTCCAAACGTGGTCATCAACTCTGCCGCGCGCGTGAATGGTCGGCGAAATTCTGCTTTGAACACTCGCAAAATCGCCGAGACGAACGTACCTGCATGGCTGATACCAATCCAAAAAACAAATGTAGTAATATAGGTGACCCAGAATACTGGGCGTGTTTTACTGGTAACACCCATACCAACTGCGATCTGGTTGCCCCAGGCGCCAAATAATAACACAGCGACCAGCAAACCGAGCACAATCACCATAATCCAATAGCGGGGTGTTGTGGTCAGCATCGCTTCCATCACCCAACGGTTGAGAGTCTCGCGAGGGCGAGGGTCGAGCATAAGATGTTCGCGATGATCTTCTTCGCTCTTTTCTGCAGCAGCGTGGTTAAGCACCCTGGTTTCAGCCGCCATATTTTCCTCCCGCTTTGAGATAAATGACCTTTGGATCTGTTCCCAATTCTTCATATACTCGAAAACCACGCTTATTCCTGGCAGCCTGTCCGACCGGCGAATCAGGATTATTCAGATCGCCAAAAATAATGGCGTCTGTAGGACATGCCAGCGCACAGGCAGGTTGGACATCGGCATCGGTCACTTCACGCCCTTCAGCCTTGGCTTTTTCAGTGCCGCCATGAATGCGCTGCACACAGAAGGTGCATTTTTCCATGATCCCTCGCCGGCGAACTGTGACATTGGGATTCAGGTAATTGGTCATAATTTCAGGAATTTGATAATCGAACCAGTTAAATGTGCGTGCTAAATAAGGGCAGTTATTCGCGCAATAACGAGTTCCCACGCAGCGGTTATATACTTGTAAATTGATTTGCTCAATATCACTGTGTACCGAAGCAAACACCGGGCAAACCGGTTCGCAAGGGGCATTCCCGCACTGTTGACAAAGCATCGGCTGGTATGTTGGTGTCACTTCAGGATACTGCCCTTTCCAATATCGCTGAATGCGGATCCATTGCATACTGCGACCATATCCAGCATCTTTTTCACCGACAAAGGCGACATTATTTTCCATCGAGCAGGCAGTTGTGCATGCCTGGCAGCCTGTGCAACGATCCAGGTCAATCACCATGCCCCATTTTTTGTTTTTTTGCTCAGCCATAGGTTTCTCTCCTTGAAGGTAACGTTAATGTTTTCCGTACACGCCGGTGATACTTTCTTGTCGAGCCAGTTTCTGTTGCTTGCCAGTTGCAGCGAGGTTAACCTGGGTATCACCGAGTGCTAAATCGCCTGCCTGGTTTAAGCCTGATTCGATGAGGAGCATTGGATTACTCCCGCGTCCTTTGGCAAATTGTCCTAAAGCTGTATGTCCCTGTCCAAATGGGATGGCAATTGTATCCGGGCGGATGGCAGGATAAAGATACGCAATGGCTTCGATGCTGCCGGTGGGAGAGGTAATTTGGACAACATCATCGTTCTTAATGTTGAGCTTTGCTGCGGTATCGGGATGAATTTCTACCCAGGTATTCCACATGGCGGTAGTCATTGGGTGAGGGGTTTCCTGTAGCCAGGGTCTATTTGCGCCGTTTCCATCTCCTAACTGGGTTGAATAAGGCACCAGGAAGAATTTTCCGCTTTCGATAGCGCGAGGCGCGGAAATGGAAAGGGTTTTTTCCAGTAACCCGCTGGCAGCAGGTGATTCGAGCGCCGGAGTTGCTTTCCACCACCCGCCATACTGCAGCCAGAAAGTCCAGAAAGTCTCAATATCAGGAGCGGTATACAACCCATCACTGGCTTTGACCAGCGAGATCAACCTGGATTGGATGAATTCAACTTGATCGGTGTAACGCAGGATCGATAGATTGCCACCTGCAGCCTGAGCGGCTGCAAGAAGGACGTCAGCTGTAGCGCGTGTGTTAAAGAGAGGAGCAACAACCGGTTGACTGGCTGAATAGATGGGGCGGTCTCCTGCGGGCAGCACCTGGCTGAAACCAAATGACTCCAGGTTCGAGTGATCAGGCAGGATGTAATCGCATTGGAGAGCAGTTTCATCCGGATAGGTGGCAAATGATATGACCAGCGGCACTTTTGACAGTGCTTCCTTGAATTTGAAAGATCCTGGCAGGTCAAATATTGGGTTCACCCCGTGGATGAACAAAACCTTTACATTTCCATCATTCATCTGTTGGATTAATTTTTTCACTTCGCCAAGGGCTCCGCCAGATGCGGGCAGTGGAGAAAGAAATACTCCACCCGGTTTTGCAGTATTTTTTACCAACAAATTTAACGCCAGGATGGCTTGCCCATTTTCCAGTCCGTTGGTATGACCTAAAGCGCCTCCTCCGGGTATTGCCAGCGGTTGAGCAGCGTTTGCGTACAGGGCAGCGATATGTCGCAGGTCAGCTTCAGTAAGCCCAGAAGCTTTTGACACAACTGAAATGTCAACCCCTGCAAAAATTGGAGGGATATTGATGCCCTTTATCTGAGATACCAGTCTTCCGATTGCCAGAGCAACCAGTCCTTCGGTGCCAGGGATAACTGGATGCCATTCATCAGCGTTGCCCGATGTGAGCGACATCCGCGGTTCGAAGGAGATCAGATACCCTCGTTTTCCAAAGCGTCCTTGCCGCATTTGACCATAGGCTTTGCTGTAACTGACGGGTGAAAGCCAGGTCTCTAAAAAGTTTGCCCCAAAGCATAAGGTAACATCTGCTTGACCCAAATCAAAAATGGGAAAAGCCGCTTTCGCGTAAGCCAGTTTGGTGGCTTCTAATAATGTATTTCGGGAATCGAAGGTTGCCAGGGCATGATAGCTGATTGGCGCGGCAGCGCCAATAGTTTTTGTAAGCTCGGTGACTAAATCCAACAGGTGGTCAGGGACAAGCCCAAGCAAGAAAGCTATTTGATCGGGAGGTGTGTTTTTCAGAGCATCGCTGACGACTTTTATTGCGGCATTCCAATCAAGGGGAGTAAATGATTCGTTTCCTCGTGAAGTAATTTTTACCGGTGCTTTTATGCGGTCGGGGTTATAAAGACCTTGAATGGCGGTGATCCCTCGCGCGCAGAGTTTTCCTTTGTTAACTGGATGGTTTGGGTTGCCTTCAACCAGCAGGGCGCGACCTTCCAGCGTGCGGACAATTAACCCACACCCGGCGGGGCATTCGCGGCAAGTTGTTGCATAGTAGGTACTTAAACCAGTTTGGTTATACTCTGGCATATTGGTGTATGGACGGCGCACCACATATCGAGAAGCAGGACCACATCCTGTCAGCACGGCTGCTGCTGCGCCTGCGCTTGTCAGTTTAAAAAATTCTCTCCGTGTAACTTTTCCACTCATACCTTTGTCCTTCGCGCTGGTTTAGTAATGGCAGATCGAACAATCCGAGAGGTAAGTAAAATTATCAAGCCTCATCTTTTTATGACAATCCAGGCACCACCCCATATTCTGCCGTGGTTGGGGTTCAGCGACTGTCATTTTGGTCATATCGCCGTGACAGGTTTCACATTTGACACCGGCTGCAACATGTGGGCGGTGATTGAAATGAACAAAGTCGGGTTGGATTGCAACTGGCACCCAGGGGATTGGCTTATCGTTTTTTACATATTCAGCCAGTTTTGTCAGCTCTGGTGATTGCTTTTGAATTTGCTGGTGGCATCCCCAACATTTTGCAGAGGAGGGGAGTCCAGCAGTTGGTCCCCAGGCAGCGGCTGGGTGGCAATAGAAACATGAAGCGCCTAGACCAACGTGGGTGCGGTGCGGAAATTTAATCGGTTGTTCCGGTGGAATCTGAGTTAATAAGATTGCCCCCGTCGTTCCCCCTAAAAGGACTAAAACTGCTAACCCCGCCACGATTCGCACCCAGGTGCGTTGCCACAAAGGGATAGGATGAATCATGATCTGTATGCTCCTTTATTAATTTTCATAATCAGCGGGATCGACCGCGAATCAGCCAGACTACTAAAAATATAATCCCTACCAAAAGAGCCAGGATAAGTAAGGCAAATCCAAGGCTGGTAGCCATTGCACCGATCGCGGTTAAAATTCCACCAAAAATGCCCTGGAGGGGACCGCCAGGTTGATTTCCCCCCTGATCGCGTCCCTCCATCGAAGGTGGTGGAACGACGGGATCCAACCCGGATGGTAAGCTGCGAGCATATAGAAGGACATCTCGTCCATCTTGAGCCGTCCATCCCTGTTCAAAGCCAACCGCCATTGGCGAGCCAGGGTTCCCAAAACGAGTTTTGTGCAAGAAGCGCCAGGGATCCAGATTCGCGAGAGTTCCTAACGTGGCATCCCGTCCCTCAAAACGCATCTTGATCGTTTTACCGTCTGCGCCGTGGCAGCTGGCGCACACTTTTTCATAAGCTTGTTTTCCTTTAGCCAGATCTCCACCTTTTACTGCCAGGGATACCGGGTCAATGTATTGTGTGTCGTCCACCAATGCCGTTTTTATAAAATCTGCCAAATCTTTTAAACTGGCGTCATCGATATAGGCAGAAAAATTATGTTGAGGGTTTTTTCCACCCTTCAAGATGGCAATAATTTCTTCTGTTTTGAGGGTTTGTCCGGCTTTGTAAACACCCGGAAAGCCGGTGTAATTTGATCCAGCCCGGTTAGCGCCGTCTTTCCCTTGATAATCCCAGCCGTGGCAACTGACGCAGCGCCAAGTATCTTCACCGCTGCGGGTGTTAGTTGTCTGCGTAGCCCATAAAGGCATATTGCCTGCTGGCGGATTCTTTTTGAGCACCGCATACCAGCGGTCATATAATGCTGCCCCCCGCGGAATATTGGATTGTTCTGCGGGACCTGCCTGGGCTGTACTGACATATATCCCAAGAGCGATAAGTGTTATGGACAATAAAAAAACCACAACCACCAGACTCGGACGTTTCATGGCATACTCCTGATCGAGTTATTCCCAGGTCTGCTATCTTTATATATCAATGGGAAACCCTTAAAAAATTATACATCGAATTTTCACCAGATTGATAGCGTGTGAGAGAGGTATTTGTTGTGTGGGTGATGGATTGGTTCATGGTGCTGCCCATGTATTCTTGTCGATTCATCATCGGGGATTATGTGTACCAATAAAATTTGGAAACATTATACTCAAATAATCCATTATTAAGATAGGTTTTAATCTATGGATCAACGGGTGAATTATTTGCGGTTCAACGGGTTAAAGACCTACTATAATTGATTATGGATTTGCTTCAACGATTCAGGTTGCAAGTTAGGCTGCATATTGGTAATGGTTTCAGACATATGCGTCCGACAGAAAATGAGCCTGGCAATTTGCGGCAGATATCGAAAGCGCTGATCTGATATTTATTGATGAGATGAGTTGGAGGTTGTAATGGGTGAATCCATCCTGGAGGTATCTTTATCAACGCCTGTTTATGGCGGAGAGTGCCTGGGCAAGACTCCGGGTGGCAAGACAGTATTTGTTCCTTTTACATTACCTGGCGAACGGGTGTTGGTGCGTTTGGTCGAAGAAAAGCAGGGATATGCTCGCGGGGAAGTGGTGGATGTTTTGTCGGCTTCACCTGATCGGATCAAGCCGCGCTGCCGTCATTTTCAAATTTGTGGAGGGTGTCATTACCAGCATATCCCGTATGGATCTCAACTGCGCATTAAACAACAAATCGTGGTAGATCAACTGATTCGCATTGCAGGAATTTCAGACCCGCCAGTAAAGACAATTGTTCCTTCGCCCGCTGAATGGAATTATCGGAACACGATACAATTTCACCTTGGTTCAAATGCAAAATTGGGATTCCTGGCTTCTGGCTCGCATCAGGTGGTTGAAATTCAGGAATGTTTTTTACCAGTTGATGTCCTGGATCAGACCTGGAGGCAGATTGATATTGAATTAATTCCAGAAATTAATCGCCTGAGCATAAAAGCGGGATATGAAGATGATGTATTAATTCTGCTGGAGGGTGATTCCCCGGAAATTCCCGATTTGGATCTCAGTTCACCGGTTTCGATCGTTCACATGTTTGCTGACCATATAGTGGTATTGGCTGGCGCTGATCATGTATGGATGCCAGTGTTGGATCGTTTGTTTCGAGTTTCAGCGGGTTCTTTTTTTCAAGTAAACCGTTGGATGGCAGAAAAAATGGTGCAGCATATTTGTGACATTGTCCAGCCGAAATTAGAATACCCGTTGGTAGATTTATATTGCGGTGTTGGGTTGTTTAGCGCTTTCCTGGCTCCCAGGGCTTCACGTTGTATTGGGATTGAGATGTCTCCAGCGGCATGTGATGATTTTGCATATAATCTCAAAGAATATGAGCATATCGAACTATATCAGGGAGCAGTAGAAAAAATATTGCCAGCGCTAAAGTTAAAGAGAGGGACAATAATCGTTGATCCTCCTCGAACTGGTTTGGATCGGTCGGCGCGCGAGGCATTAATACAGGCAGAAGCGGATTTCTTAATTTATGTTTCCTGCGATCCAGCCACCTTAAGTAGAGATTTAAAATACCTGCTGGCGGGGGGCTACCACCTGTGCCAGATAACTCCATTTGATCTCTTTCCTCAAACATATCATGTTGAAACAGTCAGTGTATTGAGACGTGGGCAGCCAGTGGAGGCTTGAGCGGATCGTTGGGATGGATGTCTTTTTGGAACTATTCATGGCAAACGGCGTTTATATCTGTATAAGCAGTTGGTGATTTACAGGATATGCGAAAATACCGGGCATGGTATTTGCATATTACCGCTTAGGTTCATTTGACGACCTGCTGCTTATATATTGGAGGAGAAAATGAAAAAGATCAGTCGAATCGGATTTTCGATCCTTTTTATCGCGTGTGGTTTAACGCTTTTGATTGGATGCAATTTTCCAACAAAATCCACCCCAACCCTCGTGTTTCCAACGCCGAATCGCACATTAACAGCATTGTTTGACCCTCTGCGGTTATCCGCTACCCCAGTTGTTCCATCAGCGACTGTGCCGCCTTTGCCTACCGTACCGGTTCATACTGCCACATCTATTTCTCCCACTTTGACGCCGGTGGTGAACACAGCGACTGTTCCTCCCGCGGCGACCAACACAGCCGGAGCAACTGCTACCAGGGTTCCTCCTACCTCAACCCTTGCTAATCGGCGGTCAGGCACAAGTATTTCGGCTCAGTTCCTCAATGTCGCGCCAACAATCGACGGAAGCTGGGAGGAATGGAACACAAAACAATATCCGGTCAAAGCAGTGGTATATGGCGCAGGAAATCGGACTGGTGATGAAGATTTAGAAGCTTCTTTTCGAATCGGCTGGGACAACACCTACCTGTATATTGCTGTTAAGGTCAATGATGATAAATATGTACAAAATGCCACTGGCGCGGATATTTTTAAGGGAGATAGTGTAGAAATTTTATTGGATACAGATCTCTTGGGTGATTTTAATGACCGTTCTTTATCCAGTGATGATTATCAGTTGGGTTTGTCACCTGGAAAAGGCGGCACCTCAGAGGCAAAAGAAGCGTATTTATGGTATCCCCGCTCAAAAGCCGGTAGCTTATCAAATGTAGTGATTGGCGCTGAAGGAGGAGATGGGGTCTGGCGGCTTGAAGCCCGCATTCCGTGGAGTGTTTTTGGAATAAATCCTGCTGAAGGTAAGCGCTTCGGGTTTGCTTTATCGGTTTCTGATAATGACAATCCTGATAGTAATGTCCAGCAAAGTATGGTGTCGAACGTGGCAGGGCGAGTGTTAACTGACCCGACTACCTGGGGCGAGCTGATATTAAACCGGTAACAATGTAAAATTCGCTTGTGTTTTTTATTTGCCGCTTATATAATCCGGTGCATACCACCGGATTATTTATGCTTAAATATGGGCAGTTGAAAAGGTTAAATGTATAAAAAGGTAAGTTCCTTATGAATGTCTGGAAGAGAGTATTTTCCCGCGAAAATATCTGGGCGCTGGTTCTCTGCCTGATCCTGATTGCTCTGGTAATCTTTTCTGCAGATAGCACGCCCACCTGGATTTACCAGGGATTTTAAATGACAATCCAACAAATATTTCTTTTTGGAACAGCGGCAATGATTGTCCGCTTGTGGGTAAACGAAAAATATAAGATTCCTGCGCTGGCAATCCTTTCGATCGTTGCTATTTATATCCTGCAGCCAGCTTTACCCATCCGTTATCTGGATTTTTGGTTACCCACGACAGCCCTCCTGTTGACAATTCTGGTCTGGATCACTATTCAGCCGACAGGGATTCAAAGTTTGCGGAAAAACCTGCCAGGTCTTCTCTTGTCAATTTTGGTAGTTGTTGCTTTTGCTGGATTGCGGTATATCAATTGGGATCGCTTTCTATTACCCTCAAGCCCGCCGCCAATTTCCGGAATATTTTTTCTCCTTATATTATTTGCGAGTATAGGATTACTTGCCAATCAAATTCGAAATAGATCAATTCTTCTTGGCGCTTTCCTGGCATTAATCATTCTTGTTTTTGTTGTTATCAAAACCCCGTTTTTAGCTGGTTTCGCCAGCAGTACTTTCCGAGCGCTCAATCAACAAGCAGTGGATCTGGCTAGTCCGCTCGATATTCGTTGGCTGGGTTTTTCTTATCTGGCTTTCCGCTTGCTGCATACTATTCGCGACCGACAAAGTGGAAAAACAATTGATGTCCCTTTTCTGAATTACCTGGTTTATGCTTTGTTTTTTCCTGCTTACACTGCCGGACCAATCGATCGATTGGAACGGTTTTCCAAGGATCTGCACCGCCCTGCAGGTAAGTGGCAAACCGATTTCCTGGATGGTGGTAAACGGCTGGCACTGGGGTTGGTGAAGAAGTTCGTCCTGGCTGACAGCCTGGCATTGATTGCAATTAACCAGGTGAATGCTGTTCAGGTCAATCAAGCGGGCTGGTTGTGGGTGCTGCTATACGCTTATTCATTGCAGATTTACCTCGATTTCAGTGGGTATACCGATATTGCTATTGGTCTGGGAAAACTGGTTGGCATCCACCTGCCTGAGAATTTTAATCAACCCTACTTGAAACCCAATCTGACCATGTTTTGGAATAACTGGCATATAACACTGACGCAATGGTTTCGGGGGTATTATTTCAATCCTCTGGCGCGTTGGCTGCGGTCAAGGTCTGTGCCTGTTCAACAATATGTGGTTATTCTAATCGGTCAAATCAGCACAATGGTTTTAATCGGAATGTGGCATGGTGTCACATTGAATTTTCTCGTGTGGGGTTTATGGCATGGCATTGGTTTATTTATTCAGAATCGGTGGAGTGAATGGGTACGTGGGTCGTTGATGCAACGAATGCCATCCGGGCTGAGGGAGGGATATGGAAATACACTGTTTTATGTATTAGGGATATTTGTCACATTTCATTATGTTTCTTTGGGGTGGCTATGGTTTGCCATTTCCGATCCTGGGATCTCAATGACGGCTCTGCGTCGGTTATTTGGAGGTGGATGATGTGCCATCGAGAAGAAGAAAAACCAGCCAGCCCGGAGACCGCTGCCACCTTTTTGAGAAATGTGGTGTTCAAGGCGATCGGTTTGTTTGTCGCGCTTAACCTGGTATGGGGGGGGGGTGGAGTAGCCGCCAAGCCGGTCGAGAGAGTATCTCTCTACAACCTGGTTGTGCCTGGTCGGCTGCGGTTTCCTTTTGGGGAAGATCCCATCCGATCGTATAACATGAGCCTGTCAAGTCTTGAAGCTATGTTTGCCTCTCATATAATCGCTGGCAGACCGAAATCACAATCTGAATATCGAGTGATCATCATTGGCGATTCATCCATTTGGGGAACGTTATTGAAACCAGATGAGACGCTGGCAGGGGTATTGGATCAAATGGGGCTGCGCTGTGGTGATAAGACCATGCGCTTTTATAATCTTGGATATCCGACTTTGGCGCTGGCAAAAGATTTCTTGATTCTGAGAAGAGCCCTTGGTTATGACCCTGATGCAATCATCTGGTCGTTAACTCTTGAAGCTTTTCCGCGTGATAAACAACTCACTTCTCCGCAGGTTGCAGGAAATCGATTGGAGGCTGAACGTGCTTTTCAATTGGCTCAATTGGACTATTCGTTTGGAGATACTCCGAGTTTTATTGATCTGCTCTATAAAAACAGCCTGGCAGGTAGTCGTAGAGAGATTGCTGATGTGCTGAGACTTCAATTTTATGGAGTGATGTGGGCTGCAACGGGAATAGATCAGTTTTATCCTTCCAGTTATCCTCCTGCGTTGGTAGATTTTAATGACGATCTGAAATTCAATAAATGGGAACCTCGCCTATTAAGTGAAAAAGATCTGGCGTTTGATTTGCTGGAAGCGGGATTTAAAATAGCTGGCGATCGACCCGTATTGATTTTAAATGAACCGATGTTGATCAGCCAGGGACGAAACAGCCAGATTCGTTATAACTTTTATTATCCGCGTTGGGCGTATGACCAATATCGAGAGTTGCTGGCGGAGAGAGCGAAATCATCAGGGTGGTTATACCTGGATATGTGGGATAAAATTCCCCCCCAGGAGTTTACGAATAGCGCAATCCACCTTTCAGCTGCGGGTGTCAAAGAATATGCCCGGCTTATCCAAAAAGATCTTTCTGACTCGCTCTGTACATTAACCTCGAAATAGATCGATAAAACAAGATAAAATTGCTTGTCATGAATACGTTGCGTAACACTAGAAATCCGGTGAATAAAACTCATACCGGAGGGTTGATCGGTATTTGTTTATTGGTGTTTTCTGGCATTGCCGGGTGCCTCGATCAGGCTTTTCCGCCAGGAGATGTTTCGGGTTGGACGGTAGCGCCTCCTCCCATTTCCCATGCTTATACTGCGACTTCTACTTCATTCGATATTCAGACCTTACCAACACGGCGAACGCTATCTCCACGCCTGACTGACCCGGCTACATCCACCCCCACTTTTCGGTCGACCTTGCTGCCAATAGAAGGCAGGCAGCCGGTAAAACAGCCAGCCCACACCCCAACTGTGGTATCGACGAATCCTGGCTCTACTCCCGTTCCTTTAGTGGTGGATTGGAAAACATTACCAGTTCTTCCTGTTTTTTCTGCGAAGAGCCTGGAAATATATCGGAAAGGGATTGAGACTGGCAATAACCCGAAGGCATTTGCTAAAATTGGAGATTGCGAGAGCACCCCAACCTGGTTTTTAGGAGACTTTGACAAGGATACTCGTTATTATGATCTGGGTGAGTATTCATATCTCGCAGATGTAATTGAATATTATCGTGGGTCATTTGCCCGCGATAGCGTGGCTGCCCGGCGGGGTGCCAATGCCTCATCTATCCTGGCACCATCCTGGGCTGACCCGACTCAATGCCGCTCTGGTGAAAGTCCTTTAGCCTGTGAATACCGTATTCAACGCCCATCGGTTGCGTTGATTACCTTAGGGACTAACGATGTTTGGCGAATTCAGCAGTTTGAACCCAGGCTGCGAGAGATCATTGAATTCACAATCAAAAAAGGTACCATTCCTGTACTGGCTACCAAAGCAGATAACCTGGAGGGCGATCATTCTATCAATGCCACCATTGCCCGCCTGGCTATGGAGTATGAGATTCCCTTGTGGAATTTTTGGTTAGCAGTACAACCTTTGCCTGCTCGCGGTTTACAGCCGGATGGTGCTCACCTGACCTGGGCGCCAAATTTTTTTGATCGTTACAATTTACAAAATGCCTGGCCGGTTCGTAATCTAAACGCTTTACAGATTTTATATCTATTACAGAATGAGTTAAAAGCAAGATAAAATCAGATTCAATAACACTGTTTCACAGGAATAAAAAGATGAATGATCCAATCATCGATAAATTATCAAAATATATCGCCGCGACAATCTTAAAACAACCCAATCGAGTGATTCAGCCTGATCAACCACTGATTTCGAGCGGTATGATTGATTCTTTTAGCCTGGTAGATCTGGCGTTATTTATCGAAGATCAGTTTAATGTGCGAATTGAGGATACGGAATTAAATTCAGATCATTTTGATACGTTGAATGAATTGGTCAGACTGATTAATACCAGGCGGACTTGAAAAAAGCCTATGCAAACAGTTGTAAATCTCCTTTACCAGCATTATCAGAGTGTTCATCACAAGACTGCAATTACTTTACAACACGCAGGTCAACCTGATGTCCCTATATCCTATGGAAGGTTAATAGATCAATCTGCTCGATATGCCGAATTGCTCCAACAAGCGCAAATCAGACCCGGTGAAGTGGTTCTATTAATTTTGCCGCATGGTGTAGATCTGGTGTTTTCGTTTTGGGGCACGATCCTGGCAGGGTCTATTCCATCCATCATGCCATTTCTAACCGAAAAATTACTTCCTGAACGTTACCGTGCTGACCTGGCTTCCTTGATTTCTGTTACCAAACCAGCTGCCATTATCACTTACCCGGATTTTGAAGAAGAAGTTCGTATGGCATTAAGGGAAGGAGATTCTGTTCGCTCTGTCCTTACCCCGAATACATTACCATCTGATCGAACAGGGGTAGATTTTTCCGTTTTGGATGGTATGAGAAGAATGGCGGAGGATATTGTATTGCTTCAACATTCCTCTGGAACAACAGGTCTTCAAAAAGGGGTCGCACTTTCCCATCAAGCAGTCTTGAATCAACTTGAAAGCTATAGCCATGCAATTCACCTCAAGCAGGATGATGTTGTGGTCAGTTGGCTTCCGCTCTATCATGATATGGGTCTGATTGCAGGCTTTCTGATGCCAATTTTATCAGCGACGCACCTGGTTTTAATGTCTCCATTTGATTGGGTTAAAGCTCCACAGCGGTTGATGAATGCGGTTTCCTCCTATCGTGGGACATTGGTCTGGTTGCCCAATTTTGCCTATAATTTTTGCGCAACCCGAATTCGAGACAGGGACATGGTGGGGATTGATCTGTCCTCTTTGCGCGCAGTGATTAATTGCTCTGAACCAATGCGCTATGAAAGCCATCAGTTGTTCCTTGACCGGTTTAAGACCTATGGGTTGAGCTCATCGGCTTTAGCCACCTGCTATGCGATGGCAGAGAATGTATTTGGGGTTACCCAGGGTGGAATCGACTCCCCTGTTTGGGTTGATGATGTGGATCGAGATGATTTGCAGATAAGAGGAATTGCCTCTCCGGCAAAGAACGAAAATGCGGTAATTCACATGGTTTCTGCTGGCAAGCCGATTCCAGGCGTCGAAGTGAAGGTGATTGACTCACGGGGGAAGCAGTTACCCGATAGAAGGGTGGGGGAATTAGCTCTGCGCAGCAATTGTATGCTCACCGGCTATTATCACCGACCCGACTTAACGAAAAAAGCCTTCTTGGATGGCTGGTACCTGACGGGTGATCTTGGGTACATGGTAAATGGGGAGGTTTTTGTCTCAGGACGGAAGAAAGATATGATCATTGTGGGCGGGCGAAATATCTATCCCCAAGATCTTGAAATGCTGGCAGGTTCGGTGCGAGGTGTTCATCCGGGACGAATGGTTGCATTTGGGGTGTTTGATGAAAATCTGGGAACCGAAGCGCCGGTGGTTATTGTCGAAGTAGATACGCAAGACCCAGTGGAAATAACCCGGATAGAGGATGAAGTCCGCCAGACTGTGACGAGAAGTTCAGCAGTTGCGTTGCGTCGTGTCCAGGCGGTGCCGCTGCGCTGGCTAATCAAGACCAGTAGTGGAAAAATCGCTCGCTCTGCTAACCGCGAGAAGTATCTACGCGAGTTTGAATCGTAATGCAGACGGGTGTAGCAGACTTCGTAATAGCGCCTGTTACACCCATCCGATCTCAAGAGAATTGAAAGTATAAGAGTTAATTTAAAACAGAACAGATGCCAATTCTGCGCGGTATTGCCGGGTTTGAGGGTCCTGTTCTCCCATGATTTCCAGAATCCCCAAAAAAACTAAACGAGGTTTATCGTGTTTGTAGTGCCGATCCTGGCGCATAATGTCTAAAAGACCATCTAACGCAGCTGGATAATTTCCCCTCCGCGCCAGCCGGATGCTGGCTAAGAAGGCAATATCCAGGTCAGAGGAATCAGGTAATGTTGCCTGGTCATAATCAAACAAAGCGTCTGCCAATGGACGTAATTTTTCCGCCTGGTTGTATTGCGGACTGGCAGGAAAATTCCTCAGTAACATGCGGGATTCTTGACTCTTGCCTTGTGCAAGCAGAGACTTAATTAGCCCCAGCGTGGCTTGCGGATGATCAGGGTGTTCGACCAGGATATTGCGGAATAGTTTTTCTGCCTGAATCCAATCATGGGCTGCAAGAATACTTTCAGCTTTTTCAAGTAAAAGACTTGTTTCATCTGGTGGAAGCAATTTCGCAAGGAACTCGCGGATGCGATGTTCAGGTTGTAAACCGACAAATTCAGCGACAACTTTCCCCTGAATAAATGCTTTCACAGTTGGAATGGTGCGGATGCTATAGCGCAAGGCTAAATTTGGATTGGGGTCAACATCGACCCGTGCCAGCCTGAAAGCGCCCTTTGCCTCATTCGCAAAGTGTTCCAGGATTGGGCTTAAAATCTGGCAAGGTTTACACCAGGATGCCCAGAAATCAACAATAACAGGTGAGTTAAATGAAAATTTTAGGACTTCAAATTCAAAGTCTGATTCAGAAACATCAACGATAAAATCGGAAGCCATCATATTGCCTCTCCGTAACTCTTAATAATTATATCTCTACTCACCATAGATTATAAATAGATGGTATAAGAATTTTATCGGAAATTTATATCTTTCGAAATTTCTACTCTTCGTCGTCACCGGGGGGGGAAGAAATGCCCGGCTGACGGAAATCAAGGACTTCTCCGTGTATGTTGATTACGATTTTCATTCCCATCATCCCCAGATATGCTCTGGTTTCTTCAGGTATGCCAGTTTTGAATAAAAGATCAAATTGCTTATCCATATTTTTTAATTGCGTTTGGATAAATGCACGACTGAATGGATCATCCTGACCAAGCATTTTTGCTGCCTGATCTGTAATGATATCTTCATGTCCCGCTACTTGTTGGCGCATTAATTCTAATACCTGTCGGTCAACTATTTCTGAAGAAATATGCCGCCGGAATCCCTGGTCATTTACCACATACATAGGTTCTGAGCCAACATAGACCGTTGGGACTTGTTCACCTTTTTCATCCACGACTAATCCGGAAAAAAGAGCTACCGTCATTCCTTCCCTCAGACAAAAAATACTTGAGTTACATGAGTAGAATAGCGTTTATCTGTTTGATGATAAACGATCTATTCAAAGCCGCGTTAATTATACCTATACATTGTACGCGGAAATGGATAGGAAAGTTTTACAGATTAATGGATATTAACCAGTGTTCCGACCGAAGCCCAGTTAAAGAGCCAACCAGCATCTTCCGTACGCAAGTTTACACAACCATGACTCATGGGTGTGCCGAAATTATTATGCCAGTAAGTTCCATGAATGCCATATCCCTGGTAAAAATACATCACATATGGAACATTCGGCAAATAATATCCAGGTCCGCTCATGCTGGCATAACGGTATTTTACATATATTCGATACTGTCCTTTGACCGTTGGATGCTGCCATGTTCCTGTGGAAACAACAAAAGTGCGCAGGAGAGTGCTTCCCTCGTAGGCATATAAGCGCTGCTTGCTGAGATCAACATCAATCCAACGACCTTCCTTGCTGCCAGTGCCGGATGTTCCACCGGATGGAGTTGAAACGGATTTTTTCGTTGGTTGAACCGCTGCTGGTTTTGTCGGAGTGCGCGTCGGAATGGGGGTCGAGGTGGGCGGAATTGGAGTTGACGTGGAAGTTGGGGTAAACGTTGGAAGCGGGGTGGGAGTCTCTGTAGGGGTTGGAATAAATGTAAATGTTGGCGAGGGGGTAGAGGTTTCTGTAGGAGTAAGAGAAGGTTTGATCAGGATATCTTCAGGTTTTGCTGCGGAATATGGTTGAGAATCATAAAACCAGGAAAAATAAGTCCAACCAACTCCTGTAATTCCTAATAAAAAGAACACACTTACCAGAATACTAAATAGAAACCACCGAGGTCTTTTTTGCGAAGGTTTATATTTTCGTACCTGAATTGGAGCGGTATCCGAAATTGAGTTGTCAGAAAGTGTTTGTATTTCTAAATCTACCTGTGAGGGCGTAGCAGACGCTGGTGGTTTACCGATTGGCGCGGTGTCGCCTGGCTCAGGGGGAGGCTCAACTGGCATCTCTTTTTTTCGGGCTAGTGCCCATTTCATTCCCTCTTGCGCTTTTTCACTGGAGGGATTGATCTCAAGCGCCTTTTGAAGATATGCGATGCTGGCATCTGGTGAAGCCAGGGCAGCCAACACCAGCCAGGGTTCTTCAAGGTTTGGAGCAATCTTCGCCGCAAGTGAGGCATATTGGCGCGCCCGGATTTTGTCTCCCTGGCGTACTGCAGCCAGAGCTTTTCGGATCAAGATTTGTGGGGATTCTGGATTTTGATCCATCATTTTGTCGGTATTGGCTCTATGCTTTCATTTCTCAGAAAGCAGATGATCCCGCTTACAATGCCGGAGGCTACTCTGTCGGTATGATTTACGAGAATTTCTCTATCCAAATTTAAGAACCCCGTTTCAATAATCGCAGCTGGTGTATTGCTGTTGATTTCTTCAAAACCGTGATAATTGGTCATATCAGCCGTGATGGTGTTGTAGTGAAAGGGGAGCCCCGTTGCTTTTTGGTACCTTGAAGTCAGGCAATCGGTAAGTCGAACTGCTCGATCAGGATAGAGAGTTGATTTTGCGGCTGCCACTTTAAAACCGGTCGCCTGGTCATTGATATATTTGCAGGAGTCATTATGAATAGACACCAACACCGCAGCCTCGTATAGTTTTAATCGCTTGTCGAACTCATCGAGAATATCAACTTCATACCCCTGGTCGATTAACATTTCTCGGGTCAGTGTAGCAATTCGCAGATTTACCTCGGCTTCAGTTAACCCGTCATCGCAAATTGCTCCAGGGTCATTTCCTTTATGCCCTGATACCAGTCCAATTTTTTGACGTGGTCGGTTGGTGGGGTAGGGCGGATTGACCTGCAAGGGTTCTTCTTGAGGCTGCAAAGCTTGAAACATCTTATCAGTAAATTCATTCGATAACAGGTTGCCGGGTGTCCATAAGGTAAAAATCGTCGAGACCAGGATTGCCACACTGAAAACAGTTTGTACTGCCTTCCAGACATTGAACTGGGAAATTGAATTGGTAGAAGGAACGTTTTGTTGGTCCATGTCTTTCTCGATTACTCTATTGTACAACGATTACAAATTTTAAATTCCTTGTGAAAAACTTTTTATAGATAATTAAAACCTTTTCAACTCATTGGATCAATATACAATATGTGTGAAATCACTATTATAGATTGATGCAAGAATGTTACCAGTTATTTGCAGCAATATCGAGAGTGATATCAATTAAGTGGGAGGGATGACTATGGAAGAGAGACTATCCGATGAGGAACGTAAATATTTGTTATCCGTGGCTCGGGAATCAATTGAATTGGCGGTTAATCGTAAACCTTTGCCGCCCCTGAATCTTGATACCCTTACGCCGCATTTAAAAGCTCCTGGTGCGTCGTTTGTTACATTAACCAAATCAGGTGATTTGCGGGGATGTATAGGAACACTCGAGGCTTATCAACCTTTGGTCGAGGATGTGCGTGAACATGCGATTGCTGCGGCGCTTGAGGATTACCGGTTTCCTCCTGTAATACCATCAGAGGTGGCACAAATTGAGATTGAGATTTCACGATTGACTGCTCCTGTGGCTCTGCGCTATTCATCGCCTGAAGAATTGATTGGTCGATTAAGACCAGGGATTGATGGAATTATCTTAAAAGACGGTATGCGTCGAGCTACATTTTTGCCCCAGGTGTGGGAAAAATTACCAGACCCCGAGGCTTTCTTAAGTCATCTATGTCAAAAAATGGGAGCAGCGCCATCTTTGTGGCGTCGTAAGATCTTGGATGTTATGACCTACCAGGTCGAAGAATTTCACGAATAGAATGGGTAAGGGATTGATTTACTCGTCGAGTGTGATAACGAGTTGGAAATATGGTCAAAAAACCTCTGGCAGATGGGTGCGTTGGCTAAGCCACCGTACCATATCAACCAGAGGTTATTGACTGATGAATGGAAGTTGCACAATAATCTGATTCAAGGATTTCTATAATGGTGAGTTGGCAAGTTTCTGATTTTCTTTTGCCTGATGGTAAGCCTGACCAATCAAGTGCCCCATGAAGGAAAGAGAGTAGGTACTTGTTACAAGGACTCCAATCCCACAGGCGATGATGCCCAAGGGGGCAAGTATTCCCATGATAATTGAACCAACAATGCACAACAAGTAGGCTCCAATTGCTGATTTAATCAGACCGAATAATTCACCCAGCTTAAAGGCTGCTCCTAATTTATCATTAACCATCATATTGGTCAGTGCTGCCGGAGCTACCAAGGCTAAAGCCAGGCTATATAGAAAGGTAAATAACCCAAAACAGATACTTAGAAGGATGAACACCACGCTCAGCGTATCATTCGATTGCATTGAACCAGAAAGGATGCTGATAGGAAGTGAGAAAATGATGATTGGAAGAGCGTAAACGAAATTGACAATCGCGCCGAAAAAACCGTATTTCAAGTAAGCGCCGAAATTCACTTCAGGGAGCGATGGAAGCACTTCTCCTGAGGCGACCCGGCGGGCAATTGTCAACATCCAGCCAGATATGTATAAACTTCCGACGACTGGAATTAATCCTATCGCACAGGTAATCAGGATCTTCTTAATCCAATCGACATCTTTAAATTGATAAGTAAATGCCAGGCTAAATTTCATAAGTGGTCTCCTTGAATTGAAATATTAGAAATGAATAAATTGATTTACATTCAATACAAAGATTGTTGCACGGGTTGTGCCTGGTTCCGTAGCAGGAGTCAGGTTTTGTCGAATGATATCCAGAGCTTCTTGTACCTGAGGATCTTCCAATCCTATGAATAAAGTGGTGTTTCCTCTACGCCAAAAACCACCGGTTGAAGCGATCATGGTGACTCGAAAGTTTGCCGAAGTTAAAGCACGAGACACAGGATCGTTATCGACATCACGAAGAATGGCAATTATTAGTTTCATCGTTATATCTCCTCGTAATATTCTACATCCAAAGAAAATAAGGTTGCTCCGCCAATTGTTATGGGGGTTGGGGCCGGTAAAGGCAAAGGCGCACTCTCAAGAGGTACTGCAATGAACTCTACTCTTTGGCGGCAGCTTTGATGCAGCGCTTCTACTACTGCTTCATGATGGTGTTTAGGCAGACCAATGAGTAAAGTCGCATTGCGTCGCCCAAGAAACCCGCCCACACTGGGTAACCGGGTGATTGAAATCCCCAGTTTCGCGAGAGCACTCTGCGCATTTTCAACATCCTGTGCCTGTACCACAGCAATTAACAATTGCTCATCCTTGGCTTTGGGGTTATCCATACGCCTCCTTTCATAAATAAATCAAGTTCAAGAAATTATTACCCGATGTGGACCTGGTGAACGAAGAGTTACTCTTGATCCACCGGGGTATTCCACAATAAACTCATGCTGATCACAATACACTGCTAATTTCTTATATTTTACATGAATTGGATGAGGAAACCTATTATTTCCCTCCAATAGAATTTCATTGGAACTTAAGTGTTTAATACCTGCAAGTTTTAGAAATAAATTTACTGGAAGTAAACCATATAAATGATTCTTTTCTCCAAATGGTGAACCATCTATGGCGTGGTAAAACTGATGAAACATATGATTTTCCTTTAAATTCAAACAAATGCAGTCAAGCCATGCTGACATCAAATCCAATTGCGCTTGCTGTTCGTTGCATTGATTTAATCCCTCGAAAATAAATGAATTCCAGAGAAGGGATACACAATCCAAAAGGGGAGGATCGTGATCCTTATTTTGGATCGGACAAATCGAGATCCCCTTTGGCTGCCAAAATCTATTCTTTAAGGCTTGTTCAATGATTCTTGATGATTGTTCGATAGATACCGATTTTGACCACAATGGAAGGAAAAGGGAACAGTCTTCAAAATCAAATCCTGCTGTGGCGAGTCTGATAGAATCGCCCGTTCTTACTCCTTTTATTTCAACTTTATTGATACGGCTAAACAGTCTTTTGGTTGATGCGCAGGCGCGACCATGCGACCAGGCAAAGTGATACGGAAGGATTTCTTCAGCTACCTCGTCATCCTGATAAGAACCATGCAAAAGGACATGCGCGACCAACGAGGTTTCATCGAATGTATAGAGTAGGATGATAATTCGACTGGGATCTTTGAAATCTTTTGAAATAGAAAACTGTCCTGACTCTGACCATTCCCCAATGAAATCAGGTGAATTTTGGCTGTGGGTTATGGCATCCCGGTAATGAAATAATCCCTTTTCTTCGTCCCAACTTTCTCGCAATGCCATCGATACCCCTTTTTGCCTTTGACGAAGCCAATCTATGTCCTTTGCTTCACCGATTAAACGACCTATTTCAATCAGGGAATCAAGTTCCCGTATCAGGAAGGCTGCCAGAGAGGGAGACTCAATCCAGTTAATTTCAAGACCCTGAGAAGACTTGCTCCATCGATTGTACATTGGGCTCTCTTCCAAGCCAGTCTGGAGAGGTGATTGCCATTCGGGGTAACCATCCTGGTCTTGATCGACATTGGGCAGGAACCAATTTTTAATAAACCGGATAAGTTTTGGATAAATTTCTTTCAGCCAATCTTGACTTTCAAAATAAGGGGATAATTGAAGAGCCAGGGTTGCGAATAAAGGGGCTGATAAAAAGCTGCCTTTGCCACCCAGGTTGTCTGATTTCCAATCTATCCAGCCGTTTTCTTTTTGTGCATCAAAAAATTTATCAACCAATTTTTTTAAGTACAAAACGCCGCCTGGCAGCAGGATTTGGCTCAAATACCATATATCTAGAGCTGTTTCTCCTTTAAGCGGATAATTAAAATCGCTTCCATCTCCGCGGGGGGAGTATCTCAATTCGGGATGACGTGCCAGCACAATCGATAAATTAGATTGCGGGACTTTTTTATTAATAAATAATGACCATGCAGACACCTGAGATAACCTCAGAGCTGCATCCCATTCTGGATTACCAGTTTCGATTTCAACCTGTTGAGCCTGATTCATGATTTCAATCCTGGCAGTTTCGGCTTCCCAGGGGCGATCTAAAATAGTCAAAGCTTCCTCTAGCGATTGCTCAGAATTATTCAGGCTGGCTAGTGCCCAGGTGATTACCATTTCTCCGCCGGGATATATTTCCAGGTCTTGGGTCAGGGCAGGATATGGCGCAGGAACAGATGAATAGTTTCCACTCATGACACAGCATGGGGTCAACGAGCCAGTGATACCACGTAAATAGGCAATATCACCTTTTTGCAAAGCCAGCATACTCTCACCACTTCCAATAGGATTTAAGAGAGCTGCCAATTGCAACTGGATGGATTGGGGAAGAATATTTAAGTTGGAAACCGAAAACCGCCCGGCGATACAATGGGAATTAATGGCGCGATATTCCGCGATTACCGATATTCCCTCAAATGGCTCGAACCGGGTTACGATCCAATTCGGGTAGATTTTTTCCAAGAATGGATACCGATGAAAACTACTTGGATCATTTCTTGAGACATCTTTCATCGTGAAACGAGGGAAAAGCCGAATCCAATGGCAGCGCAATCCATAATTGGTGCATAATGTAATAGCGGGGGGTTCTCCCACTGCTAGTGATAATTCCCAAACCTGATCGTCAGCAAAATCAATCTCAGTAAACCTGGCGTCTGCGCACAAGATGAGTTGATAGGGTTTATCGGGATCAAGGGGCAGCGGTTTCATAAATCGATTGTATTTCAGGATGATCAATCGGTCAAATCTATTTTTTAAGAGGGTGTTGAAAAACACAAAAATGAGAGATGACCGACCGGCGTATTCCTTTCAAATTTACCTTTTTCAACACCCATTTTTTTAACAGCACCCCCGTGCACTTTTTTATTTTATTGCGGGTTATAGTATCATAGAGATACGAATGGAAAAAAGCTATGAGTGAACAATTACCGGTCGATTCGCCACAACCTGAAAATAAACAGGGGGAGACACCTGTAAGTCCTGGAAAAAGATTAAGACGCTTAATTTCGGGAGGGGAAAACCCGCAACCTGAGGATTATCTGCATCATGAGCTGACTGGTATAGATGGCTCAGAAGATAGTGATGGTCTTTCGATAAAATCGCCGGTTGAACAAGATGAGTTTTCTCAAGAGCCTCCACAAATGACTGCTGCCTGGTTTAATGTTGTGGATGATGTAGAAGGTGATTCAGGGAAACCCATCCACGAATCCTCACCTGTTTCTTCCCCCCATTTCTCTGAAAGTGATATCAAATTTACTTCTGAACAGCCAGAGGTGAGAACAGATAAAGAAGATTATCAGCGAGTCAGCCTGGCGGAGACGTTGTATCCCCATGAAAATGATCCAACCATTCCACCCCATGAGAAACAACCTGAGCAATCTCTTCCCAGACGGGTGGAGGAAACTGATGCCCAGGCAACCCAGGTGACCCCTGCCGCTTTTCGAGAAGCACCGCGTACACCTCGCCCGCATAATTCTCCTCAACGCCGGGTGGATGGAATGACTCCTCCATCCCGTCCATCAGTTGGTGCGGTCAATCAAGGACAGACCCAGTCGAGACGACCGGCTGGTTCAGTATCTGGAAGGCAAAGCTACAACCAGGCATCTGCTCGACCTCCAAGCGCCGCTGCACAATATGCTGCTTCGAACCGCCAAAGCGCTCAGAATCAATCAGAGCCGCTTATTAGTGATCGCGATCTACGTTGGATAGGGGGGTGTTTCCTCAGGCTGATGATTGCTCTGCTTTTCCTGGGTGTTCTGATATTGGTGGCGATTGGGTCTTTTTTAGTGTTCCAATATTATTCTATTCTGGCGGGATTACCCAGCATTAATAACTTAGAAACCCGGGCATCGCAGTTTGAGACCACCCGCATATTTGACCGCAATAACAATCCTCTCTACGATATTATTGATCCGAATGCAGGGCGGCGCACTTATGTCCCCCTATCAAAGATTTCTCCCTATCTCATTGCTGCAACCATCGCAACCGAAGATAAAGAGTATTACAACAATCCTGGTTATGATGTGCTGGCAATGTTTCGAGCCCTTTGGCAAAACTACACCAACCGTGAAATCACCTCAGGCGCATCGACAATAACCCAGCAGCTTGCAAGGGGGCTGTTGCTTTCATCTGAAGAGCGCAATGAGCGCACCGTGCAGCGCAAAGCGCGAGAGATTGTTCTGGCGGCGGAAATTACTCGAAGGTATAGCAAAGAAAAGATACTCGAACTTTATTTGAATGAAAATAATTATGGCAATTTGTCTTATGGAGTCCAGGCAGCAGCAGAGACTTATTTTAACACGACTGCCGATAAATTAACCCTGGGGCAGTCAACATTTTTAGCCGGGCTGCCGCAAGCTCCTTCGGTGTACGATATTTATACCAACCGCGAAGACACATTACGCCGTCATAAGCAGGTTTTGACGTTGATGTATCAGCTAAGTTTGGAGAAGGGTTGTATTTATGTGAGCACGAATATCAATTCCGTGTGTGTTTCGGACACGGCGGCTTTGGCTGCTGCTCAAGAAATCGAAAATTATGTGTTTAAACCTTCTCAAAATCAAATGCGCTATCCTCATTGGGTGGTATATATTCGCACAATCCTTGAGGCGCGATATAGTCCGCAGACCATTTACAAACAGGGTTTCCGAGTTTATACCACCCTCGATCCTGGAATTCAGGACATGGCTGAACAGACGGTCAAAGACCAAATTAAATCGTTGGCTGACCGCAGGGTCACCAATGGGGCAGTGGTTGTGTTGAAGCCTGCTACGGGGGAAATACTGGCGATGGTGGGATCGGCAGATTTTTATAAAGCTTCGATATCTGGACAGGTAAATATGGCGCTCGCTCCGCGTCAACCTGGTTCAGCGATTAAACCATTTACCTACCTGGCTGCCTTTGAACGCGGCTGGACACCCGCCACGCTCCTCTGGGACGTGCCTTCTGAGTTCCCTCCCTCTGGTGATTCGAGAGATCCTAACCCGCCCTATAAACCGCAAAACTATGATGGCAGATTTCGAGGTCCTGTTACGATCCGTAGCGCTTTGGCTAATTCTTATAATATCCCGGCAGTCAAGGCTTTGCAGTTCGTGGGAGTATATGATAATCCCGAAACAACTGCGCAGGATGGGTTGATTAATTTATTGCGCCGGTTTGGTGTAACAGGGTTGCCGCGCAATGATTATGGTCTATCGTTGACATTAGGCGGGGGAGAGGTGTCGTTATTTGATTTGACATCCGCCTACGCAACGCTGGCAAACAATGGTCGGCGGATTCCACCTGTGGCAATTACCCGCATTTTGGATGCCAAGGGCAATGTCGTATATGAGTATAAACCTCCAGCGGGAGAACAGATCATCCGACCAGAACATGCATTCTTGATTACATCGATCTTGTCCGATAACCAGGCGCGAGCTCCCCAATTCGGACTCAATTCGGTCTTATTGACCACTTTCCCTTCAGCGGTTAAGACAGGTACAACCAATGATTTCAGAGATAACTTGACGGTAGGCTATACACCGGATGTCGCGGTAGGAGTGTGGGTGGGGAATGCTGATTATTCCGAGATGGTGAATGTCAGCGGGGTTACCGGCGCAGCACCTATTTGGAATAAAGTGATTACTCAGGCTGTAAAATCATTGGTCGGTAACAATCCCCAGTCATTTAGTCGTCCGGCAGGTATTATCGAGAGGGTGATCTGCGCTGTATCAGGAACTGAGCCATCGGAGTGGTGTCCCAGTCAGCGGGCAGAATTATTTGCTTTTGACCAATTACCTTTATCAAAGGATCATGATTTCTGGAAAAAGGTCACGATTGATACCTGGACAGGATTGAAAGCATCTCCGGAGTGTTCTGATTTTACTGCTGAAAAGTTTGTGGTTAATGTTACCGATCCCTCTGCACGTAAATGGATCAGGGAAACCAAAGAAGGTCAAGATTGGGTCAAAAACATGAAATTCAATGACCCATTATTTTTTGTGCCTGATCGGGATTGTCGTCTGACAGATCCTCGCCCAATGGTTCTTTTTGCTGCACTCAACCAGGGACAGGTCATCAATTCTTCGCCATTAGATATTTATGTGGTGGTTGATGCAACGAAAAATTTTAAAAAATTCCGTCTTGATTATGGTCTCGGAAAAGATCCTTCAGAATGGAAGCCTTTAGTTCAGGATATCACTACCCCCAAAAATAAACCCGAGAAAATCTATATTTGGGATTTAAAAGAATTACCTGCGGGAGAAGTGTCCCTTCGTTTATATGTTGATAGCACAACTGGAACCTACGCTGAGCGGAAAATTACCCTTAACATTCAAGTGCCAACCCCTACGCCTACACCAACAAAGACATTGACTCCGACGTTGACACCAACCCCAACTTTTACCATCACACCTACGCCTGTTCCAACCTATACGCCGACAAAGACCAATACACCGACCCTAACTTCTGTTCCTACGCAAACCTATACACCTACTGCCAGTCCAACCTCAACCACGCCTCCTCCTCCGCCCTGATTTTGATATTAGAAGATCTTCATTTGGGAAATTTCATTCCAAAAAGGCGGATCAGAATCCAATAGGGCTGTCCAATTATTCCGCGTCAGGTCATCTCGTTCATACAAGTTGCGCAGATGTCTGAATTTTAGAAAATGCCAGTTCGTTGAAGCTTCTCGCAAGCGAGGATCGGTTTTTAATTTATAAGTGATCAGGCGGGAACGACTTCCTGGGAATACAAGCACTTTTTGGGTTGAATGACTTCGAATATTTTTATCGAGGACGAACCGACTAATGATACTCGATGCGAGAAGAAAAAATTCATAGACGGGATTTTCATCCTGCTCTATCCAGACGAATGTGTTATCCGACTGAACTTTATAACCAAGGCGTTTCCCCATTTGGATAAGGATATCTTTAATGTTAGCAAGTTCTTTTTTACGATTGGCAGGTGTGTCTTGGGATTTTAGCTGCCACCAGCCAGCTTGCTGAGAATAATTTTCCGCATAAGATTCTACGCAAAGGTCGATAAACTCCATCGGAGGGGTGAATAACCCTGGGAAAAGCCTACATAACTCATGGTCAAGGGTTTCAGCGGATAGGGGGGCTTTTTTTTGGAGTAATTTAACCAGTTCGATCTCGATGCGGTCTTTTAGGGGTGGATTTATTTCATCTTCGTAAGCCAACCACCAGACACCTCGCTCCACATCGGTCGAAGTGGAGGAAAATCGTTTGAGATAAATGGGATTGTTAAAACTTTCGGAAATTGCTGCCTGAATTAATGAATAAACTCCGGCAGGAGGCGCTGGTGAGTTTTGGGGAAGCGCATGGTTTACCGCCAATGCAGACATAGCAGCAGCGTATAGTTGGAGGTAATCACAAGGTTCTCCCCGCTTTTGAAGGTGTTCTTTCATCGCTTGGGCGCACAGTTTCCCAAATTCTTTTTGAGGTTCAGCAATTGGGATCGGATCAGTTATCAGATGAAATTGCCCCATGTTTTGGTCAAGGCGAAACGAGCATTTGTGTAGATGTAATCCGGCGGCTTCAGTGGCTGAAAGGACGGCAGCCAGAAAGCCGGGGGTAATTTCTGCCAATAAACAAAATATGGAACTGCCAGGACTAAGCCAACGGCAAAGGGGAGATAATGAGTTATAAAGGGCGCTGGTGTGCCAGTTCCAATCATATCGTTGCCGTTCTAAAGAAGCTCTAAGAGCTTGGGCTGCTTCTCGCCCCCAAAGCCAACTACTCCAAATGGCACTTAATATCCAAAAAGCCTGATTAGGACGCGGTAAACACAACAGAGCGGCTTTTCCACTCTCGACAAATGATTGTGGGTTCAAAGACCTTAATCTTCCCCGGAAAATGCAGATCCCTCCACTTGTAGGTGGTAGTTCAGGAAAGCGAGTAATTGGAATAGGTTTGTCATATATTGTCCAATGGGGGATCGACTCTTCGAGTGAAAACCATAAATTATTTTCTCGAAATACAGGCGGGACTGATAATTGCCGGGGACGATTTCTCCCACTGGTCAATGAATGTAATGTGTTGCCTTTATCACAAGCGGATAGTAAGAGGGCGGTGAGTAATTTCCTGCGGAAAGAAGAAATATTCATACCCTCCAGTCGATTAATCAGGGTGCTTAAAAAGTATAACTGCCGTCTCGGATAGACTTGCAGCGCATCTTCAACCGACGGGCGGAGTATGTCTTCTTTTGAGCACAGGCGTTCTGCAGCCCGTGAGCGGTGAAGCAAATCATTGCCACATAAATCAAGACGCTGATAATCCAGGGGGGTAGTTGCCCTTTCACCTTCGTCGCCACAGTGTGGACAATGGTAAATACGAGCAAAGGGAATTTTGCTTTCCGAGCGCCATAAGAAGGCTTCTGCGTCTATGGTGTTTCGACAGTCAGCACATTCCGTCTGATACAAAGAACGCAAATGCTGCTCCAGACGTTCCTCCCCGCGTTTTTGAGAAGATAGGTCTGCTAAAGCAGCTTTAAAGTTATCGGTATCAGGTGCCACCGCAAGTAATTCGAGTAAAAAAGCAAGAATTGGATTGTTGCACGTAACCAGAACCGAATACCCACATTTTGCTGCTTCCAGAGCGATCAAGGGGTGAGCGCCAATTGGATCTATTACCCAACTTCCTGATGGAACATTTGCTTCCAGCCACGTAGATATAACGCCTGAACGGATAGGAGGGAGAAAGCGATCTAGTGGGAACTCTTTTTCACCCGGAGTTCCTGAAATATATGCCATCCAATGGGCATCCATATTGTAAATAGTATAAGATTAAATTGGAAGAAATTCTATCATCTACTTCAAGAACTGGTGTTTCTTGCGATATTGCTGCATTACAATTTCTTTGCATTTCTCAATCCAGGTTAAATTTGGGTATAAAATGGTTTAAATACAGTGGCTATCTCAATTTTTTTTTCGATAAAATGAGTATTACAATTCGATCTGCAGGGTTTTTCTGAAGTTTATAATAAGGAAAATGATAAAACCACAGGCATTACTAATTGGTGAAGAAAAAGAAGCTGGATTTCGGAGGGTAATCCCTCAGGGATTAACTTTAATTATCTTGCTCTCTGTTTTGACTGTATATGTATTGGTGTTATTTTCAACAGTTCAGTGGTTTTCATTACCTTTTCCAGGTGTATTTTTTACCAGGGATATGGTTGTTGCGATCAATGTCAACTTGCAACCCGTTGATCTGGCAGATCAACAAAATATTGATCCTCATCGTTCTCGTATCGTTGCGGTTGAGAATCAACCCGTTAAAAATTCTACCGAATTTTGGTCATTGATCCGTACTCGTTCAATTAATGATCCAATAAGAATTGATCTGCTTGCTCCCACCGGGAAGATAACTCCTTTTACAACAACTCTGCGGAAAATTACATTCCAGGAGCAGGTGGTATATTTTTATCTGTCATTCGCAGTTGCCCTGGTTTATCTTGGATGCGCAATCTGGGTGTATTCAATTCGCCGGCATCAAATTGGTGAACTATTCCTGGCTGTATTAACTGCATCGATTGGATTATTAATTGCCCTTGGGTTGGATTTTTTCACATTCCATAATTATCCTTTGTTGTGGGTGGTTGCGATTGCGATGATTGGGGGATCGGTATTCCACCTGGCGTTTATTTTTCCAAAAGAAGACTTGATACTCGTGCGCAGACCGTACCTTGCCTGGATTGGGTACCCGGCGAATTTTATTATCGTGTTGTTTGCCCTTCCCGCTTTACACCAATCTGATTTTTCAAGTTCTTTTATTCAGGTTATTCGCTACGGGTTGGTTATAGCGGTTGTATCGGTTTTGTTCTATATAGCCTGGTTTGTCTTTCGCCGAAGGTATTATTCATCACCGATAGAGCGAGAGCAGATTAATATGCTCTTGACTGGTGTGTTGATCAGTTACACGCCTTTGGTGATTGGGTATATCTATTTTTCGATCACAGGTTATTCTTCCATCTTACCTTACTTGATTATTCCACTGGCAGTTTTTCCCCTAATAACTGGCTATACCATTCAACGGTATCGGTTATTATATGCAGATTTCATCCTAAGCCGAGGGATTCAATATTTGTTCTTGTTGATTTTGGTCTCTGGCGGCTATGCGCTTTCGGTCTCAGGATTGACGTTATTATTTTCTTCCCTCGGATTAGCTAATTCGCCTATCCTGTCTGGAATTATTTTCTTTGTTCTTGCCCTCGCAATAAATCCGTTTAGAGAGCGGATACGCTTGATGGTGGATGAACATTTCTTTCGTGGTAAACGCTCCTATGATGAGAAACTCCAGCACTTTGGAAACGAATTAACCAGGCAGGTAGATCTGGACAGTATTATTCAACTGGTGCGTTCGACTGTTCAAGACACCCTTTTTCCGTCGATACTCCATACGTATATCCGCGACTCGATCGCAGATCAGTTTATTCCTGCGAATGACGAAAACGGACAAGCTACCACCGATCTTCGCTTTCCCTTATCCAGCGCATTGGTTCGTATCCTTTCCTCTCAAAAGGGGTCTCTGCTGGTAAACGAATTTGACCGTTTGCCTCTTAATCTCCAGGCGGATCAAGCGCGTATCACCCTGCTGGGTTCTACTTTGTTTGTCCCAATTCTAGGGCAAAATCTGCTGGGTTGGCTGGCGTTAGGTAACCGCCTTTCCGGGATTCCTTATACTTCCCGTGAAATCCAATTTTTGGAGACCTTATGCGACCAGGCTGCCCTGGCAATTGAGCGCGCTCGTGTTCTGGCGAATATGGAAAAACGGGTGAGAGAAATGAATGTTCTCACCCGTGTCGCTCAAGTTGTCAACACGACGATATCTTTGGATGATATTCTTGAACTGGTTTACGCCCAAACATCCCAGGTGATCCGGGCAGATCATTTTCGGATTCTGTTATATGATCCTGAAACGGATACGTTCCAGTATATTTTTTACCTCGAAGGTGAGGACAGAGTATCCTATTTTGAAAATCGTCCAATTCCTTCTGACCAAACTTTGGAGCAGGAAATAATTCGTAATCGACGTCCGATTATGACAGATGAGTATATTCGGGAATGCCAGCGTCGAAACACGGTAATTAATTATTCAGATCTATATGCATGGATGGGGGTTCCCCTAAATACCGGTGCACAGACAACGGGTGCGCTTTGTCTTGGTTGCCACAATCCTTCTGTAACCTATACACCTGAACAACTTAACTTGCTGCAAGCCATTGCGGATCAGGCTGCTGGCGCAATCATTAAAGCGCGTCTGTTGGAAGAAACAGAGCGGCATGCTCGTCAATTAACCTCTCTGAATGAAGTAACCCGAAGTTTAACCTCAACCCTCTCGCTGGAACCGTTATTGCAGATCATTTTGCAAAGCGCGGTGTCGATCCTGGAATGTGAAGCAGGCAGTCTCTTAATGGTAGATGAACAGACGGATGAATTGGTTTTTCGGGTAACCGCTGGTCCAGTAGCCGATGAACTGATCAATCGACGACTTCCTCCAGGGGTGGGCGTGGTTGGAAAGACAGTAACGACGCGTGCCCCAATTATCGAAAATGATGTTAAAGCCTCCACCGCCTGGTTCTCACAAACCGATCAGCAAACAGGATTTGTTACCCGCGCTTTACTCGCTGTACCATTGATCGTCAAAGAGAAGGTGATTGGTGTGATTGAAGTCATTAATAAAATAGATGGATCCTTCTTCATGCGGGATGACTTGGCATTGCTAGAGGCTTTTGCATCGCAAGCCGCAGTTGCTATCGACAATGCGCGCCTGTATACATTAACAGATCAAGCTCTGGCTGCGAGAGTTGAGGAATTGTCTGTCATGCAGCGAATTGACCGCGAGTTAAACATTAGTCTGGATACTTCTCGCGCTATGCGGATTACGCTGGATTGGGCAATGCGTCAATCGGGCTCAAGCGCAGGTTTGGTTGGTGTAATTCAAGATGACTTTATTCGGGTTATGGCTTCGCAAGGATATGGGGACGAATTGAAATCCTATTCCGATAACCTGATACCTGTTTCTCTCCTCGGTTTGGAGTCGGTTATTGAAAATGGGCTTCCCGCGTCAAGGTCAGAGGCTCGTGGGAATAATCAAATCGGGCTGCTCAATGACTGCCGCAGCCAGGTAATTATTCCTATTCGCCGTGAAAGCCAAACGATTGGATTGATTTTATTAGAAAGTAAAGTGGAAGAGCTTGGGTCTGAAGAAGCAATTAACTTCCTGGTTCGTTTAAGCGACCATGCCTCCATTGCCATATCGAATGCCCAGTTATATGCAGCCGTACAATCCGCGAATGTCGCAAAAAGTGAGTTCGTTTCTTTCGTTTCACACGAACTTAAGAACCCTATGACATCGATTAAAGGATATACCGAACTTTTGGCGGCAGGTGCGGTCGGACCTATTAATGATGCCCAGGCGAATTTCCTCTCAACTATTCGATCCAATGTAGAACGCATGGCTACCCTGGTTTCAGATTTGAATGATGTCTCGCGGATTGAAGCCGGAAGATTGCGATTAGACTTTAAGGCAACTCCTGTAAAAGATGCCCTGGATGAAGTATTACGATCGATTCGCAGGCAGATTGAAGAGAAAAGTCAGCAAGTTATGATTGATTTGCCGGAGCAGTTACCCTTAGTCTGGGCTGACAGAACCCGCTTAATCCAGATCATTACCAATCTTGTCAGCAATGCTCATAAATATACACCCAGTGGTGGGTCCATTAAGATCATTGCTGAACATTGCCAGAATATATGGGAACCATCGGGGGCAAACGAAGTGGTGCATTTTCAAGTGGTTGATAATGGAAATGGAATTGCCCCTGAAGACCAAAAGAAAATTTTCCAAAAATTTTTCCGTTCGGAAGATCCAAAGACCAGAGAAGTACCTGGCACGGGGTTGGGATTGAATATTACGCGCAGCCTTGTTGAATTACAAGGAGGCAAGATCTGGTTTGAGAGTGAGTATCGGGTTGGAACCACTTTTCACTTCACTCTCCCGGTGGCTGAACAATAAATATGGAGAAAATGGTTATGAGTGTCGTGGGGATTGGCGTCGCGCAGGGTTTAAATGCGCGGGAAGTTGCAATGAAGGCTGCCCAAGAGGCGTTGGACCAAATTGGCACTCATCAACCAGCGTTTGGTATTTTTTTGGTTTCTCGTGAATATCATTTGAGCGACTTGACGATGGGGCTTACCAGCCTGCTGGGTGATTTTCCCTTATGGGGTTTCAATACAATTCTTCCGTTTACTGACTTTGGAGAACAGCGTCGCTCAGTTTTGGTGGCGTTGTTTGGTGGGACTGGTTTGAAAGCCAACGTAATGTGGATGCCGGATGTGGAAAAGAATTCACAGGATTTGGCGGCGAAATTAGTCACCTCCATCCATCGACTTCGCACCAGGTATTCTGCTTACCTCGCAAGCATGGATGCGTCTGTTACCAATCTTGCGGTTTTCGAAGAAGTGGTACAAGGTTTAAATGGGATTTGTGGTGGATGCCTGCCAGCTGGCGATCATTCTAGAGAAATGACGCTGCAGGTCGCGAGAAACCAATTTGGCAGTGGAGCGTTGTCTCTCGCCATGTTGGGCGGAAAATTCAAGATGGGGGTAGGATTTGCTCATGGGTGGGAAAAAACAGGAATCAGTATTCAGGCTATTGGACAAAGTGGAGTTTGGTTAAAAGAACTGGACAGCCAGGTGCCAGTAGATTTTTATTCTCGCAAGTTCGGTTGTGACCCCGGTCGCTGGTTGTCTTCTCCCCAGGCTGAATTTTTACGGTTATATGCCTGGGGCATTAGTAGTCAAAGTGATGATATGGGGGTTCGATTATGTTCTCCGCTCAGGATCGAGGATGGTGGTGTAATTCGTCTTACCGGAGGGATTCCAGAGAGCAGTATATTGCACCTGATGGTCGGAAGTCGATCAGCCTGTCTGGCAGCTATCGATAGGGCGGCAAAACAGGCTTTCAATTCATTTAGAAACTCAGCAGCAACCAGAAATACATCTGCCAGATCACGCCCACTGTTAGCGCTGGTATTTATCGATCTGTCCTGGCGGTATATGTTTGAGACTCAGCCTTACCAATACCTTCAGATGATAAAAAATGCAATTGGCGACATTCCGATTATTGGGGCATATTCCCTTGGACAAATCGCTTATCATCCCGCTCAAAAGCCTTGCAGGGTATTGAATCAGGGCATAGTCATCCAGCTAATTGGTGAAGAAGAATCCTGACCTGAAGCCTTTTTATAATTCTGGTAAATAATTAATCCAACAAGATTCTGAGGTTGATTTGAAAAATCAATCAACCTCAGAATCATTTTTTATATATGCCCAAACAGGATATGATCTTATAATTGATTGACTTTCGGAAGCCTGTTTGGAATATTATTAATATCTTCCTCGGGTAAGCAGTAATTTTCCAGGTTTCCACTGAGGTAGGCATTGAAAGCAGACAGGTCAAAATGACCATGACCTGACAGGTTAAACAAAATAACTTTCTTTTCTCCGGTCTCTTTTGCTTTAAGAGCTTCATCAATGGCAACACGGATGGCGTGAGAGGATTCAGGGGCAGGTAAAATCCCTTCTGTATGAGCAAAAAGACAGGCGGCTTCAAAGGTTGGCAATTGGTTGACTGCTACTGCTTCAATAAATCCGGCATCATATAACCGGCATAAAGTCGGCGCCATGCCATGGTAGCGCAGCCCACCGGCATGAATCGCAGGAGGAATGAAAGAATGACCCAGGGTATGCATCTTAACAACGGGTGCCATGCGGGCTGTATCCCCATAATCAAAGGCATATAGACCTCTGGTCAATGAAGGCGCAGCAGTTGGTTCAACCGCAACCAGGCGAGTATTCCTCCCATTTCTCAAATTTTCTCGCAAGAAAGGAAAGGCGATTCCACTGAAATTCGAACCTCCACCTACGCAACCAATCACAACATCCGGATATTCCCCTGCCATTTCCATCTGTTTTAAGGATTCCTCGCCGATAACAGTTTGATGAAGTAAGACATGGTTTAAGACGGATCCAAGACCATACTTTTTTGTTCCACCAGAAGTCGCAGCTACCTCAACTGCTTCAGAAATTGCTATTCCGAGCGATCCGGGGCTGTTTGGATCTTCAGCCAGGATTGCTCTACCTGATTGTGTGCGATCGGTCGGGCTGGCATAAACTTCAGCACCAAAAGTCTCCATCAGGAATCGTCGGTAAGGTTTCTGATTATAGGAAACCTTCACCATGTATACTTCCAGAGTCATACCGAAAAATTTGCAGCCCATTGACAGAGCTGATCCCCATTGACCAGCGCCTGTTTCGGTTGTCATTGCTTTTGTGCCGTCGATCTTATTGTAAAAAGCCTGGGGGATGGCGGTATTTAATTTATGACTCCCGGATGGGCTAACGCTCTCATTTTTGTAATAAATATGAGCTGGAGTGCCTAATGCCTTTTCAAGACGTCGGGCTCGGATTAACGGCGTAGGGCGGAAAAGTTTATAAATATCCATCACCTCATCTGGAATTTGAATATACCGTTCAGTACTTACTTCTTGTAATATCAATGGCATTGGAAAAATTGCCGCAAGAAAATCTGGCGTAACTGGTTCTAACGTGATGGGATTCAATACAGGGGTCGGTGGAATTGGGCTATCAGCGTTAATGTTGTACCATTCCCTTGGAAGGTCAGCGGCATCGAGAATAAAACGAGTTTGATCAGACATAGGTTTCTCCTTTGGATAAAATGATGGTTGAATAAATATCAGGCATACTGCCTGTGCTTACCAAGATATTGCCAGCCTTCTTGTCTCATGATCGCCTCTCAATAAAAAAACGCGTTCGTCCTATAAATGGGACGAACGCGCAGTCCGTGGTGCCACCCAATTGAAGCGGCTTAGAAATGAAAATCCCCCGGTGATGCAACAGGGGGAAAGCCAGCTTCACTCTCTCGGATACAGCAATTCCTTGCGATATCCTTTGCCTAGATAACGGTGGCAACTCCGGCACGGGTTAATGACTTTTGATGTGTTAGCCCTGCAACTCAGAGGTCCATTCAGCGCTGCTGTTCGTGCAGGTTTTCACCTTATCCTGCTCTCTGTACCGTCCTGGCAGCGATTACTCGTCCTCGTCACAGTTATTCTTGTATTGAGTGTATTATAACAAGGCGGAATGATTTGTCAAGATGCCAAAAAACTGTGTCATCTTAACTTGAAATCTGTACAGTATAAGGTTGAAAAGTTGACCGAAGTTGAGAAAGATGAATTTGCAAGATACGCCTGGAATTGCTAGCCCTTCACCTATGTATTAAGTTTGAAGAAAACCAGATAAACCTTATTAGAGGCTTTTATTATAGTGAATTCATCTCAAAATTCAGATCAACTCTTGCGTAATTAATATGCGCAGATTACAATGCCATATCTTTTAACCTTGCTAAAGAGAAAATGAGTGATTTGAATATTCCGCTTGCTTATCAAGAGACATTAGACTATCTTTACAGTTTTGTTGATTACAGCTTAACTCGTAATTTGCGATACAGCCCGGATAAATTTGATTTATCCCGGATGCGGTTACTTTTAAATTTACTGGACAATCCACAAGATCGCTATCCTGTAATTCATGTTGCTGGCACAAAAGGCAAAGGCTCAATATCTGCAATGTGCGCAGCAGGTTTAGAATCGGCTGGGTATAAGACAGGATTTTATACTTCTCCGCATCTTGAGGATTATTGCGAGAGAATTCAGGTGAATCGCGTGTCGATTCCGCAAGAACTATTGGTAAAATTTACCGAGGAAATCAAACCATTTATTCAGCAGGTTGAGCGGATCACGACGTTTGAAATAACAACTGCCCTGGCTTTTTTATACTTTGCAAGGCAAAATGTTGATGTTGCGGTGGTTGAAGTGGGGTTAGGAGGAAGGTTGGACGCAACCAATGTTGTTAATCCTTTGGTCTCAGTGATTTCATCTCTTTCTTTTGACCATATGAATGTCCTGGGAAATACATTATCCAGCATTGCAACAGAAAAAGCGGGGATTATTAAACCCGGGAGACCGGTTGTTCTGGCTCCGCAAAAAGAGGAGGCTCGGTTAGTAGTTGAAAAAATTGCCCGAGAGCGTAACAGCAAGTTGATCGAAGTTGGAAAGGATATCTTCTATGCTGCTATAGATCATTCCTTAGAAAAGCAGTCCTTAAGAGTTTGGTTTAATCCACAATCTGAAAATCTCTCAGTGTTTAAGGAAATTCAATCTGGAATTTATCTATTTGAAGAAGGGTTCACATTTAACATTCCTTTACTTGGTATGCATCAGGTAGAAAATGCAGCCACTGCTTTTACGACATTAAAAATGGCTTCGGTTGAAAAATTATCGCTAAATGATTTTCTGATTAGCGAAGGATTTTCAAAAGTCGTATGGTCTGGTAGATTTGAAATATTACAGAAGAATCCAGCGATTGTTGTCGATTCTGCCCATAATCGCGATTCTGCTTTTCGTTTGAGGCAGGCAATTGATGATTATTTTCCTGGTAAACAGGTTATTTTAATATTTGGAGCCTCTGAAGACAAAGACATTTCGGGCATGATTGAGGAATTGCTCCCCAGGGTAAGACAGGTGATCATGACCCAAACCGTTCATCCTCGTGCTGCGGATCCGGAGAAATTAATTGAAATGGCAAAGCAGTTTGGAAAACCTGCCAGAGCGATTGTCCCCATTGAACATGCGTTCTCAACAGCTATACAAGAAATTGGAGAAAACACGATATTGGTTGCTGCTGGGAGTTTATTCATTGCGGCAGCAATCAGGAATATTTGGAAAGAAAGACTTAAAGCAGCGCTATCCGAATCACCCCGGGTTCGGATTTAGATTAACGCTTTTCATGTTATATTTGTACGTTCTTGATTTTAGGATATTACCTATTAAGGTGGAAAATGACAAAAGAAGAATGGCCGAACCGAATTGATCAGGCAGATGAATATTCCAACGGCCTTCAACAAAGGACTGAGGAATTATATCGCATTCAGGATATGGAACCTGATGCGGATGGTTTAATCGAGTGTTGTGGGATTGTCCTGAGGGATATTGTTGTATATCCTCATATGATATCTCCCATTTTTGTTACACCGGGACCAAACTTAATTGCAATTCAAGAAGCACAACTGAATTTTGAAACGATGATCGGCATTGTTCCCCAGGATTCGGAAGTGGAATATCCAGGTCCGGATAATTGCTTACCAATTGGAATTGAAATTGCGGTTGGTCGGCTTTTGAATTTACCTGAAGGGAATAACTCAACTTTAGCGCAAGGAAGGCGGCGGGTTGAGATTGTAGAATTTACCCAGCTCGAACCATATTATCGAATTCGAGCTCGACCCATTTTTGAGCCAGTCGATGTAGATCGTGAAATGGACGCTCTGATGCGAACGACACGCGATCTATTTGAACGCTGCATCCAACTTGATCGCAGCCTGCCAGATGAAGCCCATTTGTTTTCTATGAACATTCAGGAACCGGGATGGCTGGCTGATATGGTGGCAACTGCAATTTCTTTGCCCTTCAATGAACGACAGACGTTGCTGCTTCTTGTAGATCCTAAAGAAAGACTCAAGCGGGTAAATTGGCTGCTGGCACAAGAGTTGGATGTGCTACAACTCGAAGATGAGATTCAGAATCGCGTTCAAAGTGAAGTAGATCGAAGTCAACGAGAATTTTACTTGCGCGAGCAAATGAAAGCCATCCAAAGTGAGTTGGGCGAGGGGGATATCACCGTCAGGGAGATTGCCGAAATACGGGAAAAAATCGACAAGGCGAATCTGCCTGAAGAAGCCCGCGCTGCAGCTTTGAAAGAAGTCGAACGGTTGGTGCAAATGCCCTCTATGGCGCCTGAAGTTGGGATCATCCGCACCTACCTGGACTGGATTCTGGATTTGCCGTGGGATACAGAAACAGAGGATAACCTCGATGTTGTCCATGCTTCGAAGACATTAGAGCAATATCACTACGGTTTGGGAGACGCCAAGGATCGCATTCTTGAATATATTGCTGTCCGGAGTTTAAAACCCAAAAAGCTTCGGCAGCCAATCTTGTGTTTTGTTGGTCCCCCTGGAACTGGAAAAACCTCACTTGGACGTTCAATTGCTGAAGCGCTAGGCAGAAAGTTTGTGCGTTTGTCATTGGGAGGAGTTCGGGACGAAGCCGAGATCAGGGGACATCGGAGAACATACATTGGAGCGATGCCTGGTCGAATTCTCCAAACAATGCGGCGTGCTGGGACGACCAATCCATTGTTTATGCTGGATGAAATTGACAAGTTAGGGGCAGATTTCAGGGGGGATCCATCTTCCGCCTTGTTAGAAGTACTTGATCCTGAGCAGAATTATGCGTTTTCTGATCATTACCTGGAGATCCCCTATAATCTCTCGAAGGTGATGTTTATCACAACCGCAAACACATTAGCCAGTATTCCACCTGCTTTACAAGATCGAATGGAGGTGATTGAGTTTCCTGGCTATATAGAAGAAGAAAAGCTGGAAATTGCGAACCGCTTTTTAGTGCCGCGTCAATTGGAAGAAAGCGGTTTAGAAGAAAAAGAAGTCATATTTGTTGAACAGGCTTTGAGAAAAGTTATCCGAGAGTACACATACGAAGCAGGTGTCAGGAATTTGGAAAGAGAAATTGGCAAACTTTGCCGTAAGGTTGCCCGCTTAAAATCCGAAAAGAAAGAATATCCTCATCGCATTACCCCATCGTTGGTTGAGAAATTCTTGGGACCTCAACAATTCTTTTTAACAGAGGCTGAACAGAAGGATGAAATTGGGGTAGCCACCGCCATTGCCTGGACAGAAAACGGCGGGGATATCATGCCGATTGAGGTGCTTATCTTGGAAGGGAAGGGCAACCTTCAGATTACCGGGCAAATTGGGGAAATTATGCAAGAATCAGCTCAAGCAGCTCTTTCTTATATGAAATCTCGCTCCGAGGAATTAAATATTGATCCAGAAATATATGAAAGACTGGATGTTCATATTCATGTCCCAGAGGGAGCAATTCCAAAAGATGGACCTAGCGCAGGTATAACGATTGCAACTGCCTTAATATCTGCATTCACGGAACGTCCAGTTTATAAACATGTAGGAATGACGGGAGAAATAACTCTACGTGGACGGGTTTTACCTGTTGGAGGGGTAAAGGAGAAAGTATTAGCAGCACACCGGGCAGGAATCAAAACGGTTATATTACCTGAAAAGAATAAAAAGGACCTGATCGATATCCCTAAAAAAGTAATTGCGGATTTAAAATTTTACTTTGTTGATCACATGGATCAAGTACTTAAAGAAACCCTGCATTCAACTCCCGTAATCACAGAAAAGTCAACTCGTCATAAAGCGGGTAAGTCAAATAAAGAAGAACCTGAAGGCAAAAAGAAGCAACAACAGTTTGAAGAAGCTACTGAATAGCCAAGAATTAAAAAAGAGCTGTGAGTGGATAACCACAGCTCTTTTTGTATGAGGCTATTCGGAAGGGTTAAAAGAATAAGCTGGAAATAATTATTTTGAAGGTGGTACCTTTACTTGCCGGTCACTCTGGATCGTACGAATTCCATTGCGCACCTGAGTTAAGATCCTTTCTAACTCTACCTCAAGAGATGTGAGGGATTCGACCACATAATCATCTGCTTCTCGCCGCGTGGTCTCGGCTTCAACCCGGGCTTGTTCAATAATTTGTTCTGAACGTAATTCTGCCGCCTGGACAATAGAATCTTTGGAAACAATCTGCTCTGCTTTTTCTTTTGCCAGGGCAATGGTGCGGTTTGCTTCTTCTTGTGCCTGAGCTAAAATCCGGTCTCGTTGGGCAAGCAATTGCTGAGCTTTTTTGATTTCTTCAGGAATCGAAACCCGCATTTGATCAATGATATCGAGCATTCGCTCTTCATCAACAATGACGCTGCGGGTAAACCAAAGCGACTTACTTTCATTGAATAGTTCTTCAAGGCGGTCAACCAGATGCAGGATATCCATCCTAGCCTCCAAAATTTAGTAAATGCATTTGTTGCAAGCTTTAATCCAATTGTCCCCGAAAATTCCTAATCGCGCAATGAAGAAAAGGATACGTTTTGCTGTCCTTCTTCCATTTGACCAAACCGATCATGCAAAGCGCGGGCAACATGAGCAGGAACCATCGTGCTGACATCCCCCGCAAAAGACGCAATTTCTCGTACGGTTGAGGAAGACAGAAATGAATGTTCTTCACTTGTAATAAGCGCTACCACTTCTATATCTGGAGCAAGACGATGATTGGCAAGCGCCATACGAAATTCTAATTCGAAATCAGAAAATACTCTTAATCCCCGAACAATCACTTGAGCCTGGATGGTGCGGCAAAAATTGACTGTCAAGCCGCTATATCCAGTCACTCTTATCTTTGGATCATTTTCGAATGTTTGTTGCACGAGATGAAGGCGTTCTTCGGGTTTGAATAGCAAGTTTTTCAAGGGACGGTCGTACACCGCTACGATAACTTCGTCAAATAATCGAGCTGCACGCCGGGCAATATCTATATGTCCGTAATGAATTGGGTCAAAAGTACCTGGAAAAACTGCGCGTACCATTATCGTATTTTAACTGATATCTCCTTTTCCGCTTTTCCAAAACCGATCGAATTTTTGTTTAAGTTGTTTGTGTTCAGGAGCAGAAAGGTCGGGGTCCTTTTCAAATACTTTCATGGCGTATGTTCGAGCTTTTTCAATGAGGTTTATGTCCATCAGATTCGCCATCTTTAATTCCATGAAGCCTGCCTGGCGAGTACCTAAAAAGTCTCCCGGACCTCTCTGTTCCAGATCGCGTTCTGCCAGGACAAACCCATCATTTGTCTCAGCCATGGTTGCTAATCTTTTATTTTCGACTGCATCTTCATGGTCAGGTATCAGCAAGCAAAAGGATTGATTTTGACCTCGACCGACTCTTCCTCGGAATTGGTGCAATTGAGCCAGACCAAATCGGTTTGCTCCTTCAACCAGCATTACCGTCGCATTGGGAACATCAACTCCGACTTCGACGACTGAGGTCGATACCAGAATTTGATATTTTCCATCACGGAAGTTCGTCATCACCTCTTCTTTTTCATCGGGACGAAGTTTCCCGTGGAGTAAACCGATTTCATAATTAGGGAATATTTCTCGCTTCAAACGGGCATGTTCTTCAACTGCTGCTTTGACTTCTTCGTTATCAGATTGGGTGATTAGGGGGTAAATGATATATGCCTGGTGGCTTTGTTCAACCTGGTTTCGTATAAGCTGATAAGCTCTTTCACGATTAACTGGCGTTAGAACGAAGGTCTCGATTGGTTTTCTGCCTGAAGGAAGTTGATCGATTACAGATAAATCGAGGTCGCCATATACTGATAAAGCAAGTGAACGAGGAATTGGAGTCGCTGTCATGACCAAAAGATGGGGTGTTGTGCCTTTTGAGCGTAAAGCAGCCCGCTGAGCAACTCCGAACCGGTGTTGTTCATCAATAATTGCTAGTTGAAGATCCTGAAATTGTACGGGGTCTTCAAGGATGGCATGTGTTCCAATGACCAGCTTGACCTCTCCACGCAGCAACCCTTCTCTAATTTCTTGCTTTTCTTGTTCAGGTGTGGCTCCAATCAATAGCCTGATCTGGTCAGGACGAAGGATATCAGGCATATCTAAGAGTGATTCTGAGAATAAACGCATCAGTGTCTTATAATGTTGCTCCGCAAGGATACTGGTTGGAGCCATAAATGCTGACTGTCCGTATTGGTTGGCGACGATGGCAATGACGAGTGCCGCAACAATCGTCTTTCCTGAACCTACGTCTCCTTGTATCAGGCGATTCATAGGTTTGCCGGTTATTAAATCATTACGGATATCTTCTAAGACTCGTTTCTGGGCAACAGTCAATTCGAAGGGTAACCGATCTATGATATTTTTCAGCCAGTCATCCGAGATAATGAATTTTTTTGCTTCTGAAGATTGCCAGTTTTGTTTTTGCTGAAGAACGCCTAATTGCAACAGAAATATTTCATCAAAAGCCAACCGATTACGGGCTTCTCTTAATTGCTCCTGTGAATCCGGAAAGTGAGCTTGCTGTAACGCAAACGAAAGTTGAGGCAAACCGGTTTCTTCCAGGATATCGTCTGGTAGAAAATCTATAACACGTGAACTCCAGTAAGAAACAACTTGATTTATCGTTTTTCTGAGCCATCGTTGTGATATTTTTGCTGTTAGTGAATAAACTGGAACGATTCGATTGGTATGTAAATGCTCCTGTTCAAGCATTTCTATTTCTGCACCTGTCATCACTAACCTTCCCAGGTATTGATCGACTCGTCCCGCCACGACTACTTTACTGCCTTTGGAGAATTTGTTTGTCATCCATCCTTGGTTAAACCAGATCAAGCGCAAAGTTCCCGTTCCATCGCTTAAGGCTGCTTCGGTTATGGTCATTTTCCCGCTTTTAATGGGGCGAGATTCAATAGACTGAATTGACCCAATGATGGTCAATTCCTCTCCATACCAAATCGAATTGATTGGTTTAAGTTTGCTGTAATCATCATATCGACGTGGAAAATAGTATAGTAAATCTTCCAGGGTGAAAAGATTAAGTGCGTTCAAAGATTGCGCAATCTTAAAACCTATTCCTGGGATAACCGTCAGAGGGGCGTCTAATCCAAACCCTTCAGGTGATCCTCTTTTGGAGATCGGAAGTCTTTTTTCTCGAAAGGGTTGGTTCTCATTTTTTGGCGTCTGTTTGGGTAAATTGGTGTCTGGCTTACTCTTCACCGCATGGGATGAGATTGGGGGTTGTTCTTTATGAGTGTCGGGATGTCTTTGTGATTGAGTTGTCAATTTTTTTAATAGAATACGAACAATGTTTGCTCGCTCTTCAATTGAGGATTCGGGATATTTTGCCATCAGTTCGCTAATTTGCTGGACGAATTCTTCCGCAATTTGATCCGTGCGAGCTTTGGTTTCCCACACCGGAATGATTTTTTGGAGACCACCGAAAACTGCGCGGTTTTCATATTTAAAACCGGGTTCGAGGGCAACGCATTTTCTTAGCCAATTAATAGACGATTCCATAATTGGAAAATTAAGATCCTGTCTTTGCGTTAGTTTTTTCCACAATAATAAGCCCATTACTTCGAGGACCTACAATAGCTGCCAGCGAGGGTGAAATGGTATGCTCTGAGAAAGGCACTTTGGGAAAATTTAATTGAGCCTGTTCTCTCAATACTCTAACTTCCCTTGATAGAGGTGGTACACTTTGAATGAACGCGATATGCATGATATTCTCAAATTCGAGAATAAATTCCTGTAGAAAATCCAATAAAGCCCGGTTGTTTCGTACTTTTTCAATTGCACTTAATTTACCATCCTCCAGTGTAAACAAAGGCAATATTCCAAGCATCTCTCCGACAAAAGCTTGTGAGCGATCAATAATACCTGAGTAATATAAATAAGAAAGACCAGGTATACATAAGACCATGTAGGTATGTGGAATGAGGCTTCGTATATCTTTCTCAATTTCAGCGACTGGTTTACTTTGCGCTGCTGCCTGAGCAGCCATTTGTACCATGATCCCTAAACCAATAGAAGTCGTTTGTGAGTCAATCAAGGTAATTTTCACTTGCCCAACGAGTTGATGGGCAGCTTCGAGAGCCTGGGAATAAAGAGGAGATAAACCAGAGGAATGAAAGATAGCAAGTATCTCATCATAGTCTTGTGCGGTATGGGTGAATAATTTGACGAATGAGTCAACACCGGGAGGTATTAATTGAACATGGTTCGTATCGGAAGCAATTGCTGGAAGAAAGGAGGTTTTTAAGTCTTTATTATCTTCATAAATTTTTCCCTGATGTTCAATTCGCAAAGGAATGGATAACACATCATTCCTTCCTTCGAAACCCAATTGGGGAAATTGGGCAGAATTGTCCGTCAGGATACAAACTCTACCCATACTTATTCGATCGCTATAATAAACTGGTAATAAGGTTGTCCACCTTCATGTAGCTCAATTTCATGAGATGGATATGTTTCCCGAATTTGATCCACAATTTGGTCAACCTCTTGTCGGGAGATATTTGAGCCATAAAAAAGAGTAATTCGTTCGCGATCTTGTGTATTAGCAGTTTTCAATAGTTGGAGACAGGCTTCTTCTAACGATTCTGACGCTGCTATTAATGTCCCATTATGAAGAGCAATTACTTGCCCTTGCGATACATGAACTCCATTGATATCTACAGAGCGTGTTGCGATAGTAATTTCGCCGGTCTCAACTTCTTGGATTGCTTCTTGCATTTCCTGATATATTTCATCCAGATCGCCTTCGGGGTTGAACCGAAGTATTGCCGATAACCCTTGTGGTACACTTTTGCACGGGATTACCTTTACTTTTTTGACCGTGACAGTCGAAGCAGTTTGTGCTGCCAGAATGATATTTTTATTATTGGGGAGAATAATAATTTTATCGGTTGGCAAATTTTCAAAGGCTTGCAGGATCTCTTCGGTGCTCGGGTTCATTGTTTGCCCCCCTTCAACAATGGCGTTTGCTCCCAGGCTGGCAAATATTCTTGATATTCCTATGCCAGGCGATACGGCAACGACTGCAATATGATCGGGTTGGACGGGCGCTAAAGCTATTTTCGGTTTTTGCGCTTTTTCAACATCTGCCATCTGGGCGCGTAAATTCTCTGTGGTCTCTTTAAGAAATACACCCATCGAACGGATTAATTTCACTGGTTCGTGCAAATTTTCTTCAGGAACATGGATATGGAGCCGATACATCCCGTCTCCTTCACCAAGCTGAATGGAAGTGCCAATTGTTGATAAGTGTGAATAAAAGTGATCGAGATCAAGAGGTTGGTGGGGGCGAAAATCAATCACAACTTCGTAGTCTTGTCCTTCCTCAATTTCTTCCATCGTTTCGTCAAATTTTGCGAGAGCCGACAAAGGCTGGACATTCGCGGTCTGGGTTTCCAAAGATTGTCCTTTTATATAACGCAGCATTCCCTCAAGAATGTAGAATAAACCTTTTCCCCCCGAATCAACCACTCCTGCTTGTTTTAAGATCGGTAATAATTCGGGGGTATGGCTCACCGACTCATCTGCTATGGATACCATTGTTTCCAAAATCTCGACCAGATCTGAAGTGGATTTAGCCTTTTCCTCCACTCCCGCTGCGACATCTTTGGCAACGGTTAAAATTGTGCCTTCAACTGGACGCACGACTCCTTTGTATGCTGTTGATTTTGCCTCATTCATTGCTTTAACGAGTAAGGCTGAGTCCATCGTTTCCAGGTTATCCAGCGCACGTGAAAAGCCACGCCATAGTTGAGATAGGATCACTCCTGAATTTCCCCGAGCTCCCATCAGAGCGCCTTGGGCAACTTTATAAGCTATTTTGCCAATATTTTCATCTCCAGATGTGGAAATTTCATTATATGCTGCTTGCATGGTGAGAAGCATATTGGTGCCTGTATCACCATCCGGAACTGGAAATACATTCAGAGAATTTACCGTCTGTTGGTTGGTTTTTAGCCATTCTGTACCGGCTTCCACCAATTTTTTAAACTCTTGACCGGAAATGTAAGAATTTGTGGATTTATCTTCGGTTGCGGGACCAGATTGAGGTTTTGATATTGCGCCCATTGTTCTCCAAATTTAATTCGTCTAATTTAATCTACATTGCTGACCCGCAGGCCCCGCACATGAATATTTACCTGACTTACTGGCAAGCCGAATGTTTTTTCCACCTGATAGCGAACCTGATCCGCAACGCTGTCGGAGACGGATGTTATCCTTACACCGTATTCAAGAATTACATACAAATCGATTTTGATAGCATTATCGACAAATTGGATATCTACCCCGAGTGTAGGATCTTTCACCAAAACCTGTGCAATTCCTTCTGCAAAATTTTTAGCGGCTAATCCAACCACACCATAAGATTGCATCGCGGTCTGACAGGCTACTGTTGCAATTGCACGGTGCGAAACAAATATATTACCCAGAGGATTTTTATAGCCTTCAGTCATAGGACTCCCTTTATAAATAAAACCTGATTTCTTGCGGATAGATACGGTTCATGGTAAAATCGATCGGCAAAAGTTCTACCAAGTAATTGATGACTCATAAAGCAGAAAGGATCCTGGTAATGGCTAAGTGTACACTGTGCGGTAAAACAACAACTTTTGGACATAATCGAAGTTTCTCTCAAAGAGCCACTAACCGGGCTTTCCGACCCAATCTTCAGAAGGTTACATTGATGGAAAAAGGAAGGAAAGTTCATAAATTGGTTTGTGCAAAATGCCTCCGTTCGATGGCAAAGTCGTAAATAATTTCTTAGATAAAATCACGGCGAAAGCCGTGATTTTATTTTAACGCAGGTATTGCGTTCCGTAAGGAAGATACACCCGCTGCAATTCCCGCTGGATGTTTAAAAATACTGGTTGCTGCGACGATTATCCTTGCGCCTGCCTGATAGACCAAGGGTAATGTGGCTGGGGTTATGCCACCATCGACTTGAATTTTCGCCTGATTAGGATTGCCCATGAGCATCGCAGATAATTGCTTAATTTTGGGAAGGACTTCTGGAATAAAGGTTTGCCCTGAATATCCCGGATTGACAGTCATGACCAAAACCATATCTACCAGGTGCAGAATTTCTTGTAATGCGCTTGCAGGAGTACCTGGGTTGATGACAACGCCTGGGTGCGCTCCGAGAGACCGAATATATTCTAACGTGCGATAAATATTTGGACACGTCTCAACTTGTACAGACACCCAGTTCGCCCCGCTTTTTATAAAGGATGGAATGTGATCTTCAGGGTTTGTGATCATGAGATGGACATCCAATGGCAATGAGGTGATAGCCCGGCAAGTCTCAACGATGAATTGCCCCATGGTGATATTCGGTACAAAATGTCCGTCCATTACATCAATATGGATCCAGTCCACTCCTGCCTGTTCAAGTGCGGCGATTTGCTCACCTAATTTGGCAAAATTTGCAGAAAGGATTGAGGATGAAATGATGATGGGTTCAAGTTCCATGCGATTATTGGATAGGGGGAAAAAGACGGAAGTAGACAAGCAGCCAGAATGGAATTAACCCCCCAACAGCCAATGTAGCCGCCAAACCAAGCCCGACCGTTGCCCAATCGATGTCCATGACCGGATCAGGACTTGATTCTATGGGTTGGGACATATTGGAATCGTGGGGTATAGACCGAGGTCTGGATGCAACAGGCGAGGCGGCTGAGTATGATGAGGTGGGAGTACGATATTGGGTTGATTGCTGATTGAGTGTAGATAAGATACGACCAAATTGATCAGCAGTGCGATAACGGTGAGACGGTTCCTTGGATAAGACTTTTAATATGATTTGCTCCAACGCAGGTGAAATTTCAGGGTTTAAATCTCCAGGGGGAGTTGGATTGGCTTCACGGTGTAACCTCGCCAACTCAACAGCATTTTCAGCCGAGAATGGCAACTGCCCGGTGACCATTTCGTAAAAAACCACACCAAGCGAATAGACATCTGATGCTGGTGAAGGAGCTATGCCAGAGGCTTGTTCAGGTGAAAAATATTGGGGAGAGCCCCACACTACGTCGCTGCTTTCTTCGGGTGAAATTGTGGAAAGAGCCCTGGCGATGCCAAAATCGGTTACCTTCAACCGCAACTCAGGCGTGACCAACATATTATGTGGTTTTACGTCACAGTGAATTAATCCGGCACGATGAGCATAGCCAATCCCAGCACATGCCTGGACAATTAATGCAATCGCTTCATCAACCGGTAATTTTCCTCTATTTTTGATATATGTTTTTAGGTCTGTACCTTGCACATATTCCATTACGATAAAAAGTCTGCCAGCATCAAATCCAAAATCATGAACTGTCACAATATTTGGGTGAGATAAATTTGCAGCAGATTTTGCCTCTTGCCTGAACCGTTCGGTAAAATGATGATCGGTTGTAAAATTCTGTCGGAGAACCTTAATGGCTACCTGTCTTTCAAGCATGAGGTCTTGAGCAAGATAAACAACAGCCATTCCTCCCTTGCCGAGGGTTTGAATCAATTGATACCGGTTATTTAAGACTGGAGTCGAATGATGTTCCGTTTGCATATCCCTGCTACATTATATCATACGGGAGGATGTTGAAAAATGCATCAGATGGAGGGTGTCCTCTCATTTCTGTGTTTTTCAACACCCTCATCAGATGAGGGTCTCGGCGTCACCATTTTGTAGTGGAGGCAGGTTGCTTCCAAATTTGTCTTTTTCAACGCCTTTGATGAGAGTTATATTTATCTTTTCATATATATAATTAGAGGATAAAAAGAGCTGATCGAGAAGAAATGGAAGATAAGAAATGTGGCATAAATGAGGCTTTATCCATCTTTATCCATTGAAATTGTTTTTTGCCAGTTGAATTTTTGATATTGTAAACGTCAGAGGTGTTGTGAATATTCTCCTTAATTATGTCCGAAAAAATCCCTTGTCTATCATGCTGTTGTTTATTCCTCTCGCATTTATAGCAGAGGTTGGAAAATTCCCATCATTATCCATTTTTATTTTTTCAGCTTTGGGTGTAATTCCACTGGCTGGATATATTGGAGAATCGACAGAAATCTTAGCTGCATATACCGGACCAAAAATTGGAGGACTGCTCAATGCGACCCTGGGAAATGCTGCTGAGTTAATTATCACCCTGGTCGCTATAAAAGCAGGTTTGATTGAGCTTGTAAAGGCATCGATAACAGGTTCGATCATCGGAAATTTGTTATTGGTATTAGGTATTTCAATGATGGTAGGTGGATTGAAAAATGGTTTGCAAAAATTTGATCAACGTCAATCTTCAAACCATGCTCTCTTATTAGTATTGGCGATGATTGCCCTGGGAATTCCAAGCTTTTTCAGTGCATCGATAGGACCTGAAACCAGTATTCAAGTTGAAGCGCTAAGTTTATCAGTGTCCATTGTAATGATTGTATTATATGGGTTGGGTCTATTGTATAGCCTTCGTTATACCAATCACAGTATTATTGCACATTCATCGGTTGTGAATCATAAGGCTGGCTGGTCAAAGAACCAGGCAATTCTGGTACTTGCCCTGGCTACGCTGGGCGTGGTATTCATGAGCGAATTGCTGGTGGGATCAATTGAAATTGTAGTGGCAGATCTGGGATTATCTGAATTCTTTTTGGGGATTATCTTAATCCCTTTGGTCGGGAATGTTGCTGAACATCTGGTTGCGGTGCAAGTTGCGCATCGAAACCAAATGGACCTCAGTATTGAAATTGCAGTTTCATCGAGTATTCAAATTGCGTTGTTTGTTGCTCCATTTTTAGTATTCGTGAGCCTGTTGCTGGGAAATCCGCTTACTCTGGTGTTTAACACCTTCGAATTGATCGCTTTAGGAGCAGCTGCTCTCATCGCTGTACTGGTTGCATCCGATGGTGAGTCGAATTGGCTTGAAGGGGCAGCCTTGACCGGAGTATATTTAATATTAGGCTTTGCGTTTTTCTTACTTCCATCCTGAACCATGGCGCGAAAATCTGATTTACCCTTGATACACGGAATATCCATTCTGGCGGGTGTTTTGATTGCTGGAGGATTGATTTTTTTGATCGGTGTGATTATCCTGCTGATACCGCCGCCTGAACCAATTATGTCTGATCAACCGGTACTGTTAACAATAATTCCTGCACCCACAGCAACTCGAATTATTCCAACGATTATGATAAGTCCTACTCCAGCAGTTGTTGGAGGGATTTCGGTTGGCGTGTTTGTTCAGATTGAAGGCACAGGCGGAGTTGGATTGCGGCTGAGAAGTGGTCCGGGCACTACATTTACCCCGCGTTTATTGGGTATGGACGCAGAAGTTTTTCAGGTTAAAGATGGACCACAAGATGTTGATGGGTTTACATGGTGGTATTTAGAAGCGCCCTATGATAAAAATCGAAGTGGCTGGGCAGCTTCTAAATACCTCAAGGTCGTAAAACCAGAAAATTAATGGTCGGGTTGGTTATTTCTTTCTTTTTGAGAGAAACCAAGCTGCTCCCCCCAAAAAGGTTAATAACCCGGCAACTCCAATAGCGGCTTGAATAACCGTTTTAGGTTCCATGCCAGGTAAAACGACATTGCCGTCACCATACTTTTTAAATAACTTCCCCCAATCAGTCTGCAATGCCTCTTCCACTCGCCTTCGACCGACAAAAGGATACCAGTATACATTATGGTAAAAATTACTGGCGAAATAACTCCAGGGGACGATTGGACTTCGAAGTAAGACTTTCTCCAGGGGTTTTAATGGTCCGTGATATATCATTTTTTGCCCTTTTGAGGCAAATGTATCATCTTGAATAAAGTTCCAGGGTTTTTCCTGCTCAATGTCATATCCGACGATTTCAATTTGGCGAGGGTCGCCTACTCCGAGATCTAGTTCATGAGCCGTGCGGATAAATTCAATCGACATTGGGTCGAAACCCTGCAGTTTAGCAGACACCGCGTCAATGGCGACCTGGTCAGCAGAAGCCAGCAGAATATTTTTTGTATGCCAGCGCATGGCGCGGGGTCCAGGTCCATCTCCTGCAAAAGTCCCGTCCATGACAGCGAAAATACCCGGATGGATTTCTTGTTGAATCATCAACAGATCAACCAGGGTTTGATGAATAACACTGTGTGTCCAATGGCGGTTGCGGTGAAGTAGTCCACCAAAGGCGTTTTTCATGGCACCGGTAATCGTGGTAAATACATGAGTTTTGACAGTTGGTAAATGAACAATATTTTTTCCAACCAGAGGTTTTGGAATAAAGACGCCGTTGGGGTATACCTTGTCGAGAACGAGAAATGGTCGCATTTGGGGGCGATATTCGATCCAATCGAATTGCTGTTCGTATAGATATTCGCAGCAGATATCATATTTATCTGTTACATACCGGTGCTTGTTATTGAACTCACCGATCTTTGTATCGACAACGACCGTATCGTTATGGATTCCGACCAGGTCTTTGTACCCCATTTTTTGTAAGGCAAGAATGACACCCTCTAGCTGCCAGGGCGTTGTTGAACAAGCAGGGTACCAGGTCTGCCAGGATATGTTGATTTTTAAGCCGGTTGTTACATCTTTGGGTAAAGCTTTCTCAACATTTGCCAATTTCATCAATTGGGCGATATCATCTAGAACGGTTTCGGGGCTGGTTTTTAACACAGCAACCTTTCCTTTACCAGGAAAATTTGCCATTGATTTCTCCTTTTCTCAAATATCCGGTAGTGTTTCAACCATTTTACAACAGCAAGGCATCATCGTCTAGTGAAGATTCGACGAGACAGGAAAACTGTAATGCCATCGTTAACAAAGAATTAAATATCTGGTCTATAATATAATGTGTGTTCTAGTGGGAAAGAGACCCTTAAGATGATTAGATTTTATTGATATCCTGGAGGTAAATCTGGAAACACATCGCATGACTCAAAGTTTTAATGGGGGAGGGACGAGTGAAAACCAATTGCCTTCTGGATCCGTATTGGTTAACCGATATTTAGTCCAGGATGTAATTGGTGTGGGGGGGATGGGTTCTGTATATCGCGCCAGGGATCTGCATTTCCCGAACGTCGTAAAACTGGTTGCGGTTAAAGAAATGATCAACCAGGCAATGGATCCATTGGTACGGCAAACTATTGTTCAGAATTTTGAGCGAGAAGCAAATATCCTCGTAACTTTAAACCATCCTTCTATTCCCAAAATTTATGATTATTTTTCGCATGAGCAGCGTTCTTACCTGGTAGAAGAGTATATCAATGGCAAAGACCTTGAGGTAATCCTCAGTGAGACTCCAGGGTTTTTCCCTGAAGAACAAGTCATCGGCTGGGCAATTGAACTGTGTGATGTCTTAAGCTTTCTTCACAATCACTCCCCTGAGCCAATTGTTTTTCGGGACATGAAACCATCCAATGTGATGGTAAATAAAGAAAATCACATTGTATTGGTGGATTTTGGAATTGCGAAAAACTTTCGGGTTGGGCAAAAAGGGACTATGATAGGCACAGAGGGGTATTCTCCGCCTGAACAATACCGTGGGGAAGCATCTCCATTGGCAGATATTTATGCCCTGGGCGCTACATTACATCACCTGCTTACAAAGGTCGATCCCAGGTTAGAAGCTCCTTTTACTTTTAACGAGCGCCCCGTTCGGAAGATTAATCCCAGTGTGTCAACAGACCTGGAAGCAATCATCAACACAGCATTACAGTACAACCCGCAAGATCGATTTCCATCTGCCCTGTCAATGAAAGAAGCGCTATTACTGGTTGCCCGAAAAACGGGAGCATTAGCCAGGTTATCTCTTCCCTCCGCCTCGGTTTCAAAGGATGAAACGATCAAGCCATTATGGACATTTAAATGTGAAGATGAGATTCGAGGTTCTCCAACTTTTGAGAATGGAGTAATCCATGTTGGAGCGTACGATAATAACCTTTACACCATCAATGCTTCTTCTGGAGAATTTTTATGGAAATATCCAACAGAAGCTGGCATTGTAAGTAAGCCGGTAGTTAGTGAAGGACTGGTACTATTTGGTTCGGAAGATAGTCGTTTATATGCCCTTTCGGCTCGACAGGGAAAGTTATCCTGGACATATCCAACTGATGGTCCAATCCGCTCATCTCCCCGCGTAGCAGAGGGACATGTTTTTATTGGTTCAGACGATGGCTACTTGCATGCAGTCAATGTTATGGCGAACCGGAGAGTCTGGCGATTGGATGCAGGCGCGCCAGTACGTTCAACGGCTGCGGTTGTTAATGACTATGTCTATTTTGGATGTGAAAGTGGTGAGTTCTTTTGCGTCGATTTCCGAGGACAGATTAAATGGAGATTTAAAGCAAAACGAGCCATCACTTCCTCTCCAGTAGTGATTCAAGGAGCTGTGTACTTTGCGTCTGTTGATGGTAATGTTTATGCAGTGGATGCCAAATCTGGTTGGGTTATCTGGCGGTTCAGGATGGGAAAAGGATCGGTTTCTTCTCCAGGTAAATCTGATAACTATATTTACATTGGATCAGCAGATGGGTATATTTATTGCATAGACCAGGGTAATGCAAAAGAGATTTGGAAATTTCAGACGGATCATCAGGTAAGCGGCTCTCCAGTTGTATACAAAGACTCGGTTTATTGTGGTTCAGCCGATGGTGTGATGTATTGCCTGGAATATCGAACTGGAAGATTGAGGTGGAAATTTGCCACGGGAGGACCGATTACCAGTACTCCGATTATCAATAATGATGTGCTTTATATTGGTTCAACAGATCATATCTTATATGCTCTGGCAATTTAACGTTTCGACTTTTGTCAAAATGGAGGCGGTTCGTGCTGAATTTCTTAAAGAAATGGTTTAATCCTCAAAAGCCCGTTGCAGATAATGTTCAGACAGCCCCATTATCTCCTGAACAATTGAGTGCTGTATCAGAGAGAACAATCAATTTTACTCCTCCGCAGCTCCTTTATGCTGTAAATCAATCCAGTGGTCTTCAACGTGAACATAATGAAGATACATTATTTGCCTTTAGTTCTATTTTAGGGGATGGAAGAGCAGATATACCCTTCGGAGTTTTTATCGTTGCAGACGGGATGGGTGGACATCAACATGGAGAAGCTGCAAGCGGCGCTGCGGCAAAAGCAATGGGGTCTTATTTAGTAAATAAATTATCTTCCCGATTTCTTGGCAGTCATTCCGAAGATCAGTTTGAAAGTTTACAAGAGATTATGGAAAATGGAGTAAAGGAGGCGCAGCGGAATGTTATCCGCAATGCGCCAGGTGGAGGCACAACCTTAACAGCAGTATTGGTGATTGGTGAACAGGTAACCGTAGCTCATGTGGGTGATAGCCGCCTTTACTTTATTTATCCAGATGGTCGGGCAAAGGTCATGACAGAAGACCATTCACTCGTGCAGCGGTTAAAAGATCTGGGGCAGCTTTCAGATCATGAAGCCAGCGTTCATCCTCAACGAAATGTTTTATACCGGGCTTTAGGACAATCCGATCCATTTAAACCAGATATCAAATCGCTTCCTTTTCCTCATCCGGGATATATGCTGTTATGCAGTGATGGTCTGTGGGGAGTTGTTCCCGAGAATGATATTGTAAGGATTGTGAACTCCTCCGAAAGTCCAATCATGGCTTGTTATGACCTGGTTTCTCTTGCGAATTCCAATGGTGGACCGGATAATATTAGTGTTATACTGGTCAAATACATGTGTTAATGGATGGTTATGATGGGGGCTGATTACTATGAAGTATTGGGCGTGTTATGGGATGCATCGATGGAGGAAATCCGGGATGCATATTTTGATTTAGCCAGGCAATTCCACCCCGATGTCAATCGAGACCCCAGCGCTCATGAAGATTTCATTCGAATTCAGCAGGCTTATGAAACATTATCCGATCCAGTTAAACGAGAGAAATATAACCAAACTCTTTCGCCTGATCAAAAATTTTCTCCAGAAATTGAGCTAAACATCCAGTACAGCCGATCTACCCTTCCAAGGTTAAATGAATCGCAATTGTTATATGTATTGTTTGATGTATATTGCCGGCAGCAAACAGACTATAATGCGATACCACCAATTCATTTATGCCTGGTGCTCGACCGATCGACATCGATGCAGGGTGAAAGAATGGATATGGTCAAGTCGAACACCGCCCAGTTATTACGCCAGTTACGACCCCAAGATTATTTTTCAATTGTTTCCTTTAGCGACCGGGCTGAGGTTGTCGTTCCGCCTACTAGAATGTCCGAAATGGGAAGATCTGATAACCGCATCAGTCTAATGAAGCCGGGTGGCGGCACCGAGCTCTTTTTTGGTTTGGACTTAGGTATTGATCAAATTCGCAAAATCGATAATCCCAAGTATGTCAAACATATCATCATTATGACAGATGGGCATACCTACGGAGACGAGCAGGCATGTTTAAGCCTTGCAAAACAGGCTGCCCATGAAGGAATCTCGATTAGCGCTTTGGGAATTGGCGCGGAATGGAATGATGATTTCTTGGATCAATTGACCAGTTTTAGCGGCAGTAATGCTGTTTATGTCCGATCGCCAAAAGAACTAAATAATTTCTTAAAAGAAAAAATTACTTCATTGGGGGTTGTTTATGCGCGGGGTCTATCTCTCCATTTTACGAGCGACCCTGAGGTAAAATTGCGATATGCTTTTCGGTTATATCCAGAGACCACTCCCTTGCCAACAAGTGATGAAATACCATTGGGAGACATTTTATATAATGACCGAATTTCTGTGTTATTGGAGTTTCTAATTCCACCTGTAAATGAAAATCAAAATATTATCAATTTGGCAATTGGTCAGATTCGAATGGCTCTACCTTCACGAAAGAATAAAGAATATAGAAGAATCATTAAACTAAATAGAGTAATAGAGGACGAGTCAGATATTGAAGCTCCTCCAGAGGTCATCGTGCAGGCAATGTCAAAATTGGTGTTATACCGTATGCAAGAAAAAGCAAAGCTAGAACTAGTGGCAGGAAATGTTGATAAAGCGACCAAACATTTACATCATCTTGCATCCCATTTATTATCTATAGGAGATCGCGAATTAGCTCATACAGTGTTAATGGAAGCGGATCATGTGCAAAAAAGCAGTAAATTTAGTGCTGAGGGGGATAAACGAATAAAATATGGAACGAGATCTCTGATTTTGTCATCAGGACGGGAAGGTTTTTGCTTATGATACTTTGTCCCAATTGTCACCATCAGGAAGTTGCAGGGGCTTTATTTTGTAGTGAATGTGGAGCCCGATTGGTTTTGTCCGATGAAGCGACCACTCAATACTTGAAGAAAGTGTCAAATGAATTAAGACCTTTCCCGACCAGGGCAAAAGAAGGGGGGGGGACTGCGCCAAATCCGGGATCAATTGACGCCATCGTGTCCTTAAATGTGGTCGAAAATGGACAAATTATCCACCTCGCAGGGCAAACTGAGTTCACCCTGGGTCGAATTGCTGAAGCTCAACCGATTTTACCGGACGTTGATCTATCCACATTTGAGGCGTATTCCCAGGGTGTTTCTCGATTACATGCAGTATTGAAAATTGTCAAAGACCGAGTTGTTATTTCAGACCTGGGATCTTCGAATGGAACTCGAGTTAACGGGCAAAAAATTGCACCGCATGTCGATTTTCCTCTTAGTAATGGAGATATTATTGCATTAGGCAGGCTTAAGTTACAGGTGATTATTCGAGGTTAAGAATCAATTAACAGGTTGGGAGGTATCATGCAAAGTGTTATTCTTCACATCATGAACGAAGATCCTGTTTTGGGGGAAGTAGATGCCCTTCCAGCGGGTGGGGATTATGTTGTCCTTGTGCGCAACCCTCGACGGCGGGATGGAAAAGATTTAAACTATATTGAGCCAAATGTTTCTGCAGTTATATGGCCGATGAGCAGGATTAATTTTATTGAGGTTTTACCAGGCGCTGAAGACGAAGAAATTATTACCTTTGTCCGGGAGTGAAAATGCCAGATGAGTCATTAAAAAACCGCTGTATTCTCGTTGTGGATGATGAGGAGCGGATTGCCAGATTTATCCGACTGAACCTCGAACATGACGGATTTCAGGTGGTTGAAGCATATCGCGGTATGCAAGCGATTCAAGCATTAAGAGATAGTATACCGGATTTGGTTATATTAGATATTATGCTTCCCGACATGGATGGTTTTGAGGTATTACGCCTGATTCGCGAGATCAGTTCTGTGCCTGTGGTCATGCTGACTGCCAAGAATGAAGAAGAGGATAAAGTACGAGGACTTGAATTAGGAGCAGATGATTATATAACCAAACCATTCAGTCCGAGAGAATTGGTGAGTAGAATTCGGGCAGTTTTACGGCGTACTGAAGCTGCAAACCCTGCTACTCGCGGAGAGGTGATTGAAGTAGATGAACATTTGCGAATCGATTTTGGCAGGCGAGAAGTATTTGTAGATAATGAAGAAGTAAAATTGCGCCCGACTGAATACCGGTTGTTGTACCATTTGGTTCAAAATGCAGGTTGGGTGATGACGTATGACCAGCTCTTATCGAAAGTGTGGGGATATGAATATCGAGACGAACCACACTATGTCAGGTTATATATCAATTACTTGCGGCAAAAACTTGAAAAAGACCCATCAAATCCAAAATATATATTGACAGAGAGAGGGGTTGGGTATCGGTTCGTTGATTTTCGGCGTCAAAAGGATGATCCTGAAGCTTAGCATTCAGTAATAATCTGATGAATTTAGGAGATCTAATGGAAGATAATTTATTACAGGCACCAATTCATGTATCAGAAGCAGATTTTGAAAAGGTAGTATTACAATCCACTTTACCGGTTATTATCGATTTTTGGGCGCCTTGGTGCGGACCTTGTAAAATGATTGCGCCAATGCTTGAAAAATTAGCGAAAGAAATGGCTGGTCAATTGCTCATTGCTAAAGTGAATACCGACGAAAATCAAGATTTAGCTTTTCGATATAACATACAGGGAATTCCAACGTTGTTGTTCATTTCAAACGGAAAAGTGGTCCACAGCCAGGTGGGTGTTTTACCAGAGGGGCGGTTAAGAGATGCCGTTCGCCAATTTATCGCGGTTGTTGATCAAGCTAAATCAAGCGATTAATTTGTTCAATCAACAATTTACATAAACAGCCTGGTTCGATGGAACAGGCTGTTTATTAATACTTTGTTTATATTGTTAAGGCAGAAAATCGCGCCTTCATTTCTGACTTGTTGAGGTAATCAACTTTGCTGAAGAAGCACTTTCTTAAAGACCTTTCCTAACCTCGCGATACCTTCATTTATTTTTTCGGGAGAAGCGTTTGAGAAATTGAGTCGGAGAGTGTTTTCTCCTCCTCCACACGGAAAGAATGAATCTCCCGGCACATAAGCGACTTTTTCGGCGGCAACCTGGGGAAATATTGTAGTTGTATTAATATGTTCTGGCAATGAAGCCCACAAGAACAGACCTCCCTGAGGATGTGTCCAATGGACATTGCCCGGCATATGTTCTTCCATTGAATCTAACATAACGTCTCGTCGTTCACGATAAATACGTCGGATGAGTTCTACATGGCGGTTGATGAATCCGTCGCGAGCAACTTCATAGGCGACATATTGAGTAAAGCTGGGGGTGTGCAAATCAGCGCCTTGTTTTGCAATGACCATCTTGCGGATTACCTGAGCTGGGGCTATGACCCATGCCAGCCGCAAGCCGGGCGCTAATATTTTGGAATATGTGCTAAGGTATATGACATTGCCGTTATATTCTTCTGGATTACCACACCTGTCTCCGTCTAATTTGATAGTTGAAGGAATGTCAACCCCTTCGAATCGCAATTGACCATAGGGGTCATCTTCTATTACCGGCACTCCAAATTGTTCAGCTAGCTCTAAGATTTTAACCCTTCTGTCCCGAGAGATGGTAACTCCAGTCGGGTTTTGAAAGTTTGGCAAAATATACATCATTTTGGGGCTCACCCTGAGCGCTTCTTGAACATAATCTGTTTGTATCCCGTCTGCATCAGAGGGAACCGCAACATATTCAGCGCCATAGACACTCCAGGCTTGCAATGCGCCAAGGTAAGTGGGAGACTCAACCAGGATATGATCACCGCGATTGATGAAAATTTTACCAAGCAGATCCAAAGCCTGCTGAGAGCCAGAGGTGATTAATACGTTGTCAGGGGTGATCTTCAGACCATTTTGGGCGGCATCCTGGCATATCAATTCTCTCAATGGCAAATAACCTTCTGTTGGTCCGTATTGCAATGCGCGGCTTCCGTTTTCTTTAAGGACTTTTTCGCAGGCTTCTTGCACTTGCCTGACAGGAAATACTTCTGGAGCGGGTAAACCACCTGCAAATGAAATTACATCTGGTCTTTCGGTCAGTTTTAACAACTCACGAATGGCAGAACTTGTTTGCTTCTGTGTTCTTGAAGCGTAACGTTTTTCCCAGGCAATTGACATATTAATTCTCCCTGAAGTTAGTAATGATTATTTTGGAAAACGACTGATGACCTGAGCAGGAGTTGGCAGGGTCACCCGATCTCCAATTTTTAATTCAAATGGCATTTTACCTGCGGTTTTCGGAGACCCCTGGAATATGGAAATGGGGGTATTTTCCTCTGCGGCGCTCAGCTCAATGAAAGCCTGTCCCGTTAACATTCCTTGGGCGTCCATTGAACAACTGGTTACAAATCCGATCACTCTCCCTTTTTTATCCAATACAGGATCTCCAAGATGCGCCATACGAACAGCTTTTTCGTTGAACCGGAAGCGCACCACTTCCGAAGTTCGATTCTTTTCCTTTTCTATAAATGCATCGCGCCCAATAAACCAGGGCTTGTAGGTTTTTACATACGACCCAAATCCTGCTTCGCCAACACCCAGGTTATATTCACCGCCCATTTCATGCCCATATAAGGGGAGACCTGCTTCTATGCGTAAAGAATCGCGGGCGCCCAGCCCGCAAGGTTTTAAACCAAGCGGTGCACCTTTTTCGAGAATTGAGTGCCATAATGATTCAAGCTGATCGGGATGGACAAAAAGCTCAAATGCCATTTTTTCACCCGTGTAGCCCGTACGCGAAACGATCAAGTCAAATCCGCCCAGGTTAGCCTCGCATAATTCAGTCCTTTTTAGTCCCAGTATCTTTGTGCGGTCTGAACCACTGCACCCCAGGCTTAACAATATATCCCTGGATTTAGGTCCCTGAAGCGCGAGATCAACCCGCATATCTTCTCCTTCTGAAACGGAACGAAGATTGCGAAGAATTGCCTGGTATCCAAAGGCTCTGGCGTCAGGATATTTCCGATCCACCAATACCTCACCCTTTTTCACAGCATTTAACCATGCCCAGTCTTTGTCGTCGTTCGAAGCATTGACCACTACCAGATATTGATCCGAACTGCGGCGGTATACGAGCGTATCATCTATTACATTTGCGTCTGGATCTAAGAAATGTGTATAGCAGGATTCTCCGACTTGCAAAGAATTAATATCATTTCCGCATACGCTATCCAAAAAAATCGAGGCATCTTCCCCTTCAACCTGGTAAACACCCATGTGAGAAACATCGAAAAGCCCAGCAGCGGAACGAGTGGCAAGGTGTTCTTCCATTACGGATGAATACCAGACTGGCATTTCCCACCCGGCAAAAGGCACCATTTTTGCCCCCATTTTCTTGTGGGTTTCAAATAACCTTGTGCGCTTGATTGGTGTTTCGTCATGACTCTCCTGCCAGCGAAATTCGGGCAGCGGAGAAACGCTTTTTTGCTGGATGCCGATATAGTAAGGTTTGAGCGCCCCTATTTCTTGTATCCGCTCTGTTTTCATGGGGTTTAAGCATTCTTCAACATAAATGGGACCCGGCATTCTGCGAACCAGATCGGGATCGAATTGAGTATATCCATCAGATAGATCCCGTAACCATGTGGCTACAAGGCTGCTTTTTCCCGCATCAACAATTAATTGATATTGATTGGTTCCAGTTCTGCTCAAGAAACCCGCGATCGTTTCGCCCGCAATGGAAATCGTTGTTTCCTGACCTTTTCCGATTGGCAGCAAAGAGACGTCGCTGCTAAACGCATAATTACAAAACTGTTTGATCGGTAATCCGGACAGAGTGAAAGAAACCTGTTTTGAGGTCGAGAGAGGTTTATCGTCCAGGTAATAGAAATGGGGATAACCATGTTGGGCAGAGAGTTGCAAGTCTGCGCCGATAGAAGTTGCCATCTCCCTGACCTTTATTCGAATATCTTCAAGGACAGCAAAGTCGATTTTAGCTCGGGTGGCGTCACCTTTTCGGGTATCGATAGTATAGGGGCGCATGGCGAACAGCAGATCTGCAATCATGTTCCCTAAATTTATCATGTCGGCTTCCTTCAATCCCCGCTGGGTTACCCAAGGTGTACCATAACGAACACCACTGGCGTTGAGCGCAGTCTTATCGCCTGGGATGGTATTTCGGTTAGTAACAATACCGGCGATATCCAGGATTCGAGCAGCCAGATCCCCAGACAAAGGCACGCCTTCAGGAGATTGGATCGATTTGCAGTCAATATTTCCTAAATGCGAATCGGTTCCACCAAATGGAATACGAAGCCCTCTTTTTTCAAGCTGATTGGTGAGCGCCACACAATTCTTAATGATTTGACGCTGCAGCTCAGCAAACTGAGGAGTATGAGCGAGTTTAAAAGTGGTTGCCATGGCAGCAAACACATGTACATGAGGTCCTCCTTGCTCGCCAGGGAAAACAGCCCGGTCAATTTTGCGCGATAAAGCTGAGTCGTCGGTCAATATAACTGCTCCTCGTGGACCACAAAGGGTTTTGTGAGTCGTGAAGGTGATAATTTGAGCATAACCAACAGGTGACGCAACTGCTTTTCCAGCAATCAGCCCGGCGATATGAGATACATCCGCTAATAAAAGTGCTCCACAAGCGTCTGCAATCTCTCTAAATTTCGCCCAATCAGGAATCCAGGGGTAAGAGGAATACCCCGCAATGATGATTTTGGGCTTATTTTCGATGGCAAGAGAGCGAACTGAGTCATAATTTATTTTCTCAGTTTTGGGGTCGACGTTATAGTGAATGACTTTATAGAGTTTTCCGGATCGATTGACTGAGGATCCGTGCGTTAAGTGTCCGCCGTGTAGTAAGTTCATGCCAAGGATGGTGTCGCCAGGGTTGATCAATGCATGATACACAGCGTTATTGGCTGGGGCACCAGAGAGGGGTTGAACATTTACGTACAGATGGTCAGCGTCAACCCTTTCATTAGCAAAAAGTTCAGCACATCGCCGCCTGGCAAGCGCTTCTACAATATCAGCATATTCGACACCCTTGTAATATCTGGGGTCCGAATAACGTCGGTAATGCGACAATTGATATTGATAATCCAGGATTTCCCGCTCAACCATTTTTCGGCTTTCTTCATCAGGATATCCTTCTGCATAAATATTTTGAAAAACCGATCCTAATCCTTCTCGAATAGCTGCTGGAGCAGTACTTTCGCTGGGGATCAAAATTAATTTACGAAATTGCCTTTCTTTCTCGAGTTCAATCAATTGAAAAACTTCCTGGTCAACTTCTGAAAGAGATCCTCGTACTAAATAATCAGACATTCCTTTTTCTCCTGAAGAATGTGGATATTCATATTACCCCGACTCTTATTGTATCTCTCGCATCAAGGGATACAAGTGTAGTTTGTTACAATATCATTTAATCGTAGTATCCTGCTCAAACACCGATATTTTTACTTATGATATATCACAAATCAGGATAAACGTTCTCCTATTTCCCGTAAGAATAAAACAGGGTTGTGCGCATACATTTCAAGTTGAATTTCCTTGGTGGTCAATTTCATTAAAGTTTCGGTCAGGTATTGATTGACCGGCGTCTTTATGCCACAACGCTTGGCATATCGGACAACCGCCCCATTTAAGAATTCAACCTCACTTTTTGTTCTTCCCTGATACAGATCGATATGAAAGGATGGCATTTTTTCACCTCTGCCTTTTCCAACAGATCTTGCCAGTATAGGGCGACTGACCACTTCAGGAAGCTTTGACATGCAGGCGCATAGCAATTTCACTGGTGTTGCAGGTAAATTCGTGACCGATATATTGAGTGCGCGCATTACGGCAAGGGTTTCTTTGATTTGTAAAACTTCGATATGATACAGGCGGCGGTCCGCAAATATTTGCCCAGGTGTCAAATTCAAAATAGCAGATGACGCATTGGCAAGCAGATTGGTGATCATTTTAGACCATTTCATGGATACAGCATCCGGATATATACACGGATTTAATTCTGCACAGCGCAGCACTTCCATGAGCGCGGGTATTAGGTAATGATCTGAAGCAATACCGATACCCCGTTTACGCTCGATGAAAACATCACCTGCCTGATTGCGTCCGATGGCAGTTGTAACGGTTGCGGGGATGACTTTGTTTGGTCCTAAAATTTCCTCAAGGATCATCTCGTTTTCAACCCCGTTTTGAAAACTGATGATTGGAGGCAAGGCAGCATGATATGGTCTTAAACTTTCTGCAAGAGGTTTTGTATCGTATGATTTTACAGCTAATATTCCTAAATCATATGGACCATAAGTCAGGGCTTTTTCCAAGGTAGATGCAACTTCAACTTCTGGAAATGTGATTAAGTCCGCCCCTATTCTTAACCGCAAACCATTTTGTTGCAGTAAACTTGCTGCGGAGGGTTGCTCAAGAAAAGTAACTTTTTGTCCACAACGGAGTAAGCTGCATCCAATATACGAGCCAATAGCTCCTGCTCCGAAGCAGAGAAATTTTAATTGTTGCCTGGATTTATTTTTGAAATCAGCCACTAAGATAATCCCGAATCCCAGTTTCTTGCGCCGCGCAGAAATACATCGCCTGTCATCACCTTTTTCCCTGCAGGCTGAAGTTGTTCTATCACAAGCCATCCGTCCCTGGCACCGAGCGCAGGTTTTTTGTTTATAACCACACGTTTTCCTGGAGTTGCATTTGGATCTGGTTCAACTTGCGCTTGTGTAATTCGTAAAGGTTGTTCATTCCATAAAATATAAGAACCTGGCCAGGGGTAAAACGCACGAACATGGCGTTCTAATTCAAATACCGATCGAGAAAAATCAAGGAGTCCATCTTCTTTCTTCAGCATGGGGGCATAAGTTGCCAGAGAAGAATCCTGAGCGATTGGAATGATTTCACCCCGCAGATATCTCGGCAACGTTTCGATCAGTAGATCCGCTCCTAATTTTGCCAGTCTTATAGTTAGACTTTGCGCATTATCATTGGCAAAAATCTCCAATTCCCGTTGACTTAATATCTCCCCGGTATCAATACCGGCGTCCATTTTCATTATTGTAATCCCGCTGATTTTATCGCCATGAAGCAAGGCTGCCTGGATAGGTGCAGCGCCTCGCCATCGAGGTAATAAGGATGCGTGGACATTTATGCAACCCAGCGGTGGTAAGTCGAGAACGTTTTGGCGCAAGATTTGTCCATAAGCGGCTACAACAATCAGGTCGGGATTCCAGGCTGATAATTTTGCGAATGACTCTGGCGCCCGTAGTTTTGGCGGCTGGAAGCATTCCAGTCCCAATTCCTGGGCGAGAATTTTTACGGGTGGAGGAGTAAGGGTTTGCCCTCGCCCTGATGGTCGATCGGGTTGGGTAACTACCGCAGTGATTGAATAATTTTCTGCCAATTTTCGTAAAATTGGCAGAGAAAAATCTGCGGAACCCATAAAAATAATTTTCGTCATATTCGCGTGATTTTATCACAGAAAGAATGTGTCGCTCATAAATTGTCTTTTTGGATATGTAGTGACCCAATGAAGTGATTGAGGATATAGACCAGATTAGAATTTGAATTCTATATGAGGGTTGTTTAAATATAGTCTGCGCTCCCGTTTTAATATATTTTTTAACAATTTACAATTTGGGTGGAATGTTTGGTTGCATTTTTTTATAATGCATGTAAAATAGTATCATCTTGCTATTAATCTATCTCTAATGGAGGCTTTGAAAGATGAACCAATCTTCTGATATTACCAGTGATGACCGCCTTTGGGCTTTGCTAGGTTATCTGGTGCCGATCATCGCATTAATTGTGCTGCTTATCGAGGATAAACGTTCCCGACCTTTCCTGAAATTTCATGCTGTTCAGTCCCTTGCGTTTAATGTGGCGGCTTACTTGATTATTACCATCCTTTCGACCATTACGCTTGGAATTGGCAGTATTTTGTGCATTGCCCCCGTTGCATACAGTATCTACCTGGCTGTTAAGTCGTATCAGGGAGAATATGTAACGATCCCCTGGCTGACCGATTTCATTCGAAAACAGGGTTGGGTTCGGTAATCCTCATTCCGAAGGAAAATAAGGTAAATTATTCTTTTTAGATAACTGATTCGGTCAGCAGGTTAACTGCCTGCTGATCGAAAATAATCATTTCAAACGAAATTAATCTGTCCGTTTCCATTTTTTCTGGGAACGGTTTTTTATTATCAACCAGCTCCACTTATATTTTTTGTGCAATATCCGTCGGTTGTGATGTAGACACCTGACTTTCCTGGTTATCAAAACCACCAATTTTTGTGGACATTTAGGTCATGGTTGGTTCCTTCAAATTTTTCATTCCTTCAGGCATTAATAACTGACGATGATAAAGATCAGCATACACTCCATTCATCGCTAATAACTCAGCATGAGTGCCTTTTTCCACCATTTCACCATCCTTGATAACCACGACAAGATCTGCTTTGCGGACAGTGGATAAGCGATGAGCGACGACAAAACTGGTACGACCCTGAAGCAGCCTTTTTAGAGCCTTTTGGACAAGTGCTTCTGTTCTGGTATCGATACTTGCTGTTGCTTCATCAAGGATTAATATTTTAGGATCGGAGAGAAGAGCTCTGGCGATTGAAATCAGTTGACGCTGACCCTGGCTCAGTAATTTGCCCCTTTCTCCAACATCCGTGAGATAGCCCTCCGGTAGTTTTATTATAAAATCATGCGCATTTGCACTTCTGGCAGCTTCTTTAACCTCCTCATCGGTCGCGTTTAGTTTTCCATATCGAATATTATCTAAAATCGTCCCGGAGAAAAGAAAAGGCTCCTGATTGACTACACCAATATGTGAACGTAACGATTGATGTTTAATATCTTTAACATTAATCCCATCAATGATCACACTGCCTTTTGTTGTATCGTAAAACCGGGGAACTAAACCAACCAGAGTAGTTTTACCTGCTCCAGTGGGACCAACAACAGCGATCATCTGCCCGGCATGTACCTCCAGGTTGATTCCGCATAGCACCATCTGTCCCGGCTCATACTCAAAATACACATCATCAAAAACAACATTTCCCTGGAGGGTATGGATGGGAATAGCGTTTTCCCGGTCCTGAATGGATGGCTGCATATCAAGTAGTTCAAAAATCCGTTCAGCAGCCGCAAATGCAGATTGAGCTATTGTCCACATTTGAGCTACGGTTTGAATTGGTCGGAAGAAATTTTGCACATATTGAACAAAGGCAATGACTGTTCCAACGCTGATCGTTCCTGCAATTGCCATGGCTCCTCCCATTCCAGCCACCAGGGCAAAGTCAAGTGTTGTGAGAACCTCCATCGTTGGGGCAAAGGCAGAGGTAACCGCAGTTGCATTGATATTTGCGTCTCTATTGGCGGCATTTCTTTCTGAGAATCGCTTAACATTTTCCTGCGACCGGTTAAAAGCCTGGGCAACCCGAACACCTCCCAGTTCTTCTTCAAGCCCAGCAGATACGTCGCCAATTGTAGAACGAGTTTTGCGGAACGCATTACGAGCGATTTTTGAGAATAATCCGGTAGTGAATAACAAGACAGGAACCATGGCAAGAACAGCAATCCCAAGCTGCCAGCTAACCAATAACATGGCGATACCGATTCCCAGCAGCGCAAATAGCGCTCCGACCATCTGAGGGACAGTCTGGCTAAAAAAAGAGTTCATCGTATCTATATCATTGGTCAGGCGGCTGATAATTTCTCCCGCTTGACGACTTTCAAGGTATTGTAAAGAAAGGCTCTCAATTTTTGTAAATACCTTCAAACGAATATCCGCCAGAATATTCTGCCCAATTTTGGAAATGACCAGGATTTGAAAACGGGTTGTTAACATTCCTACCGCAAATATAAATGCCAGTAAGATCATGTTCCAGGCAAGTCCAGTTGTGTCTTTTTGACTGATCAGGTTGTCAATCGCTCGACCGATCAGAAAAGGTGAGGCTCCCTGACTGGCTGCATTTAATATGACCAAAATGATAGAACCTGCTAATTGCCATTGATAGGGTCTCAAGTAGGCAATAAGGCGGAAAAAAACTATTGACCGATTGTGAGCTTTTTCATCGGGTAAATCAGCTAATCTGCGTAATCCGCCGCCGTGCATCATCGTAATTCTTCCTCTAACTCAGGTTGCATAAAGATTTTTTCACCGAATTGGGTTTCCATAATTTCCACATATAACTCGCAGGTTTCAATTAACTCGTCATGGGTGCCTTGTGCTACAAGTTTGCCCTGGTCTAACAATAAAATCAAATCAGCCTCGCGCACAGTGTTGATACGCTGGGCTATTACAAAAGTCGTTCGATTTTTTCGTAAGTAATCCAAAGCTTTTTGAATCTGGTATTCGGTTTCCGAATCAACCGAAGATGTGCTATCATCCATGATCAATAGAGGGGGGCTCAGGATTATCGCTCGCGCAATCGCAATTCGTTGTTTTTGCCCGCCAGAAAGACCCACCCCGCGTTCACCGATTATCGTGTTATATCCATCTGGTAATTCCTGGATGAAGGTGTCTGCTTGAGCGATTTTTGCCGCTTCAATTACCTCTTCCAGGCTGGCTGAGGGTCGACCATAGGCTATGTTGTCGCGTATCGAGCCGGAGAATAATGTTGTCTCCTGGAGAACGATACCAATTTGGGATCGCAACGACGATAGGGTGACATCAGCGATGTTGTGTCCATCAATTAAGATTCGCCCTGACGACACATTGTAAAACCTTGGGATCAGGTTAATGATTGACGATTTTCCAGCTCCTGTTTTTCCAATGATCGCGATCGTCTGGTTTGGTTTTGCCTCAAATGACAGGTTCGAGCAGACATCTTGATCGCTGCCGGGATATCGAAAGGTTACGTTTTCAAATACCACATGCCCTTTGATCGGGGGCAGGGGGTATGCGTCTGGTTTATCTACCACGTCGGATTGGGCGTCAAGAACTTCGAAAATTCTTATCGCGGATGCCTCTGCTCGCCCCAACACCGAACCAATAAATCCAAACATAAAAATCGGCATTAGAAAGAAGCCCTGGTATGCCAGGAAAGCAACCAGATTACCCAGGGTCAAAGTACCGCCAATCACTTTAATTCCACCAACCCAAACAACGCCCACAATCGCCAGGTTGGCGATAAAAAAGAACAGTGGGAAAAAAGTGGAAAATTGTTCGACCAATGTCAAGTTTGACATCAGATAGTCTTGATTTTTTTCTTTAAACCGGTTAATTTCGTAATCCTCCCTGGCAAAAGATTTGACGACTCGAATCCCAGCCAGGTTTTCTTGCAATATTGTGTTTAACATTCCTAATTTCTGTTGAATTTGGGAAGATAAAGGCATTACGACTTTGAAAAACCTGAAAAAGATGACTGCGATAAAAGGCAGCATCCCTAAAAAAATCAGGGTTAATGTCGTGTTGATTAAAAAAAGCATGGTAAGTGTGCCAAACAGTAAAATAAGAGCGGCAATTAATTGTAACAGCCCGTTGCCGGTGAACATTCGAACCATCTCGACATCCGAGGTCATTCGAGTGAGTAATTTTCCAGTTTGTGAACGGTCATGATACGAAAAACTGAGGTGCTGCAATTTCTCGAAAATCAAATTCCGTAATTCAAATGCAATACCCTGGGATGTTGTTTCACTCCAATACCCTTGCAGGAAATTGAATATTCCCTTCATGATTGCAAGTCCTACCAGCGCCAGGGCGACTTGCCAGATAATGGATAAATCAAGTTTGTTAATTCCTTCGTCGATTAATATCCCAAGTAAACGAGGGAGAATTAAATTTACCCCATTTACAATAACCAGGCTGATGATGGCGCCGGTAAACGGAAGCGTGAAATAGCGTAAAAGACCTAATACTCGCAATATACCTTTCATAATATCCTCAAATCCTCTTATGTGGTGAGGTTTTTAGAATGACCAAAACCTTAAGATAAGCGGGATAGATACTGCTACCACAACGATCTCAAGCAATAACCCCATCCGCCAATAATCTCCAAATTTATAACCACCTGGTCCCATGACAAGAGTGTTGGATTGATGACCAATGGGCGTTAAGAATGCACAGGATGCGCCAATGGCAATCGCGATCAAAAAGGGATCTAATGATACACCCAAACCTTGAGCAACACGAATGCCAATTGGTGCCATTAATACAACTGCTGCAGCATTATTAACCAGGTCTGATAAGAACATGGTCGCAATCATGATAATGATTAATGACCCAGCAGGTGGTAAATCTTTAGAGAGACCAATCAACGAGGAAGCAATAAGATTAGCGCCTCCTGTGGTCTCCAAGGCTTCTCCAACCGGGATCATTGCACCCAATAAAATAATAATCGGCCACGAAACACTGTCATAAGCTTCTCGTAGTGACACGATTTTTGAAATTACCATGCCCAAAACCGCAGCGACAAAAGCAATTTGTACCGGAAGGATTCCTAAAGCAGCAATGAATAATGCCCCCCCAAAGATACTTAATGCAAGAATCATCCGGCGTGAGCCGTTAATGCGAATTCCTCGGCTCGCGAGAGGAAGGCACCCTATCGTTTCTACTGATTCTCGCAATGTATCTACATGACTTTGTAGCAACAATACATCTCCGTTGTGAAAGCGTATGCGATCCAATCTATTGCGTAAAACCTGTCCTTGACGTGAAATTGCCAGTAAATTTACCCCATAGTTCGCCCTCAGATTATGGCTACGGGCTGTGCCACCAATCAGACGAGAGTTGGGCATAATTACAGCCTCCAGGATTGTGACATCCTCTGCTTCTAAATCCAACTCACCGATTTGCTTACTGCCAACAAGTTCTAAACCGGAAGTCTCCACTAATTTTTTTAAGTTTTCGGTATCTGAGCTTAGGATCAGGATATCTTCTGGTTGCAGAATAGTATATGAAGATGGCTCTAACCGCCGTTCACGTCCTCTGACCAAACCAATGATGATTGATTGGGAATTCGAAAAGTCAGGAATTTCACGAAGAGATTTTCCGACAAACCTTGAATCCGCGGGCACCTTAACTTCGGTAACATAATTTTGAATTTCAAAGAGTGAAAATCCATTCGCTGCCTCTTTTCGCTTGGGGATTAAGCGCCAACCAATCAAAATAATAAACAACAATCCTGCTCCTGCAACCCCCCCGCCAACAAGCGAAAAATCAAACATTCGAAAAGGTCCATTACCTGCCTGCTCTCGAAACGAAGATGCTATGATATTTGGAGGAGTGCCAATTAATGTCGTCATTCCACCGAGGAGTGACGCAAATGCAATTGGCATTAATAGATAAGATACAGATATTTTCTTTTTTGCTGCAAGCTCGATCACTACGGGTAATAGCAAGGCTAATGCGCCAACATTATTCATGAACGCGGAAAAAATGACCATAATACTGGTTAAAACAGCCAGTTGAATTGTTATTCCGCCGCGAAAACTCGAGATTTTTTCACCGATCCATTCAACGATTCCTGAATTTTGCAAACCTCGGCTGAGTACCAAAACTGCAGCAACCGTAATAACCGCCGGGTTGCTAAATCCAGTGAAAGCACGATTGACCGGCGTGATGCCCGTCAAAGTCACAATTAACAGAGCGAGCAAGGCGACGACATCATATCGCCATCGACCTGAGATAAAAAGGTAAAGAGTTAGCAGTAAAGTGGCAAATATAATGACCTGATGAAGAGTTAACATGCTGATTGCACTCGAATAAATTATTTTTGATAAAATTGTGTCAGTGCAATCATTATACTGCTAATAAATTTGATAAATTTTAAGAAAACAGCGAAGTAGAATGTTGAGGGTGATTAACGAACCTGATTGATTAGCCACGTCTTAAAGATTAGGGAAGTTCGGGGTTTTTAAAATATATGACTTTATTTAGTAGGATATGGAAATTTTTTACGGGATTTACAAAAAATGACGCCGAGTCTTACATTGAGACCAATGATATGCAGAATAAAAACCAGGGAATAATTGTGTATGGGACAAAATGGTGTTATGACACCAGGAGAGCGTTGTCGGTCATGGACCGCTATCAAGTTGCGTATCAATATATTGATATCGATTCAGACCAGGATGCAGCCAAATATGTTGAATTGGTAAATCGGGGATTTCGAAGCGTGCCAACAATTATTTTTCCAGACGGATCACTGCTGGTTGAACCTTCAGATAGTGAATTGAAGAAAAAGCTTGGAGTGGTTTAATCTTTCTTTGGGAATAGCAGCCATACCAGAATTAAACCAATTAATAACCCAAGGGAGATAATGAGGAAACCCGTAGTCCTGCGAGGCTGTTCGATCACAACCCCAGCAGGGGTGGTTAACCTTCTTCCTAACTGGTCAATGAAAGCCGGGTTAGGTTTGACTTTGTAGAGCGAGTTTTGAAGTTTTTGTTCCAAAATTAAAATAACTTCATCGTCGGGTTGAACCTGAATCATGCCTTCTCCTCATCGACAGGATAAGCAATCATGCCTACTGTGCCTGGACCTAAGTTCGCAGCAATTGGAATTGCGAGGTTCGTGATGATTACTTCTTTGATATTCAGGGCTTTTGCAGCCATCTCACGCAAAAAAGCTGCTGACTCAAAATCAGCTGCGTGGACTATGGCGAGATTTATCGGATTATTTCCTACCCGGTCTTGGATTGTCTGAACAACCTTTTCAAGTGAATGATGTCTGGTTCGGGTTCGCCCAGCCATTTCGAGTAATCCATCTTTTAGAATTACCAGCGGTTTGATATTTAAAAGGGAGACCACTGCGTTTTGAAAGAAATTAATTCGTCCACTTAAGTAAGCGTATTCCAATTTGTTCAACGTAAAGGCAAGCGACCATTTTGAACGAATTCTGTCCAAACGTTGTAAAATGGCGGCGATGGAGTATCCAGCTCGATCCATTATTCTGGCTTCTCTACACAAAAACGCCTGGGCGGCTGAACCTGCACCCGAATCGTAGGCGTATATATTGAACTCATTAACTAGTTCTCTGGCAGCCGCGACAACCGTGCTAAATGTACCAGAGAGTTTGCTTGTTATGTGTATTGATAGAATAGTGTCGCCATTTTGCGCAATGCCCTTATAAAAATCGATGATTTGACCGATGGATGGAAGAGATGATTTTGGAATGATCTTTGTCTCATTAACTAAACGGTAAAAATCGGAGTGAGTAAAATTTTCCCCTTGTGTATAGGTTGTGTTGCCAAAAACAACCCTTAGCGGGAGAATATTGATTTCAAATTCTTTCCCCCAATTCTCCGGCATATCTGCTGCTCCATCTGTCACAATACGTAACATATTTACCCCTTGTTTGACTCAAATTGATCAATATTCTCTCTCAATGAAAGGAGAGTCCTGTGATATAAGCTCTTAATTGCGCCTTCACTCCGACCCATTATGACGGCTATCTCTGCATTTGATAGACCTTCGACAAATTTTAGAATTAAGATTTGTTGTCTTTCTGCGCTCAACTTGCGAATAACCTGTAATAATTTTTCTATTTCTTGAGATTCAACCAATGAAATTTCGGGTAAGTTTCCCCGCATCGTTAGATTGGTGTGATCTTCAAGAGGAACTTCTTTTCTTCGACTATTGTCTCGGTGCCAGTTTGCAACCAGGTTATGAGCAATTCGATATAACCAGGCAGAAAATGGAACACCCTGGTCGCGATAATTCTTAATGTGCGCCATAGCTCGATGGAAAACACGAGAAGTTAGATCTTCCGCATCGCTGGTGTTACCGGTTCGGTAATAGATATAGTTAAATATCTTGGTCACATGGCGCGAATACAGGAGACTAAAAGCTTCTTGATCACCTGCTACGGCTTTCGCGAGAATGACATCATCTGGGAGATCTTCCATGATCGTTTTCTCGCTCTATATCAATATAACACTTTAAGCATAGATGGGTTTCGTCGATAAAATCGAAGCTATAAAACGACTGGTAGACATCCCTATTGGTCTGGTTATCCTGATAAATACGAAAATAGACATTTCTGATACTCCACGAATCAGTATGGGTGCATTATACCAAGATCAAAAATTGAGTTGTTTGATTGAAGCTCACTTATCGACAAATTTTTTTTGCCACTCATACATTTTATTCATAGCCTCGATTGGAGAGATCGAATTTAAATCTAATTTTCTTAACTCTTCCAGGAGGGGGTTGGTTTCTGGAAATAGCAGCATTTGTTGCGGCAAATCTGGGTTTATCTTCACTGCTTTTCCGGATGACTCTTCTAGTTGACGAAGAATCTCATTCGCGCGTTGTACGACTGAGCCGGGAAGACCTGCTAATTGAGCAACATGAATACCGTATGAGCGGTCAGCTCCCCCTGGTATTATCTTGTGGAGAAAAACGACCTTTCCACCTGCTTCGCTGACCGAGACATTGTAATTTCTTACTCCTGGTAAGATGTCGGAAAGTTGAGCCAGTTCATGATAATGGGTGGCGAATAGAGTCCGCGACCGAAGTTGGGGGTGGTTGTGGATGTATTCAATCACAGCCCAGGCAATTGATACTCCGTCATACGTACTTGTTCCGCGACCAATTTCGTCAAGGATTAATAAACTGCGCTTCGTTGCGTGATGAAGGATATTGGCGGTCTCTACCATCTCTACCATGAAGGTTGATTGACCTGCATGGATTTCATCTTGTGCGCCAATCCGAGTGAAGATACGGTCGACCAATCCGATTTTTGCCCTTTTGGCAGGTACATAACTGCCCATTTGAGCAAGTAGCACAATTAAGGCAACTTGCCTGAGAAACGTGCTTTTCCCACTCATATTTGGACCTGTGATTATGCGTATTAATTCTCCAGGCTCAAAAATTGTGTCATTTGGAATAAACCGTTGAATGCCTTTTGATTTTTCAACAACCGGATGTCTTCCATCTTGAATATCTAAAACCGGTTCCTCGATGAGTTCAGGTCTGCAATAATTTCCATTTGCGGCTGCTTCAGCGAGTGAAATCAGGCAATCAAGGATGGCGAGCGTGGTGGCGGTTGAATTTAACTGATGGCGTGAAGCGCTTATTTTCGAGCATATTTCTTTAAATAAACGGTTTTCGATCTCTCGTATGCGCTCTTCAGCGTTCAGAACTAAGGTTTCATATTCTTTCATTTCTGGTGTGATGTATCGCTCGGCATTGACCAGGGTTTGTTTTCGAATGTAATCTGCAGGTGCGAGATTGACGTTTGAATTGGATATCTCAATGAAATATCCAAATACTTTGTTGTATCCCACCTTAAGAGATTTGATTCCTGTTCTCTCTCTTTCGTGGGTTTCAAGGTTGGCAATCCATTCTCGCGCGTGGCGAGACGCTTCGATAATGTGGTCTAATTCCGATGAAAAACCAGGCTGAATGATTCCAATATTTTGCAGCGTGGCTGGGGGATCATCCTGGATAGCTGACTCTAATAATTCCAATTCAGACTGGCATAAAAATAATCCCTTTGTGATGAATTCAAGTTGAGGAAAATCTTGTGTCAGGAGCTGATAAATTCCTGGCAATTCGCGAAGGGTTGAGCGAAGTGCGACCAGATCGCGCGGAATCGCATGGGTGGAAGCAATCCGATTAGATAAGCGCTCTAAATCTGCTATATGGCTAAGGGCTTGTCGAAGTTCAGATCTTAAGATACCCTGATTTAGGAAGTATTCGACTACATTAAGCCGCTGATTTATCTGATCAATGTTCAGCAAAGGTTTGCTGACCCATTGTCGGATTAATCGTTTTCCCATCGGGGTAACGGTATGATCCACTACACCAAGCAAAGACCCTTCGACACCACCACCGCGAATTGTCTCTGTCAGCTCGAGATTTCGGCGTGTAGCCGAATCAAGCACCATGAATTCGCTCAGATTGTAGGTCGTCAGATGATTTAATAAAGGGAGAGCCTGAGGTTGATTTTCTTGAACATATTGAATCAAAACACCTGCGCTTCGGATAGCAAGAGGCAGCCCTCTAAGTCCAAAGCCATCCAGAGTAGCCACTTGAAAATGGGCGATCAACGCATCAAAACACCTTCCAGACTCAAATTTCCACCCTGGTAAGCGGGTGATGAAACCGGGGATTCCTTCAGGCAGCGATGCGGAATCCGGTATCAAGATTTCTGCTGGAGAAAGGCGGTTAATTTCTGATCGGATGGCAGAGAAAATATCATCAGAGTGTAGTTCCGTAACAAAAAAATCTCCAGTGCTGATATCCGCGTATGCAATTCCTGTTCTATCATTTTCATTTACTAAGGCTAAAAGGTAATTATTTCGGTCTGTTTTTAGCAAGGATGGCTCAATCACCGTACCAGGTGTGATAACCCGCACTACCTGGCGGGGAAAAAGTCCCTTGACCGGTTGAGAGCCAACCTGTTCACAAATGGCAACATGGTATCCTTTTTCGATTAATCGGGATAAATAGTTTTCAACCGCATGAAAAGGAATGCCCGCCATTGGAATTCTTGATCCCTTGGCAACATTACGGCTGGTAAGAACAATATCTAGCTCCCGGGATGTGATTTCTGCATCGTGGTCGAATGTTTCGTAGAAATCACCCAGGCGAAAGAAAACAATCGTGTTGGGATAGTTGCGCTTTATATCAAGGTATTGTTGGCGGATAGGAGTCAGGTCATCATTCATAGGTTTCATTCTAAATTGGGAATAAAAATATGACAAGGTACTCAATGATCTGGCTATTATTTACGGCTCGTGAATTAATACCCGAAATTACTATACTTTTAATAAAAACCTGTGTATAATACAGTCACTATACTCTCACCGGAAGGAGGAACATATGGCTAGTGTAACGTATGACCATGTAACAAAGAAATTTGGGGATTTTACCGCATTGAATGATCTGGACATTGCAATTGAAGACAAGGAATTTTTGGTCCTGGTCGGTCCATCAGGTTGCGGTAAAACAACAGCGCTGCGCTGTCTGGCAGGGTTGGAAGAGGTATCGGAAGGCAGGATCATGATTGGCAATCAGGTAGTCAACGATGTCCCTCCAAAGGATCGTGACATTGCCATGGTCTTCCAGTCATACGCTCTATATCCCCACATGACCGTGTTTGATAACATGGCTTTTGGTTTAAAACTTCGCCGAGTGCCAAAAGAAGAAATCAAGCGAAGAGTAGAAGAATCGGCAGCGATTCTGGGTATCGAAGGCTTACTCAAACGGAAACCTCGTGAATTATCGGGGGGTCAGCGGCAGCGTGTAGCGGTTGGTCGAGCGATCGTTCGCGAACCCAAAGTGTTCCTCTTTGATGAGCCCCTTTCCAACCTAGATGCGAAATTGCGTGTACAGACGCGCGCGGAAATCAGCAAACTTCATCAGCGGCTTCAGACGACGTTTATTTACGTGACACACGACCAGGTTGAAGCGATGACCATGGCAAGCCGTATCGCGGTGATGAACAAGGGTGTCTTACAACAGTTGGAAACTCCACAGAACCTTTACGATAAACCAGCCAATCTGTTTGTGGCAGGCTTTATCGGCTCACCCTCAATGAACTTCTTCCCCGGACATCTGCGCAAAGATGGCAATACTCTGGTTGTCGATACAGGTGACTTTGCCGTTAAGATTCCCGAAAATCGAATTTCAACTTATATGCACATGGTTGGTAAAGAAATTATCTTTGGTATTCGTCCAGAAGATATTCACAACCCAACCTTTGCTCCTCCTGGAATTCATGCTGAACCCATTTCATCGAAAGTGGATGTTACCGAGTTAATGGGTAATGAAATTTTCTTGTATATGGTCAGCGGAAAGAACAATTATGTGGCTCGGGTTGATCCTCGTACCCGCTTCCAGGTTGGTGATCAGGTTCAACTGGTATTCAACATGGATAACTTCCACCTGTTTGATCCAGCGGTAGATCGGGAGAATCCTCCAGCGATTCGGTAAAAATCACCAATTTATCACAATTTTTTGAATTAAGAATCAGGGCTGTCTTTTTCAAATTGGACAGCCCTTTGTTAATGTTATTACCCCTTTTGCAAGTCATGCAATTTGATTAATTTTCCTGACAGGATAATTAAACCTGCAGCGCCTGAGATGGTGAGGACTCCCATGAGCACAAATGCATCACGCCAAAAAACCAACGGAAAGAGTCGAATGAGAGTATCTGAAAATTCAAATAACCACGTGTCACCCTCAAAAAAAATGAGATGAAAAACGGTGAAAAGCTGGTAAAAACTAAGTGCAACTCCAATTAATATCAGTATCAAGGACAATATCGTTATATAAGACCCTGTTCGAACCGAAATCCAAAAATCCCTGATTCTCTCAGATTTCCAAAACCAGATACCCGTTCCCATTAGGAATGCCGTTAAGATCAACCAGCCTCTAATCATGGCTTGAACCAAATTTTTAACATCGATCATGTGTCCTAATTCACGTTCATTGAATAACTTGTTTCCATCGGGAAGACGTAAGTCTGATAAGAAATCAATTCCTTGATTATTTAGAAGATACTCCATTGACAGGCGTCCCCATTTGAGACGATCCTGCTGGGTGAAACCATAAGGATCAGGGGGAAAATATGGCATTTGATATTCGATTTGTAAAAAAAGGGGGCTGAGCAGTAATCTGATCGATGTCATCATCAAAAAAAAGGGGATTGAAAGAGCAACCAACCATGAAAATAGTGTTTGTATTTGTTTCATTTTAAGTTTTCCATTCCACCTGAGAAAATATAATCAAGAATCAGGCTATTCGTTATCCACTCGACGGGCGCATTATCATCAGTAAAAATTACGCCTGGGTCAGGAGTTTTTTTTAAGTTTGTTAAGGTTGTCTCAACTGCATACAATATCACCGAGTTTATTTCATTTCGTTCTTTTAAGAGGGTGTAATTCTCCAGTAAAAAAACAGGTTGAGTGGGTTTCATGGTTGCATATAAAATGGAGTTGAACGTATTCGGTATATCCATTACATAAATAGACGGAAAAATATCTTGAATGGTTGAATGGATCGAATTAATCAGACGTCGGTCGCGTGGGCTGCGACCAATATTGATCACCATCACACCGTCGTCGGTCAGGTGATTTCGTACCTGAAGAAAAAATTCACGGGTTGTCAAGTGGGGTGGGATATAAGGGGGGCGATAAGCATCCAGGCTGATGATTTGATATTGGCGAGGGCTGCGCTCTAAAGCCCACCGACCGTCTTGTACGATAATATTTAAATTTGGGAGATTCAGGTCAAAATAATCTCGACCAACCTGAATAATTTTGGGATCTATTTCGATGCCATCGATCAGGATATTGGGGAAAGCGATTGTGGCTTGCCGGGCGGTCGTTCCTGCAGCCAATCCTACAATAGCCATACTGGTTAATCTTGCTGGGTCATAAGGGGGGGGATTAAAAAATGGAGCTGCTAAAACTTGTTCCCAAGGACCATAGAATATCAGCTCGGTTGGATGATAAACTGAATGCACTCCCTGTCCATCATTTAAACGAAGCAGGCGGTAATCCCCTTCTTGTAGAACCTGAATATAATTGTAGGTTGATTCGGTCTCGTAAATTAATCCAGGCGTTACCTTGTCGGTACCTCTAATGCCTAAAAATAAAAGAACCAATATGATCACTGGCATCATCAAATAAGGGAGAACCGTCTTGAAACCGCTGGTTTTATAAAGGAAGAATGCAGATACCAACAGGACCAGTTCACTGAAAACCAAAAATGTTCGGTATGTGCCAAGGGCAGGGATAAGGATAAGCACCGGAAGAAAAGTGCCGATAAATGAGCCTAAAGTTGAGATTGCATAGATTCGCCCGGATATGCTTCCGGCTGTGCGTGTGTTGTGTAATGCCAGTCGAATTGCAAAAGGGGAAGCAGTTCCTAAAAGGGTGATCGGGATGCAAAATAAAACCAAAACCGATACAAAAGACCCGGCGAGAACCCCCATCTGAAGTTGATCAAATGCTTCGGCTGAAATCCTCAATACCGGACGAGAAATGACAGGAACTAAGCCACCGGTAAAACCGCCCCACATCAGGATTCTAAAAAAAGTTCTATAGTTGGGTGAGCGGTCTGCCCAATACCCTCCTAAAAAGTATCCAACTGTGAGGTATATCAAGATCAATCCAATAATGCTAGCCCAAACCAGATTGCTCGTCCCAAAGTAATTTCCCAATAAACGACTGGCAGAGAACTCAAGCGCCAGGGTGGTCATTCCAGTGGTAAAAACGGTAATATAAAGATAGGAGGTATGATGAACTGGGGGACTTGATTCGGATGAGGGCATAATTGGCAATTATAATTGATTTAAACTTTGGAACATCTTCTTTGGGAGGTTGATATGGCTCGAAAATTGGTCTATATGTCTGAATCGTTACGAATATATATTGAGAAAACGTTAATCCATCTCGGTGTGCCTGAAGCAGATGCTCAAATTGTAGCGGATGTTATTTTAGCCGCGGACTTAAGGGGGGTGGACTCACATGGCATTATTCGCCTGCATTCGTATTATACAAATGGGCTGTTAATGAAAAGAATAAATCCTCTTTCTCCCTCCCGGATCGTCCATGAAACGATGACGACAGCGACTATTGATGGAGAGGCTGGATTAGGACAGGTTGTCTCTTATAAAGCGATGCAAACCTGTATTGAAAAAGCGAAACAAACAGGGGTGGGAATGGTTGCTGTACGAAACAGCAATCACTATGGGATCGCGGCATATTATGCCATGATGGCTCTACAAGAAAATATGATCGGAATCAGTTTCACCAATTCTCAACCGCTGGTTGCCCCAACTTATGGACGAACTGCCTTATTAGGAACAAACCCAATTTCTGTAGCAGTCCCTGCTGGAACTGAAAAACCTTATGTTTTGGATATGGCTACCAGCATTGTTCCAATAGGGAGAATTACCGTCTATCAAAAAGCGGGAAAAGAGATCCCAGTCGGATGGGGAATTGATCCATCAGGGGTTCCTACCAGTGATCCGGATGCAGTTCTGCATGGAGGAGCTTTGATGCCATTGGGTGGAATTGACCTAATGCGAGGTTATAAAGGGTATGGACTTGCATTATGGGTTGATATTTTTTGTGGAGTGCTTTCTGGGGCTGCGTTCGGACCTTTTGTTGGGCATCCTACAGATCCTGAAAAGACCAACGTTGGGCATTATTTTGCTGCTATGAGAATTGACGCTTTTCGTCCTGTGGATGATTTTAAGAAAGACATGGATTTGCTAATCCAGACATTAAAAAATTCTCCCAAAGCTGCGGGACAGGACAGGATATATATTCACGGCGAAAAAGAGTTCGAGCTGGAAGAAACACATAAAACAAATGGTATTCCGCTCATGGAAGAAGTTGTCGACATGTTGAAAACCAGCAGTAAAGAGGTGGGTGTTCCTTTTGACCTTGAACCAGTCGCTGTGTTGTAGGCGGATCCCCTTAAATACGCGCTAAGATAAATTGAGCAAGAACCTCTGCGTCGTTTACCTGACGCGGACGTTTGGGCATGGCTAATAACTCCTCCAGATGTTTCAGCCAGACTGGAGTACTTAAGTCTTGTTTGGTGATTTGTTTTCCCAATCTGTGCGTTAACAGATACTGATGAAGCACAGTTGATTCGGGAAATTTATCTCTAAGGATGAAACCATATGGAACACCAAACTGATATGCCTCGGCAAGCGTGCTATATCCCGCTTTGGCAATTAATGCGTCTGCTGCCTGGATCAAGTCGGGGTGGTAGAAATCAGATCTCGGAGATAACGGAATAACATTTACAGGCAAATTGGACGGAATTGCAGGAGTGATCCAAATGATGGAGATGTTCCTTGAAAGGGGAGTATCGAAATCATTTCGAATTAATCCATTATTTTCTGCAACGCTGAACACAACGATTCGGTTCTTATGTGGAATTTTCAGGCGATTTCGAACTTCATTCGGTGAATTTTTCGGCTTACGACTGATGGGAGCAATGTTTATATCGGCTCTGCCTTTTAAACATACTGGGTCGGATTGGACATGGTATGCAGCTTGAGGAAAAAGGGTATGGTAATAGTCGATAAATTCCTTTAACTCAGGATATTCATTTACATAACCGCTAAGAATCCAGTCCCAGGTGAAATTTTCGATCAGGAAGGAAGGTATCCCCAATTGTTGTGCAATCAGGATGCCAATTGGGGCAATATCACACACGATTCCTGCACAATTTAACTTGTTTAATTCATGAACGATTGGCTTTATTGAAAAACTATTATAGGGGAGATCGCTTTGGAGTTGTGTAATTGTTGCTGGAATATCTTCTTCGAAAGAGGTTTTTTGAATAAGACCAACATCAACGCGATAAGGATGATAAGTGAATTTCCCGTTGAGGGATTGACGGAAGAACCACTCTGGGGCTATTGAAAAAATATGAATTTCCAGCTCTGGTGAGATGGAATAGAGTGCTTCGATGGCGGCGCAAGCGCGAGCGGCATGACCGAACCCATGATGAGAAACAAAAAAAGCCAGGGATTTCGTCATATTCAAAATTTATAAATCGAAAAGCGCATTATCCTGAAGTTCGAACTTGTATTGTTTTATCTTCGTTCTGTATCTCTTTGGAACTCGCCAAAGGCGAGCGCTTTAAACCGGAGCCTTTGGTGGACGTTGTTTGTGGAGCAAACTCCACCTTTGTGATTAATCCTCCTCCCCAGCCGGATGTCTGCAAGATGGAAGGGGAGTGCCAACCTGCCAATTGTAATCGCGAATGGTATGAAGTGATTTTCACATTTCGGCGATTGTCGCGCCGTTATGATAACATTTGCGGTCGGCAAATACTGACAATATTTGGTGTTTTTGAACTTTCGCCCGAATATCAAAGTTCCCAATGGTTGAAATTGCTTTCATGGAGTAAAATGGCTTGTCTTTCAATGATAATCGTTGATTCCAGTTTTAGGGAGGTTTCCATGATCACAATCTATAAGAGCACTGCGTATGGACTTGAGCAATTAGATGAACTTGAAAATGGAAGCTGGATCAGTGTGATAGATCCTACTCCCAAAGAAATTGACCAAATTGTTGACCTGGGGATTGAACAAGATTTTATTACCTATCCGCTTGATTTGGATGAACGTCCACGAACCGAGCGTGAAGAAGATGGTTCTACATTAATTATTTTCCGCATCCCATACTATCAGGGTGAGATATCAGATATCCCATTTACGACGATCCCATTAGGAATTATCATAACGGAAAACTATATCATCACGGTTTGTAAGCGTGAGAATCAAATTATAAAAGACTTTGCCAGTGGGAAAATTCGAGGTCTTTCGACAGCCAAAAAATACCGCTTCATTTTGCGATTACTCCTTAATTCAGCCAATTTATTTTTGTATCACCTTAGGGAGATTAACAAGAAAGTTGACCAATTGGAAGATGAATTGCAGTTGTCCCTTCGGAACAGGGAACTCATGGCGATTTTGAAATATCAGAAAAGTCTGGTGTATTTTGCTACGGCTCTAAAATCGAATGAATTATTAATGGTGCGTTTACAGCGCAGCCAGATTTTTACCCGATATGCTGAGGATGAGGATTTATTAGAAGATGTGATCACTGAGAATCAACAGGCGATTGAAATGACGAACATATCCAATAACATTCTAAGTTCCATGATGGATGCTTTTGCTTCCATCATTTCGAATAACCTGAATGTTGTCATGAAATTCTTAACTTCAGTTACGATTGTGCTGAGTATCCCGACTGTCATCAGCAGTTTCTTTGGGATGAATGTGGACTTGCCCTTTCAGACTCTAGATTATGCATACCTTGTAATCCTATTGATTTGTTTTGTGTTAGCTGGTATCGTTATCTATACCTTTATGAAAAGGGATTGGTTCTAATGACAGGCGGATTATTTGTATATGGTACAACGTTTGCATGAGGGAAATAGAGAAAAAAAGTATCTTACACTTCATAACATTACCAAAACGTTTATTGAAGGAAATCAAAAACGTGCAGTTTTGCGGGGTGTGACGGTGGATTTCTATAAGGGGGAATTTTCTGCCATACTTGGTAAAAGTGGCAGCGGAAAAACCACCTTATTAAATTTGATCAGTGGGATTGATCTGCTAGACCAGGGTGATATTTTTCTGGACGGAATATCTCTCAATCAGATGCGGGAACATGCGCGAACGTTGTTTCGCCGAAAAAATGTTGGATTTATATTTCAATTTTTTAATCTCCTTCCGACATTGACTGTTTGGGAAAATCTGATTTTGCCGCTGGAACTAAACCAGATGACAAGCCCACCAGATATTGATCGAGCAAACGAATTGCTAATTGAAGTCGGGTTGTTCGATCGGAAGGATTCCTACCCCGACCGATTATCTGGAGGAGAACAACAAAGGGTCGCCATTGCCCGGGCGGTTGTGCATGATCCAAAATTAATCCTGGCGGATGAGCCAACCGGAAATCTGGATGAAGATACTGGAAAAATAGTCATGCAGTTGCTTCATCGAATAGTAAAAAAAACAGATAAAAATTTGATTTTGGTGACCCATTCGAATGAAATCGCTTCCTATTCTGACCGTGTTTACCGTTTGAAAGATGGCGCGTTGTTAAGGGTGGAGAAACCATGAGGATTCGTTCTGTCTTTCCCACCACTCTCGTGTATTTTGGTTGGAGATATCTCATACGGCATCGCTGGCAAACCTTTTTGATGATGATTGGAATCATGCTAGGTGTTGCGGTTGTGGTATCCATTGATTTAGCGACAGAGAGCGCAAATCGCGGGTTTATTCTCAGCACAGAGGCGGTGGTGGGAAACGCCACGCATATCATATCGGGCGGAAATCAACAATTGGATGAAGAGGTTTATGTAAGTTTACGAAGGGCGGGTGTATTCGGTAACGCAACACCGGTTGTGTCTGAATACCTCACGTCTCCCCAACTTGGAAATCGTCCGATTCAACTTTTGGGGGTTGATATTTTTTCAAACAGCCCATTTCGGACATATTTTTCTTGGGATAGTGGTTTACAAATTGAAGAGGTAATTGCAATTATCTCCCAGTCTGGTTCAATGATTATTTCGTCGGATTTTGCCCGCCAATATGGTTTGGGTGTTGGCGATTCATTAATCGTTTATTTTGAAGGAAGACCATACAATGGTGTAGTTGCGGGTTTAATAAATCCAACCAGTGACTTTGATAAGAGGGTTTTAGAAGATGTAATTATTACTGATATTTCAACTGCGCAAGAAATTACACAGACCATTGGAAAACTAAATCGAATTGACTTAATCCTCGCAGATGGAGAGGAAGAAAAGATTCGTAAGGTTCTTCCTGACAATGTTGTTTTACTTCCATCGGACTCACGGAAAAGTACAGTAGAAGAAATGACGGCAGCTTTTCGTCTGAATTTAACGGCGCTAAGTATGCTGGCTCTATTGGTAGGTTTGTTTCTGATTTATAACTCGATGACTTTTTCTGTGGTGCAGAGACGACCTCTTTTTGGCACCTTGCGCTGCCTGGGTGTGATGAGGAGAGAAATATTTTTCTCCGTCTTATTGGAAGCGCTAGTAATTGGGGTTATTGGCAGTGGGTTAGGGATAGGATTGGGAATAATTATGGGGCAATTTACAATTCGAATGGTTACGCAAACCATCACCGATTTGTATTTTGTTTCCAGTGTTCGTTCGATTTCCTTACCCATCGTCAGTTTGTATAAAGGAATGAGCCTGGGGGTAGCGGCTACGATCCTTGCTGCTGCGATTCCTGCCTGGGAAGCTGCTTCGGTATCTCCCCGGTCGGCATTAATCCGGTCTGGGCTTGAAACGAAAACACGTAGTTCGATTGGCAGCTTAATCCTATTTGGATTGTCTTTGATTGGAATGGGTCTAATAGGATTGTCGATACCTTCATCAAGTTTATGGTTAGGTCTATTGGGTACGATGGTGATTGTGATTGGATTAGCCTTGCTTTCCCCGGCTGCCCTGGTTTGGACCGCTCGCATCGGCGGTGTGATTGGTGGAAAGTTGATGGGGCTTACTGGTAGAATGGCGCCACGAAATATAACAGCAAATCTCAGCCGCACAGCGGTGGCAGTGGCTGCTTTAATGGTGTCCGTAGGAGTGACCGTTGGAATTACGTTGATGATTGATAGCTTTAAGAACACAGTGTCCGTCTGGCTTGAAGAAACGCTGCAGGGCGATATCTATATCACTCCGCCGCAATATACTGCCGCCCAACTTTCAGGGACAATCAGCCCAGCAGCGCTGGAAGTGATCTACCAGGAAGAAGGTATTAAGCGGGTAGATAAGATGCGTTCAATCCTGGCTGAGCTTGAGATCGGTCCGGTGCAATTGGTGGCAACCGATAACCCGGATATAGGAATTGAGCGAATTTTTATAAAATCTACAGTGCCGCGAGAACAAATGACCGACGCTCTTCGCCGAGGTGGAATAATCATTACAGAACCATTGGCGGTTCGGCTGAATATTCAGGAACCTGGTACGTCAATCAAAATGTTGACGGTAAATGGATGGCGTGAGTTTCCGGTTGAGGGAATATTCTACGATTATTCATCCAGCGAAGGCAGCATGGTCATCTGGCAAGATGTGTTTGTTGAGTATTGGAAAGATCCGGCGATTTCTGCAATTGCATTACGATTGCCAGAAAACAGCGATCCTGATATTAAAATTTCTGCGCTGAGGGAAAAACTGGCAGATAAACAACAACTGGTTATTCGGGCAAATAAAACATTAAGAGCAGATGTTATGGATGTCTTTAACCGAACTTTTGCAATTACCATGGCGCTGCGCTTTCAGGCGATTGTTGTGGCGTTTATAGGCATCTTAAGTGCATTGTTTTTACTTCAGATCGAAAAACAACGCGAAATTGGGATATTGCGGGCAATAGGATTGACAGGTAAAGAATTATGGAAGCTGGTGGCGGCAGAAACTGGATTGTTAGGATTTGCTGCGGGAATCCTGGCTTTACCAACCGGTTATCTTCTATCGGTCATCCTGGTGGATGTGATAAATAAAAGGTCATTCGGATGGACTATTCAACTCCAGATCCAACCAGAGGTTTTTATTCAGGCTATCATCGTCTCGGTGATTGCGGCATTGATTGCAGGAATTTACCCGGCTTTTCGTCTGAGTAAAATGGAGGCTGCTAATGCAATCCGCTATGAGTAAACTGCTTGGCATTGGGGCTATATTATTGTTGGTATTGGGATTTTGGGGAGGAGCGAGGGTGGCTGGAGGAGAAGATAAACCTGTCTTAAATCAACCTAAGGTGGATTCTCGCACAATACCTGTTGACGGCTTTCGACGCGTGAAGCCGGGTACTCCTTTGGTTTTCCCGCAGGATCATGGGGCTCATCCTGAATATCAAACCGAGTGGTGGTACTTTACTGGAAATCTATGGTCAGAGGATGGGAGAGAATTTGGTTACCAGTTGACCTTTTTCCGCCGCGCCTTATCCCCGCAGCTAATCAATACCAATCGAGGGTCAGAATGGTTAACCAATCAGGTCTATATGGCACATTTTGCAGTGGCGGATGTAAAAAATAGTTATTTTAAAGCAACCGAACGATTAGAAAGAGGCGCTGTTGGATTGGCGGGAGCTGAAACAAATCCATTCTTTTCGGTGTGGCTCAGAAACTGGCGGGTTGACCAGGTCGATGAAAAGACCTTTCAATTATCAGCGCACGAAGGATCCATTGGGCTTCGATTAAATCTTTCTGACCAAAAGGGGATTGTTCTTCAAGGGGTAAATGGATACAGTCAGAAAGGATCAGAGGAAGGAAATGCCTCAATGTATTATAGTTTCACACGTTTGAGTAGCGTTGGAGAAATACATTCAGGTGAAACTGTTTATCGAGTCTCCGGTTATAGCTGGATGGATCATGAATTTAGCACCAGCGCTCTCGCAAGAGATCAGGTGGGATGGGATTGGTTTGCCTTACAGTTTGATGATGGTAGCGAGTTAATGATTTATACAATTCGAAATGAAAAAGGAGAGATTGATCCATTCTCAAAAGGAGTATTTATTGATAAAGATCAATCGATCACACATCTTGAATCTACCCAATTTCAGATTCAGGTTAAGAGCAGGTGGAGAAGTGAAAAATCAGGAGGAGTATACCCTGCTGAATGGCTGATTTTGATTCCAGATTTGAATTTAGAATTGACCGTAAAACCCAAGATCCCAAATCAAGAATTATTGGTATCGGTCATCTATTGGGAAGGAGCGGTGTCTGTCAGCGGTGTAAGGAGCACGAGACCGATTCTTGGCTGGGGATATGCAGAATTAACTGGCTATGTTACCTCGATGCAGGGAAGGTTTTAGGTTATGCGGTTAAGCGGAATTAATCCCAAACGGTATTATATTTACCTGGTTCATGATCGATACAACGCTGAGAGAAAAGAAAAAAGTTGCCTGGGGATTATCGATAGTGGGCGGAACAGGACTCGAACCTGCGACCCCATCCTTGTAAGGGATGTGCTCTAACCGACTGAGCTGTTTAAACGATGTTTTTAACCGTCTATACCGTCTATCGGGCTAAATTTTGTCTATTTTGCACCCAAATTTGAGGTGCGGTAGGCTTTTCATACTCTATTTTGTATATTTTTTCCACCGCTTCTATCCCAACTGCACCACAACTGCACCCGCGGTGAGGAAGGGAAGGCAATCCTCAAATACGCATTCAATCCACGATGGAAAATAACTCTCTTGCTGGAATTAATAAATCGATTTGTTCGAGTGCATTGAATCGGTTTTAAAGATGCCCAAAAAACCAGACCAAGTATTGCATAAATGGAAATCTTCTGTCCAGAAGCAGCCGCCAAAATTTGATCATCCAGATAGGATAGAGTTTGGTCTTCGCACGAGAATTCTCGTTTTTGAAAAAAGATTGGTAAAACTAATATTTATAAGGTCGCGTATCAATCACTATTCATCAACTCAAGCTGACAGAAAGCTAGAATTCCTATTTTATTTGCCTCTCATGGTAGATACTGCTTTTTTATAAATTATTCTCGGATTTCGTCTTTAGACAAACGTCAGAAACCTGACAAATCGTCAGGTTGAAAACAGTACCTTAAAAACCGAGTTTCAAGCCGTTTTCGCAGCAACCGGCGTCTTTTTCACCACCGGAAAGCGCGG
>Ga0101944_10000126_pt1 | contig 256971 bp, 211 predicted proteins | sample DewCreD2012metaG_FD_75245 | JGI IMG/M metagenome (GOLD analysis project Ga0101944, IMG submission 75245) | Hot spring sediment bacterial and archeal communities from British Columbia, Canada, to study Microbial Dark Matter (Phase II) - Dewar... ...
TGGGGATGAAGCCCTGCTGTGTCTGGACACCTTCTGGCGTAACGAACGCTGGCACGTGCTCTTCCCCCACACCCGCCACGCCCACCTGTCTAAAAACTGAAATGCGCCGCACGGTCGGCATGGGCTGGCAGTGCGCCTGAGGCAAGGATTTTTTTTGTCAGTGCCTTGGCTTCATCAGTGAGGTCAAGAAGCTTGATTTTTGCCAATAGGTTCATTCGTTGGCGTGCCATTTCCGAATCCCCACTACTGATTTCATCGAGAACGATTTGCGAGGTGTATAGCTGGTGTTTTCTACGCTGCCACTCCCACCAATCGCGCGTGAGTTGCTGACGGGCGGCTTGGAGAATGTCTCGCGCGGGACGTGCAACGACATAGCTCGGGATTGTGCTTTCTATATAGATGCGCATGGGTGCGCCGTATGGTGGCCTTTACATCTTTGCGTAAAGTTCACCGCCTTTTGAGGTGAATTCGCGGGATTTTTCTTCCATGCCTTTTTGGAGGGCTTCTTGTTCGGAGAGGCCTTTTTGGGCGGCGTATTTGCGGACGTCTTCGGTGATTTTCATGCTGCAAAAGTGGGGGCCGCACATGCTGCAGAAGTGGGCGGTTTTGGCGCCTTCCTGCGGCAGTGTGGCGTCATGGTAGGCGCGGGCGGTGTCGGGGTCAAGGGAGAGGTTGAACTGGTCTTCCCAGCGGAATTCGAAGCGGGCTTTGCTGAGGGCGTTGTCGCGGAGTTGGGCGCCGGGATGGCCTTTGGCAAGGTCGGCGGCATGGGCGGCGATTTTGTAGGCGATGACGCCGTCTTTGACATCTTGTTTGTTGGGCAGGCCGAGGTGTTCTTTGGGGGTGACGTAGCAGAGCATGGCGCAGCCGTACCAACCGATGAGGGCGGCGCCGATGCCGCTGGCGAAGTGGTCGTAGCCCGGGGCGATGTCGGTGACCAAGGGGCCGAGGGTGTAGAAGGGGGCTTCGCCGCACCATTCGAGTTGTTTGTGCATGTTTTCCTCGATGAGGTGGAGGGGGATGTGGCCGGGGCCTTCGTTCATGACTTGGACACCGTGTTCCCAGGCGCGGCGGGTGAGTTCGCCCTGGATGTAGAGTTCGGCAAATTGCGCCTCGTCATTGGCGTCGGCGATGGAGCCCGGGCGGAGGCCGTCGCCGATGGAGAAGGTGATGTCGTAGGCGGCGCAGATTTCGCACAGTTCGTCCCAGTGTGTGTAAAGGAAGTTTTCCTGGTGGTGGGCGAGGCACCACTTGGCCATGATGGAGCCACCGCGTGAGACGATGCCGGTCATGCGGCGCGCAGTGAGAGGAATGAAGCGCAGGAGGACGCCGGCGTGGACGGTAATGTAGTCCACGCCCTGTTCGGCCTGTTCGATGAGAGTGTCACGGTAGATTTCCCAGGTGAGTTCCTCGGCTTTGCCGCCAACTTTTTCGAGGGCTTGGTAGATGGGGACGGTGCCGATGGGCACGGGGGAGTTGCGGAGAATCCATTCACGTGTGGCGTGGATGTTTTTGCCGGTGGAAAGGTCCATGACGGTGTCGGCCCCCCATTTGATGGCCCAACGCATTTTTTCAACTTCTTCTTCGATGGAAGAGGCCAGGGCGCTGTTGCCGATGTTGGCATTGATTTTGGTGAGGAAGTTGCGGCCGATGATCATCGGCTCGAGCTCGGGGTGGTTGATGTTGGCGGGAATGATGGCGCGTCCGGCGGCGACTTCTTGGCGGACGAATTCGGGGGTGATTTCGTCCGGGATGCGTTGGGGGAAGCGGGTGAAGACGGACGGGATGCAGGCGGCAGTGGGTGGGTTTCCGGCATGGCGGGCGAGGTCGGCGGAGCCGGCGTGTTGTTTGTGGACTTCGTCGCGGTGGAGGTCGCGGGCGAGGTCGGCGCGTTGGGCGCGGCCCAAGTTTTCGCGGATGGCGATGAACTCCATTTCCGGTGTGATGATGCCCTGGCGTGCATACCAGAGCTGGGTGACCGGGTGCCCCGCGCTGGCGCGGAGGGGTTTGCGGCGGGGGGCGGTGAGGCCTTCGAGGCGGAGTGGGGTGTCGTCCTGGCGCCTGGCGTTGGCCATTTGACGGTGGGTTTCGGAGAGATAGCCGTCATCGGCGGGTTGGACGGGGCGGCCATCGTATTCTTGGACATCGCCGCGGGCCAGGATCCATGGGCGACGGAGAGGGGGGAGGCCTTCTTCGACGTTTCCTTTGAAATCAGGGTCTCCCCAAGGGCCGCTGCAGTCATAGACGCGCACGGGCGGGTTGGGTTCAGTGCGGCCATCGGCCAGACGGGTTGGGGAAAGGGTGATTTCGCGGAAAGGGACGCGGAGGTGCGGGTGGATTTGTCCGCTGACGTACACCCGCCGGCTGGCGGGCAAGGGGTCACGACTGGACGGTGACAATGTATTTTTTTCAGCGATCATATCAATTTTCTCAAAAGGGCGCGATTGGAAAAAGCGGGCGAAGGGAACAGCGGCATTCCCTGCGCCAGCATTACCTGGATCAGGTTCAACGGGTCTTTCGCGCTCACGCGCGAAACTCTCAGCCTGCGCTGCGGAAAATATCAGCAGCCCATTGGCTCCCCGCCATCCGAGGCAAGTTAAGCCCCGCGGCGGCCAGCGTCAAGCCGGTGTAATTGTGCTTGGCCGTTGGCGGGGCTTTGCGTTGAAATGGCGGCGGCATGAATCGCATCCGCCTGCTTCCCGAGCATGTGGCCAACCAGATCGCCGCCGGCGAGGTGGTCGAGCGTCCCGCCAGCGTGGTCAAGGAGTTGGTGGAGAATGCATTGGACGCGCAGGCCGGGCGTATTGTGGTGGAAATCCAGGCGGGTGGACGCAGTTTGGTGCGGGTGACTGATGACGGGATAGGGATGAGCCGGGATGATGCGTTGTTGAGCTTGGAGCGGCATGCCACGAGTAAAATTCAGCGGGCGGAGGATTTGGCGGCCATAGCCACGATGGGATTTCGCGGGGAAGCGCTGCCCAGCATTGCGAGTGTGAGCCGTTTTACGCTGACCACGCGGGAGCATCCGGGTGCTGATGGACAGCCGTTGGAGGCGACGCAAATTGTGGTGCATGGGGGCAAGATGGTGGAGGTGCATGCGGCAGGAGCGCCGCCGGGGACGTGTGTGGAAGTGCGGCAGCTTTTTTATAATTTGCCGGCGCGCCGGAAATTTTTACGCAGTGAAGAGACGGAGGCTGCGCACATTCAACATTATCTGACATTGGCGGCGTTGGCGCATCCGGCGGTGGCTTTTACGTTTATCAAGGATGGGCGGACGGTATGGCAATTGCCTTCGCTGGGGCAGGCGGGGCCGCTGGAAGCGCTGAGGGAGCGTTTGCGGGCGTTGTATGGGGACACGGGGCAGTTGTTGGCCTTGGACAGCAAGGGGACGATAGATTTGGGTGAGCGCGAGGAGGATGTGCCGTTGGAGAGGCCGGAGGTGCGGCTTTGGGGGTTTATTGGTGCGCCGGGGGTGTCGCGAGCCACACGGGCGGAGCAGCATTTGTTTGTCAACCGGCGGCCTGTGGAGAACCGGGGTTTGAATGCGGCGTTGTTGGAGGCGTATCACACGGCGCTGATGAAGGGGCGGTATCCGGTGTGTTGTCTGTTTTTGGAGATGGATCCGGCGGGGGTGGACGTGAACATTCACCCGGCGAAGCGGGAGGTGAAATTCCATAGAGAGCGTGAGGTTCGTGGATTTGTGGCACGGGTGGTGCGGCAGAGGCTGTTGGATTTTCACACAGCGGTTGGGGGAGGGGCTGGTCTGGATGTGGAGGCGGAGAGCCGGCCTGCGCCGGCAAAGGTGCAAAAAGATATCACACCGCCGGCGACACAACTAGCATTGGCCGCGCCGGGGCAGCCGGTATTGCCCGTAGCGGCCACGCCGTTGTTTGGGCAAAAGACAAGCGAGGTGAAAAAAGCACCTGCAACGGTGGGGAAGTTTGAAGCCGGTCAACAGATTACGTCTTCACCGGCTGCAGCGCCACAGCCTGCGGTGAACAAGCCGGTGGTGACGGGGGGTGAGCCGGTTCCTTTGCTGCGGGTGCCTTTGCGGCTTGTGGGAGTGATTGGGCGGCTTTATGTGGTCTTGGAATCGGACAGGGGGTTGGTGTTGTTGGATCAACATGCGGCGCATGAGCGGGTGTTGTATGAACAGATGTTGGCCCGATTGGAGCGGCAGGAAGTGGTGCCAAGCCAGCGGTTGCTCGTGCCGCAGACGGTGGAATTACCGCCGCGGGAGGCTCATTTTTTGCGGGAAAACATGGGCACTTTGGCAAGGCTGGGGGTGGGGTTGAGTCATTTTGGTGAACGGACTTTTTTGTTGGACAGCCTGCCGCCGTTTATCCGTGCGGCGGAGCCACGCCAATTCATTGTGAGCTTGGTGGATGAGTTGCAAGCGGCCGGGGCAACGGTGAACACTTTGCGTTTGGGTGAGCAGATGATTGCGAAGACGGTATGCCGGCATGCGGTCAAGGCGCACGATCCTTTGCAGGGGGAGGAGCTGGAGCGGTTGATAGAGCAGTTGCGCCAGTGCGACATGCCTTACACCTGTCCCCATGGGAGGCCGACTTTGATAGAAATGAGTTTTCGGGAGCTGGAGAAAAAGTTTGGGAGGATTCAATAAAACTACTGTGGCAGCCGAAAAGTGTGAAAGTGCGAAAAGGACAACACGGTGATGCAGTTTAAATTTTAGAAAATAAGGAAGCCTGATGAAGCTTGTAGCGGACGGCTCAAGGATATAATTTATAGGGCGCGGTTTCCAAGAAGGCGTGCAGGCATTGATTGGTGTAGCGTTTGGCCAAAACACTGGTGTGAAGCGGGAACATTCCGATGAACAATCAAGCAATGCAACCCGGAGGTGACAGCATCGGTCGCAAGGGCGAAGGCGATGCTGGGCGGGGAGAATTGGAGGTGTTGAATTCCGGTTATTTTTCGGCACTTTTTGAGCAAAGCTTGATTGGGGTGGCGGTGGTGGAATTGGCCACTGGCCGATATGTGCAAGCCAACAGCCGGTTTGCCGAAATTGTGGGTTATCCGCTGCCGGATTTGTTGAAACGGACCTACCAAAGCATTACATATCCGGAGGACATTGGCAGGGATGGAATGTGGCGGGATGCGCTGGTGGCGGGGCGGTTGCGGCAATACCATTTTCAGAAGCGTTATCTTCGGCCCGATGGGACAGTGGTTTGGGGCTCGGTGGCTTTGAGTGCGGTGGGGGAAGAGGGAAAGCCGTGCCATTATGCATTGGTCATTCTTTCGGACATAACAGACACCAAGCGGGCGGAGCGGGCGTTGCAGGAAAGTGAGCAAAAGTATCGGGAATTGGTGGAGGGGGCCAACTGTGTTATTTTGCGGATGAACAAGCAGGGGGAGATTACATTCATAAATGCCTTCGCTGAGCGCTTTTTTGGATATACCCGTCAAGAGTTATTGGGACGACATGTTGTAGGCACCATTGTGCCGGAAAGTGAGAGTACGGGACGTGATTTGAGGGTATTAATAGATGCCATAGTTAAAAATCCTGATCATTTTCATTTGAACATCAATGAAAACATGTGTCGGGACGGGAGGCGGGTGTGGGTGGAATGGACCAACCGTCCGTTGTTGGATGCGGATGGTATATTTCGAGAGGTTTTGTGCATTGGTTGGGACATTACAGCGCGTTGGCAGGCGGAGCATGCCTTGAGGGAGCGTCATCGTGAATTGAGACATTTGGCAGAGGTTGCGCGAAACCTGCACCGGCATTTGGAGCCGGGTACCATTTTGCAGTTGTTGGTGAAAACTGCAGTGAATGTGACTCATGCTGCTGGTGGAGCCGCGGGACTGTTGGTGGGCGACCGAATGGTGTTTAAGGAATATTACCAGGAGGGACGGTGGATTCCCATTGATTACCAGTTTCCGGTGGATTACGGGGTTCCCGGGCACGTAATGCGGACGCGCGAGCCTTATGTTTCCAACGATGCCCGCAAGGATGAGCACGTCATTCCTGAAATCCAACAGGCTTTGGGATTTATCACACTGGTCAACATTCCAATTATTGGACAAAGAGGCGAGTTTTTAGGGTGTTTTGAAATCCACAATAAAAAGGGGGGTGAACCTTTTACCGAGTTTGATGTTGAGCTTCTGGAGATTTTGGCCTCCACCGCCGGCATTGCATTGCAAAACGCCCAACTTTATCAACTGGCTCAGAAGGAACTGGCCGAGCGCAAAATGGCCGAGGAAGCTCTCAAAGAAAGCGAAGAGCGTTACCGGGCATTGTTTGAGCGCAGCACTGAGGCCGTGTTTTTGTGTGATTTTCAAGGGCGCTTCCTTGATGCCAATCAGGCTGCATTGGATTTGTTGGGATACGACAGGCAAGATATCCCCAAGTTGGATTTTTACCATTTGCTGACGCAGGACCAAATACCATTGGCATTTCGTACAGTGCAGGAAATCTTGGAAACGGGCCGACAGCAAACACCGACGGAGTACCGTTTGCAGACCAAGGATGGTCGGGAAATCATTGTTGAGACACATGCGGCTCTGATTTGCAAGGAAGGCAAACCGTATGCGATTCAAGGAATTGGTCGCGACATTACGGCGCGCCGGCGGGCGGAGGAGGCAGAGCGGGAGGCCAGGCAATTTTTGCAAACAATATTGGATACTGTGCCGGCGCGGGTGTTTTGGAAGGACCGCCAGTCGCGGTATTTGGGGTGCAATATCTCTTTTGCCAAGGATGCGCAATTGTCTTCACCGGCAGAGATTGTGGGGAAAACGGATTATGATTTGGTTTGGAGGGAGCGGGCTCCCGATTACCAGGCCGTGGACCGGGAGGTGATTTCGACGGGGCAGCCACGATTGCGGTATGAATTGGCTATTACGCATCCGGACAAAAGCCAAAGCTGGCTCGTGATAAGCAAGACTCCTTTGCGTGACGGCCAAGGTAACATTATTGGTGTGCTTGGGATATACGAGGACATTACTGAACGCAAACGGATTGAGCAGGCCCATGAACGCTTGCGAGAACAGTTCTTACAGGCGCAAAAGATGGAATCGGTGGGGCGGCTGGCTGGAGGAGTGGCTCATGACTTCAACAACATGTTGCAGGCTATTTTGGGCAATGTGGAATTGATGCTGCAGGAGCCTGATTTACCGGCCGGTGTGGTGGAGTCGTTGGAGGAGGTGCGCCGGTCGGCGGAGCGTTCGGCGTCGTTGACACAGCAGTTGCTGGGTTTTGCACGCAAACAGACGATTCAACCGCGGCAGTTGGATCTGAACGAGGAAATTGCCGGTTTACTGAAAATGCTGCGGCGGTTGATTGGTGAGGATATCCAGTTGTTTTGGGTTCCTTCTGCGGAGGTGTGGCCTGTGCGGTTGGACCCAGGGCAACTGAATCAAGTGCTGACCAATTTGGTGGTCAATGCGCGGGATGCCATTGGCATGCGTGGGAATGGGAAAATCACCATTGTAACGGCGAAGGTGCACTTGGATGAGGCTTATGCAGTGCGGAATCCGGAGGCGGTGGCGGGAGATTACATGATGGTGGCGGTCAGTGACAATGGTGAGGGAATGAGCGAGGAGGTGAAACGGAAGTTGTTTGAGCCGTTTTTCACAACCAAAGAGCTGGGGAAGGGGACGGGGCTGGGGCTGGCGACGGTGTATGGCATCATGAAACAGAATCGCGGCCATGTGACCGTGTATAGCGAAAAAGGATGTGGAGCGACCTTCAAACTGTACTTTCCACGCTGGGAAAAGGCAGAAAAGGCGAGGACGAATCATGAATCGGTGGCGGAGGCGATGCCTGGAGCGCGGGGCGAGGAGACGGTGATGTTGGTGGAAGACGAGGCGCAAGTGCTGGAATTGGAGCGGCGCTTGCTAATGCGAAGGGGTTACCGTGTGTTGGTGGCGCAACATCCGGAAGAGGCGCTGCAGGTGGCACAGACTTTTGAGGGGAAGGTGGATTTGCTGGTGACGGATGTGGTGATGCCAACGATGAACGGGCGTCAACTGCGAGATAAACTGCGGGAGAAATGGCCGGGGCTGAAATGTTTGTTTTTATCGGGTTACACGGCCAATGTCATCGCTCACCACGGGGTGTTGGAGGAGGGAATTAACTTTTTATCGAAGCCCTTTAATGCTCAGGAATTTTGCCGGCTGGTGCGGCAGATCCTGGATAGGGGGGAGTAGGAGAGGCTTGGAAAATCTCCCTTGTTCACGCCAGCAGGGCGGAGAGTAATTCGTTGGCCCTGAACATTGAATCCCGCTAGAATGTGCGTCAGGTTGATAGTATGAGCGAAAATCATCCACGGGAAAATGCTGCGCCATGGCGGCAATGGGGTGAGGGGTTGGAGCCGGATGCAGTGCAGCAAATGGAGAATGCCTGCCGGTTGCCCATCTCGGTGGCCGGGGCCTTGATGCCGGATGCGCATGTGGGTTATGGGTTGCCGATTGGAGGGGTGCTGGCCACGCAGAATGCGGTGGTGCCGTTTGCGGTGGGCGTGGACATTGCATGCCGTATGAAACTCAGCGTGGTGGATTTGCCGCTGGAGCATTTGGAACGCAAGCGGGAGCAGTTGATTCGGGCCATTGAGGCGGAGACGCGGTTTGGTGTGGGCGCCGAGTTTAGAAATCGCCGGCAGCATGAGGTGATGGATGCGGATTGGACGGTGAGTCCGGTGACCAAAAAGTTGAAGGACAAAGCTTGGGCGCAGTTGGGGACCAGCGGGAGCGGCAATCATTTTGTGGAATTTGGGGAGTTCACCTTGCAGGAGCCGTTGAAAGGGCTGACGCCGGGGAAATATGTGGCGTTGCTGAGCCACAGCGGGAGCCGGGGCACGGGAGCGGCGGTGTGTGATTATTACAGCCGGTTGGCAGCGGAGAAGCGGAAGGAGTTGCCCAAGGAATTGAGGAAGTTGGCCTGGTTGGATTTGGATACGCAGGAGGGGCGTGAGTATTGGGAGGCGATGCAGTTGATGGGGAGGTATGCGGCGGCCAATCATGCATTGATTCACCGGCATATCGTGCAACACCTGGGTTTGGAGGTTTTGTTGGACGTGGAGAATCACCACAATTTTGCGTGGAAGGAAGTTCATCGGCTGCATGGGGTGGAGCGCGAGGTCATTGTGCATCGGAAAGGGGCCACGCCTGCGGCGGCAGGGGTGCTTGGGGTTATTCCGGGGTCCATGGCGGCTCCCGGTTTTTTGGTGCGCGGCAAGGGGAATGCCGCTTCTCTCAACAGCGCGGCGCATGGTGCGGGGCGCGTGATGAGCCGGACGCGCGCGGAAAACACGCTGGATTGGAAGCGGGTGCGGCAGTGCTTGCAAGAGCGGGGGGTGCATTTGATTTCCGCCGGATTGGACGAGGCGCCGATGGTGTACAAAGACATTGAGCAGGTGATGGCGGCGCAGGCGGATTTGGTGGAGGTGGTGGGGCGGTTTGAGCCGCGGTTGGTGAAGATGGCGCCCAGCGGCGAGCGGGCGGAGGATTGAGGGGTGAAAGGTCAATCAAAGGTCAGGCAGGATGTTACGTGCGAGTGCGCGGAGGGGGATCGGCCGTTTGTGTTGATGAACATGGCGATGACGGCGGATGGGAAGATCGCCACAGCAAATCGCCGGATAGTGCATTTTGGGAGCCCGCGGGACCAGGCGCATTTGTATGAGTTGCGAGCCTCGGCTGACGCGGTGATGTGTGGGGCGCGGACGGCGGAGGCCCCCGGGGTGACGCTTGGAGTGGGTGGGGAACGGTATCGGCGGCAAAGGTTGCGGCGGGGGCTGAAGGAGGGGCATCTACGTGTGATAGTGAGCGGAAGCGGGTCAGTGGATACGAGCGCTTCTGTTTTCAAACGTTCTGATTTGCCGATACTGATTCTGACGACTGAAAGGGCGGGTAAGCGGCGGTTGGAGCGATTGCGGAAAGTCGCGACGGCAGTGCATGTATGCGGGCGCAGTGAGGTGGATTTTGTGGCGGCGTTGAGGTGGTTGCGGCGGGAATGGGGAGTGAAGCGGTTATTGGTGGAAGGCGGGGGGGAATTGAATGCTGCGCTATGGGAGGCGGGGTTGGTGGATGAGCTGCACTTGACGGTGTGTCCGATGATTTTTGGGGGGCGCCAAGCACCCACCATAGCAGACGGGGCGGGCCGTCCGCCCTTGGGGGCTGCACGTTTGGTGGAGTGTGTGCAGGCGCGGAAGGTGGGGGGGGAGATGTTTTTCGTGTGGCGGAGGCCCGCGGTCAAATCGCGAGGATTTCGGCCTGGGTGAAAAGTCGGAGGCCCTGTTTTTCAAGGGCGCGTTTGGCCTCGGCCATTTTGTTTGTTTCGAAGAGAAGGACGGCGCGTTTGCGGGGCTGGGTGACGAAGCCTGAGGCGTTTTCGATGTTGATGCCTTCGCGGGCCAATACCTCGGTGACGGAGTGAAGGGCGCCGGGTTGGTCTGGGACTTCGACGGCGAGGACCTCGAGGGTGGAGACGGTGAAGCCGTCGCGGCGCAAGGTTTCCAGGGCGGTATCAAAGTGGTCAACGAGGATTTTGACCACGCCCACCTTGTCGAGGGTGGCGATGGTGATCCAGCGGATGTTCACTTTGGCGGCGGCGAGGGAACGGGTCAGGCGGGCGAGCTGACCTTGTTTGTTTTCCTCCAAAACGGCTAGAAGTTTGATGGTGTGCATAAGTGGGTGGGGTTAGAGGGTGCGTTTATCTAGGACGCGTTTGGCTTTGCCTTCGCTGACGGGCAGGCTGCCGGGAGCGCAGAGTTCCACGCGGGGACGGGTGAGGAGCTCGGTGCGCAGGCGCTCGGCCACCTGCTGCTGGAGGCCGGCGAGGCTTTCCACGCGGCCATCGAAAGCGGAGGCGCTGAGTTCGACTTTGACGGTCATTTCATCGAGACCTTCGAGGACAATGAGGTAGTTGCGGCCCAGTTCGGGCATGCTCATGAGGACGCTTTCGATTTGCTGTGGGTAGATGTTGACGCCGCGGACGATGAGCATGTCGTCGGCGCGCCCGGTGATGCGTTGGATGCGCCGGTGAGTGCGGCCACAGGGGCAGGGTTCGGGAATGAGAGCCGTGATGTCGCGGGTGCGGTAACGGAGCAGCGGCATGGCCTCGCGGCAAAGGGTGGTCAACACCAGTTCGCCGGGGCGGCCGTCGGGGACGGGTTCGCCGGTGGCCGGGTCAATGATTTCCATGAGGAAATGGTCTTCCCAGAGGTGCATGCCGTGGCGGGCAGTACATTCAAAGGCGACGCCCGGGCCGTTCATTTCTGAAAGGCCGTAGGAGTTGTACACTTCGATGCCGAAGGCCTGCTCGATTTTGCGGCGGGTTTGTTCGGTGTAGGGTTCGGCGCCGATGTAGCCGCGGCGCAAGGCCAGGTGGCGTTTGGGATCAATGCCTTTTTTATCGAGAAAATCTGCAAAGTAGAGGGCGTAACTGGGCGTGGTGTGAAACATGGTGGAGCGGAAATCCTGCATCAGCAGGAGTTGCTTTTCCGAGTTGCCCGGGCCGGCGGGGATGACCAGGAGGCCGACTTTTTCGGCGCCGTAATGCATGACGAGGGCGCCGGTGAAAAGGCCGTAGGTCATCATGTTTTGGAGGATGTCTTCGTCGGTGGCGCCGGTGGCGACGAGGCAACGGGCGATGAGATCGGCCGAATTTTGCAAATCACGGCGGCTGAAGAAAATGGCCTTGGGTTTGCCGGTGGTGCCGCTGGAGGTGTGCAGGCGGAGGGCCTTGCGAAGGGGCACCGCCAGAAGTCCGGCGGGGTAGGCTTCGCGCAAATCGGCATTGGTGGTGAAGGGGAGACGGCGAACGTCTTGGAGGGATTTGATTTTCTCCGGCCCCAATCCGATGGCCTCAAGCTTGCGTTGGTAGAAGGGAACGTTTTTTTGAACCTTGCGCACGGTGGCGCGGAGGCGCTCCAGTTGCAGTTCTTCAAGTTTGCGGCGGCTGAGACACTCGGCCGCGCGGTCCCAGTAACGTGTTTTCATTAAATCAAGGTTTCCAAGGTGGTGCCGAATATCAGCTTGGATGATGTTCAGATCGGCATTGTATAAGTTTTAATCCAACTTTGCGGGAGGTACTTTGCGGCAAATCATGGGCGTCAATCAAGGGTAACATTAAATCTGTTGCTCGCGGTGTTTGCGGAGGCTGAAAGGTTGAATGGTGTTTGATGGAGTGGGGTGTTGTAAAACTTTCGGCTGGTCAGCGGGGAGTGGATTGAACATAAATGCCGGCAATGAAATTTCAGATTGGTGGTCTGACTGGGGCCGTCCTTGGACTGGCTCTGGCGGCGGTGTCGTGTAGTCCCGGCTCGGGTGGCGGTTCAGAAAAAGGCAGTGCTGGTGGGGAGAAAGGAAAGGGGCGCGGGGTTGGAGCAGGGGCGCCTCGTCCTGTGACGGTGGTGCGTGCGGCGAGCCGTCCGATGGAGCGGGTGGTGATGGTGACGGGGAGTTTGGCAGCGCTGGATCGTTCCACGCTGGCGGCCAAAGTGCCCGGGCGGGTGGTGAAGTTGCCGGTGGATTTGGGCAGTGTGGTGAAGAAGGGGGAATTGTTGGCGCAGGTGGACCCGCGTGATTATGAGCTTAAGTTGCGCCAGGTGGAGGCCTCGGTGATGCAGGCGAGGGCGGCGCTGGGGCTTTCGCCAGACGGTGATGATGAAGTGACGCGGGTGGAAGACATTACACAGGTGCGAGTGGCGGCGGCCATTTTCGAGGAGGCTGCACGGCAGTTTGAGCGGGTGCGGTCTTTGGTGAAACAAAACGTGGCTTCCCAGGCCGAGTTTGACAAGGTTCAAGCTGAATTCAATGTGGCGAGCAATCGTTTGATGGCGGCGAAGGAGGATGCGCGGATCAATCAGGCTACGCTGGCGCAGCGCAAGGCGGAACTGGAAATTGCCCGGCAACAGCTTGAAGACACGCGGTTGATTGCGCCGTTTGACGGCGTGGTGGAGGTGAGGCAAGCCAGTTTGGGGGAATACCTGAGCGCCGGGGCGCCGGTGGTGACGCTGGTGCGGACGGAGGTTTTGCGGCTGCGGCTGGAGGTGCCGGAGCGTGAGGCGACGAGAGTGCAGCGGGGACAGCCGGTAAAATTCAGTGTGGAGGGCAGTACCAACACTTATCAGACCGTCATCAGCCGGCTTAGTCCGGCGATTACCGAGTTGAATCGGATGTTGGTGGTGGAGGCGGATGTGCCAGGCGGCGGGGTGTTGCGTCCGGGGGCATTTGTAAGGGCGGAGATCGTTGTGGATCCGAACGAGCCCGGGTTGGCGGTGCCAATGGAGGCGTTGGTGGTCTTTGCAGGGTTGGAAAAGGTTGTGACGGTGCAGGAGGGCAAGGCGCGGGAAAGGGTGGTGGTGACGGGCCGGCGCGGGCCAGATTGGGTGGAAATTCTTGACGGGTTGAAGGCGGGGGACCCGGTGGTGTTGCGACCGGGGAATTTGCGCACGGGAGATGCGGTGGTGACCAATGCGGCGCCGGCGGGGCCGCGGTCGTAAGGGATGTACCATGCAAAAGCTGGCTGAAATCTGCATCCGACGGCCGGTCTTCGCCTCGATGATCATCCTGTCCCTTTTTGTTGTGGGGGTGGCAGGATTAATGCATTTGGGGGTGGACCGTTTTCCGGCGGTGGATTTGCCCACGGTGCGGGTGAGCACGCGATTGACGGGGGCGTCGCCGGTGGAGATGGAGACGCAGGTGTCGCAGCCGCTGGAAGAGGCCATCAATACGATTGAAGGGATAAGGGAATTGCGGAGCATCAGCGGGCTGGGGCAGTCCTTCATCATTGTGACGTTTGATTTGTCGCGGGACATTGATGCGGCTACCCAGGACGTGCGGGATCGCGTGTCTCGAACTTTGAGGGAATTGCCGCGGGATGTTTATCCGCCGGTGGTGAGCAAGGCTGATAATGATTTGTCGCCGGTATTGACGATTGCGCTGGTGGGGGATCGGTCGCAGCGGGAGCTGACGGAGCTTGCGGATAAGATTGTCAAAAAATACATCGAAAGGTCGTTGGGAGTGGGGGAGGTGAACGTTATTGGCGGGTTGAGTCGCTCCATCAATGTGTGGGTGGATGCGGATCGTTTGGCGGCGTACCGCATTCCCATCACGGCGGTGCGTCAGGCGGTGGAGCGGCAGAATGCAAACATTCCGGGGGGGTTGGTGACATCGCCGGTGCGGGAAGCGACGCTGCGGACGATGGGGCGTTTGACGGACCCGCGGCAATTCAATGATTTGGTGGTGGCCACGCGCAACGGTTCTCCGATTCGCGTGCGCGACATAGGTTGGGCGGAGGACGGCACCAAGGAGCAGCGGACGCTGGCCCGGCTTAACGGTGTGCCGACGGTGACGCTGGATGTAATGCGCCAGACAGGGGCCAACACCGTGGCGGTCATTGAGGGGGTGAAGGAGCGGATGCGGGAGGTTCAGGCGATGCTGCCGTCGGATGTGCGGATGGAGATCATCCGGGATCAATCGCGTTACATCTATGCTGCTCTGCATGAGATTCAGCGGCATTTGGTGGTGGGGAGCATCTTGGCCAGCCTGGTGGTGTTGATGTTCATGCGCAACTGGCGGGCGACGGTGATTGCGGCGGTGGCGATCCCGGCGTCGGTGGTGGCGACGTTTGGGATGATGAAGGCGCTGAACTTCACGTTGAACAGCGTGACGATGCTGGCGCTGGTATTGATGGTGGGGATTGTGATTGATGATGCCATCGTGGTGCTGGAAAACATTTTCCGTTTTGTTGAAGAGAAGAAGCTCAAGCCATTTGACGCAGCACGGGAGGCGACGCGGGAGATTGGGCTGGCCGTCATGGCCACGACGTTCAGTTTGGTGGTCATTTTTGTGCCGGTCTCGTTCATGTCGAGCATTTCGGGGCGGTTTCTGTATCAATTTGGATTGACGGCTGCGGTGGCGGTTTTGGTGAGTTTGCTTGTAGCGTTCACACTGACGCCGACGATGAGTGCGCGTTTGCTGCGTGCGAATGGGAAGGCGAATGGGGAAGAGCCTCGGTCGCGACGCGGTTTTTACGGGTGGCTGGAGCGTCGCTACATGGGGTTGCTGCAATGGGCGCTGCGGCATCGGGTGCTGACGGTGGTGCTGGCGACGGCGGTGGTGTTTTCGTCCGTGCCGTTGTACAAGATGGTGCGGCAGGAATACATTCCCACCAATGTGGACGAAGGGGAATTTGATGTGAGTCTGCTTGCGCCGGAGGGGACGAGCTTTCCGGCGATGGTGAAGGTGGCCGAGCAGGCCGAGGCGTTGCTGCGGGAAATCCCCGGCATCCGGCTGGTGTTGACGAGTGTGGGAGGGGGCGGGTTTGGAGGTGTGAACAGCGCGAGGTTTTATGTTCGGCTGGCGCCGCATGAGGAGCGGGTGTTCAGTTTCAAGCGGTTGCTGCAATGGCCGCCGTGGCGGGCGTGGGAGGGGAATTATTCTCAGCGGGATGTGATGCAGGAGGTGAGGCGAGTGCTGCGCCAATTGCGGGATGTGCGCATATCCGTGCGGAATCCGCAGACTTTCAGCATTGGGGGTCCGAATTTTGACATAGATTTTGCGCTGCTGGGGCCGGATTTGGATGTGTTGGCGGAGTACACGGAACGTTTGCGTTTGAAGGCGCCGGAGCTGGGCTTGTTGGATGCGGACACCACGCTCAAACTGGACAAGCCGGAGTTGCGGGTGGAGATAGACCGCGACCGTGCTGCGCGGTTGGGAGTGGACACCGAACACATTGCCGAGGCTCTCCGGATTATGGTGGGGGGTGATGAACGGGTGTCGCGGTTCCATGATCTGACCATCAACGAAGACTATGATGTGCAGGTGCGTTTGAAGGAGGCAGACCGCACCAATGCAACGATGATTGCACGGTTGTTTGTGCCGGATGCGCAGGGCCGGCTGGTGCGGCTGGACAATGTGGTGCGACTGGAGTCTCACGCCACCGTTTCGCGCGTGGACCGCCTGGACCGGCAGCGGCAGGTGAGCTTGCGAGCCCAGGTGGCCCCCGGATTTGCCCAAGCTGACCGTATTGCTGCGTTGCGTGCGGAGGTGGCGAAAATGAATTTGCCACCCGGATATTCGACTGCCGTATCCGGCCGGGCCCGCGAGCTGGAAACCACTTTCAAGGAATTCCTTTGGGCTTTCGCGCTGTCGGTGATTTTGATGTACATCATTTTGGCATCGCAATTTGAAAATGTGGTGCATCCCTTCACCATTTTGCTTTCGCTGCCGTTGTCAGTGCCGTTTGCCTTGCTTTCGCTGCTGGTCACGGATCAGACAATTAATTTATATTCTGCGTTGGGGATACTGGTGCTTTTTGGTGTGGTGAAGAAAAATGCGATTCTGCAAATTGACCACATGAACCAACTTCGGAGGGGGGGAATGGAACGGATGGCGGCGATTTTGCAAGCGAACCGTGACCGCTTGCGGCCGATTTTGATGACCACGTTGACGTTGGTGGCCGGCATGATTCCGATGGTGTTGGGGAGCGGGCCGGGTGCGGAGGAACGACGGGCCACCGGTGTGGTGGTGATTGGCGGGCAATCGCTTTGCCTGTTGTTGACGCTGGTGGTCACGCCGGTGGTGTATTCGTGGATGGATGATTTGGGACAATGGTTGCGCCGGTTTTTTGGGGGAGGGCAGTCACAAGCGTCATGAAACTCCCCGAAGGCAGTTGATTCCTCGTTGGACAAGGGGGAGGGATTTCATTAGATTGGCGTTGGCGCTCCCACGGAATGGCGGCGAGTTTTTTTCGATATGCGCATACTCTTAGCAGGGAAGACATGGACGGCCGAAGCATTGACGGCGGAATCGGAGAAGTTTCCCGGAGGACCGTGGACGGTGGTGTGTTCACCTGATGCGGCAGCGGCTTTGTCTGCTGTGCAGGCGGAGGGGGCGGATTTTGATGCGGTGGTGGCGGAGATGCCATTGGCGGGCGGGGATGCTCTGCAATTTTTGGAAGTGGTGCAGAGAGATCATCCGCAGACGCTGCGTTTTCTGTCGGTCAATTTGACGCAAAGGCGGACGCTGGCACAAAGCATCACGGCCATGCATCAATTGTTGCCGCAGCCGTGTCCGGTTGAGACGTTGAAGGCGGCGTTGGTGCGTGGGTTGACCTTGCGGCAGTGGATGCCCGGGGAGCGGCTGCCGGAGATATTGGCGCGGCTGCAAAAGCTGCCGAGTCCGCCGGAGATTTATTTTCGCGTGGTGCGGGAGTTGCAGTCGCCGGACAGCACTTTGGATGCGGTGGGGGCTTTGATTGAGAAGGATCCTTCGATGAGCGCCAAACTGTTGCGGGTGGCGAATTCCGCGGCGTTTGGGCTGGCGTACCAAGTGACCACGCCGTTGGAGGCGTTGCAGGTTTTGGGGACGGAGACCACCAAATCATTGCTCTTGCTGGCGCACAGTTTTTCTTATTTTGAAAACATCAACAGCCGTGATTTTTCGGTGGAACAGTTGTGGCGACATTCGTTGTCTGTGGGGCGGCTGGCGGAGGCACTGGCGCGGCAGGAGCGCGCAGAGGCGCGGGTGGTGAGCGAGGCGTTCACGGCGGGGTTGTTGCATGATTTGGGGAAACTGGTGTTGGCGGCGAATCTGCCGGAGGACTACAGCCGGGCTGTGCGTCTGGGGCGGGAGAAAGACATCAGCCTTTCGGCGGCAGAGGCGGAGGTGATCGGGGCATCTCATGCGGAGGTGGGGGCGGCGTTGTTGGGGGTTTGGGGGTTGCCATTGGACATCGTGGAGGCGGTGATTTTGCATCATGCACCCGGCTGGATGTTGGACAGGGCTTTTTGTCCGTTATCCGCGGTGGCTGCGGCCAATTGGTTGTGTCACGAGCTTGAGGCTTCCGGTGAGAAAGCTGCGGCAGTGGTGGAGGCCACGCAAAAGTCATTGGAGGCTGCGGGGTGGGGAGAGCAGCTGCCGGGCTGGCGTGAGCTTGCCAAAGAAACAATTACGCAGGTCTAAGCATCATTCCGGCGATGTCCTCACGGCGTCATCATGTGTTGATTGTGGATGATGACGCGGTGTTGTTGGAATTGATTGGGATGATTATGGAGCAGTTGTCGGAGGGGCGTTGGGAGGTGCACACGGCCTCGACGCCGCAGGCGGCGTTGGATTTGCTTGAGCGCCAACCTGTGGAGATGGTGGTGGCGGATGTTTGCATGCCGGGAGCGGGTGGATTGGGTTTTATTCGTGAGGTGCGGCAGCGGTATCCGCGGTTGATGATTGTGGCGATCAGTGGGGACACGCCACCCGGGAGGGAGGAGGCGTGTTTGCGGAATGGAGCCACGCTTTTTTTGGAGAAGCCACGTTCCGGGGATGGGTGGCTGGCCATTTACGCCATTTTACAGGAGCGTCTGCGTTTGGCTGAAGAGGCGGCGCAGGCGGAGGGCTGAAGGGAGCCTCAGGGGCGTTTTTTGGAGTTGGACGAGGGGGATCTTTTCGAGGGTTGAGGTGGCGTGGTTTGAGATGGGGTGGGATGATAGACTTCAAGGCCACCAGGGGGGCCGTCAAAACGTTCGATCCAAGGTGGACCGTCCGGTTGATTGGCCTCTTCAAAGCCGCGACGGTAGAGGGCGCGCATGGTTTCGCGGTCAAATTCTTCTTTTCGGTCGAGGGTGAAGTCCTGAGGAATGGAGGTCAGGTAGAATTGGGCGCCATGGTCGCGGGTGCGGGTATAGAGGCGGAAGAGGTCTCCGTAACTGTTGCTTTTGACGATGGTGGAGAGGGAACGTTTGGCGATGGGCACCACACGCGCCGGCACTTCCTGCCAGTCGGCGGTGAGATGGTTGTTGCGGATGACAAAAAGGCGGGCTTGGATGGGGCGGTTAGCCTCCTTAGACATGGCCTTGAGGGCGTCCCAAACAGCGTCATAGATGAAGACTTGATTAATCAGCCCGCCATCCACATGCATTTCATCGAATTTTCTGCCGTTGGCTTCCACATCGAGGTACACCGGCGGGAAAGCGACTGGAATGGCGGAGGAAGCGAGCAGGATTTCGCGGAAGAGGGTGGAGCGGCGGGGGTGTCCGCTTGCGGCGATGGCTCCCATGTCCCAAATGACCGGGCGTTGTGCGTCGAGAGCGGTGGTACCTACGAATAGGCGGCGGCCGCGGCGGTGCTCGGCGGCGACGCGCTCAATCAAGTATTCATCGTAGGAATTATATACCAACTGGCGGAGCGGCCGTGTGTTGGCCACGTGATCCCTGGTGAATAGGCCAAGCAAATCAATCATCCGAAAGAGGAAAATTTCCCGTGTGGAAACGTTGGTGTAGAGGGCGGACATGAGGCCGTCGTATTCTTCTCCAAGAAATGCAAAGGGTGCCATCAAGGCGCCGGTGCTGATGCCTGTAACGATTTTAAACTTGGGCCTTTTGCCGGTTTGACTCCAACCGGTTAGGAAACCGGCTCCGTAAGCACCATTAGCGGCCCCGCCAGAGATGGCCAAGATATCGCAATACACGGGTGAGGTGTTGGTGTCTGCGGAGGCGGTTGCGGCGATTTCACGGGCGAATGCATCGGCAATGCTGCGGCGGAAGGCTGCGTTTTCGACATCGCCCCATGTGCGGACTTCTTGGTTGAAACCGGGCATTTGGATAAACGCTTCTTCGGATTGGGGAGGGGCGTTTCGAGGCCGATAGGTGGCACAACCGCCAACCAAAACAAGCAATAGCACAGCGGCCAAGACCCGGCCAAAGTGTAGCAGTTTTGGCCGTTTGCAGCGGGAGGGATGGACGAGCATGGGCTGTTGGTCAGGCACGGTAGGATTGTTCATGGTGTTGAAATGGCGTCAAGAAGGAAGGCAGGGCGGAGGCGTTAAAAGATGATGTGGAAGAGGAAAATGAGTTTTCGGTTGGAAATGCTTGGATTATTTTTTGGACATGCATTTTAAATTGAACGTTGCAGCAGTGGGTTGGTTGGTTTTGTGGGCTTGTCTGGGAAGTGTGGATGCGGCCCAAGATTGGGGCACGCCGGATATGAGCCGCGAGGAGGTGATTGCGCGCACGATGATTCCTTATCGAGGTCCTTCCAACAAGGGCGTGGATACGCGGACGATGAAGGGGAAGGTGCTGTGTGGGTATCAGGGTTGGTTTGCGGCGGAAGGGGATGGTTCGGGGCGTGGTTTTTATCATTGGCAGGGGCGTCGGGGGTTTCAGCCGGGCAGTTGCACCATAGACATGTGGCCGGATCTCTCGGAGATGGATGCGGATGAACGTTATCCCACGGCATTTCGTCATGCGGATGGAAGGGTGGCCGAGGTGTTCAGTTCATTCAATCGGAAGACGGTTTTGCGGCATTTTGCGTGGATGAAGGAGTATGGGATTGATGGTGTTTTTGTGCAGCGTTTTGCGGTGGAGGTTTTTCAGCCGCGGGGTTTGCGGCATTTTAATGTGGTGCTGAATCATTGTCGGGAGGGGGCCAATCTGCACGGGCGCACTTATGCAGTGATGTATGATTTGTCGGGGATGAGAACCGGGCAGATGCAACGAGTGATGGAGGATTGGCGGTTGTTGGTGCAACGGATGCAAATAACGCGGGATCCGGCCTACCTTCATCACGGCGGCAAACCAGTGGTGGCGGTGTGGGGACTGGGGTTCAACGATGGCCGGCGCTACACGTTGGCCGAGGGATTGGAGTTGATACGATTTTTGAAATCGGACCCGGCGGCGGGTGGTTGCACGGTGCTATTGGGGGTGCCAACGGGTTGGCGCACTTTGGACCAGGATTGTGTAAATGATCCGTTGATGCATGAGGTCATCCGGGCGGGGGACATTATCAGTCCGTGGACGGTGGGAAGGTATGCCGATCTAGGCGGCGTGCAACGTCATGCGGCACGGCGGTGGCGGCCAGACTTGGAATGGTGCCGTACTCAAGGAAAAGAATATTTGCCGGTGGTTTTTCCAGGTTTCAGCTGGCACAACATGCGCACCAACTCGCCGTTGAATCAAATTCCGCGGCAGGGTGGGCGGTTTTTATGGGCGCAATATGTGGAGCTAAAAAAGGCCGGGGCGGAGATGGTTTATCAAGCGATGTTTGACGAGGTGGATGAGGGCACGGCCATTTTCAAGGTCACCAATGATCCGCCGGTGGGGGCGTCGCCGTTCGTGACATATGAAGGGTTGCCCAGTGATTTTTACATGCGACTGGTGGGGACGGCTGCCCGGATGTTGCGTGGTGAGGTCCCATTAACGGAGAAACTGCCGTTTGAGCGGTGATTAGGCGGTGTAATGGGTTTAAGCTTAAAGTAACCGCATTAAGAAAACTAAAAACCGTTGACGCCTCGCCAGCCCCCCGGCAAGATGGGTTGAACGCCGATTTTTTATCGGTAGTTGGTTTGGATATGAGCTTGTGGATCGAGGCATACGGCGCGGGCTTTCGTGCAGTCACGAAGCCTGGGCGCTGTGTGGCCTGCCGTCGGAAGCTCAACGGTCAAAAACTTTCCCCTTTAACTTTAACCTTCGAAAACCAATCCCTTGCCGGATGAACATACACGAATATCAAGCCAAACAATTGCTTGCCCAACATGGGGTGGCGGTCCCACCGGGCGAGCCGTGCAAAACCGCCGAACAGGTGCGCGCCGCGGCCCAGAAATTGTTGGATGCCGGTTACCGGGCGGTGGTGGTGAAGTCGCAAATCCATGCCGGAGGACGCGGGAAAGGAGTTTTCAAGAATGGTTTGCAAGGCGGGGTCAAGGTGGTGGGGAGCGCCGAGGAGGCGTATGAGCGGGCCAAGGCGATGCTTGGGAATACCTTGGTAACGAAGCAAACCGGTCCGGATGGACGGGTGGTGAACACGCTGTTGGTGGAAGGGGCGGCCAAGATCAAAAAAGAGTTTTATTTAGCGGCCTTGTTGGACCGCGCGCAGAGCAAGCCGATCATCATGGCCAGCACGGAAGGAGGCATGGATATCGAAGAAGTGGCGGCCAAGACGCCCGAAAAAATCTTCAAGGAAACCATTGATCCCATGGTGGGCATGATGCCGTATCAAGGGCGCAAGGTGGCTGTGGCGCTTGGGTTGAAGGGGGATTTGATCAGTGCGGGAGCAAAGTTGTTTACGAGCCTTTACCGGGCGTTTTGGAATTTGGACGCTTCGCTAGTGGAGGTGAATCCGTTGTGTGTGGTGGAAACGCCTGAGGGGAAGGATGCGTTGGTGTGTGTGGACGCCAAGATTGGGTTTGATGACAACGCGCTTTACCGTCACGAAAATGTGGCGGCGATGCGTGATTTGGCGGAGGAGTCGCCGTTGGAGACGGAGGCGAGCCGTTACAATCTCAATTATATCAAGCTCGATGGCAACATTGCCTGCATGGTCAACGGGGCAGGGTTAGCCATGGCGACGATGGACATTATCCAACATTACGGGGGCATGCCGGCAAACTTTTTGGATGTGGGTGGTGGCGCGAGCAAGGAGCAGGTGATGGCTGCGTTCAAAATCATTCTCAGCGATCCCAATGTGAAGGCCATTTTGATCAACATTTTCGGAGGCATCATGGATTGTAACACCATTGCCGAGGGAGTGATCGGGGCGGTACGGGAAACGGGATTACGCCTGCCCTTGGTGGTGCGATTGGAGGGCAACAATGCGGACTTGGGCCGCAAAAAACTAGCGGAGTCGGGTTTGGCTTTGATTCCGGCCACTTCGATGGCTGACGCAGCCGAAAAGGTGGTTGGGTGCCTGAAATAACTTTGGAAACAACCTTTGAGCAAGCAGGTGAGTTATGGCGATTTTGATTCAACCGGATACCAAGATAATCATTCAGGGCATTACCGGCAGCTTTGGCGCCCGTCATGCCCAGCTTTCGTTGGATTACGGCACCCAGGTGGTGGCGGGGGTGACGCCTGGCAAGGGCGGCCAGATGTTTGCCAACAAGGTGCCCATCTTTGACACGGTGGCGGAGGCGTCGCGTGCTACGGGGGCCAAGGTATCGGCCATTTTTGTGCCGCCGGCGTTCGCTGCGGATGCCATTTTGGAGGCAGTGGATGCGGGCTTGGAGTTGGTGGTGTGCATTACCGAGGGCATCCCCATCAATGACATGGTGAAGGTGAAAGCGGCGATGCAAGGCAAACCGACGCGGTTGATTGGGCCGAATTGTCCGGGGATTGTGACTCCTGGGGATGGCAAGGATTCTTATGGTGGGTGCAGGATTGGCATCGCGCCTGGGTATATTCACAAGAAGGGCCACATTGGGGTGGTGTCCCGGAGTGGGACCTTGACGTATGAGGCGGTTTGGCAGTTGACATGCCGCGGGGTGGGACAGTCCACATGCGTGGGCATTGGTGGCGATCCTGTGAACGGGACTTCACACTTGGACATCATCAAGATGTTCAATGATGATCCGGAGACTCATGGGATCATCATGATTGGGGAGATAGGAGGCAGTGCCGAAGAGGAAGCGGCGGCCTGGATCAAGCAACATTGCAAAAAGCCGGTGGCGGGTTTCATTGCCGGGGCTACTGCGCCGCCGGGAAGGCGGATGGGCCACGCTGGGGCCATCATCAGCGGGGGCAAAGGCACTGCGGCGGCCAAAATTGCGGCATTCAAAGAGGCCGGCATTGGGGTGGCGGCGACGCCATCGGAGATGGCCGAAACGTTACTTAAAATGATGTAAACTGCTCAAGTTTGCATGCCTTTGTCAGTTGTTTGCCCAAGTCGTTGCAAGATTGGGAGTTAATAATGTTCCAATCTCATCAAAGACATCGGTGAGGGTGTCGTGGGCAAAATTTTTCTGTTGTTTAATAAACAGACATGTTACATTAACGTGGTGACGCAAACGTATGCCTGCTGAACCGAAAGGCACTTTGACGGCCAAAGAGCTGGAAAAAAACTCAGCCCTTTATCGGGAGTTCCAACTCGAACGGGAGGAGATTTTACGTCATAAGTGGTACGAGTCGGAGAAGGCGGGCTTTGATATTGGGTTTGAGCGTGCTTTGGCGGATTGGGTGTTGAAACATCGCTCAAAATGGCGCAAAAGCCGGCAGGCGGCCCAACAGCAACAGGAGAAAACGTCCGGCAATCAGTGAGAGGCCGGAGGCGTTTTATCACCCACCCCCGGCGATGGCTTGGGGAGCCAACCTTATTCAACTTGGATTCCAGAGTGACGCATGGCCGGAGGGCCGATAGTTTGGTCAATATGGCGGAACAACATTTATTGATGGATGGCCAGGCCATTGCCGGGGCCTTGAAACGAATGGCCCGCGAGATCGTGGAGCGGAACGGGGATTGCAGTGACTTGGTGTTGTTGGGGGTGCAACGCACGGGGGTAACACTGGCACGGCGGCTGGCGAGGATTTTGGAAAAGGAGCTGAAGCGGCCCATGCCTGTGGGCACGTTGGATGTGGCCATGCATCGGGATGATTTGGATCAACGCCTGGCTCCGCATGTGCATCCCACTCATATTCCCGGGGATATTAACGGCAAGGTGGTTGTGTTGGTGGATGATGTGCTTTACAGTGGGCGCACGACCCGTGCGGCGCTGGACGCTTTGAATGATTTCGGCCGGCCCCGCCGGGTGCAGTTGGCGGTGTTGGTGGACCGGGGGCATCGGGAATTGCCGATACGAGCGGATTATGTGGGCAAGAATGTTCCGACGGCGGCTGATGACCATATTGAGATGCGGCTGGATGACAACGGTGGAGAGGATGCTGTTTATCTAATCCGGCCATGAATTGGCAGGTTTATTGCGCAGGGGCCCTATGACTTGGACACGCAAACATCTTTTGGACATCGAGAGCCTTAGCCCGGAGGAAATCCGCCATGTTTTGGACACCGCCCGAGCGTTCAAGGCTGTCGGTGAACGGGCCATCAAGAAGGTGCCGGCTTTGCGGGGAAAGACGGTGGTGAACCTTTTTGTGGAGCCGTCCACGCGCACGCGCACGAGTTTCGAGTTGTCGGCCATTCGGTTGTCGGCGGATGTGATCAATTTTCCAGCCGAGGCTTCTTCGTTGAAGAAGGGGGAGACGCTGAAGGATACGGCGCGGAATTTGGAGGCGTTGAACACCGACATCATCATCATCCGGCACAGTGCAGCGGGGGCGCCGCATTTTCTTGCGCGGGTGTTGGATGCCAGCGTGGTAAATGCCGGTGATGGCGCGCACGAGCACCCCACTCAGGCGCTTTTGGATGCGTTCACCATTTTGGAAAAGAAGGGACGGCTGGAAGGGTTGAAGGTAACTATTTTGGGGGACATTCTGTACAGTCGCGTGGCCCGTTCCAATATCTGGTTGTTGAACAAAATGGGAGCGCAGGTGACCCTTTGTGGACCGAGCACGTTGGTGCCGCGTCAATTTGAGCAGATGGGTTGCCGGGTGACTTACAATTTGGAGGAGGCCATCCGCGATGCCGATGTGCTCAACTTGTTGCGGATTCAACACGAGCGGCAGCGCAAGACGATGTTTCCCGGCACGGGTGAATATGCGGCTTTGTTTGGGTTGAACCGTGCGCGTTTGGCCATGACCAAGCCGGATGCACTGATCATGCATCCGGGCCCCATCAACCGCGGGGTGGAGATTGAGAGCTGGATAGCCGACAGCGAACGGTCTGTCATTCTGGACCAGGTGAACAACGGTTTGGCCGTGAGGATGGCGGTTTTGTACCTCATCAATGGCGGCCAAGGCCCGCAGGAGCTGGGCTCGGTGAATTAAAGGGATTCCTTGTCAGGGGGGCTCATGCCACTGACCAATGATTACAAAGCCTGCCGGGTTTATGATTTACACCCGCAGAATCGCAGGCTGGGACCGTTTATCGTGACGCAGTCGGCGATTGACCCGGATGACCCACTACAGCAGGAGCAGATTTATCTTTTGCGGCGGGATGGGGTGTGGGTGAGTTTGTTCAGTCCCTGGGTTCAAGAGCAGAATGATAGCTGTTTGTTTTGTTTCGGGACGGTTGGGGAGATTATGCAACTGCTCCAGACATTGCCCCCTGATCCAAAAGTGGAGAAAGCCTCAGTGCCGGTTGAAAAGATGGCGCAATGGCAGGAGGCCGTGGAACGAGCCGGCGGCCCCCTGGCCTTCATTGAGGCACGTGTCCACCAATGGCGCGAAAACAACAGCAGCCCGCGCTAGAGGGGCTGGAATTTTTTGGGTTAATTCAAGGCTTTAGGGGATGGATTGCACGCGCAATTGATACCAGCGTTTTGAAGATTGGTTTAGGGGTTGGTTATCGCGAATGGTAATGCGTTCGATTTCTCCCAAGTCTTCCAGATGGTGAATTTGGGTCAGGGTTTCCCAGGAGTCACCTTGAAATTGTGATGCTGCCACGGGCAGACGAAGTATATCAGTGGCTGATTTGCTCCGGTGGAATATCAACGCGCCGTAAGGTGTGCCATCGTGCCAGATGACGGTGGCTTGTGGCCGAAGATGTACATCGGCCAGGAGCGGATTGGAGCCTTGGGCATACTCGGCGGCATTGACCTGTCCATCGGCATCGGGGTCAGCTCCGGGCGAGATGAGTTGTGGATTGCATTCACAGGGCCAGTTGGTGGCCTGCCAGTTTTCAAAAGGGCGCAGCGGCAAGAGGTGGAAGATGAAGGTGTGTTCAGGGCCGGTCACGGGTTGGGATTGGCCGGCCAGGACTCCGGCGGCTTGAAAGGTGATGCGATACAGGCCGGAGGTGGTGAATCCCCAAGAAACATGTTGGTGTGCATCCACGCCAATGGTTTTGGCATCGGCGGCGGAAATGCCGTTTCGACTGTCCATGAAAATTTCAAATTGGCCCGGGCCGAGCGTTTGCCAAAGGATGAAGTGACCGGGGCCATCAACCCGTATGAGGCGAATGTGGACGGAATTATCGGCAAACAGTCCATCGGGCAGTCCTTCGCCTGAAATGCCGAGCTTGGGCAAATCGGGGATGGATGTTTGTGGCAAGACCCAAATAGATTCGCCGGCGTTTCCAAAGGGCGTGCCTGCCGGTAGAGTCAGACGCGCAGATTCACCACCCACAATAAAGACCTCATTGGTTGAGAACCCCTGTTCTTGTTCATCATCATAGATAACCAGGGAAAGAGCCGGTGATGGGGCGGATTGATAAGTCACCCGCAAGTCCACGTGTTCATTGGTGATGCTGTGACATGCAGCGTTTGCAACTGGGATGCTTGCTGCCCCAAAAAATACCCAGCAAAGGAGGTGATAAAGCCAAAGGCGGTTCGGGTGGGTAATTTCCATTGCCAATGAATTAAGGCTTTGTCGAGTTGAGTTCCCAAAAGAAAGAAGATGGTTTTTCATAAATAGTACAAAGGTTGTGGAGCGTGGTTGGTAACGCTCCAATTTCGTTGTTTTTCGGGCTGCTGGATTAGTGGGGTGGTTTGGCGAAGTTGATGCCCCTGTCCACCAGCGATTTCAGGTAACTGGCTTTGAGACTCTGCACGTGGCCGTCGGCGTAGAGGTAGTTGGCCGCTTTGAGGTGCCGGTCGGGCTGGATGTCCACGAGCACGGCATTCCAGTTGTTCCAGTTGCGGGAGTGTGTGTGATCGTTGTAGGTGCTATGGCCCAGGCTGTCGGCCGCCTCAAAGACGGTGAAGGTCTCGGAGGGTTTGGGAAGGGCCGTGAGCTTTCGGTAGCTTGGCTCATTGGCCAGGGGCTGGCCGAAGGGGTCCAAGGCGTCCACCGAGGTATATTCGTTGAGAATATAACTCGATGCCTGCCGTTCCACCCGTTCCTGTCCATGTGGGTCCGCCAGACAGACGCGTACCTTGTCGGTGGCGATGTAAGGGCGGAGCAGGTGTATCCAGGAGCGGTTGGTATCCCCTCCATGTGAGGTGGTGGGCCCGTAGCCGTCATAATCATCGGCATATAATTGGATGCCAAGGCCGATTTGCCTCATGTTGGAGAGGCAATGGGTGGCTTTGGCTTTGGCCTTGGCCTGACCCAATGCCGGCAGCAACAGACTGGCAAGTATGCCGATGATGGCAATGACCACCAACAGCTCGATCAACGTAAACGCTCGCCTGGTCGCACGGCCTTTTCCGTGACGACGGTTAAATGCAGGAGTCATTTTATTTATCGCCCTTTACCAAGGTTTTTACCAAGGTTGCGCGGAGGCGGTGGAACCGCGTTTTTAGGATTGGAGGAATCTTCCCCGCCAACTTTGTTTCCCGATGGTGAAACCACGGGAAGAAAGTCCGGCTGGAAGCGACTGCGTATTAGAGGAGGGAGGCAGGCGGGGCGCGCTCCGGCATGAGACGCACATCGGTAGTGGTCAGCCGGAAAAGGCCTAAATCAGGCGAAGGCACTTCCAACCCGGCCAGCGGAGCAGGGGCACTGACAGGCAGTGTGCTTTCGAGCAACTGGCCTGAGGCCAGTTGGGTGGCAACGCATTGGTGGGTTGGGGAGTGAGAGTCTTTGTGGAAAATGTGGTGAACTTCCGGGCTCAGGCTGGCGGCCAAGAGCAGGCAAAACAACGCCATCATCAGGGCAGATACCAGTGTTTTGACTGGCTTGCCCGTTGTCCGGGTGGAATGGCGTTGTTCAAACATTCCGCGTAAACATTAACATTGCTTTCAAGCTCTTGCAAATCGAAGCCGGGGAATGTTGAGTTTTCCTGGCGGCTTGTTCATCCAAAGATACAAGTGGGAGAGCAATGCGGGGCAATTTTTACGATGCTCATGGCCTAGTTGCGCTTGCCTTCATTGGAGGGGTTGGGTGTTTTTCAACCATTCTATGTTAAAGCGTGCGAAGACGATGGATTGGTATGGGTTTTTATCGCCGGTTTCATAGAGCACAGCGGCCTGACCGTCGGGCAGGGCTGCGAGGCATGAGTAGGCGGCGGGGCGTGAGTCCAGCATGCGTGACCATGGCCAGGTTTCGCCGTCGTCGGCGCTGGCACGAATGGTCAGGCGCTCGCGGCGATTGGTGCTGGCGGGGTTGCTAAAGAGGAGAATGCCGGGAAGGTCTGCTGTGGGCCATGAGAGGCGGCGGATGCTGGCCTGGCAGATGGGTTCGATGAGTTCCGGCACATGTTTTTGGCCGGTCCAGGTTATTCCGCCGTCGGCGCTGAATGCAACTTGGCGTGTGGGTTGGGAGCGGGTGTAATTGCGCATATTCAGCATCAGGCGTCCGTCGCTTAATTCAACGACTTCACATTCATTGACGCCGGGTTGGGGGGTGCGGCCGCCGATGTGCCAGGTTTCGCCACGGTCGTCGGAGTAAATGACGTGGGAATAATAACGTTTGGAGGCGGCTTCGATGTGGTCACAAGGGATGACCAGACGTCCGCGATTTGGGCCTTTTTCCAATTGGATGCCTGCGCCCGGGCCGGTGGCATACCAAGTCCAGTCGGGGCGTTTTACGGAGGCAGTGATTTCGCGGGGTGCAGCCCAGGTGCGTCCATTGTCATCGGAGTGGGAGAGGTACACGCGGCGGGTGTCTTTGCTGGTTTGATTGATGATTTGGGGCTCGCGGTCTTCTCCACGGTTCCACGTCATCAACAGGAGGATGCGGCCTGATTCGCGTTCAAGGACGGGGCAGGGGTTTCCGCAGGTGTTGGTGGAGTGGTCCCAGACGATTTGCAAGGGGGACCATGTGCGGCCGCCGTCTTGGCTGCGTTTGAGCACGAGATCAATATCGCCAGCATCGCCTGCGCCGTGACGGCGGCCTTCGGCAAAGGCAAGTAAATCGCCTGTGCGCGTGACAATGAGGGACGGGATGCGGTAGGTGTGATAACCGTCCTGACCTGCGGAAAAGACCGGCACCTGGAAAAACTGAGGGGAAGGTTGCGGGGCGGCTGTTGCAAGGAGTGCAACGCCGAAAAACAGGGCGGGGATACTGAAACGCATGACTTTTAGAGCTTTGGCAATGGGGCGTGATTGATATTCAGCATTTTCAAACATTGCGGCGGATTTCAGGATGTTGAATTTTTCCGCCGGCATGGGAGGTGTAAATCATCATGAATGACGCCAGCAAGGCGCCGGCCATTGAGACGGCGAGCATCCAGCGGCGCAAGGCTTCGCCGCGGCGTGCCCAAAACAAAACGCCTGCTGCAAACAGCCCCAGCAGGATGCTGGCTCCCAAGGCCAGGACGGCCAGTTCGGAGTGCAACTCTGCGGGTTCGGTGGGCATGGTGGGTTTGAGTCCTTTCAGATAGTCCATGGCCGGTTGGCCGGTGAGATAGGCTGGGGCTGCAAATAGTCCGCCCAAGACAAACAGCGATAGGCCGGCTCGTTGAAAATCACGGTTTTTGAAAATCAGGCCGGCGCAGACCAAGAAAAGGCCAAATAATGCGGCAGTGCCGGGCAAATGCACCCACAAGAAATGCCATTCGACGGGATTCATAAGAGCAATTATTTGTGTATTACAACTCCAGCGCAATTCGAATCACCAAGGCACCCAAAACGTCGTTGGTGCGGTAGTCGCGCTTGGGACTTTGAGGGAGTTGGTTGTGGCAGGTTACACAGGCAGGGTGCCATGCCTTTTCCGGATAGATTGCTGTAAAGTACCAGCGTCCGCCCAAAAGTTCTTCGCCATAGACGGGCTGGTCCGGACGACGTTGGAGAGCCTCAAGGGCTTTGCGTTCAAATTCGGTTTCAATGGCGTTGCGGTTTGCCACTGGATTGAGGCTGCGGAGCACAAAGGAGAATTCGACGCCCTTGCTGGCTGCGGCCTCGGAGTCGGCGCGTGTCATAAGGCACGGAGCCGGCCAGCCGCTGGTTTCATCCCATTGTGCGCCGCTGGCAATCCGCGCTGCAGAGAGGCGGACGTAATTTTCGCGGTGGCCACTGATAACGGCGCGGAGGCTGTCGGCCACGTGCTGGGGTTGAATGGAGACCGCGAGCTTGGGTTTGGGAGGTGGGGATTTTTTAACATTGGTGGCGGCGATGGCGGCTCCGACCGCCAATGCGGCGGCGGCCATCCACAGGAGCGAATATACAGGATGAGGTTTCATGGTTTGCCTTGCTTCGAGATTATGGATTGGAAGCGGCCCTGGCGGCAAGTTTGCAAATCCAAATTGCCGGTGCGGCGATGCCACTGGTCGAATTGCAGGCGGCCACTGGCACCGGCCAGTCCGGCAGAGAGGGGGAAATCTGCATGGTCTTTAGCCCCGGCGGGAAGGCGTTGGAAGTGCTCTACCAACAGGCGCATGGCGTCGTAGGCGTAGAGGGCTGTTTCGTCTGCTTGTATTGCAGGCGGGAGGCGTTCAAGCAAGGACAGGTCTTCTTGGTTTTTCTGCCAAGTGGCAACGGTCATGCCTTCAGCGGCGGGGCCGGCACTTTCGATGAAAGCAGGGGAGCGAAGCAAAGTATGGCCGGCCAATGCACCTTTGAAGGCGGATGAGCGAAGTTTGCGCACGGCCTTACCGGCGGTGTCCGGTGGGAGCCATATCAACACCACGACAGGGCCGGCGGCTACTATGGTTTCCACGGCGCGCTGCAGTGCGGCATCGTCCGCAGGCGCCTCGACGATTGGAGCCAGGCGGACGCCGCTTTGTTGGGCAGCGCTTTGGAGGCCTTCTTTGATTTTTTCGCCGGCGCGTCCTTCCGGCAACAACACCGCCCAGCATCCCGCCGAACAATAGGCGCCGTCTCCCAGCGCAGCGAAGAGGAAGCGAGCCTGGCGCTCGTCGTCCGGAGCCAAGGCGGCCATCCAAGGGATGCCGGCTCCAGTGACCGAGCTTTGGGAGGACAAGGAAATGACAGGGATGCGGGTGCGTCCGGCGACTTGGAGCAAAAGGTGTGAGGTGAGCACGTCGGCAGGCGAAATCAAGGCACGGGCTTTTTCGATGAGGACCATTTCGGCGGCTTCGTCACTTTCAGCCCCCCACTGGCCGGTACGCCCCCGCGCCAGGAGTTGAACCGGAACACCGGCTTTTTGGTACTCACGGAGGGCTTGTTCTGCGCCGGTCTTGAGGGATTGAGCCTCAGATTTGTCCGGGGGTAAAAACAAGCCAATGGTGAAAGAATTGGAGGTGGTCTCGGCGGCTGGAGCCGGCAGGGTCATGACCAGTGCGAGGATGGTCAACCATTTGTAAATGATGTTCGTCTTGCGCATGGGTGGATGCGGGACGGGGAAATACATACAGAGAGTTGCGGATTGGGGCAATGCCAAACGGAGGAAAGGAAGGTTGCGGGGCAGGGGGAGGGTGGCATACCATGAGGGCATGAACACTCCAATGCATCGCCGTCGTTTTTTGGGGGCTGCCGGCATGAGCTTGGCGGCCATGAGCACGTTTTCGACATGGGCAGCGGATCAATCTCCCAACCGCCGGCTGCGTGTGGCGGTGATGGGATTGGGGCGCGGTTATGATCACGTCAGGGCGTTGTTGGAGTTGCCCGGGGTGGAAATTGCGTGGTTGTGTGATGTGGACCAACGGCGGATGGATCGTGCCGCCGAGGCTGTATTCAAGCAAACCAATCAACGGCCTGTTTTACAAAAGGACATTCGCAAAGTTTTGGAGGACGCGAAACTGGACGCCTTGTTTATTGCAGCGCCGAATTTTTGGCACACACCTGCAGCCGTGATGGCCTGTGCAGCGGGCAAGCATGTGTATGTGGAAAAACCCGGCAGCGGCACGGCGCAGGAGAGTCAGTGGATTGTGGCTGCTGCGCGGAAGTACAAGCGTCTGGTGCAGATGGGGAACCAGCGTCGCAGTTTTCCGGGGATCATCGAGGGGATGAATCGTCTGCGGGAGGGAGTGATTGGGCGGGTAATTACGGCGCGTTGTTGGTATGTCAACAGTCGAGGGAGCATTGGGCGTGGCCAGCCTGCACCGGTGCCTGAGTGGCTTGATTACTCCTTGTGGCAGGGGCCGGTGCCGGAGCGGCCTTACCGGGATAATTTGGTGCATTACAACTGGCATTGGATGTGGCACTGGGGCAATGGCGAGCTGGGCAACAACGGGGTGCATTATTTGGATTTGGCGCGGTGGGGGTTGGGTGTGGACGCGCCGCAGCAGGTGAGCTGCACCGGTGGCCGGTATCATTTTGAGGATGATCAAGAAACGCCGGATACAGGTGTGGTGACGTATGATTTTGGACGCAGTTATGCCACGTGGGAATGGAGCAGTTGTCATCCGCGGCCCACGGAAAAATTCGGGCTGGTGCATTTTTATGGGGAGAAGGGTTCGATGATTGTTGAAGGGGCGGGCTATCGGGTGCTGGATTTGAAGGGGGTGGAGATTGCCAAGGGGAGCGGTCCGGCGGGGGACAAGGTGCACATTGGCAATTTTCTTGATGCGATTCGGGAGGAGGCGAAGCTCAACAGCGAAATTGGGGAGGCACAAAAGAGCGCGTTGCTTTGTCATCTGGGCAACATCGCATGGCGGGTGGGGCGCATTATTCGTTACGATGCGGCAAAGGCGGCGATTGTGGGTGATGCCGAAGCGATGAAACTTTGGGGGCGGCAATACCGGCCGGGGTGGATACCCAAGGTATAGTTTATTGGGGGGGCGGGTGGAGGGGGATTAATCCTCCACGGGCACCACCAGATGCTCCATTATGTAGTCTTTGCGTTCCGGGGTATTTTTGCCCATGTAGAAATTGAAGATGCCTGTGGCATCGGGGCGCGGAGCATGTTCGACGCGGCTCAGGCGCATGTCTTTGCCGATGAATTGCTTGAATTCGGCGGGTGAGATTTCTCCCAGTCCTTTGAAGCGCGTGATTTCCGGCTTGCCGCCGAGCTCGGTCACGGCTTTGTCGCGCTCGGCTTCATTGTAGCAATAGATGGTGCGCTGTTTGTTGCGGACGCGGAAAAGGGGTGTTTCGAGGACGTAGAGACGGCCTTCGTGAACCACGGGTTCGAAGAAGCGGAAGAAGTAAGTAATCATGAGGTTGCGGATGTGGAGGCCGTCCACATCGGCGTCGGTCGCGAGGATGATTTTGCCGTAGCGCAAGCCTTCGATGCTGTCCTCCAAGTTCAGACTCTGCATGAGGTTGTAGAGCTCGTCGTTTTTGTACATGACGTCGCGCTTGAGCTCCCAGACGTTGAGGGGTTTGCCTTTAAGGACGAATACCGCCTGGGTGTTGACGTCACGGCAACTGGTGATGGAGCCCGCGGCGGACTGGCCTTCGCAGATGAAAATCATGGTGTCCTCGCCCTTGCCGCGTTTTCGGTCGAGGTGATGCTTGCAATCTTTGAGTTGAGGGATGCGGAGGCTGATGGCCTTGGCACGCTCGCGAGCCAGTTTTTTGACCTCTTGCAGCTCCTTGCGGAGTTGTTGGGTGTCAGCCGCCTTGGCAACGATTTGATCGGCAATTTCCTTGTTGCGATTGAAAAAGTGCAGCAATTCCTCACGCACTTTGTTGACGAGTTCGCTGCGGATTTCAGTGTTGCCCAGTTTGTTTTTTGTCTGGGATTCGAAGACAGGGTCCTTCAAGCGGATGGCAATGGCTCCGACGATGGCTTCGCGGACATCGTCACCGTCGAACTTGCCGTTGCTGTATTCGTTGACGGCCTTGAGGAGACCTTCGCGGAAGGCGCTAAGGTGAGTGCCGCCGTCGCTTGTGTAGGTGCCGTTGACGTAGGAATAAAACGTCTCGCCGTAACGGCTGTTGGTGTGGGTGAAACAGAACTCCAAAGTTTTGCTGCTGTAATGGAGTGGCGGATACAACGGCTCGGCACCGTCACTGCGGAGGTCTTCCATCACCAAATCGAGGAGGCCGTGCCTGGATTGGAATACCTTGCCGTTAAACACCAGGCGCAAACCGGGATTCAAATAACTGTAATGCCGCAGCCGATGTTCGATGTGCTCGGTGCGGTATTCATAATCCTTGAAAATATCCGGGTCGGCTTCGAAGCTGACGAGGGTGCCATCGGGTTCATCGGGGCATTTGCCTTCACGCTGTTGTTTGAGTTTGCCCTGGCGGAAAACGGCCTCGGCGAATTGTCCGCCGCGGTGGCTGCGGACCATGAAATGACGGGACAGGGCGTTAACCGCCTTGGTGCCCACGCCATTTAATCCAACGCTGAATTGAAAAACGTCATCGTTGTACTTGGCGCCGGTGTTGATGGTGCTGACACAATCTACGAGTTTCCCGAGAGGAATGCCGCGCCCGAAATCGCGGACTGTCACCTTTTTATCTTCGAGGGTGATTTGGATTTCCTTGCCATATCCCATGATGTATTCGTCCACCGCATTGTCTATGACCTCCTTCATCAAGATATAGCAGCCGTCGTCATAATGCGCGCCGGTCCCGATGCGTCCGATGTACATGCCGGTGCGGAGGCGAATGTGTTCGAGCGATGAAAGCGTTTTAATTTTGCTTTCATCGTACACATGTTTGTTGCTCTTGCTGTCCGCCATAATGTGTTCAGGATTTGATTATTGCCTGAAATAGATGCCATACAAAACTAGTCCTGCTTTTGCGGCAAATCAATCCAATTTGCCGGGCTTCTACCACGGATTGAGGATTGTGTTTGGTAAATCCCCTAAATATGGGGTGTCGGTTTCTGAGTGTGGGTATTTCTTGTAATCTGAGAATTCGCGTCTGAAACAATAAAAAAACTTGATGGAGTGAGGGTAGTTGGATTTCAATAGCGAAAATATATTCCATAAGTGAAATGAAGCGTTCCGGACAACGTGCTGATGTTGCGTCAGGTACCCGCTCTGATGGGGCGGCGGGCGCCGTGCCGGCTTTGGAACGTGGGCTGCGGATTTTGGAATTGTTGGTGAATTATCCGGAGGGGTTGACGCAGCGGGAGATTGCCGAGCGATTGCAGTGTCCGGCGGCAAGTGTGCATCGGCTGAGCCAGACGTTGTTGGGGCATGGGTATTTGACGCGGGATGAGGATGGGCGGGTGTTGCGGTTGAGCCGGAAATTGGTGGCGATGGGGAGCCGGGTCTTGGCGGAGGAGGACTGGTTGGGAGAGGCGATGGACGCGGCGAAGGTGTTGCGGGATGCCGTGAAGGAGACGGTGTTGATAGGGACATTGGCGGGTGAGGGATTGGTGGTGTTGGGACAGGTGTTGGGAACGCATCCATTCAAATTTTCCGTGGATTTGGGCACGCGGCTGCCATTGCACACTGCGGCGCCGGCCAAGGCCATGCTGGCTTTTCTTCCTGCGGAGGAGCGGCGTCGTTTGTTGGGACAGGCACGGCTGGAAAAATTCAATGAACGGACCCTGACCAGCGTCCAAGCTTTGGAAGCGGAATTGGCGCAAGTGGTTGAAAAAGGGTATGCCGTGGACCGGCAGGAACAGTTGACCGGCATTCATTGTGTGGCGGCTGCTGTGTTCAACCGGCATGGGTATCCTGTGGCTGCGATTTGGACGACGGGTCCGGCGGACAGGCTGCGGGAGCAGGATTTTGCGTCGGTGGGCATGTTGGTGACGGAGCAGGCACGGCGGATTTCGCGGCGCCTGGGATTTGGTTGGATACCGGCTTCCAATCAGAAGAATGGCAATGGCAAAGGTGAGGACGAAAATGAATAGAGCGGTAATTGCAGGGGCGGGCATTGGTTTTTGGGTGGCCGTTTTTTCGGCTTATGCCGGGGATTTTCCTGCGGCGGGATGGGCCGAGGGGATGTTGTCCCAACGGAAGACGGCGGCGGAAAAGGCCGTGGTGCAGGAATCGCCATGGTACACGACGGGACCCTTGGCGGCGAAGTCTTTTAGCGAGGCGTTGTTTCCGGAGAGAGGTGTGGATTTGGAGGCGCGGAGTGCTGACGGTCAGCGGCGGCTTTGGCAGCGGAAGGACTATCCCAATGGCGAGGTGAATGATTTGCGGGCGGGCAACAGCACCTCCACCTATTTTTACCGGACGTTGGTGGCGCGGTCTGCCGGGACACTTCGGATTGGATTGGGCAGCGATGATGGATGTGAATTTTGGTTCAATGGAGAAAAGGTATTGTCGCGGGATGTTCCCCGTGGTGCGGCGCCGGATCAGGATGTGGTGAATGTACAGCTTCGGCCGGGGACCAACACGGTGTTGTTCAAGATTTACAACCGCACGGGCAATTGCGGGTTTTATTATCAGAGCGGGGTGTCGTCGCCGTCGGGCATTTTGGCGGGTATGGCGGGGAAATATCCACGTGAGACGGCTTTGTTTTCCAAGTATGGGCAACCGGCGCGATGGTTGAGACACGCGACGGATACTTCCGTGGAACGGGAGGTGATAGCCAGCCTGCTCAAACGACTCAAGGAGGCGGGTGATGCGCAGCAGCGTTTTGAGGCGTTGGTGAAAGCGGAAACATCGCCGGATCAGCCGGCCTGGTTGAATTTGATGGTGACTCTTGCGGCGGAGGTGGAGGAATTTGAGAGGGCGATGACCGAGTTGGACCGGCTGAATCCAGCGGCTTTGCGGCTTGCGGTGGAGGATTTGCAGAAGACGTATGGGGCGCGATATGTGGAGGGGGCGAAAGTGCTCGCCGAGTTGGAAGCGTTTGAAAAAGAAATGCCGCGTTTGAAAGAGAGGCTGGCGGCGGGCGAGCGGCAGGCGTTGGCGGCGCTGCGGCAGTACAGGAGTTTGGAGCGCCGGGCTTTGCTTGCCAATCCGGCCCTGGATTTTGAGGAAATACTGCTTATCAAGCGGCGGGAGGGCAACTTGGGTTTGCCGCAAAATTGGCAGGGAAACAGCAGCCTCAATCCGAGAATGGAAAATGAATTGGTGCGGATGAATTTGCGGGCGGAAAATGCGGCTTTGCGTCGAGTGTACAAGCCGGAGCAGGATGTGTTTGTGGGGGATGTGGATTTGCATTACGACGGTGAGAAGCTGCTGTTTTCGTCCATAGGCACTCATGGGAGGTGGCAGGTTTTTGAAATTCGGGCGGATGGGAGCGGTTTGCGGCAGGTGACACCGGGGGACGAGCCGGACATTGACAGTTATGATGCGATGTACCTGCCGGATGAGCGGATTATTTTCGACGCGACCACACCCTTTACGGGTGTGCCATGTGTGGGGGGTGCGGATTTTGTGGCGAATCTTCACTTGATGACACCGGACGGGAAACACATTCGGCGGTTGTGTTTTGATCAGGACAATAATTGGTGTCCGGTGATGCTGCCCAACGGGCGGGTGATGTATTTGCGGTGGGAATACACGGACAGCGCGCATTATTTCAGCCGGGTGCTCATGTCCATGAATCCCGATGGCACGGGGCAGATGGAATTTTACGGGAGCAACTCCTATTGGCCCAATTCGTTGTTTTATGCGCGGCCGCTTCCGGGAAGTGCCACCAAGTTTGTTGGGATTGTGAGCGGGCATCATGGAGTGCCGCGGATGGGTGAGTTGGTGTTGTTTGACGCGGCGCGGGGCCGGCAAAGTGATGCGGGGGCCATTCAACGGATTCCGGGTTATGGCAAACCGGTGAAGGCGGTGATCAAGGATTCTTTGGTGGATGCCTCATGGCCGAAGTTTTTGCATCCGTTTCCTGTGAGCGACAAACATTTCCTTGTGGCGTGCAAGCCGTCGCCACAGGCGTTGTGGGGGATATACTTGGTGGACATTTACGACAATATGTTGTTGTTGCGGGAGGAGCCTGGGTATGCGCTTTTCGAGCCGGTGCCGCTGCGGAAGACGCCGCGTCCGCCCATCATTCAGGACAAGGTGCGCCTGGGCGCGACCAATGCGGTGGTGTACATGCACAACGTGTACATGGGGGATGGGCTTAAAGGAGTGCCGCCCGGCACAGTCAAGAGCTTGCGGTTGTTTCAATATGAGTATTCTTACCGCAACATGGGGGGACATTATTTTATTGGAATGGAGGGGGGCTGGGACGTACGGCGTTTGATTGGCACGGTGCCGGTACAGGAGGATGGGTCGGCGTTGTTCAATGTGCCTGCAAACACGCCCATAGCCATTCAACCGTTGGACGCCGAGGGCAAGGCATTGCAGCAGATGCGAAGCTGGTTTGTGGGGATGCCCGGGGAGTATGTGTCTTGCGTGGGGTGTCATGAGCGGCAAAACCAGTCATCTTCGTTGCGCAATGCTGTGGCGGCGCGTTCCACGCCGGTGGACCCGCAACCGTGGTATGGGCCGAAGCGCGGGTTCAGTTTTTTGCGCGAGGTTCAGCCGGTGTTGGACCGGTATTGCGTGGGATGCCACGATGGCAAGGATGCGAATCGTCCCAATTTTGCGGACACGCAAATTGTGCGGACCACGGTGGGGGCGCGGTTGCCGGCGTCGTATCTTAATTTGCATCCGTATGTAAGGCGCAACGGACCGGAGGGGGATTATCAACTGTTGACGCCGCTTGAATTTCATGTGGACACAAGCCGGTTGGTGCAAATGTTGCGGAAAGGGCATTACAATGTACGGTTGGATGCCGAGGCTTGGGATCGGTTGATTACGTGGATTGACTTGAACGTGCCGGCTCACGGGACGTTCCACGAGGCGGGAAACATTCCGTCCAACTACGCTCAGAGGCGTCGGGAGGCGGCGAAAAAATATGCGATGGTGGATGAGGATATTGAGGCGATTCCCAATCCAAATCCGCCAAGACCTGCGTTTGAGCCGCCGCCGCCGATGCCGCCGCGACCGGCTCCGGTGACGGTGGCAGGCTGGCCGTTGAGTGAGGCGGAGGCCAAGGCCCGGCAAGCGCAATTGGGCACGGCGGAGTTGCGGCTGGATTTGGGAGGCGGGCAGGCCATCATCTGCCGGCGTATTCCTGCGGGAGAGTTTCCCATGGGGGATGTGCAGGGAGAGGCGGATGAATACCCGATGACGGTGGTGAAGATAGAGAGACCGTTTTGGATGGGTGTGATGGAGGTGAGTTTGGCGCAATATCAGCAATTTGACCCGCAGCATCGCAATGGTTACTACGACATGCATTACAAGGATCAGGTGAAGCCAGGTTATTTGATGGATGCACCGAATTTGCCGGTGATTCGGGTGTCGTGGGAACAAGCGATGGCGTTTTGCCGGTGGTTGTCCGCGCGGACGGGCAAGCGGGTGACGCTGCCGACGGAGGCCCAGTGGGAATGGGCCTGCCGGGCGGGCACAGCCACGCCGATGTATTATGGTGATTTGAATGCGGATTTCGGCGGATTTGCGAATCTGGCGGACGTTTCCATGAGACAACTGGCGGTGCAAGGTGTGGACCCGCAGCCGATTCCCAACCCTGACAAGTTCTGGGATTTTGTGCCGAAAGAGGCTCGTTTTAATGATGGAGTACTGCATTTGGCCGAGTGTGGGCGGTATCGCCCGAATGCGTGGGGACTTCATGATATGATCGGGAATGTGGCGGAGTGGACACTGGATGATTATCGGCCTTATCCGTACACGCCAACGGAGAGCCTTGCGGTTTCTGCGCAAAGCCGGAAGGTGGTGCGCGGCGGTTCGTGGGCGGAGCGGCCAAAGGAATCGAGGGCTTCTTCGCGGCTGGATTATCCGGTTTGGCAACGAGTTTACAACGTGGGCTTTCGTGTGGTGGTATTGGATTAGCCTGCACGAAAGCCGGAAAGCATCGGCAACTTAAACCCAAAACTCCAACCCCTAAAGAAAACATCATGAATCGGCGAACCCATCTCAAAATAGTGACCGCGGCGGGTGTGGCAGCACTTGGTGGCGGTCTGGTCAACGCAGCTCAACCCACTATGAAAACCAAAACAGTCAAACTCCCCAAATACACCAATGCAGCTTTTTACGATGCGGCGGGCAAATTCCTGCCGGAGAAAGCGAAGGCTGCTTATTTTGACATGATGAAGCGGCATGGTTACGACATGCACATCGAGCACGCTTCCAAATGGGCAACGGATTTCTGGGTGACGGACTTTGGCTTGGGTGATTTTGTGAATGTGGGGATGGGAGGGGTGTTTTGGATTAATTCGCAAGAGCACAATTACTTTGCGCATGAAATTTATCTGCTGCCCGGGCAGATGATTGTGGAGCATGCGCATGTGGCCACAGCCAAGGCCAAGCCGAAGATGGAGAGCTGGCATGTGCGGCATGGGAGTGTGTATTGTTTCGGCGAGACCGGCGGGGAAATTCCCCCGGGCGTGGTGCTGCCCAAGAGCCAGGAGCAATACATCACGGTGCGCCGCTGCACGGAAGTGGTGGCAGGTGATCTGCTGACGTTGAATCGTGTTACGGCCAAGCATTTCATGATGGGCGGGCCGTCTGGGGGCATTGTCAGTGAATATGCCTCATTCCATGACAATGACGGTTTGCGGTTCACCAATCCAAACGTGAAGTTCTAGTTTGTAGAACTCCTCTGAAAACAACAACCAACCTCATCCTTGCATGATATGAAACAGGAATTTCATCACATCGGCATGCCAACCAACAAACAAAGGCCGGGGGAGATTTATTTGGAGAGCGTGAAACTCTACATCACCGATGCCGGCAAAAATCCGCACCGCATCGAGTGGGTGCGGCCCGAGCCGGGCTGTCCGTTTCCGGAGGTCATGAAGACAAAGGCCCATATTGCTTATACGGTGGAAAATCTGGAAGAAGCATTGAAGGGCAAGCAGGTCATCTGGCCGCCATTTGAACCTTTGCCCGGGGTGCGAGTGGCGTTTGTGTTGGATGAAGAAGCGCCGGTGGAATATCTGGAGTTCAAGTCCTGAGGGAGGGAGGATGTTATGGCGATGAAAAAATTCATCAATGACCCGCGGAATCTGACCCCTGAATTGCTTGAGGGATTCGTGCTGGCCCACAGGGGGTTGGTGAAGTTGGTTTCGGAAAAGATTGTTTGTCGCGCTCAACCGAAGCCTCAGAACAAGGTGGCTTTGGTGACCTTGGGCGGGGCTGGTCATGAGCCTGCGTTGAGTGGGTTTGTGGGGCCGGGCATGCTGGATTTCAGCGTGGTGGGTGACATATTTGCGGCGCCTGGCCCGCCGAAGGTCATCGAGGCCCTGCGGATGGCCAAGCGTGATGCTGGCATTCTTTTTGTCGTGCTCAACCACGCCGGAGATGTGATGAGCGCCAACATGGCGATGGAAATGGCCGACAAGGAGGGCATTCGTTACAAGATGGTGTTGACGCATGAGGACATTGCACCGGGCGCCGATGCGCCGGCGGAAGATCGCCGGGGGCTTGTGGGGTGCATTCCGTTGTACAAGATTGCAGGTGCGGCCGCGGAGGCGGGACTCAGCTTGGACGAGGTGCATGCGCTGGCCGAGCGGTTCAATCAAAATATGGCCACGCTGGCGGTGGCCATGAAGACCGCCACGCATCCGGCTTCGGGGCAGTCCATTTTCGAGCTGGCAGATGATGAGATGGAAATTGGCATGGGCCAGCATGGCGAGGCGGGGACGGGGCCATGCAAAATAATGACCGCCGACAAGACTGCTGAGATGATGCTTGAGCGGCTGTTGGAGGCCGTGAAGGCCCGGAGCGGGGACCGTGTGTTGTTGATTCTCAACGGCAGCGGGGCCACGACGCTGATGGAGTTGTACATCGTCCTGCGTGGTTGCAAGAAATACCTTGATGCCCGCGGCATTGAACTTGCGGCAGTAGAGGTGGGTGAGTTTTTGACGGTGCAGGAGATGGCGGGCTTCCAGATGTTTGTGGCGAAAATGGATGACGAGCTTTTAAGGTATTACCAGGCGCCGTGCCACACCCCGGCATGGACAGTGCCGTGATGGTTGAGTGCCGTGCACGGGAAACCAACGGCCAGGAGAATCCCTCCGAAGGGCAACAGTTTAATACAGGTGATGTCTGCAACGATGAATCAAACGCATTTAAGCGCGATGTTGAAAGCGGCTGCGGAGCAAATCCGCGCGCACCATGAGATGTTGTCACGGCTCGACAGCGCCATTGGGGATGGCGACCATGGTTCGACGATTCTGAGGACGATGGAAGCGGTGGAGCGGACTGCGGCTGAAGGGGCCTCCAGTATGCAGGAACTTTTGTCCAAAGTGGCCTGGGCTGTGATGGGATGCGACGGCGGCTCGACAAGCCCTTTGCTTGGTTCCTTTTTTCAGGGGATGAGCGAGGCACTGGCGGGAAAAACGGAGCTCGATCATGCGTCCATGGTGGCGATGTTTGAAGGTGGAATTCTCAAGCTGGCCCGGCAAAGCCGCGCCAAGGTGGGGGATAAAACGATGATGGATGCTTTTTTGCCGGCGCTGGATGCCTTGAAGTCGGCCGATCCTGCGCAAGGCATGAAAGCGGCTTTGCAGCGTGCTGCGGAGGCTGCAGCGCAAGGGGCGGAGGCCACTCGAAACATGCGTGCGCGTTATGGAAGGGCGCGCAATTTGGGGGACCGGGTCATTGGACATCCTGACCCCGGCGCTGTTTCCGTCTCGCTGATTTTTAAAGGCTTCAGCGAGGGGCTGAATTAAGGGTCAACAAATCCAAGGAAATAATCACTGAAACTCACAACCACATCTTAATTGAATCATGCCAGATCAAGACAATACTCTCTCGGCCAAGGATTACGGCATTGGCGTTCCGGTTCCACGGCATCCATTTTTTCTTAAAGGATTGGATCATGTGGACTGGGGAATGAAGGACCGATTGGCGCGGATTTTTAATCCCGCGTCCGGTCGCACGGTTATGCTCGCGTTTGACCACGGGTACATCATGGGGCCCACGAGCGGATTGGAGCGGATGGATTTGAGCATCACGCCTTTGATTCCGTATGCCGACTGCCTGATGTGCACCCGCGGGGCGTTGCGGAGCATTGTGCCGCCGGCGAGCAACAAACCTGTGGCGTTGCGGTATTCCGCCGGTTCCACCGTTCTGACCGAGCTGAATGACGAATGTTTGTTGGATATCGAGGATGCCATTCGCGTGAATGCATCGGCCTTGGCGGTGATGGTTGCGATTGGTAGTAAATTTGAGGCGCTGACCATTCGAAATCTTGTGACCACGGCGGACCTTGGTGCGCGGTACGGCATTCCCACGCTGGGGGTCACGGCTGTGGGCAAGGAACTCACCCGCGATGCGCGCTATTTGTCATTGGCATGCAGAGTCTGCGCGGAAAATGGTGCGACATTCGTCAAAACTTATTTCTGCGAGCCGGACTTTGACAAAGTGACCGCATCTTGTCCGGTGCCCATTGTGATTGCGGGCGGCAAGAAACTGCCGGAGGACAAGGCGCTGGAGCTTGCGTACAAGGCGATTCAGCAGGGGGCGGCAGGGGTGGACATGGGCCGGAATGTTTTTCAATCGGAGGATCCGGTGGCCATGATTCAAGCGGTAAGCGCGGTGGTGCACAAGGGGTTGAAGCCTGCGGAGGCATTCGATCTTTTCAACACCCTCAAAAAGCGGAAATAAGATTTTGCAATCGGCTTACTGACGCAAAGTCAGCGCCAGGGGCTTGGCGGTGGTGTGCCACGCGTTGGCGGTTTTGCCGCTTGCGGTGATGCGGTATTCACCGGCAAACGCAGTGGGGATTGACACACGTCCGCGGGAGTCAGTCTTGAACGTGCCTCGGGTGCGCCATTGTTGGTTGATGAGGCGGTCGAGTCGTTCATAGGATGGCTTCGGCGTTCCGTCCGCACGCAACAGTCCCACCGGTGCGCCCATCCATGCGCCGCGGTCGCTGTAGCTTCATACCACGATGCCGATGCAGTTGGAATGGCTGTAAAGCAGGCGGTAGAACTGCTCCAGGTAGTCTGCTTGTATGGCTTCATGCTCCGGGGTGGTGTTCCAGTCCGGGACACGTGAGCGCCAGTCAATTTTTCGACGTGGGCCGCTGAGCACGCTCAACTCGGTGAACAAGACGGGGCGGCCCAGCGAGCTGTGACGTTCCAAGGTTTCCCACGTTTGGCGCACGGTCCAATTGCCGTCGTGCATGTGGCTTTGCTGTCCGATGATGTCCACGGGCGCCCCGGCTTTGATGAGGTCGGCAACGAGTTGGGTAAAAGCGGGGGAGCGGTCGTAATCGTTGACCACCAATTTGAGGTTGGGATTGAGCCGGCGTGCCTCCTTCAAGTAGTGGGCAACCACGGTCGCCTTGCCCTCGGTTTGAATGAGACGGGTCATGGGGTTGTTGGTGAACCGTTCCCAGTGCACCAATTCGTTGAAGATATCGGCATCGGCAAGGGCTGGGAGTACGGTGGCTGACATTTCGCGCAGGCGTTCATCCATCAAAGCGCGCATGGCGGTGGGGTCAGGCTGGAGCTGGTGCAGCCATTGCGGCAATACGTTGTCTTGATTCCAAAACACGGGATGGCCGCGGGGTGTGAGGCCTTTGCTTTTGATCCATTGAATGTATTCAAGGCGCACTGGACTTTGCGGTTTTCCGCGTTGGGGTTCATAGCCGCCCCAGTAGAGGTGCACAGTGGCGTAATTGAACAGCTTGAGAAAGTGCTCCCGATGGCGTCGGTCCACTTCCGTTTCATCGGGGCGCTCCCGGATGCGTTGGTCGAAGCCCGCCCCGAAATAAAAATCGTGGCGCACGTGTTCGACTTGGACTTCGACTCCCGGGCGCGGCTTGCCTTTGGCATCCAAGACGCTTATGTCCATGGGGGCGGTGCGTGTTTTGAGAATGCGCGCATCGGTGTCCGCCAGCAATTTTGCTTCATCAGGGGTCAGGTTGGCGCTTGTTTGAGCCGCCAATTGGAATGACAACAAACAAAGGAGGATCGTTGCCAAGATTGCAAACATGTTCAAGGCATGGGGCAGTCTCATGAAATAAATTGAAACAAGACTGCGGCTCAAAGCAATCCCTGAATCATGCCTCAACTATGACGGCAATCTTTCGGTGTGAAATCCTGTGTGATGTAACCGTGAGCGTGTCGTTTATTCGCGCCAGACCAGTCCAAGCTGGGTGGCCAGATGGCCAAGGTCTTCGCCTGTTGCGGGCAGGGAAGATTGCAATGCCGGAAGGTGTTGCTTGACCCAGGCTGCAGCGTTGGGGCCGGGTTGCAAACCGCCATTAAGGCCAAGCAAGGCTTGCCAGGCGCGCTGATGTTTTTGATGATATTCTTCAAACAATTCCAAGCCTCCCTGCTGGCGCAGGAATCGGGCCAGGCGCAATCCCAAGTCATGGGCTTCGAGCAAACCGGCATTCATGCTCTGCATGCCTGCGGGGCCGGTTTGATGGGCTGCGTCGCCCACCAACCAACAACGGTCGAGGCCAAAACGCTTGGCGACGCGCCGCTCAAAGCGCACGTGTCCATGCCAAATCACCTCTTCGGGCAAAGCCTTGAAAAATGGAGCTCGCTGCTTGAGCAATTCATTTAAGCGGCTGACCAATTCATCCTTGGAACCTCGATGGACGACTTGGACCGGGTCCCGGAGTTTGGGCTGGTATTCGTCCTCCATCGGTTGGTTTTTGGAAAAAGCCCATCGTCCGCGGTCCGGCCCCAAGGGCCAGTAGTAGGAAAGACCATGTTCTTCCAATACCACCAGGGCTTCATGACCGGCCTCCGGAGTGAAGGAAAATTCGAACACTTCGTATATTTCCGGGGCCGCGCCTGCCAACCACTCAATGCCCATGGCGCGGCGCACATAAGAATGCTGGCCATCAGCGCCCACCACATAAGTGGCATGATTATGAAAGCTTTCCTTTACCACCCAATCCCATGTGGGGACGATGTAGCCGGTGGCACTTTCAGCGAGTTTTTCAATGGTGCTCAAGACCTCGGTGGTTTCCGGCAGCAGGCTCGCCAGGCGATGATTCCACAGCAATTGCACATTGGGTTGTTGGCGCAAGGCCTGCTCCAAAAGCCCCTCCAGTTCGCTTTGGGGCATGACCAGGACATGGGAAAAACCTGCCCCCACCCTGTCTAATGAGACTTCGCCCGCTTTTTGGTTTCGCACGAAAAACAACTGCTGGTTGACACGCCAGCCCCTCGCTTCCAATTCTCCTCCCAATCCCAGGTCCGCCAACAACTGCAAGGAGCGGCCATGGAGGGCGCAGGCGTAACTGCGGGCGGCGCGGCGCCATTCCTGGTCCACCACCATGACGGGCACGCCTTCGCGGGCCAGGACAATGGCGGTCAACATGCCGCAGGGACCTGCGCCCACCACTAGAACATCAGTTTGTTCGTATTTGCGCATATAAGAATGAATGATTGCTGGTTGCCTTCACTTGCAATATACCACCAAAACTTTAACTACAAAGCCGCATCTTTTGCGTGCCTGCGGGAAATCCCCGGTTTTCGGCAAGGATGGTCTTTGCACTGTTTTAGCGGGCTGCTTTGCAAATCAATGGCCGCCGGTTTATGGTAATTCCATGAAGGCGCTGTCGCAAACAGATGCCATGATTGCGAACGCCGCCCTCGGATGGCTGGAACTGGGAGTGCCTGCCGAGGCTCTTGCCGAGTTGGAGCAACTTTCATCTGAGAGCCGGCGGCATCCTGCTGTTTTGCAGTTGCGATGGGAAATTACCAGTGCTTTGCCGAATTGGGAAATGGCGCTGGGGGTGGCGCGAGAACAAATCCAGACCTTGCCTACGGAGCACACCGGCTACTTGAATCAGGCCTATGCGTTGCGACGTGTGCGGGGGGGAGGAGTGGAGAAGGCCCGCAACGCTCTTTTGCCGGCGGCGCGGTTGTTTCCGGAAAATGAGCTGGTGGCCTACAACCTGGCTTGTTACACCGCCCAGATGGGACAATTGGAGGAAGCTGTACAGTGGCTGTTGAAAGCCTTGAAGGTAAGCAGGGATGCCGCTGCGTTGACTCGAGTGGCGCTTGGTGATGATGACTTGCGCCCCTTGTGGCCGCAAATCAAACAGTGGAATCGCAGAAAGGCAGCTTAAATAACGGGGCTCTCGATTTTTTTGGATTTGCACCGCGGGCGGATTTGGAGGAATTTAGCGCTTGAAGCAACCGTCCGGGGATTGCCGACGGTGGTGTAAGCGCGTCCGTAGCTCAATTGGATAGAGCTTCTGACTTCGGATCAGAAGGTTGCAGGTTCGAGTCCTGCCGGACGCGCCAGTTATTTTCGGTCAATCAATTTAGGGGGAGTAAAAAAAGGAAGGTGCCGTCGAATGATGGTGTGATGAAAAAGATTATTTTAGTGATTACGGCCGGCTTGATCCTGATTGCTTCGTCCTTCCGCGTGGCCTTTGCTGCTGAAACCGATTTGCTGACTCAAGCGAACACGGCTTTTGCGCTGGATTTGTACAAACAACTGAAAGAACAGCCGGGGAATTTGTTTTTCTCGCCGTATAGCATGGCTGCGGCGCTTTCAATGACGGCTGCAGGTGCTCGGGAGAATACCGCCGCCCAAATGATGCGGGCACTGCATCAAGAGGGCATGGATGAACCGCATCGTGCATGGGCCGTCCTTGGCAAAGAACTTAAGGGTTTGTCCCAAGGTGGTCAGGTGCGCCTGGACGTTGCGAATTCGCTGTGGCCACAAAAGGATTATCCATTTCAAGCCGAGTATCTCCGGCTGATTCGCGAGCACTACCAGGCCTCGATTCAACCGTGTGATTTTGCGGGAAATCCCGAAGATGCCCGGCGCCGCATTAACCAATGGGTGGAGGAGCAAACTCAGAAAAAAATCACCGAGTTGATTTCTCCCGGGGTGCTCACGCCGTTGACTCGTTTGGTTTTGGCCAACGCAATTTATTTCAAAGGTGATTGGGAGCGTCAGTTTAGCTCTGCTGCCACCGCACCTGCGCCATTCCATCTGGCCAACGGGCAAACTGTACAGACGCCATTGATGACGCAAAAGGCCACGTTCGGCTACGCTGAATATCCGGAGCTACAAGTGCTCTCGATGGATTATAAAGGGGGGCGGGTTTCAATGATTGTTTTATTACCGAAAAAGGCAGATGGGCTTGCGGAGCTTGAGGGCCAGCTTACGCCTGGGAATCTTCGGCAATGGACCAGCCGCTTGGCGCGTCGGGAGGTTACCGTCTTCATTCCGAAATTCAAATTGACCTCTGAATTCAGCCTGAATCAAAAACTCAAAGCTCTCGGCATGACGGATGCCTTTGACATGAACAGGGCTGATTTTTCCGGCATGGATGGTCGCAAGGCGAACCTCTACATCTCGGCAGCGGTGCACAAGGCGGTGGTGGAGGTAAACGAGGAGGGTGCAGAAGCTGCTGCCGCCACTGCGGTGGTGGTGGGCGTGCGGTCCGCGCCGATGCAGCCGCTGGTGTTTCGGGCTGATCGGCCGTTTTTGTTTTTGATACAGGACAAACAAACCGGGACGGTGCTTTTTCTTGGGCGAATGGCGCAGCCGGGGGCTTGAGTGTGGGGAGGGTTTGATGAATGTGCGTGAGTTTATTATGGCGAGGGTGGCTTGATTGCAGGCATGGACCAGAAATTACCGGTCAGAAACTTGGGGTGTTCCGAGAAAATGTTGTTCGAGGAGGCGGGTGAGTTCATAAACGGCGAGGAGGAGGTCGCTCCGACGGCGCAGGTGGGCTTCACTGCGCGAAAGGTCCATGGGCTGGCGCATGATGGCTTGGTAGCGGCGGCTGAGGGGGATGGTTTCATCGCGCTGGCCAAGGGCACGGACGAGGCGCCGGACGCGTTCGGCTTGCTCGCGTGTGGTGTGGATGATGTAGCGGGCCTCTGAGAGCGCGATTTTGCCTTCGCGGGCGCGCTGGAGGAGGCGGCAGTCGAAGGTGCGGCAACGGACTGGGCGTTGGGAGTAAATGCGGCAATGGCCGTTTTCCAGACAGGGACAAGGTTGGGGGAATTTGATTTTGCCGTGTTTGTAGTGGAGAGGCACGCCGGCTTCGGCGAGGGCTGCGGGGTCATCACCGCTGCGCAATTCGACATCGGCAAAGAGCACGCCGTTACAGCAGAGTCCACACCGGAGGCACAACGTTTCGGTCAACGGTGGCGGGCGGCGGGACATGGTGTGAGGTGGAGGTTACTTCTTGGCAGGAGCCGGAGGGGCGTTTTTCTTTGCGTTGGGGTCGTCTTTGGGTTGGATTTGACGATGACCGGGAGTCACTTTTTCCAGGTTGGGGGTAATATCCGCGTCCACATTGCGGGCGGCCCAGCCAAGACCGCCCAGTAAAATATTTTGAAAAAGTGGGTTGGTCCAAACGTCTTCGCGGTGGCCTAGCGAGGTGTAGAAGACGCGGCCTTTGCCTTCCATTCGTGCCCATGTGGCGGGGAAGTCTGGGCGCTGGTAATCAATGCCTTTCATGCCCTTGGTCTCCTGCACGAGGATGACGTGGAGGTCTGGGGCAAAGTCTTTGAAGGTGTACCATTCTTCCATGAGGGCAAAGCCGTCGCCGATGTTTTCGCAGCCTGGAAAGTTGGGACTGACGAGGCGGTTGCGGGCGGATTGTTGGGGGCCGTGGCGGATGAATTCGCCGCCAATCATGCGAAGGTAAGGGTCCAGGCGGTCGGCAGCGGATTGGAAGCGAGCCGATTTGTCGGGTGGGTCGGGTTGGGGGTGAAAGTTGTCTGTGGCGGCGTGGATACCCACAAAACCTTTGCCATCGCGGATGGCTTTTAGAAAAAGTTCCTTGCCTTCGGGAGTCATGGCGGGATGTTTGTCTGTTCCCACCTCCGTCAAATTGCCGCTGGTGTAGAAAACGATGACATCGAAGCGGGCGAGATTTTCCGGTGTAAAGATGCTGCCATCTTTGGTGCAGGTGACGTTAAAGCGGTGTTTTTGGCCCAGTTCAGTCAGGATTTTTTCGGAGTGGCTGAGTTGGTCGGGTGCCGGGCGTTTAACGACGCTGTGCTCGAAGCCGGAGGATTTGGTGAAGTAAAGGATTTGTTTGGGTTTGGCGGGGTCCACCTTGTCCCAACCGCCTGGGGTGGCGCTTTGGAGGGAGCAGAGAGGCAGACTGCAAGCGACGAACAAAATGCAAATCTGAGGTGTGCGAAGGAGTTTCATAAGCAGGTTAAAGTTAACCAAGCAATGGGGGGCCTGTCGAATGAAAAGACGCAGGGCTGAGGGAGTTGGTGGGTGGGCAGGGGGCGCGTTTAGGCTTGGTATGAAGGTGGGGGGTCAGAAATTGATGATAGGGAAGTGCGATGTCTTGGTTTGAGGAAAACGCGGGTTTTTAATGGGATTGGGTGCGGGCGTTGAATTTTTCGCGGAGGAGGCGATGGATTTTTTCCCTGCATTGAGGGGGGATTTCGTAAGTTCGGCCGTCTTTGCAAAGGAGGATGGTCTGACGCAGGTTGTTGACGACCACTTGGCAGGGCTGGCAATGGGCGAGATGCCGCTTGAACTCCTCGCAGAGCGGGGCGTTTTCATTGCCGTCAATGTACTCATTGAGGGCGGCCAGGATTTCTTCGCAGTTCATGTTGTCCATGATGATTGAGTCAAAAGTTTGAAAAAAGTTACAGGTTCAGGCCAGTTTTTAGGTGTGGCGGTGAGGCGGCAGTTGGCGGGCGGGGTCGCCCAAGAGGCGTGTAAGTTTTTCACGGAGTTGCAGACGAGCCCGCAGGAGGCGGACTTTGACGTTGGAGGGGGTTAGTCCGAGGGCGGCAGCGGTTTCTTCTATGGACAGGCCTTCCACGTCACGAAGGAGAAAGACGACACGATGTTTTTCATCGAGTTCAGCCAGAGCTTCCTCAAGGAGTTGGCGGACTTCCTGGCGTTGGGCCAGGTGTTCGGGGGTGTCCCGCCAATCGGCGATGTATTCGGGATGGGGTGGGGGGCCTTCTTGTTCCGGGTCATTGGCTGTGGCGGCGTCCAAGGAGACGGTTTCGAGTCCTTTGCGTTTGCGAAGGATTTTGAAGGCGGCAAAGGTGGCGATGCGGTAAAGCCATGTGCGAAAAGAGCTTTCGCCGCGGAAAGAATCGAGGTTTTCAACGAGGCTGAGAAATGTTTGTTGGGTGACGTCCTCGGCATCCTGCTCGTGCCGCAGGAGGCGCATGGCCAGGTTGTAGATGGATTGTTCGTAACGATTGACCAAGGTTTCGAGTGATTCGAGGCTGCCGCGACGAGCAGCGTCCAGCAGGGCTTCATCCGAAAGGTCGCTCAGTGACATGGAGTCAGGCTAGGGAAGAGAGGCGGGTAAAAGAAGAAAAAAGTGGACTTATCAATCATCGTCCACGGACCGATCAAAGCGAAAAAGTGTAAATATCCGCTATTAAGGCCTGACAAGCCGGATTTGATAATGCCGGAAGTCTAAAAAAGAGGGATTAGGTGTGAAATTTTAGCTTATGGGGTGTGATCGTTGTGCCTCGATCCACGCATGGGTTTCCGCCCAGCGTTGCAAGGCGGGTGGCATTCCCCTGCTGTCCATTGCTACCCGAGCGATGTAGGCTGCAAGATCCTTGAGATTGCGGCGGGTTGGCACTTCCGGGGCGGCCCCAATTAGGAAAGAATCCATAATCCAACACAGAAAGGCTTGGGCTTGCGAGCGGATTTCCGGCCAGCGGTGGCCTTCCAAAGCTTCTTCGAGGCGAGTTTCCAACATTTCCGGGCAGTCCACCTCATAAGTCGCATTGCGACCCCACCAAGCACTGCGTGCGAGCAATAAAACTGGCTTGTCAAACAGAACAGCTTCAAACTGTAAGGTTGTGTACTGGGCAGCCACGACATCGGCGGCCTCAATCAAAGTATGCACATTAACATCGCGAACGATTGGAATGCCTTCTAGCTTGGCTACGGCATAAGGTTCGGGGTCCAACGGGTGGGGTTTGAACACCATGGCTGTATTTGGTCTTTTTGACACCAACCGCCAGATGGCCATCAAGGCTTCCTTTGTTGTCGGATAGCCAGTGAAAAAGCTCCGGTCGTAGTTGGTGGTATTTTGGCCATGTCCATTGGCCTCATAACCTCCTCCTAAGAATACGATCAGTTTCTTGCCATGCACGCCAAGTTGATGCCTTAACTCCTCTGCACTTGTGCGAGAATTCGGTTGTGGGTATTTCTGCGGTCTGCGGGTGAGGTAATATTGCTGTATTTCAGCAAACCGGGCAGGATTGGTTGCCGGCATTTCCTGGGCGAGCCAATGGGTTCGCATGTCCGACCAGGTTTGAATACCCCGGGATTCCAACATTAAAGTATCTGGCAGTAAGCCGCGCTCGTATATTTGTACGGGCAGGTGAACATCCCATGCCATGCGGTGAGTTAGTGCTGTTTGGGCCAAGGTATTGTCCGCAATCAACAAAAAGCCCGGCTGCAATTTTTTCAGTATGCCTTTAAAATACCCTCGAAGGGCAGCCAGGCCATTTAACGCGGCCTGCATATCATACCCTCCTTCTGCACGGCTTATGTCTGCCCGCAGCCAGTGAAGGTCGGCAGGTGATGCGCTCAATCCTTCAGTTTCCACCATGTTCGGAAACATCCTGGCAAAGTCACGGAGGAGGTAAGGATGGAGACTGATGGGGAATGCTAGCGGGGGATTGGGTAAAGTGGTGCTCAGGAGGACTAATTGACAGTGTTGCCTGGCCAGCTCTTCTGCCAGTGTTTCCCACATCCAGCGTGTGGCAGGGGTCCAAAGCAGGTAGTTGGTGGCCAAGACTACTGTGGTGGCACACGTTGCAGTTGGAGCCGAGGATTTTGTCGAGAGTCGTTTTTCATCGCCAGAGGAGAGTGCGGGTGTGGATTGGGGAGTGCCTGCGGGCTTTTGGGAAACGCAGAGCCACCATTCTGCATCGCGTTGGTCTTCGGTTGAGGGAGACAAGGCGGGAACTTCGACGAATTGTCGCGGTTGGGGGCGTTTCCAGCCTCCTCCTGCGTTCTGACGATACAATTGGCACCACTTGAACCATCGGCCAATCTGGTCATGGAATTGTGCAAAGTCATAGACATGCAAATGGTAGGGCACTGGGTTGCGCCCCTGTTCATCCACCCACAAGTTTGGAACCGAGCCGATGAAGTAACCACCTGGTTTTAGGACGCGAGCAAACTCACGAAGGGCAAGGTTGGGGTTGGGCAAGTGCTCTAGTGTTTCAAAGCTTACAACCAAATCCACCGAGGCGTCTTTTAGAAACTTGAGTTGCGTTACGTCGCCTTGGTGGAATTCAAGTCGAGGATCTAGGGATGCGTAGTGAAGGCGGGCGTATTCGACTGCCCAGTCACTGCAGTCGAGTCCCACAATCCGAGTTGCATCAGTTCCGGCGGCCAGGATTGCACAGCCATAGCCGAGGCCGCAGGCTGCGTCCAAAATTACGGCGCCTGTTTGGATGTGTTCCCGCGCCAAGGCGTACCGTGCGAGGTGGGCGTCGGAGCGTATTCCGGGCTCGCGCAGCATATCCATGTGCAGATTGCGTTCAGCTTCCAGCAGGGACAGCGGATGGCGTACCAGGGCTGTTTCGGGAATTTTTTCGAAAATCAGTATTTGGGTTTGAGCTTGGTAGGCTGATTCTTCAAAGGGAATCAAAACCGGCGTCAAGGGATGTTTGCGAAAGCCGTGAGCCAGGAATTTACGTTCCCACCAGATGCGATTGCGAGAATCGGTTGTTTCAATGGTCATCCAGAGGTTGCGCCCCAACAAACGGCGCATTTCCGGCAGCAGTGTTTCGAGCATGGATTCACCTAGGAGGCTCAAACTGCCTACACTGAACACGGTTTCGGCGGCTGCCTCTGGCAGTGGAACCGCCACCAGCTTTTGATAAGTCATAGGCACCTTTACGGCCGGTGGGCAAGTTTGGCCGTCTTGGTGGTGCACCTGCCAGAGGAGGTCGCCCTCCTCAGAACATTCAAGTTCGGCTATGGAGCGGGTGCCGAAGAATTTCAATAAATCTTGAACAAATTCATTTATAGACATTTTTTATAAATAACATGCTCGGAGTGTGCCCGACGCAGAATAGCGTATCAAGGCCAAAGGAGGGACCATTCGGAGGTGTAGAAGAGGCTTAGTGGCGGTTTTCGGGTGGGGGGACGCCGGTTGAACGAGCGGGACGTTCGATTACAAATAATCACTCATCAAAATTTTTTGAACGCGACAGGTGGGAGGGGATGGGGCATAATGAGGGGGATGAGCACGGTCACCGACCTTAAGCAGGCGGCGATTATTAATTCGCTGCGGAATTGCCGTATTTTTCATGGTCTTTCCGCTGAGGATTTGGCCTCGATTGCAGCGGCGGTGGTGGTGAAGCCGCTTGAGAAGGGGGAGTATTTGTTCAGGGAAAGCCAGCCGTCGCAGGGTTTCTACATTGTGCAAGCGGGGGCGGTGAATGTGCATCGGGTGAATGCTGCGGGTAAGGAGCAGGTCATCCGAATTTTTCGTGCCGGTGAGACTTTTGCTGAGGCTACGTTGGCCACAGATGCGGGATATCCCGCCGATGCGAAGGCGGTGGAGCCGTCGCAAGTGTTGTTGGTGCAAAAGTCGGCGTTTCTGGCGTTGTTGAAGAGGCAGCCGGAGCTGGCGCTGAGGATGTTGGCGGCCATGAGCCTTCATTTGCGGGCGTTGGTGGCGCAGATGGAGGATTTGATGATGAAGGATGTGGAGACGCGGCTTGCAAACTGGTTGGTCAAGCGTTGTCCGCAGCCTCAGAGTCCGTGTCCGGTGACAATTGAGTTGAACATGACCAAGAGGACGTTGGCGGCTGAATTGGGGACGGTGAGCGAGACGCTTTCGCGGACATTGGCAAGGTTTAAGGCACAAAACCTCATCGCAGTGAAGGGGCGGACGGTGACGGTATTGGACCCGCCGCGGCTGCTAAATTTGCTCCGTAAGAACCTTGGGGAATGAGCTATGAGACGAGTGATTGGATTTTGGATGGGTATGATTATGAGCTTGGCGCTGCAAGCTGCAACAAGTCCGGTGAGCCTGCCGCTATGGCCAGGGCAGCCGCCGGGGGAGACGGAAGCGCTTGGGGAGGAGCGAGATACAACCGATGAGAAGAGTCACACCGTGGCGGGGCGGCGTGTGATGCGGTTGGCGCCGGTGGGGCGGCCCACGTTGACATTGTATCCAGCACCTGCGGATAAAAACACTGGTGTGACGGTGATGGTGTGCCCGGGGGGTGCCTACCACATTTTGGCCTGGGACTTGGAGGGGACGGAGGTGGCGGAGTGGTTGAATGGGATTGGGGTCAATGCGGTGGTTCTGAAATACCGCGTACCGATCCGCAAAAACCGCGAGCGATGGGAGGCGCCGCTGGAGGATGCCCAGCGGGCGATGGGTTTAGTGCGTGCGCGTGCACGGGAATGGAACCTGGACCCGCAACGTGTTGGGGTATTGGGTTTTTCGGCAGGGGCGCATTTGTGTGCTGTTTTATCAAGTCGGAATGCAGCGCGGCACTATGCGGTGGTGGATGAGGCCGACAAGCAAAGTTGCCGGCCTGATTTCACGGTGTTGGTGTATCCGGCGTATTTAACGGTGAGCAAAACCAATGATGCCATTGCGCCGGAGTTGACGATTTCATCCAATTTGCCGCCGACTTTTTTGGTGCAGACTCAGGATGATGCGGTGCGGGTGGAGAATAGTGTTTATTATTATCTGGCCTTGAAAAAGGCGGGGGTGCCGGTGGAGATGCACTTGTACCCCAAAGGAGGGCACGGCTACGGATTGCGGGCAACGGACAATCCGGTGACCCAATGGCCGCGGCGGGTGGAGGAATGGCTCCGGGCCGGTGGATGGCTCAAGTGATAACGGCCAAGGATGCCCTGGCGGTGACGGTGGCTAGACTTTGGGGAGTTGCCAGGGGTCCCGGCGCTGGCGGTCCATCATGGCGGTGGCTGCGGCGTCGTTGATGAATTGTTCTTTTACCGGGTCCCAGCGAAGTTTGCGCCCCAGTTTGATGGCGATGTTGGCAAGGTGGCAGATGGTGGAGACCCGATGTCCGATGTCCACTGGGAAGTAAGGGTCTTTGCGTGATTTCACACATTTCAGGAAGTCGTTGTGTTCGCCTTGGGGGTTGGTGTAGAGGTGGATTTCGTTGGGGCCGATTTTGCTTTCGAGGATTTCCTTGGAGCTGGCTTGGACGGGGGCGCGCCATCCGGTGTTTCCAACCCAGCCATCGGTGCCGATAAACTTGATACTGGGGTTGCCGGGTTTGCAGGTCATGACTACACCGTTGGCATAGCGGAAGGTGACGTCGTAGTCTTTGACGGTGTTAAACAGGCCGCCTTCCCAGTGGGTGCCGGTGCCTTCGATTTCGACGGGGCCGCTGCGCTCGGTGTCGTTGGCCCATTGGGCGGTGTCGAAGAGGTGGGTGCCCCAGTCGCAGATGATCCCGCCGGAGTAATCCCAAATCCAACGGAAATTCCAATGGCAGCGGTCCTTGGTATAAGGGGCGTAGGGGGCGGGGCCCAGCCACATTTCGTAATCAAAGCCCGGAGGCACCGGTTGGGGGGTGGGGTCGCCCGGAAAGGTGGGTTGCTTTGGCAGCAGGACTTCAATGCGTTGGAGTTTGCCGATGCGGCCGTTGCGGACAAGTTCGGCCATGCGATGGTATTCGGGGACGGCCCGGTCTTCGGTGCTTGTTTGGAAGACGCGTTTGTGTTTTCGGACGGCTTCAACAAGGACCTTGCCTTCGTGAATGGTGAGTGTGGGTTTTTCGCATTGGACATCTTTGCCGGCTTGGATGGCCATGAGGCTGATAATGGTGTGCCAGTGGTCCGGCGTGGAAATCATTACAGCGTCAATGTCCTTGCGAGCTAGAATCTCGCGGAAATCCTTGGTAGCCATGCAGTCTTCGTTGCCGTGGTGTTCATCCACGGTTTGTTTGGCGCGGATGAGACGGCGTTCGTCCACGTCGCAGACGGCGAGGATTTGAGCCTCTTTTTGTTTGCGGTAAAAACTTAGATTCCAATTGACGCCGTGGTCGCCGGTTCCGATGAAGCCGATGGTAATGCGTTCGCTGGGGGGGACTTGACCGTTGGCGCCGAGGACCGAGGAGGGCACGAGAGCGGGAAAAAGGAGACATCCGCCGGTGGCAGCGCCGGCCTGACGGAGGAAGCGTCGCCGGGTGGTAAAAGAGGGCTTATTCATAGTAGGTTTATCACACCACAACGACGTGAAGATGTGAAGCGATATTCAGGGTCGGAAGGGGGTTGGGGGTATTCAATGGGCAGGAAGATGCCTTACCAAATGAATGAGGGTGCCCAAGGGATTAGCAATTGTGGTTTAATCGCCAAACCACCACGCGGGGTGGTTTCGGAGTTTTTCCAACAAGCGGGCATCGGCTGGTGGAAATTCGTATTGTGAAAGTTCATCTGCAGTCACCCAAGCTAGCGCGGAGCAACCCAGGGGCTGGGGTTCGCCTTCCACAAGACGGCAAAGGTAGAAACGGAGATGCACTTTTTTCTCGGGATAGTCATGCTCCACGACTTCAACCAATTCACCGACTTTGACGGAGACCCCGAGTTCTTCCATTAATTCCCGGACAAGGCAATCCTCGAAGTTTTCGCCGGTTTCGCGTTTGCCGCCGGGGAATTCCCAAGTGCCGCCCAAGTGGTCGTTTGCGCGTCGTTGGGCGATAAGGAGGCGCCCATGACGAAAGATCAAACCGGCGGCCACTTCGAGACGTTGGTGCATCAGCGTCCCACGCTTTTATAGATAAAGCCCAGCCGCTCCATCTCCGCTGGATCAAACAAATTGCGGCCATCAAACATGATAGGATGGCTGAGGGCTTTGCGGGCACGTTCAAGGTCGAGCTTTTTGAATTCCTCCCATTCGGTGGCGATGATAAGGGCATCGCAGCCTTCAGCCACGGCGTTCATGTCCTCAACATATTCCACATCTGTGAGGATGCTGCGGGCCTTGGGCATGGCTTTGGGATCGTGGACGCGGAGGCGCGCACCTTCTTTGAGGAGGCGCTGGCACAATTCAATGGCAGGGGACATGCGGATGTCATCGGTGTTCTGCTTGAAGGCCAAGCCGAGGACGCCCAGGGTTTTCCCTTTGAGCACCCAGAGCGTGTCAGAGATTCTTTTAAGGAAGCGGTCCATTTGTGCCGCGTTGATGCGCTGCACTTCACGCAAGAGGTGGAAAGGACAGCCCAAGTCCTCAGAGATGCGTATGAAGGCGCTCAAATCTTTGGGGAAACAACTGCCGCCGAAGCCGATGCCAGCGTTGAGAAAGGCACGGCCGATGCGCTTATCCATGCCGATGCCGTTGGCCACTTCCTCGACGTTGGCGCCTGAGGCTTCGCAAATGGCGGCCACGGCGTTGATGTAGGAAATTTTAAGGGCCAGAAAAGAGTTGGCGGCGTGTTTGATTAATTCGGCGGAATTGATGTCGGTGACAATGATGGGTGCCTCGAAGGGGGCGTAAAGCTCCTTCATGGCGGCCACAGGACGGGGAGAGCGCACGCCGATGACGATGCGGTCCGGCTTGAGGAAATCTTCCACTGCAAAACCCTCCCGCAGGAACTCCGGGTTGCTCACAACATCAAATTCCACGCGGGCTTTGCAGTAGCGCTTGATGGTTTCGGCCACTTTTTCGCCGGTTTTTACGGGCACGGTGCTTTTGTCCACGACGATTTTGTAGGAAGTCATGGCGGCGGCGATGTCGCGGGAGACTCCTTCCATGTAGCTGAGGTCCACCGAACCATCCGGCAACGGCGGTGTGGGCACGGCAATGAAGATGATGTCCGAGCGGTCCACACCTTCCTTGGTGGATGTTGTGAAATGCAGGCGGCCTGCGGCTTTGTTTTTTTGGACCAATTCCTCGAGGCCCGGTTCATAAATGGGCATTTTGCCGGCCTGCAAAGCGGCGATTTTATCGGCGTCGCAGTCCACACAAACGACTTGATGGCCCACCTCTGCAAAGCAAGTGCCGGTGACCAGTCCCACGTAACCCGTCCCAATAATGCACAAGCGCATAGTGGCGCGTAGGCTAGCGTGCCTTAATCTTGTTCCTCAAGCACATTTCTCCGGGGTGTTTGCGTGATTTTCAGTGGGCCCAGATTAGGAAACCACGTCCAGGTTCCACTTGAATTGTGTCCGTGGGGGAGAGGATGCGGGCTCCCTGATAGTTTTGAATTTCAGGTATTTCCAAGTTAACGGAAGCCGGATTTAATCCGAGTTGTTCCCAGTTAAAGGAAAGAGTGATATTGCGAGTTTCAGCGGCCCAACTAGCCAATGCAATGAGGGTGGCGCCTTCCCTGACGAAACAACTAACCTTGATTTGCGGGTCCGATGAGTGAACGGGTAATGCGGGATCCCACCAGCCGACGAGGCGACTTTCACCAATGCGAAAATCATCCCAAAGCCGCCACAAGTGGCGGGGGTCGCCACCCCAACCGAGCCGATTGGAAAGGCCGAACACCATGCCGCGCCATGGATTGGTTTGGCTTCCCAGCATTTCACCGTACAGGCCAAAGGGAATGCCACTAATTTCAATCAACCAATAATCGGGACCTTCGCCATCGTAATCGAAATATTCCCCGAACCAAATACTGTCCAAATAGGGGAAATGCTCCATGTATAGGCAAGCAGTGGTAATGTTCCCATAAATGGGGTCGAACCCATTCCCCGAATGCAAGTCCAAAAGACAGCCAGGTTTGATAGAATTTAAGACGCGACGCATTCGCTTGGTTATGGAACGGTCGTAACCAAGCCCATCCAAATAAAGTCCATCCAAGTTGACATGACGGACCAACCATTGGATACCTTCGATGTAATAGTTGTGCCAGCGGGAAACTCCCTGAGTGGCCAAAGCCGCATCCCAAGTACCATTCGCCAAGGGTTGGTGCCACGTCGGGACAAAGCCGGGGTCTAAATGTTCATGCAGCCAACTCCACCCGTTCTTTGTGGGATTACCAGACTGAAAAATTTCGGTTCCCAAACTCCGCAAAGCCCAGAATTCGTGCGCGTGGACACTGAGTTCCCTTACGGTGTAATAAAGCTTGACCTTAACCCCATTCTGGTGCGCGGCGTTGATGTATTGCGACAGTTCATTGGTGTTGAAAAAGGGATAATTAAGATAGGGGTTCAATATCAAATCTTGATGGATATTGATGATGTTTGCTCCGGCTTGTGTTACAGTGCTCAAGTCCGGAGCGCGATCGGCATGGTAATAGCGCCATTGAAAATGTTCCGGAGGTAGAGGTTTGAAAGGTGTGGGGATCAAGCTGAAATGAAATTCCCGAGTGTCACTGAGGAGGAACGGCCCCGTCTGCACTTCTGCTGCAAAGCGCCCGTCATTTTCCTCTGTAAATGTGCAAACGCTATTGGTCCCCTGGTACCAGTCCTTGTAATAAAGGGGCAACCATGACATGTCCCACCGTGGCTGTTTATGTTTGAGCTTCAGATACAGTCCAGCGTTGGGTTTTCCTGCCCAAAAATAATTATTTGCAAACGCACTCCATTGCCAACGATGTTGCATGGGGCGCAATCCACCTTTCCGCCCCATTCCCATGAAATGGGTGGCAATCCGCCCATCCAGGGCGATGCGCAGGGATAAATTGCTGAGTAATAAACCGTTGTTCGAGGTGGGTTCAAACCGTGTAACCAAGTCCAAGTGGCCGTCGGATTCCATGACAGCATGGACCGAAAACTGAAAACCGTTACCGACATTTGTAGCCACCCATTGCAATGCTCCTGTTCCCAACATCGTAAATGACAACGACTGATTGGTGTAAGTTCGTGAGATGCCTTGTGTCTCCACACGCCATTCTATGGGTTCGGCGAGCAGTTCCACGCCTTCAGATACGAGTCGGTCGTTGGATGGGGAAAAATAGCATTGTATGGACTCTGGTAAACCGTTGTTGCCGACGGTTAGAGTTCTTCCCAGAACATGCACGGTACGATTACTTAGAATAATGGGGGGATATGGAGCAATTGTGTCATAACTGATACCCAAAGTGGAGTCGAGCCAACGCAGCCGCGACAACATGGCGGGGTTATCGTCACCACGGTCTGAGGCGGCGTCCGGCAATATTGTCAATTGCAGCGGTACAACTACTGATGACAAACCGACAGCCGAAACAACCACTGAAGAGGTGTAAACTCCGGAGGGTGCGTGGTTTGGCAGGTCCAATCCCAACCATAGTGCTTGTACTTTGCCTTGGGGTACAAATACCGCGTTGGAAAAGGACTGGCCGCTTGAGTTGGTGCCGCCCATGTTGAAACACCTTAAAGGCACATCCATGACATTACCGTTGCTGACATGTCTCCAAGACTGGCCTTCGACGTGCACGTGACTCAAAGGTTGTCGAAATGCAAAAACCCCAAGTTGGAACGTCAGGAATTCGTTCGGACGTCCGGTCAAAGACAAGGTGGAATTTGACGGCCAAAGGATGGCCCAATGTTGAGGGATTTTTCCTGTCATGCGGATGGGATTTTGACGCGACTCTGGAAAAACAAGAAACGGCAAGCCCTCAGCGCGGTAAAGGAGGTTGCTAGTTTCTTTGGGCGAGGCGGTGATTTCCATTTTGGTAAATTGGTGGAACTGATTAAGAGCTTCCCAATATTTGACGTGTGCTTCGGGTATGGATGTAGGGAGGCTATTGGTTAATGCAATCAAGGCCGGAGTCATCTCTGCCAGCCAAGCTGCTTCCGCCCGATTTGTAAAAGCTGCGTACTCAGTACGAGGTAACCACCAAGGACCGGTCTGACGAACGGGTAGGTAATAAATAAAGTATTCACCAGGACCTGAAATGGGTTGAAAGACGATTTGACCGAATTCACCTGTTCCATGCAAACGCAGTGCATTGGTCACTTGTAATCCGGATCGGGCATCATAAACCAATAATTCCATTTCAGCAGGATTTTTAACGGGTTGGCGCCATGGCAAGAGAGTGTACACTGCTTGTGCCGATTGTGAGACCTCAACGACGGCTCTGTGGTTGCCAAGGGACTCGTCCCAGACATTGGTTCTTCTGGAGGGTGGGGCTGCAATGGCTGTGCGAAGGAACAGGGTTCGGTTTGTTGGTTGGACAGTGTAATAACCAATACCAGCTTGGAGAACTTGTGCTGAGAAATCCTGCCAGACTGGTTCCGTTAAATTGATTGCCCCTTGCCACCTTAAATAATGCGGTAGTCCATCATCTGTGGTGGCTGCAAATCGGATGGGTTGCGATGTGTGTAATTGCAGTTCAACCGCTGCCTGGATTCGATTACCTACAACTCCGTGAATGACAAGAAGCGATACCCACAGAGCGAGCACCAGCCCCCTTTTTCTCCAAAACGATTTCATCAATGAATCCTGTCTTTCAAGACTATCCAAGGTTTCCTTTTTGCTCCTTGCGGATTAAATATTCAACCGAGATAAATCGGGGCACCTCTTCTGAATGGTGTGCCTGGTCATGAATAATGACTCCGCCGTGGCGCGTACAGATTTTCGCTAGAGCCTGTTTTGGCAATCCATACATCGGAATAATTGGGGCTCCGCCGGACCTATGGCGACGCCACAAGTCCACCCATTCATCCGGAAGCCACGCCCTCCAACCCAGCGCGTGAACACATTGAAAAAGCGCCACCCCGCCCGGTTTGAGCACCCGCAGGAAATCAGTCAGGTAATCTTTTTGGAAACGGCAAGGAATATGCTGCAGGACTATAAAGGAAAAAATCAGGTCAAACGTTGCTTCTGCAAACAATTGCAAGTTGTGATGGGGATTATGATGATAGATAACCCGCCCACCCATGCGATTGAGTTGGCGGGCCTGCTTGATCATCTCCTCAGAAATATCCACCCCATGAGTCTCGGCAAAATACTTCCCCAAAGCCTGTGTCAACCGGCCCAGGCCACAGCCAAAATCCAAAGCTTTGGCGTTGGGTTGAAAGTTGATACCTTGTTGCCGCAGCCACACCATACGGTCATCCACAAAGGCCTGACCTGAGTGAAAAAACTCCTCCGGATTCCATTGGCCACCTTTTTTAGTTGGATCTGTTAGGATGGCCCACATTGGGTCACTTTTGGCCCATGCGTCCCAATTGGCCATCATTTCATGTGTGTCCATGCGTTTGAACCAAAGGATAATCGTCAATTTGCTCACCTTGCAAGAGAAGTTATTGAGACAGAGCTGAGGGTTAAGAAAATTGAGTCGGTGCAAAGGGGGAGACGTTATTTTTAAAAAGGGAGGGGGCTTGCGTGGGAGGGGAGGGCGGGGTAAGAATGGGGCATGCAGCCACTACGACGTTTGCACGGGGCGTGTCCGTTGTGCGGGCGCGCGGTTTTGGGGGTGGTGATATTTATCATCATTTTGTTGTCGTTGTTGCGGTCGGCGGCGCAAACGTCTACTCCAGCGGCCAGTCCTTATGCGCGGTGGAAGAATGGGCCGCCGTCCGATCCCAATTTTTTCCCGATTGCCGTGTGGCTGCAAAATCCCGCCAAGGCGGCGCGGTACAAGGAGGCTGGGATTAATGTGTATGTGGGTTTGTGGCGGGGGCCAACGGAGGCGCAGTTGGCCGCGTTGAAGGAGGCGGGGATGAAGGTGATCTGTCATCAGAATGAAGTGGGGTTGAGGCATCGCGATGACCCGATCATCATTGGGTGGATGCATGGGGATGAGCCGGACAACGCTCAATCGTTGGGAGAAGGCAAGGGTTACGGACCGCCGATACCGCCGGCGCAAATTGTGAAGGATTATGAGCGGTTGCGTGCTGCGGACCCGACACGGCCGGTTTTGTTAAACTTGGGACAGGGGGTGGCGTGGGACCGGTGGCACGGGCGCGGCGTGCGCACCAATCATCCGGAGGATTATCCCGAGTACATCAAGGGATGCGACATCGTATCGTTCGATATTTATCCGGTGGCGCACAGTCATCCGGAAGTGCAGGGGCAGCTTTGGTATGTGGCGCGGGGTGTGGAGCGGTTGAAGCAATGGAGCCGGCCGGATCAGGTGGTGTGGAATTGCATTGAATGCACACGCATCAGCTCCACTCAGAAGGCCACCGCGGCGCAGGTACGCGCGGAGGTCTGGATGTCGTTGGTGCATGGGTCGCGTGGATTGATTTATTTTGTGCATGAGTGGAAGCCGCGGTTCAACGAGTCGGCGTTGTTGGATGATGCCGAGTTGTTGCCTGCGGTGACGGCCATCAACCGTCAGATTCACAAGTTGGCACCGGTGCTGAATGAGCCCCCGGCACAAGATGCGATTCAGGTTGTGAGTGATCCGCCGCAGGTGCCGGTGGCGGCGACGGCGAGGCGGCATGGGGGGGCTTTGTATGTGTTTGCGGTGGCCATGCGAGACCAGGTGGTGAAGGCAGCATTTACTTTGAAAGGCGCCGCCGGTGTCAAAGAGGTGGAAGTTTTGGATGAAGGACGGCGGTTGCCGGTGCGGGATGGGGTGTTTGTGGATCAGTTTGATGGATATGGCGTGCACTTGTACCGGGTAACGCTCGGGCGTTAAAAAGGGTGAGGAGATAAAAAAACGGCCGCCAGCGGTGCCGGCGGCCGGTAAGCGACAAGAAGGTTGGGACTAGATTTTCTTGGGCATCTTCATCCATGCGCCCTTCTTGGAAGCGCTCTTGACGGCGGTTTCGATGAAGGCCAGGCCCATCCAGCCGTCTTCGATGTTGGCGTATTTGCTGCCGTCAATGTTGACCTTGCCTGTGGCCTTCCATTGGCGGATGTCCGCTTCGAAGCAACGATGCAGGCGGGCAAAGGCATCGTGGAAGGCTTCCGGATGCCCGGGCGGAATAGTGACTTCGTCGAGCAGTTCCTTGGGCACGTCCTTGAGGAAGCCATCGTTGGGGACGACGCAGCCGCGCCAATAAACGCGGTCGGGCTGGCCCATGAGGCTGATGGTGATGCTTTCGGGTTCTTCCTGACGCCAGCGGAGGGAGCCTTTGGTGCCGTTGATGCTGATGCCGAGGTCGTTTTTGTGTCCGATGCAGATTTGGGAGGCGCGCACCAAGGCGCGGGCGCCGTTATTGAGTTTGCAATAGACGGTGAAGTGGTCGTCGAGTTGGCGTCCGGGAACAAACCGCTCCAATTGGGCGGAGAGTTCCGTGACTTCAAGGCCGGTGACGTACCGGAGCTGCATGAGCGCGTGGGTACCGATGTCGCCACCGCAACCGGAAGCGCCGGCGAGCTTGGGATTGACGCGCCATGAGGCTTGTTGCTGGCCGGTGTCTTCAAGTTTGGTGGCGAGCCAGCCTTGGATGTAGTAGCTGTCCACCCAGCGGATTTCGCCGAGGAGGCCGCTGCGCACGATCCAGCGGGCGAAGCGGGAGGTCCAATGTCCGAGATAGGTGTGAGCTACGCCGAAGGGTACACCGGTTTTGCGCTGCAACTTCACCAGCTCGGTGGCCTGCTTCAAGTTAACGGTCAAGGGTTTTTCGCAGAAGACAGGGATGCCGGCTTTCAAGGCCTTGGCGGCCGGATCGAAGTGGACGTGGTTGGGGGTCACAATCAGGACGTAGTCCAACCGCTCCTCTTCGGGCAACTTGGCCTGGGCAGCAATCATTTCGTCATAGGAACCGTAGCCCTTGATGGGGTAGGGCCATTTTTCGGCTTCTTCGAGGGCGATTTTGGGGTCGGGGAACAACGCCCCGGCCACCACGCGGCGGGTGCCGTCCATGTGAATGGCCTTTTGATGAGGGTGCACGATAAACGCGCCTTTGCCGCCACCGATCAATCCGACTTTCAATGGTTTCTGTGACATAAGCGTTTTGTGGTTTTTTCGATTCTTTATGTTTACACCACTGAGCCCCGCCCGGGAAAATCCCCGGAACCACGGCAACCCAGCGCAGGACGTATGCTCTGACCCTAGAGAAACCATGCTGGTGCTTCAAGAGTTTTGTTTGGGGTCGAGGGTGCCAAGATGCCGAAAGTGGCTGTGAAAATGGGTTTGATTTGAAATGACAGGGACGGGAAAGGGGCCTAGGATGGATGTTATGAAGCCTCGTTGGACTGTTTCGCTGTTGTTGTGCATGGCGTTTGGGTCGCTCTCAGGCGCGACGTATCAGGATAGATTTGTATGGGTGTTTGGGTGGGGATTGGGGCGCGATTCGGACGTCCAGGAAATCACGAAAGTTTTGGAAACAGCCGGACGCAGTGGTTTCAACGGCGCCATGTTTTCGTTTGGGCTCGACACACTATGCCAGCGCAAGCCGGATTATTTTCAGCGGCTTGAAGCGGTGAAAGGCGCCTGTACGCAGAATGGCTTGGAGTTTATTCCTGCGTTGTTTTCTGTGGGGTACGGTGGGGGAGCTTTGGCGCATGACCGGCATTTGGCGGAGGGGTTGTTGGTGGAGAATGCAACTTTTCGGGTTAATGGCACAGAGGCGCGGCATGAAGCGGCGGTGGTGGCCTTGAACAATCCCGGCTTTGAGGAGTATTCAGGCCAAAGGTTTCGGGGGTACAATTTTCATGATCAGCCGGGCGAGGTGAGTTTTGTGGACACCACGGTAAAGCATGGTGGTGCGGCCTCGTTGCGCATGGAAAATTTTCGTGCAAATCCTCATGGGCACGGGCGGGTGATGCAGGAAATACGGGTGCAGCCGCGGCGGTGTTATCGGGTCAGCGTCTGGGTGAAGACGGAAAACCTGGCTCCTGCCGGGGCTTTTCGTGTGCAGGTGTTGAGTGGCAATCGGAGTTTGTCGCCACGTGAGTTTCAACTTCCTGCAACAACGGATTGGCGGCGCTTGTCGCTTTTGTTTAACAGTCTGACTAATACCACGGTGCGGGTGTACGTTGGCGTGTGGGGAGGGCGCGAGGGACGCTTTTGGACGGATGATTGGTCGGTGGAGGAGGTCGGCCCCCTGAACGTGTTGCGGCGGCCGGGGACGCCGGTGACGGTGCGGAGCGAGGATTTGCAGGTGACCTTTGAGGAGGGGCGGGATTACGCACCTTTGAATGACCCACAATTAAATTTTTACCAAATAGACCGTCCGTCGCCTGCGTTGAAGCTGTTGCCGGGGAGTCGTATCAAAGATGGCCAGCGGTTGCGGGTGAGTTGGTATCATCCGATGGTGATCCATGAGTCGCAGGTTACGGTGTGCATGGCCGAGCCGGCGTTATACGACATTTATGACCATGAGGCGCGATTGTTGGCCGAGAAGGTGCGGCCACGGCGCATCATGTTGAACATGGACGAGGTACGGATGGGGGGTACGTGCGCGGCGTGCCGGGGAAAAGACATGGCGAAATTGTTGGGGGAATGCATCACGCGGCAGCGGGATATTTTGAGGAAATACAATCCGGGCGCGCAAATCTATGTTTGGTCGGACATGTTGGACCCCAACCACAATGCGCATGGGGATTATTATCTTGTGGAGGGGAGTTTCAGTGGTTCATGGAATCATGTGCCCAAGGATCTTGTGATTGCGGTGTGGGGCGGGGAGCCTCGTCTGAAGAGCCTGGAATTTTTTGAATCAGAGGGTTTCAACACGTTGGTGGCCTGTTATTACGACGCAGATGACCTTCAGACCACTCGTGGCTGGCTGACGGCAGCCGCAGGCCGGAAAAATGTGCGTGGGTTCATGTACACACCGTGGCAGAAAAAATATGGATTGCTACAAGAGTTTGGCGCCTTGCTGAAGCAGCCCTGAAGAGAGGATGGGGCGAGAAATGGAGGCACGTTTAAGGGTTGAAGAAAGGGCCGGTTAAGGTAGATTGAGGGGGTATGATGAGCGCCCGGCGGCAAGCGGCCAAAGAACGTTTTTTGGAGTATCTGGCGCGCCAAAAATTGCGGCTGACAAATCCGCGGCGCGCCATCATTGATTGTGTCTTCAATACCACCGAGCATTTTACCGCAGAGCAGCTTTTGGCGTGGGCGCGGGCTGTGGAGCCGGCGGTCTCGCGTGCGACTGTTTATCGGACGCTTCCCTTGTTGACGGCCAGCGGGCTGGTGCGTGAAATGGATTTTGGGCGGGGGCAAAAGTATTACGATCCCAATTACGCGGAGCATCCCGAGCACAACCACATCATTTGTGTGGATTGCAATAAAATCTTCGAGTTTGAGGATGAACAGCTTTTGAAGAGGGAGGATGAAATCAGTTTCAAGATGGGCTTCAAACCGCAGGCCAGGCGTCTTCAGTTGACTGCATCTTGTGAGGAGCTTCGCCAAAGGGGGATTTGTAAGAACAAGGATGAAGACGAGCATGAACATGCCAGCGCGGAGAACGGAGTGAAGCCTCGTGCCCGTAAAAGAAGAAACCGCCAGGGTCGCGAGTACAAGTGACAGGCTCGATTTTCTTGTGATTTTTCAGTGTTTGGGCGCCCGTTTTTCTGTGCGCGGAGCTTGCGGCTTTGCAGGTTTCGGCTTCTTGAGCATGCTTTTTGACGACTGACGTGAGGCGGGTTCGATTCCATGAAGGAAAACGCGTGTGATGAATTCTGCGCGTTGACGGGAGAGGTCATGTTGTGGATTGGCCAAATGAGCCAATACATGGAATGCCATCAGGCCATAAATGGTGAGTGTTATTTCCGAGGGATCCAACTGTGGGGGAATTTCACCCTTTTGTTGGGCCTGCTCCATCAACCTGAGCATGAAATTAAAATTGCGTTCTGCTCGCGCCAGGCAATGAGCGGGATTGGGTACCTCTCGAGGGGCTGCAAACATGGTCGCGAAGCCTATACGCATGAGGTCACGGTTGTGTTGAGCAAAGTTGAATTGGGCTTGAATGATGGCAACCAATTTATGTTCAAAAGAGCCGGTTTGTTCGGAGGCTTTTTGCATCAGGCGCAGTCGTTCGTCGTAGGCCATGTCGATCAGGGCATGGTACAAGCCTGCTTTGTTGCCGAAGTAGTAATAGAGCGTGGGCTTGGTAACTTTGGCGTCATCCACGATTTCCTGGACAGAGGCGCCGGCGTAGCCGCGCTCGGCAAAGTGTTTGAGGGCGGACTTCAGTAAACGCTCGCGGGCTGATGCGTCGCTTGATTTCATGCGCGGGTTGGAGCTTAGGCTGGAGGTGGAGTGCTGTCAAACGAGCTGTCGCGTCGTTGCAATCCCATCGGCCAAAGGCTAGCATGAAGCCATGCAAGCACATTGGTTGTTGTGGGTTGGCGTGATTGTTGCCTTGAGCAATGGATCGGCTTTGGCCGCCCGTTCCTGGAAACAGGATGATGGGCAGTTGGCATTGGAACAGGACGGGCAGGTGCTTTGGCAATTCCTATATGGTAAACAGGAGACAAAGCCATGTTTTCATCCGCTGGCCGTGCCGGGTGGGCCGCCGTTAACGTGGCATCGGCCGGCGGACCACCGCTGGCATTGTGCCTTGTGGTTTTCATGGAAATACATCAACAAGGTCAATTATTGGGAAGAGGATGTAAAAACGGGCCTGCCTGCAGGGCGAACGGAATGGACTGAGCCGAAGGTGGAAAGGCGTCCCGATTTTTCGGCCCATCTGGAAATGGGACTAACTTATCGGCCCGCGGGGGGTGAAGCGGTGCTCAAGGAATGGCGCACGATTGAAGTGGCTCCGGCGGCGGATGGCACGTTACAACAGGATTGGACTTGTGAGTTTACCGCATTGGCACCGGAGGTGGTGTTGGACCGGACTCCGCCCCCGCCGGGTCCCGATGGCAAAGGGCCGGGTGGGTATGCCGGTTTGTCGGCTCGGTTGGTGCGCGAATTTCAGGAGGTGCAGGTGATGACACCGACTGGAGTGGTTTCCATGGCTACCGGGCGTTACCGTGGGAAGGCTGAGGGGGTGGATTATTCCGGGAAGGTGGGAGAGCGCGAGTATGGGATTGCGTTCTTAGACCACCCGCAAAACCTCAATGCGCCTTCGCCGTGGTATGTCATAGATGATGGGCCAATGCGGTACGTCAATGCCGCGGTGATTTGTTTTGGAGCACACACAATGAAGGCGGGTGAAAAATTGACGTTGCGTTATCGGGTCATTCTGCACCCAGGGCGTTGGACGGTGGAGCGGCTTAGAGAGGAAGTTGCGCGTTATCGGCGGCAACCTTAAGGGTCTTGGGCATGGCGGCATCACAAGATTCACCTGAGGCTCCCACCGTCGCCCGTCGGCGTCGTCGTCGTTGGTTGGCGCTGGCCATTTTTGGGACATTAACGCTTTTTGTTGCAGGGGGGGTGTTGGAGGGGTTGGCACGTGTATTGGGACATCGTCCCTTCAAGCCCTCCACTGTTTCCATCAAGGTGGAGCCTGGGGGGCGGTTGTTTCAAGCGCATCCCGTTTTAGGGTACACCCATATACCGGGGAGTTTCACAGTGACATTGCCGGACGGCTACACCTTTCGGATGATGCATGACACCAATACCTTGCGGGTCACGCATCCTCCTTCGGGTGATCGGACACAGCGGCCGGGTCTGTGGGTGATGGGATGTTCCTTTGTGCATGGTTGGTCATTGAATGATGAAGACACCATGCCATGGAAATTGCAGGAAATGTTTCCCGAGTATGAAGTTTACAATTTTGGGGTCAACGGGTACGGCACTTTGCATGCGTGGCTGCAATATCAAGAGTTTCGGAAGCAACTGCCCAAACCGCGTTGTGTGGTGGTGGATTACGCGTATTTCCATGACGAGCGCAACGTTCTGACCAGGGCCCGGAGGAAGGCGGTGGCACCATACAACCGCCTTGGCCCCATCCAACAACCGTGGGCGCGGCTGGACGCGCATGGGTGTGTGGTGGTGGAACGGAGCCCGCTCGATTACGTGCCTTGGCCGGGGCAGCAAACTTTTGCGGTTGTGCATTGGATGGAGCAGGGGTATTGCGCTCTTGAGAGCCGATGGTCCAAGGGTCAGGTGGTGAGCGTGGCTTTGTTGCAGCAGTTTGCACGGGAATGTCAGGAGGAGGGGGTTCTGTTTGTGGTGGCCGGCATTACACGGGGAAGCGAGACGGCGCGAGTTCTACAGGCATGTGCACAAACGGGCATTCCGACGGTGGATATTTCTGTGAGTTTGTCGGAGGCTGGCAGCCGAAATTTGCCGCACGATGACCATCCGAGTGCGCGTTCACAAGCGGAGTATGCCCGCAAGCTGGCAAAATTTCTGCGGCCCAAACTTACGGCAGAATAGCCTCGGCACTGATGAGGATGTTGTCCACGCGGAGGCTTTCCTGCGGAGAAGCGGCGAGGTCTTCAAAGGTCCAAGTGAGGGTTACCGAAGGTTGATTATCCAAGGCGGTCACATGGGAAAGGTCTGCACGCCATTCACGGAAAGTGTTATCTGCAACAATGGCCAAATTAACCCCGGGGACGGTTTGTGGCCCTGAGCCAATGTTGTAAGTAAAACTGGAAAAGGAAGTGGGCGCAGTGCCGCCTGCTTGTTGTGCAGAGCGGATGTCAAACCGGACGACGATGCGGCGCCAGCCCAGAGTGGAAAAGGTCAGACTGAAGGAGTTGTTGACGCTTCCCGGATTCCATGCGCTGGAGTGTCCCGGCGTGCCGCTGCCGCCGCTGCCAAACCAAACGACGCCGTCAAAGTTCGTAAAGCTTGACGCTCCGCCGGCTCCGCCGGATGCAAAGACGGTGCCTTGTCGGGTGAACACGGCGGGCGCAGCAAAGCCCACATTGGTGGTGGCCAAATCGGTGTAGCTGCCGTTTCCATTGGTCAGCGTATCGAAGGAGAAGAAACACCATGCTTGGAGAAAGGGAGGGGGATTCAGAGGCCTTCTCAGTGCCAAACGCCAGAATTGCTGTTTCTGGTTTGAAGGGGCGCCCAGATTAAAGCGCAGTATTTCCCATGGTGCAGCCTGAAGAATTTGGGGTGTTTGGATGGCGGATGGTGCAGTGCTCCATGTTTGCAAATTGGTTGAAACTTCCACGGCAAACAATAGGGGGGCAGCGGTTGCCAACCTTCGGGACTGCAGAAACAGGGAACCATTCTCGTGAATTAATTGCATCCCCGTGGGTGGCTCGGGCTGGCGTGGATGGGTGCCGACAAATTGCTCCCACAGGTTTGGCATGCCGTCATCATCGGGATCGGCAGCTACACCGCTGAGGTTGGTCTGTGATAGTTCTGAGGGGTTGAAGAATTGAAACCGCCAACCATCCACCACGTCATCTTTGATGATGGCGGTGGCATTGGAGAGCGGGCCGACAGCGTAGCCGTTACCAGGTGCCAACCATAGAGTGACTGTTTCATCTCCTTCGGCCAAATTGTCGGCTTTGGGAAGGAGGCTGATGACGGTGGTGGATTGACCTGCAGTAAAAACGATATTGCTCCGCAGGCCGGAGTAATCAGTGTCCGGCTCGGCGGTGCCGCCCCATTGGCAGTTGACGGTCAAGGCGCTTCCTACGTCGCCCAAACGGACAAGGGTGAATTGAACGGGTGATGGGCCGTTTTCGGATCCTTCGGGTGTGGTGGCAAAAGCCTCGACGGTGACTAAAGGTTGGTTGGCTGGCAGCCAGAGGGCTGCATCGGCCACCACGTAGCCCGTGGTGTCTGTATTATCAAGGGTCAACATGGCTCCTGAGCCGGCCATGAATGAGTAGGTGCCCAGGGGGTACCACATGCCGCCATTGGTGGTTTGATTGATGAGATGGTAGGCGGTGCCCTGGGCATGGGTGATCGTCACAGGGACGTTGGTGGCACGGTTGGCGTGTTCGGTCCAACGTAAATAGACGGTGTATTCGCCATCAGCCGGAAGCAAGGGGAGGAAAGTGACGGACATTTGGCCTTTGTTGGTGTTGCTGTCGTGGAAATAGCCGGCTCCGTGGTAACCGGCAACGGAGGCGCTGGTGAGCCAGTTGCCGATGATGACCACCCCACTGGGGTCTTCGGTATCCACCAACACGCCGCCTTCGGGATCAAGAGGATTGCTTCCCCAGAAAAGCAACTGGCCATCGGCCAGCAACCGTGAGGCCAGACGGCGGTAATCCAGTTGTTGCACGGGCACATTGTCGTTTATGGCGAGTGCTGCGGCTGTGGCGGCGGATTGACTGGTAATCATAAATACCGGTTCCATGCGGCATGAACCGAAACCCATGTGACTCGCGCTCAAAGCAAATGTGACAAAAAGATTTTCACACTCGCCCACCCTGGGAATGATGGAACGATAAGAGATGGGATAGGGGGCCGGGACGGAAACCTGAACGTCGCCTTCATTGCGCACGACACCATTTTGCACGATGCGTTGAACGTTGTGGGAGTCCATGGTGTAGGAGGCCAAACCGATGGAGTCGGTGGCCAGGCGGCGGCCCTCGCAATTCTGCTGCAACATCACATAATCTGAAACCATGCGCCGTGCTTCGCGGACGTACAGTTGATGCGGCCAGCCGCCGGTATCCTGGAATTCATCCCGGCACAAGCCGTAGGATTGCATTTCGGTGCGGACGTTGATGGGTACACGGCTGTCGGTGGCCAGAAACCAAAGAAGGCCGCGAATGTACATTTCGTGTTCCCGCCACATGCGGTCCCTTTCCGCCCAGGTATTGGTGGCGTAGGTGTAATTCATGCCGATAAAATCGGTGGAAAACGCCCCTTGGTTGTTGATGTCCGTCTTTCCATTCGGAATGGGGTCAATTTTAAGAAAGCTGGACAAACTCAGGCTGTGGCCGGCATTGACTCGCGCGGTGATGTAGCGGCCCAACAGCTCATAACGGCTGGCGTCATAACCCTCGGGTTGGATCAGTTCGATTTTATTTGTTGCCACCTTGGTCAGGCAAAGACGGTAATTATAAGCCTGCAAACGCTGGTCTCCGTCGCCCGGTGTGCCGCCGTCGCCTTCGGCGATGTAGGGCAACAAGCCGCTGGCGGGATTGCCGGGTTCAACATAAGGGTCCACATCCACCACGAATTGATGCTTTGGGGTGTCTGGGCGGATGCCGTTCAGGGATTCGCCATAAGTATTGGTGCTTTCACGACCGAAAGTGAAGGTGACGCCTGCGGCGGCCATCAAATCTCCTTCGTAGGTGGTATCAATGAACATGCGTGCACGGAAAATATTCCCGTTTTCGGTTTGCAGTTCCCTCAAACGCAGCCCGTCCATGGTTACCGATGCCATGCGGTGTCGGTAAAACACAGGAATTCGGTATTCCGCCAACCAGTCTTTGAAGATCTTTTCTGCCACCTTTGGTTCAAAGGTCCATGCCTCTGCTTGTCCGTAATATCGGCCGGCACGACGATAAAATTCTCGCGAAAGGCCACCGATGGCGTTTTTATTGCCAAAATCGGTCCAGCCGAGGCCGCCGGAAGTCATGCCTCCTACGTGGGCGTTTTCGGAAAGCAGGACCACCGACTTGCCCATGCGTGCTGCTTGAACAGCGGCAATCACACCGCCGCTGGTGCCGCCGTATACGCACACATCGGTTTCCACAATTTCGGCCGCGGACAAGGCCGTTGCTGTTGCAAGAAACCAGAAAAGGGAGCCGGGGGGAATGCGTTGTGACAATTTTATCATGATAAATACGATGCCTTTTTTTCATGCACGGGTCAATGCAAGTATGCAGGACACTTACCAGCGGCGGATGATACATTGTGACGCTGCCGTTCAAGCCAGTTAACCATCTGAATTCCAATCGGAAGTCACGTTGGATGTTTTTTGCTGAGAAATTGCGTGCTGGCGTCGCTTTGGCACAAGCGCGGGCGGAGGGCAGCGAGGAAAAACAAGCTCAGGCGGTTGCGGCCTTGGAACGCGCTTTGCAACACTGGCGGAAACTTTCAATGCTGGGAGAAAAATATAACCGCCTGCCGGTGCTTTCCAATTCCAAGGAGCCGTTTTCGTGGGCCCAATTGACTCCCGAGGTCGAGCGTGACATTGAACGAGCGCGGGCGCCTCTGGCGTCCCCCGTGCCACGGCGTTGATTTGGGCGTGTCGCGCAAGGCAGGGGGGCGTGGAAATTGATGCAGGTCAAACAAGGGGTGGGTTACGAGCTGTTTTGACGTCATTAGAAATACTTCATGCAAGGATTCTTGACGTGAATCAAGGTAGGCGGGCGGTTCATGGGCGATGCTGCGGCCATGCAACCTGCCGCAAGGCATCCAAGATGGTACGGACGCGTGGTGAGCGCGGTATTGGCTTTGTGTGCCGCGTCCGCGGTGGTGGCCGCCGGGGCTGAAGCTCAAGGGACCGTTACGCCGACGGGCCAGGTGGCGAGCGCTGAAGCTCCTCAACGGGACATGGCGGCAGCACGTTTTTTGATGATGTGCGCCGGGTGTCACAGTGTGACTGGCGCCAAACTTTCGGGCCCGGAATTGACACCGGCGACGGCCTGGCCGGAAGACCAGCTCAAGACGGCCATCAAGAAGATGGAGCCGCGGGTGGGGCCGCTGTCGGATGAAGTGTTGAAGGAACTGACTGATCTGTTGAAGGCCCCGGATTTGCGAACGCGCTTGAAGGCGGAGGGGGAGCGGATGGCTGCGATGTTTATGGCGCGGATGGAACCGGGGGATGCGGAAAAAGGGAGGGCTTTGTTTCTCGGGCGGCTACCGTTGAAAAATGGGGGGTTGGCTTGCGCGGCGTGTCATGTGGCGGAGGGGCAGGGAGGAAACTTGGGGCCGTCCTTGAACGGAATTTTTCAAAAGACGGGCGGCGAGATGGCGTTGATATCGTCCATTGAGCAGGCCAAGTTCAAGATTATGGAGCCGCATTATGTGCGGCATCCGGTCACCAAACAGGAGGCCGTGCATCTGGCCAAATATTTTGCCACGTTGGATCCCAATGATACGCGGATACCCAGGCCATTGTTTGCATCCATCGGTCTGGGGGGTGCCGTGGTGCTTTTGGCAGGCATGTACGCCTGGTTGAAAACTCAACGTGCGGGCCGGTCACATGCCCTGGTTCGCCGCCGAACAATCTCCTGACATGAGCTGGATTCAAGATTTGTTTGCTCCCGAGGAACGTACTTGGGAAAGCTTTTACCGAACGCGTTGGAGCTACGACAAGGTGGTGCGGAGCACTCATGGTGTGAACTGCACCGGGTCGTGCAGTTGGCAAATCTTTGTCAAGAACGGTGTGGTTGTCTGGGAATTGCAGGCGCTGGATTATCCGTTGATTGACCGCCAGATTCCGCCTTATGAGCCGCGGGGTTGCCAGCGGGGGATTTCGTACTCGTGGTACATTTACAGCCCCATCCGTGTGAAATATCCGTATGTACGTGGGGTGTTGCTGGACATGTGGCGCAAGGCGCGGCGGAAGCATCCCGATGATCCGGTGGCGGCTTGGGAGAGCATTGTTACCGATGCCGAGTCACGAAAGAAATACCAGCAGGCGCGTGGCAAGGGAGGTTTTCGCCGAAGCACCTGGGCGGAGGTCAATGAATTGATGGCGGCGGCGAATCTTTCGACGATCCGGCGGTATGGACCGGATCGGATCGCCGGGTTTTCTCCGATTCCCGCGATGTCCATGATCAGTTATGCAGCGGGAGCGCGCTTTTGTCAGTTGATGGGGGGCGTGTCATTGTCGTTTTACGACTGGTATTGCGATTTGCCTCCGGCATCTCCCGAGATTTGGGGCGAACAAACAGACGTGGCCGAAAGCGCTGATTGGTATCATTCGAAGTTCATTGCGGTGGTGGGCTCGAATGTATTGATGACACGGACGCCGGACGCGCATTTCCTCGTAGAGGCGCGTCACGGCGGGGCGAAGGTGGTGGTGTTTTCGCCGGATTTCAGCCAAACGGCCAAGGTGGCCGACGAATGGATTCCGCTGCATCAGGGGAGCGATGCGGCATTTTGGATGGCTGTGGGACATGTGTTGCTCAGGGAATTTTACACCGAGCGCCAGGTGCCTGCGTTTCAAGATTATCTCCGACAGTACAGCGATGCGCCGTTTTTGGTGATGTTGGAGCCGCAATCCGACGGGACCTATCGGGCCGGTCATTTGTTGCGCGCCAGTCAAGTGGCGGCGACGCAGGGGGAGGAGAATGCGGAGTGGAAATATTTTGTGGAGGATGAAACGACTGGTGAACTCCGATTGCCGCAAGGCACGGTGGGGCACCGGTGGCAGAAGCAGAAGGGGCGCTGGAATTTAAAGTTGGAGGACAGTGAGGGACGCCCCATCCGGCCGCGGCTGGAACTCAAAGGCGTGACGGAAAGAACGGTGGGGGTTGGAATCACGGATTTTTCCGAGGGCCACAACCAGCGGGTGTTGGTGCGTCATGTGCCGGTGCGGGAGGTGGCAACGGTGAATGGGCCGGTGTTGGTTACCACAGTGATGGAGTTGTATTACGCCCAATATGGGGTGAACCGGGGATTACCGGGACAGTGGCCCACGGGCTATGAAGACGACACGCAGCCTTTTACGCCGGCGTGGCAGGAGCGGTTTACAGGCGTGAGCAGTGAAGCGGTGTTGCGGTTTGCGCGCGAATGGGGGAGGACTGCGGAGCACACGGGCGGGCGTTGCAGCGTCATCATTGGAGCCGGCGTCAACCACTGGTATCACAACAACCTCATTTACCGCGCCGTGATTAATGCGCTGATATTTTGTGGCTGCGTGGGCAAAAACGGTGGCGGCTGGAATCATTATGTGGGACAGGAAAAGCTGGTGCCGCAGACTTCGTGGGCACCTATTGCTTTCGGTGCGGATTGGAGCGGGCCGCCGCGTCAACAAAACACACCGTCCTTTCATTACATTCATTCCGATCAATGGCGTTATGACCAGGACTTTCAAGAGATGTGTCCTGTAAGCCAGGCGCGGCATCGCATGGCCCACGGCCACACGGCGGACAAGCAGGCGTTGGCGGTGCGTTTGGGGTGGTTGCCCTGTTATCCTCAATTTACCCGCCACAACTTTGAGTTGGTGCGTGAGGCGGAGGCCGCCGGAGCGCGCACAGATGCGGAGATCATTGCGCATGTGGTGCGACAGCTCAAGGAGCGGAAGGTACGCTTTGCCATGGAGGACCCGGACAATCCGGCGTGTTTTCCGCGGATATTTTACATCTGGCGTGGCAATGCGCTGACGTCGAGCGCCAAGGGGCACGAATATTTTCTCAAGCACTATCTGGGGACGCATCACAACTGCATAGCCGAGGAGAGCCGTCCCGCGGTGCAGGAGGTGACATGGCACGACAAGGTGGAGCTGGGGAAGATGGACCTCATTGTGGACCTCAACTACCGCATGGACACCTCGGCGCTCTACTCGGACATCGTGCTGCCCGCCGCTACCTATTACGAGAAGGATGATTTGAACTCCACTGACATGCACAGCTTTCTGCATCCGTTGCAGGCGGCGGTGCCTCCTTGTTGGGAAAGCCGGAGCGATTGGCAGATATTCAGAGGATTGGCGCAGGAGACATCGCGGCTGGCGGCGCGTTATTTTCCGACACCGGTAAAAGATTTGGTCATCTCACCGTTGCAGCATGATACGCCGGCCGAGCTGGCGCAGTTGACGGTGAAAGATTGGGCCAAGGGTGAGTGCGAACCCATTCCCGGAAAGACGATGCCCAACATGAAGGTGGTGGTCCGCGATTACGTGAATCTATACCACCGTTTCATCTCGTTGGGACCCAACTTCCGAAACAACGGGCTGGCGATGCACGGCACCCATTTCGATGTGGACGATTTGTATGATGCGTACATGCAAACACACCCCACCGAGCGCTGGGGCGGCGGCGTCTATCCAAGTTTGCGGGAGGACCGGGATGTTTGTGAGGTCATTCTTCACTTTGCGCCTGAAACCAATGGCGAGCTGGCGTGGCGGGCTTTTGTGTCGGAATCCATGAAGACGGGTATTGACCACACGCATCTTGCACGAGACACCCGCGGCATCAAATACACCTTTGACGATTTGATTCAACAGCCTCGACGAGTGTTGACCACGCCGTTTTGGACCGGCATCACCAATGGACAGCGGACTTACGCCGCCTTTTGTCAAAATGTTGAGGAATTAATTCCGTGGCGCACGCAAACCGGCCGCCAGCATCTGTATCTTGACCATGAAGCCTATGTGGCCTTTGGCGAAAACCTCCCCACCTTCAAGCCGCGGGCCGAATTGCGGCAAACGCGGGATTTGGAAAAAACGGGGCGAGGCGCCGGGGGGCTGGTGCTCAACTACCTGACGCCGCACGGCAAGTGGCACATCCATTCGACTTACGGCGACACACTGAGAATGAAAACCCTTTCGCGCGGATGTTACCCTGTGTGGATCAACGACAAGGACGCCGACCGGCTGGGGATTGAGGATAATGATTGGATTGAGGTGTTGAACGATCATGGTGTGGTATGTACGCGGGCGGTGGTTAGTGCCCGCATTCCGCCTGGGATTTGTCTGCTTTATCACGCCACCGAGCGGACCCTGGGCATTCCCAAATCGCCGTCTCGAAATCTGCGCCGGGCGGGCGGGCACAACAGTTTGACGCGGGTGCGGTTGAAGCCGTTGTTCATGATTGGAGGCTATGCTCAGTTCAGTTACGCCTTCAACTATTGGGGCCCGCAGGGGGTCAACCGCGACACGTTTGTCGTCATCCGAAAAATTGAAAAAGTGACGTGGTGAAACACCTGGTCCAACGCTGATTTATTATGGACGTACGCGCACACGTAGCTGTGGTTTTCCACCTGGACAAGTGCATCGGGTGTCATACCTGCAGCATTGCTTGCAAGAACGTATGGACCGATCGCCCCGGCGCCGAATACATGTGGTGGAATAACGTCGAGACCAAACCGGGGACGGGTTATCCGACGCATTGGGAAAATCAGAACAAGTTCAACGGCGGCTGGCGCCTCCGCAAGGAGGGGCGGGAGCTGGAACTGCGTTGTCAGAACCGGGCGGATGCCTTTCTTAAACTGTTTTACAATCCCAATCAACCTACGTTGCAGGATTATTACGAGCCCTGGACTTATCGATACGAGGACCTCTTCCAGGCGCCGGCGAGTCAGGATCAACCCACCGCAATACCTGTTTCTCTCATCACAGGAGAACCTATTGAAATTAAAGCCGGTCCGAATTGGGATGACGATTTGTCCGGGTCCCCGCTGTATGCGGAAAATGACTTGAATTTGGAGGGTTTGAGCGAGGCGGAGAGGGCGCAGTTGTTTGAAATCGAGCGGCTGGCCATGTTTTACCTGCCGCGCATTTGCAATCATTGCGCCAATCCCAGTTGTGTGGCGGCCTGTCCTTCGGGGGCAATTTACAAACGCGGTGAGGACGGCATTGTTCTCATAAATCAGGAGAAATGCCGCGGCTGGCGTGCTTGTGTGGCGGCGTGCCCGTACAAAAAGATTTATTACAACTGGAAAACGGGGAAATCCGAGAAATGCATTTTGTGTTTTCCACGTCTGGAAACGGGGCAGCCGCCGGCGTGTTTTCATGCGTGTGTGGGGCGCATTCGGTACTTGGGGGTGTTGTTGTACGATGCGGAGCAGGTGCCGCGGGCTATGCAGGTGGCGGATCGTGCATTGGTGGAGTCACAACGTTCGGTGATTTTGAATCCCAACGATCCTCATGTGGTGGCGGCGGCGCTGAAGAACGGCATTAGTGAAGAATTCCTGGACGCGGCGCAAAAATCGCCGGTGTATCAATACGTGGTGGAATGGAAGCTGGCTTTGCCGTTGCACATCGAGTACCGGACGATGCCGATGCTGTTTTACGTTCCGCCCCTCTTGCCTGTCATGGGAAAACGTGGAGATGGGGGCTACGGCCACACAGCGGACAACTTTTTCGGCAGTCTGGCTGAAGCGCGCCTGCCGATTCGTTATCTGGCGCGGCTTTTCAGTGCCGGCAACGAGGAAATCATCGAGGCCACTCTCAAAAAACTGATGGCTGTCCGTTATTATAAAAGGTGGGAGAGTGTACGCGATTTGCCCGAAACTGAGGTCAACAAAATTCTGCGCGATGCGCGGACCACGCCGGAGGAGGCGCAGGCGATTTACCAGCTCACGGCATTGCCCACGCAATATCAGCGCTATGTATTGCCGCCGTTGCAGAGGGAAGAGGCCATTGAGTCTTCGTGCAGTCCCGAGGCCTGCAAGGGATGCTCCGGATTTCATCTGTCATCGGCCATGCATTCGCTCATTCCACGAGCCTGAAATACCCATGAGCAAATTTACAGCCACAGCAGAAAACGTTGTGAACGCTCCGACTCATCGGGCTTTATGGGAAAACATGGCCCGTTTATTGGAGTATCCCGGTGCGGATCATGCCTTGCGACTGACGCAAGCATCGTTGCAGATGGCGCACAGCGGTTCCGCGGCGGTGGAGTCATGGGGACGGTTTTACTCTGCAGTGGAGCGGTTGTCGGTGGATGAGCGGGAGGAGTTGTACACGGCTACGTTTGATATTGGTCCGGCGTGTGTTCCGTATGTAGGCATCCATCTTTTTGGCGAGGAGAATTTCCAGCGCGGGCAATTCATGGCTGCACTTTTGGAAAGGTATGCCTCTTGTGGGTTTGAGACCGGCACTGAATTGCCGGATCATATTGCCGTGTTGCTCCGTTATGCAGCGCAGACCGACGAGTCTGAACAACGCGATCTGGTGCAATACTGTCTTCTGGGTCCCTTGCGGAGAATGTACGAGTCCTTATCGGAAGAGCACCCTTACCGGGCGTTGTTGGAGGCGGTCAAAATTATGGTGCAGGAAACCCACCCTGGGGTGGTGGCTGCTCCGTGTCCTGTATCCGCGCCGGCTGAAAAAGGCCAGGTGCGTTGTTCCTGCCCATCTTCGTTTTTGACCGGCAATGCCGGCGCTGTTTGTGGAATGGAGGAGGATTTATGATGGACGCCTTTTTATTCGTTGGACTGCCGTATTTGTCCCTGTTGCTTTTTGTGGTGGGCTGTATCTGGCGCGCCCGGCGCGAGAAGTTCACGCTTTCGGCGCGGTCGTCGCAATTTTTGGAGGACCGTCAGTTATTGTTTGGTTCGACTCCCTGGCACATCGGGATCGGCGTTGTGCTGCTGGGACACATTATGGCGGGATTTTTGCCGAAGGTATGGTCGAGTCTGCTGACGGTTCCGGGGGCGCTGTTGGTGGTGGAATCGGTGGGAGTCGCCTGTTCGCTTTTGGCGATTGTTGGGCTGTCAGTGCTGTTGGTCCGACGTTTGACAAGCGGAAAGGTGCAGGCGGTGACGACACCGGCTGATTTGGTGGTGGTGGGCTTGCTTTTGGCGCAGGTGGTGGTGGGGTTGCTGTCCGCTGTTCATTATCGATACGGTGCAGCGTGGAGCACAGGCACGGTTGTGCCTTATTTTTGGAGTCTGGTGAAATTGGAGCCGGACATGACCTATGTCAGCGGCTTTCCGCCGTTGTTCAAACTGCATCTGACATTGGCCTGGGTCATCATCCTGCTGGTGCCCTTCACGCGGTTAATTCACTTGTTGGCCCTGCCGCTGCAGTACCTGTGGCGCTCGCCCATCCTGGTCCTTTGGAACAATGCCCGTCGGCGGCGCGAGGCTGTGGTGGCGGTGGCACGTGCGGAGACGCGTCGTGAATTTCTGAAAGGGGCAGCGGGCGTGGCCGGGGCTGGTGGTTTGCTGGCGCTGGGGGTCATGGAAAAAGGAGTCAACTATTTCCGCGGCCCGCAGCCCGACCCCGAGGTGGAGGCGGCGTTGCTGAGTAAAAAGTTGCAGCGATTGCAACAAACAGCGGAGGAGCGGGAACTGGAATTGGAGCGGCAGCGCAATGAAATGATTCTTGTCGCCCGATACAGTGAGCTGACCGAAAACAAGGGTAAATATTTCATTGATTACGCGATGGCCCCTGCGCTGGCGTTCAAGGACAAGGACGGTTTGCCGTTGCTGATTTCCGCCAAATGCACCCACTTGGGCTGCACGGTTGGGAGCGAAGTGGATTCACAGGGACGGATATTGTGTCCATGCCACGTTTCCTATTTTGACTTGCGCACGGGGCGACCGAATGAAGGGGCGCCGGCGAAGGCGCCGTTGAGGCATATCCACTGGGCCTTGGTGGATTCCACGGGGAAGGTGGTGGCCCGCAAGGCTCCGGGCAAACCGCTGGAAGGGACGGTGGATCCGGCCACGTTGGCGCAATGCAGTGTGTACATCGTCAAACCACGTTCAAACGCAGCTTGAAATAGTTGAACATTCCATGAATCTGCTGGCTTTCATACAGCGTGCGGAGGCGTACTTGGGCGAGCGTCTGCCGGTGCACAAGTTGAGTTACGACGCCATGGTACGCAAGAAGGAGGTGCCGGTGCACCGGTTGTCCTGGGGGTATTACCTCGGTGGCCTGGCCTTGTTTTTTTTCGCGGTGCAGGTGGTCACCGGATTGATGCTTCTTTTTTATTATCAGCCGACGGTCAGCGATGCGCATGCGTCGGTGGAATACATCACCGAACACGTGCCCGCGGGGGCTTTGGTCCGGAACATGCATGCGTGGGCTTCTTCGATGATGATTGCGGTGGTAATGGTGCATCTGCTGACCACCTTTGCCATGAAGGCTTTTGCTCGTCCTCGTGAACTGACATGGGTGAGTGGTGCGGTGTTGCTGTTGGTGACTTTCGGCCTGGGGTTTACGGGATATTTGCTGCCGTGGCACCAGATTGCCGTCAACGCCACCAAGATTGGTTTGCAGTCGATCGAAGAAGTGGGTGCGTATCTGCCGGGGGCATTGTCCGAGTGGCCGCGTTTGATCAAGGAAACCATTCAGGGTGAAGCAAGCGTAGGACAAGCCACACTTAGCCGCTTTTTTGCCCTGCACGTGGTGATACTGCCGCTGACAATGGTGGCGGTTCTGGTTTGGCATTTGCTTTCGGTGCAGTTGCACGGGATGAGTCAGGGGGTGGATGAACCACCGAAGTGGAAGGAAAAATTCTTCCCGACCTTTTTCATCAAGGACCTTTCCGTGTGGGGGGTGGCGTTCATGGTGTTGTTTGTCGTGGCTTTGTGTCTGCCATTTGAATCTTTTTACGCCTACCCGCTCTTCGAACCGTTTGATCCCAAAGGCTCCACTCCCGATGGCATCAAGCCGGAATGGTATTTTTACTTTGTTTATTACCCACTGGAGATTTTGCCGTTCTGGGTGGTGTTATTGTTGTCGTTGGTGGCGGGTGTGGTGTTGTTTTTGACGCCTTGGATCTTTCGCGAGACCAGCCGCCGCACCCTGAGGTTATTGGCGGCGGCAGCGGCGCTTTACCTTGTGGTGATGACCTTGTTTGGGGAACAGATATATCGCTTGTTCAAAGGGTGACCCATGAAGATTTCGTTTCATTTTCAATGGCAGTGGCTCAGCCTGGCGGCTTGTTTGTTGCCGGCGGCGTTGGGGGCATATCCGGAGTATCACGCTTTTGTGGTGAAACATTCCGGGCGCCCCATTAACTGCGCGATGTGCCATCGGCACCCTGATGGTCCGGATGGTGCCGCACCCGGCCAGCTCGGGCGGCTGACTCCTGAAGCGCAGGAACGGCTGGGGAGGGCGCGCTCTGCCTTCGAACCTGGGGTCAAGGTGGACAGCCCCATTCTCAATGAATTCGGCAATCACATGGTTCAGGCACTGGGGCGCAAACAATTAATGGAATTGAAAATGGCTCCGGAACAATTGGCGGAGCGTCTGCCGGCTGACAGTGATCTTGACGGAGATGGCATTCCGAATGTTCGTGAATTTTTGGATGGCACGCATCCTCTCAATCGAAACGACGGGCATCCTTGGTTGTTGTTTCGCCATAACCTTTCCCGCAATTTGACTCAAATTGCCCTGACATTGGCCGCGACAGCCGCCGGTTTGTGGGGGCTGGGTCATTTGCTTCGGGGCTTTGCCTCTGCGACGCAATTGAAGGAAGAAGAAAGTGAAGATTCATGAGCACAAGTCATTCCACCCTAACTGATTGGCGGCCGGAAGATCCACAGTTTTGGGAGCAAACGGGGAAGGCGATTGCGTGGCGAACGTTGGTCATCACAACGGTGGCCTTGATATTGTCGTTTGCCACGTGGTTTGTGGTGAGCGCGGTGGTGGTGCGTTTGCCGGCCATTGGTTTCAAATTTACCGACATGCAACTGTTTTGGTTGGCGGCCATGCCCGGGTTGGCGGGGGGGACGTTGCGCCTGGTGCACATGTTTCTCATTCCCATTTATGGAACGCGCAAAGTTGTGACCATTGCCACATTCGCCAAACTGTTGCCATGTCTGGGACTTGGCTTCGCCATTTTGAATCCGCAGACTCCATTCTGGATGTTTCTGGTGCTGGCCTTTTTGGCTGGTTTTGGGGGTGGAGACTTTTCTTCGTTCATGCCGAGCACGAGCATTTTCTTTCCTAAACGCCTTCAAGGCACGGCGTTGGGGATTCAGGCGGGATTGGGGAATTTTGGCGTGAGTTTGACTCAATTTTTAACGCCGTGGATAATTACAGTACCGTTGGCGGGCGGTTTGCTTGGGGCTGCGCAAAGCATGGTCAAGGGAGGGCAAACCATTCAAATATGGCTGCAGAATGCGCTTTTCATCTACGTCCCCTTTTTGGTGGTGGTTGGCGTTTTGTCATGGATTTTTCTGCGGAGCGTGCCGGTTCGGGCCTCATTTCGTGAACAACTGGACATCTTCAAAAACAAGCACACTTACTTTTGTACGATGACCTACATTATGACCTTCGGCAGTTTTTCGGGATTAGCGGCCGCATTTCCCATGTTGATAAAGACCGTTTATGGAAAATTCCCCGATGCACCTGATCCCTTGAAATACGCCTTTTACGGTCCGCTGATTGGTTCGGCCATGCGGGTGGTGGCCGGGCCCCTGGCTGACAAGTTGGGAGGCGCCATTTTAACGCATCTTTGTGGTCTTGGGTTGATGGCGGGATGTGCCGTTCTGGTGTTCACCGATTTGCTCAGCCCGGCTTCTGTGGAGCGGTTTCCAATGTTTGTGGCAGTGATGTTGGGGATGTTTTTTTGCACGGGTGTGGGGAACGCTTCGACCTTCCGTCAATATCCGGTGATTTTTTCCCATTCGCCACGACAAGGCGCCGGGGTGATCGGATTCACGGCGGCGGTGGCGGCGTATGGTCCTTTTGTGTTTTCATTGTTGATTGGTTGGGCGGCGTCGGCCACGGGGTCGGCCCGTCCATTTTTCATGGGGCTGCTGGCCTATTGCGCCCTGGCCACGGCCATCAACTATTGGTTCTACACGCGCAAGGGCGCTGAAAAACCTTGTTAATCTTATGAATGGAGCGTCTTCCACGTCCCGGGTTGCAAAAGATGGTGTGGTTGGTTTGTCGTTGATAGAGGAGCGGACGCAAGCGGCCTCACGCAACCTAATTCTGACATTGTCCACGGTTGCCTTCACCTTGATGTTTGCGGTGTGGCTGATGTTTGGAGTGTTGGGCATTCCCATTCGCAAGGAATTCGAACTGACGGAAGTGCAGTTTGGTTGGTTGACCGCCATCGCTATTTTGAATGGGAGCATTTGGCGGTTGTTGTTTGGGATTTGGACGGACCGGTTTGGGGGACGGCGGGTAATGACCCTGCTTGTGGCGGCAACGGCTGTGCCTGCATTTTTGGTGAGTCGAGCTTCCACGTTTACGGAGCTCATGTTTTACGCATTTTTGGTGGGGATGGCGGGCAATGCGTTCAGCGTGGGAATTGCCTGGAATTCTGCCTGGTTCCCTCGGGAAAAGCAGGGTTTAGCCTTGGGTGTGTTTGGGGCGGGCAATGTGGGCGCTTCGATAACCAAATTCATCGGGCCGGGATTGATTGCGTTGGTGCCAGCAGCAGGACTGGCGGGAGGATTCATTCCCGGCGGCTGGCGTTTCGTGCCGTTCATGTATGGGGTCCTGTGTTTGTTGATGGCGGCGGCTCTGTGGATTTTCACGCCGATGGAAGACAGGAAACCGGGCGAGGGACGGCCACTGGGAGACTTGTTGCGGCCGCTGCGGCAGGTGAGGGTTTGGCGGTTCAGTTTGTATTATGTGGTGGTGTTTGGAGCGTATGTGGCCTTGTCGGTATGGTTGCCCAAATATTATGTGGATGTATTTAAATTACCGTTGTCGCATGCGGCATTGTTGACGGCCTTGTTCATCTTTCCTGCGAGTTTGTTGCGGCCATTGGGCGGTTGGCTGGCGGACAAATTTGGTGCTCGGCGAACAATGTATTGGGTTTTTGGAAGCATGTTGGGGGCCTTGTTGCTGTTATCGGCGCCAAACGGGCACATCGTCTTGTATGTGCCGGAGCGATATGCGGCCAGTGGGCAAATTGAAACGATGCGGTTTGTGATGGGGCCGACGTTATTTACGATCCTTGTATTTATTGTGGGTTGCGGCATGGGCATCGGGAAGGCGGCAGTGTACAAATACATACCGGAATATTTTCCGAAAGATGTCGGTGCCGTGGGCGGGTTGGTGGGGTTGTTGGGGGCATTGGGTGGATTTTTCCTGCCGCCGTTGTTTGCCTACACTTATAAACTGACGGGCATTCCGCAGACGACGTTTTTCATACTTTTCCTGCTGACACTCGTGAGCCTGGCATGGTTGCATTGGGTGGTGTGGCATATTTTGCATCAAGCAGCGCCACAGGTGAGCAACCAATTTGAAGTCAAAAAGGCATGACAATCATTCGATATCTGTTCATTTCGCCCGGGCACAATTTTTTTGGCCACAAGGGCCAACCGCCGGGGACGCATCCGGTGGTGGAATGTGAACAAATAGAGTGTGTGGCAGGCCGGGGCATCAGCGGGGACCGTTTTTTCGACTACAAGCCTGATTACAAAGGCCAAATAACTTTTTTTTCGTGGGAAGTTTTTCGGGAAATGCTCAGGGCTTTGGGTTTGCCCGCGGACGTTTCACCGGCGGCTACGCGGCGGAATGTGATTATCGAGGGGATGGATTTAAATGATTGGGTGGGGAAGGAATTTGAGCTGCAGGGAGTGCGATTTGCCGGCGTGGAGGAATGCCGTCCTTGCTTTTGGATGAACGAAGCCTTTCGACATCCTCAAGCAGAGGAGTGGTTGAAGGGGCGGGGGGGATTGCGGGCGCGTATTCTAAGCAGCGGGTGGCTGCGAAAGGGAGCATGACCAAAGAACCATGCATGGGAGACAGTGAGGCGAATGAAACCCATGCAGGGCGGATGAGAGGTCCCTCGTGCCACTTCACTGCGATGGTTCTGGCGGGCGGGAAGTCCACGCGTATGGGGCGGGACAAAGCGTGGTTGGAAGTGGAGGGGGAACCTTTGATTTCGCGGCAGGTCGCGCTGGTTAAAGGGCTGGACCCAGAAGCGATATTTATTTCCGGACCAGCGGTCAAAGCCTTTCAAGGGTTGGGTGTCCCTGTGGTTTCCGATCGTTTCGCGGGGCAGGGTCCACTTGCGGGCATTGAACGGGGATTGGATTTGATGCCGTCGCCATTGCTATTGGTTTTGGCGGTGGACATGCCTTATATGAACGCCGCTGTCCTTCGGCGGCTGTTGCAGCACGTCAGCGGCCAAACCGGTGTTGTGCCGGTGGTAGCAGGGCGGGTGGAACCATTGGCGGCGATTTATCCCAAGAGCGCCCTGGCATCGGCCCGTACCTTTCTTGAGGAGGGCTGCCGTTCGGCCACGCAATTTGCCGAGTGGACAATTCATCTGGGAATCACGCGGCGCTTGTCCATGCCCGAGGCGGCATGGCCGGCATTTACGAACTGGAATACGCCGGCGGACTTAAAGCAAGGTTGAGAGCTCCTTTTGCTTTTCAGATGTTCCCGCTTTTTAACTAGCCGGGGATTTTCCTTAATTGTTTGCACGCGAAATGGCATTGGAAGGGGGCAAGCCTTTGGTTAGTTTGGAGCAGCGTTTGATGCCATTTGCACATCAATGACAGGCAAAACTTCCATGCGTTTGGACGTGGCCCTGGTGGCTCGTGGACTGGTGGAGAGCCGTGAAAAGGCGCAACGTCTTGTATTGGCGGGGCAGGTGCGTGTAGGGGGGCAATTGGCATCCAAGCCAAGCCATAAAGTTCGGGAAAATGATGTATTGGAGGTTGTCGCTCCGGAGAAATATGTGAGCCGGGGGGGCTTGAAATTGGAGCATGCTCTGCGGGCATTTGGGGTGAACGTTGAAGGGAAGGTGGCGGTGGACTTGGGGGCTAGCACGGGGGGTTTTACGGATTGTTTGTTGCAGCATGGTGCGGCGCGGGTGTACGCGGTGGATGTGGGAGTTGGGCAGTTGGCCTGGAAATTGCGGCAGGATACACGGGTGGTGGTGCGGGAACGGACCAATGCGCGGTATCTTCAACCGGCGGATTTGGGAGCGGATTATGTGCCGGCGGAGGTGGTGGTAATTGATTGTTCATTTATTTCCCTTCAAAAAATCCTGCCGGCGGCGGTGCGTGTGGCAGCGGGGGGGGCATGGATTCTTGCGTTGGTCAAGCCTCAGTTCGAGGCGGGCAAGGCGGAGGTGGATCGGGGGGAGGGTGTGATACGTGACCCGGCCATTCATCAGCGGGTGCTGCAAGAGTTGGAGGTCTTTGTTTCGGAGATGGGTACTTTGCGCTGGCGGGGGGTGACTGAATCGCCTATCCTTGGCCCGGCGGGTAACAAAGAGTTTTGGGTGTGGCTTGAAAAGGAAACCACATAAAATTCAGCGGGTGGGACTGTTGGCCAATCCCGACAAACCGAATTGCCGGGGAACATTGCACAAGGCGGAGCGCTGGTTGCGAGGGGCTGGGTGTGAAGTATTGACCGAGGCGGGCACCCGGAGGATGGCCCGCGTGCAGGGGACGTGCCTGGCCTCACCTGCCGAGCTTGCGCAAGCTTGTGATTTGCTTCTGGTGTTCGGGGGTGATGGCACGATGTTGAGGGCGGCGCGGGATATTGGTGGGGCGCCTACCCCCATTTTGGGGGTCAATATGGGGGGGTTGGGCTTTCTGACGACTGTTTCGTCGCAAGGATTGGAGGCTGCGCTGGAGAAGACTTTGAAGGGGGACTTTGACTTGGATGTGCGCCCTCTTATCAAGGCCTCGGCGTTGCACGAGGGGCGTCCGGTGGCGTACAGGGCGTTGAATGATTTCGTCATCAGCCGCGCCAGTGGCTCCCGATTGGTGGAGTTGGAGGTTTATGTCAATGGCGAGGAGCTGACTCGTTATCGGTGTGATGGCTTGGTGGTGAGTTCGCCCACTGGCTCGACGGCGTATTCTTTGGCGGCAGGTGGGGCGATTGTGCATCCGGCGGCGCAGGCTTTTGCGTTGACACCCATTTGCCCTCACACGCTGTCGAATCGGTCAGTTATCTTGAGTTTGCATGACGTCATTCGGGTGGTGTCCTTGAGTGTCACGCCACAGGTGATGGTGGCGGCGGACGGGGAGCCGTCGTTGGTGCTGCCTGCAGGGGCCTCGGTGGAAATAACACGGAGCCGGCGGAGTGTGTGGTTGGTACGTCTTCACGGGACCAACTTTTTCAACACTTTGCGCTGCAAACTGGGTTGGAGTGGAGCGCACGTTTAGGTATTTTTAAAGCATGGTGCGTTTGAAAGACATTGCGGCGCGTGCCGGTGTGACGGTGATGACCGTCTCGAAGGTGATGCATGATGCTCCGGATGTTTCCGCAGCGACCAAGGCCAGAATTCGAGCCTTGGCGGAGGAGATGGGGTACATGCCCAACGCCATGGCGCGTGGATTGCGCAGCCGCAAATCCAAGTTGTTGGGGGTGGTGATTTCCGCTGTCACCAATCCACTGTTTGGCCGGGTGTTGCTTGCGTTGGATGAGCAGGCGCATGCTCATGGATACGACTTGTTGATGGCGCACTCCTTGAATGATCCGGGCAGGGAAGAGCAGGCAATACGGCGGATGCTTTCACGACATGTCGAGGGATTGCTTATCAGCCCGGTCTATCGCATGCAGCCCACAGCGCCCATTTATGAAGAGTTGCAACGGCGAAACGTCAAGACGGTGCTGATGGGGCATCGGGCTGCATTTTGTGAGAACTTTGCGGCTGTGGAAACGGCGGATTTTGAAGCCAGCCGCCAGTTGACGACTTATTTGGTGGGGTTGGGCCACCGGCGAATCGCTTATTTTGCCGGACCGGTGATTTCACCGAGCAATCAAGAGCGTTTGGAGGGGTACAAGGCGGGATTGCGGGAAGCCGGTATTCCTTTGGATGACAGGTTGGTGTTCCATGCGGGTGCCACGATTGAAGAGGGCGAACAGGCGGCTGCGCAACTGGCCCAGGAGCCTGTGCGGCCCACAGCCTTGATGGCGGTGAATGATTTGGTGGCCATTGGGGCCGCCACCTTTTTATTAAATCAAGGTTGGAAGATTCCGCAGGATATTTCTGTGGTAGGATTTGGCAACGTGCTTTTGGCTGAACATTTTCGGGTGCCGTTGACCACGGTGCGACAACCCAAGATGCGATTGGGGCAGGCGGCTTTTGAGATGTTGCATCGGATGCTGCGGGGGGAGGCGGTGCAAACGGTTCGACTGCCTGCCGAGCTGGTGATTAGACAAAGCACAGCCCCGCCGGCGGGTGCAGTTTCTTGAATGTTTAAGGACGGTGAGCGGTCAGCGGCTGCCGGCTATTTGCGGTCCTTCCAAAGATAGGCGCGGCGCGAATTTTCCGCTGCCACCAAACTTAGTGTTTCGGGTCCTTTTTCGCCGAAGTACTGCGAGATGAGGCCGATGACGGTGTCGTAAGGGGCGAATAATTCGCTGACGGGGTAATTACTGCCGAAAATCAGGCGGTTGACACCAAAGATATCGGTGGCTGCATCGAGGACAGGGCGGTAATAATCCAGTTCACGCGGTGCCCGGAAGTCATCGCGGCGGGTGCCTTCGACCAACCCGGAAACTTTGAGAAAGACGCGCTCTTTTTCAGCGACGGCCTTCATGGCATCCACCCAGAAGGCTGGCGGGGCCTTGCCATCAATGGTCACATTGGCAAGATGATTGATGACGATGCGCAGGCGTGGGTTTTGTTTGGCCAGTTGCGCGGCGATGGGTAATTGAGTTGGCAGACAGTTGAAGTCCAAGGTCAGGTTAAAATCGGCCAGCAGTTGCAGGGCGCGTTCGGCCTCTTTTTCCACAGCCTTGGGGGATGCGGCGCCACGGACGCGAATGCCGCGGAAGAGGGGATTGCGGCTGAGGCGCCGGAGGTGTCGTTCAAATTCGGGATCATCCAGTGCCAGCCGACCGATGAAGCCGAGGATGAATTTATCTTTGGCAGCGTGTTCGAGCACCCAGTCATTGTCCGCCAGCCATTCGCTGGCTTCCACGACGATGGTCCCTGCAACGCGGTGTTTGGCGGAGACTTTGCGCAGGTGGGACGGGAGCACCGGCCGGTAGAGGCGGCCTTCCTCGCGGGGTGGCCAGGGGACCCCTTGGGGACGGGTGGGGTCGTAAATGTGGGTGTGGCAGTCCACAAAAGTTACCTTGGCGGGAGCCTTGGCGGCAAAGGCATTGCCAATCACGGCCATGGAAGCCGTGGCCAGCGCGGAAGTTTCGATAAACCGGCGGCGATTCCAATTCATAGTCATTTTGTTGCGCCAGCCTTCATAGGAAAAAAAGCGCTGCGGCTCAAGCAAGAAGGATGGGAAATATAGGGCGGCGCGAAAAAACCGAGATGACATGGTTTGAAAGGGACCGGGGTGCGCTGGAGGGAGCGGTTGGGATGGGGGTTAAAAATCACCCGTTGCAGAAAGTTGGGAAGGCGTTATGCTTGAAGGCTGTCGCGTGACCTTGATGGAGCGGCCGGCGGGGGTGTCGGTGCGTTTCCCGAAGGCAGGCAGTGCGATGAGGCGCAGTGCATCCGAGGGGGTGCACGGAGGCGTCAGACAAAAACACCGGACATGAAAAACAGTAAAGAAAACTCGGAAAAGCCGCGCAAATTGCGTTTGGGATTGCCCAAGGGCAGCTTGCAGGAAGCGACCTTGGAAAAGATGGCCAAGGCGGGATGGAACATCACCCTAAGCAGCCGGTCCTATGTGCCGTATGTAGATGACCCGGAGTTGGAAATTCGTCTCATTCGGGCACAGGAGATAAGCCGGTATGTGGATCATGGGCATTTGGATTGTGGGATTACCGGTTACGATTGGATTGTGGAGAATGGGAGCCGGGTGCATGAAGTGGGTGAGTTTTTGTTTTCCAAGGCCACGCGGCAGGCGGCACGGTGGGTGCTTTGTGTGCCGGAGGATTCACCCATTCAATCGGTGCGCGATTTGGAGGGTAAACGCATTGCGACCGAAGTAGTGAACATTACCAAGAAATATTTGCGCAAGCACGGTGTGAAGGCTGAAGTGGAGTTTTCGTGGGGGGCTACCGAAGTCAAAGCCCACGAGATGGTGGATGCGATTGTGGACATCACCGAGACCGGTTCCTCCCTGCGTGCCAACAAGCTGCGCATTGTGGACACTTTGCTGTCGTCCACGCCGCGTTTGATTGCCAATCATGAGGCATGGAAGGATCCGTGGAAGCGGCGCAAAATCGAGGTGCTGGCCATGTTGCTGCGCGGGGCGTTGGATGCCGAGGCCAAGGTGGGGTTGAAGTTAAATATTGAACAGGCCCGCCTGCCCAAGGTGTTGGAGCGGTTGCCGGCGTTGCGCAATCCAACCATATCGCAACTCAGCCAGCCCGGGTGGGTGGCGGTGGAAACCATCATTGATGAACACGTGGTGCGGGAGTTGATTCCCGAGTTGAAGGCCGCCGGTGCGGAGGGCATTATTGAATATCCCTTGAATAAAGTGGTCTATTGAGTCACACTGAACTGAATGGGCGCGGCCCAGCCGCACGCCGCCGGGGTGAAACCTGATGGGAAAGCGGTGGGTTTGGAGAGACGCCCGGTTGGAAGAAAAACGTATTGTTATGGGTTCCTTAAAGAAACGTCGTAAAGCGAAAATCAACAAGCACAAGCGGCGCAAGAAGCTGCGGGCGCATCGTCATAAGAAGCGCACCTGGCAGAAGTAAGACTTCCGGTGCCGCAGCGTACTCTGCAACCGTTCACCCGCGGCTACATGCAGCGGGTGAACGTTGTTGTTTTGCGAAGTGGCGGCATCCCTTGCCTATGAGCGGGCGATGGTACATGCGTTTGCTGGCGGCGTTGGCGGTCGGCTGGGCATTGACCGGCTGTGTCCGCCAAGGGGATGCCATTCGTGCCGGTCAGACTTCGCGTTTGGGGAAACCACCCCGCACCAACACCGTGGAGGCGCTGCGCAAGGAGGCCGCACGGACTGCAGAAGTTGAGAGCCGCGCCGAAATGCTGGCACGCTATGCTGCGGGCGTATCCGCCGACGTGCAAGGGAATACGCCGCAGGCTTTGTCCGAATATTTGGAGGCAGCGGAGCGGGACTTGGCCAATGAACCGCTGGTGTTGGAGGTGGCGATGCGGTTGGTGCAGGGGCGGCAGATGGAGCGGGCGCTTCAATTGCTTCAAAAATCGGCAACACGCACCAATGTTACCGCTTTGATCTTGTCGCATCTGGGATGGCTGAACGCACAAGCCGGCCGCACCAATGATGCGCTTGCGTACAGCCAGAGGGCCTGGCAAATGGCCCCCACCAATACCTTGGCATGCCGCACCTTGGTCACGCTTTATTTGGAGCAGAAACAGCCGGAGAACGCGCTGCGCTGTTTGGAAACCACCGCCCGTTCGAAGGGGGATGGTGTTTTTTATGTGGAGTTGGGCGATCTGATGTTGAGCTACAACCGCCATCCTGCGGTTACGCGGCCGATATCCACCAACCAAATCCTTCAAACACTTCAGCAAGCGCGTGGTTTGCTTCAAGAGCATCCTGTGCACCGTGTAAGATTGGCTGAATTGGTGGAAGCTGCCGGCGACAGCCGGTTGGCGTTGGAATTGTACGTTGAGCTGTTGGAGGCATTTGCCGATGCGCCTCCGTTGCGGGACAGTCTGCGGGCCAAGGTGGTGGATTTGTATTTGCAAGGGGGTCGTCGTCAGGAGGCGATGAATCAATTGGAGGCCTTTTTAAGGGATCATCCACGGAATGCGCAGTTATGGTACGTCCTTGGCCGTCTGGCACTCGAAGAACAACAGTACGACCGGGCAGGCCGATGGTTGAAGGAGACCATCCGTCTTAATCCGCAGTACGAGCCTGCGTACTATGATGCGGCCTTGGCCATGATCAACACCAACCAGGCGCAGCAAGCGCTGGAGGTTTTGCAAATGGCCCGGGAGCGGTTTCCGGCCAAGTTTATCCTGGAATATTTCACGGGTTTGGCCCATGCGCGAGCTGAGGACTACGCTGCAGCCATCAAGGCTTATACGGCAGCCGAGATCATGGCGGGCGCCACGGAGCCGGAACGGTTGACTGCGGTTTTTTATTTTCAGGTGGGCGTGGCGTGCGAGCGCTTGAAACGGTTTGACGAGGCGGCTTCATATTTCCAAAAGGCCATTGCGCAAGAGCCTGATTTTGCGGAGGCACTGAATTATCTGGGCTACATGTGGGCGGAGCAGGGGATAAACTTGGAGCAGGCTCGCGAATTGCTGACCCGCGCATTGAAATTGGAGCCCAAAAATGCGGCCTATCTCGACAGCATGGGCTGGATCTATTTCAAGCTTGGGGATTTGGAGCGCGCGCGCTCTTTTGTGGAAGAGGCTATTGCTTTGAGCGAGAAACCCGATGCCACCCTGCACGATCACTTGGGGGACATCTATGCCGCCATGAAGTTGTGGGACAAGGCACGTGCCGAATGGAAGAAATCCCTCGAAATTGAACCAAACGAAAACATCCGCAAAAAACTCGAGAGCGCGCCGTCTTCCTGAGATTCTTGCGCTCTGTTCATAGGCCCCATGGAGTACCGATTTAACAAACATTATACGTTGGAAGAGGCCCGGGCTCTTTTGCCTAAAGTGCGCCGGTGGTTGCTGATAATGATGGCCAGCGGGCGCGCGTTGAAGAAGGTGGATTCCCAATTGTGTCAAATGCGCAAGGGGGGAGAGGATCTGGGCGGCCGACTGGTGGATGAATGGACGCGTTTGAGCGTGGAGTTTTTGGAAGCTTTGATGGAGTTTCAACGGCGCGAAATCTTGGTCAAGGATTTGGACCGTGGCTTGGTGGATTTTCCGAGCCTGCGCGGGGATCGTGAAGTCTTCCTTTGTTATGAGTTGGACGAAGAGGATATTCAGTTTTGGCATGATTTGGACTCCGGTTATGCGGGCCGCGAGGCGATAGACGAATAAAATGGCAACGGTGACTTCAAGTCCGGACCATGCAAATTGAAGTCCAAATTACCCATAACGCCATAGCCCCGGCAACGGATTGCAAAGGGCAGACGGCCTCCGGCGCAGTGGTGGAATTCACCGGCGTTGTGCGGGACATGGAAGACGGACGGCGCATTGCGGCGCTGGAATACGAAGCTTATGAAAGCATGGCCTTGAGTGAGATGCGCCGGCTGCTTGAGGAACTGGGCCGGCAGTATCCTTGCCATTTGGTGCGTGTGATTCATCGTGTAGGTGTCATACGAGCGGGAGAAGCGGCCATATACATCCAAGCTCGGGCGACACACCGACAGGAGGCCTTTGGGTTGGTGACCGGTTTTTTGGATGTTCTGAAGAAAGATGTGCCCATTTGGAAGCGACGCGCCCTTGAAGAGCTTCCTGTGAAATCTTAATTTGCATTCATGTCTCAGACGCCCCCATCTTGCCCGGCCTCAGTGGAAGATGTGTTTGCCTGCGTGGAGGAGCACACGCGGCCTTTATCGGTGGAGGCCGTTTCATTGGAGAGCGCCCTGGGACGAGTGCTGCGTGAGCGTGTGATTGCCGACGAAGACCAGCCGCGTTTTGACGTGGCTGCGATGGACGGCTACGCGGTGCGTGCGGATGAAGAGGCCGAGTGGCTTGAGGTGGTTGGGATGCTCCGGGCGGGAGATTGGCAACCGCAACAGTTGGAGGCGGGACAGGCCATGCAAGTGGCCACTGGAGCTGCGCTGCCGTGTGCGGGCTTGCGGGTTGTGCCGAAGGAAGAAACGGAGCGCACGGGCAACCAAGTCCGCATATTACGGCGGCCTGCCGATACCTGTATTAGGTTGCGAGGCCAAAACTTTCGTGCCGGGGACCAATTGATGGCCGCCGGAGTGCGCTTAAATGCAGGGCACTTGGCGTTGTTGGCAAGTGTGGGGTGGGTCAGGCCTGTGGTGACACGCCAACCGCGTATTCTCCATCTTGTGACCGGCAATGAATTGGTGCCCCCCGGGCAAGCGCCCGGACCGGGACAAATTAGGGACACCAATACCACCTTGGTGGCGGCATTTTTGTCGGAATGGGGCTTGCCTGTGCAAAGTTTTCGTGTGGGGGAGGATGAGGCGGAGGCGCGCACCTTTTTGGCACCGCATCTGACCGGCAACCAGCCGCCGGATTTGTTGTTGATCTCCGGTGGGGCCAGTGTGGGCGAGCATGATTTTACGCGTTCGTTGTTGGAGTATTACGGATTTCGTTTGCTTATCCACAGAACGGCAGCGCGGCCGGGACGGCCCCTGATTTTTGCTGTGCGCAACGGTACGGTGGCGTTTGGATTGCCGGGGAATCCGCTGGCACATTATGTGTGCTTAAATCTATATGTGCGGGCGGCGCTTCAGCGCATATTGGGTGTGGAAGGTGGATTGGCTTTTGCGGAGGGTTTTTTAACAGAAGCATGGAATCCTGGGCGTTCGCCGTGGGAGACTTTGTGTCCGGCTGTTTGGAAGTTGGAGAGCGGCAAGGCACAAATCACCTTGTTGTCGTGGCAGAATTCCGGCGATTTGACGCCGTTGCGCCATGCCAACGCGGTGGCTCGCCTGCCCGGGGGTGAACAACCTTTGTCTGCGGGTTCCAAAGTTGTTTTTTTACCGACACACCCTTTATGAAAAAGAAAACCACGAACAAGGCCAGGACGTTTAGCCACTTGGATGCGCGGGGGCAGGCGCGCATGGTGTCGGTGACCCAAAAACCACCGCAACCGCGGCGGGCTGTGGCCGTGGGTTCCTTGTACTGCCAGCCGTCCACTCTGCGGGCCGTGCGGCGGCAAGCGTTGCCCAAGGGGGACGTCCTTACCGTGGCGCGGGTGGCGGGAATTCAAGCGGCCAAGCGGACGGCAGAATGGATTCCTTTGTGTCATCCGCTTCCGCTGACCCATGTGGCGGTGGATTTCCGCTTGCAGCGCGACCGGGTGGACATTGAGTGCGCTGTGGAAACGGTGGCTTCAACGGGTGTGGAGATGGAGGCGCTGACCGGTGTGTTGGCGGCGGCCTTGGCGTGGTATGACATGTGCAAGGCGGTGGATTCCACGATGCGGATTGAAAACGTGCATCTGGTGGAAAAGGTCAAAGGCTAATTCACTTATATTGGATTTTTGCGGGCGTTTTCGGGCGCGTTTAAGAAGTTTGCAAAAATGCCGATTTTTAAGTAGGGTACACTTATGAGCGCCACCAACATTCCCTTAACCGATTTTGCCCCTGCCGAACGAGTTCCGATTGACATCATCCGCCAACAGGCTTTGGACATAGAGAAGTTGCCCTTGACCCCGCAGGTGCTGAACTCCGTACTCAACTGCGTGCTCATCTTGAATCCACAGCGCCAAATCGTTTTTGCGTCGGAAAATGTTAAAAATTACCTAGATGGCAAGACTGCATCAGACATCATTGGGTTGCGGCCGGGGGAAGCCTTCGGTTGCCTTCACTCTGATGCTCACGAAAGCGGTTGCGGCACCAGTCGTTTTTGTGCCGAATGTGGGGCGGTGAAGGCCGCTCTGGCCAGCCTGGCCGGTTATTCTGATTTGCAGGAGTGCCGGATGTTGCGGTTGGTGCAGGGACAACCGCAGGCGTTGGATTTGTTGGTCTATGCCTCGCCCCTGCAGCACAATGGCAAAACGTTCAGCCTTTTTTGTTTGACCGACATCAGCCACCAGAAGCGGCGTCGCGCGATGGAGCGCATTTTCTTTCATGACCTGCTCAATTCGGTGGGCAGCCTGGCTGCTTTAATGGAGCAGTTGAGCGAGATGGCATCGGACGAGTTGAAGGAGGATTTGGAATTGGCCCAAGGAGCCTGTCAGGATGCCGTGGAGCAAATCCTGTCGCAGAAAGATTTGATGGCGGCGGAGAACAATGAATTGTCGGTGCATCCCGAACCGGTCAATGCACTGCTATTGTTGGATCAGTTGGTTAAATTATTTGCGCGGCATCCAGTGGCCAATGAACGTCGGTTAATGATGGGACCCTGTCCCGTGGCTGTGGCGTTACTGACGGATCCGACACTTTTACGGCGTGTTTTAGGCAACTTGATCAAGAATGCGCTCGAAGCGTCTCCGGCGGGGAGCACGGTCACCGTGTCTTGTATGCCGGAGGGAGAACGGATTCGTTTTAGTGTCAACAATCCCGGCGTCATGCCTCAATCGGTTCAACTTCAAATGTTTCATCGCTCTTTCACCACCAAGGGGGACGGGCGTGGATTGGGCACGTATAGTGTCAAATTGATTACCGAGCGGTATCTGGGAGGTACGGTGGGGTTCACAAGCGAAGAAGAGACGGGGACGACATTTTTTATTCTTCTGCCGCGCCGCCCGTCTTTCAAGGCGAGCGCTGACTGAATCCCGCGCTTGCGGGGGCCCGGCCCGACGGGTACTCTCCGGGCATGAAATTTACCTTGCCTTCCGCGATTGCGATTGCGACTTCGTGGTTTGCCCTTCTTAGCGGCCTGCTGAGTGGTTTTGTTGCTTTGTCGGCAGCGGAAACACCGCCGGTGCCTGCTGCAGTGAATGCCGGGCTGATGCGTTATGCCGATGTGTCGGCCACGCATATTGTTTTTGTATATGCGGGCGACATCTGGTTGGTTCCCAAGGCCGGTGGTGTGGCCGTTAAATTAAGTTCGCCGCCGGGCGAGGAGATGTTTCCCAAGTTTTCTCCGGATGGCACGCAAATTGCCTTCAGCGCCAACTATGACGGCAACACCGATATTTATGTGGTATCTGTGAGTGGTGGATTGCCGCGGCGCCTTACTCATCACGGAGCAGCGGACAGGGTAATAGACTGGTACCCCGACGGGCGCTCGATTCTGTATGCCACCATGATGACCAGTTACAAGGACCGCTTTAATCAACTTTACCGGATCCCCGTTACCGGCGGTTTGCCGGAAAAGTTGCCGGTTCCTTATGGCGAGTTTGGTGCGTTATCCCCCGATGGAAAAATGCTCGCGTACACGCCCATCAGCGTGGACTTCCGGACATGGAAACGCTATCGGGGCGGAATGAACCCCGACATCTGGCTTTTTGATTTGGAGAAAAACACCGCCCGCAATCTCACGCGTCATGATGCCAATGATTCTTTGCCCATGTGGCATGGCGATACCCTTTATTTTCTGTCGAATCGTGATGCGTATGGGCGTGACAATTTGTGGGCGTACGATTTTAAGAAGGAACGTTTCCGGCAATTGACATCCTTTCAAGATTATGACGTGAAGTTCCCGAGCCTTGGGCCTTCAGATATTGTATTTGAATGTGGGGGGCGGTTGTATCTTTTGGATTTGGCTACTGAGAAATACCGCGAGGTGCAAATCCAGGTGTTGACGGATCGAAGCACCCTCAAGCCCCGCTTGGAGAATGTTTCCGGTTACATTCACAATGCAGCTATTTCGCCATCGGGGAAACGAGCGGTTTTTGAGGCACGCGGGGACTTGTTCAGTGCGCCAGCCGAGCATGGTGTTGTGCGCAACCTCACCCGCAGCTCCGGTGTGGCCGAGCGATATCCGGCCTGGTCGCCTGATGGGCGGTGGTTGGCTTATTTCAGCGACCGCAGCGGGGAATATGAACTGACCCTGCGCTCGGCAGACGGTAGCGGGGAGGAACAAACTTTGACCAGTTTGGGGCCGGGGTATCGCTATCGTCCGCAATGGTCGCCCGACAGTCAGAAGATTGTTTGGATTGACCAGGCCATGAAGATATGGCTGCACGACATTTCGAAAAAACAAACCCGCATGATTGACCGTCAGAAATGGCGGTATCATGGTGCCCTGCATGCTTTTAGCGTGAGTTGGTCTGCCGACAGCCGCTGGCTGGCTTATGACGCAGACAAGGACAATCGCCAGAGTTGCATTGTCCTCTATGACACCGAGCAGCAGCAGCGCCATGAAGTGACCAGCGGCTTTTACGATGATCGCGAGCCGGTTTTTGATCCAGATGGCAAATATTTGTATCTGCGTACCGGCCGGCAGTTTGCCCCCATGTACAGCGAGTTGGACAATTCGTGGGTCTATGCCAACACATGGCGTTTGGCGGCTGTGCCGTTGCGGCGGGATGTGCCTTCACCGCTGGCCCCACGCAATGACGATGAACCGGTAAAAAAGGAGGAAACCAAAGACGAGCCTGCAAAGACCGAAGGCGCTTCAACTCCGGACAAAAATGGTGACAAAGGTGGCGCGGAGAAACCGGCTGGCAAGCCTGCGGAAAAAACAACGGATAAAAAGCCTAAACCGGTGCTTATTGACTTGGAAGGTTTTGAAGAGCGCATGGTCCTGTTGCCGCCAAAGGCGGGACGTTACGCTGATTTGTGCGCGGTTTCCGGCAAGTTGATTTATCGTGTGCTGCCGCGCACAGGAGCCGATAGCACGGTGTCACCGATTGAGTTCTATGATTTGGAGAAGCGGGAATCCAAAAAGATTTTGGATGATGCCGATGATTTGCAGCTTTCCGCCAACCGGGAAAAGTTGTTGGTCCGCAAAGACCGTGCTTACGCCATTATTGAACCCAAGGAAAACCAGAACATGAGCAAAAAGGTGGATACGTCGGGTTTCGAAGCTCTGATAGATCCGCCTGCCGAGTGGCGGCAAATCTTTACGGACGCCTGGCGCATTGAGAGGGATTATTTCTATGATCCCAACCTGCATGGTGTGGATTGGAAGGCCATGCGCGAGCGGTATGGAAAATTGCTCGACGACTGTGTGACCCGTTGGGATGTGAACTTTGTCATCGGCGAGCTCATCTCCGAACTCAATGCGTCGCACACGTATCGGAGCGGCGGGGACGTCCAGCGGGTGCCGGAAAGGGGGGTTGGGTATTTAGGTTGCGATTTCAGCTTTGAGAACGGGGCGTATCGCATCAAAAAAATCCTTCGTGCTGCACCGTGGGATGTCGAGGTGGTGTCTCCGTTGCTGCGGCCCGGTCTTACGAATGTGAAGGAGGGGGATTATTTGTTGGCGGTGAACGGCCAGCCGCTGGATACAACGCAAGACCCATGGGCGGCTTTTCAAGGTTTGGCGGACAAGACGGTGTTATTGACGCTTAACGACCGCCCCGAGATGAAGGGGGCGCGTGAAGTATTGGTCCAAACGCTGGCCAGCGAGGCGCGTTTGCGTCATCTGTCGTGGATCAATGAAAACAGGCTCAAGGTGGAGCGCCTGAGCCAGGGGCGCATTGGTTATGTTTATGTGCCCGACACAGGGGTGAACGGGCAAACGGAATTAGTTCGGCAATTCCGAGCGCAAATCACCAAGGACGCCTTGATCATAGACGAGCGTTTCAACAGTGGCGGGCAGATTCCCGATCGTTTCATTGAACTGCTGTCCCGCAAGCGCGAAAACTACTGGGGAGTGCGGGATGGTTTGGATTGGCCGTGGCCGCCTGTGGCGCACACGGGGCCGAAGGCGATGTTGATTAATGGTTGGAGCGGGTCCGGCGGTGACTGCTTCCCATATTATTTCAAGCAGGCCGGTTTGGGGCCGTTGATTGGGATGCGCACGTGGGGAGGTTTGATCGGCATGACCGGCACTCCTGCCTTGGTGGACAACGGCAGCGTGACTGCACCAACGTTTGGCATCTACAATCTGAAAGGGGAGTGGATCATTGAGGGATATGGCGTGGACCCGGACATTGAGGTTGTGGATGATCCGGGCCGCATGGCCCAGGGCGGTGATCCACAATTGGAACGCGCGGTTGAGGAACTGCTGAAGGCCTTGAAAAAGAATCCTCCCACTGCGCCCAAGCGGCCCAAGTATCCGAACAGGGCTGGCAAAAATTGAGCCGGTCGCGTTCAGGGCATCCGGCTGAGAGCCCGGTCCAAGCGTTGAAGGACGCGGTCTTTGCCCAAGACTTCCAGCAGATGGTACAAGCTGGGGCCTGCGGTGCGGCCGGTGCACGCCAGGCGGGTTGGATGTACCAAGACGCCGGCTTTGACGCCCATCTCGGCAGCCAGTTTTTTCAGGGTGGCTTCGAGGTTGGGTGCGTCAAATTTTTCCAAAGCCGCGAAGGCCTCGCGCAACCTTTGGATGCGGGGCCGGTTTTCCGCCGTGAATTCCTTTTGTGCAGCTTCGGTGTCGTAAGTTAACTCCTCGGTGAAATAGAAGCCAGCAAAAGCAGGGAGCTCGGCAAACAAATCAATTTTTTCTTTGCAGGTGTCCAAAGCTGCCTTGACGTAGTTGAGGGGATAGCGGTTGGTGTCAATGCCGGCATGGGCAAGGGCGTGGACGGCTAGTTCATAGTACCGCTCGGGGGCCATGTTGGTGATGTACTCCCCGTTCATCCAAACGAGTTTTTGGTAATCGAAGCGGGCATTGTGGCGCAAAACTTGAGGCAAATCGAACCGCTCAATCAATTCTTCCCGGCTCATGATTTCGCGGTTGTCTTTGGGGCTCCATCCCAGCAGGCACAGGTAATTAACCACGGCTTCAGGGGCGAAACCGTCGGCTTGGTAAGTCGTCAGAGAGGCCCCCTTGTCGCGCTTGCTCATCTTGGAGCCGTCTTGATTAAGTATCAGTGGGATGTGGGCGTATCTAGGCGGGGTGACACCAAAGGCCTGAAAAAGGGCCAGGTGTTTGGAGGTGTTGCTGATGTGGTCTTCGCCCCGAATGACATGGGTAATTTGCATGTCAATGTCATCCACCACGTTGACCAGGTGGAAGACGGGCTGGCCGTCGGATCGGACGATGACAAAATCCGGGTCCAATTCCTCGCGGTCGGTGAGCTGGCGTTTGACTTCGCCCACCACCAAATCGTCAATAATGACAGGCTCGCGGCTCATTTTGAACTTGATGGCCCCGTCTTTTTCGTAGGCATGGCCTGAGCGCAGAAGGTCTTGAACCCGGTCCATGTAAAGCTCGCGACGCTGACTTTGAAAGTAAGGGCCAAATTCGCCACGGTAGGGTCCGGTGGCATCCGGGGTCAACGGACCTTCGTCCCAATCCAAGCCCAGCCAGCTTAACCCGTCCAAAATTACCTTGACCGCTTCTTCCGTATTGCGGGCGGCGTCGGTGTCCTCAATTCGCAGGATGAATTTACCCCCGTGATGCCGCGCAAAAAGCCAGTTAAACAAAGCGGTACGGGCCCCTCCGATGTGGAGGTAGCCGGTTGGACTTGGCGCAAAACGCACGCGAATTTTCATGGAATTACTTTACTCCGTTGCGCAACCGCAGAAAAGAAGTAACTCGCTTTCGATGCAATTTGTGGATGTGGGCATGCTGCGCTAATATGTGATTTCATTATGGCACGTGAAGCTGTGGAAATGGTGGTCGAGGCGGTTACTCAGGAAACGCCCGAGGTTAAGTCCGTGCGCTTGAAGTGGCCGGAAGGCTACGATGTCGAGTTCAAAACAGGTCAGTTCATCACGCTTCATTGGCCGGATAGCCCCCACTACAAACGCGCTTACAGCTTGTCTTCTTGTGCCTTGGACCGCGGTTACTATGAGGTCACGGTCAAGCGTGAGGGCAAGATGGGTACGCGCTTGGTGGATTGGGCTGAAGTTGGCAACCGCCTGATGGTGTTGCCGCCCACCGGCGTGTTTCTGCCGGTGTATGAGCCGGAGAAACATCTTTTATGCATGGCCGGCGGCTCTGGAGTGACGCCTTTTCGCGGTTTTGTCCGTGAGGCTTGGTTGCGGCAGCTTAGCACGCGCATTACCGTTCTCTACAGCGTTAAGACGCCGGACGAGATCATTTTCAAAAAGGACTTCGAAGCCTTGGCTGCCGCATACCCCCATTTTCGTTTTTTGGTGACTTGCACCCGTGTGCCGGAGGGGGACGCATCTTGGAGCGGACGGCGGGGACGGATTACCTTGGATTGGATAAAGGAGCAGATTTCGGACATTTCCAATACAGTTTTTTACGCTTGTGGCTCGAATGAGATGGTGGATGCCCTTAAGTCGCTGGTACTCAATGAATTAAAGGCGGACAAGCGGCAGATGAAAGTAGAGAAGTGGGGATAATTTAATTTTTGCAAGTTGCCGCTGGAGATGGGTTTAGAGCGGTTGAAGTCCGTGCTGGTGCTGTCCCCAATTTTTTTTGAATTTTTCATTGAACAAACTCACTCATTTTGCCGTCAAAAGAATTGGAGACTGTCGAGTGAGTCCCACCAAATCACCAACAGTTTCCCTCCGGGAGACCGGAGTACCGCAATGGACGCGAGTCCAAAGGAGGCGTTTGGTTGTTTGGGTTGCAGCGGGCACTGCGGAAACGGTGCCCGCTGTTCTCTTTCAAGTGAGGGGTGAGCCGGTGCCTGCGCCGGCATGTGTCTCGCTCCAGCGCGCCATCAACCAGAGCAGGTCGCTCAGGCGATTAAGAAAGACGACAATTTCCGCGTTGTGGAGTTGATTGGTTTGGAGGAGGTCGCAAACACGACGTTCGGCCCTGCGGCAAACAGTGCGGGCCAAATCGAGAGCGGCAGCATTTAGATTGGCGCCGGGCGTGGCCCAGCCTTTGAAGCTGATGTTTTTCGATTCGATTTGCTTTACCCATTGCTCCAACTGGGCGGTCATTTCGGCGGTGATCCGTGGGTAGCCGTCTTTGGTATAGCGTTCGAGGTCTTCCGGCAAGGTGGCAAGTTCTCCCATGAGGACGACTAAATTTTTTTGGATGTTTAGGAGGATTTCCTTGCCGGGGTTGTGGTCCATAGTGGCGCGGGCCAGTCCCAAGGCCGCATTAAGTTCATCCACGCTACCGTAAGCTTCGACGCGGGGATGGTTTTTGGGGACCCGGCGGTTGTACATTAAGCCGGTTTGCCCGCCGTCGCCTGTCTTGGTGACCACACTCATGGGAGGAAAGAATGCGCTTGTTTGGCTGGTCTGCCAAGTCTTGGATTGGGGGGCATGGTTGGTTGACGTTTGACGGGGAGGGGGATAGGGTTGAAAGGATGAGTGATGTCGTCACCATGACAGCGGTGGATGGGCGGGTGCGTGTTTGCGCGCCGCCGCCACCGGCGGACTTGGATGCATTGTCGCGGGAGATTCTTGAGGTCAAACGCCGTCTGAACGCGGTGATTTTGGCCCATAATTACCAGGTGCCCGAGATTCAGGACGTGGCGGATTTCGTGGGGGATTCCTTGGGGCTTTCGCAGCAGGCTGCCCGCACGAGTGCGGAGGTCATTGTATTTTGCGGAGTTCACTTCATGGCGGAGACGGCTAAAATCCTCAATCCATCCAAGTTGGTGATTTTGCCGGATCGGGAAGCCGGTTGTTCATTGGAAGAGAGCTGTCCGGCGGACAAACTCCAGGCCTTGCAGGCGACCAATCCCAATTTTTTCACGGTTTCCTATATCAATTGCAGTGCGGCGGTGAAGGCGTTGAGTGACGTGATTTGCACGAGCGGCAACGCTGAACAAATTGTCCGGGCCTGTCCGCCGGAGCGGGATTTGTTGTTTGTGCCGGACGAAAATCTGGGAGCGTGGGTGATGGAAAAGACCGGCCGTCCGATGACGTTGTGGAAGGGCAACTGCTATGTGCATGTGGAGTGGACGCACGCCGCGCTGGTTCGGATTCGCCAACAATACCCGGATGCTCCCATTGTAGCCCATCCGGAGTGTCCCAAATCGGTTCGAATGTTGGCGGACGAGGTCTGTTCCACCGAGAAGATGGTGACGTACTGCAAGCAGTCACCGGCTCGTTGCATCATTGTGGCGACTGAGCCGGGGATGATTCACCGGTTACAGAAGGAATGCCCGGACAAGATTTTTGTGGCGGCTCCCACGGAACGATGTGCTTGCAATAATTGCAAGTACATGAAGTTGAATACGTTGGAAAAGCTGCTCGATTGCATGCTCCAACTGGAACCTAGAGTGGAATTGGCGCCGGAAATAATAGAGCGGGCTCGGCTGCCCATAGAGCGGATGTTGCAGGTGTCGTCTGGGGCGTTAAAGCAGCTTCCGGGCTAGTTTGGGATTATAATTTTTGATCGAGCAACGGCGCCAAGGCTTTCAAGACCTGGTCCACGGTCATTTCTTTGAGACAGCGAAAGTCTGTGGGACATTCGCGGAGGAAACAAGGGGAGCAAGGTGCCTGCTGCCACAGGATGGTGTGCATTTTGTCCCCCGGCAAACCTGGTGCTGTCAAGAGCGGGGAGGTGCTGCCAAACAACGCCACAACCGGCGTGCCAACGGCGGCAGCAAGGTGCATGGGACCGCTGTCGTTGGCCACCACCACACGACAGGCCTTCAGGACGGCTGCCAGTTCGCCCAGGGAAGTTTGGCCGGCCCAGTCGCGCACCTTGTCGCCGGCAGATTTTGCAATGATGGCCGTGGTGTGGGCATCATGATGGCCGCCTAAAAGCACGATGGTGGCATTCCAACGCTGGTACAATTCCAGAGCTAACTTGATGAAGTTTTCCTTGGGCCATCGCTTGGCTGGTCCGTATTCAGCGCCGGGACATATGCCGATCAAGGGTCCGCTGAGGGGCCCCAATCGGTTTTGAATGCGTTCCTGGATGGCGGGCGGGACGGCCACCAGTGGCGCCAACGGCTCTGGGTTGGCACCAACTGCCGCAACAATATGGAGATAATGATAAAGATGGTGGGCAGCAGGCGGAGGGGGTGGTTCGGGTTTGATGCGCCCGCTTTGCAGGTAATGAATTTCCTTCGGGGTGCGTTTGCGCATGGGAACATGACCGCGTCGGGCGGGGATGGCATGGGTGAGCATCCAATTCCGCCAAGGAGCGGCCATGCCTACGATGACGGGCACGCGGGCCAGCCAGACCTGCATGGCAGAGCGGGGTGAATTGGGGAAAAGGATGGCGGCATCAAATTTATGCCGGGCTAGACGCCGGCTGATGGCCCAAAGGCTGTCCTCGGAAGAAAAAACGAGGACCTGATCCACAGCTGGGTGAGCCTCCCAAAGCTCCTGCAATTTTTGGTGGCAGAGGAGGGTGATGCGGGCGTTGGGATACGTTTCGCGCAAGCGCATCAAGGCGGGGGTGGACATGACGGCGTCGCCGAGCCAGTTGACACCCCGAATGAGAATATGCCGGGCATTTTGGAAGGCTTGGGAAATGTTCTGCATGACCTTTACCGCTTTTCCAAGGCGAGGGAAGAAGATGAAACAGGGGGCCTGCCCGGAGTTTTCCACCGGTTATGGACCCAAAACCAATTGGCCGGGTCGCGACGGATGGCTTTTTCAAAGGCGCGGTTCACGTCGCGCATAATCTCAATTACAGCACGAGGCTTGCCATTAACAAAAGTGGGAATCAGCTCGCCTACCTCAAGGCGCCACCGTGCGGGGCCTGTCCTGAAACAAAAGCCGGTAAACAGCGGGAGGCGGTAGCGCAGGGCAAAGATGGCAGGGGCGGGGTTGGTGGAGGCGTCGCGTCCGAAAAATGGCAGCCGCAGCCCGCGCCGGCCCCCGTGTTGGTCGCATAGGAGGCCGAGGATCAAGCGGTCGTTAAGGAGTTTGCGGCGCAGGGCTTCCCCGTCGGTGCGGCGTTCAAAGTAAAGGCAGCCGGTGCGTTCCCGCAGCGATTGCATCAATTGGTTGAGGCGGGGCTGGCGCAGGGCGCGATAGGTGGTGGCCATTTGCCAACCCGGCAAAAGGCGGCTGGCGCGGGCGTATAGTTCAAAGTTGCCAAAATGACCGATGGCAAACACGACAGAGCGGGGTTCCCGTGCGAGGAGCGCAGGTAATTCGCCGGTGGGGCCAAATTCCAGGTGTGGGGCCAGCGCTTCGTCCGACATTGCGGCAGTTTTCACGGCACAGGCAAAGTTTTCACCGATGCGCTGAAAATTTTCGAGAGCGAGCTTTTTGATTTCGGCTTGGGAGAGGTCGGGGAAGGCGGCGGTGAGGTTTCGTCTGGCCATGTTGCGATGGCGGGCGTCCAGAAAGTGGGCCAGGCGTCCCCCCAGTCGGCCCAAACGTGCAACTAATGGGAGCGGTAATGACTGCACAACAGTCACCACCAAGCGAGCAACCCAGTAGAGGAGAAAGTCCATGGTTCGGTCAGCGCAGGAAACAAATCCGGCGCACGTAATCGTTGAAGTCCTTGGCGCCGGCGATGATTTTGATTTCCACCCGCATGAAATAAATGGGAAGGTCGCGCCTGTCCAGTTTGGGAAAGCGCACAGCGTCTTTCTGGGTGGTGATGATCATTTCGGCCTGGCGCTTTTTGCTTCGGTTGATGACGTTAAGGATTTCTTGTTGGGTGAAACGGTGGTGATCGGCAAAACGCTTTGCATAGACCAGATGGCCGCCGAGTTTGGTCAGGCCGGATTCAAAACTTTCCGGCTGTGCAATTCCGCTCAAGGCGGCGATTTTGCGGCCTTGGATCAACTCGAGTCCCTGGCGTTCTCCCGTGAATACATCTTCAAAATAGAGGGGATGATGGATACATTCGATGATGGGGGCCTGGGGATTGAGACGGGCAATAAAGGCGCGCAGGTCGGCGGTACGTCCGTCGCTTTTGGTGATGAAGATGGTGCTGGCGCGGGACAAATGGGCGGGTGGTTCGCGCAAAGTACCACGTGGAAGGAGATGGCCATTGCCGAAGGGTTGCTGGCAGTCCACCAACACCACGTCGTGCCGGCGTCCGCGCAAATCCCAGTATTGGAAGCCGTCGTCGAGGAGGAGGGTGTCGCAACCAAATTTTTCGATGGCATAGCGGCCGGCTTTGACCCGGTCTTTGTCCACCAACACGACCACATCGCGCAAGTTGGAGGCCAACATGTAAGGTTCGTCTCCGGCTGTTTCTGAGTCCAGGAGGAGATTTTTTCCATCGGATACGATGCGCGGCGGGGTTTGGTCTTCCCGCAGCAGGATTTTGTTGAGCAGACGTTGGCGCAAGGGTGGAGGTTTGGAGCGATAACCGCGGGAAAGGATGGCGACATTGCGTCCCAGGTCCCGGAGCTCGCGGGCAAAACGTTCCACCACTGGTGTTTTGCCGGTACCGCCAACGGAAAGGTTGCCGATGGCGATGACTTGGACGCCAAGGGTGGTGTCGCGCAAGATGCGCATGTTGTAGAGCCACCGGCGCAAACGTACCACCAAACCAAAGACACGGCTGAGCGAATACAACAAGGCGCGCAAGACCGGCGTCCATCCGCCTCGGCGTTCCTCGAGGATAACTTCCAGGACGTAGGTCTCAACCCGCTCAATCCATTCACGCAATGCGCGACCCATTGAAGGGGCAGTTTGCCAAGACCCGGATGCGGCTTCAATCTTTGGTTGAGGGTTGAAGATAAAAAGCTGGATGGGTGCATTGCAATTGCAGGCAAAGGTGATATGATAGGAATGCCTTATGAAAACCTTTTGGCTATCCTTGTGTTGGGCTTGTGTGCTGGTTTTCCTCGGCTTCCCACGGCCGGCTCAGGCACAACCGGACAGTCCTGATGGCATCACCTATCGCACCGGCTATGCTGTGATCATGTCGCTGGGGTCCGACCTCTATAAATCGTTGGAATCCAAGTATCAAAAGGTCATCCACAAACAGCCCATTTTTTTGGAGACGGACATGATGCCCAGCATCAAGTTGGTGGAGTATGACGACGAGACACCGCCGATGCGTGCGGTGTTCATTTCGGCAGGCTTCATTGATTTGATGAATTACGTGGCTCATGCACGAGCCATTGACCGGATTGAGAAAGGTTATTTTCAGAAGTACATCGTATCTTTGGCGCAGGAGACGGGGGAAAAGGAATTGCATGAACCTCCCAATTTGAAGGACAAGCGTTATTGGACAGATGACATGCTCAACGAGCAGAAGAGCAACTTCAACCAAATGGTGGGCATGGTGGTGGCCATTGAATTAACGCACCATTACCTTGGGCATTTCACCAAGTACAAAGGCAAGCTGGAAGATGACAAAGGCAAGACATTGCCGATTAATAACTTTTTGACCACCGCGGAGTGGGAGGAATCCTTAAAATGGGGGGCGCGGAATGCTTTGGATGCTGGTTTGGGAGTCGAAGGGATCAAGGCGTTGTATGATGCGATTGACAAGATGCCCAAACGCCCAGCGTGGACGGCTTATTTTCTGCCGGCCAATGTCAAGGTGGACAAGGTGAAGAAAGACCTTGAGAAATGGGAGAAGCGTTTTTTTGCCGGGCAGTCGTTTTAAGGAGGAATTAAACGGGCGCGCAATTTTTATTGGGCCGTCCACCCGCCGTCCACGAGAATGTCTGCGCCGGTGATGAACCGGGCATGATCTGAGCACAAAAAGACGGCCAGGGTGCCGATGTCCTCCACCTGTCCCCATTGTCCCAGCGGGATGCGGCTGAGGAAAAATTGGCTTAATTCAGGGTTGGTCAACAAGGGACGATTCATTTCCGTGGCAAAAGGGCCTGGGCTGATGCCGTTGACGGTGATGCCTTCCGGAGCCAATTCCAAGGCCAGGGCTTTGGTGAAGCCGAGAAGCCCGGCCTTGCTTGCGGCGTATGCCGAACGACCGGCCAGCGCAACGTGGCTCATGATGGAGGTCATGTTAATGATGCGTCCCCAGCCTTGCCCTGTCATCAAAGGGATTACGGCGCGGCACATGAGGAAGGCGCCTGTGAGGTTGGTGTCCAGCACCATGCGCCATTCATCCAAAGTGAAGTCAGTGACTGCCTTGCGCACGTTGACGCCGGCATTGTTGATGAGGATTTGAATTTTGCCAAAGTCGGCGGCCAGTTGGCGTCCCAAGTTGTTGACGGCTTGTTCTTGCAACAGGTCGGCCACGTAGGTGTGCACCGTGGCTCCTCGTGCACGGGATTCAGCGGCGGTTTGTTCAAGAAGTTGAGCGTCGCGTGAGATTAAGGCCAGCCGTGCTCCAGCTTGGGCGAGTGCAAGAGCCATGGCCTTGCCGAGTCCTTTGCTAGCGCCGGTGATGACGGCGGTTTTGCCGTGCAGAGAGATGTTATCCATAGGGCAAGGGATTGAATCACAAGCATGTTATTTTCACAATCCCGGTCAGGGGATGGATGGACGCGTCTCGGGAACTGCCAATTTCTGTGATTCGTAAAAGTGGCTTTGCCATGGGAGGACAGCGGGTTATGCTGCGGGCGTGAGCCGGAAACAGGAAATATATAAAGAAATGTTGCGGTGGGGACTGCCTTTCATCCGGGATGTTCTTGCACAAGGCGGGTTGCTGCGATTGAAAGACCGGTCGGCGTTGTTGGAGGCGCAGCTTTTGCATACCCTGCCACATTCGATTTTGGAGGAAGGCTTCACGGACAACGACCTTTGGTTTCTCAACCATCACGCACGAGCTTATCTGAGTGAAGCCAGTCCCTCGGTGTGCCGCAACTATGAGCTTCATCGCAAATGCATTGCGGAGCTGTTTCAATTGGTGCCGGCAGAGCGACGGGACGAGTTGAAGTGGGAGGGACCGAAGGACTGAAAAACGGATTGTCATGGAGAAAACGCCTCGACCCAAAATCCGCGTGCGGATCAAACCACGCACGCCTCCCACTGATGCCATAAGTTTCCACGTAGCTGTGGAGGACACCTTGCGTCAGAAGGTGAAAGAAGCAGTGCTGGCGAATTTGAGCGGTGGATTGCTGATTTGCGCGGGGGCCGTCGTTGCGGCCATCATCACCTATTGGGTGGCCTTTGCACTGCTGGGGTTTCTGACTCAATGGGTTTTCACCATGCCCTTTTGGCTCAAACGCCTCCTTTCATGGGGCATTGTCATCGGTTTGTATGTGCTGCACGCGCGCACCAATGTAGAGGAATTGATGGAGCTGGAGGTGGAGAGCCGGCATGGCGGCTCGCCTTTCACCATTGCCTGGCCTGCAGTGGGGCTGTTGAACAATGTGGAGATATTTTCACCCAAAACCATTGGGAGTTTTCTGCGACTAGTTGCCGCCATCTGGCTGACGAGTCCGCAACTTATGTGGGCCGGCATAGCGGATGTGAAGCGTGCCATGCGATTGCGGCAGATGGATATTCCCGCCTGTGCCACCATCATCGGAATGATGTTGGGCAAGAATAAAATGGTTTCCTTTGAGGAAATTCTGGCTGCATATCCGCATCTGGATGTAGGGAGGGTGGTGGGCCAGTTATTGGAATTGGATGGAGTGGTCTTGTTGCGGGAGGAACCTGTGGGCCTGACCTTGACTCCGGATTTGCGCCACGACTTTTTGGCAGGTTGTGGGCTGTCGGCTTGACGGTATTCGAGAGGCCGCATTTGAGGAGGCGGCCTTTTTGGGGTGGCTTGACATAGTCTGCCGTGGTCAGCACTATGACGGAAACTGGACACGCGTGACTGTCCATCATCAGAAGATTGATAAAACGATATGAGTTTATTGCATGATCCTTTCGGGGTGCGCCGCTCCTTTGATTTGGGCAATGGACGCACAGGAACGTTGTATTCCCTGCCGGCGTTGGAAGCAGCGGGAGTGGGGCGGATTTCCCGGTTGCCAGTGTCTCTGCGGCTGGTTTTGGAGGCGGTGTTGCGACATTGTGATGGCCGGCGGGTGACCGAGCAGAATGTGCGGGATTTGGCCAATTGGCAACCGCAGGCACCCCGGACGAGCGAGATTCCATTTGTCGTGGCGCGGATTGTATTGCAGGACTTCACCGGCGTGCCGTTGTTGGTGGATTTGGCGGCGATGCGTTCGGCCATGGCGCGGATGGGACGAGACCCGAAGCGGATTGAGCCGTTGGTGCCGGTGGATTTGGTGGTGGATCATTCGGTGCAGGTGGATTTTGCGGGCACACCGGATGCGTTTCAGAAAAACTTGGAGCTGGAGTTCCAACGGAATCGGGAACGTTATCAGCTTTTGAAGTGGGGGATGCAGGCTTTCAAGACGTTCAAGGTGGTGCCGCCGGGCATTGGGATCATCCATCAAGTCAATCTCGAGTATCTTGCCAAGGGTGTGTTGGAACAGGATGGGGTCTATTATCCCGATACGCTTGTTGGGACGGATTCGCACACCACAATGATCAATGGCTTGGGGATAGTGGGTTGGGGCGTTGGCGGTATTGAGGCGGAGGCGGGCATGCTGGGACAACCGGTGTATTTCCTGACTCCCGATGTGGTGGGCGTCCATATGACCGGCAGTTTGCGGGAAGGCGTGACGGCGACGGACGTGGCCTTGACGGTGACGCAAATGCTGCGCAAGGCCAAGGTGGTGGGCAAGTTTGTGGAATTCTTTGGCCCCGGAGCGGCTGCATTGCCGGTGGTGGACCGGGCCACCATTGCCAACATGGCGCCGGAATATGGGGCGACGATGGGCTTCTTCCCTGTGGACGGTGAAACTGTGGCGTATCTGCGGCAGACAGGGCGAAGCGAGGAGCATTGCCGACTCTACGAAAATTATTACCGTGCTCAAGGTTTGTGGGGCATCCCGCAGGCGGGGCAGGTGGATTATTCGCAAGTGCTGGAGTTGGATTTGGGTACGGTGGTGCCGAGTGTGGCGGGCCCCAAGAGGCCGCAAGACCGGATCGAGTTGCCGCGGTTGAAGGAGACGTTCCAGAGCGCTTTCAGCCGGCCGGTAACGGAAAGCGGTTATGGCAAGCCGGCGGACGAATTGGGAAAGGTGAAGGTGGAGGTTGCGCTCAACGGTCAGGGCAAGGCGACGCTTGGGCATGGCTCGGTGTTGATTGCGTCCATCACGAGTTGCACCAATACGAGCAATCCGACGGTGATGTTGGCGGCGGGCTTGCTGGCCAAGAAGGCCGTGGAACGAGGTTTGCGTACGCCGGCGGGGGTGAAGGCTTCGCTGGCGCCCGGTTCGCGTGTGGTGACGGAGTATCTGCGCGACACCGGTCTGCAACCTTATCTTGATCAACTGGGATTTAACTTGGTGGGCTATGGATGCATGACGTGCATCGGCAATTCCGGGCCGTTGGCCGGCCCGATCGAGGAGGCTGTTGTCAAGCATGACCTTGTGACAGCGGCTGTGCTGTCGGGCAATCGCAACTTTGAGGCGCGTATCCATCAAAACATAAAGGCCAACTTCCTCATGTCGCCGCCGTTGGTGGTGGCTTTTGCGTTGGCTGGGCGGGTGCAGGTGGATTTAAGCAGCGAGCCGCTGGGGATGGGGCGCGACGGCCAACCGGTGTACCTGCGGGACGTGTGGCCGACGCAGGAGGAAATCCGGCAGTTGCTTGCTGCCGCCTTGAAGCCGGAAACGTTCCGGCGTTTGTATGGGGACTTTGCGAGCCAAAATCCGAAATGGAATGAGATTCCGGCTACGGTGGGAGAGGTGTTCGCCTGGGACCCGCAATCCACGTACATTCAAGAGCCGCCATTTTTTGAGAACTTTAGTCTGCAACCCGGCAACATCACCGAGATACGCGGTGCCCGGGCGCTGGGGATTTTTGGGGACAGTGTGACCACCGACCACATTTCGCCGGCTGGTGCCATCAAAAAGGCGTCGCCGGCAGGCCAATATTTATTGGAGCATGGTGTGGCCTTTGCGGATTTCAACAGCTACGGTTCGCGTCGCGGCAATGACCGCGTGATGACGCGGGGCACGTTTGCCAATGTGCGCATCAAAAATTTGATGGTGCCCGGCGTGGAGGGCGGCGTGACGGTGCATCAACCCAGCGGCGAGCAGATGAGCATTTACGATGCAGCGATGCGTTATGCGCGGGAGCAGGTGCCGTTGGTGGTGTTGGCGGGTCATGAATACGGCACGGGGAGCTCTCGTGATTGGGCGGCGAAGGGGACCCGGTTGCTGGGCGTGCGTGCCGTGGTGGCGCGGAGTTTTGAGCGCATTCACCGCTCCAATCTTGTTGGCATGGGGGTGTTGCCCCTGCAATTTCAGGAGCAGATGAGTGCGCAGACGCTTGGTTTGACGGGGACGGAAGTGTACGACGTTCTGGGATTGGGGGCGCAGTTGCGTCCGCAGCAGATGTTGACCTTGCGGATTACCCGCGCCAATGGAGAAGTGGTCGAAGTGCCGGTGCAATGCCGAATAGATACCGCGATTGAAATCGAGTATTATCAACATGGAGGAATCTTACCTTTTGTCTTGCGGCAGTTGGCGGCGGCTGGTTAAATGGTGGCAACTGCTCACTCATGAGTAACAACAAAAGGCTGCGAGACTTTGCGGTCCGGGTTATTTCACAGTTTGACCGCGAGCATCCTGCAGATGCGATATTGCGTCGGGAATTTCGCGGGCGAAAGGACATTACTCGGGAGGAAAGCTGGCACATTAGCCGGTTGGTGTATTCCCATTTTCGTTGGTACGGGTGGATGAATCCCGAGGACCCGCCGGCCAAGCGCATTGAGCGTGCGCTTGAACTGGACGCGGAGTTTCAAAATAATCCGGGATTATTCAGCCCCACTGAATTACGGCGGGCGGTGCCCGCGTGGCTTTTTGATTACGCGGAGGTGCCGGACGATTGGCTGGCCTCGCTGCAACAACCGGTCAAGCTTTGGTTGCGGACCAAGCCCGGACAGGCCGAAGCGGTGGCCAAATTGTTGGGCAGCACCAAGCCTGGTCCGCTGCCGGATTCATTGTTGTACACCGGTCGCGAGGATTTGTTCCGGATTCCAGAATTTCAGGCTGGGGAATTTCAATTGCAGGATATTGCTTCGCAGGCGGTGGGGTGGATTTGCGCCCCCCAACCCAAGCAACTTTGGTGGGATACTTGCGCCGGCGAAGGCGGCAAGATGTTGCACCTGGTTGCGTTGATGGGAGTTAAAGGCTCCGTATGGGCCACAGACCGCGCCGAATGGCGTTTGCAGCGGCTCAAGCTGCGCGCACGTCGCTGTCAAGTGTTCAACTACCGCATCGCGATTTGGGAAGGAGGGCCGGAGCTGCCGACGGACTTGAGGTTTGATGGTATTTTGGTGGACGCACCTTGCAGCGGAGTGGGGACATGGCAGCGAAATCCGCATGCGCGGTGGACGACGCTTCCACAGGATGTGATGGAGCTGGCGGCCAAACAGAAGGAAATGTTGCACAACGCCGTTGCGGCGTTGAAGCCCGGCGGCAAATTGATTTATTCGGTTTGCACGACCACATGGGCGGAAACGCGTGATGTGGTGAAGGCATTTCAGGAAGCGCATCCGGAGTTTGAGCCATTGCCGTTTCAAAACCCATTTGATCCCTCGGCGCCACCGGTTACAACCTTGCAAATATGGCCGCACATACATGGCGGTAACGGCATGTTTGTGGCGGCTTGGCGAAAGCCCGGACCTCCGCCCGGGGAAGAGCCGCCGCCCAAGAGCAAGCAACCTCAAGAGGCAAAGCCTTCATCACCGCAAGCGCCACAGGCATGAGTTGAAATGGGTTGTCGCTTGATGGCTGAACTTGTAGCGGAGGGTATAATATAAAGGCCGGGTAGCGCCTTGTTCCGACAGGAATGATTTCCACCACTTTTTTTCAGGTCGGAGACTATAACCTGGACCTGACATTGTCGAGCGGGCAGGCTTTTCGCTGGCGATTATTGGACGGTGGTTGGGAGGGTGTGGTGGCTGGACGTTGGGTGAGGCTTGAATCTGAGGCGGGTGGAATACGGGCGGCAAGCTTGGGACGAATCAAAGATTGGCGATGGTTGGCGGACTATTTGCAGGTGGAGGTGAAACTCGGAGAAATTTTGAAAACCTTCCCCCCCGAAGATAAACATTTATGGAGCGCGGTAGAGTCCTGTCACGGGTTGCGATTGTTGCGGCAGGAGCCGTGGGAATGTCTGGCTTCTTTTATACTTTCCTCCACCAAACAGATTGCGCACATCCAACAAATCATCGAGCGACTTTGTGAGCGGTTTGGAGCACCGGTGAAGGTTCCGGACGGCCATTTTCCGATGCATGCTTTTCCACAGGCAAAGACGCTTGCGCTTGTGGATGAACAGGAATTACGCGCCTGCGGCATGGGTTTTCGGGCACGTGCGTTGCGCGAAGCTGCACAGCGGGTGGCAACGGGTGCTTTGGATTTGGGGAAGTTGGCAAATATGGACGAATCGCAGGCGCGCGAGCGGTTAATGGACTTGCGCGGGGTGGGGCCCAAAATTGCCAACTGTGTTCTTCTTTTTGCTTATGGTTATCCACAGGCATTTCCAGTGGACGTATGGGTGAGGCGGGCCTTGGAGACAGCTTATTTTCCGCGGCGACGGCTTAAACCACGGGAAATGGAATCGTTCGTGAGACAGTACTTTGGTCCGCAAGCGGGCTATGCGCAACAGTATCTATTTCATCATTGGCGCATGCAGGGGCGAGGGAGGCGAAAGGCTGCCTTGACGGCAGGGGAGGGTGGCTTATAGTGCGGGGCGCTGGTTTGAAAAAAACTGATACAGAATTATGACTAAAATTGTTGATATCAAAGCCCGCGAGGTGCTCGACTCCCGCGGCAATCCGACTGTGGAAGCGGATGTTTTTTTGTCCTGTGGCGCGATGGGCCGGGCGGCGGTGCCGTCCGGTGCCAGCACCGGGGAGCATGAGGCTCTGGAATTGCGCGATGGCGACAAGAAACGTTACAACGGCAAGGGCGTGACCAAGGCAGTGCAAAACATCGTCACCAAAATCCTGCCCAAACTTGAAGGGATGGATGCCTTGGACCAGGTGGCGGTGGACAGCGCCATGTTGAAGCTGGACGGGACGGAAACCAAGTCCAAGCTGGGTGCCAACGCGATTCTGGCTGTGTCTCTGGCCACCGCCAAGGCTGCAGCACAGGCCACTGGGACGCCCCTTTACAAATATTTGGGCGGCGTGAATGCCAAGGTGCTGCCGGTGCCGATGGCCAACATCATCAACGGTGGCGCCCATTCGGATGCGCCGATTGATTTTCAGGAATTCATGATCATGCCGGTGGGATTCCCGACCTTCTCCGAAGGATTGCGCGCCATCGTGGAAACCTTCCATGCGTTGAAGGCCGTGTTGAAGAAGAAAGGGCTCTCCACCGCAGTGGGCGATGAAGGCGGATTTGCTCCCCAATTGGAGAGCACCGAGGCAGCCATTGAGGCCATCCTGCAGGCCATCAAGGATGCCGGGTACAAGTCGGGCAAGCAGATTTACCTCGCGCTCGATGTGGCTTCTTCCGAGTTTTACAACGGCGATGGCACCTACACCTTCAAGAAGAGCACGGGCAAAACGGTCAGTGGTGCCGAGCTGGTGGATTTCTATGTGGAATTGGTGGGCAAGTATCCCATCATCAGCATCGAGGACGGTTGCGCTGAGAGCGACTGGAAAAACTGGAAGCTGCTCACCGAGAAGTTGGGTGGCAAGGTGCAACTAGTGGGTGATGACCTGTTTGTCACCAATGTGAAGTTCCTGCGCAAGGGCATCGAGCAGGGGGTGGCCAATTCCATCCTTGTGAAGGTCAATCAAATCGGCAGTTTGACCGAGACGCTGGACGCAGTGGAGCTCGCCAATGACAACGGTTACACGGCGGTGTTGAGCCACCGTTCCGGAGAAACCGAAGACTCCACCATTGCGGACATTGCAGTGGCCACCAATTGCGGTCAAATCAAGACCGGCAGCCTCAGCCGTTCCGATCGCGTGGCCAAGTACAACCAACTGCTGCGCATCGAGCAGGAGCTTGGCAAAAACGCCGTGTACGGCGGCAAGCTTAAGAACCTGTAAAAGGCTGGAATTCCCGGCTGTTTTTAAGAGAAGGCGTTGTCGCAAGGCAGCGCCTTTTTTAATTTAGTCAGGCTTCGGCAGTGCGTGGAGCCTGAGGGGTGGCGGCGGGGAGGGGAGGGGATTGCAGGAGCTCGTTCACCCGTTCGCGAATGATTGCTTCACAGCGCCCCACTTCTTCCTGGCGCTGGCGCAGGTAATCGTTCGCGATTTCCTGCAGGTCATCAATGTTGTACAAGTACACGTTTTCGAGGAAATTGACCTCCGGCTCGATGTCACGCGGCACCGCCAAGTCAATGAGGAGCAGAGGTTGGTTTTCGCGCAGGGCCATGAGCGGGGCGAGTTTGGCGCGGTCCAAAATGTAATGAGGCGCAGCAGTGCTGCTGATGACGATGTCCACCGAGGCAAAGTCCGAGCTCCAATCGTCAAAGCGGACGGCGCGCCCTCCCAATTCCTGTGCGAGGGCCACGGCACGATCGTAAGAGCGGTTGGACACCAGCACACTTTTGGCACCGCGGGAGAGCAGGGCGCGGGCGGCCTTTTCACTTGTATCCCCGGCTCCGAGCACCATCACTACGCGGCCTCGGAGGGTGTCGAAGATTTTTTCGGCGAGTTCCACTCCTACGGAGGCCACAGAAATGCTTCCGCGCTGGATGTTGGTATGGGTGCGAAGGTGTTTGGCGGTGTTGAAAGCGCGCTGGAAAGCCTTGTTGAGGCGGGGTCCTGTGAAGCGGCCTTGCAGAGCGGTGTCGTAGGCTTTTTTCAGTTGCCCAAGGATTTCAGTTTCTCCAAGGACCATGCTGTCGAGGCCAGCGGCCACTTTGAACAGATGCTCAAGGCTTTGGGGTTCGCTCAGGGTGTAGAAAGCTTCCTCAAATCTTTGGCTTTGGTTGGTGAAATCGTGGAGAAACTTGTGCAGGGCGGGGAACGCCTCGGCGGGTGTGGCCTCGGTGTGCACATAAAGTTCTGTGCGGTTACAGGTGCACACCAGGACGGCCTCTGTGCACAAGCCGGTTTTTCGGAGGGCGTCCAAAGCTTCCGGCACTCGTGGTGGGGCGACTGCAAACCGCTCCCGCAGCTCCACGGGGGCGGTGCGATGACTGATGCCGATGACCAGAACGCTCATGATTGATGCAATGGAGAGGCCAGATTGGACCCCCAATAAGTCAGCAGGACAAAACCAAAGGCACCCACCACTCCCCAGGCGAATCGGCGGCCACGGGTGGCGAAGCGCCAGTGGAGAATGAGCAAAGCTGCATAAATCGCCCAGACCAGACAGCTCCAAACTACTTTGAAATCATTGTAAAAATGCACTCCGGGTGGGGGGGTGATGGCGACAAAACCTACTGTCAAACCGCCGCTTAAAAGAACCAACCCGGCCACTGTCAGCCAGGTGACCACTTTTTCCAGCCGGGTGATGGGAGGCAGGAGCGAAAACAAAATCCGCTTTCGGTGCAATTTTAAATCCCGTTCCTGAGTCAGGTACATCACGGCGGCAGCGGCTGCCAGGCCGAAGGCGCCATAAGCAAGCAATGTTAGAGAGGCGTGAAGGCTGACTCCCACCCCCGTATAGGCGGGGGCTTGTGGCGGAGGGTCCAAGCCCGGCATCAAGGCAAAGACTCCCAAGCCCACCATGACGGGATTGGCGAAGACCAAAAGGAAGCGGAAACGTTGGACAAGGGCCAGTCCCAGACAGGCGGACATCATGGCCCAGCCGATGAACATGGTCGCTTCGTAAAGATTACTGGTGGGACAGCGCTGAAGGGAGTACCCCCGCTTCATCATGGAAAGCAGGTGCAAGGCGTAAGCCACCAAAAGAATCAAATAATGAATACGGTCATCTCTACGGAATCCGCGGCGCCATAAAAACACTGCATAAACCAAACCGATTCCGTAGGCGATGACCGCCATCAAAAACCACAAGCGATCCGTCATGAACGGCATCACGGGTAAATTAAAGGTTGAAAATGCTTGTGCAAGGAGTTTTGCCGAAAATGGCTCATATAGGAGCAGAAACTGGGGAGAGCCCAATTATTCCTTGACCACCGTTAACTCGGAAAATTCTACGGATGCATCGGGAGGCAGGGTGATGAACCATTCGGCTGCAAAGTTGGTGGCCGCCGTGAAGGGGATTTTGAAGGGACGCCACCGGTCTGTTCCTTTCAGACTTTGCTCAACCAGTTTTTGGTTTCCCCATTGGGTGATGGCGCCCAGGTTGATGGTGGAACCTCTTAGACTGCGTACATTGCCTTGGAGAATGAATCGCTGCCCTGCTTTTCCAATAAAGCGGGGGCCTTGGAGAGCGGCTTGGCCGCGGCCGGAACTGGTGGAGATTTGCCATACGCCTCCGGGGAAGGCCGGGTCGGCCGCTTTGGCGAGGGTGATGGTGCCGGACAAGCCGGCGGCTCGTTCAGACCATCCCTTTGGCAACCAGCCAATGACGACGGTGTCTTGATTGGTGGATTGAATTTCGCGTCCTTCCGGCCCCAAGGTATTGGCGAAGCGGACATCAGCAGCCAGGGCTTTTTCCATGATTGGGTAGGCTTCTTCAAACCGTTTTTGGGCATGGAGCACCTGGGCGCGTCCCCAGAGCACATCGCTGGTGCTGCTGTCATACTTCATGGCCAGTGCGGAGAGGGCTTCGGCTTCCGCAGGCGAGGCTTGGAGCCGAGACAAAGCCAGTTTGGTAAGGGCGAGCGGATGGTCCGGGGCGAGTTCAAGTACTGTGGGTAAATAGGATTCTTGACCGGCTTCGACATGGCGTTGGACAAACTCCGGCACGGTCAGCGAGCTATGGGGCGAAGTGGCTCGGCGGTCACGTGAGTCCAAAAACCATCGCGCCCACGACTCAAAGGGTGTTGTGGCGGGTGATTGCCGGATTTTTTGTTCCAAACTTCGGAGCAATTCGCAGGGGCGGGGAAGGCTTTCGCTGCCCCCGGCATCGCTTATTCGGTAGCCTCCCACGGCTTCGGCAAGTTGTGGCAGCCACTCAGGCGCCTTGGCGGGGAAGCTGATGAGCCAAAGACGAGCTGCGCGGTCGTTGCCGGTGGTGATGACAAATTTGCCGTCAGGGCTGAAGTTTCCGAAGCGAAGTACATCCTCATGGATCAAAGGTTCGGCAATGACCAAGCCGAGGTCGGCATCCCAGACTTTGGCGGCTTTGTCGCGGGAGACAGTCAAAAGGATGTGGCCTTGGGGGCTGAAGATTACCTGGCGGAGGGGGGCGTCCAAGCGCAGTGGTTCTGTCACCGGCAATCCGGTTCGCGTATCGTAGATTCGTGCGGTCTGGTCTTCGGAACCGGTGGCCAGCAAGCGGCCATCGCGGCTGAAGCTAACGGTGTTGACAGGGCCATCGTGGCGAAGGCGTTCGGTGAGTGGCGTTCCATCACGTTTGAAAATGGTTGCTGTGCGGTCATCACAAGCAGTGGCCACAAGGGAGCCATCGGCAGTTACATCCGCATCGCGGACTTCAGCACTGTGCGGCATGGGGGGGCTCAGGGGGTTGCCTGTTTTGGCGTCCCACAATCGCGCAGTGCGGTCTGCGGAGGCAGTGACCACGACGTTGCCATTGGCGCTGAAACGAGCAGTGCGCAGTGCGCGTTCATGTGTCATGGGGGCACCGATGGGCTGGCCGTTTTCGGGATTCCAAAGGCGTGCAGTGCGATCCTCAGAAGCGGTGAGGAGGGTTTGGCCATCGGGACTGAAGGCTACGACAACAACCCAGCCTTTATGTTGAAGGGGTTGACCTACGGGCTTGCCGGTTGGGACGTCCCAAATTCGGGCGGTGTAATCTTCCGATGCAGTGGCTACTCGGCGGCTGTCAGGGCTGAAGTGGACGGCGCGAATCGGTCGTTCATGGGGAAGGTTGGCGACGGGCAGGCCAGTGGCCAACTCCCAAAGGATGGCATTACGGTCCTGCCCGCCCGTAATGACCCAGCGATTATCCGGACTGATGGCGGCCACCTCAACAAAACTTCGGTGGGCCAGCACGGTGGGCAGAGGGCGGCCGCGCAGGCAATCCCAAAGACGTGCAGTACTGTCGTTGGCGGCGGTCAAGGCTTGGCGGCTGTCGGGACGAAAGATACCTACCTTGACGGCGCCTTCATGGCGGAGGGGTTGGGCATAGGGTTCACCATTGGCGACGTTCCAAATGATGGCGGTGCGGTCGTCCGAAGCCGTGAGCAACCATTGTTCATTCGGACTGAACTCGACGGTGTTGACGGCGTCGGCATGGAGCAGGGGTGGGGTCAATGGTTTGCCGGTAGTGGCATCCCAGATGCGGGCGGTCCGGTCGCGGGAAGCGGTAGCGACTCGCAGGCCGGAAGGGCTGAAGACGGCTTGATAAACCCAATCGCTGTGGCTCATGGGCTCGGTGACGGGCTTGCCGGAGGTTACATCCCAGATCCGTGCTGTCTTGTCACCAGAAGCGGTGAGCAGTTGCTTGCCGTCGGCGCGAAAACGAACACTCACCACGCCACCATTATGTTTGAGTGGTTCGGGGATGGCTGGTTTGCCGGTTTCGACTTGGAGGAGATAGGCGGAGTTTCCAGCGGCGGTGGCCAGGAGGCGGTCGTCCGGACTGAACATGACATCCAAGACGGGGCCGTCATGAGGTAGTGGTTCGATCAGGGGTTGGCCATTTTCTACATTCCAAAGGTGGGCTTGTCGGTTTTGGGTGCCTGTGGCGAGTTTTCGGCCGTCGTGGCTGAAGCGCACTGCTCGTACCCAGTCTGAATGTTGGAGGGGCTGACCCGAGGGTTTGCCGGTGGTGACATCCCATAGTTGGACGGAACGGTCTGCGCTGGCGGTGGCCAGGAGGCGTCCGTCGGGGCTGAATTCCAAAGACAAAATGTTGGCCTTGTGACGCAGGGGTGGGGAAAGGGGCTGGCCGGATTGGGCATCAAAGACTTGGGCTGTATTGGTGGCGGCTGTAGCGAGACGGCGGCCATCGGGGCTGAAAACAGCGGCCAGAACAGGCGCGGGATGCTCCAAGACATTCAGGCGCGGCAAGGCCCAGTTGCGGTTGTCCAACAAAGAACGAAGCCTGGCAGCGGCGGACTCGTTTTCCGGGTTCCATCTCAAGGCACGTGCCAAGTAAGCCAGAGCGCGGCTTTCTTTTTTATCTTCGGCCAGGCGAGCGCCGGTGTTGAAGTCGGCCATGCTTAAGGCGCGTTCGACTTCTCGCTTCTTTTCTTCAGCCTCCTTTTGAGCGGCCAGGGCGCGTTTTTCGGATTCTTCTGCGCGCGCCCGGCGTTCCTCGGCAAGTTTGAGGGCTTCGATGCGGCCTTGCTGCGCCTCTTTTTCGCGCTGAAGGGCTTCCTCAGCCTTACGTTGTTGGTCGAGGGCGAGGTCACGGGCTTTTTCGGCTTCGTGCAGGGCTTGGTCGCGCGCGGCCTTGGCAGCCAGTTCACCTTTGAGAGCTTCCTCGGCCTTGCGTTTTTCCTCCATCGCAATCTGCCGCTCTTTTTCGGCCTTCATGCGCTCGGTTTTGGCCTGTTGTTCGTTGGCTTTGGCAGTGCGCTCGGCATCGCGTGCACGCTGTTGCTCGGTGAACAACTGGAACAGGAGGAACAGGAACAGGACCAGCAGGGAGCTGACGCCTGCCAGGATGATTTGCAGGCGGCGCTGGGCACGTTCATGGTCACGTTGCTTGAGGTCGTCGAAATTGACGCCGAGCACGCCGGCCAAAAGTTTGAGCAAGGCATTGTGGCGACCGTCCTTGCCTTTGCGGACGTCGGCGGCGATGGGTTCGGTGGGGATGTTGGTAATTCGGCGCTCGGCGTCCACCCAATAGCGTATGGATTCGGGGAAACATTCTTGAAGACCGAGCTCAGGATGGTTGGTGGCATTGGGCTCGCCGTCCACAATCAGACATAGAACGCGGTCCTCCCGGCCCAACGATTTAAAAATGCGGACTTCCTGGTCCACCCATTGGGACTGGGCGGCGCGTGGGGAACAGATGACGATAAGGTAACGGGATTCCTTGAGGGCACGGGTGAGGTTTTCGCCCAAGTTGGCGGAGCCGGGGAGTTCATCGCGGTCGCGAAAGACCGGGAAAAGGCGTTTGGGGATGACACCACTGCGGGTTTTCTTACCCACCAGCCTGCCAGGGACCCGATAGGTTTCCAAACCACGGTGGAGCCAGTCCGCCCATTTGCTGTCAGCGTGGCTGTAGCTGATAAAGGCCCAGTATTTAAACTCGCCAGATGAATCCTCAGTGCTCATCACCAATGATGCTTGGTCCTGACTCCGGGACCGGTATGGACCGGCAAACCGGGGCGTACGGCGGCTTCGTTTTGGTCAACCGCATTGGAAAAGGGCGCTGTTGGCTGACTGATGACCCTATTTTTGTCAGTTATTTGGCCATTTGTCAAAATGGGATTGAGATTTTTTACTCCAAGGGGGGGTAATTTTATGCTCGCCCACCCAAGACGTTGTTGTTATCGAAGGGGCCCATGTGCGGGATTATAGGATATGTGGGGTACCGGGAGGCGGCGCCAGTGCTCCTCGATGGTCTGCGGCGGCTGGAGTATCGTGGTTATGACAGCGCCGGCATGGCCGTTTTGGGGGAGAAATTGGAAACGCGCAAGAAGGCCGGCAAGATTGAGGACGGTTTGGCCCGACTGGTGCAGGGCGCACCTCTGCGGGGGACTTCGGGTATTGGTCATACCCGATGGGCCACGCACGGCCCGCCCACGGATGTCAATTCGCACCCCCATGCCGATGCCAGTGGGCGCATTGTCGTGGTACATAACGGGGTGATTGAAAATTACAGCTTGTTGAAACATCGTTTGCAACAGGCGGGCCACCATTTTGTTTCGGAAACAGACACCGAAGTGTTGGCGCATTTGATAGGGATGCATTACCGGACGGGTGAAGCGGAGACTGGGGGGCTGCACCCGTTGGCCAAGGCGGTGGCCGATGCCTTGCGTGAGGTGATAGGGACCTACGGGATTGCGGTGATGAGTGTGGACCACCCGGGTGTTTTGGTGGGTGCCCGGCGGGGGTCACCCTTGATAATTGGGTTGGGGCAGGGGGAGCATTTTCTGGCCAGTGACAGCGCGGCCTTGGTGGCGCATACGCGGGAGGTCATTTACCTGCATGACTTTGACTTGGTGGTTTTGACCCCGCAACGGCATGAAGTGCACCGTTTGCAAGGAGAGGCTGCGCGGATTGAGGTAAGCAGGCTTGAATTTGACACCGCTGCGGCGGAGCGGGGGGAATTTCCGCATTTCATGTTGAAGGAAATTTTTGAGCAGCCGCAGACGGTGCGGAACACATTGCGCGGACGGCTGGACCTCGAAGAGGCCACCGCACGATTTGGCGGGCTGAATTTGAGTCCGGGGGAATTGAGGGAATTTGACCAGGTGGTGATGGTGGCGTGCGGGACGAGCTGGCATGCCGCCTTGTTGGGGGAATATTTAATGGAAGATTTGGCGCACCTGCCTGTCGAAGTGGAGTATGCCAGCGAGTTTCGATACCGCAACGCGCCGCTCAACAAGCATACCTTGGTGCTGGCCATCACGCAGTCGGGCGAGACGGCGGATACCTTGGCCGGATTGCGGGAGGCGCGGCGGCGCGGGCACAAGGTGTTATCCATTTGCAACGTGGTGGGCAGTACCATCGCGCGCGAAGCTGACGGCGGGATTTATCTGCATGCCGGGCCTGAAATAGGGGTGGCGGCCACCAAAACCTTCACAGCGCAGGTTACCGTGTTGACGTTGCTGGCCATTTTATTGGGACGAATGCGGATGTTGGGGACGGCACAGGCAAAGAGGTTGTTGGCCGCCTTGGAAGCCATACCCACTCAGATGCAGGCTGTTTTGCAGTTGCGGGAACAGGTGCGGAAGATTGCCCAACGCTATGCCGGTGCCGAGGACTTCTTTTTCCTTGGCCGGCAATACAATTTCCCGGTGGCCCTTGAAGGGGCATTGAAATTGAAGGAAATCAGTTACATCCATGCTGAAGGCTATCCGGCGGCGGAAATGAAGCACGGCCCGATTGCGATGATAGATGAGCGGACACCGACGGTGATTTTAGCGCCTCAAGACAGTTTGTATGAAAAGACAGTGGCCAATTTGGAGGAAATCAAGGCCCGCCGGGGACCTGTGATTGCGTTGGGGACGGAGGGTGACAGTGTTTTGGCGCGAAAGGCTGACGAGGTGTTGTTGCTGCCGCCGGCGCCGGAGTGTTTGTGGCCGTTGTTGGCGGTGGTGCCATTGCAATTGCTGGCCTACGAAATCGCCGTGGCACGCGGGTGCGATGTGGATAAGCCGCGGAATTTGGCCAAGTCGGTCACCGTCGAATAAGGACTGAGGCCTCAATTGGCCTGATGACGAGGTGGGGGCCGACGCAGTTGGCGGGGGGTGATTCCCAAGCGTTGTTTGAAAACGGCGCTGAGGTACTCCACGTGTTTGAAACCGCAGCGTTCGGCGATTTCGAGCATTGGGAGGTCGGTGTGGGTGATGAGGTCCTGTGCTCTTTTGAGGCGTGCTTCGATGATGAGTTGGTGAACGGATTTGCGAAGGAGGCTGCGGAAACGGCGTTGCAAAACGGTGCGGGAGAGGCCCACCTGCCGGGCAAGGGCATTGACGGTGATGCCTTCGCAGGCGTGCTCACGAATGAGGCGAAGTGCCGCGGCAACTTGGCGGTCGGAGATGGCGAAGGCATCGCTTGAAAGCCGGGTAACCACGCCTGCGGGGGGGACAAGGACAGGTTTGGACGGAGGGGGATGGCCGGCCATGAGTTTATCAAGGAGGGCGGCGGCTTCGTAACCGACTTGTTCGTGGTTGGGGACAACACTTGAGAGGGGAGGGTTGCAGACTTCGCACAGTGGTTCATCGTTGTCCACGCCGATGATGGTCAATTCGTCGGGCACAGCCACGCTGGCACGGCGACAGGCTTCGAGAAGCAAGGGGCCGCGTTGATCGGAGCAAACCATGATGCCTGCTGGCTTGGGAAGCTGGCCAACCCATGTGGCAAGGTCATCCTCGACGGCTTCCCAAGAGCCAAAGGACTCCACGCCGCGGGGCAAATTGTACACTTTAACTTCTCCGCCTTCGCGGCGGACAGTTTCCACGAAGGCGACCTCGCGGTTGTGGCTCCAATTTTCGCCTTCGATGCCGAAGAATCCGAAATGGTGAAAGCCGCGCTCGAGCAGGTGTTCGGCGGCCAATCGTGCCACTTGGGCGTCATCCACATGTACCAAGGGGAGTGGTAGTCCCGGCACCACACCCAATACATCCACGGCCGGGAGTCCCGAAGCCAAGACTGCATCGGCAATTCTTCGGTTTTGGACTCGAACGATGATGCCGTCTCCGCGCCATTGTCTCAACCATTTAGGGACGGCTTCCTCCAAGCTGCGGGGTTGGTAGAACAAGGCCCAAGGACCGTGCCGATGAACATAGCGCGCCAATCCACGTAAAATGGCCCTGCCCGAGGCAAGGGAGGTTTCCACAATCAACGCCACATGGGGCCGGTGGCCGCGGCCGGTATGAACAACCATTTTACGTGATACGGATTTATTAACTTGTTGGTAATATAGTCCGAGGGCCTTTGGGATGAAAGGAGAATATCATTAAGGCGGTAGGACGATGTGGGGACTTGGAGCGTGTGGTAAATGTGAATAGATTGTATTGCATAACATGCCATTAGGATATGGTGGGAAAGACGGGATGTCTTGGTGGGAGGGGATTGTTTGCCTTGTGGAAAATCTGCAAGGAGAGGTGACCTGATTTCTTAAGTTTTTGGTCTGATTCCTCATGGAATTAAACGTGGATATGGCATAAATTAACGCCATGCCTGAGTCTGGAAAGCTGAGAAATGCCGTTTTAAGTGTGGCGGCAGGGTTCAATATTGTCTTGCAAGGAAACCGGAGGATGTAAATAATTAATTAACAAAATTATGAAAATCATGCGTTTCTTAATCTTGGCCTGCCTTTGTGTGGGTTTAAGCCTGCTAACGTCAACCCTTCGCGCCGCTTCAGGCGGATGGGTGGGAGGTCCGGAAGGTCCCTGGCATGAACCGACAAATTGGAGCAATGGCATTTTGCCTGATGATGTGGATGGATGGGCAATTGCCGAAGTCACCAATGGCACCGCCATCATCAGTACCGCTGTCCCACGAGTCAGTGAGGCTTGGGCGGGTAATAGCGGAATAGCCGGAAATATCATCGTGACCAACGGAGGTGTGCTCACGGTAGCCAACTGGCTTGTCGCGGGCCGGGCGGGGACCGGTTTTACACCAATGAGCCATCTGATTGTTCACAACGGCACCGTGAACAAGGCTGGGGATGGTTTTCTGGTGGGCGACATCAATAATTGCCGAGGGACGTTAACCATCGCCGGGACGGGGACCATCAATGTGAATGGTGGATGGTTTGGTGTAGGCAATGGAGAAGGGGGATGGGGATGGGTTTATTTGAAGGATGATGCGCGGTTGTTATTGGCAAATGGACGGGATTTTAACATTGGCGATTGGGGGACGGGCCGCGGCTGGTGCTATGTGCAGGACAATGCGCGGATTGAAGTGCGCCGCTTCTGGGTGGGTAAAAACGATACGGCTGGGGTGATGATTCAGCGGGGTGGCACAGTGCAGGGATTCACACCCACGGCCAATGAGTGGCGCATTGGTGAGGGTGGCAACGCGTATGGATTTTATTGGCTTGCGGCGGGTACCTTTAACAATCCCAACAACCTTCACATTGGTGCCAACGGTATTGGTTTGTGGTACCAGACTGGTGGAACCAATACGCAGGGGAGTTGGACCGCTCCGGGGCGGTATGCCAGCGGGCGTGGGGTGGTGTACATGACCAGCGGCAAGTTCATTCATACGGGTACTGGTCCGCATCTGTTCGTAGCAGAGCAGGGACGGGGTGAGGTCAATATCTATGGCGACGCAGTGGTGGATTGCAATTTGAGCATGGTGTTGGCGCATGCTTATGGTGGGGCGACGGGCAAGGGATATTTGAATGTGAATGGCGGCCGGGTACAGGTGCCGCGATTTGAGCGGTGGGGCGATGCTCCGGGTGGTCTGGCTTATGTAAGTCTCAACGGTGGTGTTATTCAGGCGAAGGCCAATGAAGGGGCCTTTTTTGAAAACATGACCGAGGCTCGCGTGTATGCGGGCGGTGCGGTTTTTGATACGGCTGGATTTAATATTGGGGTGAACCAAGCTTTGCTGGCGCCCACGGGCAATGGTGTGGCGAGCATTCCGGTTGTGGATGGTGGGAGTGGCTACATGGGGCCGCCGTGGGTGGAGATTACGGGGGATGGTTTTGGTGCGACAGCAGTGGCCATAATGGAGGACGATGGGACGAGCAACGGGACTTTCCGCGTGCAATCCATTTTGGTGACTTGCCCGGGACGCGACTACACGGCGCCGCCTACGGTGGGATTGCGTGGCGGGCTGCCGGTGACGCCGGCAACGTTGGGTGAGCCGACTTTGGCTCCGAACCAAAGTGGTGGGTTGACCAAGGTGGGCAACGGCACCTTGACTTTGGGCGGTGCGAACACCTTTACAGGGCCGACGGTGGTGGAGGGCGGCGTTTTGCGCGCCAACCAGCCCAATGTTTTGGGCGGTGGGGCGCGTTTGACGATTGCTCTGGGAGCGTCATTTGATTTGAACAATCAACCGCAGACAGTTGGTTCATTGAGCGGCGCGGGTCAGGTGTTGTTGGGCGCGGCCACCTTGACGTGTGGTGCGGATGGCAGCTCGACGGTGTTTTCTGGAAACATCAGCGGCACGGGCGGTTTGACTAAGCAAGGTGCCGGTGCCTTGGTGTTGAGCGGGGCGAACAATTTCAGCGGCGAAACTCGCGTGAGCGCCGGGAAACTGGTTTTGACCACTGCGACGACCAACCTCGGAAACGTAGTGGTGAGTGACAATGCCACGCTGGGATTGCAGGTGACGGCGGCCAATGGACAATTGGTTGCATCGAACCTGACCTTGGGAGAAGCTTTATTGGCCACGTTGGAAGTGGATTTGGGGGCGTTTGGAAATCCCACAGAAGCGCCATTGGTTGCCGGGACCTTGACGGCCAATGGAGACGTGATTGTCAACTTGTCTGCGGCTAATCTGGCTGTGGGGCAATTCCCGCTTATTCGTTATGGCGCCCGTGATGGGGCCGGACAGTTCTACCTCGGCACGTTGCCGCCGCGCGTAGTGGCGGAGCTTGTGGTGAATGAGGCCAATCAAACCATTGATGTACGCGTGACTTCCATTGAGGCGCCGAAGTGGGCTGGAATGGTGCCCGGTGGGGTTTGGGATGTGGATGGAGTCACCAATTGGGTGGGTGCGTCCACGGGGTTGCCAATGACGTTCCAAAATGGAGATGTGGCGTTGTTTGACGACAGTGCGCCTGGGACGACTACGGTGGACTTGGTGACCAATGTGGAACCGGCAGCGGTCATCGTTAACAATAGCAATCTGAATTACACCGTGACCGGCGCGGGCAAAATCAGCGGGGCTGCCGGCCTGACCAAGAGCGGGGCGGGGGTTTTGACGTTGTCGAATACCGGTGGGAATGATTTTACCGGGCCGACGGCCATCAACGGGGGCGTATTACAGGCGGGCGCTGCGCAGGTGTTGTCGTCCAATAGTGCAGTGCAAGTGGCGGGTGGCACTTTGGACTTGCAGAGTCACAACCAGACGGCAGGGCAGGTGACTTTGGTTAACGGCTCGATTACCGGTTCGGGTGGGACGTTGTTGGGCACGGCGTACCAAGTGCAAAGTGGCAGCATCAGCGCCAATCTGGGTGGGGCGGGTGGATTAACCAAGACCACCGCCGGAGCAGTGACACTGAGTGGCAACAACTCGTATGCAGGCCCAACTCGAATCACTGAAGGTGCCTTGGTGGCGGCGGCGGCCAATACTTTGTCGGCGGCCAGCGCACTGGAAATCGCGGGTGGCACGCTGGACATTTTGACAAACCATCAAGCTGCAGGCGCGGTGACGTTGACCTCTGGCGCCATTGAAGGCAGCGGCGTTTTGACTGCGCCATCGTTCAACTTGTTGAGCGGCACGGTGAATGCCAATTTGGCCGGGCCGGGTGCGGTTACAAAGTCTGGCGGAGGCACTGTTACGGTCAACGGCATACTGGCGCAGGCTGGAGCCACCTTTGTGAATGGCGGCAGTTTGGTATTGGCTGCGCAAAACACTTATGCCGGTGATACTGTGGTGGGCAACGGGGGCGTTGTGGTGGTGACTGAGGACGCCAACCTCGGCTCCGGACAAATTGTATTGAACCCGGGTGGCACGCTACGCGTGACCGGCACCAATGACTTCCTGTCGGCTCGCAATATTAACTTTGGTGTGGCGGCGTGGAATGGCGGCACAGTGGCCGTGGATGCAGGACTTACGGCGTTGTTCACCGGTGCGATGAACGGGGCCGGAAGTGACACCTACTTCTTCAAGACGGGGCCGGGGACCATGGTTTATTCCGGGACCACGGCTTTCAGTGACGCCACGCATTTCTTTGTGAATGGTGGCACGCTGGTATTGAGCAATGCTACGATGTCAGTCAATCGCTGGAGTGGTGTGGCCAGCGCAGCCAATGCAGATGGCGCGCTGGTGTTGGCCGGAAACACACGATTGACGGTGGCGCATGATTTCAACATCGGGGATGTCACTCCATCGCGGGCACGTTTTTACATGCTGGATGGGGCCGAACTGGTTTGCAACGCGTTTGATGTGGGCAAACCGGCCAACTGCGTCGGTGTGGCTTATCAGACCGGTGGCGTGATTCGCAACGGGGCCAATTGGTTTGGAGATTGGCGAATTGGCGGACAGTGGGGGACTGGGGATGTTGGGGCATATGGTTTCTACCAATTGAGTGGGGGCGTATTCTCCAATGTGGTCAACAACTGGCAGGTGGGCGCTTATGCCCAAGGTGTGTATTATCAGACCGGCGGCACCAATTACCAGGGTGGCTGGTCGGTGTTTGGACGGTTTGGCGGCAGCCCAAGTTATGGATATGGAGTGGGCTACCTGACCGGCGGCCGGTTCCTGCACGTACTGCCTGCCCAGCACGTCATCATTGGCGAGCAGGGGCGTGGGGAATTGACGATTGCCGGGACGGCTGAAATGGAAGTGGCCAGCGCGCTGTGGGTGGGCCACAACTACGGCGGTTTACCGGGATACGGTGTGCTTAACTTGAATGGAGGCACCCTGTCTGCGCCAGCGGTGGTGATTCGTGAGGTGGGGGCCACTGCGTTGGTGAACTTCAATGGCGGGACTTTGCGGGCCACGGCGAGCGATGCCAACTTCGTTTCCGGGTTGACCGCGGCGTATGTCTATGGCGGCGGTGCAGTGATTGACAGTGCGGGCTATGACATCGGCATTCCGCAGGCATTGCTGGCGCCGGATGGCCAAGGCGTGTTGAGCATCACGGTGGATAATCCGGGCAGCGATTACATGGGCCCGCCGATTGTTCAAATTAGTGGTGATGGCACCGGGGCCACAGCGGTGGCGGAAATAGATCCTGTCAGCGGGACTGTGACGAATATTGTAGTGACTTCGCCGGGCCGCGGCTACACCACGGCCACAGTGACCTTGTCGGGTGGTGGTGGCACGGGTGCCAGCGCCACGGCTGTGTTGGGTGAAAACACCTCCGGTGGTTTGACCAAGCGTGGTGAGGGTCGGTTGACCTTGACCGGTGCCAATACCTTCACCGGCCCGGTACGGGTGGAAGGTGGCACGTTGGTGCATGATGGTCGATTTGCCGGCGCAGTGACCGTGGAAAGCGGTGGCGGTCTGGATTTGGGGGCGGCTGTGGAAGACTTGGAAATCAAAGGGCCGCTCACATTGGGTGGCACCATCTATCTTGACATCAATCCTGACCAAATGGAAAGCGACTTGGTGTTTGGAGTGCCGAGTGTGACGTTTGGTGGGCGCTTGGTGATTCGGAATCTTGGTGGCACACCGAACGCCGGAGACAGTTTTTGGCTGTTCGACGCTGCGGCGTTTGATGGTCGTTTCACCGAGGTTGTGCTGCCAGAATTGGGGCCGGGGCTGGCTTGGGATGTTGAAGGGCTTGAGTTGACCGGCGTCTTGCAGGTTATTCCAGTGGTGACCGTGCCGCCGGCCATCAGTGGTTGGGTGTTGGATCGGGCCAATAACACCTTGAGCTTGGAATTCACCGGGCAGCCGGGTGAGACCTACCTGATTCAGGGCACCACGCAGTTCACCACCAATACGGTGTGGGAGACCCTCAGCACCAATATCGCGGACCTCGTGAATGGTCGGTTTAATTACATGATCACCAATACGTTGGAGCATCCGCAGCGCTTCTTCCGCACGGTGAAGCCTTAAGGTGGCGTCCCGGAGAGGCGGCACCATGCAAGCCGCAGGAAGCAAGCCAGCTTGACACGGCCGCCGGGCGCAGCGCCCGGCGGCTTTTTTTATGAAGCAAGTTTAACAGGACAATGATATGAGAAACGGTTGGATATACTGCCTCAACCGGTGGTGTGTGTTTTGGTTGGGGGGAATGCTTGCGTTGGGGAGTATGCCCGTGTTGGCAGCCACCTTGGCTTATTGGCGGTTTGAGGAGGGGCCCGCTGGGGCGCTGGTATTTAATAATGCCACGCATTATTCAGCAGACAGTTCGGGCAACGGGCATCATGGGTATTCTTATTCGCTCAACAATTCGGCCAGTTACTCAGATCAAATACCAGGATTGGTCATTCCGCAGACGGGGGCGGGCAATCGCTTTAGTTTGTACACGGGGCCGGGAGGGCCGGTGCGGGATTTGTACACGATTAGTTCGTTGAACCAGGCAGTTCTTTCGAGTTTCACTTTGGAGGCCAGCGTAATGTTTGATGGTTTGGGTACGTGGCAGACCTTTCTTGGGCGGGATGCGAATTTCAGTCCGTTGGCAGCAGTTTATTTCCAGATGGTGCAGGACAGCGGGCGGCAGAACCATGTGGGTTGCAAAATCATGGACAATGGGAATGTTTTTCGTTCGGTGTTCAGCCAGTCGCCTGTTCAGCCTGGGCGATGGTATCACTTTGCAGCGGTGGCCAACGCGACGAACCGGACGTTGACGTTGTTGCGTTACGATGAGGCACAGGGGACATATGTAGTGGAGGGTAGCACGACATGGCAGGGCCCGATGGCGCAACAAGGCGGGTCTTGGACGCTTGGGCGTGGCATGTACAATGGCAATGCCACGGATTCTTTTAATGGGCGACTCGATGAAGTGCGGATTAGTGATGTGGCCTTGAGTGTGCCGCAGTTGTTGTGGTCGTGGGCGGCGCCGCGCCAGGCCAGCATTTTGGAGCAGCCTTTGGATGCAACGGTGGCCGAGGGGGGGACGGCTCAGTTTGCCGTTCAATTAGGAGGCCAAGGGCCATGGACGTTGCAATGGTATCGGAATGGTGCACTGTTGCCAGGTGCCCAACAGAGCAGATTGGAACTCGGACCGGTGGCGGTGACGGATGATGGGTCCCGGTTTTACGTGGTGGCCGGCAATGTGGTGGATGGACAGACTTATTGGGTAACCAGCCGGACGGCAACTTTAACGGTGGTAGGCGATAGTACACCGCCGAGTTTGGTCGGGGTGCAATGGTTGGGGCATCCGAATCAAGTCAGCGTGTTTTTTTCAGAGCCTCTGGAGCTGGCATCCGCAACGGACACGTCGCATTATGTCATTGATGGTGAGGTGACTGTTTTTTCAGCACGATTTATGGACGATGGACGAGGGGTGGTCTTGGAAACCAGTCCCTTGAGGGCCGGCAGGTCCTATCGGGTGACGGTGAGTGGTGTTCGGGATGGTAGTGCTGCCGGCAACATTATGACCTCAGCGGCCCAGGCCGTTTTTACGGCAGGTTATCAACCTCTGTCGCGTTTGGGGGTGCCATGGGAGGGGCCATCGGTGGATGAACCGCTGGGGCCATACACGCGTCGGACGTCGTGGGTGATTTCCGAAATCCATTATCATCCACCAACGCGTGCCGATGGGCGGAATGCGGAGTTTATTGAAATTTACAACTCCAACCCGTGGGCGGAGGACTTGGGGGGATACCGGCTTTCGGGTTCTGTGGATTATACGTTTCCGTCGAATACCATAGTCCCGGCGTTGGGGTTTGTGTTGGTGGCGGCAGCACCTGCGGATATCCAGGCGCTTTATGGCGTGACGGGCGTCTATGGACCGTGGGGGATGGGGCAAAGTCTTCCCAATGACCGGGGCACTGTTCGTTTACATCATCGGCAGGGTGCCGTTTTGTTGGAGGTGGAGTACGAAGATGAGGAGCCGTGGCCGGTGGCGGCGGACGGTGGCGGCCATTCCTTGGTGTTGCGGCGGCCCAGTTACGGTGAGCGCGATGCGCGGGCGTGGGGCCCCAGTCGGCGAGTGGGTGGTTCGCCAGGCGGGCCGGAGCCGGAGGCACCCGCGTTGGGTGGTTTGCGTTGGGTGCGGGTGAATGAAGTGCTGGCCAATGCGCCAACCGGTGGTGTGGATTTTGTGGAGTTCTTTAATTACAACACGCAGGCTGTGGATTTGGCGGGCTGTGTGCTGAGCGACAATCCCGAAACCAACAAGTATGTATTTCCCAACGGTTCGGTAATCGCACCACTTGGGTTTTTGGTGGTGGAACAATCCACTTTGGGGTTTGGACTAAAAGCAGGAGGAGACACACTTTGGTTCAAGGCGCCGGATGGGGCGACTGTGTTGGAAGCCGTACGATTTGGGGCTCAGGAGCAAGGTGTTTCATGGGGACGATACCCGGACGGTGCGCCCCAATTCAGCCGGTTGGAGAATGTCACTCCGGCGGCGATGAATGCCGGCCCGCGTAGGAGTGAAGTGATTTTCAGTGAATTGATGTACAACCCCATCAGCCGCAATCCGGATGATGAGTATGCGGAGCTGCATAATTGCAGCAGTGAGCCAGTGGACGTGAGTGGTTGGCAGGTCCGGGGTGGCGTCAGTTTTGTCATTCCGTCCAATGTGGTGGTGGCGGCAGGGGGGCAAATCGTGATCGCGCGCAATGCAGAACGGCTTCGTGCGTTGTACCCTGAATTGCCGGCTTCAGTTGTATTGGGGGATTTCGACGGGCAACTTAGTAATAGCGGGGAGCGATTGCAACTAGTTCGGCCCACAAGGTCTGTAAGTGTTGAGACAGGGGTGCCGGTGACCAATCTACTCATGGTTGTAGTGGATGAAGTGAGTTATCGGGACGGCGGGCGTTGGGGGCGATGGGCCGATGGCGGCGGAAGCAGCTTGGAATTAACTGATACCCGAGCCGACAAACGGCTGGCACCCGCATGGGCTGACAGCGATGAATCCAACAAAAGCGGTTGGGCGGTGGTGGAGGCCACCGGCATTTTGGATCACGGCAACGGACCGGCGGATTCCTTGCAAATTTTGCTGCTTGGACCGGGTGAGTGTCTAGTGGATGAAGTGGAGGTCATTCCGCAAGGTGGAGCAAACTTGGTGAGGAATCCTGGTTTTGAGAACGGGTTGGAGGGTTGGTATGCACAGGGTGCCTTTGTGCATTCCCATCTGGAAACCGTCCAGGGGTATCAAAGTACAAAATCCTTGCACGTGGTGGCCACTGACCGTGGAGACACCGGTGCCAACCGGATTCGTACGCGATTGGCGTCACCATTGAGCGCGGGGCAGACAGCGACGCTGAGGGCGCGTGTGAAGTGGCTGCGCGGGGAGCCGCAAATTTTGTTGCGATTGCGGGGGAATTGGTTGGAAGCGGTGGGTAACGCATTGACGACAACGGCGATGGGGACGCCTGGAGCGGCCAACTCCCAGGCGCGTCAAAATGCCGGCCCCGCAATTAGTGATGTCAGTCATTGGCCGGTTTTGCCTGCAGCTCAGGAATCTGTGACGGTGGGGGCTAGAGTGAGTGATCCGGACCCGCTGGCTTATGTGAATTTGTATTACCGTGTGGACCCATCCGCCGAATGGACGGTCAAGCCCATGGCCTACCGTGGTGGCGGTTGGTATGCCGCGGAAATTCCCGGTCAAGCTGCGGGGGCGTTGGTGGCATTTTACATCGTCGCAGGCGACGTTGGAGCGCCACCTGCTTCCAGCCGTTTCCCTGCCTTGTCCGGGCGGGAATGTTTGGTGCGATGGGGGGAAGTTGAGCCCGGTGGTGCTTTGGGGGTGTATCGGTTGTGGTTCACGCGTGGCACATTGGAGGAATGGGTGCGGCGCGAGAAACTCAGCAACGATCCCTTGGATGCCACCTTTGCCTATGGCCGCCATCGGGTGATTTACAATGTGGGGGCCCAATTCAGCGGTAGTCCGTGGCACAGCCAATTTTATGATTCGCCCATGGGCAACTGGTGTAATTACGCCTTGTTCATGCCGTCGGATGACCGGTTTTTGGGGGTGACGGATTTTCGTATTTTTTACCCCGGCAATGACGCCGATGATGCGACGGCGTTACGGGAGCAATTTGGTTTGTGGCTGTGTGAATGGTTGGGGCTTCCGTTCAATCATCACCGCTTTGTGCATTTTTATGTGAATGGTTTGCGGCGTGGAACGATTTTGGAGGATGCTCAGACTCCCGATCCGGATTTGATGGAGTCGTTCTTTCCTGAGACGGAAGGCGATGGTGAGCTTTATAAGGTCACGATGTGGCATGAGTTTGAGGACAATGCGGCGACGTATGTAACCACACAGGCCACTCTTCAAAATTTCACGACGAGCAACGGGGCCAAGAAGCTGGCGCGTTACCGTTGGATATTTTCACAGAGGGGCAATCCTGAGTCGGCGGTGGCGTACACGAATTTGTTTGCGTTGGTAGATGCTGCCAACTGGCCCTTGCCTACGGTGGAGTCGCGTTTGAATCTCATAGCCGATGTGGACCGTTGGATGCGGCTGTTTGCTTTTGAGCATGCAGTGGGCAACTGGGATTCGTGGGGCAATGGCAATGGGCAAAATGTTTTCCTGGCGCGGCCGGAGGGGCGGCCGTGGTTATTGTTGCCTGTTGATGCAGATATTTTGCTTGGCTCGGCCCCGAGTGACCCGCCGACATCGGATTTATTTCGCTCGACGGACCCGGTGCTGGCGGGTTTGTACACGGTGCCTGCGTACCGGCGGGCGTATTGGAGGGCTTTATTGGAGCTGGCCAACGGGCCTTTTGAAGCTGCGACTGCCAGCGCGTGGTTGGATCCGCGCTATGCGGCGCTCTTGACGAATGGTGCGCCAGTGAGTTCACCGCAGCCCATCAAGAGTTACATTGCTACAAGGCGGAGCCAAATTTTGAGCCAAGCGGCGGCTGTGAACAGCTCGTTTACTGTGAGCACGCCTGCTTCGGTGGTGTCCACCAATCCTTGGGTGACGGTCTCGGGCACTGCGCCGATTGAGGTGGAGCGCCTATTGGTCAATGGAGTCTCGTGGCCGGTGACATGGACGAGTCTTTCAAATTGGACAATTCGTCTGGCTTTGACGTCAGGGATTCAAACTGTGCAGGTGCAGGGTGTGGACCGGCACGGGGCACTTTGGCCGGGGGCCACGGCTACGGTGACTGTGGAATATGGGGCCGTGCCGGAGTCGCCGGTGGGGAAGGTGGTGTTTAGCGAGATTATGTATCATCCGGTATGGCCTGGAGCCGAATATGTGGAATTGATGAATCTTTCAGCGACCACCGGTTTCGATTTGTCCGGGTGGCGCATCAATGGTTTGGATTACACCTTCCCGGCAGGGTCGTGGTTGGGGCCGGGGGCGATGATGGTGTTGACTCGTGATTTGCATGCTTATTGGAGTGCATACGGCATTCAGGCGCCGGCATTTGGTGAATACGCAGGCAATTTGCAGCGCGACGGGGAGACATTGACGTTGTTGAGACCAGGGGTGCCGCCGGAGCAGGATATGGTGGTGGACCGTGTGAGGTATGGGGCATTGGCTCCGTGGCCATCGGGCGCTGCGGGGCAGGGCGCGGCTTTGCAATTGATGGATACAGCCCAAGATAACAGTCGTCCCGGAAATTGGAGTGACAACACGCCCGTCTGGCGCTTTTTCAGCCTGACCGGCAACGTGGGGAGTGTCAACCGCTTCAGCCGGTTGTCCCTCTATTTTGACAATGGGGGGGAGGTGTTGTTGGATGATTTGGCGTTGGTAGTTGGAGAAACGCCGGAGGCAGGCACGAATTATGTGGCCAACGGTGGTTATGAGGAGGGGTTGTCGCCGAAATGGGTCGTGAGTGCATCGGGGTTGGCGACAAACAGTTACCGGACCAATGGCGTGGCCCATTCCGGCGAGTCGAGTTTAAGGTTTCACAATGTGGATGGATCAGGTGGTGTGAGTCAATTTTATCAGACATTGACGAATGTGGTTTCGGGCGGGTTGCCCCCCAATACGATTTGCACGTTGAGTTTTTGGTACCGAACGGATGGACGGGGGACGTTGAATGTGTATTTGAATGCAGGGTTTCGAGCTAGTGTAGTGCTTGGCGCGGGTGGGGGCGGCAGTATGGCGCGTTTGACGCCCGGGACGCCGAACTCGGTGGCGGCGACGCTTCCTGTGTTACCGGCGGTTTATATAAACGAACTGCAGCCGGTGAATGTCAACGGACTGGCTGATGGTGCGGGCGAGCAAGAGCCGTGGGTGGAGTTGTACAACGCCGGTTCGGAAGCTGTGGACTTGAGTGGTTTTGGATTGACCGATGATCCGGCGAGATTGATGCAGTGGACTTTTCCCACGGGAGCGGTGTTGCAGCCTGGTGAGTTTCGGTTGGTGTGGATGGATGGTGAGGAGGCGGAAGGAACGGCTGGGGAATGGCATGCCAATTTCCGGTTGTCCCCCACTGGTGGGGTGGTGGTGCTGACGCTGGCCGCTTCCAATGCCACCGTGGTAATGGATGAAATGCGGTATGGGACGTTGGCAATGGGGCGCTCTTATGGAAGCTGGCCGGATGGACAACTCTTTTTCCGGCAATCTTTTTATTATGCGACACCTGGAGCACCAAACGATGCGCGGGAACCGTTGCCGGTGATTTACATTAACGAGTGGATGGCCGCCAACAGCCGGGCGGTCAGGGACCCGGCTGATGGGGATTATGAAGACTGGTTTGAATTGTATAATCCCGGGGATAGTGCGGTGGATTTGAGCGGGTACTATCTGACGGATAATTTGGCCAATCCTCGACAATTCCGAATACCGGCGGGTGTGACGATACCGGCCCGCGGTTATCTGTTGGTGTGGGCGGATAATGAAAGCGGGCAAAATGGTGCCGGGCTTGGATTGCATGTCAATTTTGCCTTGAGGCAGGCAGGGGAGGCAATTGGGCTGTTTGGGCCGGATGGAGTCACATTAGTGGACAGTGTGGTGTTTGGAGCGCAGACAAATGATGTGAGTCAGGGGCGATACCCCGATGGGGCGGCATCTTTCGCTTTCTTCGTCTATCCAACTCCGGCTGCTCCAAACCGAATGGGGCCTCCTAGTGTTGCGCCGCAATTGTTGGTGGTTCGGTGGGAGAGTGGTGGAGCTTTTCGTTTTTCGTTCCAACTCCCTGCGCCGGTGAATTACTTGATTGAATACACGGAGGATTTGGGCAGCCGCCAATGGTTGCCGTTGGGACCGGTGCAGACGGGCAATGGGACGGTGGAGGTAGTGGATGATTCTACCGGCCGTTCGCGTCGGTTTTATCGGGTGGTTGTGACACCCTGATGATGAAGAAGAAATCTTCGGCCTGAAGACGGGAATTATTTTGGGGGCAATTCCACGCGATGGGCCATGGTGCGGTTTTCCTGCCAGCGGCGGAAGGTGTCGCGCACGCGCTCATTGTCGGAGGCCGGCAAGCGGGCCTTGAGGAATTGAAAATGTTCTTCCAGACGCAGGACATTGTCCTTGAAGGTGAATTTGCGCGAGGCCTTGAGGAAGGGTTCAGAGATTTCGATGGATTCGGGAGGATCTGCCAATTTGGCGCCCTCGGGCAGGACCAATTCCATGATGGTTTGATGGGTGTCAGTGGCTTGAAAACGGAAGGGGTGCCGTCGTTCCTCACTGAACAGTTCAGGATTAATCACCGGTGTCTGGCCCATTTGGACCATGAAGCCATTGGCCAGGCGGACGCCGATACGTGGAAGGCGCATTTTAACCAAGATTTCGAGGTAATTTCTGTCCTCGGTGGGTTGAGTGATTTTGGTTTCGAGGATTTTCCCTCCTAATTTTTTGAATTGCTCTTCAAGCAGGCGGCGATTTTTTTCCCAATTGGCTCCTTGGAATTCATCTTTTTGTCGTGCAAGATTCTCTCCCTGCAACCGCGTGATTTCTGTCAGGATGCCACCGCCTTCCGGTGAGGCCTCTATGGTGACGCTTTTGTAATTAACGACGACGGGTTCATAGGTGGGCAGGGTGACAACCTTGCCTTTGTTTCCTTGAATTACAAGGGCGGGGCTGCCGGCGTATTCACGGACCATGCTTCCCACTTTTCTGGGGCCGGCAGCGGGGTCTAGATAGTAGGTTTGGCCTTTGGTGATGGCTTGAACAATGCAGTGGTCGAATTTTTCGACGGACAGGGTGTCGAGATCGGGGTCGTCTGCAAATTCATCGCCCAGCAAGACCAGGTGAGCCTCGATGCCGGCTTCTCTGCAAAGGGCCATGACCAAGAGGGACTGGTCTTTGCAGTCGCCGTATTTGCGGCTCAAGGTGTCTTTGACTGCGTGGGGTTGATGGGAAGAATTTTTGAAGGCAAGACTGACATAGCGGATGTCTTTGGTGACCCAATCCATGATGGCTTGCAGTCGGGCTTCGGGGTCTTGATGTTTGGCGAGAATCTCGCGCAATCGGGTTTTGGCTTCGGGGGGGAGTTCGTCCCGGCCTTTGCAGAGTCCGGTGTACCACCGGGCCATGTCGTCTGGTGTCAGGGGTGTATAGAAGACCACCCCTTCCCAATAATCTATGGGACTGGAATAGGGCTCGAAATCCACGGGTTCCATGTTGGAAGTTTTCAAACGCCACTGGATGGAGCCGTCGGGCAACTTTTTCTCCTCGACAGGGGTGGGACAATTACGGGCTTTGCGGCGCAAGGGGAAATTTTTGGGGAAGGTCAGGGTGATGTCGGAGTCCACGAGGACTTTCAACCCGGTATTCCACCGCATGAAAAACGAACTGGGAATGATGGGCTGGCGTTCCCACTCTTCAATGACATCAAGGATTTGGCCTTTTTTGAGTTTGGGTACTTCCAAGGAGATGTTTTTGACATCCCAATAAATGCTTTCGCTGGAATAAATGTTTTCGGTTTTGGCCAGGCGCGTATCAATTTCCCGGCCCTGTCCGCGTTCGTTGAGGATGCGAACGGATTTGAAGGTGATTTTAAGACGTGCGGCATCAAAGCTGTGTTCCGGTTGGGGGAGGGTTAGGCATTCGTCATCCAGGACGAGATAGGTGCTTCGGACAATCGCGCGGTCCCGTCCGTCAGGCTGAATTTTGCATTCGTAATAGTCGAGGATTTGAGCATAGCCGGGCTCACGGGCTTTCTCGGAGAGTTTGGCGGCTTTTTCGAGTGCGGCAAAGAGCGGGTCATCGGGGGGGAGTTGCACTTCTTTGTAGCCAAGGGGATTGCCCTTGAAGAGGGCTTTGTGTTTTTGCAGGAATTCCAGCATGTCCTTGGCATCCAGAAAACCTTCATTTTCTCCAATGGTTTCGCCGCGGTAATTGAGGATGAGAAGGGTGGGGTAGCTGGAGACGTTGAATTCCTTGACGACGCTTTCGTTGGCGTCTTCCTCTGCATTGAGACGGACGAGGACGAAATCTCCCAATTCCTTTTGGACATTTTTATCAGCGAAGGTTTCGCGCTCCATTTTTTTGGACCAACTGCACCAGTCGGTGGTGACGTCGAGGAGGATGGGTTTTTTATCCTGTGCGGCTCGTTTCAAGGCGTCGTCGTAATTGGAAAGCCAGGGCAGTTTGGTGCGGCCTTCACTTCCGGGTTGGGGAATCTGGGCTGAGAGCGGAAGGCACAGCAACAGGGTGCTGAGGGTGCAGGTGAGAAAAGCGGCCATGTGTTGCATAAGATAAAGATAACACTTGGGCGGGTTCGGACAAGGGAAAAGGCGCAGGGTGAGGGGGCGGACTTGCACATTATGCTTGCCACGAAGGGGCTGGCTTTGGACGCTACCAAGCTGTGTCGAGACTGCCATTTGAATTGTTTCTAGCGCTGCGGTATTTCCGGCCACGGGGTACGTATGTGTCGGTGATCACGTTGATTGCGGTGGTGGGGGTGATGCTGGCGGTGGGGATGCTGATTGTGGTCATCAGCGTGATGAGTGGTTTTGACCGGGAGTTGAGGGACAAGATTCTTGGATTCAACGCGCATTTGAAGGTGTTTCATCCGCAGCACCCGCTGGGGGGATGGGAGCCGTTGCGTGAGCGGATTTTGGATTGTCCGGGGGTGCGTGGAGCGGCGCCTTTTGTGTTGGGGCCGGTGTTGGTGGAGACTCAAACAAATCAGAGCAACCGCAATCCGGTGGTGTTTACGCCTTATGTCCGCGGCGTGGAGGCGGGGTTGGAGGGAACGGTGAGCAGGTTGCCCGTAAGCATTCGGTCTGGGAAGTTTAACCTGGAAGGTCGCACGCTGGTGGTGGGGGCGGAGTGTGCGGCGAATTTGGGGGTGACGGTGGGTGACCGGCTGGCGGTGTATTCACCGCGGAATCTGCAGAAGATGCGACAGAGCATGGGGCAGACCAACGAGCAGGCGATACTGCCCGATGATTACGAGATTACCGGGATATTTGATGTGGGGCATTATGAATACAATGCTACGGTGATTGTGACTTCGTTGGAGAATGCGCAGGATTTGTATGATTTGGATGATCTTGTGCATGGGATGTTGGTGATGTTGGAGGACCCGATGGAGGCGGAGCGGGTGCGGACAGAGTTGCGGTCACGGTTGGGGGGGGAGTTGGCCATTACGACATGGATGGAGGAGAACTCGGTGATTCTCAATGCGCTGGCGGTGGAAAAGCAGGCGATGTTTGTGGTGTTGTTTGTAGTGATGATAGTGGCGGCGTTTGGCATCACGGGGACTCAGATTGCGTTTGTGTATCAAAAGACGAGGGAAATCGGGATTTTGAAGAGTCTTGGGGCCACGCATCGTCAGGTGGCGTGGTTGTTTTTCAGTCAGAGCTTGTTGGTGGGGGTGTTGGGGGTTGCGGCCGGGCTTGGGTTTGGTTTGGGATTATTGCGTTGGAGGAATGAATTTTTACGGTTCATGAATCAAATGACGGGCATGGATTTGTTTCCATCGAGCATCTACGCTTTCCACGAATTGCCGGCGCTGACGCTTCCTTGGGACGTGGTGATGATTTGCGGCAGCGCGATGGTGTTGTGTGTGGCGGCGGGTTTGTTGCCGGCATGGAGGGCGATGCGGCTGCATCCTGTGGAGGCGCTGCGGTATGAATGATATGGAGGCAAGGGAGACAACGGATTTGGTGGCGGCACGGGAGGTGCGGCGGACGTTTCGTGTGGATGGCCAGGAGGTGCCGGTGTTGCGGGGAGTGACTTTGGCGGTGCGCGTGGGTGAGTTTGTGGCCGTGCGGGGGGCCTCTGGAGCGGGCAAAAGCACGTTGTTGCATTTATTGGCGGGCTTGGACCAGCCGACTGGTGGAGAGATTTTTTTCCGGGGATGGCCCCTGCACAAGATGTCGCCATTGGCATTGGCTGACATGCGCAACCGCCACATAGGGTTGGTGTTTCAGGCGTACCACCTGCTTCCGGAGTTGGATGCGCTGGAGAATGTATGCTTGCCGGCGCGGCTGGCACGGGTGTCAGCCGCGGAGGCGGAGCGTCGCGGGCGTGAATTGCTGGAGCGGGTGGGATTGGGCGAAAGGATGAGGCATCGGCCGCGTCAATTATCCGGTGGCGAGCAACAGCGGGTGGCCTTGGCGCGGGCGCTCATAAACAGGCCGGATGTTATATTGGCGGATGAGCCAACGGGGAATCTGGACAGCCAGACTGGCGGCCAGATTATTTCGTTATTGATATCTTTGCAGCGGGAGCACCGGACAGCCTTGATCATTGCCACGCATGACCCAGCGATAGCCGCGCAGGCCGAGCGGCTGGTGGAACTGCGGGACGGGCGGGTTTTTACTGACGCCAAACCAATGGCTTCAATGTAACAGGTCAGCCTTACTTTTTGCAGACCGCAAGACCCAAGAGGGATGGTTCCACAATCGGTTGAAAAAGTTTTTGGGGTGCATTTTCCGCCACGCCCGCTGCTTTTTGGAGGTATTTGCCAACCAACTGGGTGCCTTTGTTGATGATAACCAAATCGGAGTCTTCGTCCGGGCGGAGGGGTTCTACCAACACATCGCCTAGAGCAAGTGCTTTGAGTGGTTTCTTGGTTACCGGACGGCCATGGACGTACAGCGTGAAGCGGAGTTGGATGTCCCCCATGGCATAAATGTTTCGGCAGTACACTGCCTGTTGAATGCCAGGGGGCAATTTTTCCGGGGGGACATACTGCGGGACGATGGGGGTAAGGACGTCACATTTGGCCGCCTTGAACCGGGCCTTCAGAGCGGCTTGGATCAGATTGAGCGTTTCACCCAAGGCATCCACGAGGTCGCTGTCGGACGCTCCAGTAGCGTCCATACCGCTGAAGGCTTCAAAAAGCTTGTAACTGGAAGGACGGTTGGCCTCCAACAGCAAATCGAGCCAGAGGTTTTTTTCAGGGAGCACCAGGAAATGCACGAGGCTGAAGGGATTTTCCAAGGGGTGGTCTTCCAAAATATCAGGCTCGGTTTCACTAAAGCCCATAGAGAACAAGGTTTCAGCCACCAGTCGTTCCACGGATTCGGCAGGTAGGATTTCGGCCAGAATATCCCGCGGTTCGTTTTTAGACGGTGGCGCGGGTGTGGATTGTTTGGCCACAGACGGTTCGGATGAGGTGGCATTCTCAGGCTTTGGAAACGCGGCCTGTTTGTTTTCCCCCTTCAACGGGCTGACCATCTGGGAGAGGACATGGTCCCGTTTCTTTATTTCGTCCAGCAATAGTCGCTGATGAGTGGCCAATCGCAAGGCCGCTATAATTCGTGCCAGAGACACATCTGGCTGCCAAGGGGCTGGCAGGCAATCATCGGCTCCTGCTTGGAGGGCTTCGATCATGGCACGTGCGCTGTCATCCTCTGCAGCCAGCAGGATGTGTGGGCGGATGGCGCAATCGCTGGCGCGCACACGGCGAATCCACTCTATACCGCGCATTCCGTGCAGGACTGATCCCACTACCGTCACCGAGGGTTCGTAGGAATTACGGAGCAACTCCAATAACGCTTGGGCATCCTGACGAGGGAGGGCATCATGTCCACGTCTCGTCAATTCACTTACGACGTGGTCCCGCATCAGGGGCCAAAGGCTTTGCCCGTCGTCCAAGATAAAAATATTCATCTTAAATCATTCCCTTACATTCGCCAATGAAGGTTTGCCAACCCCTCACAGGCATCCATTGCCTCGTAGGTACTATCGGCGAAACCCGTAAAAAGTTAAATTCAACAAAAGTGTTTTTTCGTTAAAGAAAACCATGCTCTGGCCGATGAAATATTTGTGGCCTTCCTGTAAGGAAGTGCCACGAAGCAAACCATTGATCCAACAGGCTGCATGGAAAACGCCGAATTGACGCGTGAATTCGTCGCAGAGGGCCGGGAACACTTGTTGCAAGTGGAGGCGGACTTGGTGAATCTGGAGAAGAGCCCGCAAGACCATGAGATTTTGTCGCGGATTTTTCGGGCGGTCCACACCATCAAGGGAGCCAGCGGCTTCATGGGGTTGAAGAAACTGGAGGCGTTGACGCATGCGGGGGAGAATCTGCTTAGCCGTCTGCGGGATGGACGAATGCAAGTCAACCAGGAAATCACCACTTTGCTACTCCAATTGGTGGACACCCTGCAGCAAACAATGGGAATGATTGAGAGCCAGGGAAATGATGCTGCACTTCAGCACGCCCCTTTGACATTGAAAATAAACCGGCTTCTCCAAAATACCCCTTCCACAGCCAACACAAAGCTGGATGACAACAGGGGCGCTTCCTCCCCTCAAGAGCCTTCCGGGGTGGCAGCTCCACCAGAAACGGCCGTTCATTCTGAGCAATTAGTGGCGGCGGGTTCTGCTTCGACTGGCACCCCAGCTTCCGCTGCGGAGACAGCCGCTACAGCTTCTCAAGAAGAAGCAACCGGAACGGCGGTTTCCTCACCGTCCACGGCAAGCAGTGTGGCCGAAAGCCATGTGCGGGTGGATGTTGGGCTGCTGGATAGGTTGATGAATTTGGTGGGCGAGCTGGTGTTGGCACGCAATCAAATATTACAGCTCAGCGACCATTCGGGACACCGCCAGCTCGACACGGTGGCGCAGCGGTTGAACCTCGTGACCACCGAACTGCAGGAAGAAGTGATGAAAACCCGCCTGCAGCCCATCCGCAATGCGTGGAGCAAGTTGCCGCGAGTGGTGAGGGATACATCAGTGGCTTTGGGACGCCAGGTGCAATTGGAGATGATTGGTCAGGATACTGAGCTGGACCGAGCCATCATTGAGGCCATCAAGGATCCAATGCTGCATCTGGTACGGAATGCATTGGACCATGGTATTGAGCCACCCGCCGAGCGCAAGGTTGCCGGAAAACCGGAGGCGGGGCGGCTCTGTCTCCGTGCTTATCATGAGGGGGGGCAGGTCAACATTGAAGTCGCCGACGACGGACGCGGCATATTGCCCTCGCGGGTGAAAGCCAAAGCCTTGGAAAAAGGTTTGATAACAGGTGACCAGGCAAGCCGAATGAGTGACCGGGAGGCTTTCCATTTGTTGTTCCTGCCGGGTTTCTCGACCGCAGAAAAAGTGACCAACGTTTCCGGACGTGGGGTGGGGATGGACGTGGTCAAGACGAACATTGAAAAGTTGGGTGGCTCGGTGGACATCGAAAGCACCCCCGGTCAGGGGACAGTGGTAAAAATTAAGATACCGCTGACATTGGCGATTATCCCGGCATTGTTGGTGACGTGTGGTGACCAGCGGTATGCGGTGCCGCAAGTAAATCTTGTGGAGCTGGTGCGCGTGGAGGTGGAGCAGCGCCATGAAATGATTCAGGAAATCATGGGGGCTCCAGTTTGCCGTTTGCGTGGACGATTGTTGCCGTTGATTTATTTATCAAGTGTTTTTGGGGTGGGCTCTACTGCGGGGGAGAATGAGGCTGTCAATATCGTCGTGCTCAAGGCAGATCAACAGCAGTTCGGGCTTGTAGTGGACCGCATCAATGACACTTGTGAAATTGTGGTCAAGCCGCTGGGCAAGCATTTGAAGCGCATCCCCGTATTTGCCGGGGCAACGGTGTTGGGTGACGGGACGGTGGCGTTGATTTTAGATGTTTTGGGTTTGGCGCAGCATGCACGGGTGTTGAGTCACGCCCAGATGGCTGAACATCAGGGGATGGAAAGAGTCGTTGGGGGTGGGCGCACGTCCGGCGCCACTCAGTTGCTATTGTGTTCTTTTGGCGAGCAACGCGTGGCCATAGACCTTTCCACCGTAGGACGTTTGGAGAAGATTCCACAAGCAAAAGTGGAAATGTCGGGCGGACGAGAGGTGGTTCAGTATCGTGGGCACATCATGGATTTGGTGCGTTTGTCCTCGATGCTGGGATACGCTGAAAGCGCAGACGGAGATCTTAACGTGGTGGTTTACCATGCAGGACAGAGGCCGGTGGGGCTGGTGGTGGGCACCATTCAAGACATTGTGGAGCAGCAGATTCGATTGGATACCGGCAACCGGCGGCCGGGCATTCGTGGACGTTGTATCATTCAAGGACGGACAACCGAGTTGGTGGATATTCCGGCAATAGTAGAGGCGGCCGGACTGATGTTGGCTGTGGAGTCGTGAATTACGGTGGAGCCTGGATATGAGCACTCAACAAGAACTTTATTGCACGTTTAGGGTGGACAGGTACCTCTTCGGGGCGCCGGTGACAAGCGTCCAGGAGGTTGTACGTCATCAAAGCATGACGCCGGTGCCTTTAGCGGCACCAGAAATCAAGGGCCTGTTAAATTTACGCGGGCAAATTGTCACTGCGATTGATTTGCGGCGGCGGTTGGGATTGCCGGAGGCTTCTTCGGGGGCGGCTCCGGTGCACGTCCTTTTATCCGATGGCGATGGTGCCGTAAGTCTGATGGTGGACCAGGTGGAGGATGTGCAAGAGGTATCGGCTGATGTCATTGAGCCACCTCCGGAAATTGTGGAGCCAGCGATTCGCGCCCTTTTGCGGGGCGTCGCCAAGAGGAAAGATTGTCTGCTATTGTTGTTGAATGAAACCAAGGCAATTTCCCTTTCCTAGGGGTGAGATGAGAAAGTTGTGTCAAAATACTAAAGTTAATGACCTCATTGGCCGATGAATAGCGAGAAGACGACCACCAATGGTGGAGGGTTGGGTCTGGGGGCTGGCGGTGTGTCCAGGTGCCAATCCTCCTCCACTTTTAGAAGACCATGAAAATTTTAATCGTGGACGACAACGCGTTGGCGTTGCGGGTGATGTGCAACCATCTGCTCAAGGATGGCCATGAAGTGATGACTGCCGGAAGTGGAGCGGATTGCCTGCAGATTCTCTTGGGGCCCAATCCGCCGGGACTGGCGGTTTTGGATTGGGTGATGCCGGACATGGATGGGGTGGAGGTGTGCCGACGAGTGCGGCAGGAGCAAAAGAACTTGCGTACTTATATTTTAATGGCTACCTGCATGCAGTTTAAGGAGGACTTGATTCAAGCGTTGGATGCGGGGGCGGACGCCTACTTGCTCAAACCGTATGATTCTGCAGTGTTTCGGGCTTATGTGCGGGCAGGGGTGCGGTTGGTTGAATATCAGGAAAAGCTGCTTCGGTCAGCGCAGCGGGAGGTGAGGCCCGTAGTTGAAACTGAAGAGCCACAGCCAGCGTGAGGCAGGCGGTAAAGCGGGGGAGGGTGCTGCTGAAGCTGCATAAAAAGTTCCTCAAGTTGTTTTCAACAATTGCCGATGGGCATAGGTGGTGAGTCTGATATTACCGAAATAGAATGTGACACACGCAAATGAAAATACGTACTAAAATCATTGTATTGGGGGCGAGTCTGGCCCTTGGGATGGCCGCGGTGTTGGTGTTGGTGATTCTATTTCAATCCCGTCTGATAAATCAAAAAATTGGGGATGCAGAGGCCAGTACTGGCAGGCTTAAACAAGAGATGGATAAGGAGTTGCGCCGGATGATGTGGGCGGATTTGGAAAAAAGCGCCCGCGGCATTTACGCATTGCTGCAAGCCTCGAATGAACGGACGGATCGCCGACTGCAACATGCGCTGAAAGTGGCTCGGGAACAGGTGGAAATGGCTGGTGGTTTCCGATTGGCACAGACACCGGTTCAATGGACTGCCGTCAATCAATTCAATGGAGAAAAAAGGCAAATCACCCTGCCTGGTTTGTGCCTTGGACAGCAATGGTTGGGGCAAGTTATGGACACCAATACAACGGCAGTTCTGGTGGATTTTGTAAAACAGAACACACGTGATTTTTGCACGGTGTTTCAAAGGATGAATGAGGAGGGCGACATGCTCCGTGTGTGCACGAGTGTGCTCAAGACCAACGGGACGCGGGCCATAGGTACGTTTATTCCGCGGATACAGCCGGACGGTTCGGAGAATCCTGTGCTGAAGGTTGTGTTAAACGGCCAGACGTATCGTGGGCGGGCTTTTGTGCTGGATGACTGGCATGAGACGGTCTATGAGCCGATATGGGACGAGCAAAAGACGCGTGTTATTGGAATGCTTTATGTAGGAGTGGGCATGCGCGATGTGAATCGGGAGGTCGCCAAGATTGTGCAGCAGACCAAGGTGGGTAAAACTGGTAATGTAGTCATAGTGGGCGGCACGGGGACGCAGCAGGGAGTTTATATTGTCTCCAAAGATGGCAAGCGTGACGGAGAAAATATATGGGAGACTCGGGATGCCACCGGACGGCCATTTGTGCAGGAGACAGTGACCAAGGCTGTGGCGGCCAAAGGGGAGCCGGTATTTGATTCATATCAGTGGCGGAATCCAGGTGAGACTACGAACCGTGTGAAGGTGGCGGCGTTGATATACTATGAGCCGTGGAATTGGGTGGTCAATGCAGGCTGCTACGAGGATGAGTATCTGGAGGTGCGCAATTCACTCGCGGGAGTAGCTGAAGGAGTTTTGCAAACATGTCAACTCATTGGACGGCAGTTCAATGGTTTGCTGGCTTGGGTGGTTGGGATTGCGGCGGTGGGGGTCGCGGTTTCCTTGGGATGCGGTTATTACGTAGCCAGTCGGATTGTGCGGCCGTTGAACGAGGGTGTGGCCTTTACTCAACGTTTATCGCAGGGAGATTTCAGCCGTGAACTTTCGCTGGATTCCAAGGATGAAACTGGTGACTTGGCGCGTGCGATGAACGAGATGGTGCGGCAGTTGCGGCGGATGTTCCGCAAGGTGCAGCAAAGCTGCACGACGTTGGAGGCGGAATCCGGTGAATTGGTGGCGGGCGGTCAACAGATGAGCGCCAACGCCGAAGAGACCGCCACACAGGCCAATGTGGTGGCTGGTGCAGCGGAGCAAATTAGCAAGAGCGTTGCGACGGTGGCGACAGCGGCTGAGGAGATTAGCGCCTCGATCAAGGAGATAGCCCGTCAGGCGGTAGATGCGGCGAAGGTGGCCAATCAGGCGGCGACGGCGGCGGAGCGGGCCACGCAGACGATGGGGCGTTTGGATTCTTCGAGTGCGGAGATCAACAATGTGGTGAAGGTGATTACCTCGATTGCGGAGCAGACGAACCTGCTGGCGTTGAACGCGACGATTGAGGCAGCACGGGCCGGGGAGGCCGGTAAGGGATTTGCGGTGGTAGCCAACGAGGTGAAGGAGCTGGCGAAGCAGACGGCGCGGGCGACGGAGGAGATTGCGGCGAAGGTGCAGACGATCCAGGGGGACAGTCATGGGGCGGTGGAGGCGATAAGAGAGATTAGCGAAGTGATCAAAAAGATTGACCAGATACAGACGGTGATCGCCAGTGCGGTGGAGGAGCAGGCGGCGACGATGAACGAGATAACGCGGAATGCGGCGGAGGCGGCGCAGGGGAGCCAGGAGATTGCGCGAAACATCTCGGGAGTTTCCCAAGCTGCTCAAAGCACCACTCAGGCGGTCGGAGAGAGCCTCCGGGTTGCGGAAAATTTGGGTGCGCTGGCGCGGGAATTACGGGCCGCAGCAGATCAATTCAAGCTCGATGCCGGTCGGGAAACAGGGGAAGGGGTCTCAGCGACTGTTACTTCTACAAAAGCTGCAGCGGCTTCCATTTCACGGGTAACCACCCCGCGGCCACAGAAAGCGGCGTTGGTGGCGGCCACCAGCGGTAATGGACATCAGGATTGAGCGAGTTTATGAAAGCATTGGTGGTGGATGACTCGAAGATCATGCGCAACATCATTGGCCGCATTTTGCGCGAGATGGGCATGGAGGTCGTGGAGGCAGGCAATGGCGTTGAGGCGCTGGAAAAAGTTCAAGCCGAACATCCCGACGTGTGTTTGGTGGACTGGAACATGCCGGAGATGAACGGTTATGAGTTTGTGAAGGCGGTGCGGGCTGATCCGGCGTTTGACGAGATGAAAATAATGATGGTCACCACCGAAACCGAGGTGGAGCAGGTGACCCAGGCTTTGGAGGCCGGGGCCAACGAATACGCCATGAAACCTTTTACCAAAGAAGTAATTCAGGAGAAGCTCTCGTTGTTGGGAGTGGCCTGAACCAGGCATTTTATGGGGAAAATCGGGGTCATGATTGTGGACGACTCCGTGGTGGTGCGCCAGGTGGTGTCCCAGGCGCTTGCGCAGGACCCCGACATAGAAGTGGTTGGCGTGGCGGCCAATGGCAAAATTGCGCTGGCCCGGCTGCCACAGTTGAATCCGGATATTGTCATCCTTGACATCGAAATGCCGGAGATGGACGGGTTGACGACGCTGAAGGAAATCCGCAAGCAATATCCCAAATTGCCAGTGGTCATGTTCAGCACATTAACGGAGTTTGGTGCCAGCGCGACAGTACAGGCGCTCACGCTGGGGGCTAATGATTACGTACATAAGCCTTCAGGGGCCGGCACAATATCTGAGGGACTTCGGCAAGCGCGTGAAGCAATTGTGCCAAAGTTGAAGGCACTTGTGCCGAAACGTCGGGAAACGGAGGGGGCTCAATCTCCGGTGAAACCGACGGCGCCTTCATCCACGTTGCCCGTTAACCTCACGTCCTTGGCATGCGGTTCTTCGCAGAAGGTGGAGGCGTTGGTGATTGGAGCATCCACCGGTGGCCCTAATGCTTTGGCTGTTTTGCTCAGCGGCCTGCCTCGCAATCTGCCGGTGCCTCTGTTGATTGTTCAGCACATGCCGCCGATGTTCACGCGTATGTTAGCGACTCATTTGAGTGCACATTGTGGCATTGTGGTACATGAGGCAGCAGATGGTATGCCGGTGAGGTCTGGGCAGGGGTTGGTGGCACCGGGCAATTACCACATGACGGTAAGCAGGCATAATGGTGAGGTGATAGCTTGTTTGAATCAAGACCCGCCGGAGAACTCCTGCAGGCCGGCGGTGGATGTTTTATTCCGTTCTGCGGCGGCCGTGTATGGGCGGGGCACTTTGGCGGTGGTTTTAACGGGGATGGGGCAGGATGGATTGAGAGGGGGGCGCGAGATTCGTGAAGCCGGAGGGACGGTGTTGGCACAGGATGAGGCCACCAGTGTGGTCTGGGGGATGCCAGGTGCGGTGGTGAAGGCCGGCGTGGCGGAAGCTGTGCGGCCCTTGGAAGAGTTGGCTCTATTAATTACCCAGAAACTTCAAACGGGGCGGCCGGCATGGCAACCCCAGCATGTATCCTCTGCCGCCAGGACGGCGGCGGTTGTTTAAGCCATGGCAATTACGGCAGATGAATTTAATTACGTGCGCAATCTATTGCGCGACCAGGCAGCCATTATTATTGAACCGGGCAAGGAATACCTGGTGGAGAACCGGCTGACCCCCTTGGCTCAGAAAATGGGGCTGCCGGGTGTTTCCCATTTAATTGCGCGGTTGCGAAGCGATCCGGTCAACGGCGCGCATCACAAAGCGGTAGAAGCATTGACCATAGGGGAGACGTTGTTTTTTCGGGATTTGCATCCATTTGAAGCCTTGCGCAAGCAACTGATTCCCGAGTTGATGCAAAAACGCCAGAGTGTTCGTTCATTGCGAATTTGGTGCGGCGCGTGCTCAACGGGCCAGGAACCCTACAGCGTGGCTTTGACCATAAGAGAATATTTTCCTCAGCTTAAGGACTGGCAGGTACGCATACTTGCAACCGACATCAATACGGAAAGCCTGGAGCGGGCACGAAGCGGTATTTATACTCAACTGGAAGTCAACCGGGGCATGCCGGCCATGCTGTTGGTTAAACATTTTAAAAAGTTGCCCGATCAAAACTGGCAGATTAATCCGGAAATTCGGGCCATGGTGGAATTTCAGGAGTTGAATTTGGCCCGTCCATTGCCGCCCTCGCCTTTATTTGACCTGATATTTTTACGTAATGTGCTGATTTATTTCGACACCGTCACCAAACAAAACATTTTGCAGGGCGTGCGATCTCGCTTGGCACCGGATGGTTATTTCTTTTTAGGGTCCAGCGAAACAACTTTATATGTGGACGAGGCGTTTGAAACGGTGAATTTGGGCAAGACGGTGGCCTACCGCAAGAAGCAATGATCAAGGGGTAGAGTTTGCCGGGGGCGATTCCGGCACAGGCGGCAAGATTTTCCATCCAGACGGCGAAGTTGCAGGTTTTTAAGGGGGTTTTTCCTGCAAGACCTTCATGGCACCCAAAATGCTGAACAGCCTGCGACGGACGCCGTATGATCAGTGCGTTGTTCAATCAGCCGAATTACGTGGCGGCCAAGCAGATGCTGGATGTCACGATGTTGCGCCACGAGGCCATTGCAAGCAACCTGGCCAACATTGAGACCCCCGGTTACAAGCGGGTGGATGTATCGCCTGCATTTGAGAATGAGCTTCGTCAGGCCATTGCGAGCAAAGACCCGGCAAGGATAGCGGCTTTGAGTCCACGCTTGGAGGTGGATAACACCGCCATTGCCCGCAATCGGGACGGCAATACGGTGCAATTGGAGCAGGAGCTGCTCAAGCTCAACCAAAACACCTTGGCGCATAGTGTGGAGACTCAGCTTATTACGGGCACATTGGTCAAATTGCGGCTGGCCATCACCGGGCGTCCTGTCTGAGGTCATGAAGTATGATTCAACTCATTCCCGCCATCGAAAGCACCGCCTCGGCATTGGAGGCCGAGCGCATCCGCATGGAGGTGATTGGACAGAATATTGCCAATGCCAACACCACTCGCGGGCCGGATGGGCAACCGTTTAGGCGACAACAGGTGGTGTTTGAAAGTGTCTTGCGGCAGGAATTGGCCAACGGTGGTGCGGCTGGCCCCGCCAAAGTGACGGTGAGCAAGATTGTGCCTGATACGCGGCCATTTCGGTTGGTTTATAACCCTGGACACCCAGACGCGGATGCGCGGGGGATGGTGGCGCTTCCGAACATCAGCATCCATGAGGAGATGGCGGATATGATTGCCGCCACGCGCGCCTTTGAGGCCAACTTGGCGGTGGTCAAGGCGGCCCGGACGATGGCGGTCCAGACCTTGAGCATTGGCAAACGCAGTTAAAACCTTGGTTGAGCCATGATTCCCATTTCACCTGTTCAAGCATACATGGCTGGCAGCGCTACAGCGGTTCAAAGCGCACGGGAGTCCATGGTGCCGGCAGGGATTGCGCCTGCGGAATTAAAAGGTCTGGCTTCGGTTGGCTCAACGTCTGCGGGGCAAGAGCCTCAAGTATTTGGACGACTCTTGGACCAGTTGGTCACGGAGGTCAACAGCCGCCAGATTCAGGCGCGGGACACAGTGAATGATTTGTTGGCGGGCAAAAATGTGTCACTCCACCAGACGGTGCTGGCCATGGAAGAGGCCCAAGTGTCTTTTCAATTGATGGTGGAGGTGCGCAATAAACTGCTCGAGTCGTATCAGGAAATGATGCGGATGCAAATTTAAGCCATGAACCTTGCATTGGCTCAACTGGGTCGCCAATTGGCGGCTATATGGAAGCAACTGGGGCTCAACCAGCGCATCAGTGTGGTGTTGGCAGGGGCGGTGGTGGTGGGCGGGTTGGTGAGCCTGGTTTTGTGGAGCCATCGCACGGATTATGCCCTGCTGTACGGGCGGTTGGAGGATGCCGAGGCGGCCAAGGTATTGGCGGCTTTGGATGACGCCAAGGTTCCTTACCGAACCGGCCAGGGCTCCATTTATGTTCCGGCAGCCAAAGTGCACCAGGTGCGGATGCAACTGGCGGCCAAGGGATTGCCTAAAAGTGAGTCGGGGGTAGGGTTTGAGATTTTCGACAAACCTAACTTCGGCATTTCCGACTTTGTGCAGCGCGCCAATTATTTGCGTGCGTTGCAGGGGGAGCTGGCCAGGACCATCAGCCAATTGGACGAGGTGGAGGCGGCGCGGGTAATGATTGTCATTCCGGAAAACCGGTTGTTGACCGACAACACGCGGCGTCCCACGGCGTCAGTATTTATCAAGACCAAGGGGTTGACGCCGCTATCGGCTTCTTCGGTGAGTGCAATACAATTTTTGGTTGCGAACTCGGTGGAGGGGCTGCAAGCCAGCCGCGTCAGCGTGGTGGACAACCGGGGAAATGTGCTTTCACAGGAGGCGGAAGGGGATTCAGTGGCGGGCTTGACGGCGACTCAACTGGCGGCGCGGAAGAACTTGGAGACGTATTTATCAAAAAAGGCCGAGGGCATGCTCGAGAAGGTACTGGGGCCAGGGCAGGCGGTGGTGCGAGTGTCGGCGGAAATCAATTTTGACAATGTGACGCGTACCGAAGAGAAGCTCGACCCGGACAGCCAGGTGATTCGCGTCTCAACGTTGAACGATGAAAGCACTGATACCTCCAACAGCGGGGGGCCGGGAGGGGTGCCGGGGGTGTCCGTTAACGCGGTGACGGATACCAATGCGACCACGACGGCTTCCACGGTGGCTGTCAATAAATCCACCACCAAAAAGAAGACAACCAACAACCAATACGATTTCAGCAAGACGACCAGCAGCATGACCCAACTGGCGGGGGGTATCAAGCGGTTGAGTGCAGCGGTGTTTATTGCGGCACGGACGACGGGAAGCGGGACCAACCGGGTGGTCGAGCCCCGGACACCGGAGGAGCTGCAAAAGCTGCGGCGGATTGTGCAAAGTGCGCTGGGCATTGTGGAGGCCGACCCGCAGCGCCGGGATGAGATTGTGTTGGAAGAGATGCCGTTCAACGATGCTTTGGAGGTGGAAGTTGCCCAGCAATTGCAGCAGCAGGAGCGCCGACAATTTTGGATGGAACTGCTGCCCAAGGTAGCGTATCCCGCGCTGGCACTGGGTGTATTGGTGCTGTTTTTCAGAATGCTGCGACGCACGGCAGATGAGACGATTCCCATTGGTGTGCCATTGGGTTACGGCAATGGCCACGGCAATGGGCATGGCAACGGCCATGCCAATGGCAACGGACGTTCCAAGCCTGCATTGACTCGTTCTGCCGCAGGCGAAGAGGAAGTTTTGAGTGTTGAAGCATTAAATCAATTGATTCGCGAAAATCCTGACAACATGTCCCAAGCCATACGGGCTTGGATGTTGCGGGGACGCGCCAATGATTAGAGGCCATGGCTGAGGTTGACACATCCCAAAGCACGGTGCAGGCGGGCCCGGCGGTGAGTCCGGCGGAGGCGGAATTCCTCAAGATGCCGAAGGTGCAGCGTCTGGCCGCCTTTTTATTGATGTTGGGACCTGAGACAGCGGGCGAGATACTGCGGAGGTTTGAGCCGAAGGAAGTGGAGTTAATTACAGCAGAGATGGCGCGTCTGCCATTTATCAGCGGGGATGTGCAGACGCTCATCATGAAGGAATTCATGGCTTTGGCTGTCAGTGCAGCGAGCGGCGTGGCGGGTGGAGTGGCATCCACGCGGGCCATTTTGGAAAAGGCCTTGGGACCGCTGCAGGCCGAGACGATTTTAAGCCGGGTGGCGCCTCCGGGGGCAGCGCCGGCGCCGGTATGGGAGCCTATTCGGGCCATGGATACCCAGGCACTGGCCAATTTGTTGCGGTATGAAACGCCCCAGACCATTGCCTTGGTGGCGAGCCATCTTCCCAACGATCGTGCTGCGGAATTAATCAAAAACTTACCGGAACCGTTGCCCGCCCGTGTGGTAGAGCGTTTGGCCACCTTGAGCAGTGCGCCACAGGAAACAGTAGAGCAATTGGCGCAGATGTTGGCGAGGAAGCTGGGGACTGCGGGGACTGCACGGCGGGGTGTGGCAGCAGCGGCGGGGTTGCGTGCGGCGGCTGATTTGTTGAATGCCATGGACCGTGAGTTGAGCCGGGGGATCCTCAATGCTTTGACCGAGCAAAATGCGGCATTGGCGGAGGAAATCCGGGCGAAGATGTTCACCTTTAACGATTTGGGATTGTTGGACAACAATTCGCTGCAAAAAATCATGCGGGAGGTGGATTTGCGCGATTTGGCCATGGCCCTCAAAAATTCGCCGGAAGCTCTCAAGAAAAAATTGTTGTCCGGTGTCAGCCGTCGTGCGGCAGAGACTGTCAACGAAGAAATCAATTTCCTGGGTACTGTCAAATCGAAGGAAGTGCAGGCAGCCCAGAGTCGCATTATTGAAGTGGTGCGGCGTCTCGAAGCGGAGGGTGAGTTGGATTTGGTGGAAATACTGCAGAGCAGCCGAAATGAAGCGCTGGCAACAAACGCTTGAGCTGGACCGTCCCCTGGTTGAGGTGCATTGGACACAGGCCGCGCCGGGTATGACGGAAGCGGAGGTGCGCGCTCGGGAGGAAGCTGCGTATCAGCGCGGGCGGCGGGATGGGGAGAAGGCGCTTGGGGAGCAGTTGTTGCGGCAACGTGCGGAATTGATTGAGTTGCAAAACGGTGTGCTGGAAAGCTTGCGGCAGGTGGTGCCGCGGGTGGCACGAGACTGCGAAAGCGCCTTGGTGGAGCTGGCGCTGGAGGTGGCGCAAAAATTGGTGGCTGGATTGCCCATCACACCGGCCATGGTCGAGGCGGTTGTGAGGGACGCATTGGCACAGGTGGAGGAGACCACTGAGATTCAGGTGTGTTTGCATCCTGATGATTTGGCGTTGTTGCAACAGGTGAACTCACCGTTGTTGTTGCCTGCGGGGGGAATGGATGTTTTGCAGTTTGTCAAATCGCCGGAGGTCAGCCGCGGGGGATGCTTGATCAAGACCCGGTTTGGTCTGATTGATGCGCGACGGGAGACACGGATGCAAATGATCAGGTCCACATTGATGCATGAACCGGCTTGAACCAGATTTTCCGGTAGATTCACCGGCGCGCCGATTGCAAGCGCTGGCCGCCCGTGCGCGGCAGGTGCGGCATTTTGAGAGTCGCGGGCGAGTGGTGCAGGTGGTAGGGCTGGTGATTGAGTCCGAAGGCCCGCTGGCCGCCGTGGGGGAGGTGTGTTGTATTGAATCAGCGCGCAAGGATGGCACCACCTTGGCCGAGGTGGTGGGATTTCGCAATCACCACCTGTTACTCATGCCGCTGGGAGAGGTGCATGGGATACACCCGGGTAGCGAAGTGGTGGCCTTGGGGCATCCTTTGCAGGCCACAGTAAGCGAGGCGCTGTTGGGACGTGTCATTGATGGCTTGGGGCGTCCATTGGATGGCAAAGGGCCACTGCCGGAAGGAGTGAAAGTGGGTTTGCACTTGCCGCCGCCACATCCTTTGAGGCGACAGCGTATCCGACAGGTTTTCCAGACAGGCATCAAGGCATTGGATGCTTTTGTGCCCTGTGGGCGGGGGCAGCGTTTGGGGATTTTTGCCGGGAGCGGCGTGGGCAAGTCCACGCTGTTGGGCATGATTGCCAGTCACGCCGAGGCGGATGTGAACGTCATTGCGCTGGTGGGCGAGCGTGGCCGTGAGGTGCGTGAATTTTTGGAAAAAGACCTCGACGAAAAAGGGCGGCGCAAATCCATTGTGGTGGTGGCCACTTCGGACCAGCCTGCATTGGCCCGGTTGAAGGGGGCGTTTCTGGCCACAGCAATTGCGGAGTATTTCCGGGACAACGGTCGCAACGTGTTGTTGATGATGGATTCGGTGACACGTTTTGCGATGGCCCAACGCGAAATTGGACTGGCGGTGGGCGAGCCACCAGCCACGCGGGGCTATACACCATCGGTTTTTTCATTGCTGCCGCAATTGCTCGAGAGGGCGGGGACGGGAGAGAAGGGGTCCATTACCGGCTTGTTCACCGTGTTGGTGGAGGCGGATGACATGAATGATCCCATTGCGGATTCGGTGCGCTCGATTTTGGACGGGCATATTGTGTTGTCCCGCGATTTGGCTTCTCAAAACCACTACCCGGCGATTGAAGTGCTGGACAGCGTCAGCCGCCTGGTCCGGGACCTTCTTTCGTCGGAGCAGTTGGAGTTGGCGGGTCGTGCACGCGAGGCGTTGGCGGTGTATCGCCGGAATCAGGATTTAATCAACATCGGCGCCTACCCTGCGGGCAGTAATCCGGAGATTGACCGGGCCATTCGACTGAGGGAGCCGTTGAATCGTTTTCTTCGTCAGGCGGTGGGCGAGGGAGTGCCTGCAGCGCAAACGTGGCAACAGTTGGCTGAAATAATGAAGGAACCTGCCCGCAATCCCTAAGCCATGAAAAAGTTTCGATTCACTTTGCAAGCGGTGTTTGTGGTGCGCCAACAACAGGAACGACTGGCACTGGAGGAGTACGGCCGTTGTTTGCGGGCCCGCCAGGCGGCGGAGCGTGCATTGCAGGAGGCGCGCAAGGCATTGGAGGATGGCTGGCGCCGACAACGGGAATTGGAGGCCTCCGGTGCGCCGGCATTGTGGTTGATGCAGGGGCAGCATTGGTGCGCGGCTTTGGAGGAACGCTGTCAGAAAGCAGAAGCGGCTATGCGACAAGCATCTGAACAGACTGCTGCAGCATGGACGCGTCTGGCGGTGGCCCGGCGTCAAAGGGAAGCTGTGGAAAAGTTGCGGCAGCGGCAATGGCGCCAGCACGAGCTTGCGATGGCGCGAGAAGAACAAAAACAACTTGATGAACTGGCCACCATGCGATTCCTGGCGCAGGGGGATGCGCGACCTGCCGAGGAAGGGGTGGCAATTGATTCACTGGCATTATGAATCCTTTAATCATTCAACGGGTGGTTACGCCGGTGGCCGGCGCCTTGTGTTTTTTGGTGACAACCTTCGTGCTGCTGGATCCCGGCCGTGTGGCCAAGGCCATCGGCAAGCCTCCACAGGAGGGGGGTGCTGTTGTGGATGGTCCATCCTGGCATTTTGTCAATCCAGAGCTGGATCAATTGATGGCGGAGTTGCGGAGCGAAAAGGAACTGCTTGAACGCAAGGAGCAACAGCTTCAAGAACTGGCGGCCCGGCTGCAGGCAGAGCGTGCGGAAATCAATCAAGTTACACAACTCGTATATCGCATGCAGATGGAGCTGGACAAAAATATAGTTTCGATTCGTGAGGAGGAGTCCGCCAATTTGAAAAAGCTGGCCAAGGTTTACACGGCCATGACGCCGGAGGGTGCGGCGGCAATTGTGAAAGAATTGCCGGATGAAATGGTGGTTAAAATCTTCAGTTTCATGAAGGAGGCCGAGACTGCGGCCATTTTGGAAAGCTTGGGCAAGGGGGGTACGAATGACGCCCGGCGGGCGGCTGAGATCACTGATCAACTGCGATTGACTCGCGTACGCGCTGCCACCGGAAACACACCGAGGCCATGACACCTGTGGCGCCATCGCTCTTGGGGGAAAGAAGTCCTGCGACTTCTCAGGGAATTGCGGAGCGCCAAAGCGGGTCGCCACCGCGCGAGCGAGGAGGTTTTTGGCAGTTTTTGCAAGGGTGTCTGGGGGGGAAGTCAAGGCCGCAAGAGGGAATGGAGTGGGAAGGTGCCGTCCTCGAAAGCATCGTTGAGCAGAAAGACAGTGGACTTGAGGACTCCGAGGGCAACAAAGATCAGATAGGGGCTTTCGTTGCGCTAAGTATCTTACCGCCTTCCCAACCCATTAATGTCCCTCAACTTTCTACGGTGTCCAACGGTCAACCTATCCTGGCGGAGAGCCGAGCATCGGATTTGTCCGGGGAGTTCATGCTACAAACGGCATCGGAAAAAATTATTGGTGCCATAGCTCCACCTCCAGCCGAGAACCAAGCAATGCAGGAAAAGATGGAAGATCTTGAGACTGCAAAAATGGATTTGAAGGAAACGGTTGCTGAAAGCTTGTCAAAACCGGCTCTTATCAAGGAGGCTCATGTTAAGGAAAAGGGGGAAACCGTGGAGTCCGCAAAATCCGCGTCAGACTTCATGAACTTGAAGAAAGAGGCCAAGGCAGAGTCTTCTGCATCGCAGGTGTCGGCGGTTGCAGAAGTAGAGGTGGAGGGGGCGGAGGCTGAAATCACTCCCTCGCTTGAAGGTCCGGAGATTGGACGGGCTACGCGGGAAGCCGGTGGTGAGAAAAGAGACATGCACCGGCCTTCAGGGGGTGGCATCAGTTCTGCTTCAAGCATGGAGCGTATGGCGACGCACATAGAAACGGAAAAGGTTGCCGAAGGCGACCTGCAGAAAATTCCCGTTGGCCCGGCAGCCTCTGTCGAGCGTTCCGTCAGTCCTTCTGTTGTGAAAGAGCCTCAAGTTGCCGTCACAACGGCCAAAGAGGCAGCCAAGCCCCACGCTTTGAATTTAGAAGAAACCAAAACGGTTACAAAGGAGCAAGATGCACGGGCGGCCATTACTCAAGCCGCCCAGACAGCAGCCATGCTGCAAACGGCCCCTAAAATGGAGACTGTTTCTGTGGAGTTTGAAGGATTTGTGGCACATCCGGCCCGTCTGGCGCGTGTGGCGACTGAGATACAGGAATTGGCAGTGGAGTTGCTGCATTTCAAAGCCGATTCCATGGCTGTGCTTATTCGGCCTGATGCGGAGACGGCACTTCACCTTCACTTGATGGTCATAGCCGGCCGGGTTCATGCTGAGGCCCGATTACAAGGGGGCGAAGCGGACTGGCTGCAAGCTGGCTGGGAAAACTTGCGCCGCGTTTTGGCCGAACAAAACATTGTAATGGCTCCTCTGAAATATTCCACGTTACAGCCGTCTGCCGGACATAATGGGGCGGGGCATCGGCAGGGGCGCGAAGCCTCCACAAATCCACCCGCTGAGGCAGGCTCTTTTGCGGAGGAAAGAAGCAGTGGAGTGGGTGCGTGGCCTGCGAAAAAGCGTCGCTTGCTCACCGGTTGGGAATGGTGGGCCTGAAGGATGATTTATGTCTGTAACCCCTGTACAAACGACGCTGGCGGCTGCTTATCAAAGCGGATCCACTACCGAGCGGATACCGCAGCGTACATTGGGCCAAGAGGACTTTTTGAAGCTGCTTGTGGCCCAGCTTTCCTCCCAAGACCCGTTGAATCCGCAAAAGGACACCGAATTCATCGCGCAAATGGCGTCCTTCAGTGCCTTGGAGCAGGCCAAGTCCATGCAGGCGGAGATGAGACAACTGCGGAGCGAGCAACAATTTTTGCTGGCCAACTCAATGCTGGGCGCCCGGGTGGAATTGCTCACAAGTTCGGGGGAAATCATTGCGGGCCCGGTGGAGGCGGTGCTTTGGGAGGATGGAGCCCCGCGGATGATGGTGGCCGGCCAGGTTTACGACATGAGCGAGATTCGGAGCGTTGCGTTACTTACCCCGTCTACCAACCCTGAAACCAAAACCAACAGCCTATGATGCGTTCCTTAAATTCCGGTGTCAGCGGCATCCAGCAATTCCAGACGAGCATGGATGTCATTGGCAATAACATCGCCAACGTGAACACAGTCGGGTTCAAATCGGCCCGCATTAGTTTTGCCGACGCCTTCAGTCAAAGCCTGCGGCCGGCCACTCCCGGCACTGGCAACACGAGCGCCACTCCGGCGATGCAGGTGGGCACGGGTGTGACCACTGCGGCCATTAAAAACCAATTTTTGCAAGGGGCGCTGACACGCACCGGCGTGGCCACGGATTTAGGAATCTCCGGGGAGGGCTTTTTCCTCGTGCGCGATCCGCTGTCCGGAGCGACCTATGCAACGCGGGCGGGTGATTTTCGGCTCGATCAAAACGGTTACCTGGTGACCAACCAGGGCTTCCGGGTGCAGGGGTACGCAGACAGTGGCCTGACGACTTTGGGTGATTTGCAAATCAACGCGACGGGCGCACCGGCAACCGCCGACCCCACAGCCGTGGTGGAAAACTTTGCGGTGGACAGTGAGGGGCGGATCACGGTGCGCTTGAGTGATGGCACACAGTTTGTGCGCGGTCAAATTTTGTTGCAACGGTTCATGGATCCGCAGGTGCTTACCAAGGAAGGAAATAATCTCTATTCAAATCTAACCGCTGCCGGTCCGTTGGCCCAGCCCGCTGCACCGGGGACCCAGGGCTTGGGGCGGGTGGAAGCCGGAGCCCTTGAGTTGAGCAACGTGGATTTGGCGGGGGAGTTTGCCCAATTGATCACGACTCAACGTGCCTTTCAGGCCAATGCCCGAATCATATCCTCCAGCGACGAGATGCTTTCGGAGCTGGTGAATCTGAAACGTTAAACCTTGTGTTTTGTTGCCATGGCTGCCAACCGACTTGAAAATGCCGCTGCAGAAGCATCTACCAAAGGGGGTGCAGCGGCAGCGTCAACACCCAAAACCAGCGCACTGCAGGCGTGGCTGCCGGCGATTATCACCATCATTCTCATGCCGGTGCTGGCCTTTTGCACGACACAGTTTTTGTTGTTGCCCAAGCTGCAAAAGGCCCTCGGAGGCGGGGCGGCTGCGCATGAGGAATCGGCACCAGATAAGAAGGCGGATAAAACACCCAAGCAAACCGTGCAATTAAACAAGGTGCTGGTAAATGTGGCGGGCAGCGTGGGCACACGTTATCTGGTGGCCAACTATACGTTGGTGGGCACTGCACCGGATTTTAAGGACCGGATTGAGGCCAATCGGGACATGTTGCTGGACCTGGCAGCAGGAGTGATGAGCACCAAGACCATTAGTGATCTTGAAAAACCGGGGGCCAGAAATTTGATTCGCAATGAATTGATCAGCGTTTTCAACAATGCCCTGGGTGCCAATTTGGTGAAGGAGATTTATATCACCGAGTTTGCCATTCAATAATGGGTTGTATGAGCGCCGCGCCTTCCACAACTGCCCCGCCCGATGCCACTGTCAAGCCCTTGCGCTGGCAGAGTACGCGCGCAGAGATGATATCACTGCGGCAGTTGCAATGGCTTCGGCAGCGCCACGAGGGCTATGCGCGGGCAGTCTCGGACTGGCTGACGTTGCAATTGCGCACTGACTTCCGCCTGACTCCCAAATCAGTTGTCATGCGACCGGTGGACGAGTTTTTGGAGGGATTGAGCGGGCCGGTGCATTTGTCATTGTTCAAGCTGACCCCCAATGGCCGAGTCATTTATCTGAACATTCAATGTTCGCTGGCCTTGGCCATGGTGGACCGGTGGTTGGGGGGGCCTGGGCTGCCCGAAGCCGAGGAGCGCCCTTTGAGTGACTTGGAGACCGGCTTGCTGGAGCCCGGCGTGCGAATGTTCATGGAGCAATGGAAACAGTATTGGGGAGGTGGGCGTGGATGGAATGTCACACCGGTGGGGTGCGAGAGCAACACGCAGTTTTTGGATGTCAGGAATCCGGAAGATTTGCTCTGTGTGATTACCTTTGATGCTGCGTTGGGGGAAGTCACCGGGACTGTTACTCTGGCGGTGCCGGCCAGTTTGGTGCGGGAACTGTTACCGCAAACGGCGGCTGCTGTGGTAGAATCAGCGCCCAAAGCCGAGCCGGCCAAAAAGCCGGCGTGGAATCCGGCGTTGGAGGATGTTTTAGTCAAGGTTACGGCCGAGTGGTGCGGCCTGGAGCTGACCGCCCGTGAGCTGGCCTGTCTTCAAGTGGGCGACCAATTAATGTGGAGTGGCGGAGTGGGCGGCGAGGTCAAGGTGCGCATCAGCGGACGTCCGGTGTTTGTGGGACGCTTGGGCACGCAGAATGGTCACTGGGCAGTACAAATCCAAGGTCGGGCAAGCTGAAAGAATTTCGTTTGGTATGGCAACGCAAGACAATCCCAATTTGGACGTGGTGATGGATGTGCCTGTGCAGGTGACAGTAGTTTTGGGAGAGCGGGCGATGTCCATCCGCGACGTGCTGCAACTTAATGCCGGGGCGGTGGTCTCCCTTGACCGCAAAGCCGATCAGCCGGTGGATTTGTACGTAAACAACAAGTTGATTGCCCGCGGCGAAGTGGTGGTGGTGAATGACCAGTTGGGTCTCAAGATCACCGAGCTGGCCGGGAAAACCACATGAAACAATGGAAGGTCATCCTTGTTGTTGCTGCGTCCTGGTCGCTGATGCTGGGGACGGTCATGGCGGCCGTTGGAGAAGGCGCGGCTTCTTCTGATGCCCTGGACACGGGGGTATCGGTTTTGCGAGTGGTGGGTGGTTTTTTGTTTGTTGTTGCGTTGTTTCTGTGCGGGGCATGGATGGTCCGGCGCTGGCAGCGGGGTGTTGGCATTTCCCGGCGCAGGGCCCCGCGGTTGCAGGTGGTGGAAAGTCGCTCGTTGGGCCCCCGGCACACGCTTTACGTGGTGGCGTATGATCAATGTCGCTTTTTGGTGGCGGCTTCACCTTCCGGCGTGAACATGATCAGCCCTTTGCCCGAGGAAACCGCCACGCCCGCTCCTCCGCCTCCTTCCGCTACTTCGTTTGGTGAAGTTTTGCAGCAGGTTCTTGTGCGTTCATGAATTCGAGGCAACACCCATGGTTGCGATGGCTGGCCTTTATGGGGCTGCTGCTGTGGCTGTTGCTCGCCGGCGGAGAGGCTGCAGCACAAACCACAGCGACCAACAGCACTTCCATATCGCCCGCCAGTGTGTTGCCATTTCGTGTGACGATTGATGGAGGCCAGGCGGCGGAGGACCTGGACCCGGCCATCAAGGTGCTGGCCATCATCACTCTATTGGCGGTGGCCCCTTCCATCATTTTGATGATGACCTGCTTTACGCGCATAGTCATCGTGCTTTCGTTTGTGCGCAGCGCGCTGTCATTGCAGAGCACGCCCTCCAACCAAATCATCATCGGATTATCGTTGTTTCTCACTTTTTTCATCATGGCGCCTGTGTGGGAGCGGATTGATAGGGACGCCATCCAACCCTATAACGCAAAGCAAATCACCGCACGGCAGGCGGTCGATCAAGCAGCCGGCCATTTGCGCGCGTTCATGCTCAAGCAAAGCCGCCCCAAGGATGTGGAATTGTTTGTAGAACTGGCCAAGATGCCACCCACACCGCCGGAACAACTGCCGATGAAGGTGGTGATTCCTGGGTTTATTCTGAGTGAATTGCGGACGGCGTTTCAAATGGGCTTTTTGTTGTTTGTACCGTTCATCTTGATTGATTTGGTGGTGGCTACGGTTTTGATGAGCATGGGCATGATCATGATGCCACCGATGACGGTTTCGCTGCCGCTGAAGATTTTGTTGTTTGTGCTTGTGGATGGGTGGAGCTTGGTGACGCGCTCACTCATTCTGAGTTTCACATAGAAAGACGGGCATGGATGACTTGAAAGGAGAGGGAACATGACGCCGGAATTTGCCATAGATTTGTTGAAAAACCTGATGTACCACGCGGTGCTGGTGGCTGCGCCTGTGTTGATGGCGGCGATGTTGATTGGGCTGGCGGTCAGCTTGTTTCAAGCAGTGACCACGATCCACGAGCAGACACTTTCTTTTGTGCCCAAAGCTTTGGGCATTGTGGCGCTACTGGTGTTGCTTTTGCCTTGGATTATTCGGGTGTTGACCGAATTCACCGTGATGGTCATCCAAAAAATTCCGGAGATGGCCCGTTAATTCCGGAGCGGGAGAGGAGGAAGGCATGGCCGAATGGTTGGTGGCGTGGATGGCGGTGTTTGTGCGGGCCGGAGCCTTGCTGACAGTGTTTCCGGTGTTCGCCGGGCGCAATTTTCCGCGGACCATGCGGCTTGGACTGGCCGGTATGATGGGGGTGTTGATAGGGCCTTGGGTGGTGTTGCCGGCAGGTGTGTTGACCCACCTTTCCACCTTGGTCTTGATGTTATTGGCGGAGATGGCTGCGGGATTGGTAATGGGATTCATCTGCCGCATGGTCTTCTTTGCCATCGAAATTGCCGGCGGCATCATGACCCATGAAATGGCGCTCAGCATGGCCGCGAGCTTCAATCCGCTTTCCGAGCATCGGGCGGAAGCGCCGACGATGATTTTGTACTACTTGGGGGCGGTGTTGTTTTTCGCGCTGGATATGCATCATTGGATGTTGGCTGCGTTCCAACAAAGTTACCAAGTGCTGCCGGCGGGTTTGATGAAACCAGGGGAGCCATTGCTGCGACATGTCCTCGGACAAACTTCGCGCATTTTTCTGCTGGCGTTGCAGATGGCTGCGCCCGTCCTTGCGATTGCGTTTTTAATCACCCTGCTGTTCACCATATTGGGCCGGGCATTGCCTCAAATGAACGTGCTCACAGACAGCTTTCCCATTCGCATCATGGCTGGATTGGCGGGGTTTGGTTTGACGCTGAGCATCATGGCACAACACGTGCTGAACTACCTGCGCCGGCTGCCGGAAGATTTGCTTCGAGTGGCCCAGCTTTTGGGCATGGGCGGGTAGCCGGGCGGTGCCATGGCGTTTGACAGTGACAGCAGGACAGAGCAACCGACACCAAGAAGGTTGCACGAGGCCGAAAAGAAAGGCCAGTTTGCACGCAGTCAGGAGGTGCAGACAGTTTTCGTGCTGGCGGCCAGTTTGATGGCTTTGGTCTTCGCGGGGCCTGAGATATGGCATCGCATGGCGGGGGCGATGACGAGCAACCTGGGACATTTGCATGACCAGGCGTTGAATCGTGATTCCATGCATCGCCTTTTCATTCAATGGGTGTGGCTGTTGGTGGCGTGCACGGGGCCGGTGGTGATTTTCGCGACGGCGGGGGCCTTGGTGGCGGGCAGTTTGCAAAGCAAGTTTCGCACGGCCAGCGAAGCCTTGGAGGTGGATTGGAATCGCGTTAATCCAGTCAGCGGTATCAAACGGGTGTTTTCTTTGCGTTCCTTGCCGCCGTTGGGGCTGAACTTGGTGAAGCTTTTGGCCATCGTGGTTTTGTCGTGGTCCGAAGTAAAGCGAGTGGTGAGTGACCCCATTTTTTACACCACCGTGGACGCGGCAAGAATTTCCACCTTCATGGCGGAATCTTCCGTGCGGCTGGCCTTGCGGGTGGGGGCGGTACTGGTGTTGATAGCGGCGGTTGATTACGTTTACCAGTACTGGCGCACGATGCGCGATCTGATGATGACCAAGGAAGAGGTCAAGGAGGAGATGAAAAACACGGAAGGCAACCCCCAGATCAAGTCCGCACAACGGCGGCGACAGGTGCGGATGACACTGAGGAAGATGTATGCGGAAGTGCCTAAGGCTGACGTGGTTGTGACGAACCCGACACACTTGGCCGTGGCCTTGCGATACGACCGGCGGACCATGCGCGCTCCCAAGATCATTGCCAAGGGCGCCCGGCTCAAGGCGCTGCGCATCCGGGAAATTGCTCAACAACATCAAGTCCCCATCCTCGAAAATAAACCTTTGGCACGACTCTTGTTTAAGCATGGGCGGATTGGCGGCGAAATTCCCGCCGAATTGTATGCGGCCGTGGCCGAAATCCTGGCGTGGGTGTATCGCACCTATCGATACCGGTACTACACCGACAGCGGCCGTTTGATGTGAGCAGGGATATGGTGGCAGGCAACGCAATCGCAGCGCCCCACGGGGCGCATGAGGAAAGGGACCGGGCATGAACGCAGGCGCGGTGGCCATGGCCGCTCCCAAGCGGTGGTTTCAATTTCAGGATTTGTGGCTGACCATCGGTCTGTTTGGCACCATCCTGCTGTTGATTCTGCCGGTTTCGCCTTTTGTACTTGATGGATTGCTGGCTTCGAGCATTGCCCTTTCTTTGTTGATTGCGTTGGTGATTTTGTATGTTCGTGATCCGGCGGACTTCACTGGTTTTCCCACGTTGCTGCTTTTCGTCACGTTATTTCGACTGGCCCTGAATGTTGCCTCGACACGGCTGATATTGTTGGATGGTTACGCTGGGCACATCATCGAGGCCTTCGGCAACTTTGTGGTGCGGGGCAATTACGTGGTGGGGATGGTGGTGTTTCTGATTTTGGTGTTGATCAATTTTGTCGTCATCACCAAGGGTGCCGGGCGCATTGCCGAAGTGGCGGCGCGATTTACCCTTGATGCGATGCCGGGCAAACAGATGTCTATTGATGCGGACCTTAATGCCGGCATCATTACCGAGGCCGAGGCCCGCGAGCGGCGGCGCAAGGTGGAAGAGGAGGCCGACTTTTACGGCGCCATGGATGGTGCCAGCAAGTTTGTACGCGGTGACGCCATTGCTGCGGTGTTGATTACGCTCATCAATATCATTGGTGGATTTGCCATCGGCATACTCCAAAAAGGGATGTCGGTCAGCGAGTCGCTTCAACGATTTACCCTGTTGTCTATCGGCGATGGTTTGGTGTCGCAGATTCCCGCCCTGATTACCTCCACTGCCGCGGGCATCTTGATCACCCGCGCCGCCGCCAAGGACAATCTGGCGCGGGAGCTGGGCCGGCAACTTCTGTTTTATCCGCGGGTGATGAACTTGTTGTCGGTCATGTTAATCATCATGGCGCTGATTCCTGGATTGCCAATGGTGCCGTTTTTGGTTTTAGCCGGCTTGACTTATGGTGCGGGGCAGCTGCTTCAACGGCACAATTTGGATATGGAGCGCGCAGGGATGCCGGCAGGTGCTGCTGCGGGCACTGCCAAATCGGCCACTGGAACCGGTGCGCGTGCTGCTGAGGGCTCTGGGGAAGCGGTGCGTCCTGCCGGTGAGAAATTGGAAGAATTACTGGACTTGGATGTCTTGCAGATTGAGCTTGGCTATGGGTTGGTGTCCCTGGCCGACGCGCGCAAAGGGGGGGATTTGTTGGAGCGTGTGACGGGTGTGCGGCGGAATTTTGCAACAGAAATGGGGATGGTCATTCCGCCGATTCGACTGCGGGATAACCTGCAATTGGGGGCCAACGAGTATCGGTTTATATTGAAGGGCAACCAAGTGGCACGTGGGGAGTTGATGCCGGGTCATTGGCTGGCGATGAATGCCACACGGAGCAAGACCCAACTCAAGGGCATTCCCACGGTGGAACCGGTGTTTCAATTGCCCGCCACTTGGGTGACCGAGGCTGAACGGCGGACGGCGGAAGTGCACGGATATACAGTGGTGGATGCGGCCTCGGTATTGGTGACACATTTGTCGGAAACCATCCGCCGACATGCCCACGAAATTCTCAGCCGGCAGGACACGCAGTCCTTGCTGGATCATCTCAAGCAGACTCATCCGGCGGTGGTGAATGAGTTGGTGCCGAACCTCCTTTCCATCGGCCAGGTGCAGCGCGTGTTGCAGAATCTGTTGGCCGAGGGGGTGTCTATTCGGAATTTGACAGGCATTTTGGAAAAAGTGGCGGACCACGCATTGGTCTCCAAGAATCCGGATGATTTGAGCGAGGCCGCCCGTCGGGCGCTTGGGGCACAGATTGTGCGCCCCTATCTCAATGAACAGGGTGTGTTACGGGTCATTGCATTGGACCCGAAACTGGAGCAGCAGTTGGCGATGGGGTTGCGCAGCACGCCCACCGAAGTTTCCCTGGCTGTGGAGCCGCGGCTGGCACGGCATTTGGTGGAGGCGTTGTCGCGGCAAGTCCAACGCATGCTTGCGGACGGTCATGCGCCGGTGTTGGTGTGTGCTCCACAGATACGTTTGCCATTGCGGCGTTTTTTGGCCCCTACATTCCCCGATGTGGTGTTGTTGGCCTATACGGAGATACCTCCGCGGGTCGAGGTGCAAAGTGCGGCGCTCATCGGTGCGCTGGAGGGGTGATGAGGTATGCGTACCTGCACGTTTTATGCCCGGAATGCACAGGAAGCAGTGACCAAAATACGCGAGGCCTTGGGGCCGGCTGCTGTGGTTTTGCAGGTGCGAAAAGTGCGGGCTCAAGGGATTGCCGGTTTGTTGGGGCGCACATGCATGGAAGTTGTCGCGGCGTTACCGGAGACAGAACCTTCGGAACAGACACGAGAGGTCTTGGACCAACTTCGACGGGAACTATCGGAGCTGCGTGGCCTTGTAGAGAGACAACAGAATGCACCCACGCCGAGGGCGGAAGCAGAAGTGGATGAGAACCATTGCCCGCCTGAGCCTGGAGAACTGACAGCTTTTTTCATTCGACTGGGATTGTTGCCCCAATATGCACGGCAACTGGCGGCCTCTGCGCGACTTTCGGATGCCCGGCAGGAGCGGGTGAACCGACGGGAGACGGCAGCAGTATTACGTTCCGTTTTGCAACAGGTTTGGAGGGACCCGCCCCCGCTGGATCCTCAGTGCTTGCAAATTGTTATAGGGGCGCCTGGGGTGGGCAAAAGCACCGTCTTGTGCAAATGGCTGGCCCGGTTGGTGCTTCGGGATAACCAAAGGGCGCGTGTTTGGTACGCCGATGGAGAGCGGCCCAACCTTTCCGAGACATTGCGTTTGCATGCCGAACTATTGGGGGTGCCGGAAAAACGCATGGTGTGGGATCAATCATTTCCCGAACGAGAATGTGCGGGGGAGTGGAACTTTTTGGATTTACCGGGATTGAATTGGAAAAACCGTGCAGCATTGGAGGCAATGCTTCAAAAGGCAGAGGCATGGGGGGCCGCGCAATGGCATCTGGTGATTTCCGCGGCGTACGACACTCAGTTGCTTTTGGAACAGGTGCGGGCGTTTTCAGTGTTGCCATTGGCGGGGGTTATTGTGACGCATGTGGATGAAGCGCCGGCCTTGGGAAAATTGTGGAATATACCATGCGGCACAAATTGCTCAGTCCGCTTTCTGTCGGGGGGGCAAAATATTCCCGGTGAATTCAACTTGGCAACCCCAAGCGCTTTGGGACCGGCGGTTTTATGGGCAGAAACGGCAATTTCCGGCAGGGACCGTGAATTGGATGGAGCTGGCAAGGCTTCTGCTATGAAGGCCGTGGCTGACTTGTAATGAAGCTCATGATGCTACTTGGCGGAATCATTGGATTTGGGATTGGCATCGGGTTTGGCCTGGCCGAATCCAGCCCTGGGCCTCAAGCGCTTTGGCGGGCTGCAGCGGCGGCGCTGGTGGGCGGGGTGCTCATGCGTTGGTGGGGGCGCGTGTGGGTGAAAAGTCTGCGACAGGCCCAGCAAGATCAAGCAGCACGAGTGGCCCAGGCGGCCGAGGAAGCCAAAAAGGCTCAAACAAACAAGAAATAGCAAGCCACCATGAAAAGCGTCCCCATGGAAAATGCCTGTGAGCCCCCCGCTGGTGCAGCGGCGCAGGTGCCGGTTGCCGAGCTTTGGAGGCGCTATCACCAGGACCGTACCTCCACCGAAGCCGAGGAAGCCCTGATTCACCAATATCTGCCATGGGTTAAGACGGTGGTGGGTCGTGTGGCAATGACCCTCCCGCCGCATGTGGAAATGGAGGATTTGTACAGCGCTGGACTGGTGGGGTTGTTGAATGCCGTGCGGAATTATGATCCGAGGTCCAGCGCTTCTTTTGAGACTTATGCCCGGTTGCGCATTCGCGGGGCGGTGTTGGATGAACTGCGGAAAATGGATTGGATTCCGCGCAGCGTGCATGCCAAGGCACGTAAAATTCAAACGGCCATCCAAGAATTAGAGCAGAAATTGGGGCGCATTCCCACCGAGGCCGAAGTGGCCAAGGCATTGGGGCTGTCGGCGCGTGAATATGAGCATTGGTTGGACGAGGTGCGTCCAGCGGCTTTTGTGAGTTTGGATTCAGCCGGTGTGCTCGACGATGGGGACAGTCCGGCGCAGTATGAGAGTGTGGCGGATTCGCAACAGGAGACGCCGGCTCAAAAGGCATCGCGACGCGAGTTGGCGTCGTTGATTGCCGAGCGGCTGGAGCAGTTACCGGAGATGCAGCGCAAGGTGCTGGCGCTTTATTACTTTGAGGACATGCGACTGCGGGAAATCGCAGAGGTGTTTGGTCTGACGGAATCCCGGATTTGCCAGATACACGCGCAGGCGATCCTGGCGATCAAATCGTTTTTAATCAAACAGGAAGTCATTCCTGAATGAGCAGGAAGTCACCATGGTAGTCATCATTGGCAGTATCGTAGTGACGATTTCGGTGCTGGGCGGTTACATGTTGGCCGGCGGCCACATTGGGAACCTGCTACACATCTCCGAATTGATCATCATTGGTGGTGCCGCTTTGGGGGCGCTGGTGGTCATGTCCCCGGTGAAGGTGCTCAAGGACATGGTGCATCAAATCATGGATGCCCTCAAAGGCACACCGTACACCAAGGCCGCTTATGAGGATTTGTTGAAGGCGTTGTATGAGCTTTTCCTGTTGGCGCGGCGCAATGGGATGATTGCGTTGGAAGAGCATGTATTGAATCCTCAAACAAGCAGCATTTTTTCCAAGTACCCCAGTTTTGTGAACAATACGGAGGCGCTGGAATTTCTGTGCAGTGCCTTGCGGCCGGTGATTGATGGCAAGATCAAGCCGGACCAGCTCAAGATGCTGATGGACATTGAGCTTGAGAGCATGGAGGACGAGCATCACGCTCCGGTCAATGTATTAAGCAAAACGGCGGATGCCATGCCGGGGTTTGGCATTGTGGCAGCGGTCCTCGGTATCGTCATCACCATGGCCGCCATTTCCGGACCGATTGAAGAAATTGGCCACAAGGTGGCAGCGGCACTTGTGGGAACGTTTTTGGGAATTTTGTTGAGTTACGGCTTTTTGAATCCGCTGGCGGTCAATCTAGAATTCAACGGTCAAGCCAAGGCGGCTTACCTTCGTTGCATTGCATCGGCGGTGGTGGGATTTTCCAGCGGCATGGCTCCCATCATGGCCGTGGAAATGGCACGCCGCGGTTTAAGTAGCGATGTCAAACCCACCGCTGAAGAACTGGAGCAAATGCTCAAGGGAGTGGGACAGGCCAAAGGATAAGCCATGGCACGCAAACACGGCGCACACGGCGGGGCATGGAAAGTGGCCTACGCGGATTTTGTCACGGCCATGATGGCGCTGTTTTTGGTTCTGTGGCTCAGCTCACAGGATCAAAAAATTAAAGAGGCCATCGCGCGGAGTTTCCGCAATCCCTTCATGTCTGTCACGAAGGAATCCACCGGCATCATTCCCAACAAAGAGTATCATTCGGTCAAAGCGGAGAGCGGCAAGTTTGATGCAGCCTCCGCGGTGGAGTTGAACATGTTGCGAAAGCTCAATGAGGATTTGCTCAAGGCATTGAACACCCAGGAGCCGGAGGAGGAGCAGACCGTGCGCATGGAGCTGACGCCCGACGGGTTGCGAATCAGTGTGTTTGACCGTGCCCGCAAGCCGGTGTTCCAACCCAATTCGGACCAGTTTACCCCTTACGGCGCGTGGGTCTTCAGCACACTGGCATGGCAAATTGCACGCTATCGGAGTTTCCAGGTAGAGCTTGAGGGGCATACCGAGAAGGTGGCCTCGCCGCCGCCCGGGGCTCCGGATCCTTGGGAGTTGACCAGTGGCCGTGCCAACACCGCCAGGCGCGAACTGGTCAAGCATGGGGTTTTGTCCGAGCAAATCAAAAAGGTCGCAGGATACGCCGACACTGTGCCCATGCCCGGAATGGCGCCGGAGGATGAGGTGAACCGGCGCGTCAGCGTGATGTTGAAAGTAAGCGACAAGAAACAGTAGGGCTTTGCATGGCATCCTCCGGTTCATTTGTTCCGCTTGCCACCGGCGTCACCGAAGAAGGGGATTCACCGGCGGTGTTCCGGGCGCATGTGGTCAAACCGTCGGCGGACGTGCCTTTTCAACCCATTTCCAGCTTCCTGCCCCCACCGGAATGCACCTCTCCTGCAGCAGCTCCCAAGGTGGAATTGGAGCGCTCAGGCCGTACCATCACCCGAATTCGCATCACCTGCACTTGCGGACAGGTAATCGAATTAAACTGCCGTTATGAAGGACAGTCGTGAGGGTGGGTGATCATTCTTAATTTGCCCCACTGGAGAACTTCGATGGTGGGCTTTTCGTTCTCTTCACTACCTCAAGCTGGCGCCCAAACTTTGTTTCCAGAACCGGCTGTCGGCAAAAATGCTCCTGTATTAACGGCAGCTTTTTCCGTCTGGGAAGATAAGAGGCAAGTTTAAAGCGGTTTTGGAGGGGTTTTTACGTGTGGCACAGGGTGTGCTTGCAACTCGGGAAGCATGAATGTCAGTCTTTACCAAGCTTCTGCAGCGATGAACGCAGCAGCCCGGTGGCAGGACCTCATCGCCGAGAATTTAGCGGGGGCCCCTGTGACAGGCTACAAGAAGCGGGAACTGACCACCGAGGCATTGCAGGCCGGTTTGATGTTGCCGGGGAACTCGATTTCGCCGGCGTTTCTCCTGCCGCATGCCAGTTCGGCGTTGAACTTGCAACAAGGGGAGTTACGGCGCACTGGTGTGGCCACTGATGTGGCGATAGACGGCCCAGGTTTTTTTGAAGTGCAAATGCCGAATGGCACGCCGGCTTACACACGCAACGGGGAATTCCGTGTTACACCGCAAGGCCTCCTGGTCACGAAGAACGGCCAGACTGTGATGGGGGAGACGGGGCCGATTCAATTAGACCAAGCTTCCGGAGAGCCGATGACCATCAGCGCTTCGGGTGAAGTCACGCAAGGCGGGGTGGTGCGGGGCAAATTGAAGGTGGTGGAGTTTGACCGACCCGATTTGTTGACGCCGATCGGGGCTGGGATGTATGTGGCCCAAAATCCGCAACTCAAGCCGCGGCCAGCGGTGGGGTCCACCGTCAGCCAGGGTTTTGTGGAGGGGGCCAATGTTCAGACGACACTGGAGATGGCGAATTTGATTTTGGCCATGCGCCAATTCGAGAGTGCCCAGCGGGTCATTCAATTGCAGGATGAACGGATGGGGCGAACAATTGCCGAGTTGTCAGGCAACGGTTGAGGAGGCGTGAGCTATGTTGCGTGCGTTATATTCATCAGCGGCGGGAATGCAGTCCCAACAATTAAACTTGGATGTCATTGCCAACAACCTGGCCAACGTCAACACCACCGGTTTCAAAAAGAGCAAGGTCGAGTTTCAGGATTTGCTGTATCAAACATCGCGCGCCCCTGGGAGTGAAACGGGTGGGGGTAACATGCTGCCCACCGGTTTGCAGGTGGGGCATGGTTCGCGTGCCGTGGCCACGTCAAAGGTATTTACCAACGGGGAATTGACGCAGACCGGTGAGCGGTTGGATGTGGCCATTCAGGGAGATGGTTTCTTTGAAATTCAGATGCCCGATGGCACGCGTGCTTACACCCGTGACGGCGCATTCAAAACCGGACCGGATGGGCGGGTGACCACCAGCGATGGCTTGGTGGTGCTGGGCGGTTTTCAGCCCATTCCCACAGGCACCACCGGCATTAGCATTTCAGCCAACGGAGAGGTGACTTTGACCGGAGCCAACGGCACGCAGACTTTCCGGGTGCAGTTGGTGCGCTTTGCCAATCCATCAGGCTTGGAAAGCATCGGCCGCAATCTGTTCCGCGAAACGCCGGCATCCGGCACGCCGGAGTTGGGCAATCCTGGGGAGAACGGTTTTGGTACGCTCGCGCAAGGCTACCTCGAAATGTCCAACGTCAAGGTAGTGGAGGAAATGGTCAATTTGATATTGGCGCAGCGCGCGTACGAAATCAATGCACGTGCCGTGCAGGCGGCTGATGAAATGATGCAAATCAGCAACAATTTACGGCGATAATCATGAGATTTTTGGCCGCCATGGATTTCTTGCGGGAGGCTGGTTGCACAGCGAAACGCGGCGTTGTGCAACACGCCAGGGTTTGCAGCACTCTTCTCCTCCGCGCCCTCCTTGTTGGGGGGCTGGCCGCCGGTTTCCTCCGCGGTGGCGAGCCCCCCGGCTTTTCCCTCGCGCCGGCAGTGACGGTGGATGGTGGAGGAGTGTATTTGCACCAGGTGCTGGCGGCTCCAACTGCGTCGGTGCCCACTAATATTTGGTTGGGTCCAGCTCCCGCGCCGGGCAAACCGTGGCGAATGACCAGGGCTGAACTAGTGAGTTTATTGCAAACCAATGCCCCTGAGCTGGCCTCGACTGCATGGGGCGGCGCCCCGGCGGTGGTGATTTCACGGCGCACTCGTGTCTTGAAGGAAGACGAAGTAGCCGCTTTGTTGCGCGGGCCGCTGAGTCGGGAGTTCCAGTGTGCATCGCAGGATTTGGAATTAAAGGTGGCCCGGTTACCTGTGCCTGTTCATGTGCCCGAAGAACCTTTGGCGGCAAAGTTGGTGGAATTGCCCGCCACGGGGCCGTCTACCTCTTTTTTGGTGAAGTTCGAATTGAGGGGCGAGAATGAATCATACGGGGTATGGCAGGCTGCCGTGCAGGCCCGGTTGTGGAAGGAGATTTACGTAACCGCCGCGCCCCTTAGACGGGGGCAGGCTTTGGATCGTCAGTCGGTGACTTTGGAGCGGCGCGATGTGCTCACGTTGCGGGAGGTATTGGATGTATTGCCCGGTGAGCCGGAGGTGTTGGAAGCGGTGGAAAATCTTCCGGCGGGTGCGCCTTTGACGCGGCGCTCGCTGCGTCTGAAACCTGTGGTCAGCCGCGGGCAGTTGGTGCAGGGCGTCGTGCAGGATGGGGCGTTGTCCATCGCGTTAAAGGTAGAGGTCTTGGAGGACGGCGCACCCGGGCAATGGATTCGAGTCCGCAATCCCCAAAGCAAGCGCGAATTACGCGGAAAGGTGCAAGATGAACAAACAGTGCTCATTGTTTTGTAGGTTGGCCATGGTGGCCGTGGCCTTTGGGTTGGGTGGCGGTTTTACCGCTGGAGCAGATTCGTTGTGGGATGAAGAAACTTCCCGCAGCATGTTTGCAGACAAGCGTGCCTGTGCGGTGGGGGATATTCTGACCATCGTGGTGCAGGAGAACAACGCTGCCTCCAAGGAAGCCACGACAAAAACGGCCAAGAAAAGCGGAGTGGATGCGAGCATTCAGCAATTCCTCTACGGCCCGGCTGCCAGCGGGTTGCTGACGAAGGGGGGACAATATCCGGCCTTGAAATTCAGCGCCAAGAATGACTTTGAAGGTGGTGGCCAAATCAATAACAGCGAAAAAATTACTGCCCGCATTGCCGTGCGGGTGGTGGACGTTTTGCCCAACAAGAACCTGGTGGTCGAAGGCCGGCGGCAAACCTCGTTCTCCGGTGAAGTGCAGGATGTGGTGCTGCGTGGAGTGGTGAGGGCGGAGGATGTGACGGCCAATAACACGGTGTTTAGTTACCAAGTGGCCGATGCGACCATCACGATATTGTCCAAGGGCTCGGTGTCCAACACCCAAAAGAAGGGCTGGTTTACGCGGGTGTGGGACAAGATAAGTCCATTTTAATTCATCGCAGCGATGCGGCACATGAACTCGTTGAATTTCAAAAGAATAGTGGCCCGCTTCCTGGGTGTGTGTTGCGTGGCCTTCCTTGTTTTGCCAGCGGCGGGTGCAGGGGTGCGCGTAAAAGATTTGGTCATGGTGGCCGGTGCGCGGGAGAATCAATTGGTCGGTTATGGATTGGTGACCGGTGTGGCCAATGATGGTGACAAGAATCCCACCTACACACTGCAAACAGTGGCCAACATGCTTCAGCGGTTTGGAGTGCAGGTGCCGCCCTCAACGTTGTCATCCAAGAATGTTGCGGTAGTGCTCGTTACGGCGGACATACCGCCCTTTGCCAAGCCGGGCATGCGGTTGGATGTGCTTGTTTCCTCGATGGGCGATGCCAAGACCATTCAAGGTGGCGTGTTGTTGCAGACGCCTCTGCTTGGGGCCGACGGCAAGGTGTATGCGGTGGCTCAAGGCGCGATTTCGATTGGTGGGTTTGTGGGGGGAACAGGCGGTGCTGGCGGGGCCAGTGTTCAAAAGAATCATCCAACGGTCGGCCAAATAATTGGTGGTGCTTTGGTGGAAAAGGAGATTCCTGCCACTCTGGTTCATGATCAATGTGTGGAATTGCTGCTTAGACAACCTGATTTTACTTCATCCGCCCGGCTTGCAGCGGCCATCAATGAAAAGTTTCCTTCCAGCGCGACTCCCTTGGATGCGACCTCGGTGCGGGTCAAGCTGCCAACGGGTGCGGAGAAGACGCCGGTGGAGTTTTTGGCAAAGCTGGAGGCGTTGGAGGTGACGCCGGATGTGCCTGCACGCATCGTTATCAATGAGCGCACAGGCACCATCGTTGCCAATGCCCGCGTGCAGATTTCCAGTTGCGCCATCAGCCACGGCAACTTGACCATTACCATTGCCTCCTCGCCGGAGGCCTCACAACCCGGACCCTTGAGCGGCGGGACGACCGTGGTTTTGCCGCGCACTGAAACAACGGTGACAGAGACAAAGTCCAGTCTGGTGGCCCTGCCCGAAATGCCCACCATCGAAAAAGTGGCGGCCAGCTTGAATGCCTTGGGTGTGACGCCGCGCGATATGATGGCCATTTTTCAGGCCATGAAACAAGCAGGGGCATTGCAAGCCGAACTAATCATTCGTTGATGCCATGATTCCTCCGGTCCAATCCATAGCAAAAGTTGAGGCGCGGTCCGTGACCTTTGAGGAGTTGGCTCGTCAACCTCATGCCGATGACCCTGCTCGTCGAGCAGAGGCGGCCCGACAATTTGAGGCCATGCTGATGCGGCAAATCCTGCACGATGCACAAAAGCCGGTGTTCCGCAGCAGCCTGGTCAAAGATTCGACTGCGACTGCCATATATCGGGATCAAATCACCGCGCAACTGGCCGATGCCATCACAGAGGGTGGTGGTATCGGCCTGGCGCGGGCTTTACAGGAACAATGGCAGGTATCATCTGCGCCGGCTGAAAACCGGCCCTTGAAACATGACGGAGCATCTTGAAGCGTTAGTTGCCGCCTTGCGCGGAGAATTAACCCAATACGGCGAACTGTTGGCCTTGCTGGACCAACAGCAGGAGCAGGTCATGGCACGCGAGGCGGAGGAAACCCTTCGACTGGCTGCCGCCATCAACCAACAGAGCGGGCTGGTGCGTGAGGCGAGAGAGCGCCGTGAGCAATGTGTCCGCGAATTGGCGCGGGCCACCGGGGCAGGTGGTGACGCCACATTGACGGAGCTTCTTCCCCGGTTGCCGGAAGAATACCAGCTCTTGATTCAAGCGTTGTTGGATGAAAACAACCGTTTGCTTGTGCGGGTGCAGCAACGGGCACGCCAGAACCATTTGTTGCTGGCGCGTACCGTTGAGTTGATGCGCAAGTTTATTGAATCTCTTCTGCCTGCCGGAGGCACCTCTGTGTACGACCAAAGTGGTCGAGTGGGAACCGGATTGCCGGGCACATCCCTCTACCAGGCCGTCGGATAAAGTTGTTATATGCTGGGCTTGTTTGGCACATTGGACATGGGCGCACGGTCAATGCAGAATCAATTGACCGGCATTGAAGTTACCGGCCACAACCTGGCCAATGTGAACAATCCCGCTTATGCCCGGCAGCGGGTGCGTTTCCAGACCAATACTACCATTCCCACTCCTTTGGGACCTCAGGGGACCGGGGCGCAGGTGACGGCCATTACGCAGTTGCGTAATGCCTTGCTTGACAGGCAACTCATTGGTGAGGCCGGACTTACTGCCTATTGGCAAACGCAGCAACGGCTTTTAGAGCAGGCCGAGACTTCCCTTGGCCAACAATTGGACCGGCAGGCCGACAGCATCAGCGGGACTGCTTCGGGCAGCACCGGCGGTTCGATGGGATTGGCCGAGCAATTGAGTGATTTGTTCAATGCTTTTCAGAGTGTGGCTACGCAACCGGCCAGTGTGGAGGAGCGCCAGGTGTTATTGCAAAAGGCGCGCGCGGTGGCGGAGCAGTTCAACCGGGTACATGGACGATTGACGGGGCTGCAAACGGCCATCCAGGATCAGTTGCAGGAGGACGTGCAAACCGTCAACCGGCTGCTGGCGGACATTGCAGCGTTGAATCATCAAATTGCGCGGACTGAACTTTCCGCCAAGGGGCCGGCTAACGATCTGCGGGATTTGCGGCAGGAAAAGTTGGAGGAATTGGGAAAATATTTGAATCTTGAGGTGGTGGAAGACCAGACAGGACAGGTCAATATTGCAACCAGTGGCGTGTTGTTGGTGGATGGGCAGCAGGTGAGTTTACAGTTGGAGACTTTTGATGCAGGGCAGGGTTTGTTGCAATTGCGCACCTCCGATGGCCAACCCTTGTCGGTAACCAGTGGTTCATTGGCCGGGTTGATGGAGATGCGCGACGGCGCGTTGGCGGGTGCGTTGGATAGGATCAATCGGTTGGCGGGGACGTTGATACAGACGGTGAATGCTTTGCATGCCAATGGTTTTGATTTGGAAGGTAATACAGGTTTGGATTTCTTTTTGGGGACGGATGCCGCCACCATAGCTTTGAATGATGTGTTGGTGGATAATCCAGCCCGTTTCCAAGCGGCCGGTGCTGCTGGAGCCGCAGGCGACAACCAGGTGGTTTTACAACTGGCGCGCCTGGCATCGGCACCGCAGGCGGCCTTGGGTGGGCAAACTCTTCAACAATATTATCATCAAACCGTTACAGGTCTGGGCGAGTCCCTGGCGGAAGCGACACGGCAGGTAAAGAATCAGGAAGCTGTGCATCAGATGCTCCAGCGCCAACGGGATGCGGTGAGCGGTGTGTCCTTGGATGAGGAGATGACGGAGATGGTGAAATTCCAAAAGGCGTTTCAGGCGTCGGCCCGACTGGTGAGCACGGTGGATGAATTGCTTGAGACGGTTATCAGCATGAAACGATGAGCACGGAGGCTAGAACATGCGAGTTACAGCCAATACCTTTGCCAATGATTTGGTGCTGCATCTGGGGCGTCTGACCCAGCGGCAGAACCAGTTGCAGACACAGGCCGCCACAGGGCAGCGGATTCGGAATCCTTCGGATGACCCCCAGGGCATGGCACGGGTGTTGGACTTGCAGCATGAAGGCCGCACTTTGGCCCAGTATCGGGATAACATCAGCCTGCTCAAGGAAGGCGCTCAGGTGGCGATGTCCATGCTGCAAGGGCTTAAACGAATCAGTGATCGAGTGGGTGAAATCGCCGTGCTCGCGGACGGGTTGAGTTCCCGTGAGGAAATGCAGGCCTACGCCACCGAGGTAGATGAACTCATCAAGCAAGCGGTGCAACTGTCCAACACCCGGCATCGCGATGATTATATTCTTGGCGGCACGCGAACACAGAGCCCTCCCTTTGAGGCACAATATGACGCTGATGGGAACGTTGTCAGTGTGTCCTATCTGGGCAACACCAATGTGCGTGAAGTTGAGATTGCCGAAGGTTTGACGCTTTCTTCTCAAATGCCGGGCGCAAATACCTCGGGCAGCGGTCCCCGTGGCTTGCTGGCGGATAGTCGTAGCGGGGCTGATTTTTTTGCGCACTTGATTGCATTGCGGGACCACCTTCGGGCCGGTGACAGCGAGAGCATTCGTTCCAGTGATCTGCCGCAACTCAGGGCGGACGAGGACAATTTCATTTACCACATTGCCGCCAACGGTGTGACACAGGCACGGTTGGACACGGCCAAGGAAATGACACGCGACCGCCTGGAAGGGTTAGAAAAATTGGTGTCGCAGGAGGCGGATGTGGATTTGGCGCAAACCCTTGTGCGTTTGAACACGACGCAGACAGCCTACATGGCTGCTTTGCAAACTGGTGGCATGGTTTTGAGGCAGTCCCTGCTGGACTATCTGCGTTGAGCCCACACTGGTGTTGCAAGAGGAAGGTTATCCCGTAAAAAGTAACGACTAGCGGGAGGGCCAAATTCAATCCTCTTTTTTACCTGGGTGTGGCAGCAAGGCCCGGTATTCGGAGGGGGAGTGGCCGGTGATTTTCTTGAAAACCCGGTTAAAGTGGGTAAGGGATTGGAAACCTACCTCGAAAGCGATTTCACTGATGCGCAGGTTGGGATTGAGAAGCAGATTCTTCGCTTTTTCAATCCGCACGCGGGAGACATAGTCGGTGAAGTTCAGGCCGGTCACTCGCTTGAACATTTTGCAGAAATAGAAGCTGCTGGTGTTCACCGCTTTGGCTACCAGGGAAAGAGAGAGGTCTTCCGCTTGATGGGCTTGAATGTATTCCTTGGCGCGGGTGATGACCGGTGGCTCGGCGTTGGCCCGCTGCATGAGGATTTGATTGCTGACAATGGCCAGGTGCTGCGCAAAGATTGTCAGCAGCTTCACAATCGCATCGTAGTGTTTGGGGGGAATAAGCTTGGTGTTGAAGTAAATGTGGCGCAGCTCTTCGTGGTCAATATGGATGCCCCACTCGGCAATGAGGCGGGCGGTGCGGTCCAATTGCGCCTCGGTGGGGGCTTTGCGGAACACCTGACCGGTTTGCAGGAAGCCAATCAACCGTTCTCCGAGGCGCACGGGGACTGCAGTGTCGGTTAATCCTATGGGGCAAGTGAGCGTTTGAGGCTCGTTTTGGGCGGTCTCTGAAAGTTTTTGTTGAATCTGAAGGCACACTGCGCAAGAGCGGCTTTTTTCCGCGATCATGGCGCAGAGGGGGTGCTCGTTGCGTTTGCCGTGATGCGGGAGCTGCCAGGATTCCAAGGGCTTGAAACTTACTGGCAGGCCGGTGAGCTCTTCAAAGGCTTGTTCATAGTCCTTATATATGGAGGACTGGGTGAGCGTTTCCGCTATGGTCCGGTCATTTTCGGCAAAGGGCGAGGAGGGTGCGGATGCGTTACTGCTGTTATTTTTACGTGGTGCCCGGTGACGCGCTGATTTGGAGGAAGCGCCGGTGGTTTGAGCCTGTGCTGAATGGCAGGGCTCAAGCAGGTTTGATGACTTGCCAAAAGTTGCTTCCACAAAGCCAATTTATATGAAGTACAAAACGACCACAACTCCATTTTTGACCGAAATCAAGACGGTCATTTTTAATTGGCTCTAAGGTTTCAATCCCAAAAGGGCTTGGATGGATTCGATCAGGTCTTTAGTGCGGAGGACGTAACCGGGGAGGTGGTCCGGAGTGATGTTGAGAATTTGCAGTGCTGCCGGACTGCCGCGAAGTGCAAAGGCCTGATAGCCGTAACCACATCCGAGGAAATAGGCTGTGAGATTAGCTACGTGAACCACGGATGCCAGTCGGCGGTGTGGGCCTGCGGTTTCGGGTTTGTGGTGACTCCAGACGGCAGCGACGAGGTGAGGTGGAAATTTCCACTGAGCCAGGAGGCGTCCGCCGACTTCTCCATGATGAACACCGAGGAGTTGTTTTTCGGTGTCGGCGGCGTCGCATGGTCGGGTTTCAATTTCATGGACCAGCCGGTCATAGATGTGTTCCAAGACTTGGGCCAGGATGATTTTTCCGACGTCGTGCAACAGGGCTGCGGTGAATGCGACGTTTTCATCATCGCCCAAATCCTGACAAATCACCTGTGCGGCGGCAGCGGCGGTTAGAGAGTGTCTCCAAAGTTCGTTTTCCTTCAAACCGTAGGATTGATGGGATCCATCAAAAATTTGGGTGCCGCTCAGAGAGGTTACCAAACGGAAGACTTGGTTGAATCCTAGGCGGGTGACAGCTTCAAAAACTGTCTCTGCCGGAAGGCTGCCGCGGAAATAAGCGCTGTTACAGCGCTGGAGGACACTGGCTGTGAGGCCCGGGTCCACGTTTATGAGTTGAATGACGTCGCTCAACGGGACGTTGGGTGACGATAATTTTTGCAACAAGGGCGGGAGCACCTTGGGGGCAGGCGGTAAATGGCGAGCGCGGGCTATGAAATCGTCTATTTCTTGCATGGTGTTTCAAAGGATGATGCTCCGGGACGTTTAATGGTTACCTCACCTGTTTCCAAGTCCAAAGCCAAGGACACGCTAAGATGTCCGCCGAGTTCAGAGCTGGTCAGGGACAATTCGTAAACTGGCAGGAGGTTGAGAAGCATTTGGCGGTTGCGGATGCCCAAATCATACACAGTTTCCGCTCCGATAACTTCCATGCCGCCGGCAGCATGAATACGAGCATTGGACAATTGACCGCCCAAGCGGGTGAATTCATTCAGTAAGGATTGCAAACCGGAATCCACAAAGAGTGCCGGCTCGTCCAACGCCCGGGCTTCGTCCAAGGTGGAGTCTGGCAAAATGGCTGCCAGAAGTCCGCCGACAGCGGCCACTGGGTCATACAGAGCCACCGCCAGCGCCGTTCCGAGAGGAGGCGTGCACAGCACCAACGGCTCGCCTTGTTTGACACAGAGGCTGCCTAGAGCCACCACGGTTTCCTTTGTCATCATGATTGCCATCTTCATCCATATTCATGCCAGGTTTGACCGGGTGTTGGATTTGAACTCCCCCAGCAGCGGTGGAGCCTCGGCAACAAACATGTGCCACGGTCCCTGGACCTATCCATGTAGTTACATCGGCATCTTGCGGCCGAACTTTACAGGGAAATGGCACAAAAGGAGCCTATAAATTAAAGGGGAGGGGGCAAAGGGTGAGTCCAAGAGCTCCGAAATGGTCCAGAACTGGGTTGCGGGCGGCAAAATTCTCCTGATGCCCGGCTTTATTTTCCCAGAGAGGATTTGGTGGGACAAAATCATTCCCAATGCAGTTCCAGACAATTTGCCCGAAAAAATGCAGAAAAAGCCCGTAAAACAGCGCTTTTTAACAGCTGGCACGCCTGTTGCTTTGCCCCCTTCAGCAACAAAAAGCTTGTATGAAAGTTGCCGAAACAGTCGAGACCAAGCCGTGGACGGCGGATGCCACGCAAGTGATTCAATTTCCGGCGGGGTTGCTGGGATTCGAGAATCTCAAGCAATACGTTTTGATGGGGTCTGCGGAGGAGGCACCGTTTTTCTGGCTGCAAGTGGTGGACGAACCGAATCTGGCGTTTGTGGTGGTGCCTCCCTCGGCTGTGGTGGAGAACTACACGCCCGAATTGAGCGATGAAGATGTGGATTTTTTGGGGCTGAGTTCTCCGGAAGATGCCCTGGTTTTGAACATTGTAACGGTACGCGGCCCCACGCGTGCCACGGTGAATCTCAAGGGCCCGCTGGTCATCAACCGGCGGACATTGATTGGCAAACAGGTCATTCCGCTCAACGCGGCGGAGTTTGCCGTGAACCATCCATTGGCCGTAGGCGAATGAATGCGGCCGCTGAAACATTTAACCCTGCGCCATGATCTATGTTGATCCTCTCACGCAAAGTCGGCGAAAGCATCATTATCGCCGGGCGCATTACGGTGAAGGTTGTCCGGGTGGAAGGCGACGTGGTGAAAGTGGGCATACAGGCGCCTTCCGATGTGCCGGTGCACCGCGAGGAGGTGTACCGGGAAATCCAAAACAACAACAGGGAAGCGTTGACCAGTGGTCGGCCGGCCATACCCAAGTTGCGGCCGGACCCGGCGTCTTCCACCCGAACAGAAGTACGGCCCTGTGAGTGTCATAGCAGGACGTTAAACACTGAACCCAACCCACAAACCATCAACAGGAAGTAACTATGGTCATTAACACAAACATCCACGCGCAGGTCTCCGCTTCGAACCTGCAAAAAAGTCAGGAATTGCTCGGCAAGTCGCTGGCCCGTTTGAGCTCGGGGTCCAAGATTGTGGACCCGGCCGATGATGCCGCCGGCCTGGCTGTGAGCAACCGCATGGACGCCCAGATTAACCGTCTTGGCGCCGCCAAATCCAACGTGCTCAATGCCCTCTCCTTCACCCAGACCCAGGACGGCTACCTCAAGAAAGTGGCCAAGGCTCTGGATCGCATGAGCGAGCTGGCCATCCTGGCCCAAGACGTCACCAAGACGGATGCCGACCGCGAATTGTACCAGAAGGAGTTCGAGGAATTGGGCCGGTTTATCGAAAACACTGCCACCAAGGATTTCAACGGCGTGAGCCTCTTCACTGGAAATTCTCTGGGGGTCACCATTGACGCCGAGGGCAATACATTTGACATGAACGGCACTGACCTGAGTGTGACGGCATACACCGATGCCATCACTTCCGATGTGTCCACGACGGTGGGCGCTGCGGATGCCCTCACCAAGGTCAAAGAAGCCATCAACCAACTGGCCAATGACCGCGCCCGCATTGGCGCCAATCAGACGCGCCTGCAGGCCACCATTGACCAATTGGTGTTGGTTCGTGAAAACATGAACGCCGCCAGCTCGCGTATCCGCGATGTGGATGTGGCCGAGGAATCCACCGAGTACGCCCGCAACAACATCCTAGTGCAAAGCGGGACGGCCATGTTGGCCCAAGCCAATCAACTCCCGCAAAGCGTGCTGCGATTGCTGCAGTAAATTTGATGCACGCGGCCGGCGCCGCTCCGTCCCACCCGGAAGCGGCGCCGCGCGCTTTTTAAGCCTGCACCGCGGAGGTTGTTTTCCAGGCAATAATCAACATATCAATAACATGGAAGTGACCGAATTCCCCCCTCTCACTGAAAATCTGGCCAATTGGGATGCTGAATTATGGCGGCATGATCCTGCTTTGGTGCGATGCTACACTTTGGCTACGGCACCCAACAGCAGTATTCGAGCAGTATCTTTCGACTTTTTTGATACGTTGATCATCCGGCTGGCCCCGCGACCAGTGGATGTGTTTTATGAAGTGGGGGATCGTTTGCGGAAAATGGGCGGCTTTCGGGACGATGTTTCCCCTGAAGCTTTTTTTGTCTATCGGCGGATTGCTGAAGGGATGGCACGTGAGAAACATATCAAGCCCGGCAGCGGCATCGAGGATATCTCTTTGCAGCAGATATATCAGGAACTGAGTAACGTGCTTGCAAAGGCTGATGTTTCAAATGTGGAGATCGAAGTCGAGAAAGATTTGTGTGTGCTTAATCCTGCTGTGTATTCACTGGCTTGCGAATTACAGCGGCGAGGGTTGCGTTTGTTTGTAATCAGCGATGTTTATCTAAGCAGTGGGCATTTAAAGGGCATCCTTGCAAACAACGGTGTTCCAGCGGATTTTTTTAATGCCATATATACTTCATCTGATGCTGGAGTTTGTAAGGGAACCGGAAAGCTGTTTTCCTGGGTGTTGGGACAGCAACAATTGAAAGCTTCTGAATTGCTGCACATTGGAGACAATTTATCAGCTGACGTTGTAGGGGCGAAACAAACGGGCGTTCGTTCCGTGCATTATGTGGCTGACCATGTTCCGGAATATGAGCCCATTTTGCGGCGGGAAACATCGTTGCTAGGGAGCCAGCATCCTTGGTTTAGTTTGGATGCCATCCGATTGGCGGCAGCACGGTTATTTGCGGGTGAAGACAAGGAATCCTTTTTCACACGTGCCGGTGCAATGTTGCTTGGCCCCGTATTGACGCGTTTTGCGGAATGGGCTTGCGATGAATTCGCACGTGCCGGGGTGCGGAAGGTGGGTGCCTTTATGCGTGAAGGGGCATGTCTGGGGCGTCTCATTCAGGCTGAAGCGGACCGTCGCGGAATGCCTCTGGAAGTCAAACTTTTGTTTGCCAATCGGACATCCACTGAGTTGGCTGCTCTAGGAAAGCTGACAGCGGACGGCGTCATCGACTGGTTGCAACGGCGCACCACCCTTACAGCAGGCGCGATATTGGATCAATTCGGGATTAGTATCGAGTCGCGCAAATCGCTCAAGATTGCCCAAACCCAAAAATTAAACGGTCAGGCCGATATCCTGAGGATGGCTGAATTTTTGTTTAGGGAGGATATTGCCCGCCAAATTGAAGCACGCAGTCGGGAAGAGCGTCGGCTGTTCATGGATTACTTTACAGGATGGCTGGACGGGTCGCCCTCGGTTGGTGTCTGTGACTTGGGATATAATGCCACGGCTCAATGGCAGATTCAGCGCATTCTCGAACTGGAGGGACACCCGGCGCGGTTATTGGGGTGCTACGTTGTTACATGTGAAAAAGCGGCTGAACGTGCCCTGAATGGTTTAGAGGTGCGGGATTTTTTGGGAACATTTGGACACCCAATGATGCATTTGGCGTCATTCCTGCGCAGCCCGGCCTTCGTAGAGCTTTGCCTCAATGCACCTATTGGTACGACTTTGGGGTACGTTCGCGGAACTGATGGACAGGTCAATCCTATTTTGGAGGACAAGGGGGTTCGACCGGTATTGAAACAGGCCGGAGCGGCATTTAGGCGGGGGGTGGAGGTTTTTCAAAAAATGTGGCACTGGGAATTGGGCCGTCGGTCAAATTTAGGAGATTCTCAATCCCCTTTTGCAAAAAAATTGCGTCAGCACCTAGATCAACGTCTCCCAGTTATTCTTGGGCGGATGGCTGCATTTCCATTGCCTGAAGAACTTGAGCACTTTGGATCACTGAGTTTGGATGACCGATACTTGGAGTCCGGCGAGATGGCTCTCTTGGATCAACAGCAAATTCAATTGTTTCAAGAGCGTGGCTATACGGGATTGCTCGCAAACCAAAAGGTTTTATGGCCCCAAGGTGCCTTTCACATGGCCAATCCAGGCAATGCTAACCGGTATTTCCAAGTGGCGGATGCTTTGTTGAAATGCATGTCTCCGCAGGATTACGAAATACCCCATAAAAAGCTGGTAATTATATCATTGTGGGATCTTGATAAAAATTCAATGTCGCAAATGTTGGAATCCATTGCGCGCCAGATTCCACGTACAGGCCCCTGCGGGATGCTATTATTGGTAGAGGACGAGAAAAGAAGCTTGGCTGAATTAAAAAAACAATCAATCCCTTCAGGCTTAAGTATCGTTTGCCGGGAATTGCGAAAAGGGAATGAGTGGCATCTTCAAATCAATGAGCTTTCTTTGACAGTGCATGAACCGTGGATATGGTTCCTGCCCAAGTGCATGCCATTGCCGGACCTGCCATGGGGTGAAATCCAATCAGAGGCTGGCGTTGCCGCTTGGGAAATACCAAATGCCGGCTGGGTCTTACGTAAAACAGCATGGTCTGAATCGTGTCTCCTTCAACGCGGTCTTTCATGGGATAAGGCAATGCAGAAAGCTGTTGAAGACCTCGAGTCTTTGGGATGGCAAGTGAGGCGTGTTGCGAAGACAACCAGTCCAATAACAACGATTTCAAATCCATATCCAATCAACGTGGTATGGATGGGGACTTTCCATGACAAGGGGAGTTTGTCTCATGTCAATCGCGAGTTGAGCGGCGCGTTGGGGAAATGTTTGCTCCTCCCGCCGGCGGAAGTGGCCTTGGACAAGTCTGCCAAGGTTCCCGAAAATGCTGAGGTGGTCGTACGCCATGCCTGGCCGCCGGATTGGCGGCGGCCGAACTGTCGAAAATTTGTTGTCATCCAGCCTTGGGAGTATGGATGCCTGCCCAAGGCGTGGGTTGAGCAAGCCAGTGGAGTGGATCAGTTTTGGGTGCCTTCGACTTACGTTCAGCGAGTGTACAGGGAGTCGGGAATACCAGCGGAAAAGGTGCGGGTGGTGCCTAACGGGGTGAATACCAATATATTCCATCCTGCAGCATCTCCGCGAGAGCTGGCCACGCAAAAGCGATTTAAATTCCTTTTTGTTGGCGGGACAATCTTTCGCAAAGGAGCGGACGTTTTGCTTCAAGCTTATTGCTCTGCGTTTACTCGTCAGGATGATGTCTGCCTGGTCATCAAAGATTTTGGGGGCAAGAGTTTTTACGCAGGCCAGACGATGGGGGATAAAATCAAGGCATTGCAGCAGCAACCCAATGCGCCGGAAATTATTTACCTGGACGAGGAATGGTCGGATGAAGAGATGGCCGGGTTATACACCGCCTGCGATTGTCTGGTGCACCCCTACCGCGGGGAAGGGTTTGGTCTGCCGGTGCTGGAAGCCATGGCTTGTGGTTTGCCGGTCATCGTGACTCGCGGCGGTGGCGCTGATGATTTCACACCTGATGCTTTGGTGTATGCTGTTCCTGCTACACGCCGCAGCATCGGCAACTCCATCAGCGGCCTGGCATTGGCCGGGGAAGGATGGGTGTTGGAACCCGAGCGGGAGACTTTGATACGATGGATGCGCCATGTAGTTCAGCATCCCGACGAGGCGCGTCAGAAGGGCAGGGAGGCATCAGAGTTTGCTCGGAGTGGGTGGACGTGGGAGCACGCTGCACGAAGGGCAGTGCAATGTTTGAATGAACTGCAGGTGAGTTCTAAACCAACGAGCACGGAAAACGCCCGCCAAGCCACTGCCAAGCAGGTTAACATTGAATTGCCGCCTGCAGGGTGGTTGGGCAACCTCCAAAGTGCTCGCAAGGCATTTCAGAACAAACAGTGGCGGAGCGCTTGGGATGAGGTTCTCAAAGCCATTGCATTGCGGCCATACCATCCAGAGGCGTACTTGCTTTTGGCCGAAATTGCGCGTGCAGTTAATGACATTGAAATGGCAAGGCGTATGGCTGAGCGCAGCCGCAGCATGGCTCCGGCATGGAAGGCCCCGCGCAAATTTCTCAATCAACTTCACGGCAAGGGGCAGCCACATTGCAAAAATTGGCCGCAACCGCCGGCCGAAGACGCACCTCCACGTCTCACGGTGGCGCTAATCGTGAAGAACGAGGAGGCATTTCTGGGGCAATGCCTGGCTTCAGTCAAGGATGTGGCAAACCAGATTGTGGTGGTGGATACGGGCTCCACTGATCGTACGGTAGAGATAGCCCGTGCGCATGGAGCCGAGGTCCACCACTTTGAGTGGTGCGATGATTTTAGTGCTGCGCGCAATGCGATGTTGGAGCACGTCCGCGGGGACTGGGTATTAATGTTGGACGCCGATGAGGAGCTTACGGTGGAAGGGCGGGCGCAATTATTGGAGGAGCTGCGTAATCCCAAAGTCATGGCCTACCGCTTGCCAATGGAGGATGTTGGTACGGAGGATGAAGGGTGTAGTTACGTGCCGCGTTTATGGCGGAATGCCCCCGGCCTCTTTTTTGTAGGACGTGTGCATGAGCAGATATTTAGCAGCATCGAAGTGCGCCGCGCGGAATGGGGATTGGAAAACGTGCTGAGCCGCGCCAAGCTTCGCCATTACGGCTACACGGCGGAGTTAACAAAATCCCGAGGAAAGGTGGAGCGCAACTTGCGATTGTTGCAGCGCGCTGTGGAGGAATTACCGGATGAGCCCAACTTGTTGATGAATCTGGGGTTGGAGCTGGTCCGCTCAGGTCGTTTGGATGAGGCATTGGAGCAGTATGCTGCTGCATTCGAGAGCATGACCGCCAAACCGCCGGCACAGGTGGTGCCGGAGCTGCGCGAGTCCCTGCTCATGCAATATACGTCGTTTTTGATGAAGGCGCGTCGGTTTGATCGGGTCATTGAGGTGCTGCGCTCACCTTTGGCTACGCAATACGGGGGATTAACCGCCTCGCTTCACTTTGCTCTTGGTTTGTCTTTGCTTGAACAGAAACGCGCCGCGGAGGCGGCGGTGGAGATGAAGGCTTGCTTGGCCAAGCGGACTCAACCCACATTGAGCCGCATCAACAAGCTAATTCATACCGCTGCTCCGTGGCATTGCCTGGCCAAGGCCTTGGCGATGGCGGGAGACCCACAGGCGGCACAGCGCGCCTTTACCGAGGCCATATCCCAATTTCCCGACGACCTGGCGTTACGTTGGGATTATGCATGCTGGCTTTGGCAACAGCAGCAGGCCGTGCCGGCATTGGAGCAACTGCATGCCCTCGTCAGCCTGGATGCGCGGCGCATTGAGGCATGGGTATTAGGTGGCAAGATTGCTTTGAGCCGGCCGGAGTATTATGAGTTTGCACTCGATTGGACAGGCGAAGCCATTAAGTGTCATTCTGACAATAATGAAATCAGGGCCTTGCGGGCGGAGGCTTTACTGTTGAACGGGCAGATAGAGGACGCCTTGACGCTCCTGCAACAAACAACGCTAAATGGCCATTATCATCTGCATGCTGCGCGCATTTTGTGTGAACTGGCCCTGGCGCAAATCCCCGCATCCTTGCCGCAGGAAAAGGAGGCCCCGGTGAGCCTGGAGTTCGTCGGGTGGTACAGGCGGCTCATTGACAGCCCGGCCGCAGAGGCTCTTGGGCGGGTGAATGATCGGCTTGTTGATTTGCATGCTGTGTTGCCGTCGGCGGCGCGATTGTTGCAGATGGCACTTTCTGAGGCTGCTGCTTCTGAAAAAAGTTCAGCAAAAAATCCCCCCGCCAGCGCCTAAAGTTTTTCGGAAACGTTCCGATAACATGAGTGTCGTGTGACAAAGGCGGCCGGCAGCCTGAAAGGGCCGGCGGGGTAACGGTGGCCGCCCCCGAGATTGAGCCACCCGCGGCAAGGAAGCCGCGTAACCCCCGAAAGGGGGAGACTCATGGAAGGAGTCAAATATGGTAATCAATACAAACACGTCGGCCATCAGCAGCGCTCGCCTGCTCTCGGAATCATCCGCCATGCTCGCCAAATCGCTGTCGCGCTTGTCCTCGGGTTCCAAGATCGTGAACCCGGAAGACGACGCCGGCGGTCTGGCCGTGTCGTTGAAGTTTGACGCGCAAATCAACCGCAATAATGCGGCCAAGTCAAACGTCCTCAACGCACTGTCCTTCAACCAGACCCGTGACGGGTACTTGCAGAAGGTGCAGAAGGCCCTCGACCGCATGAGCGAATTGGCCGTCCTCGCGCAGGATGTGACCAAGACAGAAGACGATCGCGCCTTGTATGACAAGGAGTTCCAGGAGTTGGTGGACTTCATTGAAGAAACTGCGACCAAGGACTTCAATGGAATCAGCTTGTTCACCAGTACGGATCTGAACATCACCAGTGACAGTGACGCCAACACTTTCACGCTGCAGGGGATTGACCTCTCTGCCAGCAGTGGTCCGTATGATTTCTCCTCTGTGAACATTGCGACGAGCGCTGCGGCGGTCACCGCATTGGGCGCGGTTAAAACGGCCATTGATCAATTGGCCACCGACCGTGCTACAGTGGCGGCTGGCAACGCGCACCTGACTTACGTGGCTGACCGGCTCAGCATCCTGAACGACAACCTCATTGCGTCCAACAGCCGCATCAAGGATGTGGACGTGGCCGAGGAAAGCACCAAGTTTGCCCGCTACAACATCCTGGTTCAGGCAGGCACCGCGATGTTGGCTCAGGCAAACGCCAGCCCGCAGTCGGCGCTTCGGCTGCTCAGTTAAGCAGTCAAGCCCGCACGGGCATAGCGGACAACTCGGACGGCGCCGGGGCGCCGTCCGAGCCTTAATACAAGCCGCCGGCCGGACGCCTGCCACCGGCCGGTGGCCGTTTGAACAAAAGAAACAATAGGCTGACTTATGGACTTGGGAGTATCGGGTCTTGCGTCGGGGTTTGACTGGCGCAGCTTCATTGACCAGATGCTGCAAATTGAGCGCACCCCGCAGACGCGCATGCGCAGCGAGCAGAGCAACCTGCGCAAAATTAATGACGCCTACTCCAGTCTGAAAACCCAGCTTGAGGCGCTCCAACGCAAGGTGGAAGCCTTGCAGGAGAAGGATTTATACCAAGCCCGCAGTACCAAGGTGTCCGATACTACGGCAGCCAGTGCTTCCGCAGCCACGGGTGCGGCGGTAGGGGAATACCGTTTCACCATTTCCCAATGGGCCAAAGCAGCGGTGCAGCAGGGGCAGTCCAATATCGGGAGCAGCTTGAGTCCAACCGATGATGTATCAGCGCTTGTTGTCAGCGAGGCCAACTGGGGGGGGACACTTACTGCAGGAACTTTTACCGTGAATGGCCGCCAGGTGACGGTGAAAACCACGGATACTTTGCAAGATGTCTTTGATAAAATTGCCACTGCCACTGGCGGGGCCGTCACGGCTTCGTACAGTGCTGCTTCCGATCAGATTACTCTCAGCAGCGCATCCACCATTGTCTTGGGCTCTGCCACGGACACCAGCAATTTTCTCCAATTGGCCAAACTTTCCAATAACGGCACCGGATCGGTGAGCAGCCGCTCATCGTTGGGGGTGGCGCAGCTTTCAGCCTCCCTTGCCGAGGCCAATTTGGCAACGGCCATCACCGGTGACGCCAATGGGGCAGGGGAGTTCAAAATCAACGGGGTCAGCATTTCCTATAACACCAACACGGATACCCTGCAGAGCATATTGACTCGCATAAACAATTCCACCGCGGGCGTCTATGCTTCCTACGATCGCGAGAATGATCGGTTTGTCCTCACCAACAAGGTGACAGGTGACATCGGCATTGCTTTGGAGGACGTGACCGGTAATTTCCTGGCAGCCACCGGACTTAGTGGCGGCACCTTACAACGGGGGACGGACCTCATTTATTCAGTGAACGATTCGGGCACCCTTGTCAGCCGCACCAATACCATTACCGCGGAAACCAGCGGTATCGAAGGATTGTCCGTCACCTTGCTTAAAACACCGGCGGAAGGGGAAACCTTGGAGTTCACGGTGAATGTAAGCGCGGACACTGAAAAGATTAAGACCGCCATCAATGACTTCATCAGTGAATACAATAAAACGCAGTCTTTGATTGATTCCCAAACTGCCATCACGACCGATGCTAATGGCAAGGTAACCGCCAACACCTTGGCCGGCATGACCGATGTGTACGAGATTGCCCGTCAATTGCGCACTTTAGCCACACAAGCACTGACGGGCGGTACGTCCAGTCTTACCAGGTTGAGTGACTTGGGGATTGAATCCAGCGGCACTGACAATTCACTTAAATTAGCGGATAGCTCCAAATTGGATGACTGGTTGAACAATAAACTGAGTGAAGTGGCCACATTTTTTACCACGGAAACCACTGGTTTTGCCTCGCGGTATGCTTCCTACCTCGAGCACGTGGTGGAGGTGGACGGTGTGCTGGCCAATACGCAAAACAGCATCAACAAACAGGTTACCAGTTTGGAGCAGCAGATTGAGGAACAGGAACGCTACGTGCAAAACATTCGCGAACAGATGATTCGCAGCTTCATGGCCATGGAAAACGCCCAAGCCAAGGCGAATCAACAATTGTCGTTTCTTCTGCAACGGTTCAACATGCAGTAATCGAGTGCAAGGAGCGGATGGATTCCCCCTCAACTTTTCTCACTTTCTGCCGATAATGTTCAACGTGAACAACGATGTTTGCCCGGGTGGCTCGACCGGCGTGGAAGTGGACATGGATGGACGGAAGATTTGGTTTCGTCAAGCGCCCCCGTCTCTCGAGGCCATGTTGGAGCACCTGACACGCCGCAGCCTCCAACCGCGGCGCATGGTCGAAGCCCTGCACGTGGATGGCATGCGTGTTCATCCGGAAAAGGCCGCTCAAGTGTTGACGCAATATCAACAACTGAAGGTTCAGACGGCAAGTGTGGACGAAATCCATGCACGTCGTCTGCGTCAGACCTTGGCGCGTGTGGAGCATTTGCGCCAGCAAGTGCGGGCGGTTTCCCTGGTGCTGCTCATCAATGAATGGCAGCAAGCCCACCATTTATGGCAGGCCATGCTGCCCTTGTTGCGTGAGTTGTTGATGGATGCGTGGGGCTTGGAAGAATTGCGTGATGCACAGGGGCCCCAAAGTGAGGCGCTTTGGAATGCACTGCGGCAACATCTGGAAAGCGTGGAAGTGCATTTCAGCCGGTTGGAATGGATGTTCCTTGATTGCGAAAACCATTGGGGCCTGATGGAGGCGGTTAATCTTTCGGAGCAACTCGAACAGCATTTGGGGACGTGGCTGGATGAGTTGAGCGGACATCTGGCACGATTAGGGGAACATGTCCGTGCCTGAGCGACTTATGAGCTATCCTCACCATAAACTCATCCTCTGGCTGCGGCATGGTCTTCTGGCCGTGCCGTTATTGTTGGGAGGGTGCCTGACCGATCGGCCGCCGGATTTGGTCATGGGGGCGGTACATCGGCCGTCTAATATCCATGTTAGTCCCCACTTTCAGTCGCAAACACTGCGGCGGCTGGCTGTGTTGCCGGTGGTTACTGATGTGGGCGGGGCTCCCGGGCAATTTGGACGGGATACCTTGGAGCCGGAAATCCGGGCCGAACTTTCGCAGATGGGGCGTTTTGAATTGGTTTACCCAACCCCTGAGCAGCTTCGTCAATGGACGGGTAAAATGTCTTGGACGGCCGAGGAAACCCTGCCTCGCAACTTATTTTCCATATTACAACGGCAGACCGGGTGTGATGGAGTGTTGTTTTGCAGATTAACCGCTTACCGGCCTTATCCGCCATTGACCATTGGTTGGAATTTGAAATTGGTGGATAGTGCCAAAGGGGAGGTGGTTTGGGCGGCGGAAGAGGTTTTCGATGCTGGTAATCCAGCGGTGGCGAACAGTGCACGGTTGTATTATCAAAAGCACACCAAAGATCCGGCGCCGTTGAATGACAGCCACAGTATCCTCAACTCGCCCAGGCACTTCGGGCGATACGCCTTTCATGCTTTAGTCCAGGGGATTCCTTCTTTGCCTGCGCAAAAAGGGACTCAAGTTTTTGCCAAGAGTGCCGATAATAACCTTGGAAAAAAGAAATAGGCCTGCCAAAAGTTGAGTGTTAGGCATGCAAATCAATCCGAATAGTCCATTGCGGCCGGTTCCCACGGTGGGAAACTCGCCGTGGGCCCCTGTCAAGCCCTCCGGGGAGCAGGGAACGGTTGATTTCAAAGCTACGGAAGCGCTTGAAAAGGCGTTGGAACGGGCTCCTGATGTGCGCCCCGAAAAAGTGGAAAAGGCGCGTCAGGAGGTCGGACAAGTGGATTATCCACCCCGTGAGACCATCCAACGCATTTCACAACTTCTGGCTTTGAATTGGGATAATACCAATCAATAACCGTTAAACTCCGGTTCCCAGCCATGGCTCTGCCCAATCCCTATCAATCCTACCGGCGGATGGCCGCCCAGACAGCGACTCCTGGCCAGTTGGTTTTGATGTTGTTCGATGGTGCCATCAATTTTCTTGAGCGCGCCGCCAAAGGGTTCGAACTTGAGGACCCGTTGGAATTCAATGCCACCATCAACAATAACATCCTTAAAGCCCAGGCCATCATCAATGAATTGAACGCCTCCTTGGACATGGAGGCGGGGGGCGAACTGGCGGCCAATTTGCGACGCCTTTACGAGTATATGGATTACCGGCTGACCGAAAGCAACCGCACCAAGACCCCGGAAGGATTGCACGAGGTTATTAAGCGGTTGGGGGTCATCCGCGATGCTTGGGCGGAAATGATTCGACGACAAAATCAATCGCAGGAGACTGCTTCGCCTGCGCTTGCATCCATGATGGCTTGAGATGACTGCGATAGTGGATGTAGAGGACTTTTTGCGGCAATGGCGGGACACCACATTGGTGGAACGTCAAGCTATCGAAGCAGGGCAATGGGACACCGTAGCCGCGTGTCAGGAGCGCAAGGAAGATTGGATGCGCAATTGGCCTGTCGGCGATTTTGATTTTACCACCGCTCCACGAGAAATCCGCAACTTGATGGAGGAAATTGTGGCGTTGGAACGCCAAAATTATGATCAGTTGACTGTTGGGTTGGAAAACACCCGCCAACAATTGGAAGCTATCGGTCAATCCCGCCAACACTTGCGTCAGTTACGCCGTGCTTATGGCGGTGAACGCTCTCCTGCTTGGGAATCGTGGTCTTAAACAGAAGGGGAACGATCTCCAGCAGGTCCGGCATTCAAACATTCCCGGATTAGCATCAACAAGCGTTGATTTTCAACAGGCTTGGATAGCAGCTCGGCTCTGACGCGGTGGGCCAAGGAAACAAGTTCGGGGGTAATCTCTTGGACCATTAAAAGAACTTTCAAATCCGGCCATTGGTGCCGCAAGCGATTTAGGAGCTGCCAGCCGGTCATATCCGGCAGGTGGACTTCGGTTAAAAGCATTTGTGGGGGTGGTTGTTGGGAAAGGGATTGAAGCGCTTCTTCGCCGCTGGCGGCTACTATTACTTCATAGCCTCGGTAACCTAAGACGGCTTTGAGGAGGGTTCGAGTTGCAGAATCAGGTTCGACCACCAGTAATCGTTCTGTGCCTTCGAGTTTTTTTTGCTGCAACAACAATGCATCTTGTGCCACCGGTTCCGTTCGCACCGCAGGGGCTCGTGCAGGCAGAAAAATGTGGATGCGTGTTCCTTTGGCTTTTTGACTATCCACTTCCATCCAGCCGCCATGTAGGGCCAGGATTTCATTTACTGCAAAAAGGCCCAGTCCCAGCTCCCGGTCAGCATGCGTGGTGAAAAAAGGTTGCTGCAAACGCGCGATGACCTCCGGCGCCATTCCACAACCGGTATCTGCAACGATAATCCGGGCAAAAAGGCCCGGGCGGCGGGGAGAGTGAACTTCAGTGGGTAAAAATTCGGCTTTGTCCAACGTGAACGACAGCTCGCCGCCGCATGGCATCGCTTCACGGGCATTTAGGCAAATGTTGATCAACATCTGGCGGAGAAGTCCGGGGCGCCCCAAGATTAAGCCGGGGGCGGATTCAATATGTAATTTGGCCACTTGGACGGCGCGTCCAAGGCAATGTTTCATCAAGGTGATGATTTCCTGCAACAAAACGCGCGGGTCAATCAATTCCGGGTGGTTGGAGCCTTTGCGACTGAAAAGTTGCAGATGACGGATGACTTCGGCACCGTTTTGGGAAGCTGTACGGGCATTTCGGATGAAGTGGAGGCAATCTTCGTGGGCAGAGGCTGAGGTTTCCGCAAGGTCCAAGTTTGAAAGGATGGCGGTAAAATGGTTGTTGAAATCGTGGATGATTCCATTAATGACCGGCCCCAGGCTTTGGGTATGTTGAGCCCGGAGCAATCCCTTGCGCAGGGTAAGTTGTTGAGATGGTTGTCGGAAGCACAACAATAACGCCCCCGAATTTTCCACATCCAACCAAGCCACATGAGTTTCCACCGGTACAGGTTCCTGTTCAGGACCTTTGCGACGGACTTTGAGCCACCATGTGCCTGCGGTGTTGCCTTGGGAAAGTTCACGCTCCAACAGCCGCACATCCTCATAAATCCCCAAGGAACAAAGAGGTTGTCCCAAGACTTGTTCGCGAGGAACTCCGAAGAAGTCCTCCGCGGCGTTGTTTATGGCGATAATGGTTTCTTTCTGCAAAAGCACCAAAACGTCTGGAATGGCATCAAAAAGTCGCTCTTGCAAAGGATTGCCGGCAATCAAGTTGTTGTCTTCGGGAGCGGCCAATACACCGTGCCACAAAGGGCATGTTTGGCCGGGCGTAGAAATGCGTTCCAAGGTAAGCTGCCATGGGGCCGAGGAAGGGGAATCGGGGCTGTTGAACGAAGAAATGCCGCCGCCGTTGGACTGTGCTCGCCGCCAAGCTTCCTGCGCAACAACCTGGAGGGGTTGGGGAAGCAAATCCCACCATGCATTTCCTTCAGCCGCGGTTGCGGGAACCTGAAGCAAGTCAATGGCGCTTTGCCCCCACCACCTGACCTTTCCCGTGTCATCCAGCACCATGCAAGCTGGTCCACGCACGCTGTGGCTTTGGGCCATAATTTACCTTATCTGAGTATTTCCCAGCCTGCAACAAAGTCAAGGCATTGCGCCTTTTTTCGGGCTGGACTTTGGGGGCGTCAGGCGGAGGCGGGGGCGGCACAGGCGGCTTCCAAATCCTTGCGGCGTTGGCGCATGGTTCGGAAAAACTCGTAACCTTCACGAAGACGCCGCACGCAAACATCCTTATCCTCGAGCATGGTCTTGATGATGCGCAAAATCGGTCGTGGGCGGAGATAGTAGGCCCTATAAAACCGGTCCACCGCTTCGTAGATTTCTTCTTTGCTCAGGCCGGGATATTCCAACGTGGATTGTTGAAGGCCATCCTGATGAACGATGTCAGTTTTGTCTTTCTTTGAAAACCAACCGTTGAGTTTGGCCATTTCGTATAACTCAGTGCCCGGGTAGGGGGCGGCCAGAGAGACTTGGATACTGAAAACGTCGAGCTCCATTGCAAAGCGAATGGTTTGCTCGATGGTCTCGCGTGTTTCAATCGGGAGGCCGAGAATGAAAGTGCCGTGAATAATGACCCCGATTTCTTTGCAGGCCTTGGTGAAGGCACGCATGTCCTCCAAGGTCACACCTTTCTTGATGCGATTGAGAATTTCCTGGCTGCCGGATTCGTAGCCCACCAAAAAGAGGCGCAGGCCGCAATCCTTCATCAATTTGATGGTCTCATAATTGAGGTTGGCGCGGCTGTTACAGGACCAGGTGATGCCAAGCGGCTTGAGTTTTTTGGCGATCTCGCGTGCGCGTGGAAGGTTGGCGGTAAAGGTATCATCGTCAAAGAAGTATTCCTGCACCTGCGGAAAGAGCTTTTTGGCATGAGCCATTTCCGCCGCCACGTTTTCGGGGGAACGCACCCGGTATTTGTGGCCGCCGATGGTTTGAGGCCAAAGGCAAAAGATACATTGGGCCGGACATCCACGACCTGTGTAGAGGGAGATGTAAGGTTCCTTGAGATACCCGATGGAGTATTTCTCCACTTGCAAATCCCTTTTATAAACATCCACCACCCAGGGTAGCTCATCCATGTTGGCGATGAGTTCCCGCTCGGGATTGTGAATGATTTTGCCATCTGCATTGCGGTAGGAGAGCCCCTTGATTTCCGATAAAGGGCGGCCTTCGGCAACTTCCTTGCACGTGTAATCGAATTCCTTGCGTCCCACCCAATCAATGGCCGGTGAAGCTTTGAGCGTTTCGCTTGGAAGCACTGCTGCATGAGCGCCCACAAAACCAATCACAGTATTGGGCCGTTGGGCTTTGATGGCTTCGGCCACTTTGCAGTCATTCCGGAGGGAGGGTGTGGAAGTGTGGATGATGACGTGGTCATACTCCTTGGCGATGGCGAGGCAGGTATCGCGATCAATATCATGCGGTGGGCAGTCCAGCAGGCGGCTGTTGGGCACCAAGGCTGCAGGTTGGGCCAACCATGTGGGATACCAGAAGGACCGTATTTCGCGCACGGCTTGGTAGCGGGAGCCGGCGCCACCGTCGAAACCATCAAAAGAAGGTGGATTCAGGAACAGGGTCTTGGTCATGGTGTGTTCGAAATTGTCTGGAAATTAGAATTATCGGGATTCGCCCAGCGGATTTCCTGCTGCGGTAGGTGTCGCAGGGTTTTGGCTCGAAGTACATGCCGCACTAGGTTGAATGGTAATCTTGCCCCCCTTGCCTTCTTTTAGGGCGAGGCGAGCCTCGGCAAGATGGCCCTTACCTATGGAGGCCCCATTGAACGCCTGCACTTTAGCCCCTGCCGGGTCCGGTTTGGGCTTGGGTCCGAAATTGTATTTGATGTTTTTCCAGTTGTCGCCTGGTTGATAATTGGTGCCCAAGGCGCCGCTGGGGTCGTAGCCGCAATGGACCATGCAGTTTTCGCAGCGGGGGTCACGAGCCACGCCATTGACGGTGCCATATTTTGACCAGTCCACCTTTTCCAGCATTTCCTGATAAGTGGCGTAATGGCCGTCGGTCATGAGGTAGCAGGGTGCTTTCCAGCCTGCGATGTTGCGGGTGGGTATGGCCCAGGCGGTGCAGGTCAGTTCCCGTTTTCCTGCAAGGAATTCTTGATAAACACGGGTACCAAAAATGGTGTACTTTTCCCCCCATTCGAGAATTCGGGCGAATTTCTCCTTGGTCATGGCGCGGGTGAGGAAGAAATCCTCCGGCTTCCTGCCCAGACGCTGAATCATGTCTTTCTTGGCGGCATCATAATCGTAGCCGGGAGAGATGGTATGGCCGTCCACACCCAACCAAGAAAAGAAGGCAAACATCTGCTCGATTTCCCGCACATCGGTTTCCCGATAAACAGTGGTGTTGGTGGCTACTTGGAATCCCAGGCGCTTGGCCATTTTAATGGCCTCGACACATTCCTTGAAAACACCCTCCCGCTCCACAATAAGGTCGTGGGTGTATTCCAAGCCGTCAATGTGCACATTCCAATAGAGCCACTGGGTGGGTGCAATGACCGGTTTGTTGTCTTTTTTGCCCTGACGGATGGTGTCGGCCTCTTTTTCGGTGATCAGTTTTTCATCGAGAAGCTGTTTTAACAACGGCTCTCTGGCGGATGTATGTGTGGCGGCTAGATAATCCCTAAGCTTTCGGCGCATGAAAACACCGTTCGTGCAAATGTAAACTATGCGGCCTTGACTCAGCAGCCCCTGCACCAGTTCTTCGATGTGGGGGTAGATGAGAGGTTCTCCGCCACAAATGGAGACCATGGGGGCGTCACATTCTTGGGCCGAAGCCAGGCAGTCCTCCAAGGTCATCATATCCTTGAGGCTCGTGGAATATTCGCGAATTCGCCCGCAACCGGTACAAGTGAGGTTGCAAGTATGAAGCGGCTCAAGTTGCAACACCAGGGCAAATTTTGGTGTCTTACGCAGCTTGTGTTTAATGATGTGGCCGGCGATTTTCGCCGTTAAGGCCAAAGGAAATCGCATAAATATGTGAGGTTACTTGAGTTGTGCCACCAAGTTGGTGAACTCAAGTTGGGGCGCTGGAGTTTCGGCTGGCGGAGGAGGCTCGGTTTTCAATAAGCCCGGCAAGAAAAAACTGGCCGGTGAAATGGAATGGCTGCCGCTAAAGCCACCACAACCGGTGGTCAAGAGCATCACGCAAGCCCCGGCCCACAGAGCCACGCCGAAGGTTTTCCAGTGAATCTGCATCTAACTTATAGGTAATATAAAATCATTGATGTTGATGGCAACTGCTTTTTTAGGCAAATAGAGGGCGTCTCATGCCTTGGCGATGTTTGCATCCCTGTTGCCTGCCGCCTCAAGGGTGGTGGGGAGCGGTTTTCTCAACGCTCTTGTTAGTGTGCGCGGGATGGGGGGGGGCATCTGCGGCCCCAATTGATGGCAGAGTTGCCAACAGCGCAGAATTACCGGCGGCTGACTTAAGGGGGGAGGGGATGTCTTTTCTTTCTTTTTATACCCAGCGTTATCAGTTGGCACACCAACGGACCGGTCAGATGACCAACGATTTTCAAGCTGCATGGGAGCTGGCAAAGGCATGCTTCGACTTGGGTGAGTTTGCCACCAATGACACCCAACGAGCGGCAGCAGCGGAGGAAGGCATTGCCGCAAGCCGCCGGGCCATTCAATTAAATCCTCAACATCCCGCCGGGCACTATTATTTGGGGATGAACATGGGGCAGCTTGCCAGGACCAAACAATTGAGCGCGTTGCGAATGGTCAAGGAAATGCAGGATGCCTTTTATAAGGCGCAACAATTGGATCCAAGTTTTGATTTTGCCGGCGCCGATAGGTGTTTGGGGCTGTTGTATCGGGATGCGCCCGGTTGGCCCTTGAGTGTCGGAAATCGCACCCTTGCCCGTCAACATTTGTTGCAGGCTCTGCAATTGGCACCGCTTTACCCTGAGAATCCCTTGAATTGGGCCGAGACCTTGTGGCAATGGCGCCAAATCAAGGAGTCTCGCGAGCAGGCGGTGGCCGTGGAGCGTGCTTTTGCGCATGCTCGCAACCAACTAACCGGTGCGGTGTGGGCGGCCAGTTGGCGGGATTGGACCAACCGGTGGAACATCCTGACCAACCGTTGGTCACAAACAGGAAAATAAGCCACGCCAACTGAAGTGCGGGAGCGTGCCGGCATTGGCGTTTTGATAAAGAAGGATTGCCTCTGTGAATCGGCTGCGGCATGCTGTCAATGTCTCCGGCGCCCCTTGGCGGCTGTGGACACTTGTTTGTTGGATGGCAGGGGAACAAACACAAAACCTCCAAATTAGAAGTGTGTAATATGAAGAACACATCCTGGCTGTTGACCGGTGCGATGGTAATTTGGGCCTCGGCGTTGTTCGCTGCAGATGCCTTCAACGGTTTGGAAATGGGCATGGGAAATTTGTTCCGTGTGTCCAAGGCGGAGAGCCGCTCCATCAGCCCGGAGAACTTCACGGGTGAAAAGGGGCGCGGCGGCATGGCTACTGAAGGCACCGGCAAAAATGCCGCTCGTGAATTGGGACAAGGTTGGAAAGTTTCGCCGTCGGTACGCATTGCGGCAGGCACTACTTTTACACTTGGAGAAATTAAAGGTCCCGGTGTGATTCAAAGCATTTGGATGACGCCTACCGGCAACTGGCGAAAGTCCATTCTGCGGTTTTATTGGGATGACGAACCGACGCCGTCAGTGGAGTGCCCGGTCGGGGATTTCTTTGCCATGGGTTGGGGGCAATTCAGCCCGCTCAGTTCTCTTGCGGTATGTGTCAACCCAGGCAGCGCGTTTAATTGCTATTGGCCCATGCCCTTCCGGAAGAAAGCGCGCATCACGATGCAGAACATTGATGAGCGGGATATGGTTTTATATTACCAAATTAATTACACATTGGCACCTGTGCCCCGGGATGCCGCTTATTTTCACGCCCAATTCCGCATGGAAAAACCGCTCAAACAAAAAGGTCTGTACACCATTTTGGACGGTGTAAAGGGGGAGGGACATTATGTGGGCACTTATCTCGCCTGGCAGGTTCACAGCCCGGGGTGGTGGGGTGAAGGCGAAATCAAGTTTTACATGGACGGCGACAAGGACTGGCCAACCATTTGCGGGACCGGAACAGAAGATTACTTCTGCGGTTCCTACAACTTTGAAGTGCGCGACTGGCAGGACAATAAGAAGCGCAATTACGGGGTTTTCAACACCCCCTATTCCGGGCTCCATCAAGTCATTCCTCCCGACAAAATTTATGAAGTGGGACAGCGCTTTGGGCTGTACCGCTGGCATATTCCCGACCCTGTACGTTTTAAGAAAGATTTGAGGGTGACGATTCAGGCGCTGGGTTGGCAGTCCGAAGGCCGATACCTGCAGCTTCAGGATGACATTGCCTCCGTGGCATATTGGTACCAGAAGGAACCCCATGCACCATTCCCGGTGCTTCCCTCAGCCAAGGACTTGGAATACCCTGCCAAACCATGAATCTTTGCCGCTTTACGATAGAAAAGGATGCCCCGCCGCTACCGGGTTTGCTCACGGATGAGGGACAGGTGCTGGATTTGAGCGATGCTGGAATTTTAAGTGTATCCCAAATGTTGGAGGTGGACGACCCAGCAGCACTGGCCAGCTCGCTTGCCCGCCGGGATTTGCCCCAGTTTTCGCCATCAGAGGTCACTTTTTGCTGTCCTTTGGATCGACAGGAAGTATGGGCAGCCGGCGTGACTTACTTGCGGAGCAAGACGGCGCGCATGGAGGAATCGGCCATCAGCGCTAATGCTTATGACCGCGTTTATGAGGCGGCGAGGCCGGAACTCTTTTTCAAGGCGTTGCCGGAAAAAGTCGTGGGCCCCAATCAACCGGTGGGCATTCGGTCTGATGCCCGTTGGAGTGTGCCGGAGCCGGAGATGGCCTTGGTGTTCAATTCAAGGGGGCGGCTGGCCGGCATAACATTGGGCAATGATATGAGCAGCCGGGATTTGGAAGGGGAAAACCCTCTTTATCTCCCTCAAGCCAAAGTTTACCGCCACTCTTGTGCGGTGGGGCCGTGGATTAGGGTGGGAGTGGATGAAACAGAGGTCCGTAAGTGGAATATAGAGTTGGAAATCAAGCGCTCTGGCAAAGTGGTCTTTAGCGGACAAACTCCTGTGGGCCGACTCAAACGCAGCTTTGCCGAGTTGGGCCAATACCTATTCCGATGCCAGGAGTTTCCGCATGGAGTGGTCCTGTTGACCGGAACAGGTATTGTGCCGCCGGATGATTTTACGCTGGAGCCGGAAGATAACATCACCATTACCCTCAGCGGCGTTGGCCGACTGGAGAATCCAGTAATGGTAGTTTAGGCGGCTGCGAGCCGGCTTACAGTTGCTTCATGGCGTTGTCCAAGGCGTCGTATAACTGCTGCATCGTTGCCTCGGTTTCATCGCCCATGTTGGAGATGCGGAAGGTGGTTCCCTTGATTTTGCCGTAACCGCCATCAATTAAAAAGCCTTGCTCCCGCACCAGTTTTTGCAGCTTGGGTACATCCACCACGCGGCCACCGGGTTTGGCACCGTTGTTGATGCAGGTGAGAGTGACGCTCTCGTAGCCGGGCTCGGGGAATAACGTAAAACCGTGCTTGGCCGCCCAAGCGCGGGTCATTTCGGCCAGCTTCCGATGCCGGGCAAAGCGGGCTTCCAATCCTTCTTGGAAGATGTCCTCCAACTTGGAGGCCAGTGCAAAAACATGACCGATGCTCGGCGTGCTGGGGGTCATGTTTTGCTCGGCGTTCTTTTGAAACTCGACAAAGTCAAAGTAGTACCCACGGTCCTTGATGGTGGCCGCTTTAGCGAGGGCCGCCGGTGAGCAGACAAACACGGTCATGCCCGGAGGCAGGGCAAAAGCCTTCTGGGTGCCCGCCAGCAGCACATCAATCCCCAACTTGTCAAACTCCAGCTTCACCGCGGTCATGGAGCTGACGGCGTCCACGATGAACATGACATCGGGGTATTTTTGCTTGAGAGCGGCGATTTCATACACCGGACTCATGACGCCGGTGGAAGTTTCGTTGTGGATGAGGGTTAAAGCGTCAAATTGGCCGGTGGCCAGTTTGGCATCCACGGCTTCAGCGAGGATGGGGGACCCCCACGGCACTTGGAGCGCTTCGGCTTCTTTTCCACAACGCTTGGCCACGTCATACCATTTGTCCGAAAATGCGCCGCACATGCAGTTGAGCACCTTCTTGGACACCAGATTGCGAATGGCAGCTTCCATCACCCCCCAGGCGGAGGAGGTGCTCAGGTACACCAGTTGGCGGGTGTACAATAAAGACTGAAGCTGCGGCTGAATCTTCGCATACAGGTCTTTGAAGGCCTGGCTGCGATGGCCAATCATGGGGGTACAAAAGGCCTTGAAAGTCTTTTCACTGACTTCCACGGGCCCCGGTATATGCAATTTAACGTGAGCCATAATGCTTTTGGAGTAGCACACGGCGATGCCGTGTGCCAGAGATTCATTCCTGAAAGCTCCGGTATTGGCAAGTCGGTTGTTGGGGTGAGGAAAATAATTTTTGAATCGAAAGTTGACTTCTATGCGTTGGAGCGATAATTGAGGTTTGTGCCATGATGGCACGAAGTGGCTGGTAGGTTTAATGTGAAATTATGATACGGTCATTTGCCTTTACCACTCAAGGCCGCCTGCACATGCGGGATATTCAGCCCTTTTTGATGCCGACCTTGCTGGCGGATACGAATCTTTTCCTTTGGGTGGACCTTGAAAACGCCTCAGCCGAGGAGGCCAAGCTGGTATTAGAGGATATTTTTCATTTTCACCCTCTGAGCATCGAAGACTGCGTGATGGAAAGCCAATCCCCCAAAGTGGAGGAGTACATCCCCAAGGAAGAGGACCGGTTTACTTCTTATTTGTTCATGGTCATTCATGCGGTGGACTACAGCCGGAAGGACGGGGTGTTTGCGACCAGCGAATTAAACTTTTTCCTGGGTCGGAATTATTTGGTGACGTACCACGATTTGCCGCAGCGGAGCGTGCAGGCCTTGGAGGAGCGTTGCTTGCGGAGCAACATCCATATCGCGCGGGCGCCGGATCGCGTGGCTCACTCACTTTTGGATGCCTTGGTGGACAATTACAAGCCGGCGCTGGAGGAGCTTGCCATGGAGATTGCCGAGCTGGAGCAGGAAGTGGTGCAAGGCAGCGGGCCACAGGTACTCAACAAGATTTTGCAGGCCAAAAAGGAGGTCATGCACTTGCGGCAAATCATCAGCCCGCAGCGGGAAGTATTGGCCCGGTTTGCTCGTGGTGAATTCAAATTAATTCGAGCCCACATGGTGCCGTATTACCGGGACGTCTATGACGCCTTGTTCCGTATTTATGAATTGGCCCAGACCTACGACGACCGGCTGACGGGGGTCTTGCAGGTTTACTTGAACCTCTCCGCCAACCGCACCAGTGAAGTGGTGAAATTGTTGACCTTAATCACCGTCATCACCACACCTCTCATGTTGGTAGGCACGTGGTATGGGATGAATTTCAAAAACATGCCCGAACTGGATTGGCGCTATGGTTATTTGGTGGCTTTTCTTGTTACCATGGTGACCACGGCTTTGACCTATTGGTATTTCCGCAAGCGTCATTGGTTCTAGCCATGCCCGGAAGCAAATCGAATTTCCTCGACAAGGTGCTGGGGCGTATCGGCCGCCTGGACCAGGAAGGCTTGCAGTCGGTCGTTCAAAGGTTGGCGCGCGAGCGTAATTTCCTTGAGACGCTCTTCAACACTATTGAGGACGGTATCTTGGTGGTGGATGAGCAGGGACGCATTATTTATTTCAACCAGTCGGTGACGCGTTTGCTTGGGTTGACGCCAGAGGCCACCGAAGGCCAGAGTTTGGAGCGTTTTTTACCGGAGCTGGAATGGAAAAAAGTCCTGAATTTTGACCATGCGGGCGGTCAGCGTGTGGTGCGGATGGAATTGGAGGTCAATTTTCCACGGCCCCGATATTTATGGTTGTATGCAGCTCCGTTGGACGGGGAGGCTGCTGGCAGTCTTGGGGTGGCGTTGATTTTGCATGATGCCACCGAAACGCGGCAGAAAACCTTTGAAGCCATTGAAAGCGAGCGGGTGCAGGCTTTGACTCTGTTGGCTGCCAGTGTGGCGCATGAGATTGGAAATCCCCTAAATGCGTTGCACATCCACCTGCAACTGATGGAGCGGGAGTGCAAGAAATTGCGTGCGCTCCAAGAGACCGTACCTGTGACTGCTTCGGGGAAGGGGCGGCGAAAAACGCGCACCAGTGCCGGAACAGATGCGACAGCGATGGCCGAATCGCTGGGGCGATTGGAAAAGTTTCTGGGGGTGGCCAAAGGTGAAATTGGGCGGCTGGATTACATTATTACCGAATTTTTGCAGGCCATGCGGCCTACGGCTCCGCAAATGAAATTGGGCAGCCTGAATGAGGCCGTCGAAGCCACTTTGGCCCTTCTGCAGCCGGAGCTGGATAACCGAGGAATCACGGTCCAACTACGGCTGGCTCGGCACCTTTCGCCCGTGGCGCATGACCCTGCCCAGATAAAACAAGTGTTGGTGAACTTGGTTAAAAATGCGATGCAGGCGATGAGCCAGGGCGGGGTGTTGACCCTTGCCACGGGAGAATCCGGCGACGATGCTTGGATTGAAGTGCGTGACACCGGAGGCGGGATCCCGAAAGAAACCTTGAATCGCCTTTTTGAGCCGTTTTTTACCACCAAGAAAAAAGGCACCGGTTTGGGCTTGATGATTGTCCAGAGGATTGTGCGAGCTCACGGGGGACGGATTGAAATAGAATCGCATACGGGTGAGGGTTCGACTTTCCGGGTGGTATTGCCGCGGCATCAGCGTCCGCCACGGTTGTTGGAGGCCCCGTCGTCCGTGGTGGAAACCAAGTCAGATTAGACCATGGAAAAGCCAACTTTATTAATTGTGGACGATGAAAAGGGGACCCGGGAAGGGTTGCGCGCGGCGTTGGAAGAACGCTACGACGTGTACGTTGCCGAGGACGCCCGTGCAGCCACGGAGTTGTTGGAGCGGGAGCATTTTGATGTGCTCCTCACCGATTTGCGTTTGCCCGGGGAGGATGGTCTGGGGCTGATTGCACGTGCCAAAGCCCTTCCGCGTCCGCCGGTTTGCCTGTTGATGACGGCCTACGGCTCGGAGGATGTGGCGGTGGCCGCGATGAAGCGGGGTGCGGATGATTACATCGCCAAGGGAAGGCTCCAAATTGATGAGCTTGAGCTCCGCATTGCGCGCGCACTGCGGCAACAACGCTTGGAAAGCGAAAACCAAAACTTGCGTCAACAACTTGACCAGAAGTATGGCCTGGAAAACATCATTGGCGCTTCTCCCGTCATGCAGGAGGTGTTTGAAACCGTGCGCCAGGTGGCACCGACTCGCGCGACGGTTTTAATTCATGGTGAAAGCGGCACGGGCAAAGAACTCATCGCCAAGGCCATCCATCAGGCCAGTCCACGCGCGCGCAATCCCATGGTTACGGTGCATTGTGCGGCCCTTGCCCCCACGCTGTTGGAGAGCGAACTTTTTGGTCACGAAAAAGGTGCGTTCACCGGCGCGCATGAACGGCGGATTGGACGTTTTGAACAAGCGCAAGGTGGAACTTTGTTCCTCGATGAAATTGGGGAGATTGACGCCACCATTCAAGTGAAGCTCCTGCGATTCCTTGGGGAGCGCACGTTTGAGCGCGTGGGTTCCAACAAGACCATCACCGCCGATGTGCGCCTGTTGGCGGCCACCAACAAAGACCTGGCCGAGCTGGTGGCTGCCGGAAAATTTCGCGAAGACCTTTTTTTCCGGCTGCGGGTGGTGGAGATTCATTTGCCGCCTTTGCGCGATAGGAAAGAAGACATCCCGCTGCTGGCCATGGCATTTCTGCGGGAATTCGCCCGGGAAAACAACAAACCGGTGCGGGAGTTTTCCCCGGAGGCGATGGAGGCATTGATGGAGCATCATTGGCCGGGCAATGTGCGCGAGTTGCGCACGGCGGTGGAGCATGCGGTGGTTTTGTGCCGAGGTGAAAAAATCATGCTGCGGGATCTTCCGGCGTCGGTGCGCAAACAGGAAAATCCGCTGCCAGTGCCGCGTGAAAAAAATTCAGGACCGCTTCCCACGATGACCATACGCGATGCGGAAAAACAGTTGATCATTCGGGCATTGGAAGAGTCTCACGGCAACCGGGCGGAGGCGGCAAGGCGAGTGGGAATCAGCCGGCGGACTTTCTATCGCAAGCTCAAGGAATACCAGCTCGAGCATTTGTGAGCTGCTTTACATCTGCGGCTCGGAGTTGGCGGTGACCTCCTGAAGGTGGTGTTTCTCGCGGAACGTAATGTACACCACGCCGCCTGCGAGACTCCATAACAGAAAGCCTGCGTAGGCAAGGAGAGACAACGACAGGGCAGTGGTTGCCGAAGCTCCAATGGCGGGGCCACCCAAGAGGAGCACAAACAGGTTTTCCCGGACTCCCAGACCACTGGGGGTGATGGGAAGTGCGGCGATGCAGATAATCATGGGGACGAGCAGAAAGTAAAGAGAAGGAGCCACTTGGAGGTCCAAGCCGCGGCCCAAGGCCCAATATTGAGCCACGCACACCACGTTTAACAACATCGAGAGACCCAAGGCCTTGACCAGGAAGCCTGGTGCGCGGCCAAACTCACGGCAACTTTCCAGGAATTTTTCCAACCACTCTCCGCGTGGCAACCGGCGCAGCAATTCACGTGCGCCTGGCCACCGGCGGGACAGGCCACCCCAAAACGCCAGTATGGCCACCATGCTACAAGCGCTCAACATGCCCAAAATAACGGCGGCGGTCACTCCAAGGGCTTCATGGGTTAGGATAAGGGTGCCATGAAATGCCATCATGATTGCCGCAAATAGAAGCATACTCCACAGGCCGATGAGCCGGTCCACCACCACGGTGACCACGGCTTCGGGTTTTTTATGGTGGGTTTCGCGTGCGGCATAGTAGGCTTTGATCAAATCGCCGCCGGTGGAGCCGAGCATGAAGGAATTGAAAAAGTGTGCCACCAGAGAAATTTCGGCGGCACGGCCGAAAGAAAGGTTTAATCCATGCACACGCAGGGCCATGCGCCACCGCTGGATACCCAGCAGCAGGGTCCCTCCCATAAAGACGAGGCTTAACGCAAAGGCTGCAGGTTGGACTTGGCGCAATTCCCGCCAAAGTTCCTGCGGCCCCACCCGCCACGCAGCACGCCATTGTTCCCACCGATCGAGTTGTTCCCAATGGATTCCTTGGGCGGAGAGGGCGGTGCGGCCTTCATTCATGAAGATGGCGTGAAAAATCCATCCCATGAGCCCGGCGCAAACTGCCAGCCGCCAGCCTACCCTCCAAATCTTCCTTTTTTTACTCACGATTCTCCCCAAAGGGAGCGAATGTGCTCCCAACCTTTCTGCACATCAACGGTGGGCACCCAAGGTGCCAGCTCCAGCACCTTGATGTGCTCCGGTTTCACCAATCCCGCCAGTGCTGCAAAGTCTATTGTGCCCGTGCCGGGAGGCATGTGGTCGCGCCCCGGAAAACTGACATCATGAATGTGAAACCCGGCCAGACGGTCTGCCAGAGATTCCAGATGAAGTCCGTGATGAATAAAACCGAGGTTTTCCTTGATTTGTGCGTGGCCGGTGTCGTGCCAGTACACCACCGAGGGCCTGTCAAACTCCCTGAAAAAAAGCGGGAAATCGGTTTCAAAGGGAATTTCCTCCAGCGCTTCCCGGTTTTCAATCCCCAACCGCAACCCGCGCGCCTCAGCTTCGCGCATCAGGCGTTTGAGCAGTTCGTATGCCGCTGTTATATGGGGTTCTTTGCGTTTCTCCCGTTTTTCCAAGACTTCGGCGCAAAGCTTTTCATACTTCGGAGTGTCCTTCTGACCCGCTTCGGCCATTTCAAGGAGGCGGTCGGTGTAATCTTTCATGTCCACCTTGCCCATGTGCAATACCACCAAAGGGGCTTTGACTCGCACGGCGGTTTCAAACGTCTTGAGGGTTTGGCGGTAGGCCAATTCCCGCTCGCGCGGGTCGTCCGAAGTGAACTTGAAAATGTTGGGGGCCGCGCGGTCCACCCCCATGGGGAGGGGACAGAAATTATGAAGGGACGAAATGCGGATTTCGCCGGCGTCCACGGCTTCAAAGATGCCAGGCAGCAGGCTGATACGAATGCCGTGGCTGAGCTCGGCGTATTCGAAGCCCAAGGACCGGATTTCCCGAAGCATCAGGCGTCCGTCCGTGTGCCGGTGCGAATTCCAACAGGTGGAAAGTGAGTACATAAAATAAAGCGCCGGGTGTGGCGGGGGCGCCACACCCGGCTGCACGTTACAAAATACAAAACGAGTATTACAGGTCCGCGTAACGCGCACTCAACATGGCGTTGAAGCGGGCCACTTTTTCCTTCCGGCGGCGCCGTTCACTCGGTTTTTCGTAGTGCCGGTGATTACGCACCTCACGCAGGGTGCCTTCCCGGTCGAGTTTCTTTTTCAACCGGCGCAATGCGCGTTCAATAGATTCGCCTTTTTTCAGTCGTATCTCAGTCACCTGTTCTCACATCCTTCCCGTGACCTTGCCGCAGGGAATGGGCCGCATTTTTGCGGGCCGGCGGCCTGCAGCCTCCGGTCAATTGGAACGACAAGTAAACCCATGTCCCACCCCTTTGTCAACCGGCAAAAAACAGCTTTTCAGGCTTCGTGGTGTGATGGGTGACGGAGATGTTATTCTCAGGGAGGAAATAGGCTTGAGGGAAATGAATGAGGGCATAAATATGGGGACATGACCACCCGTCAAAAATCATCTGTACACACCCTGTTGGGCGGGGTGGCGGTGTTGGCCGTGGCTTTCAATTGTTTAAGTGCCCAGCCTTCAGTTTCTGATGCGGTTTTTCTATTGGGCCAGCCGGATGGTTCGGCGTTGGAGTTTGGGCTTTGTGAGGAACAATGGCCAGCGTACGCCCGGACATATCCAGAGCCGATTGTGTTCAGGGTAGGGCGCAGCAAACTACAAGACTGGCCTTACATCCATCCCTCCCATCATGACCGATGGGCGGGAAGCCGGACACATACCTTTACGGTGATTTTTACCAATGCGACGCCTCCGACGGTTGATCTGAATTTAATTATTGGTTTGGCGGACGCCCACACGCCGTCATTGGTGGTCATTGGTGTCAATGGGCAGGAGGTGGGGCGGCGGCGCGCCCCTCGTGGCCTTAGTGTGGGTAGTGACCCCTACCGAGAGGGACAGATTGCAACCATGGTTTTTCCTGTGCCAGCCAGGGCTTTGAAGGCTGGTGAAAACCATTTGACTATTACATTGAGTGACGGGAGTTGGATTATTTACGACTATGTTTATTTAGGACCTCGAAAAGAGCCCCTTCCGCTCAAAGGATGGGAGCCGCCCTCTAAAGAAAACTTTTTGGCCGGTCCCATGAAGGGGGTGGAGGAAATCGTTTTTGCCACGCGCAAGGTGGGGGATGACGGTCATTGGTATGCCAACATCGGTTATTACGCCGATTGCGAGCTGGAGTTTAAGCATGGCAATCCATTCACCCACAATGGGAAAAGAGTTACGTACCGTCTGGGGGGAAAGTTGGGGGTATTAAATGTTCGCAGGGGTGAAGTCCGGTGGTTGATTGATGATCCAAGGGGTGGGGTGCGTGACCCTGTGGTGCATTATGATGGGCGAACCATCTTGTTCTCTTACCGCAAAGGAGACGGTGAACATTATCACCTTTACACCATTCAGTCGGATGGCACCGGACTGCGCCAATTGACGGACGGTGATTACGACGATTTTGAGCCGTGTTGGTTGCCGGATGGAGGCATCGTATTTGTCAGCACTCGCGCCAAGCGATGGGTCAATTGTTGGTTAACCCAAGTGGCGACGCTGCATCGCTGCGATGCCGATGGACGAAATATAAGGATGATTTCGGCCAACAATGAGCATGACAACACGCCGTGGGTATTGCCGGACGGCCGCATCTTGTATCAACGTTGGGAATACGTGGATCGGTCGCAGGTGGACTATCACCACCTTTGGACGGCCAATCCCGACGGCACGGCGCAAATGGTGTATTTCGGCAACCAACGCCCAGGCATCGTGATGATTGACGCCAAGCCCATCCCTCAGACTTCCAAAGTGGTGGCCATTTTTTCTCCCGGGCACGGACAACGCGAGCACGCAGGAGCAGTGGCTGTGGTGGACCCGGCGGGTGGGCCGGACGATGCGAAGATGGCGCGCACCATCAGCCGGGGCCGACAGGACTACAGGGACCCTTGGGCCTTTTCTGAAGAGGCGTTCATGGTGGCCGCCGGTGCTGAAATACAACTCATGAATTCACGGGGGGCCGCTACCACGTTGTACCGTTTGCCCGAGCCTGATGTTCGCGAGGGTTATTGGTTGCATGAACCCCGGCCCTTGATACCGCGTGAGAGGGAAAAGGTGATTGTGCCACTGACGCATCCGGGACAAACCACAGGGCGGGTGGTGCTTGCCAACATTTACGAAGGGCGAAACATGCAGGGGGTAAAGCCGGGAGAAATTAAAAAGCTGCTCGTGCTTGAGACTCTTCCCAAGCCAGTCAATTTCACCGGTGGCATGGATCCATTGACTTACGGCGGCTCTTTCACCTTGGAGCGGATTTTGGGGACGGTGCCTGTGGAGCCGGATGGTTCGGCTTATCTGGAGTTGCCTGCGTTGCGCGGGCTTTTCTTTGTGGCGTTGGATGAGAACGACATGGCCGTCAAACGGATGCAGAGTTTTCTCACGGTGCAGCCCGGGGAATTGGTCAGTTGTGTAGGGTGCCACGAGCAACGAACCAAAAGCTACCTGCCGGCAGGGCCATTGCAGGCGGTTCGGCGTCCACCCAGCCGGATCGAGCCCATCGCAGATGCGCCCGAAATTTTTGATTTTCCACGCGACATTCAACCAATCCTCAATCGTTTGTGTGTGGATTGTCACGACTACACGGCCACGCCACGCGGCGGGCCGCGTGCTGGCGGTGTCATTCTCACCGGTGACCATGGCCCAATGTTTTCTCACGCTTATTTCACACTCACCGTGAAACAGCTTTTTCGGGATGGACGCAATGAAGCCCGGAGCAATTACAGACCGCGCGAATTGGGTTCAAGTGCCAGCAGGATTTTGAAAATGTTGGACGGCACGCACTACGGTGTGCAGGCCACGCAAAGGGAGAAACAATGGTTGCGGTTGTGGATCGAGTCTGGAGCGGTTTATCCCGGCACTTATGCGGCCTTGGGGGCCGGTTCGATTGGAGGGTATCAAGAAAATGAACAAATCCATGTGGATACCGATTGGCCCACTACGCGTGCCGGGGCTGAGGTCATCGGGCGGCGGTGCGCTTCCTGCCATACCGGTCATCGGACATTGCCGAGTTCAATGTCGGACGAGCTGGGAATTTCCTTTTGGCGGTTTGATTTGCGGGACCCGAGGCTGCAATACAGCCGGCATATCATGTTTAACTTGACTCGGCCCGAAAAATCTCTGCTGGCCCTGGCTCCGCTGGCGCGTGAAGCCGGAGGTTTTGGCCTCTGCACCAACTCAACCGGAGCCGCGGTATTTACTGAAACCTCAGACCCGGACTGGCAGAAACTTGTGGCCATGGCGCAAGGCGGCAAGGACTACTTGGCCAAGATTAAAAGATTCGACATGCCCGGTTATGTTCCACGCCACGGTTGGGTGCGTGAAATGAAGCGATACGGCATTTTGCCGATGGATTTGGACGTGGTGGCCAACCCGGTGAATTATTACGAAGTGGAGCAGAAATACTGGCAATCTTTGTGGCCGCGGCCGTAATTTGGAGCCGCCTGAAAAACCGAGGGGGACTATCGCATGACCATTTCGGCGGACTCACCCGGTCTTAAGCCGACTGCAGGTGAAACAGCGGCGGAAGGTTTGGCTTCGCCGTCACGCACAGTCCGGCGCTCCCATGTTGTCCGGCCATTCTTTTCCACAGTTAACAACATCCAACCACGCGGCGGATTCTTTTTGGGATCGCCCACGCCGATGGTCGTGACGGTGAGCAGGGTGATGCCTGCATATTCATTGGTCAGATTGCGGTGCAGGTGGCCGCTCAAGATGGTTTTAACACCGGCTTGCTGCGCCAGCCCAAGGAGACGGGCGCGCGGGGAGGGTTCCAAATTCCAATAAACGCCGCCTGGCTCGCTGTTGGAGCTTTGGAAAGGGGGAAAGTGCACCATCACAAGTGTGGGAAGGGCGGAGGTGGCCGCCATGGCACGTTCCAAATCATCCCACATCTTGGGTTCATCCGGCAGGCCGCTGCCCAACAAAGGGCCGTTGATGCCGATGACCCGGACTCCGGCATGTTCGCGCACCCACCATGAAGGTCCCAGAATGGATTCAAAAAGTTTGTGACGTTCCTGCGTAATGGATTCCTTTTTGCCCGGGATGCGCTTGTTGCCGATGTCATGATTCCCGGGCACATACCAAACCGGCGCCGCAAAACCACGAACCAGACGTTGGAAATCGCGAAATTCTGCAGCAGTTCCATCCTCGGTCAAATCACCGGCCAACAGAACGAGGTCCACTTTTTCCGCGTTAACCGCTTGGATGGCCTCTTGGAAGCGCCGCTCCCGCACAGGCTTGTCTTCTTTCAAGCGATGCGTGAGGTGGATGTCGGAAAGCAATGCAATCCGAACGGGATAACGCGGCTCGGTCGGCGGGGATGTGGCGGCGTTGTCCAGGGTTCGACACCCCATCCACGGCAGTGCCAACAGCGCTGCCGCCCATGCGAGAAAATAGCGGCGTTTCATGTTCAAGAGCCGAAGACTTTTTTGGCCCAGTTGAGACTGAGGCGATGATTTTCAACGGCAGAACGAGTGATGGCAGTTTTGCTTTCCAAGGCCAGCTCAATGGTGAAGCGGCGGGCCAGTTGATGCTCGCGGGCGTACTTCGCCACCGCTTCATAATCAATGTCACCGGTGTCGAGTACTTCATGCCAACCCCCCTGACGGCTTTGGCGCAAATGCCAGCTTGTGATGCGCCGGCCGTATTCCGGCAACACCTCCATGGGTTGCAAGCCGCCTTTCCACACCCAATGCACATCGTAACAGAGCCCCACAAGGTCCGGTGGGGTGTGACGAAGCACGTAATGAAACTCCCGCGCTTTGTTTTGCATTTCCGGCAAGTGATGGTGGATGCCCAGTTTAAGCCCGAGTTCCTTCAAGCCTTGGCCAAGGTCTTTCAGTGCTGAAACGGTGTTGGCCAATTCCTCGTCGGTTTTCTCGCGGCCGATAGGATCGGGGTTGCAGCTTAAAGACTCGAAGCCGGCTTTTTGACACACAACGGCGCAGCGCAGCAGCCGTGCCACCACTTCACGGGCACGTGTAGCTTCATGAAGTGCCGCGCCGGTGTAAAGGCTTGCCGGCCGCATGCCCTTGGCACGCAGTTTTTCGGCGAATTGAGCGGTCGCCTCGGGGTTGTTTGCGTCGAGAAAATTTTCGAGGTAATCATAGCCACAATCAGCCAGGGCGGAAATCACCTCGTCCAGGTTGAAAGGTTTCTTGTCGCGCTGGTAATATTGGGTCCAACCATAGACGTTGGAGCCGAAGAGAGTTTTTGGGGAGGATGCCGCAGCATCCAATCCACAGGTGGCGGCACCTGCGGCCAAGATGCCCGCCGCTTTGAGAAAACCGCGACGGCTTGTTTGCCATGCCAAGCTGTCCGTGAAGTACGGGGTATTCATGCCGGTATCTAACGATGTTTGCCCTCGTCTGACCATAAAAATATGGAATGAATGAGGTGGGACTCTGCGGGTGCCTGTGCTTCAGCGGATGCCTTTTTCAAACATAAGCCGGCTTGGCAAAGGAAAAATTTTTTGTTGGGAGGTTGACAAATTGCCGCCACCCGCTAAGGTAGCGCGCTTTAGATTGAGATTTGTTTAATTGTTGAAATCGTAGCGAATATGCCGAATACGAAATCCGCAGAACGCCGCGTGCGCAGCAGCGCCCGGCGGCGCATCCGCAACCGCAAGGTCAAGCTTGGGCTCAAGACCTTGCAAAAGGAATTGAACACGCTGCTCTCCGCAGGCAAGAAAGACGAAGCGGCGACGGTGTACCGTCGTGTGAGCTCGGCCTTGGACAAGGCCGCCAAGGGCGGTGTCATTCCCAAGGCTACTGCCAGCCGTAAGCGTTCCCGGTTGGCGCATCGGCTGAATGCTTTGAAGTAATTTTCTGCACCTTCCAGCAGACGAAAGAGGCGGCCCGTTTTGGGCCGCCTGTTTTTTAGATTTGGAGGATGGGAGGCTGCTTGGCTTCAGACCGTCGGGCTTTTGAAGACCAAGACGGACAATGGGGGTAGCAGTATAGGGGCTGAAAAAGGTTGTTGGTGTACGCAGTATGGTTCCGCGGTGACACCGCCCATGTTGCCCTGGTTGGAGCCTCCATAAAACTCGGCGTCGCTGTTCAATACTTCCTTCCAGTAACCGGGCCGGGTGAGGCCCACGCGATAATGGTCACGGCAAACGGGAGTCAAATTCAACACCACCAATAATTGGTTGGCTCCGTCCGGGGTTTGCCGCATGAAGGACAGGACGCTGTGCTCGGCGTCGTTGCAGTCCACCCAAAAGAAACCTTCGCGGTCATAGTCGCCCTGCCAGAGGGCGGGTTCCTGGCGGTAAAGTTGATTAAGATCTTGGACGAATTTCTGGAGGCCACGGTGGTAGGGACCTTCGTCCAGGAGCCACCATTGGAGACCCGAATTTTCATTCCACTCGCCGCTTTGGCCAAATTCGCCACCCATAAAGAGGAGTTTTTTGCCCGGAAAGAGCCATTGATAAGCGAGGAGTGCGCGCAGGTTGGCGAAGCGTTGCCAGTCGTCGCCGGGCATGCGCCCCAGAAGAGAGCGTTTGCCATGGACCACTTCATCATGCGAGAGGGGCAGGATGAAATTTTCCGAGTAATGGTAAATCATGGCAAAGGTCAGGTCATTGTGGTGGTATTTCCGGTAGATGGGATCACGCTTGAAGTAATTGAGGGTGTCGTGCATCCATCCCATGTTCCACTTGAAGGAAAAGCCCAGGCCGCCGAGGTAATCGGGGCGTGTGACTTGTGGCCAGGCCGTTGATTCTTCCGCTATGGTGACCACTCCCGGGTGTTCGGTGTGGACGAGGTGGTTGAAATGGCGGAGGAAATCCACGGCTTCGAGGTTTTCATTGCCACCGTAAGGGTTGGGAATCCACTCGCCGGGTTTGCGGGAGTAGTCCAAATAGAGCATGGAGGCCACGGCATCCACCCGCAGGCCATCAATGTGAAAGCGGTCGCACCAAAAGAGAGCGTTGGCAGCAAGAAAATTGCGAACCTCGTGGCGGCTGTAGTTGAAGATAAGGGTTCCCCAATCGGCGTGTGCACCTTTGCGCGGGTCCTCATGTTCATACAGTGCGGTGCCGTCAAATCTTGCCAGGGCCCATTCGTCCCGGGGGAAATGTGCAGGCACCCAATCCACCAGCACGCCGATGCCGGCTTCATGCAGGGCGTTGACAAGGTATTGAAAATCGTCCGGTGTGCCGTAGCGGCTGGTGGGAGCGTAAAAGCCGGTGACTTGATAACCCCAAGAAGGGTAGTACGCATGTTCGCTGACCGGCAGAAACTCGACGTGGGTGAAACCCATTTTCTTGACATAATCAATCAAGGGACCGGCCAACTCGCGATAAGTGAAGGATTCGGCAATGGATTTTTTCTTCCATGAGCCCAGGTGCACTTCATAGATGCTCATGGGGGACTTGAAAGGATTGCTTTCGCGTCGTTTTTTCATCCAAGCCTCATCCGTCCATGTGAAGCGACGGTTGTTCCAAACGATGGACGCGTTTTTGGGGGCGACTTCGAAGAAGAAACCGTAGGGATCGGCACGCAGCCGGACATTGCCGTGAACGTCGCAGATTTCAAACTTGTAATGGGCTCCTTCACCGACGCCGGGAATGAAGATTTCCCACACACCGGACAATCCCATCAAACGCATGGGATGGAAGCGGCCATCCCACCCGTTGAAATCGCCAACCACACTCACGCGGACAGCATTGGGTGCCCAGACGGCAAAAGCCGTGCCGGCCACTCCGTCGAAGGACTTCAACTGCGCGCCCAATTTGTCATAAATCCGGCGTTCATTGCCTTGGTTGAAGAGATACAGGTCGGCTTCGCCCAAAGAGGGAAGGAAAGAATAGGGGTCACGGGTGACCCGCGTGCGTCCTTGGCGGTCTGTGATGACAAGGTCATAGGCATACACCTCGCGAGCCTGGGTGGTCAGGCCTTCAAATACACCTGCGGGATGAATGAGTTTCAACTCGAAGGCGGGCTTGGAAGGCTCGTGAACAGGGCGCAGCTCCACTTTGGCTGCATCGGGAATCATGGCGCGGGCGACCAGCCCCATGCCATCACCGAGGGGATGCATCCCCAATAGTTGATGGGGGTGGGGATGTCGCAACTGCACCAGACTTAACAACTCGGCCTCGGTCAGAATCATAACGCCATCATTATGCCCGAAGCGGCGGCAGGGGGCAGTAAAAAAGTTGCGTGGTCAACTTGTTTGCATGTCGGGTTATGAGGCGGCCAGGGGGGCGTGATGGCCGGACTGCACGCCAAATGGAAACAGTTTGCGCTTGGCCTGAAATGAAAGCGGCGGCTAAGCTCACCGCGATTTGGGCAGGCATTATGGCTTTGCGTTTTTTTAATACTTTGACGCGTCGCGTGGAGGAGTTTCAGCCGCTGGACTCGACAGGCCGGCGGGTGGGGCTCTATTGCTGTGGGCCGACGGTTTATGATTTGGCGCACATCGGCAACTTTCGCACGTTTGTTTTTGCAGACCTTGTGCGGCGGTACCTGGAGTTCCGCGGATACATCGTCACCCACGTCATGAACATCACCGACGTGGAGGACAAGATCATCCGGCGTGTTCGTGAAACGGGCTTGAGTCTCAAGGACTATACCCACCGCTATGAGGATGAGTTTTTCCGTGACTTTGAAACTTTGAATTGCCGGCGTCCCCATCATACGCCTCATGCGACGGATCACATCCCGGAAATGTTGGCGCTCATTCAGCGCTTGATGGAGCGCGGCATTGCCTATCAGGCGGCGGATGGTTCGGTGTATTTCAGCATCGCGAAGTATCGTGGTTGCGGCTGCTGTTACGGGCAATTGGTATCTCTTGATTTGGATCAGCTCCGTCCCGGGGAGCGGGTGAGCAACGATGAGTACGCCAAGGAATCAGTGGCTGATTTTGCATTGTGGAAAGCACGGGTGCCCGAGGATGGCGATGTGTTTTGGTCCAGCCCGTGGGGGGAGGGACGCCCCGGATGGCATATTGAGTGCAGTGCCATGAGCATGAAATGGTTGGGGCCGTCCTTTGATATTCATTTGGGGGGAGAAGATTTGATTTTTCCACATCACGAGGACGAAATTGCGCAGAGTGAAGGGGCGGGCATGCAACCACCGGGGCAACGATTTGTTCGCTACTGGTTGCACGGCGCGCATTTGTTGGTGGAAGGGCGCAAGATGAGCAAGTCTTTGGGCAACTTTTTCACCTTGCGCGACTTGTTGGCCAAAGGATTCAGCGGCAGGGAAATTCGCTATTTGTTGCTGACGGCGCATTATCGGGAAACGTTTAATTTCACATTGGACGGCTTGGAGGGGGCGCGCTCGGCTTTGGCGCGATTGGATGAATGCCTTGGAAAACTGCGCGAGGTGAGTGGAGGTGCCAAGGGTGAACCGGAAACGGGCTTGGTGCAGGCGTTCACGCAAGCGATGGATGATGACCTTAATATCGCGGCTGCGTGGGGAACAGTGTTTGAATGGGTGCGCGAATGTAATCGCTTGCTGGCCGCCGGGCAGATGACTCCTCCCCAAGCCGCGGCTGCTCTGGCGGCATGGGAACAGGTGAATCAAGTGCTGGGCGTTGGGGGCCAAGCCGAAATCTCAATACCGCCGGAAATTCAGGAACTGGCCGAGGCGCGTCAAGCGGCACGGAAGGCGAGGGATTTTGCGCGGGCCGATGCCCTACGGGAGGAACTGAAAAACCGCGGTTGGGTGGTGGAAGATACGCCTAAGGGACCCAAATTAAAGCGCACGTGACCATGAAAAAATGCTCGTAGAAGTTCAGGGCAATTTTTTCCAAAGGAACCCAAGCAATTGCGTCACTAATGCCGGCTGATTCTCGGCGCTGGTACGGAATACAAAGTTTTGTTCCACCCATTGGTTGCCGGGGAGTTTGAGCACAGCGGAAAAGGTGGCGGAACCGCTGCCCGCCGATTGAGGTGTGCCGGTGACCAACACACAATCAGCGCCGGAAATTCTTGCTGCGTTGTTGGCCAGTAGTTTGAGTCTGTCTGCAGCGTTTGAGGTGCGCTGCCCTTCCTCTTGGAAAATGTTCAGGCTGCGATAAAGGCCGGCTTCTTCGTGGGCGGCCCAACTTTGTGCAATGGTCCCTTGGGCGGCTGCGGATTTGGACAATGCGGCCATGACTGCTCCAGCGCTGCCTACTTCCACCAACGCAAGCTTGTGTTGGCGTTCGCGCAGCCGGCTGCAGACGACGTCCTCAAGGGTATCAGAGTTTGTGGCGTAAATGTTGTCGCCGAGTACCTCAAGAACTTGCGCTTTGAGCTTGTCCAATGTCTGTCGGGCGGCGGTGGAATCGTCTGCCAGGGAAAAAGTGAAATCCACCCGGCTACCTTCAAAAGTGCTGCCCACGATGAGGCCGGGAGGAAACTGAATTTTTTGTTTGAGGACATGGTCGATCTGAGATTGACCAATCCCTAAAAAGCGCACCGTTAAAACCGTAGCTTGGGCGCGAATGCCGTAGTGTTTCGATAGAAACGGTATCAATTCCTGGCGGACCATGGACTGGAGTTCCCGCGGGGGGCCGGGGAGGGCGATGACATGGCCATGACCGATATCAAACACCAAACCGGCTGCGGTACCGTAGCTGTTTTTCAGATAGCCGCCTTGTACCGGCACCTGGGTTTGCCGGCGTAGATTGGGGCGGATTTCATTTTCCGAAATGTTGAAACGGCGTGTCATGTCGCGCAGGAGGTCGGGATGTTCTTTCAATGGGATGCCGGTGCACTGCGACAGAGTTTGACGTGTGATGTCATTATCTGTGGGGCCCAAGCCGCCTGTTACCAAAACCAGCCGCGACTTGTTGGTTCCATATCGGTAGGCGGCAATCAAATCTTCGTCCAAATCGTCCACAATGCTTACCCCCACGCATTTCAAGCCCAGAGGGTAGAGGGTTTTGGTGAGGAAGGGCGTGTGGGCGTCTGTCACCGTGCCATCGAGAAGTTCACCTCCAGTGATGACAAGGTAATAGGTGTTCTCACGAGGCGATTGCTCGGCACTCAAAAGTGAGATACCCACGCAAAGGCTCAAGAGTATCAACCAAAGTCTTATCGTGCGCATAGCCTCAATGTAAGGGGTGAGATTGAATTGGCGAAAGGGAAAATTAAATGAATCTTGGCCCCCATGAAAAAACAAGTTAAGAAGGGCACATGAAAGCCTCTTATTTGAATCTTTGGCTGCTGCTCTTGACCGCATGTTTGCAGGCCGCGTCCACACCTGCGCCTTTGGCGTTGCATCCGGAAAATCCGCATTATTTTTTGTTTCGTGGCAAACCGACGATACTTATTACCTCCGCCGAACATTATGGAGCGGTGTTAAACCGGGATTTCAATTACATCAAATACCTTCAAACCCTCCATGCGGATGGATTGAACAATACCCGGACATTTAGCGGGGCTTATGTGGAGCCGCAGGGGGCATTCAACATTGAGCGCAACAGCCTTGCTCCTGCGGTGGGGCGTTTCATTTGCCCGTGGGCACGCAGCGATGTGCCCGGCTACGCCAACGGCGGCAACAAGTTTGATTTGAACCGATGGGACGAGGATTATTTCCGCCGGCTCAAGGACTTCATGGCCGCAGCCTCCCGCTACGGAGTAGTGGTGGAAATGAATCTATTTTGTCCCTTTTACGATGAAGCACAGTGGCGGTTGAGTCCGCAAAATGCGGTCAATAACATTCAAGGTATTGGCAAGGTGGCCCGCACCAATGTGTACACCTTGGACAAACATGGTGGATTGCTTGCGGTGCACGAAGCGATGACCCGAAAAATTGTTACCGAGCTGAAGGATTTTGACAATCTGTACTACGAAATTTGCAACGAGCCGTACTTTGGCGGTGTGACGATGGCGTGGCAGCGGCATATTGCCGATGTCATTGTGGCAATGGAAAAGGAACTGGGGGTACAACATCTAATTTCCATGAATATTGCGAATGGCAAGGCCAAGGTGAGCGACCCTCACCCGGCGGTTTCCATTTTCAATTTTCATTACGCCTTTCCGCCGGACACGGTGGCCATGAATTACGAATTAAACAAGGTTATTGGTGACAACGAAACCGGCTTCAAGGGCACCAACGACACCCATTATCGCATGGAAGGCTGGGCTTTTATTATGGCAGGCGGCGGTTTGTACAATAATTTGGATTATTCATTTGTGGTGGGATATGAAGATGGCACTTTTGGTTATCACGCCAAGCAGCCCGGCGGAGGCAATCCGGAATTGAGACGGCAATTGGGCATCCTGAGCCGGTTTATTCATTCGTTTGATTTTCTGAAAATGCGCCCGGCGCGGGAGTTGGTGAAAGCAGGCGTGCCGGACAAGGCGCACGTGCAGATGCTTGCCGAGCCTGGACGGCAATATGCGCTGTACATGTTTGGGGGAAAACAGGCCACGTTGCAATTGGAAGTGCCCCAGGGCACGTACAGCGTTGAGTGGTTGCATCCGCAAACGGGCGAGAAAGTCCCTGCCGTGAAAATATCGCATGGCGGCGGAGTGCTTTCCTTGGCGACGCCATCGTATGACCCCGACATCGCACTAAGAATGGTGAGGGCACAGCCCTAGATGAGGGGAGCAACAAGTGCTTAAAGGTTGCGCGGCTCGATGCCGTGCAGGTGGCGTACTAGGAAGTCCATGCGGCGCCGATTTCCATAAGGAGTTTCTGCGGCGCCATGACCGACGCCGGGGATGACTAGCAAATCAAAGTCTTTATCGGCTTTGATGAGAGCATTGACGACCTGCATGGTGGAGGCCGGGTCCACGTTTTCGTCCATCTCCCCCACAATTAACAGGAGCCGGCCTTGCAGCCGATGGGCTTGGGTTACGTTGCTTTGTTCAGCGTAATGAGGGCCGACGGGCCAGCCCATCCATTGTTCGTTCCACCAGATTTTGTCCATTCGGTTGTCATGGCAGCCACAGTCGGCGACGGCAACTTTGTAAAAGTCATGATGCGCAATCAAGGCGCGGGCGGCGTTTTGTCCGCCGGCCGAGCCGCCGAAGATGCCCACGCGGGACAAGTCCATGTAAGAATACTTCTGCGCAGCGGCCTTAATCCATAGAATGCGGTCGGGAAACCCCGCGTCGCCGAGGTTTTTCCAACAAACATCGTGAAAGGCTTTGGAACGGTGGGAAGTGCCCATGCCATCGAGTTGCACTACAATGAAACCCAGTTCGGCATAAGCTTGGCCTTGATGCGAAGGCTGGAAACTTTTGGGGGTAAAGGAGCCTTGAGGACCGGCATAAATGCGCTCAACAATTGGATATTTTTTGTTTGGGTCAAAGTGTGTGGGCCGCCAAATGACACCGTAGATGTCTGTTTTTCCATCGCGCCCTTTGGCTACAAAAGGCTCCGGTGGCTGCCAGTGAAGCGAGGCCATGGCGGAGGCATCGGCCGTTTCCAGGACACAAATAAGTTGACCATCGGCAGAGCGGCGGAGCTCATGAACAGGGGGGGAATTAACACGTGACCATGTGTCAATGAAGAAACGGCCATCCGGCGAAAATTGAACCGAATGTGTGCCGTCACCCTCAGTCAAAATGACAAGCTGGCTACCATCGAAATTGACGCGTGCGAAGTGTATGTAATAAGGGTCTTGGCCGGGGCGAATACCGCCAGCCCGGAACCAAATTTGGCGGGCTTGTTCGTCCACGCGTTCGACGCCACGGACCACCCACGGGCCGCGGGTGATCTGATGTTTCACGGCGCCGGTGCTGGCGTCTATGAGGTAAAGATGGTTCCAGCCATCGCGTTCGGACATCCAAATTAATTCGCCGGTTTTTTCCAAGTAATGGAGAAAGAATTTGCCGGAGTAATCAATGAATGTTGGGCTGCGTTCATCAATAATGGCGCGTGCCGCCCCGTTGGTGGCGTCAACGGCCACCAGTCGCAGGATTTGGTGGCCGCGGCGGTTGTGGACGAAGGTGAAACGGCTGGAATCGGGGGCCCAGCGGATGTCTTGATTGCTCCACGGGTTTTCAAACAAATCGGTGGGGATTTCAATTTTTTGGCGTTTGGTGACATCAAAAAGCTGAGGCATGGGCTGAGGAACGCGATCGCCAGGTTTGAGGTAATCATAGGAATGCAGCTTGGGTTGCAACTGGTCTTTGGGAGAGGACTCCACATAATAAACTTTTCGCGAATCACCCTGCAAAGTGCGCATGACGACCAGTTTGGTGCTGTCGGGAGACCAATAAAACCGACCTTGATATTGATTTGTCGGGGTGCCATCGGTGCTGAGCGGAAATTCCTGCTGATCGGACATTCGCCGCAGGAACACGTTGTTGTCGCGGTAAAACGCCTGCCACTTGCCATCGGGCGAGAGACCGTCTCGTGAACGGCGCGGGCGTGGCGTTTCCGTTTTTTGTGTTGGGGATGAAGCGCCGGGCTTTTCGATGACGGCATCTCCCCCATTTTCAGTGGCTTCAAACACTGCGAGGGTGTTGCCACTGGTGTCCGTGACTTGCCACACGTGGCCTGCAAAAGTGTGCTGGTCCCGTTCACCGCCCGCGGGGAGTGTGCCATACGGTTGGGGGTTGCCTTCTGGATTGATCCAAAAAAGGCGAACCTCAGCGCCGCTACGGTTAACAAAACGGATGGAAGTTTCCGCGCCCGTGCGGCGGCTGGGGCGTACCTGGCGGGAGGGGGCAAGGGATCCGTTGGTAGCCAAATTGGAGGGAATTTCGCTTAAATGCAAATCAGACAAGGCCAGTCGCCAGGATTTACCCTCGGCCCTGAATCTGACGTAATTGTTCACTCCGTCAAATTCCAGGGAATTAAAAGGGAGCCGGTTGGCGGTCACTTCTTTTTTCCATGCGATACTTAAGGATTTTGCCAGAGCCGAATGGTCAAAGACCGGTTTGCGCTCGCCACGCAAGGCATCCACGAGGATGAATTCATGACCGCCTCCGGGGAGGTCTTTGCGGTACAAAAACTGGTTGCCGTCGCGCGACCATTGCGGATTGAGACGCGTGTTGAGCACCTTTCCGTCGCACAACCGAGACCATTGCAAGGCACGTTGATAATCCTCGCGTGTGATTTGTGCTTGAATACACGGCAGGCCAAGGCAGAGGGTGAAGGTCAGCCAAGTTAGGCGAAAAAGAAGCTTGATCATCATAGTCACTTGCTTGCGGACAACTGAAGGGAGTTGTGGGATTGTAGGTTCTCAAGCAAATCGGCCCACAGGCGACGGTAGCGGAGCAAATCCTGCTCTTGTTGGTCATCAAAGGCGCCTCTTCGCTGAGCATAAAGATCCATCCAAACCACCCACCTTTCCCGCTCTGGTGAGGTCAACGCAGGCTTGGCGCAACGGGTGTTGGTTTGTTGTAAAAATTCAAGCAGCACACTGCGCTGGGCAATGCCTTGCCCTTCAATGGAATAACCGCGGGCGTAGGCTTCGCGTACTTGTTGTTGCAAACTGGGTTTGCCGTAACGCGTGAGTTGTTCGTAAGATTTTTCAACAGTAAGGTTGATCTTTCGGGCCGCGATGTTTGGGGCAGTGGGGGAGTGGCATTGCGCGCAGTTTCTGTCTAGCATGGGTTGGATCAATTGGTCAAAGCGTAATGGCCAAGTGCCTTCGGGGCCGGGGCGAAGACGCGAAGGTTCACGTGTGGCGGCTAAAGCGGGGCGGGGGGGTGGGGCGGTAGAGCGATGTTCATGGCATCCGGCGCAACTGAGTGTTTGGCCGGGCATGACATGAGCGGCACTGCGCATGGTTTGAACGGCAAATCCTTTTTCATCGAGTGCTTGAAAAAAGACGATGACTCCCGCCGGCACGCGGAAGTAGGCAGAGCCGTCGGCTTCCACCGGCACGGTGCCCAGAAGCATTTTCCCCGGATCATCCTTGGTCAGGCCCATGTTGGGGAAATCCATGGTAGGATGGGTTTTGGGTGGGATGGCGACGACACGAAGGGCCTTGATGGAGCCGCGAGGGGTGTTGTGCAGGCCATGATAAACATCCGTTAGCAAAAAACGGCCTTCTTCCACTGCGGCCGATGATGAGGGGCCGGCAAGGACGGGCGGGGTGGGACGTGGCTTGACGGGGATGGGCTCCAGCGATGAAATCGCCGGGTCTTGATACAGCAACTCGCGAAAACCCATGGCATCATACAGATAGAGCGACATGCCATTATCGGGACGTTGCACGGCGTGCCAACGTTCCCATCCTTCCGGACCTGGCACGGAGGCGCCCTCAAATCCCCACGCGGTCAGGTAAAATCGCTCGGACAGAGGCCAAGGGCTGGCGTAATAGGTCTTGGGCCAGCTTTCCACTTCAGGCATGGGTACTTCAGGCGTTAGGCGGGTGATCGGGGCTGTGCCTTCCGTGCCAACGGCAGGGTCAAGCAACACGAGGCTGCCCATGGTCTGAGAATGATGGCCGGAAGCTGTGAAGACAATTTTGCGACTGTTGGGCACCGGCTTGGGTTCAAAAGTGCAGTGGGGTGCAAGTGTATAGTTTCCATAAACCACTCGCGGATTGGAGCCGTCGGGGTACATTGCCCACAAACCCATGTAAGGCATGTTATCACGGTCCACGTAATCCCAACGGGAATAGAGAATGGAGCCGTCGTGATTAATTTCCGGTGTCCACTCAAACATTTCGAAAGGCGAAATGGGGTTCAAGTCGGAGCCATCCGCATTCATGGTGTGCAGTGTGTAGACCGCTACGGGGCGCTCCGGGCCGCCGCCGCAACGGACATAGATGTCAGGTAAATCAGGTTTTTTTAAAGTATTCCTGGCGGTGGCTTTGGTGACTTGGAGCGATTGACCGCGACGGGTGGAAAGAAAAACAATGCGGCCGTCGGGCAGGTAGCGCCCGTCAAAGTCGTCATATTTACCAAAGGTCAATTGCCGCAAACCGCTGCCATCCACATTCATTTCAAACAAATGATAAAAGGCATCTTCGGGGATGTTGGCTTTGTCGAGTTTGTTGGTTTCTTTGTGCAGGTGCGGATAATGGCGGCACCAGGCAAAAAGAATTTTACGTGCGTCGTAAGAAAGGGTTGGACGCAAAAAACTGCCGGGGTGGGAAAAGTTCGTCGTCAGGCAAACCACGGTAGGAGTGTCGCTTTTGAAATTGCGAAGGATGTAAATGCCGCCTCCGGGGCGGGACCACCAACCATAGTATTGATCGGACATGTGATTGAAGGAGGCGGGAGCGCGTTTATTGAAAACCAGCGCATCAAAATCCAGCAATGGATTGGCGAGGGCAATCTGGCGTTGCACCCATCTTGCGGCCAGGTAGTGCTCTTGCGTGAATGCACGCGCGGGGACAGAGGCATAATCCAGAGCGAGTTGGTGAAGGCGCTCTTCCAAGGGGCGCACCTCCACGCCGGCGCTGCGCAGCTCGGCAAGTCGGATGCGGCAGTAGGTCAGAGCGCGTTCGGTCAGAGCGCGCCAGTTCGGAGTCTTAACGGCCAGGTTGTTACGGGACCAACGTGAAAGGCTGGACTGGTTGGCGGGTTGGTGAAGGGCCAGGTTTTTTGGAGGGATGCTTTGGTCAAAAACCTGCACTTCATCCAGATGCAGAAATCCCTTGGCCGGCAATTGGATCCGGACAAAGCGTGCTCGTTCCCCATTCAATTTGACAGTCAACGGTTTGCGGTCCGCGTGGCCCTTGAAGACACGGCCGTCGTGAGCGTAAACCCGGCGCCACTGTTGAGCATCCATGGAAAGATGGACCTCCAGCTCGCGCGCCCTTTCAGCGGCGTCAGTGCGGTTCCAAATGACGACTTGCCCCAAAGAATGAATTCGTCCCAAGTCCACTTGCCACCAAGGGGACGAATCTTCACCCGTATGGAAGCCCCATTGCCCGTTAATGACACCGTCACAGCCGCCGGCAGCGTCCGCCTCACGAGTCAAATTAGTGGCTTGGGACACTGCAAGGTCCGCATAGACTTCCAACAAGTAATTGGAGGTGATTAGCTGGCGCCAGGCGGTGGCCTCCATGTGTGTGATTGCCGATTCCGCGGCGGGCGCGAGAGCCGCACCAATCCACCACAGGCCGAGGAGGCATAGGCCCGCCAAATTTCGACAATCGTACATCACGAAAGTCCGACTGTCTGCAGCCCAATCGCCCAGACAGGGAATAAATTTATGTTACGGGCGTTGTGGACGGCGGGCAAGTCTCTTGTGCCTTCCCGGCTACCAAGACCACCATTTCCCCTTTCCATGGTCGTTGTTGGGCACGAGCCAAAAGTTCAGTCGGGCGTCCGCTTATAATTTCCTCAAATTTTTTGGTTAATTCACGTGCAAGCACCACGTGGCGATCGGGATAGATATCCGCCAGTTCCTCCAATAAACGGGTGATCCGGTAAGGGGATTCGTAAAAAACCAGCGTGCCGGGCACCTCTCGCAGGGCTTCCAATTGCCTGCGCCTTGCGCCGCTTTTATGGGGTAGAAAACCCAGGAAATGAAATTCACTGGTGGGAAGGCCGCTAACAGTGAGGGCCGCCACCAAGGCACAGGGGCCTGGGACGGCTTCCACGCGATAACCCGCGTTTCGGACGGCGCGGACTACGCGCTCGCCGGGGTCGCTAATGCCGGGGGTGCCCGCATCTGTGATTAAGGCCACTTTTTCACCGTGAGCCAGCCGTTGGAGAATGGCTTCGCTTTGACGGGCTTCGTTGAATTTGAAACAACTTATCAAAGGTTTGGAGATGCCGTAGTGTTGAAGCAAACGGCCCGAGTGCCGGGTATCCTCGGCTGCGATTACGTCACATTCGCGCAGGGTTCGCAAGGCGCGGAGAGTGATGTCTTCCAAATTACCGATGGGCGTAGCGACAAGATAAAGTGTGCCGGGTGTTAGGGGGGGTAAGTTTTCAGAGGAGTTGGCGGAAGGACTGTTCATTTTCCAACGGGGGATTCTGCCTTCAAGATTGACCATACCTTGGGAATGGTCACTGCAGGATCGGCATGGATCAGCCCCTGCCAACCACGCGCAACGCCGGCCTCCACGTTTTCAGGACGGTCGTCCAAATACAAAATTTCCGCCCCTCGGCAGCCGGAGCGTTGCTCCAAGGCTTCGTACATGGGGGGATGCGGTTTCATGCTGCGGATTTCGTAGGAATAAATGTAACCGGTGAAACGACGGAAAAAATCAAAGTCTTCATAAACACAACGCGCAGCAATGTCGTTGGTATTGCTAAAAAGCCACGTAGGAAAACCTTCGGCACGGACTTGTTCCAACAGCTCAACCATGGGGTGAATGGGCACAAAGATGCGTCCCAGCCAGTGTTCCAACTCTTCGCGTGTGCCGCGGTATCCCACGGCACGGCAGAAGCCGGTGAAAAACAATTCGTAAGGAATGGCGCTGATTTCGTACTGGACCAGCCAGCCGTCTTCAAAAAGAAATTTGTAAATCTCCTCAGCCGATGCGGTGGCGTGTCGGGCAAGGGCTTGAGCGGACTGGTGGTAATCAAAGTCCACGAGCACCTTGCCCAAATCAAAAACCACGATCTTGGGTTTCATGAATTACTCCACTTGTCGGCGTCCCTCCAGAGCGCGTGAGAGGGTGACTTCGTCGGCGAATTCCAGACCGGCGCCGGCGGGAAGGCCCTGGGCCAGGCGAGTGATCCGGACGCCATGGTTTGCCAGGCGGCGCGCCAGATAAAAACAGGTGGCGTCGCTTTCTACGTCACTTCCCAAAGCAAGGATAACTTCTTTAATTTGTCCAGCGGTCAACCGAGCTTCCAATTCCGAGATGCGCAAATCCTCTGGTTCCACACCTGTGGTGGGCGAGAGGCGTCCGCCCAAAACATGGAATAATCCACGGTAGGCGCCAGCTTTCTCCAGGCGGAGGATGTCCACCGGCGTTTCCACGACACAAAGAAGTGAGGCGTCGCGGCGGGGGTCGGAGCAAAGTGAGCAGGGTTGGGTTTCCGTTAAGCCGCCGCATTGCGTGCAGGATTGAATTCGCTCTCTGGCTTCTAGAATGGCGGATGCAAGCAATCGAACAGATTCCGGCTCACGCTGGACGACGTGCAGGGCAAGGCGCTCCGCCGAACGCGGCCCGATGCCGGGCAACTGGCTCAATGCTCCCACAAGACGCTGGAGGGATTCAGGCAGGGCGGCCATGGGAGTGAAGGATGAAGTGGCTTGCCAAAAGGACGAAGCTTATGTCAGGCCCGGCAAATTAAAACCGGCGGTGACTTTCTGCATTTCGGTTTCGTTGATTTTGCGAGCCTGGTCGAGAGCCTGATTGACAGCCGTGAGGACCAGGTCCTCGAGTACTTCAGCATCTGCGGGGTTTAGTGTCTGTGGGTCCAGATGAATGGACTTGAGGCGGCCGTCACAGGTGGCCACGGCCTTGACGGCGCCTCCGCCGCTGGAGGCCTCAACGGTTTGCTGGGCCAGTTGTTGTTGAATGGCGGTGATTTGCTGCTGCATCCGCGCAGCCTGCTTCATGAGTTTTCCAATGCTGGACATGGTCTCTCAAAATTGGACGGTTTATTTTAAGACGGGTCAGCAGGTTTATGCACCTGCATCACGGTACCGCGAAAGAGTTCACAGGCACGTGCAATTTTCGGATCGTTCTTGAAATCCTCAATGGTTGGCGGGCGCGTGGCTGCTTTGGAGGAGGGGGATTTGCCGGCGTGATTTGTCGTTGAGGATTCCGCCGTGGCTGGCGGCTCGGCTTCCACCAGCTTGAGCCGGGCGTCCGGCCAACCGAGGGCGGCCAGACGCTGTGTAATCCACGTTTGATTCGAGGCGGATTGGGCCAAATGCATTTGCCCGGAGTTGGCGGGTGGAAAGCCGATGGTCAGAATCCCTTTTTCAAACGAGACCGGAAAGGCCATCGAAAACATGGTGTACAACGCCTTACGGTTTTCCCGCATTTCCGTGATTAACTGGTTCCAAAGGGACTGCAAGTCGCTGCTGTTGGGGGAATTGATTTTGGGGGCAGGATTTGTCGCCGGCTGAGGGGGTGGATGAATTGAACTCTGAGGCGAAGAAATTTTCCCGCCACTTGCAGCCTGGTTTTGCACGGCGGCACGCAGGGTGTCAAAGGTCTGAGGTGTTGGGGCTGATGGTGCTTCAGAAGGCGCATTGGTAGCGGCCTCTGCGCGCAAGCGTTGGAGTTGTTGAAGTACTGCATCAAGGCTGACGGCATGGCGTGCCTGGCATGCTTTCCACAGCGCCAGTTCAATCAAGATTTTCCGTGAGGCAGCTTCGCGGAGCTGCAATTCACACTCGCTGAGCACCTCCATGATGCGGGTCAGGGTATGCGGGGAGATCCCTTCGAGCTGAGGCGCCATGGACTCAAGCTCTGCCTCCGAGACTTCAAGCAGATTGCGGTCACCCTTGGATACTTGGAAAATCAGAAGGTTCCGAAAATGGCGCAGCAAATCACCTACAAGACGGCCGAGGTCTTTGCCCGCCTGGCTGGCAGCATCCAGCTCGCGCAGAGCGGTCACGGCGTCTCCTTGAAGGATGGCGCCGGCCATGGCAAGCAGTTGAGCTTGGGCGGTCAAGCCATACATGGAGAGGACATCGGCCTCCACGATTTTATTTCCGCAAAAACTGATTAATTGATCCAGTGCGGATTCGGCATCGCGCATGCCACCATCGCACCCACGGGCGATGGCCTGCAGGGCGGCTTCCTCGACTTCAACACCTTCGGCTTTGGCAATGCGGGCGAGCTGCTGAACGATGAGCACCGCGGGGATGCGCCGCAGGTCAAAGCGCTGACAGCGTGAAAGGATGGTGGGCAGGACTTTTTCAGGATCGGTAGTGGCAAAGAAAAATTTGACGTGCGGCGGAGGTTCCTCAAGCGTTTTCAACAATGCGTTGAAGGCCGAGGACGAAAGCATGTGCACCTCGTCTATGATGTAAATCTTGAACCGCGAGGAGGCGGGGGCGTATTTGACAGTTTCACGCAAATCTCGAACCTGCTCGACGCTGTTGTTGCTGGCGCCGTCAATTTCGAGGACGTCCATGGAACGGCCTTCGGTGATTTCGATGACTTTGGGGTCCGCATCGTCGAATTCGACTCGCGGGCCATTGGTGCAGTTGAGGCATTTGGCAAAGATGCGGGCAATGGTGGTTTTGCCGGTGCCGCGCGGCCCGCAGAAAATGTAAGCGTGAGCGATGCGGTTTTGCTGAATGGCCTGGGCCAGTGTGCGCGTGACATGCTCCTGTCCGACGACGTCGGAGAAACGCTGCGGGCGATACTTGCGTGCTAAAACTTGGTACGACATGAACTCACCAAACACCGGACGGGGCGTTGCCGCCGTCTGGAGTCAAATTAAAGGGGATGCCAGGGTGACCACGGCGGATGCCGAGCATACTACCGCTGCTGCCTTCCGGCCCTCACGGGGTTTGTAAGTCTGCATTCCATGGGCCCTGGCAAATTCCCAAATTCACCTCCTCATTTAGCCCCACCTCGGGGGCTCCCGCAAGTTCTTATTTGCCGGATGAAAATTTACTTTTACACCGTGGTTGCCGGGCTACACTGACGCGCCGGTGGCTTCGGAAAAACAAATGACTCCCATGATGGCGCAGTATCGCCGCATCAAAGGCGAACTGCCGCGGGATGCCCTGCTTTTGTTTCGCCTTGGGGATTTCTACGAAATGTTTTTCGAGGATGCCAAGGTAGGGGCCGAGGTGTGCCATCTGGCGTTGACGCGCCGTCAGCAGGTGCCGATGTGCGGCATCCCTTATCACGCCGCGGGCGGTTACATTGCGCGGCTGTTGCGGGCCGGCTACAAGGTGGCGATTTGCGATCAGATGGAGGATGCCCGCCCAGGGCACTTGGTTAAGCGGGAAGTCACTCAAATCCTTTCACCCGGCACCCATTTCGACGAGCGGCTTCTTCAAGCTGAGCGCAACAATTACCTGGCGGCGGTCTGCCAGTGCGACGGACGATTTGGAGTGGCTGTTGTGGATTTGACCACCGCCAGCTTTCGCACCACCGAATTGTCCACCGAAAGCGAACTGACCGCCGAGTTGGAGCGGTTGGGGCCTGCGGAAATCATTGTGCCTTCCGAAGCGGCATCGTTGCAGACGTTGTTGCGGCCGTTGCACCGGTTCATCACCGGTCACGAGGATTGGGTGTTTGCACCGGAGACCGCCGTTCACACCGTCCGTGATCATTTTAAAGTGGCCACCTTGGACGGATTTGGGCTGCGGGGACGTTCAGCCGCGGTGGGAGCTGCCGGGGCGGTGCTCCACTATTTGTCCCAACACTTGCGGCGGGACGTGGCGCACTTGACAACAATTTCCTATTACCAGACCAGCGCATTTCTGATGCTCGATGCCACCACGCTGCGGCATTTGGAGGTGCTGGAGCCCTTGCACCGGGATGCGCCCAAGGCGGCCACATTGCACGGGGCATGCAATCGCACGCGGACCCCCATGGGGGCAAGGCGTCTGCGCGATTGGCTTTCCCAGCCGCTGGCGGATGTTCATGCCATACGTCGTCGGCAGGATGTGGTGGCGGCGTGGGTTCAAAACGCTCCTTTGCTCGAACAATTCCGCGAACAATTGGAGGACATTCGCGACTTGGAACGCACCTTGAGCCGGCTCAGTACAGGTTCGGGAAATGCGCGGGATTTGTTGGCGTTGCGACTGGCATTGTTGCGTCTGCCCGCCTTGAGTGATGTTTTGCGGCAGCTTCGGGACGTACAATCCTGCGCAGCTGAACCGATGTTGCTGCCCGATGAGCCTGCAGAACAAGTTGGGAGTGACTCGTTGCTTGATGAGCTATCGGGACAGATAACCGAATTGCCGGAAGTGGCGGATTTGATAGGGCGCGCGATTGTGGAGGACCCGCCTTTGGCATTGAAGGAGGGGGGCTTGATACGAGACGGATTTCACGCGCAGCTTGATGAGTTGCGTCAGGCGATGCGAGGCGGCAAGGACTGGATTGCCCAACTTCAACAGCGCGAAATTGAGCGCACCGGCATTGCTTCGCTGAAAATTCGGTTTAATTCGGTTTTCGGCTATTACATTGAGGTCACCAAGGCCAATTTGGACAAGGTGCCTCCCGAGTACCAGCGCAAGCAGACCATCGCCAACGGCGAGCGGTTCATCACGCCCGAGCTCAAGCAGATGGAGGCCAAAATCCTCGGAGCCGAGGAGCGGGCGGCGCGGCTTGAGTATGAATTGTTTCAAGAGGTTCGCGGCGAGGTGTTGCGGCATCTGCCCATACTGCAGCGGACCGCCGATGCGCTGGCGCAGCTTGATGTGCTGGCGACCTTTGCCGAAAACGCCCGTCTCTTCCAATACTGTCGGCCCGAGGTGCGAGATGAAGGGGTGTTGAACATTCGAGATGGGCGGCATCCGATGTTGGAGCAAACTTTGGTGGAGGAGCGCTTTGTTCCCAATGATGTATTTTTAGATGGCACCACCCGCCAAATTGCGCTCATCACAGGCCCCAATATGGCGGGCAAAAGCACCTATTTGCGGCAGGTTGCCTTGTTGGTCTTGCTTGCGCATACAGGTTCTTTTGTGCCGGCGACTGAGGCGCGCATTGACTTGGTGGACCGGATTTTCACGCGCATCGGTGCCAGCGATGATTTGGCGCGGGGGCAATCCACGTTCATGGTGGAAATGAGTGAAACGGCAAACATCTTGAACAACGCCACCCGCCGCAGCCTCATTATTTTGGACGAAATCGGCCGTGGCACGAGCACTTTTGACGGTCTGAGTCTGGCATGGAGCATTGTCGAACACCTACACAATGTGGTGGGGGCTAAGGTCTTGTTTGCGACACATTATCATGAGTTGACCGAACTGGCGGCGCGCCTGCCGCGGCTGGCCAACTTCAATGTGGCGGTGCGTGAATGGCAGGATAAGATTTTGTTCCTGCGAAAGATTGTGGAAGGCGGCACTGACAAAAGTTATGGCATCCAAGTGGCGCGGCTTGCTGGTGTGCCCAAGGCGGTTATTGATCGCGCCAAAGTCATTCTGCGAAATTTGGAAGAGTCGGAATTAACCCCCGAGGGCAACGTGCGCCAACCGGCCCGGCATAGGGCGGAGCGCGAAAAGTTGCAGGCGCTGGAGCCCAATCCGCAGTTGGATTTATTTGCTTCGGGATAAGCCACGGAGGTCAAGGCATGGAGTCCGAACCCGTTCAATGGCCCACAGACGGTGTGCTGGACCTGCATTCGTTTCGGCCTCAAGACGTGGCGGAGGTGGTACGCGAATATTTAAAGGAGTGTCGCGCGCGTGGCATTTTAGAGGTGCGTGTGGTGCACGGCAAGGGCCAGGGAGTGCTCTGCCGGACGGTGCATGCTGTATTGTCCCGTATGCAGGAGGTGGAGAGTTTTCAATTGGCCACTCCCCTTTATGGCGGACACGGTGCCACGATCGTTCGCTTAAGACCGCCAGACGTCTCGTCCGACGCTTCTTGAAAAGCAAATGGGTTATCCTTTGAGTTTTCGCTCAAGGATTTCTCCCGCCAGCGCCGGATTGGCCTTGCCCTTGCTCAGTTTCATCACGTAACCCTTGAGTGCGTTGAGTGCGGCGGCTTTTCCGGCTCGATAATCGGCCACGGCTCGCGGGTTTTCAGCGATGGCTTGGTCGCATAAAGGCTCGATGGCAGCGGTGTCGCTCACCTGGGCCAGTCCTTTTTGCTCCATGATTTGCACCGGGTCTTGACCGGTGTTGAACATGTCCGTGAATACCTCTTGAGCTGCCTTGCTGCTGAGGCGACCGGTCTCAACCAAATCCACCAATTTCAGGAGGGCTTGGGGGGAGAATCTAAGTTGATCCAACCCAGTGCCGGTGGCGCTCATGAGAGCGCGCAGGTTGTTGATGACCCAATTGGCCAAAGCCTTTTTATGAGGAGATTGGCTGGCCAAACGCTCGTAGAAATCGGCCAGGGGTTTGTCATTTTTGAATGTCTCGGCGTCGGAGGCTGGCAGTTGGTAATCCCGCATGAAACGTTGTTTGCGGGACAAGGGTAGTTCCACCAAACGCGCGCGAACCTCTTTCATCCATGTTTCCGAAGGAGCGAAGGGCATCAAATCGGGATCGGGGAAATAACGGTAATCGTGGGCTTCCTCTTTGGTGCGCATGGGTTCGGTGATGCCGGCCATATCATCCCAGCGGCGTGTTTCTTGGCGCAGCACTCCGCCGGAAGCCAACACATCCATTTGCCGTTGGATTTCATACTCCAAAGCACGGCGCACCCCGCTGAAGGAGTTCATGTTCTTAATTTCGATTTTCGCTCCCAGGGCAGTGGTGCCGCGGGGGCGGATGCTGACGTTGACATCGCAGCGCACCATGCCCTTTTCCATGTCGCAATCGCTCACCCCTCCTTGGTAGAGAGTCTCCTTTAACGCATTCAAATAGGCGTACGCCATATCGGCGCTGCTGATGTCCGGTTCGCTGACAATTTCCAGCAGCGGCACCCCGGCACGGTTGAAATCCACGCCGCTGAAGCGGTCAAAGTGAAAACTCTTGCCCACGTCCTCCTCCAGATGGGCACGGGTAATGCGCACGTGGACTACCTGGCCTTCAAATTCAAACTCCAGCCATCCATTGCGGGTGGAGGGCATGTCGTATTGGGTGATTTGGTAATTCTTCGGCATATCCGGGTAGAAATAATTCTTCCGGTCAAATTTGGCGCGCGGCGGGATTTCGCAATTTAGAAGCAAACCGGTGAGGACCGTCAGACGCAGGGCTTCTTCGTTAGCTACCGGCAGCACGCCCGGCAGCCCCAAGCAGACGGGGCAAACGTTGGTGTTGGGCGGTGCGCCAAATGTATTGGCGCAGCCGCACCACATTTTGGATCGTGTTTTAAGCTGGACGTGCGTTTCCAGCCCGATAACTGCTTCGTAATCCATACTGTTGGCGCAGGGTTCGAATCGTCATCTTTTCCAGTCTTTAATTAAAGACATGGAAAGATGAAAATGGCCTGTCGAATCCCACATGAGCCGCCAAACTAAGGGCAGCTCGCGTTCATTCAAAATCAAGTCCCAATGCCCAAGGGAATATGGAGACCCCCCTGCAAGTTGCCAAGCCCAACTTTCCAATTTGAGCTTTGTGTTGGGTTGAAAACCGGAAGATTTCTTGATCAAGGAATTCAAAAATTTCTTTACAAAAAATGGGTTGCCAAGGGGAACTTTTGGGCCATATTTGCGGTGTTTTAATCGGCCTCTGTATATGCAAAGGCTCGGTGGGAGGGGGCTGCCACCCGGTTCAATGGCAGTGTCGAACAATCAATACAACTTGGAGAAAACCATGAAGAATATTTGGCTTGTGTCCGTAAAGCATGTGGTGGTCATGCTGCAGTTTTTGGTGTTGGTTGTGGGGGTGCAAGCGGGCCGATTGTACGTGCCCAATGGCTCGTTTGAATCCCCAAGCACCACGTTCGCCGACCCGCGACTGGATGCCTGGCAAAAGACAGCCAAACCGGTTTGGTTTGTGGAAGACCCCATGGACCCCACCCGGCAATGGTTCAATCTCTCCGGACAATTCCTTAACGTGGGCACCAATGACCCGGCTTATATTGACAACATTCATGGCTCCCAGGCGGCCTTTCTGTTTGCCATGCCCGATGTAGGAATCTTTCAAGAACTGCGGTGGCCTGCTGGCGCCAACTGGCCAGCCGGCGAGGTCCGGTACCAGGCGGGGCGCGCCTATCGTTTGAGTTTGGGTGTCATCGGCGGCGGTGGTGCGATGACCAACGGTGTGCCTTTGCGCGTTTCACTTTACTATGTGGATGGCAATTCCAATCGCGTGCCGGTTTCCTCTCTTGTCATTACCAACACGCCGGAGGTTTTCTCCAACATGAATCACTTGGTTGAGTTTTCATTGGTGACCCCCAAGGTCACAGCCCAAGACCCGTGGGCAGGCAAGGTGATAGGGGTGGAAATTTTTTCATTGGCGGACTTTTCCAACATGGGGGGGTATTGGGACCTCGATAATATCCGTGTTGACGAAATCATTCCTGTTCCCAACGGCTCTTTTGAATCACCGCCCACACCTTTCGTGGACGTTGTGATAGCGGGTTGGGAGAAAACCCCCAAACCGCTTTGGTTTGATGAAGGACAAGGCTTCCTTTGGGCGCAATTAACGGGGGTGTTTCTCAATCCTGCCGTAACCAATGCAGAGCACACCCCGAACATGGACGGGTCACAGGCGATTTGGTTGTTTGCCGTGCCGGAAGTGGGATTGCGGATGGATCGTTATGCGCGGGATATGATGGGGCAGCCTCCAACGCCTGCGTTTGACAGTGTCTTTGAAGTGGGGCAGGCCTACGAATTGACCGTGGCTGTGTTTGGCGGGGGAGGTGGGATGACGAATGGGGCAAGCATGCGCATCGGCTTGTATTATGTGGACGAAGCCACCAACCGCATACCGGTGGCCTCAACATCCGTCGTTTATACCAACGAGGTTTTTCAACGGCTGTTCAAGGACTACTCCGTGCGGATACCGACCGTAAAAGCCACCGACCCTTGGGCGGGACGGCCTATTGGTATCGAGCTATTGTCCACCACCGGTTTTGACCGGCAGGGAGGCTTTTTTGATATAGATAATGTGCGCTTGACGACATGGCAGGAACTCCAAAGCACTGCTCCGGCTGTGTCTGGTGGACAGTTTCAAGTCGTTGTTCGTAGTGAGCCAGGGGATGTCTTGGAGGCATTAACTACCACCCAACTGCGTTCACCTGCCCAACAATGGATGACAGAAGGCCGGTTGACGAATTATACGGGAAGTGCCATTTTCTCAATACCGGCTACAAATGCCGCCGCCAAATATCTGCAATTTCGGCGGCAACCGTGAGGGCCGGGTGGGGCAGATGACCATGAATCGCGCTGCATACCAACCGAGCAAGAACGGTTTCACGCTGCTGGAGCTGTTGGTGGTGGTTGCGATTCTGGCTGTGTTGATGGCGCTGGTGTTGCCGGTGCTGGCCTCGGCCAAACAAGCCGGGCGCAAGGCCGCATGCATTTCCAACCTGCGCCAAATTGGATTGGCGGTGCATGCCTATGCGCATGATTACGATGGCCGCATTCCTTTTGGCCCCAAAGCTCCACCATTCACCAGCCCGGCCAGTTTTTATCCTTCCACAGGTTCACCGACGAGTTTGCTGTCCATTCAAAACGGTGCGCCGGCTGGCTTGGGATTGTTGTTGGCGGAGTATCTGGCCAACACGCCCAAGGTGTTTTTCTGTCCAGCCTCCGACCAGCCTTTGGATGCGGATGTGGAGCTGGAGCGGGTGGGGCGCACGCAAGCACAAAGCAGTTATTATTACCGGCATGGAGGTAATACCCGGCTTTTTGACACTCCCAGTGCACTTTTGCCCGAGGCGCCGGTACTGGGCCGACTGGGATACAACCGGAATGGGGAGCCCATTCGAGCCTTGGCCATGGATACCCAATTCCTAAGTCCGGACGATTTGACGGCCTTTAATGTCAAGCCTCGCACGCACCATCGGCAACAGTTGGTCAATATCCTGTTTGCGGATGGAAGCGTGGCTTCGCGCCCAAATCTCGATGCCCGTTACACGGTGGACGTGCGGGATTACAGCGACATTCGGGATGCCTTCAGCCGCATCTTGCGCGCATTGGAGCAAGCGGACAGGGCACAGTAGGGGCACCCTCTATGCGCTGCGGGGTAGGGCCACCTTGCCGGTGCGGGTCAATTCCAACACCCCAAATGTGCTCATCAGCGCAATAAATTTCTCCACCTTGCTCTCACCGCCGGTGATTTCGATGGTGAGAGATTTGGGCTGAACATCCACGATTTTGGCGCGGAAAATGTCGGTAATTTGCATCACCTCGGAGCGGCTCCGCGCGTCCACTTTGACCTTCACCAGGGCCAGTTCGCGGTCCACGTATTCGCCGTCGCGAAAATCAATGACCTCAAGCACGTTAATCAGTTTGTTGAGCTGCTTGATGATTTGTTCCAACGTGTTGTCGTCGCCACGCGTGACAATGGTCATGCGTGAAATCTTTGGGTCCATGGTGGGGGCCACATTGAGTGTATCAATGTTGTAACCGCGTCCGCTGAAGAGTCCGGCAATCCGGGTCAGAACGCCGAACTTGTTTTCCACCAAAACGGAGATGGTGTGTCGCATAAGATGGTTTCCTGCTATGTTTTTTGCGTTGTTCTATTGGTTCTTGGTATCCGGCATGGTGGCCGAGGGTGGCTTGCGGCGCGGCCTAAAACAAAAACCCGCGTCTCCCTTGGAGACCGCGGGCGGCCAAGAGGCAAGCACACCAAAGCTCCGGGCCGCGTCAGTCGTTGCCGACTACGCCTACCAGTGCCCACAGCTTGTGTTGCTCTGCCAACATCAGCGGCAAACATAGAGAAAGCCGGTTCCCAGGTCAAATCAAATTAATGGCATCACTTGCTTGCGAAATGCCCAAGCCAACATTGTTGAATATTTGGGCAGACAGCTTTTCCCCATTTTCATCAAATGGGTGAAGAAAACCACGCTTGAGCGGTACCGACACTTAAATTAAATGGCCGCAAGACACCTGCGGCAAAGCGTGGGATGCTCCGGGTGACTGCCCACGTCCGTTTCCCAATGCCAGCAGCGCTCGCATTTTTCGCCTGCGGCTTTGGTCACGTGGATGGCGGTCTGAAGGCCTTCATACACTTGCAACTGGGAGACATTCAACAGCTCCCGCAAATCTTCGCGCAGAGGTGCCATCATGGCATAAGCGTCACTCGGCAGAGTAAGAGTAATTTGAGCCTCCAGGGATTTGCCGATGAGTTTCGATTGACGCGCTTTTTCGAGTTCAATCAGGGCAAGTTCACGCACCTCAAACAGGCGTTGCCAGAGGGTCCGCTGTTCGTTGCTCAAAGACACACCTTGCGGCTGCCACTGCGTCAGGTGTACCGACTCATCACCACGGCCCGGAATAAATTCCCAAGCTTCATCAGCCGTAAAAACCAAAATGGGCGAGAGCATCTGGCACAGGCTGGTGACCAGGCGGTGGAGGGTGGTCTGGGTGCTGCGGCGGCGTGGGCTGTTGGCGGGATCGGTGTACAAACGGTCTTTGACCAAGTCATGGTACACTGCCGAAAGCTGGACCGCAGCAAATTGACTCAGCTTTTGGTAAACAGTGTGGAATTCGTACTCTTCGTAAGCCGCCATGACTTCCCGTTCCAACCCGGCCAATTCATCCAATATCCACAGATCAAGCCCGGTTAATTGGTCCACCGGCACACTGTGTTGGGCGGGGTCGAAGTCATAAAGATTGGACAACTGATAACGGAGGGCGTTGCGGATGACGCGGTAGGTCTCGCCCACCTTGCGAATGCGCTCGTCACTCACGACAATGTCGTTTCGATAATCCTGTGACGAAACCCACAGGCGCACCACATCGGCTCCGTGGTCATTGATGTATTGCTCGGAGGTTTGGGGCTTGATGTAGCCGCCTTGGCCTTGTTTGCTTTTACTGATTTTTTCGCGATCGGCGTCCACCATGAAACCGTGTGTGAGCACCGTTTTGAAGGGAGCAGCTCCGTGTGCGGCCAAAGAGAGCAGGAGGGAGGACTGGAACCAGCCCCGATGTTGGTCGGAGCCTTCCAGGTAAACATCCGCCTGCCAGTCCTCGGGTGAAGTCCCATTCTTGTTGTGACGTAGCTCCTGACGGCGCATCAACACAGCGCGAGACGAAGAGCCGGAATCAATCCACACGTCAAGGGTGTCCATGGATTTGGTTGCGGCTTCAGCACCGGACCAGTCGTCCGGGCGCAAAAGCTTCCACAAATCTTCGGCCTTGGTTTCAAACCAGACCTGGCTGCCGTGTTTTTCAATGAGACGTGCAGCCGCACGGACGATACGTGCATCGAGGATAGGCCGGCCTTCGGCGTCATAAAAGGCGGGCAAGGGCACTCCCCAAGCACGTTGACGGGAGATGCACCAGTCGGGGCGGGCTTCCACGGCGCCTTTGATGCGGTTGACACCCCAAGCGGGCACCCATTGGACGCGGTCAATTTCCGCCAGTGCGCGTTGCCGGAAACCTTGATGGTCCACGCGGATGAACCATTGGTCCATGGCGCGGAAAATAATGGGCGTCTTGCTGCGCCAACAGTGGGGATAGCTGTGGTGATATTTTTCCTGATGCACTAAAAGTTTGTGTTGGCGCAGAAGGTGGAGCACGGCTTCGTTGGCATCACTTTTGCCGTGTTTTTCCAAGATGGATTTGCCGAGCAATTCCGCCGGCATTTGTTGGTCGGGGGGCAGGTCGGTGGTGTGGGCAAAACAACCGTCATCGTTGACCGGAGAATAGATGGGCAGGCCTTCGCGCAGGCCCAGCAAATAGTCCTCCATACCATGCCCCGGGGCGATATGCACAAAGCCGGTGCCGGTCTGGTTGTCCACAAAGTCATCACCGGCGTAAAGGCGGCCGGTACGCTGGCAGAAGGGGTGCTGATAAACAAGTTCTTGGAGGTGCTCCGGGTACAAAGTGCGGACAATCTGGTAATTTTCCCATTTGCATTTCTCCGCCACCGTTCCCACGAGCATGGTTTCAAGGATATAGAGCTCTGCCCCAACTTGTACCACCGAATAGGTGAAAGCCGAGTTATAGGCCACGGCGAGGTTGGCCGGCAAGGTCCAGGGCGTGGTAGTCCAAATTAGAAGATGCGTACCCGGGTGATCGAGCACTGGGAATTTGACATAAATGCTGGGACTTAAGTGGTCTTGATATTCCACCTCGGCCTCTGCCAAGGCGGTGCGGCAGGGGATGCTCCAATACACGGGTTTTTTCCCGCGATAAATGAATCCTTGCTCGACCAGGTCGGCAAACAGGCGGAGTTCGTCCGCCTCGTATTCCTTATCGAGGGTCAGGTAGGGTTGCTCCCAATCGCCTAAAACGCCCAGGCGTTTGAATTGCTGTTTTTGGATTTGAATGTATTTGCGTGCGTAGGCTTCGCATTCCCTTCGGATGGAGGCGGGGTCGGTGGTGGCTTGACCGGCTTTTCGGAGTTCTTGAATGACCTTGAACTCAATGGGCAGACCGTGACAGTCCCATCCGGGCACGTAGGGCGCGCAATAGCCGCGCAACGATTTGTAGCGAATCAGAATATCTTTGAGCGTTTTGTTCAGCGCGGTGCCAATGTGGACATCGCCATTGGCAAAAGGGGGGCCGTCATGAAGCACAAACTTCGGCCCGCCTTGGCGCACTTCCATGATACGTGCGTAGAGGCGCTGTTGTTGCCAACGTTCCAGTCGTTCTGGTTCGCGGCTGACCAGGTCGGCCTTCATCGGGAAGTCCGTCCGGGGCAGGTTTAATGTCGTTTTATAATCCATCTTGCGTCCTTCCACTCAATCGGGGCGCGACGCTACCACCGCAAGGCCGAAAACTCAAAGGGGAAATGTGGGGCCCTTTGGCACCCAAAACAAAACCGGCCCCCCAATAAGGGAGGCCGGACGCAAGACCACGCTAAAAACTTACCCGGCCTAAAACCGGACGCGCTCGAGAAATTGGAGGCTTTGAGGGATTTGCTCCGCCGCAGTGGGGGACTCATCCTCGATGAAATACCACTTCACTTTGGCACGGCGCGCAGCCCTGAGGACTTCCGGATAATTGACCTGTCCTGTTCCCAAAACTACATCATTCGTGACATCGGTTTGGCCGGTGAGGCTTCCACGTGCAACCCCTTGTTTGAGGTCTTTCAAGTGCATTAATTCCCAGCGGCTTCCGTATTTTTGCAACCATTTAGCAGGGTCCTGTCCCGGGAAAAACACCCAGAGCACGTCCATTTCAAAAGCCACATGCTCCGGCTTCGTCTCCTTGATCATCAGGTCCATCAAGGTTTCTTTTTGGTAAGGTTGAAACTCATAGCCGTGAACATGATAGAAAAACTTGATGCCTTCCTTGGCCAAGGCTTCACCCGCCTTGTTGAAGACGGCAATAGCTGCCCGCGCTTGGGCTTCGTCGAAGGGGGCCTTATGGGGTATCCATGCGCAACCGGCGTATTGTAGGCCGAGGATTTTGGCTTCCTTGATGACTTCGTCAATTTTATCGCGGTATTGTTCGTAGCTGAAATGTCCTGCTATCGGTACAAGTCCGTATTGGTCAAGGAGTTCCTTGAATCGCAGAGGATGCATCTTATATGTACCGGCAAGTTCCACGTACTTAATCCCGTAGTCTCTCACTTTGGCCAAAGTGCCGGGGACATCTTTGGCGAAGTCGGCTCGCAGACTGTATAATTGCAGGCCAATGGGCCCGCGAAAGCTGCTGCCGATGCCAACCTGTTTTTCCTTGGAAGCGGGGGCTGCCCATGTGGACAAAGCAGCCAAACAAGCCAATGCAATGGCCCAGGAAGTGGTAGATGTTTTCATGCCGGGACAATGCATACCACAAAACTGCATTTTTGCAAACAAGAGAAAATTGCTCCTTGGCGCCAATTCCACCTTGAATGACTTTACTTATCCCTGTACTTTCAAAGCTGAAGAAATGTAAATGCCCATCATTCAATGAAAATCTCGTCTTTTGCTCATAACCTTCATGACCGCCTGCATGTATTTGGTTTCGTGCTTTACCTTGTCTGCGTCGGCTCTTCCATGGCCGCCGGACAAACGGTCTCTCGCGTGCCAGTCCTCATAGGGGAGCCCTGGGAAATATGCGTGATGCCGGACCTTGGCCCACTAAAGGGACCGGTGGCGCGGAATCAACACATTGTAGATCATGGTTTTCTACTCCGGCCCGATGGCAAATGGACTTTGTGGGCATGTATCCGGGGGACTGCAGCAGGACGGATTTTTTATGGCTGGGAAGGTGACTCCCTTACAGAAGGGCCTTGGCGACCGATTGGGGTGACGGCGCAAGCCGATGCGCGATGGGGTGAAAACGCCGTCGGGCCAAATCCAGAAAGCGGTACGGTGCCCGGCTCACCCCCAAAAAATGCGCAGCGTTGGAGTGGGCCGGTTATACAAGCGCCCTATTTTATGAAATGGGGGGACGAGTTCCTCTGTTTCTACAATTCTCATGGAATTCGAGTGATGACTTCTCGTGACGGCAAAAACTTCACGCGCCGAGGCGACCCACCAAATGGAAACTTGCTTTACGCCGATGGTGGACGCGATGTGATGGTTTTGCCGTTGAACGGCGTACTATATGCGTATTCAACCATCTCCACCACGAACCGCCGGGGATATATCATGCTGCGGACCTCCACCGACTTGAAAAATTGGACACCAGGGAAGAATGTTAATGAAGGAGGCCCGGGGGGCAGCGGGCCGGTCAGCGCAGAAAGCCCATTCGTGGTGGCTCTCGATGGGTATTTCTACCTTTTCCGTGCCTCGTCGGAAACCGGAAAAACCTACGTATATCGTTCTACTGTGCCGGACGATTTTGGCGTAAATGACAGCTCAAAATTAATTGCCACCTTGCCGCTTAAGGCCCCTGAAGTCATTCAGCATGATGGCCAGTGGTTCATCAGCGACCTTGGCAACTTTCAAGCTATCAAGATGCGGCGGTTGCGGTGGGAAGTTCACAATGCTCAGAATGACGGTGGGCAGAAGCCGCCGCAAGCCAAGGCGACCTCCGGCCAATAAGTCCCGGTTTTGGTTTTGAGCGCATTATAAGCCTTTATTGGGGTACTGATGGTCCCTGCTTGGGTAAGCATGGGGTTACCGCACAGTTGGCACCCTTGTCCACCTCCCAGCCCCCGTAATACAACAGGAAAAAATGCCCAAAAAAAGACTTGCCAAAACGGGGTGGCTGCCTATGTTGCCCCCTTGCCTGAACCTCGCGGGTGCGGGAGTTCACGAGAGGCTGAGAAATGAACGGTAAACCAGTAACCTAACCTTCAACCTCCGTTGCCGGAGCAACGAATGGCCGGTTAGGCAGCGGAGTCTTCCGGGGCCAATTCCCCGAAAAGTCTCCCCAACATAAAAAACAATAAATCGAATGGCTACGAACGCCGAGTTTGCGGAGTTATTACAACAATATGATCGTCCCCTCCGGGCAGGGGATATTGTCGAAGGCACCATCATCGAGGTGCGTCCCAAAGAAGTCCTGGTGGACATTGGTGGCAAGAGCGAGGGCATCATCCCGGCTACTGAATTTTTGGAATTCGACAAGGTCAAGGTCGGGGACAAGATTCCAGTCTTGATTGAGAAACTGGAGGACAAAGAAGGTTATCTCCATATTTCCAAGGAGAAGGCGGAATTCAAACAGAATTGGGAACGGATTCTGGCCATTGCCAATGAAGGGGCCACCGTGACCGGCGTGGTCAAGGCCGCCGTGAAAGGGGGATTGATTGTGAACATTGGCGTGGAGGCTTTTCTGCCCGCCTCGCAAGTGGACATCACACCGCCGCGTAATCTGCAACAATTTGTAGGCCAGACCATCACCTGCAAGGTGGTCAAAGTCAATCAGGAGCGCCAGAACGTGGTGCTCAGCCGGCGCGAATTGATTGAACAGGAGCGCAACGAACGCCGCACCAAGCTGCTGGCCGAAATGATGCCGGGCGACATCCGCAAGGGCACGGTGAAGAACATTACCGACTTCGGCGCCTTTATTGATTTGAACGGTTTGGACGGCTTGTTGCACATCACCGACATGAGCTGGGGCCGCATCAGCCACCCGTCTGAGATGCTCAAGGTGGGTCAGGAAATTGATGTGGTGGTCCTCGAAGTCAACCGCGAGAAGGAGCGCGTCAGCCTTGGGTTGAAGCAAAAGATGCGCAATCCGTGGGACAACATCGAGGAGAAATACGCGGTGGGCCAGAAGGTCAAAGGCCGCGTGGTCAACTTGGTGCCCTACGGTGCCTTTGTGGAATTGGAGCCGGGCGTCGAGGGCTTGGTGCATGTCACCGAGCTTTCCTGGACCAAGCGCATTGCCAAACCGAGCGACGTTCTCAAGGTGGATCAGGAAATCGAGGCTGTCGTCTTGGGCATCAATCGAGACGAACAAAAAATTTCGTTGGGCGTGCGGCAGCTTGAGACCAACCCGTGGGACAAGGCCATGGAAAAATACCCGCCTGGCACCAAGGTCAAGGGCAAGATTCGCAATCTCACCAGCTACGGTGCCTTTGTGGAGTTGGAGGAGGGTATTGACGGCATGGTGCATGTGTCCGACATCTCGTGGACGCGGAAAATCAACCATCCCTCCGAAGTGCTTAAGAAGGGCGATGAGGTGGAGGCGGTGGTGCTTGAAATTGACAAGGCCAATCAACGAATTGCCTTGGGCATCAAGCAGCTCTCCAGTGACCCGTGGGAGCACATTGACGACTACTACAAAGTTGGCGATTTGGTGACCGGCAAGGTGACCAAGCTGGCCAGCTTCGGTGCCTTCGTTGGCTTGCAACATGACATTGACGGTCTGGTGCACATTTCGCAGGTCAGCGAGGAGCGCGTGGATAAAATCAAGAACGTGCTCAAGGTTGGCCAGGAAGTCACGGCGCGTGTCATCAAGATTGACAAGTCCGACCGCCGCATTGGCTTGTCCATCAAAGCGGCCAATTATTCGCCTGAACAACTCAAGGCCGAGCAGGCGGCGTTGGATGCCCTCAAGCCGGGCGAAGACTTGGTGGCTCTGCAACACGCCTTTGAGGCCGCTGATGAAGAGCGGCGCGATCAGGAATAAGCCGTACCTAATTCGATTAACGCAGGAATCCCGGTGGGCCATGAAACGCTCACCGGGATTTTCTTTTAATGATTCGTTCCCTGTAAAGAATGGCACAGCCCCCAATTCGACTTTGCAGCCGAGTTGGAGGATGATATTAGACGTTCATGAAGCCGATGTTTGTTTTCGGGCCCGTCCTCGCGCTCTGGGCGGGTGTGTCAGTCGTTTTTGGAGCAGAAAAGCTTGACCGTGGTATTGTGGCACTTCCACGGGGCGAAGGTCACGTATATATCGGTTGGCGCTTTCTTGCTGAGGACCCGCCTAATTTAATGTTTGAAGTTTATCGGGCTGCCTCGCCTGATGGTCCTTTCGATCGCCTCGCTATTGTGCGGGAGACAAGTAATTTCGTGGATTTGCTTGCGGGCGACAAAACTTGGTACTACACCGTCACGCCTTACGGTGAGCCGCCACGCCCCGGGGCTGTTGTCAAAGTGGACGCCTCGGAGGCTCCCAGGCAGTTCTTGTCGTTGAAATTACAAGGGAATTACAAGGCTCAAAAAATTGGTTTGGGCGATTTTGACGGTGATGGAAGATTGGACTATCTCATCAAGCAGCCTGACTTCAACACCGATCCGTACCAACAGCCCGGCTACTGGAAAAAAAGCGAAACCACCTACAAATTGGAGGCTTACCGCCACGACGGCACATTTTTGTGGCGGTATGACATGGGGTGGGCCATCGAGGCCGGGATATGGTATTCGCCCATTGTGGTGTACGACTTGGATGGCGATGGAAAAGCGGAGGTGTATTGCAAGGCAGGGGAAGGTGACCCCCGCGAACCCACAGGCCACGTGCGCTCCGGCCCGGAATATTTGATTAAATTGGACGGCCTCACCGGCAAGGAAATGCAACGCATCCCCTGGCTCAGCCGGGATGGGCTTGAGGATTACAACTATTACTCAAGGAACATGCTTGGGGTGGCTTATTTGGATGGGCAAAACCCCAGTTTGATTATTATTCGAGGCACCTACCGGCTGATTAAAGTCCAAGCCCTCAACGCCAAACTGGAACAAATTTGGTACTGGGAAGCCTCCGGCGAGTACCAGTCCTACCGCGGGCAAGGTATGCACGGCATGCACGCCGCGGACGTGGACGGCGATGGGCGTGATGAAATTGTACTGGGTTCCGCGGTATTGGACGACAATGGCAAGGGCTTGTGGAACACACGCAAGGGGCATCCCGATGTCTGTTATGTTGCGGATGTTGATCCGGCACGCCCCGGCTTGGAAATTTTTTACGGTATCGAGCCTGGCCGCCAAAGTAACACCGTCTCATTGGTTGAAGCGAGCACAGGTAGAATGATATGGGGTAACCCGGAAATTACCGTCCATGTCCACGGGCAGGGAATGGTGGGCGACATCATCCCAGAGGAGCCCGGTATGGAATGTTATGCTGGTGAGGCTAAAGGGGGAAGCAACTACTGGCTTTACGCCGCGAGCGGCAAATTAATCAATCACCAAAATATGGGAGAGCTTTCTCCCAAAGCCATTTATTGGTTGGATGGCCCCACCAAAATGATTGCGATGGGCGGAGGACGTAATGGACGCATTATTCGTTACGGCGGTGAGAAAGTAACAGATTTCCAAGGCACAATTATTGGAGTGGCAGACTGCATCGGTGATTGGAGGGAAGAACTGATCACCGCGCTTGATGGCGAGATTCGAATTTACACCACTACCACCCCTTCGAATTATCGGCGGCCTTGTCTGATGCAAGATCGTCTTTATCGCAACGATGTGGCCGTTCAAACGATGGGCTATTTTTATCCCCCACAACTGGGTGGGCCGCTCAATCTAAAACCGCAAATCCCGCGTTAAGTTGGTATCAATTTTATTTTGGTGTTGTTGCACAAAAAATATTGCCAACTCTGCTCATTGGGAGTAAAAGACTCGAGCAAAGCCCAAAGAACGAAACGCGTTCCATGAATGAGAATGTTTGCCATTCAGGGGAAAGCAGTTTTGTGCGTTTGCGCCAAACTGTTGTTGCTCAGGGTTTTGGGAAAAACGCGGGAGCGTTCAGGCGGTCATTGAGAAGTCTCAGGGTAGGGGCTATATTGACCTGAAATTGTAACATCCACGCAAAAAAGTTCTCTCATGAAAAAGTTCTTCAGTTTGGTGGTCCTTGTAACGGCATGGTCCCTTCAAGCGGCGTTGGTGGGTCCGAATGGGTACACGGAGAATTTCAGTGTGCAGCCGGCGGCGGGGGATTGGAGCACGTACAGCATTGGGGGCAGTTCGACGTCGAGCGGGGTGTCGAATGATTTGGTGAGTGCGGCGCAGGCTGTGAGTGCGTCGCAGGTGAACACGGCATTGGCGGCGGATGGTGGGAGTCCGCCTGGGGCGACGGGCAATGCAGTGTGGGCGTCGAGCGGTGGGTATGTGCAGTTACGGCCGACGGGGAACAACGGGACGGTGTTGATGATGACGTTGCAGAACAATTCTGGGTCGGCGGTGGCGCGGGTGACGTTGACGTATGATTATGCCAAGACGACGGAGTCAGGGGAGCAGATCCCTGGGTTGTTGGTGATGTACAGTTTGAGTGGGGCCGCGGGGAGTTGGGTGGTGGTGCCTGAGTTGAGCATGGTGGGGCCTGGGCGGTTGAGTGGGGGGTGGGATGTGAACTGGCCGGTGGGGGGTCTGATGTATGTGATGTTTGTGGATGACAATGCCGATGG